>ERZ773139.1-NODE-1-length-393779-cov-19.393743_pt1 | contig 393779 bp, 317 predicted proteins | sample MGYA00580854_ERZ773139 | MGnify/ENA primary metagenome ERZ773139 (study PRJEB29015, sample SAMEA2737809) | human gut metagenome | biome: human gut; feature: human-associated habitat; material: faeces | place: China | collected 2012 ...
AAGGCATCGAAAAAACCGTCCGTTGGTACCTCGATAACCAAAAATGGATCGATAATGTTACGTCCGGTCAATATCAAAAATATTTCCGGGAGATGTACCAGAATAGGGAATCTTAGGAGATAGCTAAATCGGAGTAGGATTGTATCATCCTCAGAATACTTTACACCCACCAGCCATATCCGTAACCGCAATCCGGCAAAACTGAAGAATACTGAAAGTACTCAATCAGTGAGCCATATATCGTCTCATCAGATTATTTCACGTCTACTGTAAGGTAAGATGTGCCCCTAAATAGGACGTGTCAAACCGATTCGTCAGTTAACCACTTTCCATTTTATATAATTCCCTCGTATGGAACACTTTTCCGTGTTGATGTCCGTGTATATCAGGGAACAGGCAACATTGCTGGATCGTGCCCTGCAAAGCATACTTGTCAATCAATCGGTCAAACCGTCCGAACTCGTATTGGTCGAAGACGGACCATTGACAGATGGGTTATACCACGTTATCGACAAATACAAACAAATATTTCCCGAACTCGTGTCCGTTAAGTTGCCGCAAAACGGAGGGTTGGGCAATGCTCTGAACGCAGGGCTGAAACAATGTCGGTATGAGTGGATTGCACGTATGGATAGCGATGACATATCCTTACCGACGCGATTCGAGAAACAACTCGAATACTTGGAAATGCACCCGGACACCGACGTTTTGGGATGCGCTCTCGGCGAATTCGAAGACAACGAGCATAAGGTAATATCAATTAAAGTATGCCCTGTCTCAGTCGATTCCTACATTAAGTTTCGTTCGCCGGTCAACCATCCTACAGTATTTTTCCGCAAATCGTCCGTGTTGTCTGCCGGAGGATACCAGCACTGCCATTTCATGGAAGATTACCACCTTTGGATACGAATGTATGCTATGAAAATGAATATTACATCTCTACAAAATGTATTGTATTTATTCAAAATGGATCAAAATACTCAAAAACGGAGAGGAGGGTGGAAATATATTCGATCAGAACTAAAAATTCAGACTCTATTATTGCAACAGCAAATCATTTCAATTCCACGCTTTTGTATAAATGTAGTTGTTCGTTGTGGAGGTAAGATTATTCCGAGTTGTTTACGATCAAAGGTATACACACGATTCTTTAGAGAAAGGAAATATTGTTTATAATTCAAACACAATTAATAATCATATTCACTAATGAATCAATTAAAAGCAGGTGCAATATTATCATATATCATTCTAGGATTAAATACAGCTATAAATTTGTTCTATACACCATATATGCTCCATAAAATGGGGCAATCAGAATATGGTTTATATGCATTAGTTGCGTCAGTAATTACTTATTTAACAATTTTAGATCTAGGTTTTGGTAATGCAATTATACGTTATACCGCACAATTCAGAGCTGAAAAAAAAATTAGGGAGCAATATACTATGTTTGGGATGTTCATCATCCTATATTCAATTATTGGATTTATTGCATTAGGGTTAGGAACTGTATTATCTTTCAATGTGGGTACTTTGTTTGGTGCTCAAATGACGGCTTTGGAATTACAAAAAGCTGAAATTATGATGTTATTACTTAGTTTCAATCTTGCGATCACATTTCCTTTTAGTTTATTTGGTTCGATTATTACTGCATATGAAAACTTTGTTTTCCAAAAAGTGGTACAAATTATACGTATTATTTTAAATTGCATAACAATGATTATTCTTTTACACATGGGATATAAAGCAATTGGATTAGTCGTTGTTACAACCGTTTACAACATTCTTTCTCTTCTGGTAAATTTTTTATACTGTCGCTATAAAATTGGAATCAAAATCTATTTTTCACAGTTCAATTGGCCATTTTTAAAAGAAATTTCAGTTTATTCATTTTATATTTTTCTTAATGCTATAATGGACAGAATATACTGGAGTAGCGGACAGTTTATATTGGCTACTGTTGCAGGGACCGCTGCCGTTGCCATCTATGCTGTTGCAATTACTTTACAACAAATGTATATGAGTTTTTCATCAGCTATAGTCGGCGTTTTTCTTCCTAAAGTAACGGCTATGGTTGTAACTAAACAGAATGACAAAATATTATCAGATTTATTTATTCGTACTGGACGAATTCAATATAGTGTTCTGTGTTTTATTTTAAGCGCTTTTGTTCTGTTTGGACAACAATTTATCAATTTATGGGCTGGGCCAGAATATCAACAAGCTTATACCATTTCTTTGTTGTTTTTCATTCCTTTAACCGTACCTCTTATTCAAAATTTAGGTATTACGATTTTACAAGCACGGAATCAAATGAAATTTCGATCCACGTTATACGTAATTATTGCATGTTTGAGTTTAGGTATCTCAATTCCGCTAGCTCGACATTACGGCGCCATTGGCTGTGCAGTAGGAACATCTGCTGGACTAGTTTTTGGACACATCTTGATAATGAATGTATACTATTACAAATCCCAAAAGATCGACATTATATCATTCTGGCAAAATATTTTTAAGATGTCAATTCTACCTATGTGCTTATGTGCAGGTGGCTATATTTTATTACACTATATCGGTATCCCTAATTCTTTTCCCAAATTAGCAATCGCGGCACTACTATTTGCTATAGTGTACCTACCTACTTTCTGGTTTATCTCAATGAACCGCGATGAACGAAATTTGATATCTGGAATATTACAAAGTATTCGAACGAAATTGGCCTCTATATGATAGAAATATTACAGAAAGAAAACTGTTGTGGTTGTAATGCATGTGTACAACGTTGTCCACAGCAATGTATTTCTATGCACGAAGATATTGAAGGATTCCTCTATCCGCAAGTAGACCAATCCAAGTGCATTAATTGTAACCTATGCAATAAAGTATGCCCTGTTTTAAATCAAGGAGATCCCCGTCAACCATTACAGGTCAAAGCAGCCAAAAACCCTGATAAACAGATTCGCATAGCCAGTTCTTCCGGGGGAATTTTCACACTACTCGCAGAGCAAATCCTACAGATACATGGAGTAGTTTTCGGGGCTCGATTTAATGATAACTGGGAAATTGTCCATGATTTTACAGAAACAAAAGATGGTTTAGAGGCATTCCGTGGCAGCAAGTACAGCCAAAGTAAGATAGGTACAGCTTATCAACAGGTTGAGTTTTTTTTAAAAGGGTCACGTACTGTTTTATTTTCTGGAACGCCTTGTCAAATTGCGGGATTACGCCATTTTTTACTTAAAGAATACCCAAATTTATTAACAGTAGAAGTAATATGTCACGGAGTTCCAAGCCCAGCTCTATGGCGCAGATATTTGAAAACGATTGTTAACAAAACTGTTACCCCTTTGCCGGATGTGATTCACTCATTAAAGCAGACTATTACTTCAATATCTTTTCGCGATAAAAAGTCCGGTTGGGACAAATACAGCATAGTCATTAAAGGACTAGGATTGAATAAAAACGGGAAACAAATTTCAAATAAAATCTTATTATCTGAAACTGTGGATAAGAATTCTTATATGCAAGGATTCATACATGATCTTTATTTACGACCGTCTTGTTATGCCTGTCCTAGTAAATCGTTGAAGAGTGGTAGTGATTTAAGTATTGCTGACTTTTGGGGTGTCGAATATTATTGTACAAAAATGGATGACAATCTAGGTGTCAGCGCGGTACTCATTAACACACAAAAAGGGTTAGATTTTTGGACGACTTTGAAAGTTGATTCGCAGGAAACAACTTATACTTCTGTATTGCGAGGCAATACAGCCATATGCAATAGTTGTAAATGTCCCTCTTTACGAGCAAGTTTTTTTGAGCAAATTGAATCGACCCCATTTGATGAGGTAGTTCGGAAACATATACATATCTCTTACAGAGACAGATTGAAAATACTAATAAAGATGATTTTAAGAAACAAAAGATTATTTACCTTAATCAAAAAAATAGCCCAATGAAGATCGGTATACTAACCTTGTTTGATCAAGTCTCTTATAATTACGGAGGTACTTTACAATGTCTAGCCATGCAAAATATTTTAAAAAGCATGGGACATGATGTCATCGTGATCAATTATCAATCGGATGAACATAAGAGTTTGGTTTTTAAGGTGTTGAGTCGTTTGAGCTCAATTGCAAACTGTAATGAACTAGTGGGCTTTTTTTCAGATTTATGCACAGACTTGTCCAGAATTATAAACAATAAGGCATCTCGGTACAATCTTTCAAATCCTTTATTTGAATCTTTAATCAATCAAAAATTTTCTTTAACCCCAGTCGTCAATGAAAAGCAGATAGCTTTTATTGCTAATTCTTTGGATGCTATTATAGTTGGTAGTGATCAGGTATGGTCGGGATTTGCAAAAAAACAATTAGTTTATTTATTTGACTGGATCCCTGAATATAAGGGGCTTAGGATCAGCTATGCCGCATGTAGTTCACGACCAAGAGTTCCCAGACTAAATCAACGGAAAATATCTGTTTTATTAAATAAAATGAATGCTATCTCTGTTAGAGATATACAAACCTCCAAATTAGTCCATCAGGTAAGCGGAATGACTCCTACGATCGTCTTAGATCCAACGTTCCTTTACGATTTTCATAATGAAGAAGAAGATATAACTATTAACGGAGCGTATATTTTTGCCTATTGCTTAGGGACGGAAATACGTGGAGGATTTTCTAAAACCTTCCAATATATTAAGAGTCAACATCCTAATGCTAAAATTGTAACTATTAATATTCCTGGTTTTGGAGAAAAAATTCAAAAATATGCGGATATTATTTTGGATCAATGTTCTCCCGGACAATGGATTACTCTTATAAAAAATGCAGAACTAGTATTTACCGACTCATTTCACGGTGTATGTTTTAGTTTGAAATATAGTAAACCTTTTATAGCCTTTTATAGCCTCCAATGGCGTGCTTCCCGGCTATTAGATATAAAACAACGTTTTAAACTAGACCGATACATTGTAACTTCTTGGCAGGAAATACGTGATCGGAAAGCTATAATCAATAAACCGGATTACACTATCCTTCAAAGCCAGCTTCAAACTCTGATTGAAAATTCATGGGATTACCTACATTCTGCGTTGATACCTGCAAAACATGAATGAGAATCACGTAATCTATATTTGTTTATATTGTTTTTTCAGCATATGTGCGTTATTGGATATTTGGCCTATAAAAATCCAATATCGACAAAAAATTATATTGTTAACATGCAGTGCAGGAATATTATGCTTATTTGCTGGATGCCGTTGGTTCGATGTCTCGGTTGGAAATGAAATATTTGATTATGCAGCATATGAATACGCATTTACACACCCATTAGACTTAAAAGACTTTAGTTATTCATATCAAAATGCAGACAATTATATCCGAGGAATGGATCCCGGATATTTGTTTATTTCCTCCATTTTTGCCAGATACCTATGTGCTAACGCTAATGTATTCTTCCTGTTAGTCAGTATATTGACTGTATATTTCTTAGTTAAGGGATTTCAAAACAATCAACTAAATCGCTATATTTTTTTATTGCTTTACATTTATGTAACTCGCTTATATATACAGTATAATTTTATCATGATGCGACAAGCGCTCGCAATGTCAATTGTATGGTGGGCTTTTGCATATATATCCAAAAATCAAAACAGAAAATTTATTTTATCTTGTCTAATCGCAGCTGCAATTCATATGAGTGCAGTCATTGCCTTATTAGCTTTATTTTTGAATAAAGTAAAGTTCTCATTGAAATGTTGCATTGTTCTTATTGGAATATCTATTTGTGCTGCTATAGCATTACCCAATTTATTGGAGGTCGTTTTGACTCACATGGGAGCCATTGCTCCACTTATAATGGCGAAATATTTATCTTATATACAAGAAGCATCATCTGGCGGTAATATTTTGAATTATGTCGAATGTCTTCCTTTTTTAGTCATTGCTTTTAAATATAAAAACGAAATTACGGCAGACCAAAAAGGAAATTTATTTTTCAACATGTTTATTTTTTATATGTTCATTATTGGATTTGCATTGGTTTCTTCGGTTGCCATGCGTATTACATCATATTTCATTTATCCTTTTTTCTTTTTAACCTCATGGCTAAATCAACATAAGCGTACGACATTATTAACAAAAGGATTAAATTATGTTTGGCTCTGTTATTTTATGATATATGGAATACGATTGTTAGGTAATTATCATACAACGTCAGATTATGCGTACAAAATATTTTTTTTGCATAATTAACGGTCACTGAAATAACAATAACTTATGTTTTGGATAAAAAGGAAGTTGTCCTTAGGGCAATGGAATATCGGTTTGATTGAATCGCTAAACGAAAAGACGATTGTATCTCAAATAACTAGAATAAATTGGCTTAAGCATAACTATTGGAATTGTTGTTTTGCCGATCCCTTTATATATTGTGTAAGAAAAGATACAGTTGAATTGTTCGCTGAGCAGATCTTTTTCTGGCGCAGAAATGCAAGGCTAGTCAAACTGACGGTTGACCGTCGGTCCGGCATGCTGATGCAATGCACACCAATACTTCAACTGGAAACCCATTTATCATATCCATTCATCATACAATGGAACGATCGAACATACGTTATACCAGAAAACGTCGCCTCTGGGCGATTGGACCTATACGAATACGATGAACAAACCGAAAAACTTCGATATCTGCACCCTATCATAGATGCACCGTTAGCTGATGCCACGATAGTTGAGAGGAATAATTTGTATTACCTATTTGCAACAAAAAAAGGAGCGGATAATTCTGATTTACATATATGGGTTTCAGATAACATTTTTACAAACTACAGCCCATTATTTGACAAACCTTTCAAATCTGATCTGCAAGGAAGTCGGATGGCTGGCGCATTTTGGCGGCAAGGGGACCGTTTGTTCCGGCCTGCACAGGACTGTAGCAAGGGATACGGGGTAGGAATACTCTTGTACGAAGTAATTGATCTCTCTCCGAATGGTTATCAAGAACAGCTTGTCAATAGTTTTTATCCTGTTGATCGCTATTATGATGCAGGTATGCATACACTAAACATACACCAAGATATAGGGATTGTCGATGGATACCGTTTGAAGATCAATCCATTAATGAAGATCGCAAAAAAAATCAAGAGATAAAGACATGATGGAAATTATAAATAGACGAGTTTTTTTCGACATCCAGCAAACAATGACCACGATTCCCCATACGCAACATAAAGGATGGCTAGAATATGTCGAAACGAAACGCCAAAAAGGAATCCTGTATTTTGTAGACGACGCTCAACATCCTACGATTTGTTGCTGGGGAGAAATCTATACTCAACCTTTTGTCGGCCGCGTTCTGCGAATTGAAGGCGAGAGTATCAGAGAGGAGATTTCCGTAAAAGCGATTAAAGAGTTCTATGACGGAATCGTGCAATACGTAAAAGAACATAAATTTGCTTTCGTCCGAGTTTCGAGCAACCTATTTTATGATACGAATTACGAAATAGGTATCAGACAGGCGGGATTCATCCGTCCGATGTCATTGACGCTTTGCCCGCTTACGGTTGTATTGAAACCGGACCGGAACCGAAAACCCAAAAAGAGCTGGCATTATCAATATGCACAGGCCAAACGCTCGAATCTGCGATTCGAATCGGTCGAGCATCCATCGGAAGAAAACATTCGACTGTTTGTCAAAATGTATGCAGAAATGGCGACTACAAAGGGGCTCTCGCACGTTCCGAACGAACGCTCACTGAGCAAGTTATTGCAATACGACGAGTACAGATTGTTTTTCGTGTATTCTCCAGAAAACGTCCCGTTAGCGGTACATCTGGACTATATGTGTCACCATCAAGGGTTCCACATTATGGCAGCCAATACAAATGAAGCTCGTAATCATAAAGGCGCGACTCATTATTTAATAGAAAGCGTATTCGAGTGGATGAAAGAACGCGGAATTGATTGTTACGATTTAGGACGAATCGGTCCGGGTATACGCAGTTCGAACAGCGTATGTGAATTCAAACGTTATTCGGGAGGAGAAGAGCGGGTATACAACGGTGAATGGATTTACACGAACAAAAAATGGACCGAATACTTATATGCCTTTTATTTAAGCAAAAAAGGGATCGATCGTTTTTAAAATGAATATCGTTTACATTATCAATCAGTTGCGAAGGTCTGGCCCGGTAATCGTTTTGTACGACATCATCCGGAACCTAGATCGTGCCCGCTTCACACCAATCATTGCCAGACTGATGGAAGACGACCCGGACCGCACAATGACACAGGCCTTCATCGCCATGGGAGTCGAAGTGATCCCTTTACAATATTCTTTCTACGATCTGGAGCTTAAAACAGCAAAGGTAGCACACTCGTTGGATCAACTCCTTGCATCCAGACGGGTCGGTATCATCCATACGCATGGTTACCATCCGGTACTAGTCGCCTCGCACATGGAGCTGAAGTGTCCCAAAATAGAAACGCTCCATTGCGTTTGCAATGAAAATTTCGTCGATTCGAAAGGGATACTGTTGGGCACATACATGTCTCAACGATATTTAAACCGATTAGGTAAACTGCAAGGATGCGTCGCCATCTCAGATACGGTCAAGCGATTCTATGCCCGAAAAATCAAGAGCATTCCCATCCGCAGAATTTATAATGGGATCGATTCGAAAAGATTCCACCCTATATCGGCAATCGAAAAACGAGCGTTACGAACAAAACTCGGTTATTCCGATCAAGAAACGATATTTGTGGCGATCGGTTCCATCGGCCGGGGAAAAGATCCTCTGTCTGTCATCAAAGCGTTCCGGAGCGTTTTCTCTGATTCGGATTCCTGTTGCAATACTCGGCTGGTATTTCTTGGGAAAGGCCCTCTGCTTTCACGATGCCGTACCCTCACCGAGAGCAATCCTTCGATTGAACTGAAGGGATACGTAACCAATGCGGATGAATATTTAAAAATCGCCGACTGTTCGATCTGTGCATCCCGGTCGGAAGGATTCGGGTTGAATTTCATTGAATCGGTCATGGCCGATGTGCCCGTCATCGGTTCGGATATAGGGCCGTTCAAAGAATTCATTGAGCTCTATCCCGACCTGAAAGCCTTACAGTTCCATGCGGGAAACAGCAAAGAATTGACCGAAAGAATACGTCAATACAGGAAAACAAATATCGACATATCGTCGTTCGGAATCGATGCCCGATGCCGGTTTTCGTCGGAACGTATGGCGCAAGAATACATGGATTTTTACACGGAAATAGAATACGTTCAAATAATACGACGACATGCTTGAAACACGCAGTGAAATGAACCGCCTGGCCGGCCAGGCGGAGATACTCCACCGAATGGATGAGGCTACCCGAAAAAAGCTGCAACACGAACTAGTCGGAATGTATATGGACATCCAGAGTGTATGTAGACAACATCAATTGACGGTCATGCTGGCCGGAGGATCTGCGTTGGGGGCTGCTCGTCACAGCGGTTTTATCCCTTGGGACGACGACTTGGATTTGATGATGCCGAGAAAAGATTACGACCTTTTTTTGAAGATATTCGGACCGTCTCTTTCCCAAAAATACATTCTAACGTCACCTAACACTCTGACCCATTCCAAAAACCTATTCGCTAAAATATACAAAAAAGGAACTGAATTTCTCGAATTACAAGATATTGGCACGCCATTTCCTCACGGGATATTCGTAGACATTTTTCCCATAGAGAATGTCCCCGAGAATAAGGTTGTCAGAATAATCAAAGGGCTATTGGCCGACATAATCTCCTACGTCACAGTTTCCGTATTTTATTTTCGATATGGAAACCGCTTTTTCAAAGAATACATGTCAGCGAATAGACGGGCGAAATGGAATTATCGATTGAGAATTACTATTGGTTTTATGTTTTCATTCGTATCTCATCGACAGTGGTGTAATTTTTTTGACAGTTTCGTCCGCTCGAGCCATCCCGGACGCTATGTTACGATTCCAACGGGCCGGAAACATTATCGAGGAGAGATTATTGAACGTGCAAAGCTTTTCCCGCCCGTTCACGCTGATTTCGAATGTCATCAGGTGAAAGTTCCAAGAGACAACGATGCTTACCTAAAAAATCTTTACGGTGATTATATGAAAATTCCGCCTGTCGAGCATAGAGAGCAACACTATATTGTCCGAATTGATTTAGGAACAATTTAATCTGAACAAATGAATATTGTTGTTATACTCTCCGGAGGCGTAGGCAGCCGGATGAAAATGTCGCGACCGAAACAATACATCCTTGTTAATAATAAACCTGTTTTTTTGTATTCATTTCTCCAATTTTGCCACAGAACGGACATTGATGCATTTGTAATTGTTGTCGCCCCTGAATGGGAAGAGTTCATACAGAAAACCTTACGAACAGTAACAGTTCAACAACCTGTTTTTTATGCCATACCGGGAAGCTGTCGACAGAGTTCTATTTTCAATGCAATGTCTGTTGCAAAAGAAAATCTGTATATAAAAGACAAAGACTTGATAGTAATTCATGATGCAGTTCGTCCGTTAGTTTCTGATTCCATCATTTCAAAATGCTTGAAATACTACGAAGGTTTTGATGGCGTTTTACCGGTTATCCCTTTAAAAGATACTGTATATCGAAGTAATGATAGCGTAAATATTGTAGAATTATTACCGCGTCATGAATTATTTGCAGGACAATCTCCTGAAAGTTTTTATTTTCTGAAGTACTGGACTGCCCATAAGAATCTCTCCGAATCAGAAATGGGACACATCACAGGAGGAGCTGAATTGGCTCATCGTGGAGGTTTAAAAATTAGGTTGATAGAAGGATCTGAATTAAATTTCAAAATTACGACAACGAAAGACCTTGATGATTTTCAAACATTTTTGAATATGTATCGATCTTCCCAATAAATTGCGAAATGTACATATAATTTAAAAGCAAAGAATATCAGTAAAATGATTGCGTTTTTGTAATATGATCTCAGCGATAGGCATCGAATTGCAAACAAATTAGTTGATTAAATAAGATATTAAAAATCAGGTTAAGAACATGATATTCATGCAACACCATCTTCCCAAGCCCCTACCTTTATGGGAATCTGTTTACATTTTAGAACTGTGAAAAGGGTGGAAACAATTCTTAAAGAAAAAATTACTGGTAAATAAGATAAGCTTATCGCGTTCTATTGCCGGTTAGAGCCGTAGAGCCGGAAATCAAACCAGAAAAGATTGTACAAGTTATCTGAAGTATTGTCGATCAACGGTAAAGTGAAATCCAAATACAAGGCGGATCACTGTCAGCGAAGGTCTTACCTTATTATTCGATGGGTTTTCTGTATACCCCTAAGAACAGGCTAAAGGTAGGCTATGACTGTATTCGAGGGACGGGGATAACGGGGATATCCATTCCCAAATCGGTGACAGGAAATTGCATACAGAGTGTTTTCCGGAATGTCTATCTGACAGATTGAACAGCTCGATGGGGCAAGATTCTTTCGGCCGGATTATTTAGAAACAGCAATCGGTACAATCGCCAACAATGTTATATCCATAGGATCTGAAACTTTCCGTTGGACAGCTTGTGAATCGATCATCATTCCGGGCATGATATTCATAGTCGAGCAGGTGGCATTCGCCAATATACCGAACTTGAAAATCACCGTTATCGGTGACGAGGAGGCTCTGTTCTGTAACAGCCCTCCTGTTGATTTGTTTTGTAAATTTGGCAACTCCTCATTGTTGCCGGAAGTTTCCCCGGGTGTGGCGGGAGCAATTGAGCTTGGACTATTACCGAGATAAAATGACTTTCCTGCATATTCTCAACAACAAAAAAAGGTACCCTGAAAAGGACACCTCACCGATCAACGAAGGGGAACATCAATTTACAAATGATCGATTGCATTTTTTGCAACTCTTGCATACCCGAATCTGCATTTTGCAATTCACAATTTGTATATGCCGCAATATCGTGTGTTGTGCTGATAATTAGCTTGTTATATGACTTGTCGTTTTTTACGAAATAAAGTAATTTTTTATTAATAATCAAACATATATGCCTTAAGGCTATCTATTTTTGTCTACTTTAGATCAATGGTTTCCGTGTCGTTTTAGTATTGCATTCTTCACAGCTTTGCACATCCATTTTACAACTTGTAAAAGCACCTTTGCGATAGTTGTGTTTTTTGTAATATTATGCAATGTACATTGTTTTGTTCTGCCACACTTGCCAGATCGAGCGCTGCAATCAGCAACAATACAGCCATATTTCTTTCTACCAAAAAATCCTTTGGGGTATATTTTCTCCTTGTTTATATTAATAACGCCGGATTTTCCTGATCGGGATATACTTTACTTTTCGCTGCTTCCTGCTTTATTCTCGTTGTTATCTGCCTTATCAGATAGTCCGCTATATCGAGGCCATTTCCCCGATCCTCCGGGGTCGCGATCCGTTCCAACGTATCGGATACGGAAAGCGTAAATCCCACCCGCCGGGCTATTGCCTCTCCTTTTTCTTTCCAAACATCAAAGGCTCCGAGGTCAGGAAAAAGGATTACGTTGCGGCCTTTGAGGCATTCGCACTTTTCGGCCTTTAAATTCTGTTTTCCTCCGGTGGCTAACCATACGTACCCCGGCATTACTCCGCTGCCTATAACGGCGCTCTTTTCGCTCTCCACGAGGCAAACCGTATCTCCCGGTCGCCCTTTTAGCAGGTGTTCCCCGAACAGGCATTGCGACAACTCCCATTCATCGGACAAAACTCCCTCACGCTTTAGTCTGGCGTGCATCCAGTCGATCGCGTTACAACCGTTTTTCAGCCGTTTTCCAGTCTCGGAGTTATACCGCATCACTTTGCCCGTCCTCACCTGTTTCTGTCCGTCTATTTGCCAGTAGATAACCGCTCCTGTGTCCGTACAGCCCAGGCAGTATTCGCCTGTCAGCCGTTGGATAATCGGGTCTGTTTCCGGTTCGTTGAATAATCCTCGCAGGAAATAGACGAAATCAGATCGGGTCCCCAGATACTTCGGTATGTATATTTCAGAGATGTAGTCTATACGTTGAGGTTGCGAAGTTTTCCCCCTTGGTGTAACCTTGGTGTCATACCCTTTCCTGCCTTTCCCGAAATTATCCTGCCGTATCTCGCTAAAATCATTTTCCGGATGATCGTGGAAATACTCTTTGGGGGTGTAGTGGTACCCGCAATTATCCTCCCGGTTGCAGTGCCCCACATCAGGAGAAAGGTACTTTCCCGTCCAGGTATCGACATACCTGGCAAATACCCGTTTACGGTGGCAGGCCGGGCATTCGTACCGGCTCCGTATCCCCTTGTATTTTTCCAATTCGTATCGGTGTGTCATAACTCCGTTTTTATGCCGTGCTCTGAAAAAAGTTTTTTTCTTGCTACATTTCCTACATTACGTACATTATGCGAGACGGTGTACCTGAAGCAATGTATGTAGCGAATGTATTTCAAGCTAAAATAAACATTCTGACAATCAGTGTTTAATGGTTTGTTGATGTACGTAGTGTAGCAAGAAAAAAACTTTTTTCGGGACTCGGCCTGCATTTATCTACATGTTTTCTACATTTTTTGCTACATAAACCGTATAGCCCGGTGCTCGGCGTTCTGTTTTATACCCGGCATTTTTAAGCCGTTTTGATACCGTTTTCAGCGAGCAAGGGGTATATCCGTTCTCATAGCAGAACGACCGGTAATTGTAAAACAAATCCTTTAACAGCATACAGGACTGCGGATCGGGCTTGTACCTCCCTTCATCGAGAAACATCGCCACGCTGTCGGATTCACGCCTGAAATCCTCGACCTGCTCCCAGATTATTGTCGAACGTGTAAATGTTCGTTGTTGGAGTAACCGCCCCAACCCGTCCAGCATCCAGTTGAAAACACCGCTTAATTCGTCCCGGATGATCTTTGCCGCCAGTTCCGGGTCCTGTTCGCTTTCCGGTATGGTTTGCTCGAAAGGAATAATCAGGAACCGGCGGAAAAAGGCGTTGGTATTCTCCACCTCTTTGGGCAGTTCGTTGCAATTGAACATCAGTTTGCCGTATTCCCGCATCACGAAAGGCCGCCCGTATATTTGCCGGGCTTCTACCGGTTCGCCGCTTATGAGTTGCTTGAATATCGACGCCTCCAGTTTTCCGTTGATCTCCGAGGCGTAATTGAGCAGTTTATTGGATAGTTCCGCTCGCTGGTAACTGTCGTATTTGGTCAGGTTCTGCAAGGAATAGGAACAGATATTGTCCGGCCCGATAAGCGCGTTGACGACCTCGAAAAATACGCTTTTGCCGTTCGCCCCGCTGCCGTACAGTATGGCCGCTTTCTCCAGTTTCAGCCCGGTTGTGAAGATATAGCCCATGTATTCGGCCAACACTTTGCGGCAATCCGTGTCCGGCAATACCCGTTGCAGGTACTTATCGAAAAGTGGACACCGGGCCGAAGGGTCGTACTCGAACGGCAACTGATATTTCAGAAAGTCCTCCCGGCGCTGCTCTCGGAGTGTCTGTCCGTTCCCGGAGATCTCGAAGGTCCCGTTTTGCAGGTTTATCAGCGTAATCCCTGCCATTCGTTCCGGGGTCGGCATATTCGCCTCGGATACGAACTGCTTGTACATTTTCTCCTTGAATTGGTGGTATTTGGCCTCGAGGGGTGCCACTCCCATTTTGAGGGCCGCCTCGGCCAGAAAGGGTTTAAACTCTTCTGCGTTGAGAGGCTGCCAGTACCGGCCGTTATACAGGTATATAAAATCGTTTTTGATGCAAAGTCCCCAGTTGTTGGCGGTGGCTTTGCTTATGATCTCCTCCACGGCGATCACGACAAAGATTTTCCGGGTCAGTTTTGCGTCCTCGTCTAATCCGGCGCGCTCCCGAAAATCCAGTTCGTCGAATTGTTCCAACAGCTCGGATAAAACCCTCCGGCAGCTTTTGCCGTTCAAATCCTCGATACGCGTGCGGGCGTTATCTTCTCTCATCCGCTGCTCCCGGCGCTGTATATCCGACCGGAGCAGGCCGATAAAGTCCCCGGTAAAGGGACGGACGGGCGGTTGTCGGCTATCCATTTATCGCCTCCTTTCCTGTCAATTGCAGCATCTCCACGGCAATTCTGCTACGGGGGGTACGATCCTTACCGATCACGCGGATAAATCCGGCATCGAGCAAGTCGTACACAATCCGCGTAATGTGGTTTATCGGCAGTTCCAGCGCCTCAACAAGATCGGCGCGGGAGTAGGTGCGGGTAGGGTGTTCAAGGAAGAATTTGCGGGCTTTCCGCATTTCGATTTCATGCAGCCTTTGAATAGCTGCGATTTCACGAAACCGGGTGTCGGGGAAATACACTTTCCGCTTGCTTTTTCTTGATCTGTGACTATATTTGCAGTAAGAAATTTGTTCACCTGCCAAGGTATTGCCGCTTCTTGTGGGAGCGGCTTTTCTTTTGTCTTTCATCGCCGGGCCCTCCTATCCTTTAGCGTGTTCATCGAACAGTTCGAGGGCCTTTGCTACGTCAATGACGATCTTCCGGCCATTCTGACGGACAGCCGGTTTTAGGAATGTGTCTTTGTAACGCTGGGCGGTGGCGTGGGATACGCCGAAGAGTTTACGGATGCCTTTGAGCCCGTACGCATAACCTTGCGTATAATCACGGGCCGGGGCGCTAGGTGCTGCCGGCGCCGATTTATGCTTATCCAGCAGATCGACAAACTGAGAAACAGTCAGAGCCGCAATAGGGGTTTCCCCTGTAATATTCGCATACATTGCAGTATCATTTTTTGATTCAACATAGGTTGCGGTTAGCTATTCCGCTAAATCAAATTTGATAATGCAAAGAGAATGAAAAAAAAGTATGGTGGACCGTACCGGCATAGTCCGCAAATATCCGGTGGTCGGTCCACAAATTAAAAAGGATTATAGATGGCTGTAAAAAGCAAGACTGCTCCAAAAACGATAAATTACAAGCTTGCTCCCGGTAGACTATTTGCGGGGACAAATTATATCGATGAGATATTGTATATCCGGCCGTAGCGTGTCATGCAAATGTTTGGCGGAATATGTATTCCGCCCCTCCGATACGATCTTGCCTCCGGTGACTGCTTCAATGAACATGGCTATATCTTTGGAGCTACAAACACGCGTCACCCCGAAACGGATCAGAAGAGTATAGAGTAAAGCGATGCTTTGCGATCTGGGTATATCCCGGTGCGGCTTTTGTTCGTTATTCTCTGGCAGGGACGCTTCGAGTGCGGCGGGTGGTGCCGCATGGCACCGCAACCATTCCTGAATGTAAGTTGCTACTTCGCCGAGGACGCCGACGGTAAATCGTGGAGGTTCCGACGCAAACCAAATTGCACCCTGACACAGTGCATTATACAGTTCCATGCGAACTGCAAGTGCCCAACCTGTACATTCGGAACCGGGAACAGTGTTTTTGATTAATTCCGGGCAAAACATTTCAGGGGCATCTATAAGTCGTTGCAAGTGTCCGAACAAAAGTTCGTTATTTTTGCTCGGTTGCATATCCCCTATACTTTGCAGTAGATCAAATACAAACTGGTATTCTTTACGGTACATGTCCCTGCAGAGGACGATCGTATCCTCAAAGGTTGGAGCTTCTGTACTTCGATAAGTCTGCAATACTTGTTTAAATGATGTTCCGAAAGCTATCGCATGCTCTGTAAGCCCCGGTGGAATATTACCATAATTGAACTCGAGTGTTTGCATTGGATATATAATTATTTATCAAACAATTTCATTGCCTCGGCTTTCGCCGAATCGGTAATATCTATGTAAGGTTTCATCGCTTTATAGTCGCTGTGCCCCGTCCACTTCATTACGACCTGCGGAGCTATGCCCATTATCAGGGCGTTGCAGATAAACGTCCGGCGGCCGGCATGGGTGCCCAATAATTCGTATTTGGGATAAATTTCGTCGATACGTTCGTTACCCCGGTAATACGTGATTGTTACCGGTTGATCGATTCCGCAAAGTTTCCCTACCTCTTTCAGATAGTCGTTCATCTTCTGGTTGCTGATTACCGGCAGGGCTAAATTGCCTGGGTACTGTTCATGCGCATACTTATCGAGGATCGCACGGGAATACTTGTTTAGCTCGATCTTAATGCTGTCAGCGGTTTTTATTGTTGTAAGGGAAATATAGCTGCCGAACACGTCCGACCGTTTCAGGTTCGCCACGTCGGAATACCTCAACGACGTAAAGCAGCAGAAGCAAAATACATCCCGTACCCGTTCGAGGCTTTTTTGCTTATCGGTAAACGGATAATTGTAGACGGTCATCAGTTCCGGCCAGTCAAGAAAAATAATCTTTTTCTCGCTTGTCTTTAGCTTCGGTTTGAAATTGATATAGTCGCGCGTCTGACAATATCCCTTTGTGGTTGCCCAGCGTAAGAACCATTTTAGGAGCTTGATTTGCTTTATTATCGTTGAGTTCTGCAAAATTTTTACCTCTCGCAGGTGTGTCGCATAGTTGGACAGTCCGGCCTCTGTCAAATCCTCAAACCTCAACCCGGGATTGTACGCCGTCAAATGATTGCGGGTATTCTGAAACTTTACATACGTTCCCCTGCTCCAGTTGTTTAATGCTCCCTCTTCTTTGGTGAAGTCGTCAAAATAGTCAAAAAATGTTTTTGCCGGTTGTCTCTCGTGCTCGCTTTTACGGCCTGCCAGAAGGTTGAATTTTGCTCTTATCTGATCCGGTGTGGGCAATATTCCCTCCAGTTCGAAAGCGGTAAAAACGCTGTCTATTGTCGTTTCAAAAACTTGTATCGCCCCGTTAATCAGGGTGGCGGATTGCTTTTGCAGATTGGTGGTCTTTACCCGGCAGCGCTGGGTTTGTGTATCCCATTGGCTTAACTTAATCCGGTACCCTACATTGAAATCGACTTTACGGCCCGACCAACGAACACGCAATCGGAGTTTTGCGTCCGGCTTGTATCCGTCGCCCTTTTTCTCCTTGTCGGGAAAGAACAGATAACTGCGTTTGATTTTTAGGTTTGCTACCATAGTATCCTCTATGTTCTTTTGAATGTTTCAGAGGGATCCAGCGAGCAGGTGAAAAATGGTCCCTACCTCACAAAAGTAGGGACCATTTTTGATATATCATAATAAATTTTGATGGATTTTGTGAAATAGATATATTTGCAAATAGCTTGAAAATAAGATACTACGAAATTTTGTTAGATTGCGAAATATAAATGTTATAGACCTGGCGGGTCAACAAGACGACACTTTAAACGTGCAACCTACTCTGATTACGCGTTTTGCAGGTAATGATATCGGATGAATTGTAATCGGGTTATTTGACGTTGTGATGATTTTGTCATTTGTGTTGCTCCAGAGAATTGTTATTCGAGTGACTGGTAAACAGTGTTGACATATCGGCTCCACAGATCGAAAAGGTCCTCTATTCTGTGATTCATGAAAAGCAGAATAATCAGATCTTCTTTCGGGTCGATCAAAAAATAGGTCCCTAGCCAACCGAGCCAAAAAAGGGATCCTTCAGAAACCATTGGAGGCATCAGTATTTTCGAATTGGCAAAAATCCGGTTGCCGGGACTGATTTCGAATCCGAGGCCGAACAAGGAGTATTGCGGGACATCCGCTCCTTCGGGTATCTGGTTTTGGGACATGAGTTCGATTGTTTTGCGTCCCAGAATGCGATGACCGTTGAATGTTCCGCCGTTGAGGATCATCTGACAAAATCGGGCATAATCCTCAATTGGACCGTTCAGACCGGTTGCTTCCGGAATGTACCGGTGATCTTGGCTGAAAAGATTGAGAGGGTATTGATTGTTCCGCGGGATAATTTTTCCCTCTTTTTTTTCATATACAACGGGAAGCCGTTGTTGATCGGCGGGATCAAGGAAAAAAGCAGTTTGAGTCATTCCTAAAGGTTCCAGGATCGTTTTTGAAAGGTACTGCTCTAGCGGTTGTCCAGAAAAATGTTCGATCAGGTAAGCCGCCACTTCCATTGAAATATTCTCATAGTTCCAGTTTGTTCCCGGATCATATTTCAACGGAGCCTGCAATTGATCCCGGATATATTCTTCCCGGCTTTTATAAACCGGTACGACTTGACCGGGTGTCGCCGGCCATCCGACTAGACCGCCCGTGTGGGAGAGCAGGTGAGAGATGGTGAGTGATGTGGTCGCTTCCCGGGTACTGAAATTTTTCCTGTTCTTCCATTTCACCAATATTCTGTCGCTGGTTTCAGGGATGTATGCCGAAACCGGATCCTCCAGTTGGAATTTCCCCTGTTCATAAAGTGTCATTAGGGCTACTGTGATGACGGGTTTAGTGAGTGAAGCCATTTGAAAAATGTCATTCTTTTTCAAATAGATACTATCTTCATATACTCTCCATCCCCATGCAGCATGGTGGATTATCTCGCCTTTGCGTGCCACGAAAGTGACCGCATGCGGTAGCCCTTTTTCCTCAATATAGTGTTTGAGCAGACTGTCGATCCTCGTCAACCGGGTTCCGTTAACCCCTGAGGTCAAGTAGTCCCGGTTATATGAAAATTGTTGGGGAGAGTATCCCATCAGGGAGCAATATGTCAGCAAGATAACGGCGACTAACACGACTTTATGTTGAATATTATGCATAAATACCTTTTTTGATTAGAGATGAATAGTTGACATCCAACCATAATGGAATCCACCGGTCAGTCCAGAAAGGGCATAACCGAGCCGGTCACCTTCAGATTACCTGTCTGGCACAAAAATAGGAGATACTGTTTAGTGTGGCATATGACAAAGAGTGTTGGGAATGTCATTTTTCGGGAATGATTATGGCTTTACGCGTTTGCGATATTGGCCCGGAGTGCTTCCTGTGTGTTTCCGGAATAAACGGATGAAATAGGAGGAGTTATCGAAATGCAGTCGGTTGGCGATTTCGGCTTCGGAAAGAGTCGTATAATCCAGCAGTCGTTCGGCTTCGTGGATCACTTTAGTCAGAATGAAGGATTTAGCGCTCGAACCCAAAATCCCATGGACGATCTTGTTCAGATAATTGGAAGAAATACATAGCTTGTCTGCGTAGTACTGGGTATTGCGATGGAATGTGCATTCAGCGTCTACCATACGTACGAACGGATCGATATACCGGACGATTTTTATGTTGTCTTTCCTGTTGTCCGATTCTCCGGCGGGGCAGGCACGATTCAGCAACATCAGCGTTTCATAGAGCATGGCCCTCAAAATATGGTGATCCTGTTCGCTATGATCGTTAATTTCAGTTTTCATTTCCGCGAGTAGTCGTTTGACGCGGTTGAACAGTTCATTCGGCAGTTTGAGAAATGGGGAACTTCTTTCCGCTTGTAAGTAGCGAAAATTGCGCAGGAAAGCGCGGTCATTAAAAAATGAAAGAAGGAATTTCTCTTCGAATAAAAGAAAATAACCGTTCAGGTTGGTATGCGAATGCCAATGCCAAACCTCTCCGGGAATTGCACAGATAATATGATTGGTTCCGAGGTGGCAACTGCAATCATTGATGGCGACTTCCCCGTCGCCTGCTGTTATCAGGATAATGCTATAAAAATTAAATCGGTGGACAGGACTCCGTCTGACGCCTTCCCGTATCTCTTCCAACCCGATGACGTCGACCAACAGTTCATTGCCGTATTTCTTTGTGTAGAATTTCCGTAAAGGTATGGAATCCACTTTCAAAGTGCTTTGTACTTAAAAAAGTTCTCGCTGGGATAATCTCCCCTCCGTCCGGGAACGAGTCGGTATTCGTGTATGTTGGCAGCGCTAAAGCGGTTCGGGAATTAAAACTTGTCGATATCGACCGACGAGGCCAGGTCGCCGATTTGCGGCAGCAGTGTGGTGAAGTGTTTGGTCGCTTCGTGCGCAGCCAGTACGGCGGCGTTTTCCCACCGTTCGCAGATTACGATCTGGGCCGGGTCGGTCGGGTGCAGGTAATACTGGTAGCGGAGGTTGCCGTTCTCTTTTTGAGAGGCCGCCGTCAGTTCGGCGAGCAGTTCCAGCACTTTGGCGCGTTTGTCGGCCGTTACGTTGATCGTTACGAAGATGTTGGTCATGGTTTTATCGTGTTTGCGGCGGTAGGGAATGCGACGCAGCGGAGATTTCCCGTACCCGCCTGTTTTTGTCCGGTAGCTGAGTGCGCGCGGCCCGCCGTCGGATCCAGCTGGGGCCGATCTTCCGAAGTCCGCTTCTATTCAGGCGCGTTTGGCTACATCCGGCCCCGTCCGGCCGCTTGGTCGCGGTAACTGTGGACGGGATTATCCTGAAATGAGTTTTATTTCGGTATCGTTGTGCCCGCAGGGAAACTGTTGAACCCTTCGGCGATCTTTTCGGCAATCTGGTCTACGGCGCCCGCCAGTTTTTTGCCGACCATCATTTTCATCATCATCGGCAGCTCGACGTCGAGTACGATTCGCATGCGCGTATCGGTTTCGGCCGCACTCACCAGCTGGAGCCAAAAGGTAAAGTCCATCGGCGAGCCGTCGGCGCCTGTCACCTTGATCAGTTTGTGCTCGACCTTCTCGATCATCTGCAGGTTGACCGTAAATCCCTGCACCTTGAACGAGCAGGTGTTCTCGGTGGCGCACCATCCTTCGACCTTGTCGCCCACCACGGGCGTCAGGTGGTTGAAATCGGCCAACACGCCGTATACCGCCCGGGCGGGATGCAGGATTTGTACGTGTTTGCTTTCGTATCTTTCCATTGTTTGGGGTAAAGTTAAGTAAGTTGGTACCGGGACCGTGCTACTGCGCAAAACGGACCGGACAACGGACAAACGGCTGCGGGATGCGGATTATTTTTTCCACGAAGCCGGATCGCGCCTCCACTCTTTGAGCGTTTCCAGCTCGTCGGCGTGTACATAACCTTGTTCGATGGCCATTTCGATCATCGTGTTGTAGTTGCTCAGCGTATCGAGCCGCACGCCCGCCTCGGCGAAATTCTTCTCGGCGGCGGGGAAGCCGTAAGTGAAAATCGCCACCATGCCGAGCACTTCGCAGCCGGCTTTCTGTAACGCTTCGACGGCGCTAAGGCTGCTGCCCCCGGTCGAGACGAGGTCCTCGATCACGACTACCTTCGCACCGGGCTTCACCTCGCCTTCGACCTGATTGGTCAGGCCGTGCGATTTGGGTGCGCTGCGCACATAGATAAAAGGTTTGCCCATCTTCTCGGCTACCAGCGCCCCGTGGGCGATCGCTCCGGTCGCGACGCCGGCCAGTACCTCGGCCTGCGGGTATTTTTCGGCGATCAGCGCGGCGAATGCCTCGTATACCTGTTTGCGCACGGCGGGGTAGGAGAGTATCTTGCGGTTGTCGCAGTAGATCGGCGAGTACCAGCCTGAGGCCCACGTAAAATGATTTGTCGGATTTAATTTAATTGCCTTAATTTGCAACAGGCTTCCGGCGATCTGTTTGGCGGAATCGTTCATTTTCGTGCTATGTATAAAGTTTATATCGAAGACAACGTTGTGGTTTTCTCGGTACGGCCGGTTGGGGATCCTTCGTTCGTCACCTTCCGGCCCGCTGCGGGTGAGCCGCTTTCAGTGACAAAGTTGTTGCAAAAAGTTCAGAATAGCAAACGCCTTGCGGTGGTTTCGGACGATATCGAACAAGTTTTCGCCGATTTCCGCGCCTCGCAGCGCTTTATCGAGGCGGGCGGCGGCGTGACGGCCGATCCGCAGGGTAACCTGCTGCTGATCTTTCGTAACGGACGTTGGGACCTGCCCAAAGGCAAACTCGAACCGGGCGAACGGATCGAGGATTGCGCCGTGCGCGAGGTGGGCGAGGAGTGCGGCCTGTCGGGCCTGCAGCTCGGGGCTTTCGTTGCGCACACCTACCATTGTTACCGGATGCATGGCGAGTGGGTGCTCAAGCGTACGTCGTGGTACCGCATGCGTTACGGCGGTTCGCAGCGTCCGCAGCCGCAGACGGTCGAGGGAATTACCGAAGCGGTATGGGTGCCGCAGGCGGAACTGACTCCGAAACTGGAGAACACCTATTTCACGATCCGGGACGTATTGACTGCCGCCGGATACGTGAAATAAAACCGGACACGGTCCTCAGACCGCATGTTCGGTGATGAGAACAGCCGGACGGAGATACCGAAAGAACGTTCTTTTTTACTCCCTATGCGATCCTTTTCGTTGCTATAAAGGCAATAGAGCTTTTGAAGGTTGCGTTTAAGGGGTACGAAACATAACCGAACCGAATAAAACCTCATAACAGATGAAGAAAACGACAACCCTGCTGCTGGCGGGAGCCGTTGCAGCGCTTACGGTCGCGTGCGGCGACGGCGCAGGCAAAAAATCAGCCCCGATGAAGATTGACAACTCGTTGACCGAAGCCGAAAAGAGCGCCGGTATCCTTACTCCCGAAGTGATGTGGAAGATGGGGCGCGTGGGCGGTTCCGTGGTGTCGCCCGACGGCGAAACCGTCCTCTATACGGTGAGCGATTACAGCATGAAAGACGATAAGAGCAGTACGCACATCTGGTCGGTGCCGACCGCCGGCGGGGAAGCCGTGCAGATCACCGACGGTGCGGGCAAAGAGTCGTCGATCCAGTGGGGCGACGACGGCAGCCGCATCTACTTCCTTTCGACGCGAAGCGGCGAGGCGCAGCTGTGGAGCGCCGCTCCCGACGGCAGCGACCTGCGCCAGCTTTCGGCCATCGAGGGCGGTATCGAAGGGTACGGCCTTTCGCCCAAAGGCGACAAAGTGTATTACATCAAGCGTGTCCAGGTCGAAAAACGCAAGTCGTCGGAGGTCTTCCCCGACCTGCCCGACTCGAAGGCGCTGATCTACGACGACCTGATGGCGCGTCACTGGGATTACTGGGACGACGGCAGTTACCTGCACCTGTTCGTTGCCGAGATGAAAGACGGCCGGGTGGCCGAGGGGGTGGACATCATGCCGGGCGAGCCGTGGGATGCGCCGATGGCGCCCTATTTCGATGCGGCCGAGATCGCGTGGAACAACGCGGGCACCCAACTGGCCTACACCTGCAAGAAGATGAAGGGCAAGCAGTACGCGCTCAGCACCAATTCCGACATTTATATTTACGATCTTACTGCAGGGACGACCGTCAATATCACGGAAGGGATGATGGGTTACGACAAATATCCCCGCTTTTCCCCGGATGACAGCATGGTGGCTTTTACCAGCATGGAGCGCGACGGTAACGAGTCGGACAAAGACCGCCTGTTCATCGCCGTGCTCGCCACGGGCGAGAAGAAGTATCTGACAAAGGATTTCGATTACAATGCGGGCAATGTGACCTGGGACGGCAACGACAAGCTTTGGTTCCTCTCGCCGATCCGTGCGACCTACCAGCTTTGCAAAGTGGGGACCGACGGTTCGCCGGTGGAGGTGGTCACCAGCGGCGCGCACGACCTGAACGCCTTTACGATGGGCGGGGGCAAACTCGTGGCCGAACTGACGACGCTCAGCACGCCTTCCGAACTGTTCGCCGTGAACCTGACCGACGGTATGCTTTCACAGCTGACCAATACGAACAAGGAGATTTACGACAATATCCGGATGGGCGAAGTGCGCGAGCGCTGGGTCAAGACCACCGACGGCAAACAGATGCTGACGTGGGTAATCCTGCCCCCCGATTTCGATTCGACCAAAACCTATCCTGTGCTGCTTTACTGCCAGGGCGGTCCGCAGAGTGTCGTGAGCCAGCGCTGGAGTTTCCGCTGGAATTTCCAGCTGATGGCTGCGCAGGGCTATATCGTCGTGGCGCCGAACCGGCGCGGGCTGCCGTCGTTCGGGCAGGAGTGGCTCGACCAGATCTCGGGTGATTACAGCGGCCAGAACATTCGCGATTACCTCAGTGCGATCGACGACGTGGCGCGCGAACCGTGGGCCGACGAGACCCGGATGGGCTGCGTGGGCGCCAGCTACGGCGGCTATTCGGTCTACTTCCTGGCCGGCAACCACCAGAAACGTTTCAAAGCGTTCATCGCGCACTGCGGCATGTTCAACTTCGAAAGCATGTATTGCGGTACCGAGGAACTGTGGTTCCCGAACAACGACCTCGGCGGTTCGTACTGGAGCGACAGTCCGGTGGCGAAACGTTCGTATGCCAACTCTCCGCACAAGTTCGTGAAGAACTGGGACACGCCGATACTGATCTTCTCCGGGCTCAACGATTTCCGGATTCCGTACACCGAAAATCTGCAGGCGTATACGGCTGCGCAATTGATGGGTGTCCCGGCGCGGCTCGTCGCATTCGAAAACGAGGCGCACCAGGTGTTCAAACCGCAGAACTCGCTGGTTTGGCAGCGCGAATTTTTCGGCTGGCTCGACAAGTATGTAAAGAATCCGCAGCAGGAAACCGCATCGGCGGCAAAACAATAGCCGCGGCAATATCGTCGGTTCCGGAAGTGCTCCGCTCTGGGGCGCGGCAGTTCTGCGGATAGATGCAAATGAAACGAGGAGGGAAATCATTACGATTTCCCTCCTCATTTTGTTCCGGTTGTACGTTTTAAGCTGTTGCACGGTGTTGCCGTGCTTCAGGAACAGGGTGTAGGCCGGTCTGTTCCGTATCCGAACTTCGTTTGCGTTCCTGTCTTGGACAGAACCAGGGCCGGATGCCGCGTTAGTCGATATTCGGGTTCAGCGCATGCCACTCCTTGACGGGGGGCAGTACGCCCATTGCGATCACTTCGTCGCGCAACTGGCAGAGGTGTTTGTAGCTCTCCTCGAGTGTTTTCATCTCCTCTGCCGAGCCTTTGACAGCGTTGTAATGTACGCCGTCTTTGGTGATCGAAGTCTCCATGGCCATCATGATGTGGTTGAACCCTTCGGAGTGGACATAAACTCCGGCAGGCCAGCGGAACGCCTCTCCGCCCATGGCTGCTGCGATCATTTCGATCGAGAGGTAGGCCGGGCTCTGGAACGACGAGCGGCCGCGCAGGTCGATGATATGCTTGCCGCCCTGTATCACCCGCTGGCGCAGCGCTTCCCAGTCGCCGGCGGGAATCTGCGTACCGATCAGCTCGGAGAGTTTCTTGCCGTGGAGTTCGGTCGTCGAGGCGAAGACGGCCATCTGTTCCCCGTGGCCTCCATAGGTACGGCAGTTCTTGATTTCCGAGGCGGGCATGCTGAAATATTTGGCCAGCTCGCTTCTCAGGCGCGTGCTGTCGAGTGCCGCGAGCGTCGAAACCTGCGTCGGCTTGAGGCCCGAATAGAGCAGCGTAATAAGGCCTGTGATGTCGGCCGGGTTGAAGATCACCACCACATGCTTTACGTCGGGGCAGTAGGTTTTGATGTCCTTGCCGAGCTGCTCTGCGATCTGTGCATTGCCCTTGAGCAGGTCTTCGCGCGTCATGCCGGCCTTGCGGGCCGCACCGCCCGACGAGACGATGTATTTCGCATCCTTGAACGCTTCTGCGATATCCGAGGTGAAGGTGAGGTTCACATTTTCGAAGCCGCAGTGGAACAGCTCTTCGGCGACGCCTTCGAGGGCCGGTGCGAACGGGTCGTAGAGACAGATGTTCGGGGTGAGGCGCATCATCATTGCGGTCTGCGCCATGTTCGAACCGATCATGCCGGCGGCGCCCACGATGGTCAGTTTTTCTTCGGTCAGGAATTTCATGTTGGTTCTGTTATTTTGATTAAACGATTTGTCCGTCTGTTTCCGGCAGCGAAGATAGCGACCCGCAGGCCGCCGCGTTTATCAGAAATGGTAATCTGCGATAAAGCGCGGTTATACCCTTATGTTCTCCCCGTTTTCGGGAGGCCCGGGCGAAACCACTGTCCCTGACATTTTTCGTTTACGCCGGGTGCCGCTGCCGGTACGATGCGAACCGTTAATTCACCGACGGCAGGAACGAATAGTTTTTCGAATAGCGCATCATCTGGTCCGGATAGTCTTCGGTGTATTCGACCGTGACGTCGACGATCTCGCCGTTCTCCATAACCGGTTTGTAGACCGGATTGACGAATCCGCTGAACGGTTCGATATGCAGTTTCCCGTAGCGTGCGAGTACTTCGTCGTGCAGTTTTTGATCCACTTTCACGCCGTAATTCTCGACGAGCGCCTTGCCGGCGGCATAGTCGCCTTCGCTCTTGATGCGCTGGATTTCATGCAACATATCGCCGAACAGGCCGCGCAACTTTTCGTAGTCGGTAATCTCGATGTAGGTCTTGCCGTCGCGCTCCACCTTTTTGATGACGGCTTCGCCGCCGCCCTGCTGCCCTTTTTCATAGCACCACATCGCGATCAGCATCCGGTTGCGCATATGCGCTTCTTCGACGTCCTTGCCCGGTTGGATGCGGGCCAGTTGCGTCATTATACCGTTGAGGATATAACGCAAATACTGTGCCTTGGCTACGTCGAACGACGGGACGAGTCCGAGCTCGGCCAGCTTCGGGTCGCCGAGGTAGTAGAGGGCGAAAAGGTCTGCGCGGGCCTCTTCGAGCGTCGAGCCGTAATTTTTCAGTGCATCGGTCTTCACGCCCGGAGCCAGCTGGCCCGAACCGTGGCCGAGGCATTCGTGCAGGTCGGTATGCAGATCGTCGCCCAGCGAACCGTATTTTTTCTGGAGCTCGATGTCGGCCGGGTCGGGGATGAACTCTTCGAGGAAGCCGTTGCCTTTGGCCGCCTCGGTGTAAGCGTGCGTAATGTTCTGGATCGTCACCGATTTGGAACCGTAGTCTTTGCGGATCCAGTCGGCATTGGGCAGGTTGATGCCGATCGGGGTGGCCGGGAAGCAATCGCCGCCGAGCATCGTGGCGGTGATGACCTTCGCGGATACGCCCTTCACCTTCTCTTTGCGGTATTTCGGGTCGATCGGCGAGTGGTCCTCGAACCATTGCGCCTCGGCGCTGATCGTTTCGGTGCGTCGCGTCGCCTCCTCGTCGCGGAAGTTCACGAGGCTTTCCCACGAGGCGCGGTAGCCCAGCGGGTCTCCGTACGTTTCGATGAAGCCGTTGACGAAATCGACTTTCGAGAGGGTGTCCTGCACCCAGGAGATACTATAGGTGTCGAATTGCGAAAGGTCGCCCGAACGGTAATAGCCGATCAGCTCGTCGATCGTCCGTTTCTGTGCTCCTTTAGCCACTCCGGAGGCCTGCTCGAGCCAGTAAACGATCTTCTCGATCGCGGACGAGTACATGCCGTCCACTTTCCACACTTTTTCCACCAGCTTGCCGTCCTCTTTGACCAGCTTGCTGTTCAGACCGTATGAAATGGGGGTGCTGTCGCGGTGGTCGATCAGTTTGCCATAATAGGCTTCCACCTCTTTTTGCGTCACGCCTTCGTAATAGTTGTTGGCCGAGGTGGCGATCATATCCTCTCCGGCAGCCTGGTTCGTCCGTTTGGGGAAGAGCTCCGGGTCGAACATCACCGGCTTGATCTCGGCCACGACGGCCGCAACGGACGGTGTGAAGTCCTGCGGAAAATATTCGGCGGGTGTGCCGGCGACCAGTTCGTCGAAGTAGCTTTCGGAAAATTCGGGCAGGAACTTGTCGAGCGAATAGTGGTGGTGTATGCCGTTGGCGAACCACACTTTCTTCAGGTATTTTTCGAATTTCCCGAAATCCTCGCTCGTGCGGTCGCCCGTGTATCCCTGCTCGATCGCTTCGAGCGTGCGGCGGATGCGCAGGTTGTAGCGGCCGTTTTGGTCGAAAAAGATATCGCGTCCGCAGAGTGCGGCTTGGTTCAGGTAATAGATCAGCTTTTTCTCCTCCAACGAGAGGGTGTCGAAGCCCGGTACCTGGTAGCGCAGCACTTTGATGTCGTCGAAACGGTCCACTACCCAGTTGAACTTCTCTTCGGTCCGGGGCTTGGTTTTGCAGGCGTTCATGCCTGCCGCGAGGATTATCATCATGGTCAGAATAACGGTATTTTTCATCGGATTCACAGGTTCGGTTGTTCACAAAGGTATTATTTTTGGGCGAAAAATGTTGGATAAATCTAAATCTAATTTCTACCTTTGCGGAACCCTTTCGGGGGCTATTAAAAACTAAAGCGATCGATCCGATGCAGGTTTTCAACAGGGGTGCCGAACTCTCCGCCGCCTTGGGTAATGAAAAGGTACTCACCGGCTTCGTTCCTACGATGGGCGCGCTGCACGAGGGGCACGTTTCGTTGGTCGAACGCTGCCGCCGCGAGTGCCGTCGGGTGGTGGTGAGCGTCTTCGTCAATCCCACGCAATTTAATGATCCGGCCGATTTGCGCAGTTATCCGCGCAATCTGGAAGCCGACCTGAAGCTGCTCGAGGCAGCCGGTGCCGACTTCGTTTATGCCCCTTCGGTCGAGGATGTCTATCCCGAGCCCGATACGCGGCAGTTCGATTTCGGACAGACCGACAAGGTGATGGAGGGCGCGCACCGTCCGGGCCATTTCAACGGTGTGGCGCAGGTGGTGAGCCGCCTGTTCGCGATCGTGCAGCCCGATAAGGCTTATTTCGGCGAGAAGGATTTTCAGCAGATCGCGGTGATCCGGGCCATGGTACGCCAGTTGCAGATTCCGGTTCAGATCGTGCCGTGCCCGATCGTACGGGGGGCGGACGGTCTGGCGCTCAGTTCGCGCAATGCGCTGTTGACGGCGGAACACCGTGCTGCGGCACCGCAGATTTATGCGGCCCTGAAAGCGGGTGTCGAATTTTCGCGTACGGCGACGGTGGCCCAGACCGAGAGGTTCGTTACCGAGCGGATCGACAGCGATCCGCTGCTGAAAGTGGAATATTTCCAGATCGTCGATGCCGATACATTGCTGCCGCTGGACCAGTGGCGGGAGGGTGTCGCGACGCGGGGCTGTGCGGCCGTGCAGGCCGGTGCCGTGAGGCTGATCGATAATGTGGGCGGTTACGGCCCCTACGATAAATAATCGAAATTTTGCAGACATGCAGATAGAGGTATTGAAATCGAAAATTCATCGGGTGACCATCACGCAGGCCAACTTGGACTATGTGGGGAGCATCACGATCGATGAAGACCTGCTCGACGCGGCGAATATGATCGCGGGCGAAAAGGTGCAGATCGTCAACGTCAACAACGGCGAACGTCTCGAGACTTATATCATTAAGGGGGAGCGCGGCAGCGGCGCGGTTTGCCTGAACGGTCCCGCTGCGCGCAGGTGCGTGGTGGGTGACGTGGTGATTATCATTTCGTACGCGCTGCTCGACTTCGAGGAGGCCAAGGGCTTCAAACCTTGGGTGGTCTTTCCCGATACGGCGACCAACAAACTGGTGCGGTAATTCGTTCCGGTGCGGTCCGCAGGGTTTTCTTGCCAGAGGACGGACAGCAACGGGCGAAACGAGGTCCGGATGGCCCGGAAACGGCAACCGTCGAAATACGAAACAGGAGCGCTCCCGGGAGGGAGCGCTTTTTTGTTTGATATTCCTGCGGCAGCCGTTCGTCCCGGCGATGGTCGTGGTTTTCCGGGGTAAAGGGGATGATTCTGCCGGGAAAGTGATGTCCATTCGGAAATAAATCTTATTTTTGTTCAACACCTCCCTTCGATAGCTTATGAAAACTGGCGCCAAGCGCAACTACACCTTTTATGTTCTGATGCTCCTGATCTTCGGGGGACTCTTCTGGATGGTGATCCGGGAAGGTAAGTTATGGGATCGGGCTTTTGATAAAACGCACCGGGAAGCCATGGAGATGGTTTCGGGCCATGTTGCGGTGCAGCAGGCACCCGCCTCCTGTCCCGCGCCGCTCGAACTCTTCACGCAGTCGCTGCACGAAGGGGTGCACCATCCGGTAGCCATGCTGCTGTTGCAGATCATTTCGATCCTGGTCGCCGTGCGGATTTTTTCGTGGCTGTTCAAGTACCTCGGCCAACCGGGCGTGATCGGCGAGATCGTCGCGGGCATCGTGCTCGGCCCGTCGCTGCTGGGCCACTTTTTCCCTGAAACGTTCGGATTCCTCTTTGCGCCCGATTCGCTCGAATCGCTCAACATTTTGAGCCAGATCGGCCTGATCCTTTTTATGTTTATCATCGGTATGGAGCTCGACCTGGGTATCCTGCGCAAAAAAGGGAGCCAGACGCTCGTCATCAGCCATGCGAGCATCATCGTGCCGTTTTTCCTCGGGACGGTATTGGCCTGGCAGGTCTATCCCGAATTCGGGTTCGGGCATACTACCTTCGTACCGTTCGCGCTTTTTATCGGCATTTCGGTCAGCATTACGGCCTTTCCGGTGCTCGCGCGCATCATTCAGGAGCGCAACCTGGGCAAAACCCCGATGGGCATGCTGGCGATCGCCAGCGCGGCGAACAACGATATTACCGCATGGTGCCTGCTGGCCGCGATCATTGCGATCGCAAAGGCGGGCAGCGTTGCCAGCGCAGGCTATACGTTGCTGTGCGTGATCCTGTATGTGCTGTTCATGTTCGGGCTCGTGAGGCCCTTCATGCGCAAGCTCGGTAATATTTACAACAGTCAGGAGATCATCAGTAAACCGCTGGTGGCGTTCATTTTCCTGGTGCTGATCCTTTCGTCCTACATTACCGAAGTGCTGGGCGTGCATGCGCTTTTCGGCGCGTTCGTGGCGGGAGTGATCATGCCTGCGAATCTCAGTTTCCGGCGCATCATGACCGAAAAGGTGGAAGACGTCGCGCTGGTGCTGTTCCTGCCGCTGTTTTTCGTTTTTACCGGCCTGCGGACCGAGATCGGCGCACTCAATACCGCCCACTTGTGGGTCGTCTGCGCTCTTTTTGTCGCCGTATCGATCGTCGGCAAACTGGCGGGTGCCGCGCTTTCGGCCCGCTTTGTCGGGGAGTCGTGGAAGGACAGCCTCTCGATCGGCGTGTTGATGAACACGCGCGGACTGATGGAGCTGATCGTGCTGAACATCGGCTACGAGATGGGCGTGCTGCCCTCGTCGATCTACGTGATCTTCGTAATTATGGCCCTGTTCACCACTTTCATGGCCACCCCGTCGCTCGTGCTGATCGACAAACTTTTCGCCCGCCGCAGGCCCGAACGGCGGCACTCGGCGAAAGCCCGTATCTTGATTTCGTTCGCGCGTCCTTCCAGTGCGCCGGTTTTCCTGAAACTCGTAAAAGTGTTGTGCGGCCGGTTGATCGACAAACTGCACATTACGGCTGTGCACTATACGATCGGTACCGAGACCAGTCCGATGAACGCCTACGGCTATTCGTCCGAGAGTTTTGTGCCGCTGCGTGACGAGGCGCGGGAGCTGGGGATGCAGATCGAAACGCGCTACCGCGTGACCGACCACTACCTGAAAGACCTGATCGAACTGATCCGCCGCGAGTCGTACGATTTCGTGCTGTTGGGCGGAGGGCCGGAGTTCATTAACGATTATGTCGCGCCCCGGCGCAGCAGCCTGTTGCTGGCCGACGAACTGAACCGCATCCGCCGGCAGATTCGCAAAAAGATGTATTTCCCGGGGGAATCGACCCGCGATAAGGCCCGGCGGTTGTTTGCCAATGTCTCTTGTTCGGTGGGCGTATTCGTGAACCGTAATTTCCGCGGTGCGGACCGTATCGGAGTGCTGATGCTCGATGAACGCGACCGTGCGATGCTGGATGAGATCGACGCCATTCTCGGGGGGGTGAAGGTGACGCTTCGTGTGGCCGATGCGGGTTTTGCCGCGCAATTGCAACGAGAGGTGCGGCACCTGGACGGCGGCCCGGCCCTGGCGGTCAGTCCGCCTTCGGTTCCGTTCAGCGAGTTTATAGCCGGGCAGCAGATGCTGATCGTCAGCTACAACAGCTGGCTGCACATTACCCGCAGCCGTTCCGCGCTGATTCCGTCGTTCCCGTCGTTTATGGTGGTCAAGCCTGCGCGGGCACAAGTGCCCGGACAAAAGCCGGACGATTATCCGGACCGTGCGGCCGGCCAGGCGGATGCGGTCACGTTCGACGGTTCCGTCCAGTCCGTATCGGCTGACCCGGGTATCCGTGCGGCAGCGGACGTGACGGCAACCGGTTCCGCCGTGGGAGTATCCCGTCTCCAGGGCTCTTCGGGCGGTACTGGGAAACAGTAGATTTTGAACCGTTTATTATCGGAATAATGAGACAGACTTATCGCATTTTTTGCCTGTTGGCCTGTGTGCCTATCGTGCTGGCCTCCTGCCGCGGCAGTAACCGGAACGGAACTGCCGCTTCGGACCAACATATTCCGGACCGTTTCCCGATGATCGAAGTGCCCGCGATGCTCTCCACGCCCGAAGAAAGGGCGCAATATGTGGCGGCGCATTATTGGGATAAGTTCGATTTTACGGACACGGCGGCCTATCTCGATAAGCCGGCTGTGACCGAACAGGGTATGGCCGATTTCCTGAATATCCTGCGCCAGTATGTTGCACCGTCCGATGCGGCCGCCTCGCTGGACAGACTCCTCGCGGGAGCTTCGGCCGATACGGCGATGTTTCGTTACCTGACGGGTTTGCTGGAGAAGTACCTGTACGATCCCAATTCACCGATGCGCAGCGAGGAGCTCTACATTCCGGTTCTGCGTTACCTGGTGGCGTCTCCGCAGCTCGATTCGCTTGCGAAGCTGCGTCCGCGGGCCCGGTTGGAGATGGCGTTGAAGAACCGCCCCGGCGACACGGCGGCCGATTTTGCCTACGTCGACCTGAAAGGACGCAGCGGTCGGATGCACGGTCTGCGCTCGGAGTATACGGTTCTCTTCTTCAACAATCCGGGTTGTCCCGCCTGCCGGGATATCGCCGGGCAGATGGTCGCCTCACCGGAGATAACGCAGCGGGTTCGCGACGGACGGCTCACGGTATTGGCCGTGTATCCGGACGAGGACTTGAAGGCGTGGCAGGAACACGGCGCGGACTTCCCGGAGAGCTGGGGCTATGTGCGCGGCAGGGACGGGGCGCTGTCGGAGGCGAACTTGTACGACCTGAAGGCTATCCCGACGCTTTACCTGCTGGACCGTAACAAAAAAGTGCTGCTCAAGGATGCGACTTTCGAGCAGTTGAACGGTTATCTCTCCGCGCAACAGCCGTGAATGTGAATATCCCCTGCGTATCCGGGGAAAACCTTGTGCGGAGCGGGGGATATTTATAGTGCGTTGATAGAGTCGAAGTTTCTAAGGGCGTTGCTGTCCCGACCTGAAACCCGGCCGGAACCGTTCGTGGAACGCTTTGCCTGCGCGCTCCGATTCCATCTTGAGCCATTCGGCGTACTGACTGCCGGATAGGATTTTCCTGAACTGTTTTTCCCGTTTTGCTTGGTCTTGCTCGGAAAGTCCTGCGAATGAAATTCCGTGCGGCCGTTTCTCCTTCATCTGCGATTTGTCGCCCATCGGAGGCCGTCCTGCTCCGGGACCGCCGGGTCTGTCCTTCCCGCCGGGACGGGGCATGCCGTCCCGATGTCCCATTCCACCCGGACCACCGGAGCCGTGTGGCCCGCCCATCCTGCCGCCGAAACCCTCCGGCCTGTCCGGAGAGGTTTTCCATCCGGTTGCGGAGTCTTCGAGTTTTTTCAGGTATTTCAGGTTCAGTTTATAAACCTTTGCATACTGCTTGTTGTCGAGTACCAAACGACGTTGCATCTGCCGGCTGATCCTTTCGGCTTGTTGTTCTACTGTAGGAGGTTGTCGCCGGATTGCCCGGGCGGAATCTTCCGGCAGGATTGCCGGATGGACGGCTCCGGCTGTTTCACCGGTGGATTGGGTATACCCCGGCATGTAGCCCCCGGCCAGTGCGGCGGCCATCAGGAAGGGGAAAAGAGATTTACGAGCCATAGTTATACTGTTTTAAGGGTGAATTCGATGGACGAAAATGATTCGTTCCGAAAAGGAAACGCCCTTGTTTTGCAGTATATTATGTTGATTGTCAGGTTTTCGAATCAACGCTGGACGCAATGCTGGATTTTATCGTCCGGCTGGCGGTTTTTGCCGATGAACAGAAAAGTACATCGGCCGGATGTTCCGGGCGGTGCGGGGAAGCATATCACAGGGCCGGAAAGCGCCTGTACTTTTTTCAGCGCCGGTTCCAACATATCGATACCCGGTTTCGGAACAGTGCCGTTGTGGGAAGGCCGTCGTGCAACGAGGGGTTGTCCGAGAAGGAATTGTCCGGAAGGAATCGGTTGAAATCAGTTCCGTGGGATCGGGAAGATAGGTTTTGGCGGTCGTGTTTTGCAGATGGCTCTTTTCACGCATCTTGCGGGAGCCGTCTTCAAAGGGATTTACCTCAGTTTGTTCTTTTCGAAATGCGGTCCCACTTTGATCCGGAAATAGATTGCCGAAACGACTGTCAGGCAGGCTCCGAAAAGGTAGGCCCGGTCCAGTGTGGTGATTTCGCCGAGGTAACCGCCCAGCAGCAGCCCTGCCCCGATGCCGACGTCCCACGAAGTGAGGTAGGTCGAGGTGGCCGTACCCCGTTGGTTGTGCGGTGCCAGGTTGACGAAGAGCGTGTTGAAGGCCGGGAACATCGTCCCGAAACCGATCCCCAGGAAGAGGGCGATCCCGAAAAAGATATAAGGGGTCAATACCGGATTCCAGCTCATCAGTGTTTCGCAGGCCGAGAGCACGAAAAAGCAGCCGCAGGCGAGGTACATGCCCAGTGCGATTACCTGGGTGATGCGTCCTTTGTCCACCTGTCTTCCGGAAAAGATGCGCGAAATGGCCATGCCGGCGGCCATCAGCGTAAAAAAGATGCCCGTGCCTTTCTGGATACCCATTTCTTTCGCGTACATCGCCACGTAAGTCGTGGTCATGCCGTAGGGAATAGACAGTAGCAGCAGGTCGATCCCGGCCGGGATGCCTTTGATCAGGATGAAGCGGTCGAGCGAGACAGGTGCCCGCTTGACCGGCTCCTTCGGCGGCGTCCGGACGAGCGAAGCCATGATCCAGCCCAGCGAACATGACGTGAGCGCCGAAAGGAAGATGACCGGGAATGAATAGAAATCGTGCAGGAACAACCCGACCATCGGGCCGATCGCCATCGCCGTGTTGTTCGTCAGGCCGTAGTATCCGATTCCTTCGCCGCGCCGCGATGAGGGCATGATGTCGATTACCACGGTATTGCCCGATACGGTGACCGTACCGAACGCAAAGCCGTGGACGATCCGCAGGATGATGAAAAGCGTCAGCGACCCGGCGAACAGGTAGCCTGCAAAAATCGTCGTAAAAATGAAAAACGAGATCAGGTAGAGCGGCTTGCGCGCGAGCGTGTCGAGCAGGTAACCCGAAAAGGGACGGATCGTCAGGGCGGCTACCGTATAGCAGGAGAGCGCGATGCCGACCATCGTATTGCCCGTGTGGAACACTTCGGTGAGGTAAAACGGCAGTACCGGCATCAGCAGGTAAAAGCCGAAGTAGAGCAGGAAATTGGCTGCCAGGATACAACAGTAGCTCGGTGTGACGAGGCGGTCCTTGGCCATGGGCGGATCGGAATTGGTCGGTGCAAAGTTAGCGGCTTTTGACGATAATTGTTCCCCCGAAAGAGTTTTTCATTGTCTCGTATGTCGTCTATCCGGTTGTAGCGGAATGGTTGCGCGGATCCGTTGAAGAAACGTACGGTTCGGCCTAAATCTGCTTTCGTCGGCACCCTGTTGAAGATTCCCGGTAAAGGAAACGGATGGTTGAATTTATTTTCCATCGGAAATTTGTTTTATTGGAAAATAAATTACACCTTTGCAACGTTAGTTGAATAAAGAAATAGTTTATTATGGAAACTATATGCCTGATGCGCGACATTTACCGGGCGATCCAGACCTTCGAAGCCGACTTCCAGAAAGTGCATCGTGTTTGCATGAATGAGGCGATGCTGCTCTGTTCGCTTTCGGGGGGCAAACGTTCTGCGGCCGAAATCGCGGCAATCAATGCGATGAGTCCGTCGCACACGTCGAAGGTAATCCGTTCGGTCGAGGAGAAGGGGTTCGTCAAGCGCGTACTCGGAGAGCAGGACAAGCGCAAAATGTATTTCGAACTGACGGCGGCCGGAAAGAAATGCCTTGCGGGGATGAAGTGCGGCAGCGTGGCGGTGCCCGAGATCCTGCTGCCGGTGTTCCGGGCCCGGTGCGACGACCGGGAATAAGGCGGGTCTGAACCGTATAAAATCCGGAATACCCGTCAGCGCGGAAACGGGCCGGATGGCACGAATGCGGGAAACGGATACGTAAAGCGTGTAACGGGTAAATGTGGACCAGGGGCCGATGAAATTGACGGAATAAAAGAAACTATAAATAATAGGGCTATGGAATGCAATTCATGTAAAATCAAAGGATTCGTGCAGCGGAACCTGCTGACGCTGATCGGCGTAGCGGCGGGTATGGTCGGGGGGTACCTTTACTGGCGGTTCGTAGGCTGCAGCAGCGGAAGCTGTCCGATTACCTCTTCGCCGGTGATTACGGCGCTTTGGGGCGCGGTGTTCGGTGGCTTGCTGCTGAGTATGTTCAAGGTACGGCGGAACGAGTTGCCGGAGTGCAAGGCGGCTCCCGGAGAAAAGACACCTGGAAAAGATGAAAACAACGGTTAAATTACAAAACGTGATGAGCTGCGGTTGCCGCAATTCGATCCACAAAGGTTTGGGTGAACTGAACGGGGTATTCGGCGTACGGGTCGAGCCGCAGTACGACCGGATCGTGATCGACCATACCGACGAGGTGAGCCGTGCGGAGTTGCTTTCCCGACTGGAAAAACTGGGCTATGAGCTCCTCGAAGAAGAAAACTTACAAAATCGAACCAAATGAGAACAATTTTTGCGGGTGTACTGTCGGCCCTTCTTCTGACGGCTTGCGGCGCTTCCGGAGCGAAGAGCGGAGAAAATAACAATCAAAAAATAGAAAAAGCTATGAAAACGATTCATTTGACAAAAGCGGAATTTCTGGACAAAGTGGTCAATTACGAAGCCAATCCGAACGAGTGGAAATACCTCGGGGACAAACCGGCGATCGTCGACTTTTACGCCTCGTGGTGCGGGCCCTGCAAAATGGTGGCTCCGATCCTCGACGAGCTGGCCCAGGAGTATGACGGTAAGATTTATGTCTATAAGATAGATACCGAGAAGGAGCAGGAGCTTGCGGCGGCCTTCGGCATCCGTTCGATTCCCACGCTGCTGTTCGTGCCGATGGACGGCAAGCCGCAGATGGTGCAGGGGGCTATCGGCAAGGACGATTTCGAAAAGGTGATTAACGACGTGCTGCTGAAAAAATAGCGAATCCGGTTTAGGCCCGGCCCTCGCAGCGTGAAACATGCCGTGCGGTCGGATTCCGAGGACACCGGAACGTAAATTTATCGGGGCGGTTTGACAATAGCTGACCGTTTGCCGATCGGATTCAACCGACTTAGGAACATGCCCGGATACTTGTATCCGGGCATGTTTTGTTCCCGGCAGGGTATATTTTAGGTAAAGTTCAGGCCTTTGGGCTGCTTGTATCGTGAAAAAACCTATCTTTGTTCCCTGCAGGACAGGTTACCGGGTTCCGCACCCTTTGTGCCGGTCGTTGATCGTGCTGATTGCCGGTGTGTTTTTGACCGGAGTATATTTCCAGGCTTTCACGTTAGTATTACGGTTTTTGGAGTGTTTCGGCGACTTCCGCCACGACATGCAAACTCCCGCCTCGGATGAAAAAAAAGGTATTGAAAATAGCGAAATTGTTGTTGGTGGTGCTGTTCGTCAGCTACTACTGCGAATCGTCGCTGTTCTACCATACCCACTATTTCTCGTGGGGTGTCGTCACCCACTCGCACCCTTATTTGCCTGCCGGTAGCGGCACCCCGGGCCATAACCATACGCCCGTCCAGTGCGACACGATCGCACAGCTCTCGATGCTGTTGTTCGTTGCAGGCATCTCTTTGGTTTCGTTTTTCGTCCCCGGCGTTGAGGTTAGATTCAGGCCTCCCGTACGGCACGGCCGCGAGTCCTCTTTCGTACCGCTCCCGCAGTTGAGGGCGCCTCCCGCGTTGGTTTGATTTCCGGGCGATCTGTCCCGGTGCCGCCTGTTCCCGTGCAGCGCGGCCTTTCTTATTTATCAAGCCTTACAGCAGTTTTGTGCGATTGATCTGCGAAAGGCCGGAGTCGTTTTAGACGCTGATGATCCGGCCCGATTCCGAGGCTCGTGCGCCTGCTGAAACTTAGCCAAGAAACCTTATGAAACGAATTGTAATCCTCCTGTTGGCGGGTGCGGTGTGCGCATGTGCACGCTCCTCCAAATCGGGAGAGACGACCACACCGCAGGTGCGCGTCGACAACGATATTATCGCCGTGGCGCCCGGCTCCCCCGTTCTGGAGCGTCTCACCACCGGTAAAGTGACTGCCACGCCCTACCGCGCGACGTTCACCACTTCGGGCATGGTGCAGGCGATCCCGGCCCGCTATGCCGAAATCGCGACGCCGTTCGCCGGACGTATCGTCAAGTCTTTCGTTCGCCTCGGACAGAAAGTCGTGCAGGGCAGTCCCATTTTCGAAATCAGCTCGCCGTCGTTCTTCGACACGGGCAAGGCCTATTACCAGGCCAAGCAGGAGATGGAGCTCGCGCTCAAAAGCCTGAACCGTGAAAAAGACCTGCTGAAGAACCACGTCGGCGTGGAGAAGGAGGTCGAGGAGGCCGAGGTCAACTACGAGCTGAAAAAGAAAGATTATGAAAATGCCGTTGCGGCGCTGAAAGTATACCAGATCGACCCCGGGACGATGGTGCTCGGCCAGCCGTTGGTGGTGCGTTCGCCGATTGCGGGCGAGGTCGTGAAGGACAATATCGTGCTGGGCCAGTATATCAAAGAGGACGCCGGTCCGCTGGCTCTGGTCGCCGACCTGAGCAAGGTGTGGGTCGTCGCGCATGTCAAGGAGAAGGATATCCGGCTGATCCAGCGACTTTCGGAGGTCGAGGTACGCCTGACGGCGATGCCCGACGTTCCGGTCAAAGGAACGGTTTACCACATCAGCGAACTGCTCGATCCCGAGACGCGCTCGGTCGAGGTGCTGATCGAGTGCGACAACCGTGACCATAGGATGAAACCTTATATGTACGGCACGGTGCAGCTGACCGATGCGGCTACCGAAGCGATGTTGGTTCCGACTTCCGCGATTCTGCAACAGGAAGAGAGTTGTTATGTGTTGGTCTGCGAAGGTGCAAACCGTTTCCGCAAGGCCGAAGTGACCACAGCGTCGACCGACGGGGACCGGACGGTCGTGCTTTCGGGCGTTCGTCCCGGCGAAGAGATCGTCACCGGGGGGGCCTTTTACCTGCTTGACGCCCGCTGACCATGAAAAAACTGATTCATGCGGCGATACATCGGCGGGCGCTGATGTTCGTACTGTTCGGCATGCTGGGCGTGCTGGGTTATTTTTCGTGGCGGGGACTGGCCATCGACGCCTATCCCGACATTGCCGACGTGACCGTGCAGGTCGTTACGCAGGTTCCGGGTCTGGCTGCCGAGGAGATCGAGCAGCAGATCAGCATCCCGATCGAACGCGCGATGAACGGCCTGCCGGGATTAAACGTGATGCGGAGCAAGAACACGTTCGGCCTTTCGACGGTCGTGCTGGTGTTTCACGACGGCGTGGACGATTACTGGGCCCGGCAACGGGTGCAGGAGCGCCTTGCCGATGTCGAACTGCCGTACCATGCCGTTCCGGGACTCAATCCGCTCACGTCGCCGACCGGTGAAATTTTCAGGTATGTCCTCGAGAGTAAGACGCACGACCTGCGCGAGCTGACCGACCTGCACAAATGGGTGGTGATCCCGCGCCTGAAACAGGTGACCGGCGTCGCGGACGTGAGCAATTACGGCGGCATCACCACACAATACCAGATCGAAATCGATCCGCGCAAGATGGAGCAATACGGCATCTCGTTGGCGGACATCTCCGAGAAGGTCGAAAAGAACAACATCAACGCCGGCGGCAGTATCGTCTCGCGCGGCGATCTAGGTTACGTGATCCGGGGCATCGGGCTGATCAAGGGGCTCGAGGACCTCGGCAATATCGTCGTAAAGACGGTCGACGGCGTGCCGGTCTACCTCAATGACATCGGTAAGCTCAAATACGGCAATCTGGAGCGCAAAGGCGTGCTCGGATTCACCGACGAGCAGCGCGACTATTCGGACGGTGTCGAGGGCATCGTGCAGATGCTGCGCGGACAGAACCCGTCGGAAGTGCTGAAGGATGTGCACAAGGCGGTCGACGAGCTGAACGGCGACGTGCTGCCCGAAGGTGTCTCGATCCACCCGTTCATGGACCGTACCGATCTGGTAGGCACCACGCTGCACACCGTTTCCCGCACGCTGCTCGAAGGGATGCTGCTCGTGCTGCTGGTGCTGATCCTGTTCCTCGGAAGCTGGCGCGGTGCATTGCTGGTGGCCCTTACGATCCCGCTGTCGCTGCTGGTAGCTTTTATCCTGATGAAGGTGACCGATATTCCGGCCAACCTACTTTCGTTGGGGGCGATCGATTTCGGTATTCTGGTCGACGGTGCGATCGTGATGATGGAGACGATCCTCAAGAAACGCGAAAGCCGTCCCGAAGCCGAACTGACCAAAGAGGGAGTAATCCGCCGGGCGACGCAGGTGGCACGGCCGATCTTCTTTTCGACGGTCATTATCATTACCGCTTACCTGCCGCTTTTTGCATTCGAGCACATCGAGAAGAAGCTCTTCACGCCGCTGGCCTATACGGTCGGTTATGCGTTGCTGGGGGCGCTTGCGGTGGCGTTGCTGCTGATTCCGGGGCTTGCGTTCCTGGCCTACCGCAAACCGCGCAAAACCTACCGGAACCGTTGGCTCGAAAAGCTGACCAATGGATATAACAACCAGATCAAGCGGCTGATGGAACGCCCGAAGGTGATCTTTGCCCCGCTGGCCGCGATTCTCGTGGGCGCGGGCGTGCTGTCGATGACGGTGGGAAAAGATTTCCTGCCGCCGCTCGACGAGGGATCGATTTGGATTCAGGTGCAGTTGCCGCCCGGCATTTCGATCGAACGGTCGAAGGAGATGGGCGCCGAGTTGCGCCGGACGCTGGGGAAGTTCGACGAGGTGTCGTACGTGATGACGCAGGTGGGCCGCGACGACGAGGGGGCCGAGGCTTTCTCGCTCTCGCACGTGGAGGTCGGCGTCGGGCTGAAACCCTACAATACCTGGGAGAGCGGCCGTACGAAGGCCGAGCTGATCGATGCGATGTCGGCCGAGTTGGCGAAGATGCCGGGTTATTCGGTCGGTTTTTCGCAGCCGATCATCGATATGGTGATGGACCAGATCGCCGGGGCGCACAGCGACTTGGCTGTGAAAATTTACGGCGAAGATCTGCGGGAGACGCGCCTTATCGCCGAAAAGGTCGAGCATGTGCTCAAGCGGGTGCCCGGTGCGGTGGACGTGGCGGTCGACCAGGAACCGCCGCTGCCGCAGTTGCAGATCATCGCCGACCGCGACCGCATCGCACAGTACGGACTCAACGTCTCGGACGTGGCCGAACTGATCGAGGTGGCGATCGGGGGTACCTCTATTTCGCAAATCTTTGTCGGCAGTAAGGTGTACGACGTAACCTGCCGTCTGAACGAGGAGTACCGCAATACGCCTGAAAAGATCGGATCGCTGATGCTGACGACCGGCGCGGGGACCAAGATCCCGCTTTCGCAGGTGGCCGAAGTAAAGATGACCACCGGTGCGAGCACGATCACCCGCGAAATGAACCGCCGCCACCTGACCGTACGCGTCAACCTGCGCGGGGTCGACCTGAGTACCTTCCTGCGCAGTGCCGACCGGCTGATCGACAAAGAGGTGAAATACGACCACGAGGATGTCCACCTGCAGTGGGCCGGACAGTTCGAGAACCAGAACCGCGCTTATGCCCGGCTCGGTTTCGTCGTGCCGCTGGCCCTCTGTATCATGCTGCTGTTGCTGATCGCCGCTATGGGTAAATTCCGGCAGGCCGCCGTGCTGATGTGCGTCGTGCCGCTGGCGCTGTTCGGCGGTATGCTGGCGCTCAACGTGCGCGGCATGACATTGAACGTTTCGTCGGCCGTCGGTTTTATCGCGCTGTTCGGCGTCGCGATCCAGAACGGCGTGATTATGATTTCACACATCAACATGCTGCGCAGGCAGGAGGGCGAAGATCTGAAGCAGGCCGTGATCGACGGCACGCGTCACCGGTTCCGGCCGATCCTGATGACGGCGACGGTGGCGGTGCTCGGACTGCTGCCCGCCTCGCTTTCGGCCGGTATCGGTTCCGACGTGCAGCGCCCGCTGGCGACGGTGATCGTCTATGGGTTGCTGTTCGCTACGGTCATCACATTGTATGCGCTTCCGGTGCTCTACTACCTGGTAGAGCGTCGTCATCTGGCACGTAAAAAACCTGAACCCGAAGAGGTATGAAAAAGCATTTGGTATTGATTGGTATAGGTGCTGCGGTATCGTTGGCCCTGCACCGGCAGGCCGTCGCAGATGCGGTTACCGCCCCCGCTGCAAGTTTTGTTACGGATGCCGTCCCGGATACCCTCTCAAGGGGTAATGCGGACACTGTCCGGACGGCCTTCCCGGCGGCCACAGCTTCCGTTGCGGTATCTGCTCCGGTTTCCTTCCCTGCTTCTTTTCCCGTTTCAGCCGGAGTTTCCCGGCCGGAAGGTTCTGCTGGCCTCTCCGGGGCAGCCCTGCCGCTAGCCGGAATGATTCCGGCCTATGGGGCGGTCGAGCGTCCGGTCGGATACGCCGGATACATGGAACAGGTGGCCCGGCGAAACCTCTCCTATGCGGCAGAAAAACTCAACATGAACATTGCCGAAGCCGGGGTGCGTGCGGCCAGGCTGTTCAACGATCCGCAGCTTTCGGTCGAATACGGCAACAACCAGGACTGGAACATGCAGATGGGGCAGGGCATTTCGGGCGAACTGAGCAAAACGTTCTCACCGGGTAAGCGCAGCGCCAACATCCATTTGGCCGGCAGCGAAAAAGAGCTGACGCAGGCGCTTCTGGACGACTATTTCCGCAACCTGCGCTGCGAGGCGACCCTGGCTTACCTCGATGCGCTGAAGCAAGCCGAACTGTTCCGTGTCAAGCAGAACGCTTACGACAACATGCGGCGGTTGGCCGAGGGAGACAGCGTCAAATTCGCATTGGGCAAGATCACCGAGGTCGATGCGACGCAAAGCCGCGTCGAGGCCGGCGTGATGCGCAACGATTTGCTGCAGGCCGAGGCGGAATTGCACAATGCCTTCCTGTCGCTGGGGATGATGCTCGGAAGCGCGACCGATACGCTTTACCTGCCGCAGGGATCGCTTCGCTTGGCCGAACGCGCTTTCCCTGCCGGTATGCTGGTCGCTTCGGCGCTCGAAAACCGGGCCGACCTGGTCGCTGCGATGCGTAACGTCGATGTCGCACAGCGGGCCGTAACCGTGGCGCGGCGCGAACGTAACATGGATTTCGACCTGGCCCTCGGCGTGAACCACAATGGCACCGTTCGCAACGAAATTGCTCCGGCCCCGCGTTTTACCGGTTTTACGGTCGGTCTTTCGGTACCGCTCAAGTTCTCGAATTTCAACAAGGGCACGGTCGAGGCGGCGCGTTACCGCGAACAACAGGCGCAGACGGCCTATGAGCAGGCACGGTTGCAGGTGCAGACCGAGGTGATGCAGAATTACCGCCGTTACACGTCGCTGATCGGACAGGTGCGCCATTACGACAACGGGCTGCTGGAAAATGCCGCATCGGTGGTCAAAGGCAAAATTTACAGTTATGACCGCGGCGAAACCTCGCTGCTGGAAGTGCTCAATGCACAGCGGACTTACGATGAGGTGCGCACACTCTATATCGAGACGCTGTACAACTATGCCGCGTCGCTGGTCGAACTGGAGACGAGCGCCGGAATCTGGGATATCGCTGTCGAGTAGGAGAGCTGCCTCTTTTCCCGGCGGGGGAATGTCGGTAGGAGACCCTGTCGGGGTGCCGCCGGATGAACTGCCATATGTTTTGGGAAAGGGTTTGGTTTGGATGAAGGGGCGCCGCTGTTTGGCAGCGGCGCCCCTTTCGTATCGGTTATACCGGCTCCGTTCTCCGGGCTGTCCTCACTGGCGCTGCGATGCCGGGTGGTCTTTGCCGTCCGATTGACCAGACGGCCTGACCGACGCCGACCGGAGCAAACCGACACAACCCGTTGACGGATTGTCTTATCGCTGTTCTTTGACCGTTTTGATAAACGCTTCGATATTCTCCCACGGGATCGCCGGGTCGAGGATATGTGCCGGCGCCACCAGGAATCCGTTCTCGGGACCGAGGGTCGCGATCGTCTTGCGTGTGGCGGCGCGTACTTCGTCGGGCGTGCCGTGCGGCAGTACCGACTGTACTCCTACGCCGCCCCAGAACGACAGCCGGTCGCCGTAGGTGCGCTTGATCGCCTGTTGGTCGTTGCATTCGGGTTGTACGGGATTCAGCACTTCGACGCCTGCGTCGATCAGTTCGTCGATCATTCCTTCGATCTTCCCGCAGCTGTGCATGAAAATGATGATGTCGGGATTCACCTCTTTGGCCACTGCGACGATCCGTTTGATCCGGGGCTTGAAGTAGGTATTGTAGAGCTCTTTCGAGAACATGAGTCCCTGCTGGCTTACGATGTCGTCGCCCAGGCGCAGGATATCCACGCCCGCGAGTGCGTATTGCCGCGCCTGCCCCACGCGGATTTGCGCGATCCGCTCGCAGATGGCGTGGGTTAGCTCCTCGTTGAGCATCATGTCCATCAGGAAGGCCTGCATGTCGCGCATCAGCCATGCCGTTTCGAACAGGGTTTGGTACATCTCGCCGCAGACGGCATAGCCGCGCTTGTGGAAAGTTGCGACCTGCGTCCTGACCCCTTCGTAGCGGTAGGGGGCATCGAAATCGGGCCACGGATAGGCGTCGATTTCAGCGACTGTTGTGGCAGTTCCGAGCGGATGGTATTTGAAATCGGGAATTTCGTACAGGGTCGGCACCGATCCGATGCCCCATTCGTCGAACGACGCTTCGGGTTCGACCCCGTCGGGAAAGAAACGCGTAAAATCGGTTTTGAGCCGGGTGGGGCCCGGAAAGACCGAACGCGTGTCGAAATCGAAATACTCTTCGGGCGGCAGCTCCGAGCCGGTCTTTTCGCGGTAGGTTTTCATGAGCAGCGGCGTGAATGCGCCCCAGCTGATTTCAAACGGCGTCCGGTCGGGTGTGCCGTTGCGCTTCAGGGCCGTGAGGACCCTCTCTCTGGGTGAAGTCATGGTGGTCGAAAGGTTCAAAAAATTCAAGTGGTTAACAAATATAGCGATTCGCTGCCGTTCTTCCGGGTCAAAGTGCGCTTTTCTTACGTCAAATTTGTTATATTTGAAACAAAAGTCACCGGGACCAGGGCCGGCCGGGTGAAATTTTCGTTTTTCGGTCGGATTAGGCCCCGATTTTGTGTAACCGGGACAGAGAATAGCATAAATCCTTAAACGAAGAAGAGTATGAAAAAGTTATTTGCTTTGTTTATTGGCCTCGCAGCTTTGCAAACCGTGGCGTGTGCCGACGACAAACCCATCGCACTGAAGGATCTTCCCGCCGCTGCGCAGCAATTCCTCAAACAGTATTTCCCCGATGTCAAGGCGACCTATGCCAAGGTCGATAACGACCTGTGGGGCAAAAATTATGATGTTCTGATGGCCGACGGCAGCAGTGTCGAATTCGACAAGAACGGCAATTGGACCGATGTCAGCTGCAAAGCTTCACAAGTGCCCGCCGCGGTAATTCCGCAGGCGATCCGCAACCACGTTGCTCAGCAGCATCCCGATCAGCGGATCGTATCGATCGACCGCGATTCGAAGGATTATGAGGTGAAGCTCAGTAACGGCGTCGAACTGAAATTCGATTTGAAATTCAACCTGATCGGTTTTGACGATTAGGCGGAGTTCCTGCTTGCGGTTTGTGGTTTGCAGCCGGGGCGATTCGCGTCAATTGTGACGAGAGGGCTGTGCGTTTATCGCACAGCCCTCTTGCCTGATTATTTCACGAGTTGTTTTGACAGCCCCGGTTTTCCCCTCGTTACTTTTCTCCCCCTCCGTGTTCCCGCGTATGGCGCGGCGCAGGAATTTGGCAAGGATAGGCCCTTGCTGCGGTACGGCAGGATTTTCATTCTCCAAATTGCCGGACTTTCGACAGCATGTGGCATCGTGCCGCCGGTCAGACCGGCAGCGTGACCGTAAAGCGGCTGCCTTTGCCTACTTCGCTTTCAATGCCGATCGTACCGCCGTGCGCTTCGACGAACTCTTTCGAGATCGCGAGGCCCAGCCCGCTGCCCTGTACCTTCGTGCCGGGCACGCGGAAGTAGCGGTCGAAGATACTCTTGTGGTAGCGCGGGTCGATGCCCCGGCCGAAGTCCTGCACGTAAATGTCCACCGTTTTGTCGTGTTCCGCAGCGCCTACGATGATGCGCGATCCTTCGGGCGAATGGTGGATCGCGTTGCTGAGCAGGTTCGTGATGACCCATGCGATTTTTTCGCTGTCGACGAACAGTTTCGAAATCTTTCCCGGGTACTCCACTTCGACGAAGCAGCCGAAGCGCTCGGCCAGTACGCGCGTCGCACCTACCGCGTATTCGATCAGTTCGATCGGTTTGGTCACTTTCGGCATCAGTTGCAGTTTCCCGGTTTCGAGCTGGGTCATGTTGAGCAGTTCGCCGGTGATTTTCAGCAACCGGTCCGAGCTTTCCCGGATGCTCTGCGAGAGGGCTTTCTGTTCGTCGTTCAGCGCCCCGAGGCGGCTGTCCTCGAGCAGCTGCAGGCTCATCAGGATCGACGATATGGGGGTCTTCATTTCGTGCGAAACGGTCGAGATGAAATTCGTTTTGGCCGAGTCGAGCTCTTTGTACTTGGTGATGTTGTTGAGGATGATTACATTCCCGATGAAGTTCTGCTCTTTCTCTCCGATCGGGCTGATGTAGAGCGGGATATTCTCCATCTGGAAATAACTCTCTTTGTTATCCGCATAAATTTTGAGCGGCTCGTCGTCCTTTTCGGACGAATAGAGACCGCGGATCAGCCTCCGCAGCAGGTCGTTGCCGAGGGCCACTTCCGCCGCATTTTTGCCGATCACGTCGATCGGTTTGAGGTTCAGGATCGTAAAAGCCTCGTTGTTCATAAAGAGAATCTTCTTGTCGGGGTCGAGCCCGATGATCGGTTCGTGCAGGCTGTTGACGATCGCTTCGATCCTTTTTTTGTTCGTCATCAGGTCCTCGACCGTGCTGCGCCGGTACTCCGACAGTTTTTCGGCCATCTTGTTGAACGATTCGGCAACGGTCTTGAACTCTTTGTTGTGTTTGAAGTCCAGCCGCTTATCGTAGTTGAAATTCGCGATTTCGAGAATTCCCTCTTTCAGCATTGTAATCGGCTTGACCACGCCGCGTGGGAAGCGTATCAGGAAAACGAATGCGATCAGCACGCAGAGCACCGCGGTGATCGCCAGCCACCACATCGCCTCTTCGGACGCATCGCTCAACAGGCGGCTTTTGGCCTGGATTGCGGCCATGTTCAACTCCATGATGCGGTAGAGGTCGCTGCGGACTAACTGGATCGTGCGAGGTGTGACGGTGTCCTGCAACATCGCGATTCTCTGTTGGAGCGCACCGGTAGCCTGGAATTCGTCGGCTTCGGTGATGTTCTTCTGTTGCAGCGCGAGGGTTTCCAGCAGTGGCAGCATGGCCGCCGAGTCGTACTCGATGCTGTCCAGCGAGGTCATCATGTCGCTTGCGTAGCGCAGCGAATTGTAATTGTCGGCGATGATGTTCACCGATGCCTTCGACAGGTCGCGGATATAACCCACCGACTGGATGCCCAGCAGCAGGATCATTGCGAACAGGACGCCGATGCCCAGTGTGAGTCTTTTTTGTATCTGCATGGTCAGGAGAGGATAATCAGGTCAATGTTCATGTGCGAAAGTCTGTTGATCAGCCGTTTGAGCGAGAGGGCCGTATAGAGTAACGAAAGTAACGTAAATTTCGGTTTGCAGATGCACACCGTACTGATTTTTTGTTTGACGCAGGTGTCGATGATCGCTTCGATCGGATGGTTCGAATGGATCTGCAGTACTTCGCCGCCGAGTTCCGAGGCGAGCTTGAAGTTGTTGATCAGGTATCGCTGGTTGGCCAGCGGAATCCGGTCTGAGCTCTCGCGGTCGGTCTGCACGTAGAGGACCGCGAAGTGCGCATTGAAACGGGTGGCCAGCCGGGCGGTCTTGCGGATCACGCGGCGCGGGCTTTTTTCGCTGCTGTCGATCACGGCGAGGAATTTTTCGTGGCGCAGGCCGGGGGATTCGGTTACCTCGTTTTCGACCTTTTTCTCGACGCGCAGCGCTACCTCTTTGAGCGCCAATTCGCGCAGTTGCAGGATGTTCTCCTGCCGGAAAAAATTGTCGAGCGCCGTCTGCACTTTTTCGGGTTTGTAAATTTTACCCGCCTTGAGCCGTGTGATGAGCTCCTCGGCCGTCAGGTCGATGTTGACCACTTCGTCCGCCAGCGCCAGCACGTTGTCCGGCACCCGTTCGCGGACTTCGATCCGGGCGATTTCCTGTACCTCTTCGTTGAGGCTTTCGATGTGCTGGATGTTGACGGCGCTGATCACGCTGATTCCCGCATCGAGGATCTGTAGCACGTCCTGCCACCGTTTCCCGTGTTCACTGCCTTCGATGTTGGTGTGCGCCAACTCGTCGACGATCACGATTTCGGGATGGGCGTTGATGATGGCCGCGACGTCCATCTCTTCGAGCTCCTTGCCTTTGTAAAAGAGTTTGCGTCGCGGAATGACGGGCAGTCCTGCTACCAGCGCTTCGGTTTCGGGACGTCCGTGCGTTTCGATGTAGCCGATCTTTACGTCCACGCCCACTTCGAGCAGCTGGTGTGCCTCCTGCAGCATGCGGTAGCTCTTACCCACACCGGCGATCATGCCGATGTAGATTTTAAACTTTCCCCGGTGCGATCGTTTGATCAGGTCGAGGAAGTGTTGTACGCTCTGTTTCTGGTCCATGTCTTGTGTCCGGTCCGGCGGTGGTTTTCGGCCGGTCTTTTTTCGGGTTTACGGGCTGGTTGGGAACAGGCCAATCCGCCCCGGGAAGGGAGCGGATTGCCGGAAGTGTTGCGGCTCTCCTTAGAGCATGATAGACAGGCCGCCCACGAAGTGCACGTCGTCCATCGCCGGGTTCCAGATCAGCCGGGTGAAAACCGGCAGCTGGAACCGGTCGGAAAAACGGATAGCCTTGGTTGCCGAAAGCGCTACGTTGCAAACGGCGAATTCGTCGGTTCCGTACGTGCCGGAAGTTTCCCACGGCGTGAATCCGACGCAGGCGCCCATATCCACGCTGCCGACGCTGAACGGGTAGGATACCTCGGCGTAGGTCGAGTAACATTGGTCGCCGTTGCTCTTTTTATCGGCGCCGAAGAGCATCGTATACCACGCTATGGTCAGCGGGAAACGCTCTCCGAAACAGTAGGCTGCACCCAATTCGACCCGATGGGGGGTGTCCGAACCGAACCGAAAGTAGTTCCGGCTCGGTACAGGGCTGTCCGGGGTTACGGCCATCGGCGATCCGGTCCAATAGTAATCGGTCAGCGATACGGTCAGGCCGCCTATCGTGTAAGCCGCAGTCAGGTCGGCCTCTTTGTAGCTCGACGAGGCGAAGTCGACCGAACCCCATGCCGTCAGCGCGAAGCCGCCCGCTTTCATGCCCAGCGTCGGCTGGATGCTGGCTCCGGCGTTGTAGAAGCCGCGCCAGATGTAGCTGCTCACCAAGTCGCTGCCGAAAACGATCCGGACGCCGCGGCTTTTTTCTGCCGGTGCGGATGTCGTCGCGGCAGTTGTCGGTGCATCATACCGGTTGTCGATATTTTCAGGAGCCTGCTCGCCCGGTTCCCCGGCGAAAAGTGTATCTGCGATCAGCAGGCAACCCAGCGTACTCAAAAGTACGATAAAATTCTTTTTAATCGAGTTAGTCGTTTTTTTCATGATCGTAAATTTTACAGGGATGTTGCCGCAGCCGTTGTCTCCGTATTTGCGGGATGGGCTGTGTGAGCGGTTGTTCGGGTCGTATCGGTTTCAATCGAAACGGATTTCGGCCCTTTCGTAGGTTTATTTGGATTGCTTCGCGTCAAGCGCAAGGTTCAGTTTCAGAACGTTGACCTTCTGCGTGCCGAACAGGCCGAGCCAGGGTTGCTGCACCTGTTCTTCGACGATCGTCCGGACGGTCTCTTCCGACAGTCCCCTTGCGTCGGCGACCCGTTTCACCTGTACGTAGGCTGCTGCGGGCGAGATGTCGGGGTCGAGTCCGCTGCCGCTGGCTGTGACGATCTCGGAGGGAACGTCCTTGCGGGTGAGATAGGGGTGTGCCGCGAGGAAGGTGTCGATCCGCGCCTCGATTTCAGCCAGGTATTCGGGATTGGTCGTAGCCTTATTGCTGCCGCCAGAGCCGCCGCCGTTGTAATCGACGGCCGACGGACGTCCCCAGAAATATTTGGCCTCAGTGAAGGACTGGCCGACATTGGCGGCTCCGACCGTACGACCTTCGGCCACCACGATGTCGGCTTCGCCCCGGTTCGGACCGGCTGCCTGTGCGAAAATCCACAGGATGAGTATATATCCCATCGACAGCAGGATGCAGAATGCAACGGTGATTTTAAACGATTTCCAAAAGGTTTTCATGGCTTTGTTTTTTATGTGTTCCGCTCGTTTCATGTATTTCGGCGGGCTTGCTCCCACGGGGCGGAACGGCTTTTTTGTTTTTCGGTGTTTGTCCGTCTTGCGTTGGCCGGACCGACTTTAGCAGAATAAACTGATGAACATGTCGATCAATTTGATGCCGATGAACGGGACGATCACGCCGCCCAGGCCGTAGATGAACAGGTTGCGGCGCAGCAGGGCCGAGGCTCCGATCGGTTTGTACTTCACGCCGCGCAGGGCCAGCGGGATCAGCAGCGGGATGATAATCGCATTGAAGATTACCGCTGATAGGATCGCGCTTTCGGGCGAATGCAGGTGCATCAGGTTCAGCGCTTCCAGGGAAGGGATCGCCGCGATGAACAGCGCCGGGACGATAGCGAAATATTTGGCTACGTCGTTGGCGATCGAGAAGGTGGTCAGCGTTCCGCGCGTCATCAGCAGCTGTTTGCCGATCTCGACGATCTCGATCAGTTTGGTCGGATCGTTGTCCAGGTCGACCATGTTGCCGGCCTCTTTGGCGGCCTGCGTGCCGCTGTTCATCGCCACGCCGACGTCGGCCTGCGCGAGTGCCGGGGCGTCATTCGTGCCGTCGCCCATCATCGCGACGAGTTTGCCGCTTTGCTGTTCGCGTTTGATGTACTCCATCTTGTCTTCCGGTTTGGCTTCGGCGATGAAGTCGTCTACGCCGGCTTTCTCGGCGATGTATTTTGCCGTCAGCGGATTGTCGCCCGTGACCATCACCGTTTTGACGCCCATCCTGCGCAGGCGGTCGAACCGTTCGCGGATGCCCGGCTTGATGATGTCCTGCAATTCGATCACACCGGTCACTTTCTCGTTCTCGCAGACCACCAGCGGCGTGCCGCCGTTTTCGGAAATTTTCTTTACGGTCCGTTCCACCTCTGTGTCGAACGGGTGTCCCGCCTGTTCGACGATCCTGCGGATCGCCTCGAAGGCTCCTTTGCGGATCCGGCGTCCGTCCGCCAGGTCGGCGCCCGAGCATTTGGTCTCGGCCGTGAATTTGATCATACGAGCACCGGCTATTTCCATGTCGTTGATCGTCACATTCTGCGAGCGGCCCAGTTCGAGGATAGATTTGCCTTCGGGCGTCTCGTCCGAAACCGAAGAGAGCATGCAGGTCCGGATCAGCTGCGCTGGGTCCGTGCCGGCTATCGGATGGAACCGGGTGGCCTTGCGGTTGCCGATGGTGATCGTACCGGTTTTGTCCAGCAGCAGCGTGTCGACGTCGCCTGCGGTTTCGACGGCGCGGCCCGATTTGGTAATTACGTTGGCCTGCAGCGCACGGTCCATACCGGCGATGCCGATGGCCGAGAGCAGTCCCCCGATCGTTGTCGGGATCAGGCAGACGAACAGCGAGATCAGTGCGGCGATCGTCAGGTTCGCTCCCACGTAGTCCGCGAACGGTTTGAGCGTGGCGCAGACGATTACGAATACCAGCGTGAATCCGGCCAGCAGGATCGTCAGTGCGATTTCGTTCGGGGTTTTCTGGCGCGAAGCGCCTTCGACCAGTGCGATCATTTTGTCGAGGGAGCTCTCGCCGGGCTGTGCGGTGACTTTGGCGCGGATACGGTCCGACAGCACCTTCGTACCGCCCGTCACCGAACTTTTGTCGCCGCCCGCTTCGCGGATCACCGGTGCGCTTTCGCCCGTGATCGCGCTTTCGTCGATCGAAGCCAATCCTTCGATGATCTCGCCGTCGGCGGGGATCGTGTCTCCGGCGACGCATTCGAAAATATCGTTTTTCTTCAGAGCGGAACTGCTGATGATCTGTACGGAACCTCCCGCAACCAGTTTGGCGGGAGTCTCCTCGCGGGTTTTGCGCAGCGAGTCGGCCTGCGCTTTGCCGCGCGCTTCTGCGATCGCCTCGGCGAAGTTTGCGAAGAGGAGTGTTGCGAGCAGCACAAGGAAGATGACGAGGTTGTAGCCGAACGTGCCCTGCGACGTGTCGCCCGATAAGAGGATGTAGAACAGCATCGTCAGCATCATCGCCGTCACGATCTCCACGGTGAACATGATCGGGTTTTTGATCATGGTGCGCGGGGCGAGCTTGCGCACCGAGGCGCGGAGGCTTTCGCGGAGCAGCTGTTTGTCGAACAGTTTGTTATTTTTTGTTTTCATGTCGTTGTCTGTATTATATTTCAACGGTAGTTTGCTTGTGCGGTCCGGTCGGTGCCGGGCTGCATCAGAAACCGAGGTAATCGGCGATCGGACCGAGCGTGAGTGCCGGGAAGAACGAAAGTGCGGCGACGATCACGATTACGGCGAAAGTCATCACGGCGAAGGTCATCGTGTCGGTCTTCAGCGTGCCGGCGCTTTCGGGAATGAATTTCTTGTTTGCCAGTAGTCCTGCGATGGCGACCTGTCCGACGATCGGGAAATAGCGGCCCAGGATCAGCACGATGCCGCACGAAATGTTCCAGAAGGGGGTGTTGTCGCCCAGGCCCTCGAAGCCCGAACCGTTGTTGGCCGCCGACGAGGTGTACTCGTAGAGCATTTCGCTCAGGCCGTGGTACGACGGGTTGTTGAGCCAGCCCAACGACGGGTTGTGCGCGATGAGTCCTGCCGCGAGTGCGGTACCCACCAGGATGATGAAGGGATGCAGCAACACGACGAGCGTCGCGATTTTCATCTCCCGCGCCTCGATCTTTTTTCCGAGGAATTCCGGCGTGCGTCCGACCATCAGCCCGCTGATGAAGACGGCGATAATCAGAAAGGCATAGTAGTTCATAAAGCCGACGCCCACGCCGCCGAACCAGCAGTTGATTTGCATGTTCAGCATCTGGAGCATACCGCTGAGCGGGGTCTGGCTGTCGTGCATGCTGTTGACCGAGCCGTTTGAAGTGACGGTGGTGGTCATGCCCCACATGGCCGATGCGGCCGAACCGATACGTACCTCTTTGCCTTCCATGCTGCCCATATCTTGCGAAATGCCCATCTCGGCAATTTGCGGATTTCCTCCCATTTCCTGATTGACAGAGACGGTTATTCCGACCAGGTAGGCGAAGAGCATGACGCCGTAAATGGTCCAGGCCAGTTTGCGCCGTTTGAGGTAGAAGCCCAACGCGAAGACCATCGCCATCGGCAGAATCAGGATCGACCAGCATTCGAGCATGTTGGTGAAGGCGTTGGGGTTCTCCAGCGGATGGGAAGAGTTGACGCCGAAATAGCCGCCGCCGTTGGTGCCGAGCTGCTTGATCGGTACGATTGCCGCGGTGGGTCCTTGTGAGATAACCTGTTCGGTACCTTCGAGCGTGGTGAGGTGCTGCTGTCCTTTGAAGGTCATCGGCGTGCCGTTGATGATCAGCAGGATACCGACCAGCAGGGAGAGCGGCATCAGGATACGGGTCGTGCTTTTGACCAGGTAAACCCAGAAGTTGCCGATCGTCTGGGTCGTTTTAGCGGCCATGGCCTTAAAGACGCCGGCCAGTGCCGCCATGCCGCAGGCTGCCGTGATGAATTGGAACAGCATGATGACGAACAGCTGCGTAAAATAGCTCAGGCCCGTTTCCCCGCTGTAGTGTTGCAGGTTGCAGTTGACCATGAAGCTGATGCAGGTGTTGAACGCCAGATCGGGACTCTGGCCCGGATTACCGTCGGGATTCAACGGCAGGATACCCTGTGAAACGAGCAGGATCATTCCCCAGAAGAACCAGAAGAGATTGACGATGAGCAACGCCTTGAGGAACTGTTTCCAGTTCATCTCCTCTTCGGGGTTGATTCCCGAGAATTTGTAGATCCAACGCTCTATGGGAGCCATGAAGTCCGACCAGGTCTTCTCTCCCTTGTACACTTTTGCGATGTAGCGTCCCAGCGGATAGCTCAGCCCCACGAGGCAGACCAGTTGCAGGATGACGCCCAGGATTTCGGTATTCATTTATTCGTTTTGTTTTGTCGTGCCGGATTTGCGGTGTCATACCGTTCCGGCATTTACGGGTTAACGGAATTTTTCGGTGGCGCGGCCGTCAGAATTTTTCGGGCCTTACCAGTACATACATCAGATAGATGAAGATCAGGATGCTGATAATTAGTAAAATCGTATACATTTCGGGTCTCCTTCCTTAGATTTTGCCGAACCAGTCGACGCATTTGAAAAAGAACCAGTAGCAAAGGGCTCCCAGTCCGCATAAGAGTAAAAACATCAGTAATCCATTCATATCGTATTCGCATTTGAGTTTGTTTCGCGGCAGGGTGCTGCCAAACGGATGCCAGATGCAATGATTAGAGTGTATAGTATTGTTAATCAGTTATTTGATTTGGAAGAGTGTGTTGTTTGGAAAATAAAAAACCCTACCATTTTGGTAGGGTCAGCTTTCCGGAATGGAAAGGATCGTTCGATAGCAAGAATCGTTATTATGTGCATGGGCCGCTTTACACTTCGGTCGTTCCATGCCTCGGCAGTTCCGAGTCCGTATACGGTCCTCCCGGACAATCCGTATCGGGGTATCCGGAACCTTGCGTATTGATTGTTTCTGATACGGATTCTCCGGAGTATCGTGCGTCCGGAGGAGCGTGGTGCCGATAACAGGCGGGTATTATTCCGAATCGTTTCGGACGAAAGTCATCCCTCGCAGCGCATCGTCTGAATAGACGTGCAGCGAATGGGCCGTGGCACTCAGGCAGGTGATGCGGTGAATGTGGTTGTCGAAACGGCCCGGGTGGCCGATGGCGGCGAAACCCTCCTGTCCGTTCACGCGCACGACGTTCGCGAGCTTCAGCGCGGTGGGGCCGGCCTGTTCGAAAATCTCGACCTGGAACTCGCCGTCTGCGAAATAGTACCCGGCGAATTGCGGATGGGCGTGGATCGAGGTGCGATTGCCCGCTTTCCAGCTCATCACGATGGCTTCCCAGTGGGTGCGGGGGCACCGTCCGAGGTAGGTGCGCAGGTACGATTCGTCCGAAAAGCGGTCGAAGGCATCGAGGGGGTGAGTGGCGAGCCACCCCTGGACATAGGTTTTGATCCGGGCGGCAAGCGCCTCGTCGATCGTGGCGTCTGCACAGAAACCGAGTAATCCGGTGAAAAACGGTTCATACCCCTCGGTTATTCGGGGTTGCAACGGGTAGCTGTCGGCCAGCACGGGAGTCTTGATAGCTTGCATAGCGGCGGGATTTATCCTTTTTGCAAAGCTAATCGCGGATCGGGCCGTTTCCATACGCTTAAATACCCAATTCGGGGGAGTTGAAATACTGAAAGTATTATGTAAAAAGGGGCAGGAGCGTTTCGCCCGGAGAAACTCCCGGGATACCGGTACCGTGATGGGGGCGCATCTCCGGTAACCGGAACAATACCCGGTTCCGGCGTTGGTAACGAGTCGGCCTACAAACCGTACTCCTCGATTTTGCGGTAGAGGGTGGTCAGGCCGATGCCCAGCAGGCGTGCCGCTTCGGTTTTGTTGCCGCCCGTGTGGCCCAGCATCCGGGCGATGTGCTGCTTTTCGATCGCCCGCAGCGAGAGCGGCAGTGTGCTGTCGTCCGACGCGGGAGCGCCGTGTTGCAGTTCGACGGGCAGGTCTTCGGCCCGGAGTACACCGTCCGAAGCCATAATCATGCTGCGTTCGACCACGTTGCGCAGCTCACGGATGTTGCCGCGCCACGGATGGCGCCGCAGGAGCTCCAGGTAGCCGGGCTCGATCGTTTCGACGGGCTTGTCCATCTTCGCGGCAAAGACGTTCGTGAAATGGCGGGCATACTCGTCGATATCGGACGGACGTTCGCCGAGCGAAGGCAGTTTGATCTGGAAAACGGAGAGCCGGTAATAGAGGTCTTCGCGGAAGTTGCCCGCTGCGATCTCTGCGGGCAGGTCGCGGTTGGTCGCGGCGATAACGCGCATGTTGACTTTCGTGGGTTTCGTTTCGCCTACTTTGATGAATTCTCCGCTTTCGAGCACCCGCAGCAGTTTTGCCTGCAGGTCGACCGGCATTTCACCGATCTCATCGAGGAAGAGCGTCCCGCCGTCGGCCTCTTCCATCAATCCCTTTTTATTTTTTGCCGCTCCGGTAAACGCTCCTGCCGTGTGTCCGAACAGTTCGCTTTCGAGCAGGTCTTTCGCAAATGCCGAGCAGTTGACCGCTACGAATGTCCGGTCCTTTCGTTTGCCGGCCCGGTGGATCGCCTGTGCGAAAACCTCTTTGCCGGTGCCCGTTTCGCCCGTAAGTAAAACCGAGGTATCGGTACCGGCCACCTTACGGGCCAGCTCGACTGCCGCGCGCATCGGCTTGGATGAGCCGATAATCGCATCGAAGCCTTGTCCCGTACTCCCGGCGGCCGTTGCGGCGTTGCGGCGGCGGTTCGTCCGGGCCTTGTCGACCGCGCGGCTCAACAGCGGAATGATCTTGTTGTTGTCATCCCCTTTGGTGATGTAGTCGAATGCGCCGTTCTTGATCGCCTGTACGCCGTCGGGGATATTGCCGTAGGCGGTCAGCAGGATCACCTCGCAGTCGGGTTCGGCCTGTTTGATCCGGGTTACCATCTCGACTCCGTTGCCGTCGGGCAGTTTTACGTCGCACAGTACGACTTCCGGGTGCGTACGTTCGAGTTGGCGCAGGCCCGTCGTACAGTTTTCCGCCTGGATCACCTCGTAGCCTTCGAGGCCGATGATGCGGGAGAGCAGTCCGCGAAGCTGGGTTTCGTCGTCGATAATCAGGATTTTAGCCATCTGTTTTACGCCGGAGAAAAGGATCGGTTCGGAGCAAAGATAGAAAAAACGGACGTATTTTGCAGGAAAATGGCCCGTGAGGGTGTGAACGAAGCGAATTGCGGCTATCTTTATCCCTGAGCCGTCCTTGGCTGCTGACCTGGATCTGCACAACCTGTCGCTTGTGTCCTGTGTGACCGGTGACCCGGAAGTTGCCCCTATACGTCATACATCGGCCGGGAACGGATCGGAAACTGATTGAAAACAGGTCGGGATCGGTCCGGAACAGGTTGGAATACCGGACAACGAACGGCGATGGATTGCAGGGAATGAGCCAGGCTTTGGAAATGAATAGAAGTAAATGAATTAGTAATCGGGACGGTTATGGATGAAATGAGAATGAAGCAGCGGCAGGAACCGGAAGTCTTTTATTATGACTATGCCACTCCGCTCGGCATGTTACGGATCGAAGAGAACGGTCGCGGCCTTACTGCCGTTTCGCCGGTGAAACCGGAGTGTGCCTTGTGTCACACCGGGGCCGAGTCGTTATCCGGGAATGGAAACGGTGCGGATATAGCACGGTGCCGTATGGACGAGACGCCGCTGATTCGTCGTGCCGCGGCGCAGTTGCAGGAGTATTTCGCCGGTAAACGGAAAGTATTCGACTTGCCTCTGGCCCCCGAAGGGACCCCGTTCCAGCACCGGGTTTGGGCCGTGTTGCGTTCGATTCCGTACGGACAAACGCTCACTTACGGCGAAGTGGCTGCACGGGCGGGCAATCCGAAAGCCTCGCGGGCCGTGGGTATGGCCAATAACCGCAATCCGCTGATGATTATCGTGCCGTGCCACCGGGTGATTGGCGCTGGAGGAAAATTGGTCGGGTATGCCTGCGGACTGGATAAAAAGGAGTTTCTGCTGAACCTCGAACGCGGACATTCGGAACTGTCGGGCAGGCTTTTGTGAAAAAACAGGGAAAAAAGCGGCGGGAAGCCTAACGGCAGTAAATTATTCTATCTTTGTCCTTGAAACAGAGTCGGTCAAAGAGATTCCCGGCTGAAAAACCGAAGAAAATGAAAAGGGACAATTGTGTACGCATGTTTTTGGCAGCGGCGCTTGCGGTCGGACTGGTGTCGTGCGGTGGGGCCGCAGGTCCGCAGACCGTTACCGGAGTTGTGGTGGACGCTTCGATGAACAACATCATGGTCCGGACCGATGCGGGGGATACGGTGGACATCAGCACGATGGATACCGATCCGGCAAAGGTGCCGGGTGTGCTGATCGACGATTCGGTGCGCGTGGTATGCGCCGACGAAGACGTGGACGGAGTGAAGGTGCTGACGGCGCAGGAGCTGACCGTGACCGTCCATTCCCCCTATTATTACATTCAGGGGACATGGCTCGAACCCAATCCGATCAAAGCCTCGGAGATGCAGGGCGTTACGCTCGAGGCCGACGGTTCGGCCGTATCGGTGGGTATGGCTACGTTGCAGTTCAAAAATTGGAGCCTTGCCGACGGGAAAGTGATGCTGACCGCCGAGAGTATCGGTAACGGCGTAAACGCTGAAACGACCGATACGCTGCAGGTGGTCAAACTCGATGCCGACTCGCTCGTACTGGCGCGGAACGGCCAGGTGGTGTGGCGTTTCGGGCGGAAAAAGTAAGTTTCTCACCGGATTAGGATTAATTCAAAGACAGGAAACCGGTCTGTAACGGATGGGTTGCCCTGTCTTTTTGTTGGGGTTTGGCACATCGCCGGCTCGCGAAGAATATTTCGGCGGCGGTGCGAATATTTGCCGGGAAAGGTTATTTTTGTGTCACGGTATCGTCCGGGGCATCCGGACAGGACCGGATAATATAAACGCGGATAATACGAATGACGTTATGGGAAAAAAGGCAGTAGGTTACCTGTTGTATAATTTCCTGATTCTCGCAACGATCGGGATTTTCCTGCTTGCGGTGGGCGGTTGGCGTGCGCCGCAGGTCGATCCTGCCCGGTCGGGATTCTATGTATTCCTCGGACTGGCGTTGCCGGTGGTGTTGTTCGCCAATCTGTCGCTGCTCGTCTATTGGTGCGTGCGGCGCAAGGTGTGGTTGCTTTTCCCTCTGGCCGCGTTATTGCTCCATACGGGTTACTTTACCGCCATGTACCAGTGGCCGGGCGGCGGGGACGAGTCCCGCCCGGCCGATCTGAAGGTGGCTTCTTACAACGTGCATGCGTTCCGGGAGCAGGGCGCCGATATCCGCCAGACGGTCCGTCAGATGGCTTATCTGTTTCGGGAAGAGGGCGCCGACGTGGTCTGCCTGGAGGAGTTCGTCCCGGCGCCGCGTTTCGGATTGGACAGTATCATCAGCCGGTTCCACGACTGGCCGCATGTGGCGGCCGGCGTTGCGATCACGATTTTCAGCAAATATCCGATCCTCGATGCCGAGGTGATTCCCTTTCCCGATACGGACAATAGTGCGTTGTGGGTAGACCTGCTGATCAGCGGACAAAAAGTCCGCGTACTGGCCGTGCACTTGCAGACGACCGGTGTCGACCGTGCCCAGCGGAACCTCAGTTACCAGAGCCGCAACCTGAGTGTCGAAGGAAGTTCCGAAGCGATGGAGCAAATGCAGGCGAGCTATCGTGCCAATGCCGTTGTCCGTGCGCAGCAGGTGGCGCGGCTCCGGCAGATGGTCGATACGCTGCGCATGCCGTTGATTGTTTGCGGCGACTTTAACGACATGCCCTCATCCTATACCTATCGGGCGATGAAGGGAGATTTACACGATGGATTCAAGGATTGCGGCAGCGGCTACGGCGGTACGTTCCGCCATTTCAAAGGGCTGTTGCGGATCGATTACATGTTCTATAACGATGCTTTTTCGGGAGAGCGCTATTATACGCTGGACGTGCCTTACAGCGACCACAAACCTGTCCTGATGGATTTTTCTTTCCGTTCAGGGGAGACCGATCACGGTTCCGGGAAAACAGGTTCGGAGCGATGAGCCGCCTGCAATGCCCGCAATAAACCGGTGACAAGCAGACAAGCCAATCCCCCCCGACCGGTCGATGACAGGCCGCGTGCCGGTTCGGCACTGACTCCGGGGTGTTATGAATTATTTATAAACTGGCCGGTGCGTTCGCGCTGTCGGCCGAAGCGTTCATCGCGGCGGCCCCGGTCCGGGTGGGAACGGAAAAACTGAAAGTTGATCCTTCGCCCGCTTTCGAAGAGAACCACAAATCTCCGTTGTTCTTGTGGGCGAAGTCCTTGCACAGCAGCAAGCCGAGCCCGGATCCCTCCTCGTTGTGCGTGCCGTAGGTGGTGAAATGGGTGTCCGAATGGAACAGCTTGGGCTGGTCTTCCTCCGGAATTCCCTTACCGAAATCGCGTACGTTCACCACGGCTTTTTCGCCCAGGTCTTCCACCGTGACTATAATTTCGCTGCCCTCGGGACTGTATTTGACGGCATTGCTCAACAGGTTGCGCATGATCGTCTTGATCATATCCACATCCACCCGGACATCGACATGATCGGGCCACTCCGTCCTGATTTTGATATTCTTCAGCGAAGCGACCGGAGAGAAGAGCGTGACGGCATCGCCGATCACTTCCATCATGTCGATCTCCTGGTATACGGTTTTGAGGCGCCCGATCTGCGATTTGGTCCATTTGAGCAGGTTGTCCAGCAGGGAAAAAGTCTCTTCTGCCGTGTGGTTGGCCATCGAAAGCATGTCGTACATTTCGGGGCCGATCTTCTCGGGCGGAAGCTGCGCCATCAGCAGGTTGAAGATCATCTTGAGCGAACCCATCGGCGAGCGCAGGTCGTGCGCGATGACCGAATAGAGCCGGTCGCGGCCGCGGATCGTACTTTGCAGTTCTTTCATCTGGCTGGCGATCAAACGCTTGGCTGCGATTAGTGAAATCTGGTGCGTGACGCGGATCAGCAGTTCCTCCTTGTTGAACGGTTTGGAGATGTAGTCCGACGCGCCGGTCTTGAACCCTTTGACGATGTCGTTGGTAGAGTTCAGTGCCGTGAGGAAGATGATCGGAATCTCCTGCGTTTGCGGATCGGCTTTCAGTTTCTCGGCCACTTCGTAACCGTTCATGCCGGGCATCATGATGTCGAGCAGGATCAGGTCCGGGGACTCTTTTTCGACGGCCTGCAACGCTTCCATACCGTTACCCGCGGTAACGATCCTGTATTTCTGGTTTCCGATCAACACTTTTAACAGCAGGACATTCGCTATAGTATCGTCGACGATCAGCACCGTATATTCCGAAGGATTGATTTCTACTTGCATCGCTTGCGCGGTTTGGGTTCGGGTTGTGCGGCCGCGGGCCGCGGTTAACGGAAACGAATGTTTGGATTAGTTCAGTGAGCGGAAATATTCGATGGTGTGTTTGAGGCCCTCTTCGAGTTGCGTCGAAGGATCGTAGTCCAGTTTCTCGCGGGCCAGCGTAATGTCCGGTTGGCGTTGGCGCGGGTCGTCGTGCGGCAACTCCCTGAAAGCGATTTTCGAACGGGAACCGGTCAGGCGGATCACTTTTTCAGCCAGTTCGAGGATCGTAAATTCATGCGGGTTGCCCAAGTTGACCGGGCCGAGGAAATCGGCCGGGGACGCCATCATGCGGACCATGCCTTCGATCAGGTCGTCCACATACTGGAAGCTGCGCGTCTGCTGGCCGTCGCCGTAGATGGTCAGGTTGTTGCCCTGCAGCGCCTGCACGATGAAGTTCGACACTACGCGGCCGTCGTTGGGCAGCATGCCCGGGCCGTACGTGTTGAAAATGCGGATGATCTTTATCTCGATGCCGTGTTGCCGGTGGTAGTCCATGCAAAGCGATTCGGCGCAGCGCTTTCCTTCGTCGTAGCACGACCGGATGCCGATCGGGTTGACATGCCCCCAGTAACTTTCGGTCTGCGGGTGCACGATCGGGTCTCCGTACACCTCGCTGGTCGAGGCCTGCAACAGGCGCGCCTTGGTCTCTTTGGCCAGTCCCAGCATGTTGAGGGCGCCCATTACCGAAGTCTTCGTCGTTTTGATCGGGTCGAACTGGTAGTGGATCGGGGAAGCCGGGCATGCGAGGTTGTAGATTTCGTCCACCTCGGCGAAGTAAGGGTTGATCACGTTATGGCGCACCAGCTCGAAGTTGGGCCGGCCGATCAGGTGCCATACGTTTTTTTTGCTGCCGGTAAAATAGTTGTCCAGGCAGATTACGTCGTGCCCGTCGTTGACCAGGCGTGCGCACAAATGCGAACCGATGAAGCCTGCGCCTCCCGTCACTAATATCCTTTTCATTCGGTATGTAATGATGTTTTTTAAATGCTATGACAAATATAGCTTAATTTACTTATTTTTCACATAAAACTCGCCTTTCGTGTTGTGCAGAGTGGGGGGTGGTGATATTTTTGTATTTTTGTGTAAACTTCCAATGTTTCGTTTATGAGTAAGGCTACCGTTTCGGAGCAAGAGCTTGAGTCTTTACGTCGTGATGCGGAAAGGTTCCGCAACCTTCAGCAGGTGGCGCATGTCGGGTGGTGGAAAGCCGATTTCACAGCCCGGGAAGCCTGTTTTTCGGAGATATTGGCCGATATTCTGCAAGTCGGGCCGGAACCCGTACCGTTCGAGCGATGTGCGGAGTTGATCCACCCAGATTACCGGGAACGGGTCATGCACAGCCTGGATATGTTCCCCGAGGTCGATTTTTACGACGAATCTTTTCCGGTGCGCTCTAAGGTCGGTGATATCTGGATGCATTCGCAGCTCGCTTCCAAAGAGACGGGACCCGACGGGCACCTGTTCGCACAGGGGTTTATGCGGTACCTGTCCGTCCAGGAGGCCCAGCATACGCGGGAGAGTGCGTCCCACATGCAGCTTAAAGAGCTGCTGACGCGGCAGAATAATCTTTCGCAGTCGCTGCTGATGCTGCTCAAGCATTCCGACGAACAGGATGTGATTACCGGTTTGCTCGAAAACCTGCTGCACCAGTTCGATGGCGACCGGACTTATATTTTCGAATACGATTGGGCGAAACGGACCCACAGCTGCCGCTATGAAGTGGTGCGTGACGGGGTTACCCCCGAGATCGACGGCCTGCAGGATATTCCGATCGATTTGACGCTGTGGTGGTCGGAGCGGTTGAAGGAGAACCTGCCGATCATCCTGAGCGACTTGGATGAGCTTCCGCCCGAGGCGGACGGCGTAAAGGCTGTACTCGCTCCCCAGGGGATCAAGTCGCTGATGGTCGTTCCGCTGATCAACCGGGAAGGAACCTGGGGCTATATAGGGGTCGACATCGTCGGCCAGTACCGTATTTGGAACGAGGCCGACCGGCAATGGTTCCTGTCGCTGGCCAACATCATCAGCGTCTGCATCGAGCTCAAACGCTCCGAAGCGACTATCCGGAAAGAAAAGGAGTATTTCCGCAATATTTATATGCACATGCCGCTGGGTTATGCCAAAATGCGCGTAGCCTACGACCCGCAGGGGAAGCCGGCGGATTACCTGCTCGAGGAGTACAATCCCGCCGTCGAGCAAATCTTGCACGTACAGCTTACCGGCATGGTGGGGCGCAGCATCCGGGAACCGGGCTTCCTCATTTCCGAGGAGATATGGACGGACCTGTACGAGACGGTAACCAGGCGGACAGTCGTTTCGAATAAGTTGTATAAGGTTCGTAACAACCGCTATTTCAACGCGATCGTTTTTTCGACCGACCGCGACCACTGCACGGCGCTCTTTTCGGACGTTACCGAGTCGATCCGGGCGCAGAAAGAATTGCAACGCAACGAGGCGAAATTGCAAAACCTTTATAAGACCATTCCGGTCGGCATCGAGATTTATGATAAGGATGGGGTGCTGCTCGACCTCAACGACGAAGATATGCGTATTTTCGGGATCGAACGGAAAGAGGATGCGCTCGGGGTCAGCCTGTTCGACAATCCGAACGTCTCGCCCGAAGAGCGTGAAGCGATGCGCAGGGGGCAGCACATTGAGTTCTCGATGGATTACGACTTCGGGAAAATCCTTTCGGGCGGATACTACAAAAGTACTCACACCGAAGTCCGGAACCTGCTCGCGCGGTGTACTCCGTTGCGGGACGGCGACGGCAATATCGACCAGTATGTGATCATCGTGGTGGACAACACCGAATCGAACCGCACGTACCACCGGTTGCGCGACATCGAATACCGGTTCGACTATATGGCCGAAATGGCCCAGATCGGCCTTTGCAAGTGGATTCCGCGCCTGAACAGTTTCACGGCGTCCGAGCAGTGGTACAGCAATGTGAATACCCGCGGTCCGATCGCCGATATCAAGGATGCTTACGTCAAGACGCACCCCGACGATTTCGCCAAGCTCAAGCAGTTTTTCGACGATGCCGTCGCCGGTCGGGCGCAGGGGTTCCGGGATGTGCTGCGCGTGCGCAACGGCAATGCCTGGAAATGGATCCGTTGCACGTACCGGGTCAAATGCGAGGAGGGGAATGACGATATCGAGGTGATCGGCTTGAACGTCGATATCACCGAATTGAAACAGACCGAGCTGCGGCTGCAGGAAGCCAAGCTCAAGGCCGAGGAGTCGGATCGCATGAAATCGGCTTTCCTGGCCAATATGAGCCACGAGATCCGCACGCCGCTCAATGCGATCGTGGGTTTTTCGAACCTGCTGATCGAAACCGAAGACCCTGCCGACAAAAAAGAGTACGTCGATATCATCCAGCGCAATAACGAGCAGTTGCTGCAACTGATCTCCGATATCCTCGACCTGTCGAAAATCGAGGCGGGGATGGTCGAACTCTCCTACACCAAGATCGAACTGAACCTGCTTTGCCAGGAGGTCGTCAGCTCTTACATGGCCGATACCGAGCGGGAGGTGCCCATCGTTTTTGCCGGCGGATGCGACGATTGTTACATCATCAGCGACCGCAGCAAGTTGGTCCAGGTGCTTTCGAACCTGATCAACAACGCGATCAAATTCACGCAGCAGGGGTGTATTACGGTGGGGTTCCGCAAGCTTCAGAAGGGGATCGAGTTTTATGTACAGGATACCGGTATCGGTATTGTTGCCGAAAATATACAGTTGATATTCAATCGGTTTGAGAAACTCAACCACTTTGCCCACGGGACGGGTCTCGGTCTGACCATCTGCCGCAATTTGGTGGAGAAGCTGGACGGTACGATAGGTGTCGAATCGGAGCCGGGAATCGGATCCCGTTTCTGGTTTACGGTACCGTATGAGCCCGCCGGTTTGCATCGGGCAGAGGATGCGTTGCTGCCGCCTTCGCACGGTCTTTCCCAGATTTCTCCCGGTAAACCGGTTATTCTGGTGGCCGAGGATACCGACAGCAATTTCCAGGTGCTTTCGGCGATCTTGCGCAACGATTATGAGCTGTTGAGGGCCCGCGACGGCGACGAGGCGGTGCGGCTGGTCGAGCAATACCGTTTCGTGGCGGTGCTGATGGATATGAAAATGCCGGTTATGGACGGTTTGGAAGCGACGCGCAAGATTAAGGCCGTGAATCCGACGCTGCCGGTGATCGCGGTGACCGCCTATGCCTACGATCATGACCGGGAGAAGGCGCTTCAGGCCGGTTGCAACGATTACATGACCAAGCCGATGGATGTGACCGAATTGAAACAAAAGTTGTCGGAGTTCGTCAAGGACAAGCATTGACCGGATTTCCGGCACGGGCGCGAGTCCGCTTCGCAGGGTTATCCGCCCAGGACACGCCGTTGTTTCCGGAATATATGATGTTTCTTGTGCCAGTCAGTTCCCTGGACATCCGGTATGTCTGAATATCTTTGTGCCCGGCCGATCCGATCGAAGTTCAGGCAGCCCGCTTCGCTTTTTCCCAGACGCCTGTCTGCTGGCCGCGTCGCCGGCGCAGATAGGCGATGCCGCGCAGCACGTTCAGGTTCATAAAGAGGAAATAGTAGGGGACGAACAGCAACTTATTCTTGATTTTGCGTTGTGAGAGGCGGTAACCTTGCAGTGCGCAGCCGTAAAAAACCGCTTGCAGCAGCAGGATCGTACCGTAGAAAATCCGGTGCGGGCCGCCGGCGACCAGCGCGATATTCAGCGGCACGAGTGCGAACAGCAGGATCGGTGTCACCGACCAGCGCAGTACGCGGTGCGAGAGGTATTGCCACCAGAGTATGCCGTAGCGCAATGGGTTGAGCAGCGGCGCGAGCCTGCCGATGGATTGCAGCCCTCCGGCCGCGATACGCACTTTGCGCTTGCCCTCTTCGGTCATGTCGGCCGAGGCCTCTTCGAGCGCGTAAGCGTTTTTGCAGTAAGCGATCCGGTAGCCCTGCATCGCGATGCGCATCGAGAGGATGAAATCGTCGAGCAGCGTATCGTCCGGCATCGCTACGAACAGTTCGCGGCGGATCGCGAACAGCTCTCCGGCGGCTCCGACGGCCGTATAGAGGCGGTCGTCCCACTCTTTGAGCTTCGATTCGTATTTCCAGTAGATACCTTCGGTCGATGCGGCCGCTTGTTCACGGCTCTGTACGATCCTCTTTTCGCCTGCCACGCAGCCGACCTTCGAATCGCCGAAGGGCCGGATGATTTCGCGGATCGCTTCCGGGCCCAGCATCGTGTTCGCATCGGTGAAAACGACCAGGGGTGTCGTGACCAGTGGAACTCCCCGGTTCAGTGCGGCTGTTTTGCCGCGCCGTTCGGGAGCAAACAGCACCGTGACTTCCGGATATCCGGTCAGCAATTCGTTCGTGCGGTCGTTCGAACCGTCCGTCACCCAGACGATTTTCAGCCGGCCGGCCGGGTAGTCGAGCGCCCGGCAGTTCCGCATCTTGTCGGCGATGATCGCCTCTTCGTTGTACGCGGCGATAAGCAGTGTCACTTCGGGCAGCTCTTCGGGCAGTTCGATGCGTGTTCTTTTGCACAGCGCCTCTTTGACCCGTACCAGCAAGTAGAGGAAAATGCCGTAGCCTGCATAAGTATAAAAGACGATCGCCAGGGCAATCCAAAAGAGAATCTCAATGGTTTTCATCATGCGTACGTTTGAGGGGTTCGGGGTTGTGTAATGGGGGGCCGGGCGGCTTGTGCCGGGAGGTTTGTCGCAGTTTTCATAAGTTTATAGCGGTAGTTATCACGTTATATGAGGTCAACTTGTTGCCGGGCCGTTTATTCCAGCCTCTCGATCTGGTCGAGTACCTTGCGCATCTGCACGTCCCACGAGAGGGTATCCTCGATACTTGCGCGGATATGGGCCGGGTCGCGGTCCACGCCGTCGAGGAAATGTAGCAAGGCATCTATGTCGATCGGGGATTCGTCGGCCGGGGCTTTCAGCACGTAAGGCATTGCATCGAAATCGCTGTCGTTCTCGGAGTAGACGAACGGAATGCCCCGTGCTGCGTATTCGCGGTTTTTCAGTGTTTTGATGTGTGTAATCCCGTTGCGGTGCCGCCCGAGGCTGGCTATGCCGAGGTCGGCCTCCTCGAAGGCGCGGTCGAGCGCTTCGCCCCAGAGCGGGCCGTGGAGAACCACCCGTTCTTCCATACCCTGTTCGCGGACCTGTTCGCGCAGTTCGGGCACGGTGAACCGGCTCCCGCCGCCGACGATGTGGAAGATCACCTCCTTTTCGTGCGGACGGCGGTAATAATCCGCCAGCCCGGCTACCACGCGGTCGAAGCCGTGCCAGAAATGGATGTCGGCGACGCCGAGCAGGTGCACCGTGTTCGAGGTGTCGTTCACGTTCGTTTTGAGCGGGATGTGTGCGAAGTCGATCCCGTTCGAGATGCGGATGGTCGGACGTCCGAAAATCGTATCGTACTGCGAGAAGGTGACGATCCGGTCGACCTGGCGTGCGAGCGCATTGCGGAAACATTTGTCCACCGAGAGCACCAGCTTGGTTTTGCGCGATGCGCGTGCGTATTCGGGGTCGTACGGGAAAGTGGGAATTTCCATCACGATCCGCACACCGAGTTTTTTCAGGTGCGCGAACCACCGGATCAGCGCCGGATTCGCATTGTGGTCGAAGCGCACGTACAGGAACCGGACTCCTTCCCGGCGGATGTAGTCGGTCACCGAGCGGTAGCTGAACCGTTTTTTGAGCTTGGCGCGGAGCCCGTGCCCGAAGTTTTCGAGCGTTTCTCCGTCGAGTATCCGCCTGTGGCTGCCGTCCGCCCCCACTTCGAGCGAACAGAGGCGCAGTTCGGCGCCGCAGCGCCGCAGTGCGTCGCACTGGTAGAAAATCTTTTTACTGATGCCGTTGTGGGCGGCGAATCCGTGGAAGACGATGAAAAGTCCTTTCATGGCGGTCGGTATTTCAGGCTGCTAGCGGCCGGTCAGGGTTTTCAGCAGCGATGGAGTATGGCGGTTGAGCAGGCGGTACAGGCCCACGGCGATTGCAATGACCACCAACGGGATAAGGATGTAGATGACGGTCAGCGAGAAGTCGGAGGGTGTGCCGGAGAGTTTCATCGCGATGCGCTTGAGCAGCGTGAGCATCGGATCGTGCAGTGCGAACAGGAAAAACCCCATCCCCCGCAGTCCCGGGTAGTTCCGGGCGCGGATGCTGTGGGGCGTTTCCCGTCGTTCCCTGGCCGTTACGAAACGTACCGACAGGTTCGTGCCGACGATGATTCCGAGCGTGAATACGACCCTGTCGAGCGGAACGAGCCCGTTGTCCCGGAAAATCATGTGTACGGTCATCAAGGCGATGTAAAGCAGCAGTGTCGTTGTCGCAAAACGGCTGAACATCGACAGAAAATCCGTGTGGCGGAGACTGAAGCATGCTCCTGCGGTGAAGAAAGCGAGGCTTTCGATCAGGAAAGCCTGTCCGGGTGTGGCGAGCCACACTCCCCACAGCGCTGCGGCTCCCCACCAGCCGAATCCGCGCACGAACAGCCTGATCGCAGGGGAGAGCAACGCCAGCAGGATCAGGTTGCGGATGTACCAGAACTGGTGCAGGATCGGTGTGCCGTTGCCGCCTCTCCACTCTCCGCTGTCCCAGAATGCCTGAAGGAAATTGACGAACGAATATCCGCTGACGGGGGGATTCACGCCCGAAAAATATTTGCTCAGCGCGGGGATTTGTTCCACCCCGAAATAGAGGGCCAGGATGAGCGCATTCCAAAGCAGGTAAGGGACGATGAGCCGTTTGGAGGTTTTGCGGAGTTTCGTCTTGTAAGGTTTCGGGTGCAGGAAAAAGAGGAAGCCCGAAATGAAAAAGAGCGCCGGTACGGCTGTTTGGGCGATCTCCAGCGAGCAGACGAAACTCACCAGTCGGTAGACCGGGAAGTCGCCCGCGCTGAAATCGCTGCGCGTCGAAGTGTAGGCGTGCAACACGACGACCAGCAGGATCATTGCAAAACGCATCACATCGATGCTGCGGGATTGTAGACCGTTCACCCGCATGGCCTCAACGCTTGAAAAATTTGCCCGACAAGGCCGAGAGCCTGCCGAGGATATTGAATTCTCCGGTCAGCTGCAGGTAGCCGCCCCAGATTACCAGGGACAGGACGCCTTTGGCGATCAGCGTGAAGAACAGTTCCCGGGCGGGTAATATCCGGTCGAATCCCCACAGGATACTCCACAGCAGGACCCCGAGCAGCAGCGGTGAAGCGAGTTTCCGCCAGAACGGACCCCAGGGCAGGCGGAACGTGCGGTAATACATCAGCCAGTAGGCCTGCACGAAATTGACCGAGAACGAAATGCAAATGCACCAGGCTACTGCGTCGAGCGAACGGAATCCGAAAATACCGAGGCAAATCCCGCCTGCGTTGAGCAACGCCGAAAGCAATCCGCTCAGGAACAGGATATGCGTCGATCCCGCCGCCTGGAAGATCGACCCGGAGGTGGACATCACCACCTGTACGCCTACCGACAGTGCGAGGATGCGGAATACCGGCACCGACGCTTCCCACTGCGAACCGAAAATCAGCAGGATCAGCTCCGGGGCCGTGAAGTAGAGGACAGCCGCCAGCGGAAAGCCGATCCAGGCCAGCACGCGCACCACTTTGAGGTAGGATTCCGAAAGCTTGCGCAGGTCGTGCTGGAAGTCGGAGAAAATGGGGTGCATCACCGGCGAAATAATGTTGGTGATGTTTTGCAGCGGCAGCATCATCAGCCGGTACGATTTTTCGTAGAAGCCCAGCGGACTCATGCCCATGTATTTGCCTATCAGTAGTTTGTCCAGGTTCCGCGTGAAGTAGTTGATCACGTTGAACGAGAACTGGTAGGCCGAGAAGGCGAAGATCGTGCGCAACGGTTGCAGGCCTGCCGTCCAGCGTACCCGCAGCGGATGTTCCCGCAGGTTGACGATGAATAGCACGATACTCGATACGATCGGGTTGATCAGCAGTGCGTAGATACCGGCGCCCGAAAGGGCCGCAATCACTGCGATGGTTCCGACCGATCCTTGGACACAGAGGTTGCGCATTGCGATGAATCTGAACCGTTTCTGTTTGTAAAGCAATGCGTTGGGGACGATGTTCATCGCTGCGAAAAGCAGGTTGACCGACAGGAACTGGCAGATGCGTACCAGCTGGGGCGAGTCGTAATAGGAGGCGATCAGCCACGAACTGCCGAAAAAGAGCAGCGATACGGCCAATCCCGACCAAATCGTGAACGAAAAGATGCCGTTGAGCTCCTCGCCGGTCAGTTTCTTGTATTGAATGATCGCCGGGGCGATGCCCAGGTCGCTGAAGATGCTGAAAAAGGTGATGATAACGGTAGCCACCGCGACGATACCGAAATCCGAAGGCGACAGCAGGCGCGCCAGCACACCGGAGACCGCCAGCGAGATGACGATACCCGCGTATTTGGCGATCGCGATGTAAAAGACGCCCGACGTGAGTTGTTTGCGGACGGTATGTTGGTCCGGGCTCTTCGGTTGGGGCGTTTGATCGTGCGGTTCGGGAGGCACAGGGGCCGGTTGTTGTGCTGTTGTCATAGCCAGTGTGCCCCTCGCGAGGCATTCGTGTGTTTGCTTTTAAGAATTTCGTTGCGGCGGCGCAGCAGGGTCCGGTAAGCCTTCAGGATTTCCGATGCGCTTTTCCCGTCACCCCTCAGCAGGTAATAGGGAACGCGCGCGAGCGTTGCCGCTTGCCGGCGCAGTGTCCGGCGCGTCGCCTGCCACGGCGAGAAGCGCGGGTCGGCGTAGGTGATCAGCAGGTAGCGTCCGACCCACGCGTTGCGGAGCGGCCGGGCCGCCGATTTGCGGTCGTGGCAGACGAGGGCCTGCGGTACGACGCGGATCGTGAGCGATTGGTGGAGTACCCGCTGGCAGTAGTTGTTATCTTCGCCGTAGTGGAGGAATAGCGGATCGAATCCGCCGACCGCCTCGATCGTCCGCAGCGGCAGGAGCCATGCGGCGGCGTTGATGAAGCGCGCTTCGCGCGGGGAGGTCAGTCCCCCGAGCAGCAGCCCGTCGTCCCGTGTTGCCGCAGCGTCGCCGAACAGGTAGCGTTTGAACGCTTCGTCCATGCGTTCGGCCGAGCCGTCGAGGTGGACGGGGCTCAGGATGCCCGAACGGTCGTCTTCGGCCCCGAGCAGGCGTTCGACGGTATCGGGGTAGATCCAGGCATCCTGGTTGAGCAGGAAAAAATGGGTCGCACCCTGCCCGAGGGCATAACGGATCCCGGCGTTGTTGCCGCGTCCGAACCCGAGGTTCTCGTCGCTGCGGATCAGGTGCACTTCGGGAAAACGTTCCGCGATTCGCTGCGGCGTTCCGTCCGTGGAGCCGTTGTCGACGACCACCGTATGCAGCGGTACGGTCGATCCGCGCAGCGAACCGAAGCATGCGTCCACCCACCGCATTCCGTTGTAGGTGACAATGATGGTATAAATGTTCACGTTCGGGGAAATCACAGCCGGAATGGATTTATGGTTCGGTTGCGCCGCTGTTACAGCTGTTATCGTTGTCGTCCTGCCGCCGGATGCCTTCCTGCGGATTCCGGGTTTTGACCCATACCCCCAGCGCATCGTCGTAGCGTTTGATGACTCGGGCCGGATTGCCCACCGCCACGCTGAAAGAGGGAATATCCTTGGTGACGACGCTGCCTGCGCCCACCTGCACGCGCTCGCCGATATGCACGCCGGCCACGACAACCGAGTTCGCCCCGATATGCGATTCGTTGCCGATTACCACCTCTTTCAGGTCGAGCGGCTGTTCGTTAGAATCCCGGGTGCCGTCGCTATATCCGTGGTTGAAGCCCGAGATGAAGACGTGCTGGCCCAATCCCACGCGGTCGCCCAGCCGGACGGGGCCGATCACTACCGAGCCGATACCGATGCGCGCGCCGTCGCCGATCAGTACGTCGCCCGCGCCGTTGTTGACCGTGGTAAAATCTTCGATCAGCGCATCGCGGCCTACTTCGAAACGGCGCCACGGAAAAACATCGATGCGCGAGCGCCGCCGCCGGATGATCGCACCCCGTCCGCGTTTGTGTACGAACGGGTTGACGAACCATTTGACCCACAGACGGGGTCGAGGATTCTTGTGCGAAGTAATCAGGCCGATGATAAATCGTTTCAGGGCAGGATTTCCTTTGATTTTGTCGATCATGTGCGGTTACTGACAGGGAGGATTATTGCTATACCGGATGTGCCGGATCGAGACGATAAATATTTTTTATTTTACACAAATATAGACAAGTTTCGCTATCCCGGCAATTTGTTTTCGGAAATATCATATCATATTGATCTTATGTTGTTTCTTTTTCCGGAAAACATCTGTTCTTTTATATTTAGTGTCATGATTTTGTGATTAAATGTAGTATTTTTGTCGCAAAGCGGATTCCGCTCGGCGTGTGACTGTACGGCTCTAAGCGTTTGGAAAACGAAGCCGGAACACGGAACGGATCGGCCGCTTCCCGAACTTAATAGAATCAGGATGATGAAAGAGATTGATATAGACAGGATCCACACCGTTTTGACGCGGTTGTTCCTGGTGGTTTGCTGCGGAGTGCTGGCGACCGCCTGTGTGAAGGATCCGCAAAAAGGCGAGGATACGCCGGATGGCGGTGAATCGGCCTCGAAATACTTCAGTTATGCCACCACGCGTGAATATACGGTTGCAATCGACTATGGCTTCAGCGATTACCAGGTGCTGTTCGAAATCTATGGCGGGAATCCGCTGGCTGAGGTGGACGGCGGTTTGGTCAAGACTTCCGAAGAGCCGCTGTATCGGGCTGCGACGGACAAAAAAGGATGCTTTTCGGGTACCGTCACTTTGCCGGCCGACCTGACGGAGGTGTACCTCTATTCCGACTATCCCGGTACGGTCAGTCCGGTGAAGCTGACCGTGGGTGAAAACGGAGCTATTGCATACGATCAAAAGCAGGTGCGCTCCCGGGCCGGCAACCCGCTGACGCGCGCACTGATCACCACCCCGACCGGCACGGCCTATCCCGACCGCTACAAGGTGCTCGGCAACTGGAGTAAGAACGGGCGCCCCGATTACCTGCTCGACCCGGCCGACCTGACCGCTCAGCAATATTACGATGTAAAAAGCATGTTCAGCCTCTGGGGCGGCCAGCATATCAAGGATTTCCCGCAAAGGGAGCTGATCGCGGACAATGTCAACATCAAACTCAATATCACCAAGGCTACGACCATCAAACTGATCTTCATTAAGACAACAGCGACGATGCGTAACGTCTTCGGTTATTATACCTATCCCACCGGGCAGGAGCCGAAAAGCGTAAGCGATATCCAGCCGATCATCGCTTTCCCGTTCATTTCTACGTTCAATTGCAATATCGACAATGCCGACGCGGTTTTTACCGGCGACCAGGTGCAACTCAAATACTGGAATGCCAGGACGCAGCGGTTCGAAGACGAATTCCCGGCCGGAGTCAGTATCGGGTGGTTCCTCGACGCCTATTCGTTCGATCCTACGACCGGGACGGTACTGGAGGACAATACTCCTGTCTATTATGCTTCACGCGCGTTGAATCCGAACAACATGCACCGTTCGATCGCGCTGGGAGACCAGCAGAGCGGACGTATGCTGGCGATAGGTTTCGAGGACAGCGGTATCACCGAGGCGGGTGAGGGCAATTTTTGCGATGCCGTCTTCATGCTGGACTACGGCGATAAGGACGCTGCCACGTCCGAAGGTACGGGCGTGATGCCCGAAGTGCCGGGCGTCACCGACGAGGACAATTACCATGTGGTGAACGGAACGCTCGCGTTCGAAGACCTTTGGCCGAGCCAGGGCGACTACGATATGAACGATGTGGTGGTGACCTACAAAAGCACCGTCTACAAGAACGTGCTTTCGAACCGTGCGACGAAGGTGGTCGACCGCTTTACGCTGGCGCATGTGGGCGGTACGCTGCCCTGCGGATTCGGCTACCAGTTCGACAAGCTCGACAAGGCGGCGATCGGGAGCGTCGAGGTGATTTCCGACAAAACCGGGGCGACCTCTTCCTTTATGCAGGGGCAGATGCTCGAACCGAACCAGAGCAAACCGAACGTAATCCTGTTCGATAACTCCCGGACGAACGAAGGAGCGACCTTTACCGTGACGACCCAGTTCGCCTATCCGGTCGTCGGCGACCTGGTGCAGCCGCCCTATAATCCCTATATCGTCATTTCGTCGGACAAGGGACGCGGCCGTGAGCTGCACCTGGCGAAGGGCGTGCCGACCGATTTGGCGGATGCGGCCTATTTCGGCCAGAGCTCCGACATTTCGGATCCGGCACAGAAACTCTACTATGTGTCGAAAGATAATTTTCCCTTTGCGATCAATATTCCGACCGACGCTTTCAGCTATCCCGATGAAAAGGTGCGCATAGACAAGGCTTATCCGAGTTTCCCGGGTTGGGTGTCGTCCAACGGCGTGTTGCAGCGCGACTGGTATAAAAAACCTGCGAAGAAATAATAGGCGGCCGAGGACTGCTTACAATTAGGGCCGTTGTACTGGAAATCGGGGGCGCGGACAGCCAAGGTCGCGGATAAATATGTGCCGGGGTTGCCGGGAGCAACGGGAATAAGTAGATAAAGGAGACAAAAAAAGGCCATTATAGGTCCGTTACTATAAGCTACCACCACAAAAAATACCATTCCCATGAAAATCAAATTACTGATCCTGCCGCTTGTAGCGATCGTTGTCGCAGCGGGTTCGTGCGTGAAGAATCCGGAGACGCCTCAGCCGGACGGTCCGCGATCCGGTCCCGGTACGGTGAAGGAGATGGCCGTTCCGGCCGGTTTCGATTGGAAGATGTCGCGCGGCATCACCTGTAACTTCGCTTCTGCACATCTGACCCGTGTCTATGTTGCGTCTGCTGCCGATGCCGAGCCATTTGCCGTTGTATTCGCAGGAGACGGTGCCGAACCGGTTACATTGAATGTTCCCGTACCGGTGAAGTCGCTTTATGTAAAATATGAAAAGGCCGACGGTACATTCGTTACGAAAGAACTTCCTGTTATGGGAGCAACCCTCGCGTATACCGTTCCTGCCGACAGCAAAGAGTTTGTGGACGTGGCCGCCGGGGCCGCGAAAGCAACGGAATCGACCACGCGCGCCGGTTATGCCGGTTCCAACAGGGGGCATATCCTCTATCCTGCTGCCGGCTGGGGTACGCTGATGTTCGAGGACCTGTGGCCCTCTTACGGCGACTATGATTTTAACGATTTAGTCGTGAATTACCAGGTCGACCTGATGATGCAGAACAAGAACCAGGCGCGCGAAATGTTCATTGCCCTATGTGTTCGGGCGATCGGCGGTAAACTTCCATATGATCTATATCTCAGTCTTAGGGGCGTGCGGCCGGACCAGATCGCCGATATTAAAATGGATGATTTGCAGAACGGTGTGCAGAGTTGTGATCTGGTTAAAGTCAATAGCGGCAACTCCAGACCGGCCATCCTCAAATTCGTGGACATCAAACAGAACCTTAATAAACCCGGCGGAACGACTTTCCTGAACGTTAGACCGGGCGAGGAGATGAAAACCGGCAATCTGACCGTAGTATCGTTCAATGTGACTTTCCGCAATGCGATTTCGACCCGGGACCTGGCGTTCGATACCTTTGATTTCTTTATCGCGCGCGACGACCAACAGCAGGAAATACACCTGGCCGGGTTCGAGCCGGTGCTCTTTGGTGCTGACCGTTATCGGGCATTGCGCACGCAGCCGACTTCGAATGCGAACACGCAGTCTGAATATTACTATTCGAACGATAACCTGGTGTGGGGGATTTGTATTCCTGCCGAAATACCGCATGCCTATGAGACGCGGGATTTCCTGACGGCCTATCCCAATTTTGCGAAATGGGCCCAGTCGGGCGGTGTCAGCAATACGGATTGGTATACCGATGCGCCGGGAAACCGAAATCCGGAAAATCTGGTACGGATGAAATAGTCCGTGCCGCCCGTACTCCTGTCGGAGCCTGCCCTTTCCCATCGTGGAACAGCAGAAGGAACGGAGTGGAAAAGGATGGGTACGGCGGAATGGCAATATCGATAAAAGCACGGAACTCGGTTCCGTGCTTTTATCGTTTCTGCATTTGTTTTGTAGCTCTCCTTTTCTTGTCGTGTCTTTGAGGAGCAAAGGGGATGCGCCTTTCGGCGGTTTGGGGGTGCGGTTTCCTGCTTCGCGATAGGCGTTTATTGCGCTGCGACGCTGCGGTAGAGGTCGAGCAGCTTGCGGGCCGTCGCCTCCCAAGTGAATTGCGGGGCACGCGCGAGGCCGTAGGCCGCCTGATCTGCGCGGAACTGCCGGTCGGTTTCGAGCCGTAGCAACTGGGCCGCGATCGCCTCTTCGTCGAGCGGATCGACCAAGATGGCGCCTTCGCCGGCAATCTCGGGGATCGCCGACGTGTTCGAAGTGACCACCGGAGTTCCGCAGGCCATCGCCTCTAGGATCGGTATGCCGAAACTCTCCCGCAGTGAAGTGTACAGGAATGTTTCGGCCCCGCTGTAAATCGCAGGCAGGTCGGTGTTGGGAATGTATCCCGGAAGACGCAGTGCCGGACGGATCCCCTCGATCCCGTGTTCGCGCAGAAGCGCGTCGGCGGCTTCGGGTTTCAGGTCGGCGACCAGCAGCGGCAACGGGCGCTGTGACAGTTCGCGGTAACGGGCATAGCCCCGCAACGTGCGCGGGGTGTTTTTCTTCGGGTCGGTATTGCCCAGGAAGAACAGGAAACGATCTTCGGGCAGGTATTTGCGGGTGACGGCACCCGGATCGGCCACCGGGCGAAAATGCGGGCTCACGCCGTTATGGATCGTTGTCAGTACTCCTTCGGGCAGTTGCAGCGCCTGTTGGATGCGCTGCTGCTCGAAACGGGATACCGTGATGACTTTGCGGCAGTGCGGCAGGATGCGCGGAACCACCAGCCGGCGGTAATGCCAGCCGAGGTTCTGGTACATCGACCGGTTTTGGGCGGCGCGCTTTTCCAGGAAAATAATGTCGTGCAGGGTCAGCACCAGCGGTGCGGAACAGCGCACCGGGGCCGTGTTGCTCGTGCAGTGCAGCAGGTCGGGGCGGATTTTGCGCACGGCGCGCGGCAGTGCGACCTGCTCCCAGAGCGGATAGGTGGGGCAACTGATCTCGACGATATGGAAATTCGCACTCTCGCTGAGGCAACGGTCTTCTCCCGGGCTCACGAGGATGTAATACTCGTTCTCGCGGTCGAGTTGCTGCAACCGCCGGATGGTTTCGAGCGCAACGAAGTCCATGCCGTGCTTGTTGGTGCGGAAGATGCGCTGTGCTTCGATGGCTATTTTCATGGCTTGCGGGTTTGGTTCCGGGTTATGGGGGCGAAAATTTGTCTTGTGGCTGATCGGTTCCTTGTTCCTGTCTGACGCGGGGTGAACCCTGCCCCTGGCAGAGCTGGAGGTTCTTGTGCCGGTTGAAGTTTGGAAGCTATATGTTATTTTCTACTTGTTTCCGTCTGCCGGCTCTTCCGGTCGTTCATTTATCTGTCTGTCTGCCTTGCCGGTTTGTGTTTCGTCTTGGAAGGCTTGTGTGTTAAGCTTTTTCAGAGGAACCGTGTTCGGTATGGAAAAATTTGTCGCGGGTGCCGCGCAACCGGAGCAGGTTCAGCGCCATGAGCAGCATCAGCAGCGGGATTTTACGGATCGCCCGTTTGAGCGGCTTATCCACGAGGTAGTCCGGGATTGCGAAACAGAGCGCGAAGAGCAGTGCTGCAAGCAGCAGCCACCATTTTGCGGAAGAGGCCGGATCGACGAACGTTACCGCGAGGGCCGCGAGCGGTATGAGGCCCAGCAGCAGGACGCGCGGGGGCATCATCCACTGTACCAGCTTGTCGCAGTAGTCGAAATTTCCTTCCAGGACCGCGCCCGGCAGGTCGCGGACGGCGGCCTTCAGCGAGTACCACTGCGCGGCGAGCCAGCGCCGCCGCTGGTTGTAGAAAGCGCGGCTCCCGGCGGTCTTTTCGTCCAGTACCTCCACGTCGTCGAGGTATTCGATGAAGATGCCCTGTTTGAGCAGCAGTACTTCCAGTTCCTTGTCTTCGCCGGCCGACGAGACTTGCGTGATGTTGTTGCAGAACCAATTGTAGTCGAATGCCATGCCGGAACCGATCAATGCAGAAGAGACTCCCAGCGCGACGTGCCCTTTGCGGAAGATCGAGTTGTTGATCTCTTCGCTCACGGCATCGAGCAGGGCCGTATCGGTATGCAGGTTCTTGGCGCGGCGGTGTGCCTGAATAGCCTGTGCCCCGCTGTGGTATCCGTCGTTCAACCGCGAAAGGAAGTCGGGAGCGACGGTGTTGTCCGCATCGAGAATCACGGCCATGTCGAAGGTTTCACCCGCAGCGGCGAGCTGTGCGACGGCATAATTGAGCGCTTTGGCTTTCGAACTGTTTTCGAATTCGACTTCCAGCAGGCGGATCGGCAGTTGTCCGAGCCGTTCCAGCGTGGCGGGTGCGCAGTGGTCGGCGATCACGACCGCTTCATACCGTTTGCGCGGGTATTGTTGCGCGAGTATCGCCTCCACCGACTGGTCGATTACGCGGTCTTCGCGGTAGGCCGGAATCAGCACGGCCATGCGGTGCTCTATTCTGGCCGCGGGAAACCTGTCGCGGCGCCGGCGCATCGAGGCGAGCGCGAAGATGAAAAGGTAGGCGGTGGCAAAGCCCAGCAGTGCGAAGAGCACCCAGTCGGTTATGGTCAGGATCGTTTGCATCGTCGGGGAAATGCTAGAGGTCAGAATATCGTGTTATTTTCAAAGTTCGAAACTGTGCAGGCGGCGTAAAAACATGCCTGTGCCCGGTGCGGTTTCCGGGGCGTGTGCCGTTGCCGGTCGACCTCAACAGGCCGGATACTGTGAGGTCGCGCCGGGGGCCGCATCTAGCCCGTTTTGTTTTTCATCGTAAAAAAAGCGCCGATGCCCCGTACCGTTGCGCGGGCGAGGTCTCCCCGACCGCGGAGCAGGGCGGTCGCCGCATTTTTCGGCGCCGCTACGCCGCATTGGTAAAGTACCGTCAGCAGGCGTGCCGCACCGCGCCGGTTGCGCCAGCCGAACAGCAGTCGGTTGCGGGTGAGGTAGTAGGTCCGCAGCGGGCTTTCCCGGCCGGTCGTGCGGCTCTCTTTGTGGAATACCGTACAGCGGGGTTCGTAGCCGATGTCCCAGCCGCTGCGGGTGATCCGCTCCGACCAGTCGAGCTCCTCGTAGTAAAGAAAATAGAGCTCCGGCATCTCCCCTGCCTGCTCGATCGTCTCGCGGCGGACCATCATCGCGGCGCCGTGCGCATAGGGCGTTTCGTGCGGCGTGTCGTAACTGCCGTCGTCTTCCCGGTTGAAACCGACCAACCCGTTGCGCAGGGTGATTTTCGACAGCGGCGTGTAGCCGGCGAACTGGATCGGTCGCGGCGGATCGGCGAAGCGGATTTTCGGCGACACGGCACCCCAGCGCGGATGGTTTTCCAGCGCGTCGCAGAGGTAGTGCAGCGAATCGTCCCCGACTTCCGTGTCGTTGTTCAGCAGCAACAGGTAGCGCCCCCGTGCGGCACGCAGTCCGAGGTTGTTGCCTCCGGCAAAACCCAGGTTGCGCTCGCTGCGGATCGCAACGATACCGGGAAAGCGTTCCGCGAGCAGGTGCGCTTCGTCGCGCAGCGATCCGTTGTCGACGACGATAGTCTCTATGGGCGTCGATACGTACTGTCGCAGCGATGCGATCATTGCGGCGGTCAGTTCCAGGCCGTTGTAATTGACGGTTATGACGGATATATCAGGCTTCATCGAGGTATTCGTGTTCGTGTTCGATCCGTTTTTCACGCGCCTCTGCCAGTTCCCGGTCGAAGCGTGGAGCGAGGAAGATAAAGGCCTGGCTCATGTACATGATGATGCCGGTGGGAAACTGGCCGAAAATCTCGTTGCTGTACGAGCAAACGGCGATGCCGAATACGCCGGCGGTCAATCCGGCGGTCAGTCCCCGCAACTGTTTGTCCCGCAGCCGGAACATCACCTGGTAACAGCCGTACCCCAGAATATAGAAAAGCACCCCCAGGTGTACGATCAGCCCGACGATACCCGTTTCGACCCATATCATCACGAACCACGAGTCGGTCGGGATTTGCGACAGGTAGGCGTTCGGTGCGTAAGTTTTCGCTTTGCCGCCGCCGAGCCCGATGCCCACTCCGAAAGGCTTGTCCTTCATGTAGGCCCGCATCAGTTCCTGGTTTTTCAACCGGACCTGGAAAGAGGCGTCGTTCAGGTCGAAGGCACTGCGTGCGCGGCGGATCAGCGCGTTGCTGTGTCCGATGTGCGTGTAATTCAGGAAGATGAATACCCCGGCAAGCATGATGGCCCCGGCGGCGATCATTTTGATCTGTTTGGAAAGGATGATGAAAAGCGTGAAACCGGCGAACGGTACGGCCAGTGCGCTGCGCGTGCCCGAAATCATCATGCCGTAGCAGGCCGCGGCGGCTACGGCAATGTAGTAGAGTCGGATCCACCGATTTTTGTAATAGAGCGAAGCGATGCCGAATACGACCATCGAGAGGCCCATTGACGAGCCGAAGTTCGCTGCGTCGCTGAAGAACGAGAAGTAGCGCACTCCGGTCCGGATGATGTGCGTGGTATGTCCGCGTTCGACAAAAAGCCAGTATTGCTCGGCCTGGTCGAAACCGATGTTGCGCTGGATCCAGCTTTTGAGCACGGCCAGCAACGTCAGCACGGACCAGATGAATAGGATACGTTTCAGGTCTTTGTAGCGGTAGAAGATGATCGGCGTGAGGATGGCGATCGCGACGAAGTAGAGGGCGTAGCCCCGGATCAGCGCGACCCAGGCGGTCGCCGAGACAGTTTGCGGATTGAACAGTTCCAGGAAACAGTAGGTTAACCACACCAGCGATGCGACGGTCAGCCCGTTGCGCGCCCGCTCCCAGCCGACATGCTTGTAACACGAACGGATCAGCAGCGTGAACAGGTTGAACATGATCAGGCAGTCCATCACGATGCCTGCGGGCAGGCCGGGGATGTAGCGCGTCAGTCCCAGGACGAAGTAGTTCGCGATAAAAAGCCAGGTGTAGGCCCAGTAAGGTTTTTTAATTGCGAACAGGATGATGTAGAGCAGGATCGGCAGACAGCCCAGCGCGGCGCCCGCCATATAACCGACGCGGATAACGGCCAGGGCCACCGCCCCGATCCCGAGCGTCAGTCCGAGGTAAGGAAGCAATCCCTTGCCCGATATGATTCCGTGTCGTTCCATGCGTTTGCTCTGCTGGCTTTTGGGGTGGTCTTCGAGATCGCACACTCGCCGTTGCCGGAATTCTTCCCGTCCGGATTTCGCGTAGCGGAGGGATGCTCCGGGACGGTTGTCCGGTTGTCGTTACTGCGATAAACGACGGGAACGCCATTCTGTCGCGAATCCGAATTGCGGACCTGAGTGTGCGTATTTTTCCGGCGGTTTTTCCTGATTGTTATTTTCCGCTGGAGGTGAGTCCGAACTGGTAGAACCGGAAGAGCCGTTTGCGCAGCGGGGTATATGGCGGCAGCATACCGGTGAAACTTTCGACCACCTCGCGGCGTGCCATGTTCAGGTAGAGCATGACCGGGGTCTCTCCGGCCTGCTCCCGAACCTTGTCGAAAAGGATTTGGTCGGTATCCTTCCACACCTGGTTGGCCCGGGCGACGACGATGTTGACCGACGCCTCCTGCAGCAGCGCTTTGGAAACCGTGCAGGTGCTCAGCGACGGATGCTCGATGATGACGACGTCTTCGCGGCCGGTTTCAGGTTCGCCGTCCGGCTTCCGGTCCCAAACAGGAATGAAGTCTTTGTGGCTCTGCGCGAGCAGGTAGTTTTTCCGCTCGACGGTGAAATCCTGATGATAGGTGACCAGCCGGACGTTTAGCCCGATCTCTTCGAAGTAGGTTTTGAGTTGTTCGCCGAGGAAACTTTTGCCGGTGCCGGTGTCGGTGCTTAGCAGGTTGATGACGTTGGGCTTCCCGGGTTTGAAATAGTTGAGTACCGCATTGCCCAGATATTGCGAGGCCACCTGTCTGCATGCTTTCGTGTAGCTTCGGAACCGGAATTTTCCGGGTGCGGGGAAGGCGCCCAGCACGCGTCCGCCGGTAATTCGTTCGGTGCGTACCCGGTCGCGCAGCGTCCGGTCGAGCAGTTCGAGCAGGATGAAGTAGCCGAGGATGAAGATCATCGTGCCGAAGAATGCGGCCAGTACCATCACCTTGCGCTTGGTGGGCATCGCTGCGATCGGGAACGAGGGCGGGTTGATCACTTTCAGGGTCGCCGAGGTGATCTGCAGGCTCTTTTGCTTGAGCCGGGCCATGTTCAGGCCGTGCAGGATCGACAGGTAAGATTGTTCGGTGAAATTGATCTCCCGTTGTTTGCGTTTGATCGTCGTACCGACCGGTGCGTAAAAAACGTACCGGTCATCGAGCCTGTCCTTCCACTCCTGGAGCACTTTCATCTCGGCCTTTGCCTTTTCGTTGCGGATCAGCACGTCGAGCCATTGGTCGACGAGCGTGGAGGTCGACAGCCCCTCCTTGGTGTAGTATTGGGTGCCCAAAGCGTGAGTCAGTTCCGTCAGTTCGCCCTGCGCCTTGGCCAGTTGTCGCTTCAAACTGCTGATCGAAGTCGTTGACGATCCGGCCGGACGTGCGGTAAGGGGCTGGTCGAGGGCCTGGGCGAGCGTGTCGTTTTGGAACGATTCGAGCGTAGTGATGCGCGCCGTCAGGTTCGAGATCGTCCGGAGCTTGTCCACGAATAGCGTGTTGTTGCGCAATTGCTTGACGTGCTCGTCGATCCGGTCGTCCATCACTTCCATCAGCCGCTGCGTGTTGGCCAGTTCGATGCGGGTGTCTTCGTAACGCAGTTCGAAGTCGCGGCTCAGTACGGCGACGTGCTTGGTCTGTTCGTCGTAGTTGATGACACGCTTCTCGACGTTGTAGTCGCGCAGCGAGTCTTCGGCTTCGGTCAGCACTTTGCGCGTGCGTTCCAGCTCCTGCTCGAAATATTTGATGACGTTGTTCGTCTCGCCGAAACGCAGGTCCTTGTATTGTTTGACGAACTCTTCGTTGAGCAGGACGAGCGTATTGTAGGCGATGCCCGGGTCGTCCGATTCGTAGGATACCTGGATCATGTCGCTGTTGCCCAGCCGCTTGACCACGATCTTGCTCAGCGCCTGGTAGCTGTAATGGCGGTGCGTGTAATGGAACAGCCCGTAGACGTAATTGTCGGGGCTGGCCTTTTCATAATCTTCGAGGTTGGCGAGGGTGTTTTCTTCCGAGTTCTTGTCTATCAGCGCGACCACCTCTTTGGGCACATGCCGCATCAGGGTGCGGTAGTTGGCCGCCGAAATATGATTGGTGTTTTTGTCCGGGCTGCCGTACATCATGGCTTGTGCGAACAGGCGCAGCGAGACGTTGCGGAGCGTACTTTGCGACACGATGATGTTGACCAGGTTGTCCATCGTATTGTTGGTCGAGGCCCAGTCCTGTTTGCCGCTGTCGTCCGGGTCGATGCTGTAACCGGAGACCGCGCCCGTGTAAATGGTCGTGCGGGTCTGGTACGTATGCGACATTTTCTGTGTCTTGTAGATGACGAACAGTGCAGCCAGCGCCGGACCGATCAGCAGCCACCAGCGGATGCGGTAGATGAACCTGAACAGGTAGATCAGAGAGTTCATGGGCTCGTGTTATTTAGTGATGATTTTGGTGTGGGACATAATCTCGAGCCTCAACAGGGCGTTGTTCAGCGATGCGCGGGTCTGCTCGTACTCCCGGACGGTGGCCGATTGGATGTTTTTCTGGCGGCTCAGCGTGACGGCGTCGATTTTTCCGTTCATAAAATCGGCTTCGGTGATTTTATACTGTGCGATGGCCAGCGTGACCGCTTCGGCCTGCGTCTTGATCATCGACAGGTTTTGCAGTACGGTGGTATAAGCGTCGATAATCTTCAGGCTCAACTCGTCCTGCCAGCGCTCCACGTTCTGCTCGGCCGCTTCGACGGCCAGTTTTTTATTTTTCACCCGGTTGCGCCTGTCGAAAAGGTCGTTCAGGGGAATGGAGACGACTCCGCCCACGTTCCAGTAACTCTGCTCCTTGCCCTGGTAGGTGGGTACCACCGGCAGCGGGTCGGCGGCGTCGCTGCCCGAGAGGGTCGAGAGCCAGTTCATCTGGCCGTACTGGTAGTTGCCCGTAGCCCGGAAATATTTCAACCAGTTGCGCCGCTCGGTTTTCAGGTCGGTTTTGGCTTCGTCGATGGCCGTGTTGTAATATTGCATCTGCGCGGTTTGGCGCGAATTGTCGATCAGTACGCCCAGCGGCGGCAATTCCATTGCGAGGTAATCTTCGGCCGTCATGTGCGCCATGTCGGAGGGGTCGGATGCGGTTTCCTGCACCGGATTGTCGTTCGGCGGAGCCTGTCCGGGCAGAGGTGTCGGTGAAAGTTCCTGCAAAGCGGGTTGGGGGAGCAGCGAATTGGAGGTCTGCTGCGCATATGCTCCTGCGGCGAGAGCCAGCAGTGTTACGAATGAAACAGTTAATTTCATGGGAATCGGGGTTACGTTATACGTCCTCTTTTTGGACGAATGCCAAAAAGGTTTTCAAAATGATCCGCAGGTCCATCCACGGCGAATAGTGTTTCGCATACTCGATGTCGAGCTGTTTGCGCTCCTCGGCCGAGAGTTTGCCTGCGCCGCCGCGCTTTTCGACCTGCCACAGCCCGGTGAGTCCGGCCGGGCCCATAAAACGGTCGATATATTCGTCACCGGTGAGGCGTTCCGCCTCGTAGAGCGGCAGCGGCCGGTTGCCTACCACCGACATGTCGCCGCGCAGGATGTTGAACAGCTGAGGCAGTTCGTCGATGCTGTATTTGCGGATAAAGCGGCCGACGCGCGTTACGCGAGGGTCGTTTTCCAATTTGACGAAAGCATTCTTTTTCTCGCTTGTCGCCTGCGAGATAAAAGCGTTCTCGGAGATGACGCAGTCGTCGGAAATCAGCATCGCGCTGTCGATGTGCGCCGATCCTTGGTTTCGCTGGGGCGCGGTGAAACTGTTCGCGAGTTCCGCTTCCCGGTATTGGTTCAGGACCTTCAGGTCTTTGAGCGCCAGGTCCGCTTCGGAGTACATCGAGCGGAACTTGAAAAAGTCGAATACCCGGTAGTTGCTGCCCACCCGTTTGGAGCGGTAGATGACCGCCCCCCGGCTTTCGATGCGGATGGCCGCGGCGGTAATCAACAACAACGGGGAAAGCAATAGCAGTCCCATGCCCGAAGCTGCAATGTCGAACAACCGCTTGCCGGGCGGGATCCGGTAGTTCCCGGCCGTTTGCGCCGGTTCCCCGGGTTGTATGTCCGTCCGGCCCTGCAGGAACGTGTTGGCGAGCATGCGGGTGATTCCTTCGAGACTTTCCCGGTCGGTGTCCGGTGCCAAGGCGGCAGTCGCACCTGCATGTAAATATGCGGCCCGCTCTTTGGATGAGAGCGCGCCTGCGACCAGGATCAGTTGCAGCTGGCTGTTTTCTTTCTTCAGCCGTTCGATGGCATCGAGATCATCGTCTGGAGAGTGTCCCTCCCACAGTGCGATTACGGGGCCTTTACTGTTATTGCCCAACGCATCCTCCACATCGGGAAAGACATGCAACTCGGCGTGCAACAGTGAGCCGAAATGTCTGGCACAATGACCGTCCGTGCCGATATACCAGAATTCAAGGGGCATCAATCGAGTATTTTTTTGATGCGGATCTTAAGTTCCATGGGGTTGAACGGCTTGATGATGAAATCCTCGGCGCCTTCTTGCAGCAGCCGGATGCGCTCGGTACTGCTGTCTTCGCCCGAAAGGATCACCACCGGAACCGATGCGAACATGAGGTCTTTTTTCAGGTAAGCGAGGAATTCGTCCCCGCACATTTCGGGCATGCGGATGTCCGAGATAATCAGGTCGGGGATATTCCCCTGGCGCATCCAGTCGAGGCCTTTGAGCGGATTGTCGAACCAGGTGCAGTCGTACTCTGTGGCCAGGTACATCATCAATACTTTGCCGATCGTCTCTTTGTCGTCGAGAATCAGAATCCGTTTCTTCATTATTTTAGTTCAGTGCAGTATGGGGTGTGAATGAAAAGCTGCTATTAATACGTATATGTAAAGGTAAACAAAATTCTAAATTACAGATGACAAAAGCGTTGAAAATCCATGCCTCCCGGTTTTTTTAACCGCGTTTCCGACGGGGTTTGCCGGAGGTGTCGGTTGTAAGGAATTTAGAATTAAATTTTTGTGATAAACGGATTTGTTGCGGATGTATGCGGCAAATATAGATAATAAATTATTGTTGGTGCTTTAATTTGACACGATAGCACATCATTTTGTCATAATAAGACGCTTTTTTCGTGTAGGCAATAAATATTTTCCGCGGAAAGTTTTTTATCTTTGTCGGTAATCGCCAGCTGTTTGTTATGCAAAGCGCCGGCGTTGCGCCGGCCTGCATATTGCGCCGGCACCACTGTGTTTAGAGGTTCGATTGGCCTATGTCGGTATTCCATATTGTTGCATCCCGTCCGATCCGAAAAATAACGGCTGCCGCGGCAGTGCTTTTCTTCCTGCTGTTGGCGCTCATTCCCGGTACCCTTCGGGCACAGGTCGATTCCAGGGAGGGCATCATTTTGGTCGTCGCCTCTTACAATCCCGACACGCGGCGCATGTCCGGGTTTATTTCCGATTTCGAACAGGCGATCGTCCAGAAAAAGGTGCCTTATGAGATTGTCGTCGAGGACATGGGGTGCAAGGGCCTTTCCGAAGCGCCGCAATGGCAGGAACGGATGCGGGACATTTTGGATCGTTACCGGAAGAATAAGCAGCTCAAGGCAGTGGTGTTGTTGGGGCAAGAGGCGTGGGCCTCTTTTCTCGCCCAGGGAGATTTTCCCGATGATATCCCCTTTTTCGGCTGCTACGCGAGTGTGAACGGGATTGCGCTCTCTTCGCTCAATGTGCCGCAGCGCGACTGGAGCTATTCGGTCGATATGGCCGCACTGGCCGATTCGATCGGGACTGCCGGCGGCTGCCTGAACCGCTACGATGTGGACAAGAATGTCGACCTGATCCGCTCGCTCTATCCCGATGTGCGTAATATCGCTTTCGTGTCGGACAACACGTACGGCGGCGTTTCGCTCCAGGCGCTGATGAGGCGCGAAATGCTCCGCTATGACGATCTGCGGCTGATCCAGATCGATTCGCGCGAGGGGAGCGATTCCGTCGTTTCGCGGATTACGCGCCTGCCGCAGCATTCGGCTCTGCTGATCGGGACGTGGCGTGTAGGCGATGACGGCCAGTACCTGATGTACAGCGCGATGAACGACCTGATCGCCGAGAATCCCACGGTGCCGGTTTTCACGTTGTCCGGGGCAGGGCTGGAGAGCGTGGCTATCGGCGGTTACAATCCCAAATACAAAAGCGGCGCAGGCGAGATCGCCGGGCAGATTGCCGGTTATTACCACGGTAAGCCGGGTGCGGTACATTTCGAACTGTCCGACGGGGAGTACCGTTTCAATGCCAATAAACTCAAAGAGTTCGATATCGCCGAGTACAAACTTCCGGCCGGGAGTGTCGTGGTGGATAATACCGAGGCCCAGTTGCGCAAGTACCGTTCGGTGATCTATTCCAGCGTGGCTGCGCTGATCCTGCTGTCGCTGATCGCCGTGTTCATCTATTTCCTTTACTACAAGAACAAGCGGCTGCGCAATGTACTGGAAAACCGCGAGGCGGAACTGATCGAAGCCAAGGAGAAGGCCGAGGAGTCCGACCTGCTCAAGAGTGCGTTTCTGGCCAATATGAGCCATGAGATCCGTACGCCGCTCAACGCGATCGTCGGTTTCTCGTCGTTGCTGACTTCCGCTGAAATTTCGCCTGAAGAGCGCGAGGAGTACAGCGCGATCATTTCGACCAACTCGGAGCTGATGCTGACCCTGATCAACGATATCCTCGATATTTCGCGGCTCGAAACGGGCAAGATCCATTTCGCCTATGAAGATATCGATATCCCGTCGCTGTGCCAGCAGGTGATTATGACGACCACCCATAACCGCAGGGAGGGCGTCGAATGCGTATTCGAGTCGTCGTACGAGACTTATACCCTCCGGACGGACGTACAGAGGCTCTCGCAGGTGCTGATCAACCTGCTGACCAATGCGAATAAATTTACCGAGCAGGGCCGGATTACCCTTTCGTTCGAGGTGTTGGAGAAAGAGGGAATGGTGCGTTTTGCGGTGGCCGATACCGGTTGCGGCATTCCGCCCGAAAAGCAGGCCAAAGTTTTCGACCGTTTTGAAAAGCTCGATGAATTCAAGCAGGGCACGGGGCTCGGGTTGGCCATCTGCCGCCAGATCGTGATGAAGGTGGGCGGCAAGATATGGGTCGATGGGACCTATACGTCCGGGAGCCGCTTTGTCTTTACGCATCCGATCCGTCCCCTTGAGGACGGTGACGCTGTGGTCTCTGTCGGTTCGGGCATGGCCTGAGCGGCGGACAGTCGTCCGGTCAAAGGGTTTTTGTATCAATAAAAGCGTCTTTCCGTGCCGTAAAACAGAGATTTTTACCTATCTTGCCTTATCCTACCGGGGTGTTTGCCGGCGGGACAGGTGGTAATCGGGGAAAAGGAAGCCCGTTTTTTATTCAACATTAAGGTTATGAGCGAGTACGACGATTGTTCACGGGAGGAATTGATCGAACAGATCGAGCGGCTGAAACGGGAGAATGCTGCATTGTCTTCCGGGCAAAAGGCTTCCCGCGGCGGTGCCAGACGGATGCTTGCCGACTCTCCCGGAGGTTTCCGGGATAAATATGCCGCGCAGATACTCGAGTCGCTGCCCGATATGCTGACCGTTCTCGATCATTCGGGGCAGCTTGTCGATCTGGTCTCCTCGGAAGAGACCAACCATGTCGGCGCGCCCAGCGATTCGCTTATCGGGCGGGATATCTGTACGCTGCTCTCCCCCGAGGCGTATCACAATGTGAAGGAGAACCTCGATTACGTGGTCCGGAACAAGATAGGTTCGACTTCCCATCACGACATTACCCTGGACAACCATACCCGCCATTACGAAAACAGGATTTTCCCACTGGACGACGAGCACGCGCTCTGTATGTGCCGTGACGTGACCGACCAGGTGATCGTCCAGCAGGAGCTCGAACAGGCCAACCTGCGCATGGTGGCGGCCGAGGATATCGCGTTGTTGAGCCACTGGTATTATTACGAGGATATCAAGGAGTTCGAGGCGCCGAAGATTATTCCGTGGCTGGTCGGCGGCGGCGACGGCAAGCTGAAACGCTGCCGCAAGGAGCTGTTCCTGTCGCATGTCCATCCGGCCGACCGTGACGCACTGCTCAACCAGCTTCGTTACGGGCAGGCGGGCGACGGATATGTCGAGTACCGCATTTCGGTGCAGGGGCAGACCCGCTATTACCACAGCCGCATTCTCCGGATAATCAGGAAGGAAGACGGAAGCCGCATTATCGAGGGTTATGCGCAGGATATGACCTATGTGGTCAAGCGCCTGCACGATTTCGAGGCGGTGAAATATGCCCTGAACAATGCGGTCGAGGAGATTTATTCCTGCGATCTGGAGGGTACGCTCGAGTTTGCCAACCAGCGTTTCATCGAACGCCACAACCTCAGCGGGGATATTTCCAATTATAAGCTCTATGAGTTGGAGAGCCCGCAGGGTATTCTGCTCGAATCGTCCCAGAATCTTTACCGCCAGTGGCAGGAAAAGGTGTCGAAGGTACGTGCGAACGACGGGTCGTACAGTTATACGGCCAAATCCAAAAATCCCCGTACCGGCAGGATCGAGGCGCAGGAGGTGGTCATTTATGTGGTATACGACCATGCCAAGGAGCATGAAGTGCTGTGGTTCTTCTCGCGGGATGTCACGACCCGTCTCGAACACGAGAACCGGGTGCGCGAACTCAACTACGTGATGGACGCGATCCTGAACAATATCCCCGTGTACCTGTTCGTCAAGGACCCGAGCAACGAGTTCCGTTATGTCTATTGGAACAAGGCTTTCGAGGAATATTCCCACATTCCGGCTTCGCGGGCCCTGGGGCATACCGATTTCGAAATTTTCCCGCGCCTGTCCGACGCCGAGAAGTTCCGGCGCGACGACCTGGAGTTGCTGCGTACCGGTCAGCGGCTGGAGATGGTCGAAGAGTATACGGCCGCGTCGGGCGAAACGCGTGTGGTGACGACTTCCAAGACGCTGGTGCCGTCGGAGGACCGTCTGCCGCTGATTATCGGCATTTCGTGGGATATCACCGAACAGAAGAACGCCGAGCGTGAACTGATCGCCGCGCGGATCAAAGCCGAGGAATCAGACCGCCTGAAAAGCGCGTTCCTCGCGAACATGAGCCATGAAATCCGTACGCCGCTCAATGCGATCGTCGGTTTTTCGAAGCTGATTTCAAGCGCTGAAAACGCCGAAGAGGTGCAGCAGTATACCGATATCATAGACAGCAATTCCGATCTGCTGTTGCAATTGATCAACGATATCCTCGACCTGTCGAAGATCGAGGCCGGCACCCTCGAGTTCCATTTTGCAGACATGAGCCTCAACAGCCTGTGCCGTGAGGAGTATGAAATTCATAAAGGGCGTGTTCATGACGGAGTGGAACTGGTCTTCGACGGTCGCGACGAAGATGTCGAGATCAAGTGCGACCATAACCGCCTGGCCCAGGTGGTCACGAACCTGCTCAGCAACGCAATTAAATTTACGCACAACGGCGAAATCCGCTTTGGATACGATATGATGGGAGATACGATAGAGTTTTATGTTGCGGATACCGGCATCGGAATGTCCGCACAGGCTAAGGAGCGGATCTTCGACCGCTTTATCAAATTGAACAGCTTCGCTTCCGGTACCGGTTTGGGACTGGCTATTTCGAAGATGATCGTCGAGAAGATCGGCGGCCGGATCTGGGTCGAATCCGAAGAGGGCGAGGGCACCACATTCCGTTTTACCATTCCGTATCGTTCCGAAAAAAAGGCTGCGGCGGATGCGTTGGATGAACCGTCCGCAACACAGGAAACAGGGAGCCTGATGTCGGAGCCTGATGCCGGCGCTTCGGCGCAGGGCGGCGCTTTGGCGGAGCTGGCTTCGGAAGGTGTGGGAGGGCGTACCGGCAAACGTATTCTCATCGCGGAGGACATCGAAAGCAATTACATGCTGATGAAAGCCTTTATCGGCAAGCGCTATGAGGTGATCCGCGCCCACGACGGGCAGGAGGCTATCGACCTGTTCCCAAAAGTGCGGCCCGATCTGGTCTTCATGGATATCAAAATGCCGGTCGTAGACGGCTATGAAGCGACCCGTGCGATCCGGAAAATTTCCAAAGAGGTGCCGATCCTGGCGATTACCGCGTTTGCGTTTGAGAGCGACCGCGAGAAAGCTTTGGAGGCGGGCTGTACCGACTACCTCACCAAGCCGATCTCACGCGACTTGCTGAACCAGAAGCTGATCCTGTATCTGGGAGAGTAGCGGGAAGAGATTTTACCGGGATTTATCCCGTCTCGATGTTCTGCCCCGGGGAACGTAAATACGGTCCCCGTAACGGTCTCGGCCGCGGAGCCGGTCAAAGGATCGAACGATGCTCCTGCATGGGGATAAACGGCCGTGTCTTGTTTAGGCAATAGAGACGATTTTATTTTTTATATTATTTAGGTAAAGCAGGGGGAGAATGAAAATTCTCCCCCTGCTTTTCTGTGGTTATCCGTTTTGTCCGGTCAAATGAAAACCAGCCGTTTTTTCAGAAGTTCGACGATCTTGCTTCGCATGATACTGGCGTTGAGTGGTTTGGGTACATACGCGTCGAAGCCGCTGTTCATGATGCGCTCTTCGTCCGACGCATAGGCATAAGCCGTTACGGCGATGATCGGTACCCGTTCCGAAAGTTTGCGGATTTCTGCCGTCGCTTCGTAGCCGTTCAGTACCGGCATGTTGATGTCCATCAGTACCAGATGGGGCTGGTGGGTTTTGAACAGTTCCACGGCTTCCCGGCCGTCCCACGCATGCAGGATCGTGTAGTCTTTTTTCAGGATTGTTTCGAATAGTTTAAAGTTGTCCGCACTGTCCTCGGCTACCAGGATGGTCAGTTTGTCGCGTTCGACCGGTATCGGCTCGATCTGTTTGTCCTGCGGTTTTCTGTTCTTTTGATCCGAGACGGGACGGTAAGGGATCGTGAACCAGAAGTTCGATCCTTTCCCCTCTTCGGATTCGACGCCGATCCGGCCCCCAACATGTTCGACGATCGTTTGGCAGATCGAGAGTCCAAGGCCAGTTCCCTGTGAGAAACTGTTCAGTTTTACGAAACGTTCGAATACCGATTTTTGTTTGTCGGTCGGGATACCGCAGCCGGTGTCGCTGACGTGGAAGTACAGGAATTTGCCGTCGGGTTCTAACCTGTAGCCGATTCGGATGCTCCCTCGCTGTGTGAATTTGAGTGCATTGGTGGTCAGGTTTGTCAGCACCTGCGTGAGCCGGTTCCGGTCTACCCGGGCAATACAGCCGGGGACGGTTTCGGCCAATACGACATCCACTTGATCGGACGTATTGCGCATTTGCGCTGCGTGCACGATCTCTTCGAGCAGCCGGTTCAGGTCGGTCTCGGTATACGTGAAGTTGAGCGTGCCGGCCTCGATTTTCGACAGGTCGAGGATATCGTTGATCAACTGCAACAGCAGGTTGTTGTTGTTCTCGATGATGCTGACATACTCCTGTTTCTCCTCTTCTGCATCGGTGGTGGCGAGAATGTTCGAGAACCCGACGATTGCGTTGAGCGGGGTACGGATCTCGTGGCTCATGTTTGCGAGGAACGCGCTTTTCAGACGACTGGACTCTTCGGCTTTCTCCTTGGCCGAAATCAGTTCCTGCTCCATTTGTTTGCGGATCGAGATCACCAGCGACGAGCCGATCAGTGTCAGCGGTTTGCCGGCAGCGTCGCGGGCATCCACGGCAGCCTGTACTTCCACCCAGTCGAAGTGCGAACGGCCGGGGTCGGCCACGCGGTACTCTTCGCGGATTTTCGGGACTTTCCCCTCAATCAGGTCCCGGTAGGCCTGTTTGATGCGTTCGCGGTCCTCTTTGTGTATTTTGGCGAAATAGGCCGTTTCGGGCACCGCAAGTCTGTTCTCGTCGATATTCTCGCCACCCATCAGTTCCACCGAACGGTTTACGTCGCATAGGATCGTATCCGTTTCCAGATCCCATTTCCACGGGGTAATGTTCGAAATCTCCAGAGCCATTGCGAGTTTGTGGTTCACCGTGCGCAGCAGTTGTTGTGCGCGGACCAACGCCGTGTTGTCGGTGTAGAAGACATCGATGAAGTTAGGCTCTTTCGATGGGGCGAGGATCACTGTGTAATGCGTATCGGTTTGTTTGAAATAGTAGGATACGCTCACGGCGCGTTTTTCACCGAGAACAGTGCGGGCGAGGTTCAGTGTATTGTCCCGTTGTGTGTGTTGTCCGGTGACACGCCGGCCGACCACCCAGTTGTGCGAATAAAATGCTTTTTCGAACGCAGGGTTGACGTCACGGACGATCAGGTCGTGCGATCGGCCGTTCTGGTCGAAGAGCATTTCCATCTGCAGGTACGGAATAGGCATGTTTTCGAACAGGTTGCGGTATTGGGCCATGTATGTCAGGACTTTTCGCTGTTGGGTCCGGCTGCGGGAAAGGAAGTAAATGATCAGCAGCAGAACCGCGACGATAAGTGCGCCTCCGCCCAGCAGGTAACGGTATTGGTGGAAAAAATTGTCGGGTTTCCAGTAAATGTGGGTATTGCTGGGCAGCAGGTCGGGGGATATGCCTTTGCGGATAAGTGTCAGGTAGTCGATTACCGGTTGCGCGGGTTCCACCGTCTGGAACGAACCCGGCTGGCCGGCAAGCGTTTTCTCAAGTGCCAGGCGGACATGGTGTGAAACGGCGGCCCGGGTCGGGAAGTAGCCGCCGAGGACATCGCTGTCCGTATTGACCTCATTGTCGTTTAGTACGAACAGCGGTTGCCGGGCCGATTTGCTGATGATGATCCGGAAATGGGAGTCGTTGACGAACGAATCTCCCACTTGGCTCTGCTTGAGCCAGGAGAAGAAGAGTACGCCGGTTTCCTGTCCGTAATGCTGCAGCGAATCGAGCAAATCCAACGTCGACATGTCTGCCGAAATCAGGTATCGTACTTTCAGCTCCGGAAAATCGGTCTTGGTGATGGCGGCCATGTCCGCTCGCATTTGTGCGCTGATCCAGCGGGTGTCGGAAATGAAGCACAGCTCGGTCATCGGAGGCGTCAGCTGATGCATCAGCGCGAGGCTTTGCCGCAGGTAAATAGGCATGTAGACGACGCTAAGCGCACCTTCGTACTCCTTGACAATCTTGTCGTACGGGATGCGGAGGGCAGGTGCGATCGGTGTTTTCCGGAGTAGATTGGCTATAGGACCGGTATAATCGATGTCGGAGAAGATGATAGAAGGTACTTTCCCCCATTTCTTTTCGATGGTTTCGTGCAGGAACGGCCAACTGGTGGAACCGATGTAGATAATCATCCGGGGTTTGTCGTGGTAGGAGACATCCACCTGTTGTCGCAGTTGTGCAAGCGCTTTTTCGTCCCGGAGCAGTCCTGAATTCAGGTTCTGGGTCACCGTCATGGTTTGCGGGGAAAGCTTGATCAGGTCCATTACCGTCGAGTCGACGAGGCTGCGGCACCAGGGAGCCGATTCGCTGTACGAGTTGAAAATCAGTACGTAATCTGAATCTATGCCCTGCGTTTTTTGTGCGATGTAACCCGATTCTGTGGGCTTATGTTGCCGGGCGGATACGGAATAGTATATTAGCAAGCATCCGCACAACAGGATCATGTGCTGGAAAGAACGGGAAACCTTGTTTGCGTTCTTCATTGTTGATTTGGTAAAGTTTAGGTCGAATTTGTGGAGGGGACAAAAAAATCCCGCCACGTCGCGCAAAAATAACCATTTTATTTTAATGATATTAGCTAAAATGTTTGATTCGTACCATTAAACCGGTTTATAGGTTTCCTGTCATAAAAACGGATTGTCTTTCGGACGGTTTATATTTTATTGGTTTGTCGGGTTTTCATGATGTGTTAACCGTCGAGAGGACGAAAAAAGCTCCTGTAAAATTGCAAAAAACGATTTTTATGATTATATTTGACAAAATGGCAATAAAATTGCCCGCTTGATAAAGCGTTAATGTTTGCGGGTTTTCCGGTTTTCTGAGACGCATAAACCGGGGTTGTGCGGGGCATTCCCGCATTTTTTGGCCCGATCTTCTCCCTGTACCGTGTATGAAGCCGATTTCCCGGCGCTGTGGAAACCCGTCCGGGATTGAATATCCTTCGTGTATAAATTATACGGGATATCAACACGGGACCGATACCTGAATGGTTTCCATCTAACACACGATATATTATGACATACAACGACTTTTTGGCGAACCGCGTGCGCAAGGCGTTCGCGAACAAAAACGCCGCCTATACCGAAACGGTCAGTTTCGGGCAGTTGAATTTTCTGGTGAACGATTGCTTTTGCGCCGGTGTGAACGGTGAAGAACTGGAGATACACATCTCTCCGGATAAGGTGGCCCGCGGCCTGCACGGCCGCAAATTCCGCCGGCTCGATGAATCGGGGCGGCACCTCAGGGGCTTTATCGCGCTGGGCGCGGATGAACTGGCCTGCGATGAACGGCTCGAAGAGTGGATCTCGCTCGCCCTCGATTACAACCGCTACGTCCTGGCGCACGAAAGAAGCGAACCGCGGCGTGTCAAGGGGTGCCGCACGCGCCTTCCTTTGTAGATTTCCAGTATTTGTCCGGGTCGGTGTTTCCTGTTTTGCCGGGGCGCTCCGGATTGCTCCCGTGCTTTTCCCGATTGTTTTCCGGTTGTCTCCTGGCATTCCCGGGCCGTTCCCTCATTTTTCCGGTTTGTTCTCCGGATATGTCTGATGCTTTGCAGGTTCCGGGATTCACGCGTTCAGGTCGGCGAACCAGTAGGTATAGAAACGTTCCGTACCGTCGTCGAGCCTGACCGGATAACTTTGCTGCATCGGAGCCCCGAGCGTGAAAGGCACTCTCGTGCGGAACATTCCCCCGCCGTAACAGAACGTATGGTATTCGCCGTTTTCCCCGCAGGGATCGACTCCTTCGGGCAGGTCGGCGACCAGTTTCGCGTCGATCCGGCGCCCGATGAACTCTCTGCCCAGCACGTCGGCCGTCGTGGTGACGATGACCGTTTCCAGTCCCGAAGCCAGGAACTCTTCCATGATCTGCCCCGAGGTGCGGCCCCACAGCGGTTCGATCACCTCGATTCCGTAGGGGGCAAGCTGTTTTTCCCGGTATGTGCGCACGTCGTGCAGGAAAATATCGCCGAAAATGAACCGGCCGGCTCCGATCGCTTTAAAATGCTCCACGGCGCCGCGCATCGCCGTTTCGTAATCTTCCATGTTCCCTTTGGGCGTCAGGTCGACGACATAAAGCGGAATCCCGATGCTGTCGGCCTGCCGTTGCAGCAGCTCCGTCGGGATGCCGTGCATCGACGACCGCCGGGTGCTGCGGTTGACTGTCGTGAGCAGTGCGACGATCTCGTAACGATCCTCTTGCAGGACTTGGTGGAGGGCGAGGGCGGAATCTTTGCCGCCGCTCCAGTTGAAAACCGCTTTCGGGCGGATGTGGTGCGTCATGGTATCGGGTTTTGTGCCGTTAGCGTGAATGTTCCCGTGTCTCCGGATTCGGCACAGAACAGCGCGCTGACCAGTGTAAAGTATTCGGGAAGCTGTCCGTCACGGCTCCATTTCAATTCGTTGTGAAGCAATTCCGAGCTGATGGCGCCGATGTCGAAACCGAACGCTTCGAGCGAAGGCCGCACCCGGTCCGGGTGGCGGCACGGAATACCCTTGTGCCGGGTGCAGGCGCCTTCCGGGCAAGCGAAACAGGTTCCGGCGAAAAAGGCGCGGCTGCCGGGATGCTTCCGTTCGATCGCCAGCAGTTGCGGGTCGATCGCCGCGCGTATCCGGGCCAGCATCTCCCGTCCCGCTTCGGTCGCTTCCTCCGGGGTGGCGAGGCGATTGCGTAGAGCCTCGTCCGGAATGATCCGGATGCCCGCGATCCACGCCACGGTATAACCGGCGAGCACTTCCGAAGGGTCGAACTCGTAGGGCGGGCAGGCCCAGCAATGGCCGTAACGGCCGCATTCGCGGCAGTAGGCGATAAATTTCTCGGGATTGCGGAAGCGGCGGGTCAGTTCCGCCAGCGGCAGCGTTTCGGTGAGCGTTTCGGTCCGGTACATATTTTCAGGGCAACGGTACAAAAATATTCGTTATTTTTGTAAAAACAACTCCGCATGAACCCTCCTGAGAAAACAGTTGCCGGTAAAAATATGACGAAATCCGTACACGAAATGTCCGCTTCGGCCCGTCAGGTCGAAACAGTCGATGGCACAGGCGTGCCAGCCGTCCCGAATGTCCTTGGCACTCCTGACTCCCGGTTTTCCGGGCGTGAGCGTTCTGTCGATCCCGCCAATGCCGGGAAGCAGGTGCGCCCGGCCGGTTCCTGCGGATACCTGCACGTGTATACCGGCGACGGCAAGGGCAAAACCACCGCGGCTTTCGGGCTGGCCGTGCGTGCATTGTGTGCCGGGCAAAGCGTCTACATCGGCCAGTTCGTCAAGAGCATGCGCTACAACGAGACGAAAATAGAAGGCATTTTCGACCGGATGCGGATCGAGCAACTCGGGCGCGGCTGTTTTATCGGCCACGATCCGGAGCCCGCCGATGTAGGGATGGCCCGCGAAGGATTGGCCCGGTGCAGGGCGCTGCTCGTGTCGGGGGAGTACGACCTGGTAATTCTCGACGAACTGACCATTGCGCTCTATTACCGGTTGCTGACGGTGGACGAGGTGCTCGATGCGCTGCGGGCGCGGCATCCTTCCGTCGAAGTGGTCGTTACGGGGCGTTATGCGCCGCAGGAGCTGGTCGACGAAGCCGACCTGGTGACCGAAATGCGGGAAGTGAAGCACTATTATACGCAGGGAGTACTTTCACGCGAGGGGATCGACCGCTGAGGGAGCGAAGCTAAAAAGGCAACATTCCCGGACAGTTGGCAGGTACGGCACAACGGCTATGTCCGGCGAAACGTGCCAATATCGACGATCTCCTGCGCTGCACAAAGCAAACTTTCTTCGGGCTACCGGAAAGAGGGGAGATCAAATACTGGCGGTTGGCACGGAAAAAGGTCGGGGTCGAGGCTTTGTGCCAATTCATCGAGCGTAAAGGACGTATCCGGCTTTCCGCGGCGCTCTGCGCGGCACGCGCGATTGCGTCGGCACTGTAGAGATACTGCACTTGTTCGACCGGCAACGGCAGCATCGCGTAAATGCTGCCCGTCAGCATTTTGTACTCCGACCCTGTCGGTTTTCGCGCCAGCTCAAAACTGGCGCGTTTTTCACACATGCATGGACAATCGTCGCGGAGCTATTCTCGGTCGCATCGTCCGCTACTTGCCATGCGTGGAAAACTATACGGGGTTTTATTGAAGAGAAGTTCGTGAGGAAATCGAAGTGTTGTGCGAAATTACAGCCGAATGCAAATTGAAATCGATGGAAATAGGATAATTATCATTTCCTACATCAATGAAAGAAAAACGCCACTTAATTATTCATTAAGTGGCGTTTTCAATGGAGGTCTGAAGCGGACTCGAACCGCTGTAGCAGCTTTTGCAGAGCTGTGCCTAACCGCTCGGCCATCAGACCCTGTCGAACGGACTGCAAATATACGTCATTTTTTTGAATTCCCAAATTACTCACTGTGAAAAAGCCCCTTGCCAGGGCGGATGCGGCAAGGGGCTCACGATTCGCCGCCGGGATCCCGGCGGCGGGTGTGTTGCGGCGGCACAGCGGGGTCGCGGGCAGCGACCCTGGTCCGAAAGTAAATATAATAAATTTAGCACATCATTGCAATCGATCTGGGAGGAATTTGCATGCCGGTTGACGATGTGGCAGAATCCGATAGCCTTGTGCCCGTTTTCTGGAAATCATTCCGGCGTATTGTGCGGTGCCGGGTTTTCGAAGAACCGGTATCTCCCCGGGTCCGCTTATTTATCCGACTGCAGGTATTTGCCGGGATTTTGTTACCTTTACTTGTACGTATCGGATATTATCGGGGGAGTGTGCGTTATCCCGTCGCAGTAGCGCTTCGTCGCAGCGTTGCCTGCAGTTCGGAAGTTTCGTCCGGGTTGCGGAAACTCCTTTGACCGGAAATGTTAAACTATAACCCATGACGATCGATGATCTCGCATTGACGCTGCATCCCGAGTTGGGGTGCCGTACGGCGATCCATCTGCTGGAGTGTTTCGGTTCGGCGGAGGCGGTTTTCGCCGCATCTGCCGGCGAACTGGTCCGGAGGGCCGAGTTGAAGCCGGCGCTGGCCCGCAGTCTGTGCCGCCGCGAGTACCATCAGGCGGCCGAACGGGAGCTGGCGTTTTGCGAACGCAACCGCATCCGGCCCGTTGCGGCAGGCGATGAGTCGTATCCGAGGCGGTTGCTCGAGTGTGCCGATTATCCGCATGTAATTTACCTCAAAGGCGGCCCGGAACTCAGCGGAGGCCATTGGTTGTCGGTCGTCGGTACGCGCAAGGCGACTCCTTACGGGCAGAAGATGTGCGACCGGCTGATCGGTGAGCTTTCGGCACTGTTTCCCGATCTGGTCGTGGTCAGCGGCCTGGCATACGGGATCGATGTGGCGGCGCACCGTGCCGCGATGCAGCACGGGGTGCGTACCGTCGCCGTGCTGGGGCATCCGCTGACGCACATCTATCCGCAGGCCCATACCGAAACCGCCCGGCGGATCGTGTCGCTCGGCGGAACCCTAATCAGCGAGTATCCTTCCACGGCCCGGCCCGATAAGGCGGGTTTCGTGCAGCGCAACCGCCTCATCGCGGGACTGAGCGACGGGACGGTGATCGTCGAATCGGCTGCCCGGGGCGGCTCGCTCATTACCGCCGACATGGCCGGCGGTTACCACCGCGAGGTGATGGCGGTACCGGGGCGTGTAGGCGACCGCTGTGCCGAGGGAACCAATGCGCTGATTCGCTCGCTGAAGGCGCAGATGGTGTGCAGCGGCGCGGATATTGCCGAGATATTGGGGTGGGAAGCGCCCGCTCCGTCCGGGAAGGCCGTCGGACAGTCGTTGTTTGCGGAAACCGGCCCGCTTGCTCCGTCCGTCGGAAACGAATCTGCCGGAGCGACCGGGGCGGCATATCGGGAAGCGGTTTTGCCGGATTCGGTCGCCGCTTCTGCAGCCGGAGATGGTCGCGTCGCTTCGTTGCGTGGATTGCTGGGCGACGATCCCGTTTCGCTCGATGAGCTGAGCATCCGCAGCGGTATTGCCGTGGCGGAGCTGCCGGCCCTGCTGCTCGAGTTGGAGCTTGCGGGACGGATCTGCGCACTGCCCGGGAACTTATATATGAAAAATTGAGTGTGACGGCCGGCGGCCGGAACAGCGTTTACGTCTATCCATACACAGAACATACTATATAATAGCAATACACCGATGTCTTTGCAACTGATTGATACCCATTCGCATATTTACGATCCGCAATTCGATGCCGACCGCGACGAGGCGGTTGCCCGGGCCCGCGCCGCTGGGGTAGGGAGGATTCTGCTCCCGGCTGTGGATGCCGAGTCCTACGGGTCGATGTTCGCTCTGGCGCGGCAGTACCCGGAACTGTGCCGCCCGATGATGGGGCTGCACCCCACCTCGGTCAACGACAATCCCCGCTGGCGGGAGGATTTGGAGCAGGTGGCGCGTTATTTGGCCGCTCCGCCCGAAGGGATTCGTTTTTGCGGGGTGGGAGAGGTGGGGCTCGACCTCTACTGGAGCCGGGATTTTCTCTCCCAGCAGCAACAGGCGCTTCGGTTCCAGGTGGAGCTGTCGTTGCAGTACGGCCTGCCGCTGGTGATCCATACGCGCGATGCATGGGACGAGATGTGTGCATTGCTCGATGCGTTTCGGGGGCGTGGCGTGCGCGGTATCTTGCACAGCTTTTGCGGCACGGCCGACCACTACCGGGCGCTGAAAGCGGCGGGCGGGTTCCTGTTCGGTATCGGCGGTCCGGTCACCTACAAAAAGTCGTCGCTTCCCGATACGTTGCGCGAAATTCCGTTGTCCGATCTGGTGCTCGAGACCGATTCGCCCTACCTGCCGCCGGTGCCTTACCGGGGCAAGCGCAACGAAAGCGCTTACATCGGACTGGTCGCCTGCCGGCTGGCCGAAATATACGGGACGACGCCCGAAGAGGTCGCTGCGGTGACGACCCGCAATGCGCGGGCTTTGTTCGGTGAAAGAATTTCGTAATTTTGTACCCGTTGCCCGGCATGTAGCCGGGGCGGATAAATTTAGAATCTAACGCATGGAACCACGTGCCAAATCATCCGTATTGCTGATCTACACGGGCGGCACGATCGGCATGAAGCCCGATCCGGAAACGGGCGTACTGGCGCCGTTCGACTTCAGTACCATTTACGACGAGTTTCCCTACCTGGGAAAACTCGATGTCGAATTGGAGGTGATCAACCTCACGCCGATCGACTCGTCGAATGTGACGCCGGAACTGTGGTGCGAACTGGCGCGGCTGATCCGTGACAACTACGACGCTTACGACGGCTTTGTCGTGCTGCACGGTACCGACACGATGTCCTATTCCGCCTCCGCGCTCAGTTTTATGCTGGTGAACCTCGCCAAACCCGTCATTTTTACCGGCAGCCAGATCCCGATCGGCGTGCTGCGTACCGACGGGCGCGAAAACTTGATTACCGCGGTCGAGATCGCTGCGGCGCGCGAAGGCGGCCGCGCTGTGGTGCCGGAGGTGTGCATCTGTTTTCAAAACAAGCTCTTCCGTGCGAACCGCACGACCAAGCACAGCGCCGAGCAGCTCAATGCGTTCCGTTCCGACAACTATCCGATTCTCGCCGAGGTGGGCGTCAGCATCCATTACAACCGTCCCTTTATCCGGCGGCCTGCCCCCGATCCCGGGCCGCTGCGGATCGTCACGCGGCTCGATACGCGTATCGCGGTGGTGCGGCTGTTCCCCGGCATGAGCGCCGAGACGTTCACGGCGATGCTCGGCATTCCGGGGCTGCGCGGGGTAGTACTCGAAACGTACGGTGCGGGCAACGCCCCCACGGCCGACTGGTTCATCGATGCGGTGTCCGCAGCCGTCGCACGCGGCGTCGTGGTGCTGAACGTCACGCAATGTTTGGGCGGCAGCGTTTCGATGGAGATGTACGAAACGGGCAAACGGCTCGGGCAGACCGGCGTGATCAGCGGGCGTGACATCACTACCGAGAGCGCCGTGACCAAGATGATGGTCGTGCTCGGTGCTTCGGACGATCCGCAGGAGGTGCGCCGCGGGCTTGAGGCCGACCGGTGCGGCGAGATTTCCGATTGATCCGTTCCGTCTGTGGAGTGGGCGCATGTTGGTACGCAGCGGAGCGTTACTTTGGCGGTTTGTGGCGCTGTCGGAGACGGGATCGGAGAGAAAATCGACGGCGATTTTTCGGAACCAAAATAATTTTGTATCTTGCAGCGCTTTCCGGCCGGGATCCGTTCGATGCGGCCCTGCGACCGGGCTTGTCACCGGGGGATCGGGTGTGGGAAGCGACGTTTTGGAGAAATGTCCGAGTGGTTTAAGGAGCGCGCCTGGAAAGTGCGTATACCCCAAAAGGGTATCGTGGGTTCGAATCCCGCTTTCTCCGCCAAATTTTTCTTTTTGTCCATGCCGTTCCCCGCACGTAAGTGCGGGGATTTTTTGTTTGTAGATGGGATAATTTCAGTTCTGATTCCAGTTTCGATTCAGGCCTTGGTTCCGATTCTGATGCCCGTTTTGATGCTGACGTCCCGGCCCCGGAAGTTTTCGGCAACTATCTTTCTCGGTTCGATCGCAGGTCCGGATTATGCCTGCCTGGTGCGCGTTTTTTTCGCCAGATGATTCTTGCCGGGCGGCGCTCTTCGGATAAAGTCCCATCCCTTCTCGCCCATTCTGCGGGCACCCGAAAACAGAAGCGGCCGTTCGGATTGAACAGCCGCTTTTTTATGGGGGAAAAATGTACGTTTAATCTTTGATTGACAGCTACTAATATACGAATTTCCCCGTGTAATTCCATCGGTTTGTTAAAAAGATCAGCGTCAATTTTTTGCCGGAGCCCTGCCCCGCATCTTTCCGGGTGATGTATACGGCAACAACAGTATATGTTAAAAACGTACGTTTTAGCCATAATATATATATGTAAAATGCATGTAATAAGTTTAATACGATAAAACTTGCGGGTTATGGAACGGAATAATCGGCCCGGGTCACCGGCGCTCCGCAAACCGGTCGGGGCGGTACATCGGCAAGAAACCGTGTCGGGTCGAAATGGGTTTGTTAAGTATCACGTCCATGCGGAGATGATTCGCGGGGACATCGACAGGCTTTGTGCTGCCGGTGTCCCGCTCGGACGGATCACGGTGGGTGCGGATTGTATGACGGTCGTGGAGCGGTTGCGTGCCGGCGAGCGGTTGGAGGTCTGTTCGCTCGGGGATGTTTGTACGAGTGTGTCCGGGTTGCTGCGGGTACTTCATGCAGTAGCTTCGCGCGGGGCTTCGCTGCATTCGCAGTCCGACCCGTGGCTCGATATGGAGGCGAAAGGGTGCAATTGGACGGATCTGGTCGGCGGATTACTCGAATTTATGTCCCGGTCGACTTCCGAGCGTACGAAAGAGGCGCTTCGCCAATGCAAACTTTCGGGGCAGTCGGTAGGGCGCCCCAAAGGCATCCCGCCCGAGCGGCTCAAGCGCTACCGGGCCGGAGTGATGCTCTACCGGAGTTCCGGCATGAGCGTGCGCGATATCTGCGCGGTAAGCGGTCTCGAGGTGCGCAGTTTCTACCGCTATATGAAAAGCGAAGGGATTCCGCTTAAGCGCCGGCAGGGGGAAGACGCTCGCTCCGAAACCGAACCTGCGCAGGTAGTGGATTCGGTACCGGCGCAGGGACGGTGATTCCTGCCGGGCTGCCAGGTGAAGGCTATGTCTACGCTGCGGCTTCCTAAAAAACGGGTTCCCGCCTCCCCCAAAAACGGCACTTCTTGTGTAGGGCAAAAACGTATATTTTTGTCCCGTTTGATTTTTATGACAGAAATTCCTGACAAAGAACAAGGAAGAAATCGTGATGGAACGCTAATATTGATATTTTTAATAATTCGATGGAATTGTACAGTTAATTTAGTATATTAAATACTAAAGAAGGAAGGTTAAACGTATTATTTAACCAGATGGTGCATATGTAAAATGCACATAATTAGTGTAGTAAATACTACTTGTAGGCTATGGAACGGAATGATCACTCCGCCCCGTCGGCCCCCCGGAAACGAGTCGGGGCAGTACATCGGCAAGGAGAAGTATCGGGACGGAAAGGGTTTGTTAAATATCATATCAATGCAGAGATGATTCGCAAGGACATCGACAAGCTTTGTGCTGCCGGTGTCCCGCTCGGACGGATCACGGTGGGTGCGGATTGTATGACGGTCGTGGAGCGGTTGCGTGCCGGCGAGCGGTTGGAGGTCTGTTCACTCGGGGATGTTTGTACGAGTGTATCCGGATTGCTGCGGGTACTTTATGCAGTAGCTTCGCGCGGGGCTTCGCTGCGCTCGCAGTCCGATCCGTGGCTCGATATGGAGGCGAAAGGATGCAATTGGATGGATTTGATCGGCGGATTACTCGAATTTATGTCCCGGTCGACTTCGGAGCGCACGAAAGAGGCGCTTCGCCAGCGCAAACTTTCGGGGCAGTCGGTAGGGCGCCCCAAAGGCATTCCGCCCGAGCGGCTCAAGCGCTACCGGGCCGGAGTGATGCTCTACCGGAGTTCCGGCATGAGCGTGCGCGAAATCTGCGCAGTAAGCGGTCTCGAGGTGCGCAGTTTCTACCGCTATATGAAGAGCGAAGGAATCGCGCTTAAGCGCCGCAACGAGGTGAACGGGCAATCCGAAACAGAGTCGGCGCCGACACCGGACCCGACGTCGGGTCCGGAACTGTAATTCCTGCCGGAACGCCTGCCCGGGTGCGGAATATGCGTTTGGACTCTTCCGGTCCGCCGTTTCCTGTGCCGTTTTGTTTGTCGTTCCCGTTGCTGGATTGCGCTGTTACTTCGACCGGTCGCCCATGGCCTTGTCCCAGATGCGGAATTCCGCGTCGTCGATACGGCTGCGGCCGTAGCCCGATGCGCGCGGCGTAATCTCGAAGAAAGCCACTTCGCCCGGTGCGAGGCAGCAATTCAGCGACAAGCCCCCCGGTCCTGCCGTGTAGTCCTGTACGAGGCTGTATTCCGGTACTGAGGCCGCTTCGAGCAATTTCTGCTGTACCGGTGTCAGGTTCAGCGGGCGTCCCATTGCGACCCAGGTTTCCCACGGACTTCCGTCGCCCTCTTTGATCGTGGCGCGCGTAATGATGTAAGCGGTGTCTTTCAGTGTCGGCAGGGTAATGGCGGCGTTGAAGGGGACGGCTTTATTCAGCTCGACGAAATTCTGGTTCCAGGCCAATACCCGGACGATGTCGCCCTCTTCGGTGGCCGTGATGCCTTTGCCCGGTTGTATGGCTTCGGGAGAGGCGACCTGCATCAGGTCGCCTTCCATGCGTCGCATCAGTGCGAAGGCGTTGTAGCTCGCCTTGCGGATGCCGTGGATCGTCATCAGCCCGTAGGTGCATGAAAACGGTGCGTCGGGAATGGATCCCTCGTCGAAGATGTCGCTGAGCACCCAGTAGGCCATCGTCTGTGCATCGGCGTCGGTCTCGACGCAGTTGCGCACGATCGTCGCGGCGGCGTGCAGGTCGTCCACGTACCGGTTGTCCCCCCACGTAACCTTGTCCGCCGACGGAGCTTGCTGCGTGTTCCATTCGGTCCAGTGGATCTCCAGGTCGGGGCACTTCGAGTTCGCGACGATCTCCTTCACGCTTTTGATCTTCGCGGGGAAATACTCGCCTACGCCGTAAGGGCTGCCTTTGCGGTCGGGGTAGTCGACCTGTTCGTCCTGCGGGTAGAGGTGCGTCGAAATGAAGTCCAGCGGTACGCCGTTGTCGGTGCAGTAGTCGATCATGTCCTGGATCCAGTTGGCCTTCGACGAGGCGGGGCCGCCGATGCGCAGGCCCCCGTCCACCGATTTGAGCCCGTCTGCACTCGCTTTGTAGAGTTTGAAATACTCGTTTTTCGTACCCGACCAGAATCCCGACAGGTTCGGTTCGTTCCACACTTCGAAATACCATTTGCGCACTTCGTCGAGTCCGTAGCGCCGCACCAGGTGCTTCGCGAACTCGTGCACGAGCAGTTCCCATTCGCGGTAATCCTGCGGCGGGGTGACGTTGGCCTTGTACCAGAAGAGCTGTTGCGTGCCGGAAGCCAGCGCGTCGGGCATCGGGTTCAGTTCGACGAACGGGCGGATGCCCATCGCCAGCAGCGCGTCGTAGATCTTGTCGATCTGGTGCCACTTGAAGGTCAGCGAGCCGTCTTTCGCCCGTTCGACTACATCCATGTCGCGGTCGAACAGCGCGTGGAAGCGGCAGTAGCGGTAGCCCAGCTCTTTTTGCGCCGCGGCGAACTGTTCGAGCAGGTCGGCCCGCAGCAGCAGGTAGGCCCTTCCCACGGCGACGCAGTTGCGCCACGGCATCCGCAGTTGCCCGGGTGCCGGAGAGGGGGTGATCGTGAACGGTTGCGCCGTCGCCCACGGAGGAACGGCCGGACCCGGATGCATGCCCCGGGAGGAGTGCAGCCCCCGTTGCGGTTTGGAACTGTCCGGCTGCCGGGTGTTTTGTTGCGGAGCGTTCTGCTGCGGGGTGTTCCGTGGTCGGCTGTCTGGTCGCTGGATGCCGTTTGCCTGTGCGGCAGCTGCCGCGTCTATCCTTGCCTGATCCGCAGTCCGGGGGGCGGTTACAGTTGCAGCACCGGACCTTGTTCCGGTTCCGGAGCCGGCATGCCCGGCCGGCGGCGCGAAACCCAGTAAACCGGCCGCGAGGGTCGCTGTGAGTAGAATTCTTGTCATGGGGAGAGGGCTTATTTGTTGATCAGTTTGATGATGACGCGGATGAAGATCGTGAACAGCAACGTGATGGCTCCCACCGTACTCCACAGCGGCGAGAGGCCCCATGTGAATTCGATCACGCGGTTCCGGATCAGGTTGATCGTTACGAAAGCGAGCACGAGGCAGAAGAAACCGACGTATTCGCGGCGGATGACCTGCATCAGCGAAAAGCGGTAGCGGTTGCTGACCCACAGCTTGCGGTTCGGGATCAGCGCGTTCGTGTACCGGGCCCAGTCGGTGTAGCGCTCGCCGAAGCGCTGTTTGAGCTCCTCTTCCTCGCTCATCAGCACCAGGTAGGTGAACAGCGTATAGAGCATCGCGGCCCCGATGATGAACCACGTTACGCCCACGTAGAGGATGATGCCGTACCAGGCCAGCAGGTTGCCCAGCGCAATGGGATGGCGGACGGTCGAGTACATGCCCTGGGTGATGAGCGTCGTGCTGTGGACGCCGCTTTCGACCTCTTCTTCGCTTTTTCGGGGGAGGTAGCCGACCGTCAGTACGCGCACCGCCACGCCCGAGAGCGAAATCACCGCACAGAGCAGCGTAAAAACGAACGAGTCGGGAATGATGTTGAACGGCCGTGCGATGAGCAGCGCCAGCAGTGCGGCTGGGTAGAGCAGCAGTGGCAGCCAGTGCCGGTTATCGTAAAGACGCCTGCGCAGTGCGGCGGATTGTTCGGAGAGGGTCATGCGTTTGGATCGTTAAGGCTTTTCGGCGTTTCCCGGGAGGCGGCCGGTGCGTTTCCATCCCCTTTTTCCGGCCGGGGGGCCGTCGCTTTGCGGTATGTCCGGTAAGCCGCCGCTCCGAGCAGCAACCCGAGTGCGGTACCGAACAAGATGTCCATCGGGTAGTGGAGGCCCGCATAGATACGGCTGTAACAAACCAGCGCCGCCCACAGCATGATCGTCCAGGAGTACCAGCTCCGAGAGAAGAGCCGTGCGCTGAACATCGCGATCGTGAAGCTCACCGCCGCGTGGGCCGATACGGTGCCGTACAGGCCGCCGCGGTAGCCGTGCAGCGTGTGCACGAACTGTTCGATCGCGGGGGTGTGCGACGGGCGCAGCTTCGGGGTATAGTGCTTGAAAAAGTTGCAGATCTGGTCGGCTGCGATTACCGCCACGCCGAGGCAGACGAGCATCCAAAGCAGGTTACGCGTCCCGATCTTGCGCCATGCGAAGTAGAGGATCGCCGCGTAGAGCGGAATCCACGTCAGGCGCGCCGTGACGATATAAAAGCACGTATCCCAGAAACCGCCCCAACTTCCGTTCAGGGCCAGTAACAGTTGCTGGTCGATATGCAGGATTTGCTGCCACATGGCTGATGGTTGTTTGTTGCGGTGCCTCCGGGCGGACGTTGTCCGCCGTTGCCGGAGGCAAAAGCAATCCAAATATACGAAATAAAAGCGAAAGGGTTACTCTGAGAGCGAAATCCCTGCCGCTAACCGGCAGGGATTCGTACTCCGGAGCGGGGCCCGGTAAAACCGTTGGCACACTCTTGGATGTAATACCCCAGGCATGTGAAGATGGCTTTTTGTGCGGTTACTGTTTGACCTGTTTCCCGGAGGCAGGCGTGCTGTCCCTGTGTTACCTGGCGCGGGTTTACTGGATACGGGCTTCCGGCAGTTGCGCTTCAAGCGTTTCATCAGCCGTGATCAGGCAGTTCAGTACCGGTGTGGTGCGCTGGGCGTCGGGAATCCTGATACGCGTGATGGAGTTGGCCCGCAGGATCACCGGCAATTCGTCGATAATCACCTTGTAGGAGATATCCGAATTGTTCGTTACGTCGTACGTGGTGGTTTTATTTTTGTCGTCACGTGCAAAACGGCGGTAGTCGAGCGACGCGTCCATCAGCGCGCGGAGCAGGTCGGCGGGACCGATCAGCAGGTCGTGGAACATCACCGCGCTGCGGCGGGCGAACAGGGCCTCTTTGATCCCCCCGACCGAACGCTCTTTGGCAAAGACGAGCGTCATCGGGCGCGGCATGCGCGAAAGGCCGTACTTGCCGGTGATGAGCTGGTGTGCGTCCGAGCCGCACATGTAAGCGAGGCGGTTCTCTTTGCACCATGCGATCGCTTTGGGATGGTATTCGGGCCCGTTGATCAGTTCGATCCCGTGTATTTTGCCTTCGTCGATCAGCTTGCGGTGCACGTCGTACATCGTGACCTGCCTGTCGGGCCAGCCGGGGTGGTTCCACATGATGAACGCTCCCTGTTTCACGGCGTTTTCCACCGCCTGTACCGGATCGTCCGTGTCGAGCGCGTTGGCGTCGGTCAGGAAAAAGGCGTTCATGTGGCCGAAGGGTTTTTGGCGCGTGATCTCGGCTCCGGGTACCACCAGGATGCCCATCCGTTCGCCCGCTTCGGCGGCGATCTTGTAGGATTGGTTCTGGTCGCCGCAGACTAGCCCTTCCTTTACCCGGGGACGGTATTCGATATGTTCGGTGATCGCGATGGCGTCGAGTCCTTCGTTCCACGCCTCGTTGACCCGCACGTCGGGCCACACGCTGCCGTCGGAATAGGCCGAATGGATGTGGAAGTCGCATTTTAACGTCGTGTACCCCGGAATGTCGGGGACGCGGATCAGGTCGCGCGTATGGGTATAGAAGTGGTCGGTGAATTCGGGCGTTTCGTTGCCGGGACGCACTTCGGGCTGGGCCTGTAGCGCGACCGCACAGCAGAGAAACAGCGGGATGAGCAGTTTTTTCATTTTCATGGCTTTGCAGGTTATCTTGGTTAATAACAGATAATTACTCAAAGATAACAAATATTTCCGGAACTTTCCCCTCTCAGGGGCCGGATATAAGTATTTGTTAACCTGCTGTTAACCGGAAGTTTAAATGAGGGGGTACAGTTGCTTGCTGTCGCGTACGGGGGCGGTTTTCGGCGTCTCCGCGATCAGAATTGGAAATAGATAAACGGCTGGATCTCGGCCGACTTGATCAGCATCACGGCCCAGACCAGTACCGCGATCGTCACCACCTTCACCGGCAGCGGAGACTCGGTCACGGTGCGCTGTGCCCACAGTTCGCTCCGCACCGGCATCAGGTGCAGCAGGTAACCCACGGCCATCAGTCCCATTACGGCGGCGTATCCCGAGACGACCTGCGGGATCAGTTCCGGCTTGAAGTCGGTAAAGATTTGCGACAGCATATTCCGGGCGGTCTGCAGGTCGCTGGCGCGGAACATGATCCAGCCGAAGCAGACGACGTGGAACGTCACGACGATGCCGATGATCCGCCGCCAGCGCGGCATGTCGGCACCCTGCGCCTTGAAGCCCGGCACATGGGCCATGAACCATTTGTGCACCGCGAGCGAGGCGCCGTGCCAGCCGCCCCACAACACGAAGCGCCATGCCGCGCCGTGCCACAGGCCGCCCAGCAGCATCGTGACGATCAGGTTCAGGTAGGTCCGCAGGTGTCCTTTGCGGTTGCCGCCCAGTGAGATATAGAGGTAGTCCTTGAGCCAGCTCGACAGCGAGATGTGCCACCGCCGCCAGAATTCGGTGATCGTCGCCGACTTGTAGGGCGAGTCGAAGTTCTTGTTGAAGTGGAAGCCGAGCAGCAGCGCGATGCCGATGGCCATGTCCGAATAACCGGAGAAGTCGCAGTAGATCTGCAGCGCGTAGCCGTAAAGGCCCATCAGGTTCTCGAAGCCGCTGTACAGCAGCGGGTCGTCGAACACGCGGTCGACGAAATTGAGGCTGATGTAGTCCGAAATGATCGCCTTTTTGAAAAGGCCCGACAGGATCAGGAAGATACCCGTACCGAACATTTCGCGCGTGACCGTCAGCGGATTCTGGCGGATTTGCGGAATGAAATCGCGCGCCCGTACGATCGGGCCCGCCACCAGCTGCGGGAAGAACGACAGGAAAAAGATGTAGTCGATCCACATGCCCAGCGGCTCGATGCGCCGGCGGTAGATGTCGGCCGTGTAGCTGATCGACTGGAAGACGAAGAACGAGATGCCCACCGGCAGGAAGATGTTCTGGAAGTCGAGCCAGTGGTGTCCGCTCAGTCCGTTTACGATGCCGATAAAGAAGTTCGTGTATTTGAAGTAGATCAGCAGGCCGATGTCGAGCGCGACGCTCAGCGCGAGCAACCCTTTGCGCAGGCCCTGCCTGTCGCTTCGTGCGATTCCTTTGCCGATCAGGAAGTCCGAGACCGATACGGCTATCAGCAGCAGGAAGAAAAAGCCGCTGGTCTTGTAGTAGAAGTAGAGCGAGAAGAGCGTGACGTAGACGATGCGCAGCATCACCTCGCGGCGCATGAACTGGTAGAAGAAGGTGAACCCGCCGAAGAGGAACAGGAAAAGCCCGCTGCTGAAAATCAGCGGCGAGACCGGGTCGTACTGCAACAGCTGTACGATTTTATCCGTTATTTCACCCAGTTCGTTCATCGCTCGTTATCCGTTCAATCGTTTTTGTGATCCGTGTCTTTACCGTTTGGCCGTATCTCCTGCGCCCCGGTTTCTTCGGGCTTCGTCTCTTGCCGTTCATCTTTGGGGGAGCTTCCTGCTGCCCGTCCGGCTTGCAGGATTTTCTGTCCCGGAGGCCGGATATGTCGTTTCCCCTATTTCTTTTCTGCGGCATCCGTTGCCGCCGTACGCGTTCCGATCTTTTTCAGTTGAAGGTCGCCCGCGACAGTACCGGTCGTTCCGTGCAGTTCCTTGTAGCCGTTGTAGGCTTTCACCAGCGCGTCGCAGAGCAGGTCGCCCTGCAGGCGGTAACCGTCGTGCGAAAGGTGTATCCGGTCGGCCCCGGCCAGTCCGGCCCGGTACCACCGCTCCATCGCTCCGTCGCCCCCGGCCACCGCATAGAAATCCCACACGGGCAGTCCGTGCCGCCCGGCGGCCTGTACGATTTGGTCGCGCACCCGCTCCGCATTCGGGTTCGGCTTGCGCACGTAGCGTCCTTTCACCCGCACGCGGCTCCAGCACTCCATCGGCGTGGTAAGCAACAGCGGGCAAAGCGGGAAATATTCTTTCAGCAGGCCGATCAGTTTTTCGACCTGTGCGCCTACGGCCGCTTCGTCGAAGTTACGTCCGTACGAATCGTTCGTCCCCAGCGAGAGGATGATCAGTTCCGGTTGCAACGGAACGGCCTGCCGGACGATCTGCGGGTTGCGGTTCATCGCCGTGAAGGTGTTGCCGTTGATCCCCATGCTGTGGAAGAGGATGCCCCGGTTGCCGTTTTCGAGCGAGAAGCCGTAGTAAACCTGCCGGGCATAGGCGGTATCGGTCGTCGCAGAACGGAGCGTGACCGAGGTGACGGTCTCCCGCAGCGGAATCATCGTGCTCTCTTCGGTATCGCCCAGCGGGCACAGGATGTTGTCGGTGAGCGAGTCCGGGGCTTTCAGCAGCGGCGCTTCGCGGTGGTGGAATGCGCGGAGGCGGTCGAACGGAGAATCCTTCGCCGTGATCGTGAATTCGGCCGTACGCCCGTTGCCGGAGAGCGCCATCCCCGTTACGCCGGGCATTTCGTCCGGGCTGACTTGTGTGCAGCGCGAGGCGGTCCATTTCCCGGACGAGGCGATTGCGTAGTCGGGCGGTTCGTTGGTGCCCGAGAGCCTCAACGGTGCGATCAGCCCGCGTCCCGCATCGCCGAAAAGCATTTGCAGGCGGCTCCGTACGCGGTTCGGGAAGAATCCGGCCTGTACGTGCGAATCGCCCAGCTGCAGGATCGCTACGGGCAGTTGCTTCTCGCCGCGCTCAAGCCGGGCGAACTCGCCGAACAGGCCTTCGAGTGCCTGCACGTTACCCGTGATCCGGTTGCACGACGTATCGGCGATACCCGGCGCCGGCATCTGCTCGATCTCGAACGGCGTCAGCGCCGGCACGGCGGGAGCCTCGTCCGTTCCCCGGACGAAACCGCGCGCCAGCACGGTGATCAGCAGTAGGATTATGACCGGGATATACCTCATCGCGTTTCGCTGAAATTGTCGTTACCGTCGTTGCGGTTATTACGATTGTTGCCGGAGTCGTCGTTATTGTTGCCGTTGCTGCCATTGCCGCTGTTGCTTCCGGGCTGTTTGCCGGGCTGAATTTCACTCGGCCGTGTCCCATTTGGTCGGGTGTCATGCACCCTTTTGCCGTTCCGTACGCTGTCAGCTTGGATCTTTGTCGTATCGCGCATGCCGGAGGCAGCCGGGCTGGCCGGGGTGACTCCCGCCCCGGCATTTGTACCCGCAGTTACACCTGTTCCGGTTATCGTTCCGGTACCTGTACCCGTTTCTGCCCCGGTTTCAGTTCCGGTTCCGGTCCGTTGCCCGTTACCGTTCCTTGCCGTGTTTTGATCCGTTTGGCCGCGTTCCCGGTCCGTTGCTGCGGTTCCTGTCTCCGTTTCTGTGCCGCTTTCAGCCGGATTCTGTTCCGTCCCTTCGTGTTCCCATCCGGCCGGGAAGGCGTTTTTGCCCGTATCTGCCGCGGGGCTGTGGTAGAGCGGCATCGGCTCGTCGCCGTCGCCGGGGTGCTGCTGCGCGTCGTATACGAGCGCGGTGGCAAAACGCTGCGCGATATATTTGCCGCCCGGATAACGGATATGCGTATGGTCTTGCGCGGCCCATTTCTTTTGTACGAAGTTCACCATGCTGTTCTCGCCGCCCATCGCGTCGAACGTATTCCAGAAAGCGACTCCCGCCGCCTCTGCCGCCTTGCGCTGCGCGTCGATCATGCCCTTCACGGCGGGCATCGTCACGAACTGTCCGTCGCGCAGCGTGCTGCGGTCGCCGACGCCCATCACGAGGATGCTCGCACCGGGGAAGCACTGCTGTACATAGCGGATGATCCGCGTGAAGGTCTTCGAATAGGAGTCGTATTTGAGCACGTCGGGCGACATGACGTTCAGGCCGTACTGCAGCACGATCAGGTCGTAGCCGAGCATCTGTCCGATCTGCTGGTTCACGAAGCTGTTGGTTTCGAACAGCGCCATGCCGCTGTTGCCGCGGATCGAGTAGTTGTCCACGCTAACGCCGCCCGCGTCCTCGAGCACGATCCCGTAGCCGGTGAATCCGTCGGTCCGGTTCAGCGTCACGCTGATGCTGTGTACCGGTGCGTTGATGACGATCTGTTGTACGTGTTCGCTCGGTTCGGGTGCGAAGAGGCGGCTTACCGAATCGTTGATCACGACGTTGAGCCGCGTATTGTTGCGGTTGGTAAAGACGAGTCGCGCGGTACCCGCCTGGTTGATGTGCTTGCGGAAAGTGACGCCCTGCAGCCGGGTGGTGGCGCCTTCCTGCGGAATGCAGACGAAGCCCGAGACGAAAAAGCGGTCTTTGATTGCGGCGGGAATTTGCGCGCGGTCGCGAATGTTGTAGATGTCCCAGTTCGAGAACGAGTGCAGTACCGTGCCGCGGAACTTGGCCAGCGGCGAAGCGAACGGCACGAAGCCCACGCCCCGGCCCCCGCAGAGGTTTTGCAGCTGTTCGCGCAGGTCGGCGGTGATGATGTCTCCCTCGATAAACGAGTCGCCGAGTACGGCGATACGCACGGGCCGTCCTGCTGCGCCGCGGGTCAGCGCCCGGTTGAAACGCATCATCGCATCGGGGCTGAACAGTTCGATCGGCACGACGTTCTGGTCCGCTCCGGCGGGCTTGGTGAGCAGGATCGGTGCGGCGGCGGGCGTATCGGTCGCGATGTTCCACTCTTCGAGCTTCGCTTCGGGCAGCGAGAGGGTGTCGCGCTCCGCGCTGCGGGTCGCCGAGTCGATCACTTTCATCGCGGCGGCTTCGTTGAGGAAGGTCGTGTCGAAATATTGGTCCGCTTCGAGCAGTTCGGGCGACTCTTCCTGCTTGATGATGTCCGCGAGGATATTCGTACGCTTGAAGGTCAGCGATCCCAGCTTGAATCTGGGCAGCTGCGACAGCCCGGCCATCGCCGCGATCACGAGGATGGTGGTGAGAAACGAATATGATGTATAATCCCGCTGTGAGGACATTTGTTAAGGGTTTGCAGGCCGCTTGTCCGGGATGTGCTCCCTTGTCGAGCTGTGCCGTTTCGGAAAATGCCGTACCGTGCGGTGTCCCGGTTGCCGTCGTGTTTCGGTTCCTGGTGTATCCGGGGCTGTCGCCGGGGTCAGCTGTCGCCGCGTTCCGGGTTGTCGTCGCAGCGGGGCTCGCGGCCGGTAAATCCTGCCAGGACTGGTTGCGTTTCGACTGCCGGGATGTCCCGGAGCTCGCTGCAGCCCGTTCCCGGGCGGCTGTTCCGTTTGCCGGATCGAACGGATAAACCGGTGCGAAGTTAGTCATTCGCACTGACATTGCGGACTGTTTCGGTTGAAAAAATTGTACCGGGATTTTTTATCCGGGTGTTTTTGTGCAGGCGGGTCGCGGAAGACGGCGACGCAAAGCGGCACCGGCGTTTGGGGTTGTGTGCGTTCTGCCCGGAATACGGTTGCGGCGGCAAACGGGAATACGACAGAACGGCCCCCTGCCGGGAACCGTTCTGTCGTGTCCGTTTCAGTATGCCTGCATGCGGTTCCGGGTTGTATGCGGTATTCCGGATGCCGTCGTTTACCGTGGTTTTATGTGGCATGGTTCCGCCCGTTCGGCGGCGATCGCCTACCGCTGTTTCAAAGGTACGAACTTGCGTTCGGCGGCGACGTTCTTGTAGGCCGGACGGATGATCCGCTTGCTGTCGAAGTTCAGCTCTTCGATGCGGTGCGCGGTCCAGCCCGTGATGCGGCTCATCGCGAAGAGCGGCGTGAAGACCTCCTGCGGCAGGCCGATCATGTCGTAGACGAAGCCCGAGTAGAAGTCGACGTTCGCGCAGACGCGCTTGTTGACCTTCGTTCCCTTGAAATTCATGAAGTTTTCGATCGCGCGCTCCTCGAGCAGTTCGAGGAATGCGTACTCCTCTTCACGCTCCTTCTCTTTGGCCAGGTCCCGGGCCATCTCCTTGAGCAGCAGTGCGCGCGGGTCGGAAATCGTATAGACCGCATGGCCGATGCCGTAGATCAGCCCGGTGTGGTCGTAGGCCTCTTTGCGCAGCATCTTGTTCAGGTACTGGTCGATTTCGGTTACCTTGTCCCAGTGCCGGATGTTCTCCTTGAGGTGGTCGAACATCTTCATTACCGCGAGGTTCGCGCCGCCGTGCAGCGGGCCTTTGAGCGAACCGATCGCTGCGGCGATCGACGAGTAGGTGTCGGTGCCCGACGAACTGGTCACGCGTACCGTGAAGGTCGAGTTGTTACCGCCGCCGTGTTCGGCATGCAGCACCAGCGCGCGGTCGAGGGTTTTCGCTTCCAGTTCGGAGAACTCGCCTTTGAGCATGTAAAGGAAATTTTCGGCAATTGAGTACTCTTCCTTCGGGTGACGGATGTGCAGCGTCTTGCCGTGGCTGTGGCGCATGATGTTGTAGGCGTAGGCGATGATCGTCGGGAACTTCGAGATCAGGTCGATCGACTGGCGCATCAGGTTGTCGCGCGAGGTGTCGTCGGGGTTTTCGTCGAAGGTGTACATCTCCAGTACGCAGCGCGCGAGGATGTTCATCACGTTCGATCCTTCCAGGTCGAGGATGTTCATCTTGGTCTTCTGGCCCAGCGGCATGAAGGCGTGAATCAGGCTCTGGAACGATTCGAGCTCTTCGCGGTTGGGCAGGTAGCCCGACAGCAGCAGGAAGGCCGCTTCTTCGAACCCGAAGCGATTTTCCCCGTGGATGCCTTTCACCAGGTCGTTCACGTCGATGCCGCGGTAAAGCAGCCGGCCGGGGATCGCCTTGAGGCCTTCGGGCAGGCGTTCATAGCCGACCACGTCGCCGATCTGCGTCAGTCCCACCAGCACGCCCGAATGGTCTTCGTTGCGCAGCCCCCGCTTGACGTTGTATTTCGTGAAGAGTTCGTTGTCGATGCGGCTCGTGCTTTTGATCGACTCCGAAAGCTTGTAGATGATGTACTCCTTTTTCATAAGCCTCAGTTGATTTGCGTTTGTTCTCTGTGATATTTCTTTTTACCTCTGCCTTCGCCTCGTCTTTTAGGGTAGCCCCCTTTATTCGTACGGTCCGCCCATCCGGGAGCGGCAATCCTGTTTTCGGGCACGCCTGTTCCCGGAGAGTCCTGTTTTCGGGTCGTTCCGCCTTCGGATGGATTATTCCCGGGCAGGTTCCTTTTCCGGCGACAGAAGCGCCTCCCCGGCATATTTGCCGTTGTTTCAGGGGCAAGGTACGAAAAACACGGAAAAAAGGAATAGGTGTATCCGAATTTATCCGATTTTCGGCAAAATTTTACAAATTTTCCGTAAGCCGTGTTTATTTTAGGGGGTGTCGCCTGGAATTTCCGATAATTTTATCTCGTAACAGGTTTTTTTGTTCCCCCGTGTACCGCTTTTATGTTGCTCTCCTGCCCATCGCTTTTTTGCCGGGCAGTCGTGCATCTGCGGGAACTCGGATGTTTTGCGGTTACAGCCTGCCGAGCAACTCTTCGCCGAATGCCGACGTGGAGAGCGCCGTACCGCCGGGCATGAAGCGCGCGAGGTCTCCGGTGGCGCGTCCCGCTTCGAACGAACTTTCCATTGCGCCGGTGATGAGCAGTGCCGCTTCCTTCCAGCCGAGGTATTCGAGCATCATCACCGCCGAAAGCAACAGCGAAGAGGGATTGACCGTATCCTTGCCCGCAATGTTCGGTGCGGTGCCGTGCGTCGCTTCGAAGATCGCGTGACCCGTGAGGTAGTTGATATTCGCGCCGGGGGCGATGCCGATGCCGCCCACCATTGCCGCGAGCTGGTCCGAAATGTAGTCGCCGTTGAGGTTCAGCGTCGCGATCACCGAATACTCTTCGGGAATCAGCAGCGTGTTTTGCAGGAACGCGTCGGCGATCACGTCCTTGACGATCACTTTTCCCGCCGTTTTGGCCGCTTCCATCGCGCGGTCGGCCGCTTCGGCGCCCTGTTCCTTTTTGATCGCATCATACTGACGCGTGGTAAAGGTCTGTTCCGCGAACTCCGCCTCGGCTACGTCGTAACCCCAGTTTTTGAAGCCGCCTTCGGTGAATTTCATGATGTTGCCTTTGTGGACGAGCGTGACAGACGGTAATTTGCGGGTTACCGCGTATTCGAGCGCCGAGCGCACGAGCCGCTGCGAACCCTCGCGCGAGACGGGCTTCACGCCGAACGATGAACTTTGCGGGAAGCGCACCTTCTTCACGCCCATTTCGTCGGTGAGGAATTTCAGGAATTTCTCCGCTTCGGGCGTTCCGGCCTGCCATTCGATCCCGGCGTAGATGTCTTCGGTGTTCTCGCGGAAAATGTGCATATCGACCTGCTGCGGTTCTTTCACGGGCGACACCACGCCGCGGAACCACCGTACCGGCCGCAGGCAGACGTACAGGTCCAGTTCCTGGCGCAGCGCCACGTTCAGCGAACGGATACCGCCGCCCACGGGGGTCGTCAGCGGACCCTTGATGCCCACCTTATAATCGCGGAAGGCCTGCATCGTCTCGTCGGGCAGCCAGCTGCCCGTCTGTTCGAACGATTTGCCGCCCGCGAGCACCTCTTTCCACAGGATGCGGCGCTCCCCGCCATAGGCTTTCGTCACGGCCGCATCCACGACCTTTTGCGTTACGGCCGTGATTTCGGGGCCGACGCCGTCCCCCTCGATGAAAGGTATCTCCACTTGTTGCGGGACCTGCAGTTTTCCCGCGGCGCTGATCGTAATCTTGCTCATGTGTTTGCTGTATTTGCAGTCGTTGGATGCGACAGGAAAAGGCGCTTCCGTCGTATCCGACTACCATTCTGTTTGATGTCTATTTTATGATTTTGACGAGTTTTCCGGATACTTCGGAGCCGTTTAGAAACCACTTTTCTTTGATCTCAGGGTCTCCGTTGGCTTTCCACCTGAAGTCCCTGTTGAAGCTTATCTGGTCGGAGGAGCCGTCGGGCCAGATGATCGTTACCGATTCGTTCGTGTAGCTTTGTGCTCCTTCGAGTTCCCCGAAGCGAAGCAGACAAATCCCGAGGGCGCTTTTTTCCGTCTTCAGGCCGTAAAAGCGGGGCAGGACCGCCTTGCTTGCCGCCAGCTTTTCGTCGCACGCATATTCCTCTCCTTTGTAGAGGGCTTTTATTTTGCCTACTTCCAGGGCGCCGGGGGTCTGCGGATTCAGCAAGTCGTTTCCTTGGGCATCGGTTGCCGTAACAGACACTGTAACAGGGTTGATGTCCCAAATCTTCGTCGTTCCGCCATTTGTTCCGCCATCTTTTTTACAACCCGATAGCATGGTAACATGTATCGCCAACAGCAGAAAAGCGATGCGTTTCATAGGCTATGGATTTTAGGGTTCGTTACCGTAGCGTTGCGGGAATCTTTCCCCTTAGAAGTATTTGATCTCGCATCCTTCGATCTCGCTGAGCAGGTTGTTGGCCAGCGAACTGGCGCCGATGCGGAAGCGCTCGGGCGTGAGCCACTCTTCGCCGAGGATCTCTTCGACGATGCTGTAATAGAGTGCCGCGCTTTCGGCCGTAGAGATACCTCCGGCCGCTTTGAAACCCACTTTACGGCCTGTTTTTTCGGCGAACTGGCGGATCGCGAGGCACATGGCCACGGCAGCCTCGGGCGTCGCGGCGATGCCGTTCTTGCCGGTCGAGGTCTTGATGAAGTCCGCGCCCGCCTCCATGGCAATCGTCGCCGCCTTGTGGATCAGTTCCGGATCGGAGAGCGTACCCGATTCGAGGATCACTTTGAGGATCGCATCGTCGCCGATTTCTGCACGCAGCGTTTCGATTTCGTTGCCCGCCAGGTCGTATTCGCCGTCGAGCATCTCGCCGATGCTGATGACGATGTCGATCTCATCGGCGCCGTTTTCGATGGCCATCGCCGTTTCGAGCATTTTCACCTCCAGGTAGGTCTGCGAGGAAGGGAATCCCCCCGACACGCTGGTGATCGCCATTTTGGAATCGCCGGCGGCCAGTCCGACGGTCTCGACGAAAACCGGATAGACGCAGATCGACGCCACGCTGCCCGCCTGCGGGAAATGCCGGGGCAGCTCGATCGCCTTGCGCGTGAATTCACCGATCGAGCGTCGCGAATCCGTAGCGCCCAACGAGGTGAGGTCGATACAGCCGAAGCACCGTTTGTACACTTCTGTCCGGCAGTTACGCCGGGCCTGCGGCCCGATCTTTTCGAGCAGCGCGCTCACTTCGTCCGCCGTCGGGGCGGGACCGAAATTGCGAAGGGTAGGGGTGTATTCCATAGCAGTCGGAATTTGTGCGGGTGGGGTCGGGAGCATTCCTTCTTTTCCGGGGCCTGTGCGGTCGCGTGTCGGCGGCCGGTGCCGGAAGGGAGCGAATATCCTCGTTACAAAGATAGTGATTTTGCACGATAAAATGGCAGGGACGCTCCGAAGAGCGCCCCTGCCCGGGAAATTATTTGGAATAATGGTTTTGTATCGCCTGCGGACCCTTTGCAGCCCTGTTTGTAAACGGTGTCCCCTGTAGCTTTCCGGAATGTGTGTGCGTTTTGCTTTTCTTTTTACGTTCTCTCTACCTCCCGCCGGATCGCGACGTCCCGTACTCCCGATGGAATTTGTTCCCGGTCTCCGGATCAGAGCACCAGCGAGATGCCCACGTTGATCTGGCGCACCTGCGGGCCCGCGCCTTCGCGCCACAGCGGCGAATGGTAGTAGGTGACGTTGAAGCCGATGTTCGAGTAACCGAAGTTCAGGGTGTATCCGTAGTGGAAATTACGCAGCCCGAAACTGCTGTGCTCCTTCGCCGTGCCTCCGACCAGCGGGCCGTCGCCCTTGATTTTCGTATGCGCGCCGATACGCAGTCCACCCACGAGGCCCGCGTTGATGAAAAAGTTGTGGTTACGGCCCGTCTGGAACTCGACCAGCAGCGGAATGTTCATATAGGCGGTGAAAAGCTTCGATTTGGAGAGTTTGATCCCCTGTTCGATGTATTGGTAGTCGGGAACGGTTACGCCCTTTTCGTACTTGAGTGCGATGTCCTGGTCGAAGCGGAAGTTGTTCAGTTCGAAGCCCAGGCCCGTCATCAGGTGGATTTTACGGTTGCCCAGCAGGATGAAGTCGATGGGATTGATGGTTACGCCGATGGATTTGGAACTTTGCGAGAGGTATTTCGCATCGTCCGGCAGCGAGAAGTTGCCGAGGTTCGTGACCAGCCCGTTGTAGTGGATGCCGACTCCGGCCCAGCGGCCGTCGCGCCACAGGACGCGGCGCGTCTGCTCCTTGCCTTCCGGTTTTTTGAACAGCATGACCTTGTAGCTTTGGATAAAACGGCCGTCCCGTTTATTCCTTTCCCCTCGTTTGTCCGTTCCCCCGGTTCCGGCGGTCTGGCCGGCGGCAGGGGCTGTTGCGGGGAGTGCCTCCTCTCCCGCCTGGGCCTTTTGCTGAGCGCTCTGCGGCGGTTGCGCCTTGGGTTTGCGCGGCTCGCCGGAAGGCGAATCCGTTGCACTGAAGGTCGTTGCAGTGAAGAGCCGGGCCGTTTCCTGCGCCGTCGCTCCGGAAGCGATCAGCAGTATGGCGGCCAAGATCAGGAGGTTTCTCATGTCGGTTGCGTTAGGCTCTTGCGAGCGGATATATCGGTACGGGTTTGTTCTTGTTCAGGAAATATACGTTTTTTCTCTCTGTTTTACACGATGGCCCCGGTTTTTTCGGTTCTTTTCCCACGAAGTTCCTGCTTCTCGTGTTTTCCCCGCGTGCAGGGCTTTCGGCTGTTCCGCTCCGAGGTGCCCTCCTGTCCGGGTATGGGGTGACTCCGGACAGGGATATTTCCGGTTAATTACTGCTTTTCCGTTTGCTGATGTGGATGAACGACGCGATGGTCACGCCGCTCTCCTCGGTGGTGTTGTAGCGCGATACCGGGCTCAGGTCGTTCAGCGTCGAGAGCAGCGAACCCAGCGACGAGCGGATGCTGCCGTCGTCCTGCGAGGCATTCCGGGCGGTTGCCGTCCGGGTTGTTTCGATACGGTGCGCAATCAGCGACTGGGGCTCCGGGGTGCGGACCGGCAGGGTGGCTACCGGTACGGCGGTCAGGGCAGGTTCCGGCAGGTAGAGTTCGGCAGGCTGCGACAGCGAACCCAACACACTTTCCGTCGGCAGCGAATTTTCGAAAATACCTGTTTCGGCAGCCGTTCCCGAGGTCGGAGCCGCATCCGTACGTTTGATAAACGAAGGGGCAGAGGAGCTGTTTCCCGTCCGGGCGGGTCCGGCCGCAGTGCCCTGGCCGTTGGCCGCTGTGCGGTCGCCGGTGTTTCCGTAATGTGCGGCGAGGGCTGCCGGAGCGTGCGTGGCGTCCGTTGCCGGAACGGCGGCGGCGATGCTGTTGCGGGTGCCGGCGTTTCCTGTTCCGGCGGTCGTCGCGTCATGCCCCGTGTCGGTTGCCTCCTGTCGGTCGAACCGTGCGGCGAGCGCTTCGGCGCCTTCGGGGTAAGCTTCTGCCGCTTCTGCCGCAATCCGCTCGGGCCCTTTGGTGCCTTCGCCGGGGTGGAAAAAGAGCAGTCCGCCGAAAAGGACGGCCGCGGCGGCGGCTCCCGAAGCCATCGCCCCGAAGCGTTGCAGCCGATCCTGCCTGCGGGCCAGCGAAATCGTCCGTCCGCGCAGCAGTCCCGTTTTGTCGGGGTAAACCACCGTCTCGGGCGGCAGTACCGGCAGGTCGCTTTGCAGCGGGCCGATCTGCGCCGCGATAGCCGGATGGCCTGCGAGGAATGCGTCGAAAGCCCGCCGCTGTTCGGCTCCGAGCGTCCCTTCGATGTAGTCCATCGCCCACTGTTCGTAATTGTGTTCGTCGATCATCGTCGTAATCGTTATAGTAAGTTCCGGATCGTTCCGATCTGTTGTTTGAGCGCCATACGCGCCCGGAAGATGTAGACTTTCACCTGCGCCACGCTCAGCGAGGTCATGTCGGCCATCTCCTGGTACGAATAGCCTTCGTAATCGCGCAGCAGGATCAGCGTCCGCTGTATCTCCGGCAGTTGGTCGAGGTAGCGTTGCACCACTTCGCCCGCTCCGCTGTAACCCCGGTTTCCCTCGTCGGGGCGGTGTTGCAGCGTATCGTCGGTCGTATAGCGCCGGATGTGGCGTACCTGGTCGATGATGAGCCGGTAAGCGATCGTGAACAGGTATGACTTCTCCTTCCCGTCGAGTACGGCCTCCCGGTTCTCCCAAAGTCTCAGGAAACTCTCCTGCACGATATCCTTCGCCTGGTCTTCGTCGCGCAGCGACTTGAGGGCGAATCGGTAGAGGTTGTCGGAGAGCGTTTGCACACACTTTTCGTACTCCGCAACGGTCATTGATCTCCCATGGTTAAAATTACAACGGTGAGACTGCTACAAAGTTACACCTTTTTTAAACTTTCCCGGGCTCTCTTTCGCTCAGCCCGCGCCCGTGCTGGGGTTGCGAATAAATTGCGTGCCCCGGACCGCATGCCCGATCCGGGCTTTCCCTGTCTGCGCTTTCAGCATAGGGATTTCACAAGTTGTGCCGTTTTGCCGGCCGGCCGCAAAAGTTTTCAGGGCTTTTGCCCGATACCGTTGGCACGCTTTATTCCCTCCGCTTCCGGAACTTCCGCAAAGCTATCACAAAGTTTCGGATGACGCCGCCGATTTGTATAAATCTTTCGGGCGCTTTTGGGAATTTCACGGTTCTGGGGTGCCGATCACGTATTCGATCTCTTTGAACAGGTACTTTCTTAGCTGGCCGTCGGCGCTGTGGCGCACTTCCAGTTCGCCTCCGGGCTGCACGCCCGTGATCGTGCCGAGGAATTGCTGCCGTGTGCGTCCGTCGGTGTACAGGTGCTCCTGTCCGAGTCGGTAGAGCAGCCGCAGGTAGTCCGAGTCGAGTGTCGATGGGCAGTCGTATCCTGTCGGGGGCTGCGTGTAGCCGTCGGCCATGCCGCCTGTTTCGTCCGGCCTGTCCGTTTGGTTGGCCGCCTGTGTCCGGACCGGGCCGGTTTTTCCAGTCTTCCCCGTTTCCCCCGTTTCTTCCCCGGCCAGCGTCCGGTAGCGCTCGGCCAGGTGGCGGTAAAAACTGATGAACACCTCCGCCCGGTCGAACGGGTGTCCCGCTTCGGCTGCCAGTGAAGTGGGATTCGGCAGCGCGGGATCGAAGCGCGTCTGGTTTACGTTCAGGCCGATGCCGATTATCGATCGGGAAAGGTAGGGGCCCATCAGGTCGTTTTCGATCAGGATCCCGGTCACTTTCCTGTCGCCGATGTAGATGTCGTTGGGCCATTTGATCGCGGGGCGGAGTCCCGCTTCGGCGATCGTGTCGGCCACTGCCAGCGCGACGGCTTTCGAAATGCGGAATTGCCGTTCGGCCGGCAGGAAGTCGGGACGGAGTACGACCGAAAACGTGAGGTTCTCACCCGGCGTGCTGCTCCACGAGTTGCCGCGCTGGCCGCGCCCGGCCTCCTGCCTTTCGGCGATCACCACGTCCCCGGCGCCGTAACGGCTCTCTGCGGCACGGTTGTTCGTCGAGTCGGTCTGTTCGAGTATGTCGATCGTTACGCCCGCCTGCCGGGCGAATTGTGCGAGGATTTCTTTCATGTCCGGGGTAAAATGGGAAATCAATCGGGTTTTGTTCGGCTTGGGTTTTGCCCTGCCGTTTTTTCGTCGCGGGATGGCGTCGTTTCTGGTGGGGGCTGGGCTGTTTCCCGGAGGGGCGGTAAATCCGCCTGCGGGTTACTGGTGGTCCTGTTCGAGCTGGGCGGTGCCTTCGGCGATCTTGAGCACGCACATGGCGAGCCGTCCGATGCACGAGGTCAGTTCGGCGAAGATCACGGCCGCCTGGTAGTGGGTCTCTTGTTCGTCGTCCGGGTTGAGGTATTTCTCTTCGAGCGATACGGAGAATTCCTCGAGGAAGGCCTGCATCCGGATGCGGCGATCTTCGCGCTGCGGCAGCCCTTCGCGGTCGCTGGTCAGGTTGTTGTGCGTGATGAAATAGGCTTCCTGGATGATCGAGAAGTAGACGCCCAGGTCTTCCCGCATCGGTTGGGTGAACCAGATGTTGCGCTCTTTTTTGCGCCGGATCACCTGCGCTGCCGTGACGCTGAGCCATGTGGCGGCCCGCAGTTGCGTGAGCAACTGGTTCATCGCCTGCACGAGCAGGCGCCCCTCCTGGCTCAGCTCCTGCTGCGTGAGCCGTGCGAGCTGTTGTTCGAGTTGCTTGTATGCGGTTTGTTCCTCGTCCGAGCGTTGGCGGACCAGCAGGAACAGTTCCTGTGCGTTGCCCGCATTGACTTCTCCGAAGTAAGTCTTCACGCGCGCTGTCAGTTCGCCTCCGCGTTTCATGCAGAGCGCCAGGTTTTCCCGTGCCTGGTAAAGGCCCATTTCGCTGGTCGAGACGAGTACCGAACCTTCCAGCGGGCTCGTCCGTTTCGCATGCCGGTCGCCGGGAATCAGCCTGTCGAGCGCATGTGCCGCCTGCGGGATGAAGCCTGCCAGCAGCAATGTGTTGACGACATTGAACAGGGTGTGGAACAGCGCGAGGGCCACCGCCTGTGAAGGCGAGCCGTTGAGCAACGGCGAAACACCGCCGAAAGCGGCCACCAGCGAGGCGATTCCCCGGGCGAGAACTGCCAGCAGCGGGAGCGCCCACAGTACGCCGACCAGGTTGAAGAGCAGGTGTGAAAGGGCTGCCCGTTTGCCGTCGGTATTCGTCATGGTGGCGGCGATATTGGCTGTCAGCGTCGTTCCGACGTTGTCGCCGAGGATCAGCGCCATGGCGCATTTGAACGGGATTACTCCGGTGCTGCACAGGATGATGGCGAGTGCCGTGGTAGCACTCGAGGATTGCAGCACTGCGGTCATCGCGGCGCCCGCCAGCACGAACAGCAGCGGCGACCAGTGGCCGTGCCCCCGGAGCAGTGTGATGTAGTTCTCGAAAGAGGACAGGGTAGAGAAATGCGTGACCGCATCGCGTAGGATGTGGATCGCCAGCAGCATCAGGGCCAGTCCGATCAGCGTGTTACCAAGGTTGCGGAGCCGTTCGCTACGCAGTAACAACAGCGGTGCGGCGAATGCGATCAGCGGCACGGCGGCCAGGTCGATGTCGAAACTGATTCCGAACAGCACGACGAGCCATGCCGTGACGGTCGTTCCGATGTTCGCGCCCATCACCATGGCGATCGCCTGGGTCAGGTGCAGCATGCCCGCATTGACGAAACTGACGATCATCACCGTAACGGCGCTGGAGGATTGCACCAGCGCGGTAATGGCCGTCGAGGCCACGATACCGCGCACCGGCGACCCGGCCATGGTTGTGAGCATGTTCCTGAGTCGGTGCCCCGAAAGCTTCTGCAACGCCTCGCTCATCGTCTTCATCCCGAAGAGGAAGAGTCCGACGGCGCCCAGCAGAATGAGTATTTGTACGATCACGCCTATAAAGTTGCCGGCAGGCGGGCACAATACCTGTCCTTTCCGCAGTTGTGGCCCGTACCGGGCCCGGGGAGAGGGCGGATGCGCGCGTTTTGCCGAGAATTACCGGAAACGGGAACCTCCCCTGTCCTCTGCGGTAGGGTACGGCACTCGTTTCCTTATTTGCTTTTCCGGTTATGGTTCCGGCTGTGCTGTTTCTGTTGTGCTTTTCCGGTTGAGTTTTGCCGTCGACACTTTTTTATGGGAGGCGTCCGGCCTCTCAGCGCTCCGTTGTTTGCTGGCGCCCCGGCCGTTTTTTGCCGTTACGCCGCTTCCTGTCCGTTACGCCGCTTCCTGTCCGTTACGCTGTTTTCTGCCCGTCCGCTCTGCGGAACGCCGGCGGTTCGTCCGGTGGGTTTCGGTTACTTGTCCGTTTCCCGGCCGTCCAGGGGCGCGGGACGGTACCCGTTCCCCGGGCGATAGTCGTTTCCCGTACCGGATATTCAGGGTTAAATCATCACGTCGTACGTGCGCAGCGCGTCGTTGAGCGTGGTTTTCGCGTCGGTCGAGGCCTTGCGCTTGCCGATAATCAGCGCGCACGGCACGTCGTACTGCCCGGCGGGGAATTTTTTGGGCAGCGTGCCGGGAATCACCACCGAGCGTTCGGGCACTTCGCCGCGGTACTCGACGGGTTCCGGGCCCGATACGTCGATAATTTTGGTCGATCCGGTGATCACCACACCGGCGCCCAGCACGGCTCCTTTGCGGATGTGAGCCCCTTCGACCACGATGCAGCGGCTGCCGATGAAGCATTCGTCCTCGATGATTACGGGCGAGCCCTGGATCGGTTCCAGTACGCCGCCGATGCCCACGCCGCCGCTCAGGTGGACGTTTTTGCCGATCTGCGCGCACGATCCGACCGTGGCCCATGTGTCCACGAGCGAACCGGTGTCGACATAGGCGCCGATGTTCACGTAACAGGGCATCAGGATCGATCCCGGCGCCAGGTATGCGCCGTAACGGGCCACTGCGGGGGGGACGACGCGCACGCCGAGGCGGTCGAATCCGTTTTTGAGCGGAATTTTATCGTTGTACTCCATCGGTCCGGCCGTTTGGGTCTCGACCCGCTGGATCGGAAAATAGAGCAGAATAGCCTTTTTCACCCACTCGTTGACACTCCATGAGCCATCCTCGTTCGGATTCGCAACGCGTATCTGGCCTTCATCGAGCAGGCGCACCGTTTCGCGGATTGCGATTTTGGCCTGGTCGTCACGGATGTGGTCGTGGTCCTCCCACACCAGCTCTACCTCTTTTTTCAGATTTTCGTACATATCTCTTTGTGTTTTTGATTGCTGTCCGTACAACAAATATATGAATTTTCTATGAATATCGCTACCTTTGTTTCCGGCCGGTTGTTCCGAACCGCGCACAAATATGCCAGAAGGATGAAAAAAATATTTTACGCCGCAGCGTTGCCGGTTTTGATGCTGGCCCTGGCGGCATGCCGCAGCGAAATGAAAAAGATTACCGTGAAAGATTATCCCGTCGCACGGATGGATTCCACCGTAGACGACTATTTCGGCACCCGGGTGGAGGATCCCTACCGCTGGATGGAGGATGACAACGCTTCCGAAACCGCGGCGTGGGTGCGTGCCGAGAACGAGGTGACGCAGCACTACCTCGCACAGATTCCTTACCGGGACAAAATCCGGGGCCGTCTCACCGAGCTGTGGAACTACCCCAAGTACGACGTTCCGCGCAAAGTGGGCGGATACTACTTCTTTTTCGAGAACGACGGCCTGCGCAACCAGAGCGTGCTCTACCGCCAGCAGGGCCTCAGCGGCAAGCCGGAACCCTTCCTCGATCCCAATACGCTCAGCGATCAGGGTACCGTCGCGCTGATCGACGTCTCCTTTTCGAAGGACGACCGCTACCTGGCCTATGCCGCCGCGTCGGCCGGCTCCGACTGGGTCGAGATCCGCGTGATGGAGACCGCTACGGGCCGCACGCTGCCCGACGTGATCCGCTGGGTCAAGTTTTCCGGTGCGGTGTGGAGCGGCGAGGGGTTCTATTACAGCGGCTACGACGAACCCGACCGGGCACAGCTGCTCTCGGGCCAGAACCGCGACCAGAAGGTCTATTACCACCGGCTCGGCACGCCGCAGGATGCCGATGAACTGGTGTACAGCGATCCGCAGCATCCGCTGCGGTATCTCTCCGCGTCGGTGAGCCGCGACGGACGGATGCTTTTCATTACCGCTACCGAAGGTACCAGCGGTACCGAAATCCTGTATAAAAAGCTCGATCCGGCTTCCGCTGCCCCGGCCCGGATGTCCGCCCCGGCCCGCGCCTCTGTTTCCAAAGTAACCACGCCCGGATACGGCTTCAAAGTGCTCTTCCCCGGTTTCGCATACGACTATTCGCTCGTCTACGGCCGTGACGGCAAGGCGGTGTTCTACACGAACGACGGCGCATTGAACGGGCGGTTGTTGCAGGCCGACCTCTCCGGTGTGACACCCGTCGTTACGACTCTCGTTCCCGAAGGCGACTGCCTGATGGAGGGAGCCGTCACCGCGGGCGGCAACCTGATGGTTTTCTGGCTCGACAAGGCGCAGAGCCGCGTGAGCCAGTATACGCTCTCGGGCGAGAAAGTGCGCGACGTGGAGCTGCCGGGTATCGGCACCGTCACCGGCATGGAGGGCGACTCTTCGGCCCGGGAGGCTTTTTATGCTTATTCGAGCTTTACGATGCCCACCGAAATCTACCGTTACGACCTTTCGTCGGGTGCTTCCGAACCGTTCAAAACGCCGTCCGTGACGTTCGATCCCGGCGAGTTCGTCGCCGAGCAGGTCTTCTATCCGAGTAAGGACGGCACGCAGGTGTCGATGTTCCTCGTGCACCGCAAAGACCTCAGGCGCGACGGCTCCAATCCGGTCTACCTGTACGGTTACGGCGGTTTCAACATCAACCGCACGCCCGGTTTCGCGCCGCAGCACATCCTGCTGATGGAGCAGGGCGGCATTTATGCGCTGGCGAACCTGCGCGGCGGCGGCGAGTACGGCGAGGCGTGGCACAAGGCGGGCATGCTCGCCAACAAGCAGAACGTGTTCGACGACTTTATCGCCGCCGGGGAGTACCTGATCCGCGAGGGCTATACGTCGCCTGAAAAACTGGCGATCGCCGGCGGGTCGAACGGCGGCCTGCTCGTGGGCGCCTGCATGACCCAGCGGCCCGACCTGTTCGCTGTCGCACTGCCTGCCGTGGGGGTGATGGATATGCTGCGTTACCAGTATTTCACCTGCGGCTGGGGCTGGGCCGTCGAGTACGGCAGCAGCGACAATGCGGAGCAGTTCCCCTACCTGTACGCCTATTCGCCGTTGCACAACATCCGCAAGGGAACCTGCTATCCGGCCACGCTGATCACCACCGCCGACCACGACGACCGGGTGGTTCCGGCCCATTCGTTCAAGTTTGCGGCGACGCTGCAGGCCGCACAGGGGTGCGACCGCCCGGCGCTGATCCGCATCGACACCGATGCGGGCCATGGGGCGGGCAAGCCCACCTCGAAGAAGATCGACGAGCTGACCGACACCTATTCGTTCCTGTTCTGGAATACCGGGGTGCGTAAGATCCGTTAGGGAGGCGGCAGGCCCGGTTCCGGCTCCGGTTTGGTCTCGGTTTTGGATTTTAAGATCGCCGGTGCATCGTCCACTCCGGCTGCGGAGGATTACGATCCGGTACGGTAACGGCCTGGAATTGGAACGAGCGGCGCAGATAACATCTGCGCCGCTCGTTGTTTTGTCGCTTGCCGTTTTTATGTAGGGGTTCTCTCTCTCTCTTTATTTTTATTCACACACTTTCTTCCGACCGCCTCCGGTCGGCTCTTGTTTTGTTTCCGGTTTACCCGTGCTTTGTCCCCGCTTTTTTATCTTCGACCTTTTCCTGGGCTGCTTGTGTCCTTTTTCGGCTTTGCTTTTTCTCGTTTTTCCTGATTTTTTGCCGAATCAGATTTCCAATTTCTGCCTCAGTTCCTGGTAGCCGGTCGTGCTGGTACGCAGCGCCGTACCGTTTTTGAGGATCACGTAGTAGCTCTCTTTGCCCCGGCAGTCGACCGAGGCGATCTCGGCGAGGCTGACGATGTAGGAGCGGTGGATGCGGACGAAACGTGCCGGGGGCAGTGTCTGCTGGAAATATTTCATCGTCTGCTCCTTGAGGAAATTTCCCTGTGCGGTGCAGAGCGTCACGTAGTCCCCGTCGGCCTGGATGTAGAACAGTTCGTCGAGCGGGATGATGTGCACGCGGTTGTTGTGCTTCACGGAGATGGTTTCCGGTTTCTCTTCGGTGCTTTCGTCTGCGGAGACGGCTTCGCCCGCGCTTTCGAGTTCGATCGAACCGAAGGCGTTCGCTCCGCGGACGATCAGTCGCCGGTCGCCGGCCGGAGCCTTTTCTGTCCGCCGGTCTTTGATATCGCCCATGAACGAGCCGACCGTGACCTGTACGCACCACGAAGCCGGTACGGTGATCTTCGTCGTTGCAAAGGCGTTGTTGACTTCCAGGAAGGAGTCCCCCTCGGGCAGGTTCGTGCGCGTCAGGTTGAGGCGGGTTTCGCCGAAAGCGGTAGAGGCTACCGCGCCTCGGAACGGTTTTTCGATAATGGCGTGGTCGATCTGTCCGAAGGCGCAGGAAATTTGCGGCACGCCTTTTTTCCCGGTTTTCACTTCGAGGAATTTTTTATCCGAGGCGTGCCATTTGCGTCCCGGAGGATCAGTACCGTTGCCGCGAGCAGCAGCAGCCATCCGAAAGTTTTGCCGGGATTGAATTTCATAGCTTTCCTGATTTGGGTTTCGGCGCAAAAGTAGACTGCCTCCGGCTCCCGTCCAAGCGGTTTTCGGTGAACGGCGACCCTTTCCCGGCGAACAGCCGCCGCTTCCCGGTAAACGGGACGGACTGATAAACTGGCGGCCCGATTAACGTAGGGCTGATAGACGGTCGGCCCTGTTTCCTGTGTTCGTATAGAGCATACTTTCCGGTTTCTCCAGGGCTGCGTCTTAGTCTGTATTGCCGGGTCGGCATCCGGCGTTTGTACTGTTTCGTATTGTTATTTGTACCGCTTCCCGATCAGCTGGTCGCCGCCGAACTGGTTGACCCGGCGTTCGAGCGTGTCGATCACCGTGCCGTCGCGCAGTACGCGCAGGGTCAGTTTCAGCGGCGGCGAATCCGATACTCGGTCCGATTCGGGCAGCCCGCACGGAACCACATAGAGGCAGACGGCCGTTTCGGCGGCCGGGACGGGAGTCGTGACGCTCAGTTTCGTCCCGGTGCGGTCGTTGCCGTTGTCGGCGCTCGCGACGCCGCAGGGATTCCCTTCCGCGTCGAACGAGTAGAGGTGCAGGTGCACGTTCATCTGCCGCCAGATGCGCTCGTCGCCTTCGGCTTCGAGCGTGAAGGTATGCTGTTTGTCCATGGTGTCGTTGTTTTTTGTCGCAGGTCGTTTGGATCGGTGTCGATGTCCGGGATCGGCCGGAACCGCGTGTGGCTCCCGCCGGTGCTTCCGTCCTGCCGTGCCGGCTGCATGCGTTCGCTTGCCCTTGTTCCGTTCCTGTCGCTGTTTCGGGTCTTCGGTCTGCCTCTCTTCCTGCCTGCCTTTTTGTTCGCGCCTTCGTCTCTGCTTTTGTTTTTTGTATTTTCGCCCTCGGCTTTTTCCTGTTCCTGCCTCGGTATTTATTTTCCGGGGGCTCCTGCGTTACTGGGGCTGTATTTCCCGGGCGAAAAAATCGCGGAAAAAGAGCAGGTGATACTCCACGGCATGGCGCCAATAGTCGTGCGTGTGCCGTCCGGGACGCACGATGAATTCATGCGGGACGTTGCGGTAGAGCAGTTCTTCGTGCAGGCGCAGGTTTACCGCGTAAAAGTAATCCTCGGTGCCGCAGTCGATAAAGATCGCCAGCTGTCCCGGCTGCAGTTCCGACGAGGGATCCTGCGCGGGAAGGCCCGCCACTTCCCGGCTGCGGTCGTTGAACGGAACGGCCCGCCAGAGCTGTCCCATCACCGAATACTCTTCCCACCGCTGCGGATTGTCGCGGTAGGGGCCGAGGCGCTTTTCGATGTCCCAGTTTTTCGGGAAGGGGCACAGCTCCACACCGCCGCTCATCGACCCGCAGGCCCCGAAGGTCTCCGGGTGCCGCAGCGCGAGGTACAGCGCGCCGTGTCCGCCCATGCTGTAACCGGTGATCGCCCGTCCCCCGCGTCCGTTCCGGGTGCGGTAAAGGCTGTCGATCGCCGAGACCAACTCTTCCGCGACATAGGTTTCATAACGCATCGACGGGTCTGTGGGGCTGTCCCAGTACCAACTGCTGTAACCCCCGTCGGGGCAGACGATGACCTCACCCGTGCGCGAGGCCGCTTCGGGCAGCCCGGGTTGCGTCTTGCCGATCCAGGTGTCGTAACGTCCGCGGAAACCGTGCAGCAGGTAGACCACCGGCCAGCGCCGCGCAGTGTCCTGTCCGTAATCGGCGGGCAGGATCACCACATTTTTTACCGGTTTGTGCATCGCCGTGCTCCAGACGGTAAGCGTATCGACCCGGGGCGTTCGGCTTGCCGCAGCCCCCGCGCCGGTAGTTGGAGGCTGGGGGGATGTTTCGGCCGGGTTCCTTGTCGGGGCCGTTGCCGCCACGATGGAGCCGATCTCCTCTGTGGGCGATGCGTTCCCTGTGGCTGTCACGGCTTCCGTTGCAAAGATATGGCTGCTCCCCGGCGTATTTTCGGTACCCCGTGCCGACAGCGGTGCAACCAGCATGGCCGCCGCCGTTACGAGCAGCAACCCCGACAGCGCGATTCTTTCGCTGCAGGTTCCGGTGTAAACCGTACTGCTCCATCTGTTTTTCCCGGGCATGCGTTCCGATGTGCGAAAATTGTACCTGAGCATCGTGCAGAGAGTTGTCGTTTAGTTTTCCGGAGCCGGACCGGGGGCATCGTCGTGCCGGTTGCCGGGCTTGCTGGCCGGCTCGCTGCGGTGCGTCAGGATGTAGATAACCGGCAGGATGCCCACGGTGTTGAGCAGGGCCAATCCGATGAACCAGGCCAGGTGGCCGTTACGGGCCGCTTTCCAGCAGCCGGCCATTTTCCATGCGGCGTCCCAGACGGCCAAGGGCCAGACCCACCAGGGAATCGTTTGCATCCATGCATCCATTGCGTTATTCATGCTGATAACAGTATTGTGCCGGCTTTCTCCGGCCTTACACCGGGTCCCGGCATGCGCTCTCCCGGTTTAGTGGCTATTGCGGCTGCGCTTCCCGGTCGAAATAGTTGTGGAAGAAGAGCAGCTGGTATTCCAGTGCGTTGCGCCAGTAGTCGTGGTTGTGCGACCCGGGGCGCACGATGAACGTGTGCGCGATGTTGTTGTGCAGCATCGCTTCGTGCAGCGCCAGGTTGACCCCGTAGAAAAAGTCGTCCGTACCGCAGTCGATGATGATCGCCGGACGGCGCACCTCCGATTTCCCGAGCCAGTCGTTGCTGCGGCCTCCCAGTACGTGCGGTTCGGGACGCAGGCGGTAGAGTTGTGTTGCGACCGTGTAGTCGTCCCACACTTTCGGATGGTCGGCGTATTCGCCGAGCCAGCGTTTCATACCCCACTGGTCGGGAAAGGGGCGGATGTCCACGCCGCCGCTCATCGAGCCGCAGGCCCCGAAGGTCTCCGGGTGGCGGAACGCGAGCCACAGCGCGCCGTGGCCCCCCATGCTGAAACCGGTGATCGCACGCCCGGTGCGGTCGGCTTTCGTCCGGTAATGCTTGTCGATGTATTTGACCAATTCGGAAGCGACGAATGTTTCGTAGCGGTTTTTCGGGTCGGCGGGGCTGTCCCAGTACCAGCTGTCCCTGCCGCCGTCGGGGCAGACCGCGATGAATTCCATATTCGAGGCGTCCTGCGGGAGTTGGGGCCGTGTCTGGTTTACGTAGGCGGCGTAGTTGCCGCCGTGCCCGTGCAGCAGATAAACGACCGGATACCGCTTCTCCGGCGATTGGTCGTAGCTGGCGGGCAGTACCACGACGCTTTTGACGGTTTTGTGCATCGACGGGCTCAGTACGGCTACCGTATCTACCCGCTGGGCGAAGGTTGTGCCCGTGCAAAGCAGCAGCGCGAGCGACAGGTTTAGGAAAAACTGTTTTTTCATACTGTTTTCGGTGGTTTCCCGGCGACGGGCGCGCGTCCTTCGTACGTGGGCCTTCAGCCGGGCGGTTCCTTTCGCAAAGATAATCGAAAACGGTGAACTTTTCAGGCCTCTTTTTGTTCTGTTTGTAGTTGTTTGATTGTCAGTGCTTAATGCAGTGGTATTTGTTTTTCTGATGAAAACTGCGGAATCATTTGTAAAAACGATATATGAAACGGTGTGAAAATATGGAATAACCGCCTAAAACAGCGGATTATCAGCGAAAAAAGCATGCGGGAATTTGCAGGTTTGGAAAAAAGCGGTATCTTTGCAGTCCGTTTTGTATAAATGTAAGGGGATTTTATGCCCTTGAGTAAAGGATAAAGTAATTAAAGTAAAGGATTTGAAATGCCAACGATTCAACAGTTAGTACGGAAAGGAAGATTGACGCCCAGCTTTACCAGTAAGGCTCCGGCGTTGGATGCGTGTCCGCAGCGTCGTGGCGTTTGTGTGCGTGTGTACACGACGACCCCGAAGAAGCCGAACTCGGCGATGCGGAAGGTGGCCAGGGTTCGCCTGACCAACGGCAAGGAAGTGAACGCCTACATTCCGGGCGAAGGTCACAACCTGCAGGAGCACTCGATCGTGCTGGTGCGCGGCGGCCGTGTGAAGGACCTCCCCGGCGTGCGTTACCACCTGGTGCGCGGCGCCCTGGACTCGGCCGGTGTGGACGGACGCCGTCAGCGCCGCTCGAAATACGGTGCCAAACGGCCCAAAGAGGGTGCGGCAGCCGCAAAGAAGAAGTAATGCAAAGAACGAAATTGAAACCCCAAAGATTTTTAACAATTTTTAAGTAATGAGAAAAGCGAAGCCTAAAAAGCGAATTCTACTTCCAGATCCCAAGTTCGGAGACGTGCTTGTGACGAGGTTCGTCAACAACCTTATGCTGGATGGTAAGAAGAGTATTGCCTACAACATTTTCTACGATGCCGTAGAGATCGTGGGCGAGAAGATGAAGGATGCAGACAAGGCTCCCCTCGATATCTGGAAAAAGGCCCTGGAGAATATCACTCCCCAGGTCGAAGTGAAGTCCCGCCGTGTCGGCGGCGCTACGTTCCAGGTGCCGACGGAGGTGAGACCCGAGCGCAAAGTTTCTTTGGCAATGAGAAACCTTATCCTTTACTCTCGCAAGCGCGCGGGCCACTCCATGGCTGAAAAACTGGCCGCCGAGATCCAGGCGGCTTACAACGAAGAAGGTGCTGCCTTCAAACGCAAGGAGGAGATGCACCGCATGGCAGAGGCCAACAAGGCATTTGCACACTTTAGATTTTAATCGGTAGAGGAAAGAGAATTTATGGCGACAAGAGATTTAAGATTTACGAGGAATATCGGTATCATGGCTCACATCGATGCCGGTAAAACCACTACCTCCGAGCGTATCCTTTTCTACACCGGTAAGACCCACAAGATCGGCGAGGTTCACGAAGGCGCTGCGACGATGGACTGGATGGTTCAGGAGCAGGAGCGCGGTATCACCATCACTTCGGCTGCTACCACCGCCTTCTGGCACTACAAGGACCAGACCTACCAGATCAACGTGATCGACACCCCGGGCCACGTGGACTTCACCGCCGAGGTGGAGCGTTCGCTTCGCGTGCTGGACGGCGCCGTTGCGACGTTCTGTGCCGTGGGCGGCGTTGAGCCTCAGTCCGAGACCGTATGGCGTCAGGCCGACAAGTACCGCGTACCCCGCTTGGGTTACGTCAACAAGATGGACCGTACCGGAGCCGACTTCCTGGCTGTCTGCGCTCAGATCAAGGAGCGCCTCGGCGCCACCGCGATGCCCGTCGTACTGCCCATCGGCGCGGAAGACAAATTTTCCGGCCTGGTAGACCTTATATATAATAGGGCTATCATTTACGACGATGCGAAAAAAGCCGAACTGGTCAATTATACCTACGAGGAGATTCCCGAGAACATGAAAGCCGAGGCTGCCGAGTGGCGTGCGAAGCTGATCGAAGAGGTCGCTGCGACGGACGACGCGCTGATGGAGAAATTCTTCGAGGATCCCGATTCGATCACTGCCGACGAGTTGCTCGCCGCGATCCGCAAGGCCACTATCGGCATGCAGATCGTTCCGATGCTCTGCGGTTCGTCGTTCAAGAACAAGGGCGTCCAGCTGCTGCTCGACTACGTGATGGCGTTCCTGCCCTCTCCGCTGGATATCGACGCAGTGGTCGGAACCGACCCGCGCACCGGCGAAGAGACTTCGCGCAAGCCGACCGAGAGCGACCCGTTCTGCGGGCTGGCCTTCAAGATCGCCACCGATCCGTTTGTAGGCCGTCTGGCTTTTGTCCGTGTTTACTCCGGTAAACTCGAGGCCGGTTCGTATGTGCACAACAGCCGCAGCGGCAAGAAGGAGCGTATCAGCCGCCTCTACCAGATGCACGCCAACAAGCAGAACCCGATGGAAATCGTGGGCGCCGGCGACATCTGCGCTGCCGTCGGTTTCAAGGATATCCGCACCGGCGATACGCTCTGCGACGAGAACCATCCGATCGTACTCGAGTCGATCACCTTCCCCGAACCGGTGATCGGTCTGGCTATCGAGCCCAAGACGCAGAAAGACCTTGACAAGCTCGGCATCGCGCTGGGCAAGCTCTCCGAGGAAGACCCGACCTTCACGGTGAAGACCGACGAGGACAGCGGCCAGACCGTCATCAGCGGTATGGGCGAGCTTCACCTCGAGATCATCGTGGACCGTCTCAAACGCGAATTCGGCGTGGAGATCAGCCAGGGCGCCCCGCAGGTGAACTACAAGGAGTCGCTCAAATCGAAGGTTCAGCACCGTGAGGTGTTCAAGAAGCAGACCGGCGGCCGCGGTAAGTTCGCCGACATTATCTTCGAGATCGGTCCTTCCGAGGAAGGCAAGGTCGGCCTGCAGTTCGAGGATGTTGTCAAGGGCGGTAACATTCCCAAGGAGTATATTCCTGCGATCCAGAAAGGCTTCGAGTCTTCGATGACCAACGGTCCGCTGGCAGGCTTCCCGCTCGACAGCATGAAGGTTACGGTGATCGACGGATCGTTCCACCCGGTCGACTCCGACGCGCTTTCTTTCGAAATCTGCGCCCGCAACGGTTTCCGTGAAGCCGCTCGCAAGGCATCCCCCGTTATTCTCGAACCGATCATGTCGGTCGAGGTGGTGACCCCCGAAGAGAACATGGGTGACATCATCGGCGACCTGAACAAGCGTCGCGGACAGATCAACGGCATGGAGAGCAAAGGCACCGCCCGCGTGGTGAACGCGAAGGTTCCCCTCTCTGAGATGTTCGGTTATGTGACCGTATTGCGTACGATCTCTTCGGGCCGCGCGACCTCTTCGATGGAGTTCTCGCACTTCGACGAAGTACCCGCAGGCCTGGCCAAGGAGATCATCGAGAAATCAAGTGGTAAAAAAGGATCCGTAGAATAATCAAGATTATGAGCCAGAAAATAAGAATCAAACTGAAAGCATACGATCACAACCTGGTCGACAAGTCGGCAGAGAAGATCGTAAAGACCGTCAAGGGCACCGGCGCCGTGGTCAGCGGACCCATTCCGCTGCCGACGCAGAAGAAGATCTTCACGGTGAACCGCTCGACCTTCGTGAACAAGAAGGCCCGCGAGCAGTTCGAGCTTTCCACCTGCAAACGTATCCTCGACATCTACAGCTCGACGCCCAAAACGATCGACGCGCTGATGAAACTCGAGCTGCCCAGCGGTGTGGAGGTTGAGATCAAGGTGTGATAGGACGGGGCGGGGTGCTCCGACCTTCGGACGACGTGACGGCTGCCGGCTTCCGGCCGGCCCGGTCGCGTCTCCCGCAGGAGCAGGGACCCACCCGGTTGTTCAGATCGGAATTTTTCAACACGATAGCAACACTTTTACAAAGGGCGAAGGCTCGGGAAGGTTGCCCGGCGACGTTCGGCAGCAATGGACGTTCCGAGTGGACGCGCTCTCAAACAATCAAACCAAACGACAAAAATGTCAGGACTAATTGGAAAGAAAATCGGAATGACCTCGGTGTTCAACGAAGAGGGTAAGAACATTCCGTGCACGGTCATCGAGGCCGGTCCGTGTGTGGTTACGCAAGTGAAAACAGTCGAGAAGGATGGCTACTCGGCGGTTCAGATTGCCTATGACGACAAAGCGGAGAAAAACACGAACAAATGCCTGCTGGGCCACTTCAAGAAGGCCGGTGTCGCTCCCAAGCGCAAGATGGCCGAGTTCGGCAGCTTCGAAGGCGAGCTGAACCTGGGCGACGTGCTCACGGTAGACGTTTTCGAGGACAACGACTGGGTCGACGTGACCGGTATTTCAAAGGGAAAAGGTTTCCAGGGCGTTGTGAAACGCCACGGCTTCGCCGGTGTCGGCGGCCAGACCCACGGCCAGCACAACCGTCAGCGCAAACCCGGTTCGCTGGGTGCGTCGTCTTACCCCTCGCGCGTGTTCAAGGGCAAGCGCCTGCCGGGCCAGACGGGCGGCGACCAGGTCAAGGTGCTCAACCTGCGTATCCTCAAGAAGCTTCCCGAGAACAACCTGCTTCTGGTGAAAGGCTCCATTCCCGGCGCCAAAGGTTCATACTTATTAATCGAAGACTAAGATGGAAGTAACAATTTATAATATTTCAGGCGCAGAGACCGGCAAGAAGGCCACCCTGAACGATGAGATTTTCGGTATCGAACCTAACAACCATGCGATTTATCTCGATGTGAAGCAGTATCTGGCCAACAAACGCCAGGGCACGCACAAATCGAAGCAGCGTAACGAAGTGATGGGTTCGACCCGCAAGCTGAAGAAGCAGAAAGGTACCGGCGGCGCACGCAGCGGCAGCATTCTTTCTCCGTTGTTCCCGGGCGGCGGCCGCGTATTCGGTCCGGTTCCCCGCGACTACAGCTTCAAGCTGAACAAGAAACTCAAGCAGCTCGCCCGTAAGAGCGCGCTGACCTACAAGGCCAAGGATAATGCGATTACCGTGGTGGAAGACTTCGCTATGGAGGCTCCCAAAACCAAGGAGTTCATCGCCATTACCAAAAACCTCAAGCTCGACGGCAAGAAGATCCTGGTGGTGCTCCCCGAGACCAACCCGGTAGTCTCCCTGTCCGCACGCAACCTTCAGAACGTGAAGGTGATTCCGGCTTCGAACCTGAACACTTACGACGTGATGAACGCAGCGGGCATCGTGCTGGCCGAGACTTCGGTAGAGGCCGTTAACCAAATGTTCGGATTGTAATCATTCAAGAGAAATGGATATTTTAATTAAGCCAATTTTAACCGAGAGAATGACGGCTCAGGGCGATAAGCTGAACCGTTACGGTTTCATCGTGGATCCGAGGGCCAATAAGCTGGAAATCAAGGCGGCCGTCGAAGCGATGTACGGGGTGGTCGTGACCGAGGTCAACACCGCCAACTACATGGGCAAGGCCAAAAGCCGCTACACGCGCGCCGGTCTGCTGAGCGGCCGTGCGAACAACTTCAAGAAGGCGTTCGTAACGCTCAAGGACGGCGACAAGATTGATTTTTACAGTAATATCTAAGAGAGATGGCAGTAAGAAAATTCAAACCCATGACCCCGGGTACCCGCCACAAAGTGATCGGTACCTTCGACGATATTACTTCGTCCACACCCGAGAAGTCGCTGTTGGCTCCGCTGAAGAACTCCGGCGGCCGTAACAACAGCGGTAAGATGACCGTCCGTTACATCGGCGGCGGCCACAAGAAGATGTACCGCGTCATCGACTTCAAACGCGATAAGGATACCATGGCCGCTACGGTCAAGACCATCGAATACGACCCGAACCGTTCGGCACGCATCGCGTTGCTGGCTTACCCCGACGGCGAGAAGCGCTATATGCTGGCTCCCAACGGGCTGAAGGTCGGCCAAGTAGTCTCTACGGGCGCCGGTGCGGCTCCCGAAGTGGGCAACACGCTGTTCCTCGCGGACATTCCGCTGGGTACGGTGGTACACAACATCGAACTCTACCCCGGCCAGGGCGCCGCGATGGCGCGCAGTGCCGGTACCTACGCACAGCTTCTGGCTCGTGAAGGTAAATTCGCTATTATCAAACTTCCTTCGGGCGAGACTCGCATGGTACTCGTTACCTGCCGCGCTACGATCGGAGCCGTGTCGAACCCCGACCACAGCCTCGAATCGCACGGTAAGGCCGGCCGCCGCCGCTGGCTGGGCCGCCGTCCGCGCAACCGCGGTGTGACGATGAACCCGGTGGATCACCCGATGGGTGGTGGTGAAGGACGCAGCTCGGGAGGCCATCCCCGCTCGCGCAAAGGTCTTCTGGCCAAGGGCTACAAAACCCGGAACCCGAAGAAAACCACTTCTAAGTTCATTGTATCAGGAAGGAAAAAATAAATTTAAAATAGTAGCGTAATGAGCCGTTCATTAAAAAAAGGACCGTATATCGAACCCAAGTTGGAGTCGCGGGTGATCGCGCAGAACGAGGGGGGGAAGAAGAGCGTCATCAAGACGTGGTCGCGTGCGAGCATGATCTCGCCCGATTTCGTCGGCCAGACGATCGCCGTCCACAACGGGAACAAGTTTATCCCGGTCTATGTAACAGAGAACATGGTGGGTCACAAGCTGGGCGAATTCGCCCCGACTCGTACCTTCCGTGGCCATTCAGGTAACAAGAAAAAATAGTAGGTAAAGATGGGTTCAAGAAAACACATAATGGCCGAACAGTACAAAGCCGAAAAGAAGCAGAAGGCGATCGCGATCCTGAACGATTGTCCTACCTCGCCTCTGAAGATGCGCATCGTGGCCGACACGATCCGCGGCGTTGAGATCAACCGGGCTTTGGGTATGCTTCGCTTCAGCAAGAAGGCGGCCTCGATCAAATTGGAAAAACTGCTTCGTTCGGCCATCGCCAACTGGGAGCAGAAGAACGAGGGTCAGCGCCTCGAGGACAACAAGCTCTGCGTAAGCGAGATTTTTGTCAACGGCGGCACGATGCTCAAACGTATCCAGGCTGCGCCCCAGGGTCGCGCCCACCGCATCCGCAAGCGCTCGAACAGCGTGACGATCGTGGTGGACAAAATGGTAGTTAAAGAAGATAAAAAAAGCAAAGCAGATGGGACAGAAAGTTAATCCGATAGCAAACAGACTCGGTATCGTACGCGGTTGGGATTCCAACTGGTACGGCGGCAAGGATTTTTCGAGCAAGCTGGTCGAAGACTCCAAGATTCGTAAATACCTGGGCGCCCGTCTGGCCAAAGCAAGCATCTCGAAGATCATCATCGAGCGTACGCTGAAACTGGTGACCGTCACCATCTCGACGGCCCGTCCCGGCATCATCATCGGCAAAGGCGGCCAGGAGGTCGACAAGCTGAAGGAAGAGCTGCGCAAACTCACCGGCAAGGAGGTTCAGATCAATATCTTCGAGGTAAAACGTCCCGAACTGGACGCCGTGATCGTCGGCAACAACATCGCCCGCCAGCTCGAAGGCCGTATCTCTTACCGCCGCGCCGTGAAGACCGCCATCGCTTCGACGATGCGCATGGGCGCCGAAGGCGTGAAGATCCAGATCTCGGGCCGCGTGGGCGGCGCCGAAATGGCCCGCAGCGAGACCTTCAAAGAGGGCCGTATTCCGCTGCACACGTTCCGCGCCGACATCGACTACGCGCTGTGCGAGGCACTCACGAAGGTGGGTATCCTCGGCGTGAAAGTGTGGATTTGCAACGGTGAGGTATATGCCAAACGCGACCTGTTCGAAATCACCGGCGCTGCGCCTTCTCAGGGCGGTGACCGCGGAGGTTTCCGCGGTGAACGTGGCGATCGCGGCGACCGTCGCGGCCGTGGCGACCGTCGCGGCGGCAGGGACAGAAAATCGAATAAGTAGGACTTCTTAAAGCGATACAACAATGTTACAGCCAAAAAGAACGAAATTCAGAAGGATGCAGAAGGGGCGCATGAAAGGCAACGCCCAGCGCGGAGCCCAGCTTGCGTTCGGTTCCTTCGGCATCAAGGCTATGGAGTCCACCTGGATTACCGGCCGTCAGATCGAGGCCGCACGTCAGGCTATCGTGCGCTATATGAAACGTGAAGGTCAGCTTTGGATCCGGATCTTCCCGGACAAGCCGATCACGAAGAAACCCGCTGAGGTGCGTATGGGTAAAGGTAAGGGTGCTCCCGAAGGATTCGTGGCCCCCGTTACCCCCGGCCGCATCCTCTTCGAAGCCGAAGGCGTGCCCCTGGCCATTGCGCAGGAAGCGCTCCGCCTGGGTGCCCAGAAGCTTCCGATTACCACCAAGTTCATTGTGAGACGAGACTATACCGAAACATCAATCTAAGAGAGACATGAAAACTTCAGAAATCAGAGAACTTTCCGCAGCGGAACTCGCAGAGCGGATCGAGGCAGAGAAGGCCAACCTTCTTCGCATGAAGGTCAACCATGCCGTCTCACCGGTAGAGAATCCCACCCTGATCAGAAAGGCCCGCAGGGATATCGCTCGCATGCTGACGATTCTGGGCCAGAAAGAAACTGTAAAAGCGTAATTACCCATGGAAAGAAATCTCAGAAAAGAAAGAATCGGGGTGGTTGTCAGCAACAAGATGGATAAATCCATTACGGTTGCCATCAAGCGTAAGGAGAAACATCCGATCTACGGCAAGTTCGTGAACAAGACCAAGAAATTTGTCGCACACGACGACGCCAACAGCTGCAACGCAGGGGATACGGTCCGCATCGCCGAGACCCGCCCCCTGAGCAAGACCAAGCGTTGGAGATTAGTAGAAATCATTGAAAGAGCGAAGTAAGCCATGATACAACAAGAAAGCAGACTGTCAGTAGCCGACAACAGCGGGGCCAAAGAGGTTCTCTGTATCCGCGTACTGGGTGGCACGGGCAAGCGCTATGCCACCATCGGCGATAAAATTGTGGTGACCGTGAAGAGCGCCACCCCGTCGGGCGACGTTAAGAAGGGTACCGTTTCGAAGGCCGTGGTGGTACGTACCGCCAAGGAGATCCGCCGCACGAACGGCTCGTACATCCGTTTTGACGACAACGCCGTGGTGCTTCTCAACAACCAGGGCGAGATGCGCGGCACGCGTATCTTCGGGCCGGTAGCCCGCGAGCTGCGCGACTCGTACATGAAGATCATCTCATTGGCGCCGGAAGTATTGTAATCTTAAACAGGTTAAAAGATGTCAGTTAAATTACATATCAAAAAAGGGGACACGGTAATCGTGAACGCCGGCGACAGCAAGGGCCAGACGGGCAAAGTGCTCAAGGTCCTGGTCGAAAAGGAGCGTGCGATCGTCGAAGGCGTGAACATGGTGTCTAAACACACCAAGCCCAACGCGAAGAATCCCCAGGGTGGTATCGTGAAGCAGGAGGCCTCGATCCACATCTCGAACCTGCAGCCTGTAGACGCGAAAAGCGGCAAGGCGACCCGTGTGGGCCGCAAGGAGGGTGCAGACGGCAAATTAGTACGTTATTCAAAAAAGTCAGGGGAGGAGATTAAATAATGGCTTACGTTCCTACGCTTAAGAAAATGTACAAGGAGCAGGTAGTCCCGGCCCTTGTCAAGGAATTCAACTACAGCAGCGTGATGCAGGTCCCCGTCCTCGAGAAGATCGTGATCAACCAGGGTCTGGGCCAGGCCATCGGCGACAAGAAGATTCTGGAGACCGCCATCGAAGAGCTGACGAAGATCACCGGCCAGAGGGCTGTGACCACCCGTTCTAAGAAGGATATCTCGAACTTCAAACTCCGCAAGGGGATGCCGATCGGCGCCCGCGTGACGCTCCGCCAGAACAAGATGTACGAGTTCCTCGAAAGGCTCGTTGCCGTTGCCCTGCCGCGTATCCGCGACTTCAAGGGGATCAACGACAAGTTCGACGGCCAGGGCAACTACACCCTGGGCATTACCGAGCAGATCATCTTCCCGGAGATCGACATCGACAAGATCAACAAGATCCTGGGTATGGAGATCACTTTCGTGACCACGGCCAAAACTGACGAAGAGGCCTACGCGCTTCTCAAGCAGTTCGGCTTACCGTTTAAAAACGCAAAAAAGAACGCATAAGACATGGCAAAAGAATCGATGAAGGCCCGTGAGGTGAAACGCCTCAAGCTGGTGGAACGCTACGCTGCCAAACGCGCCGCTCTGAAAGAAGCCGGCGACCAGGAAGGTCTGGCCAAGCTGCCGCGCAACTCGAACCCGATCCGCCTGCACAACCGCTGCAAGCTGACGGGCCGTCCGAAAGGATACATGCGCCAGTTCGGCATCAGCCGTATCCAGTTCCGCGAAATGGCTTCGCAGGGACTGATCCCGGGCGTGAAGAAAGCCAGCTGGTAGCCTGCGGGGCGCCATGTGCCGCGAGGCCCGGGCGCCGGAGGACGAAGGGTGTGCCGCCGCCGGACGAAAACCGGACCGGGCGGTTTCCCGGAAGCCTTTTGACGGTACGATTTTTTTTCTTACCTTTACCGCCTGATTTTTACGGATCTGCCGCGGAGGGGGGACACCCCCTGCCGCGTCGTCCCGTAAAACAAGTCCGGAGTTTGTCTCCGGGGACGCAACGAATTCAACCCGAAGGCCGGGCGCTTTGCCCGCAAAGTGCTGAAGGCCGGTATTAATTTTATTTTAAAACACAATGACTGATCCTATTGCGGATTTCCTGACGCGAGTCAGGAACGCGGTGAAAGCCAACCACAAGGTGGTTGAAGCTCCCGCATCGAAACTGAAGCTCGAGATCACCCGTGTTCTCTTCGAACAGGGTTACATCCTGGCCTACAAGGAGGATACGAACGAGCAGGGTAAGCCGGTCATCAAGATCGCGCTGAAGTACCACCCCGAAACCAAGACCAACGCCATCAAGGGCCTCAAACGTGTGAGCCGTCCGGGTCTGCGCCGCTATTGCAGCGCCGCCGATATGCCGCGCGTACTGAACGGTCTGGGTATCGCCGTGGTTTCCACCTCTAAGGGTATTATGACCGACAAGAAGGCCCGCCAGGAAAATGTGGGCGGCGAGGTGATGTGCTATGTTTATTAATGTTTTTTAAGACAAGAATCATGTCAAGAATTGGAAAATTACCTGTAAACCTGCCCGCCGGGGTGACCGTCACGGTTAGTCCCGACAACGTGGTAAGCGTGAAAGGACCTCTCGGGACGCTGAGCCAGAAGGTGGACTCGGATATTACCGTCACCGTCGAGGGAAATGAGGTGCACGTCACCCGTCCGACCGATCAGCCCCGCCACCGTTCGATGCACGGCCTGTACCGTTCGTTGATCCATAACATGGTCGTAGGCGTATCCGAAGGCTACCAGATCCAGCAGGAGCTGGTGGGTGTCGGTTACAAGGCCGAAATGCAGGGCAGCGTCCTGCAGATGAGCCTCGGTTACTCTCACGATATCTACTTCGAGATGCCCAAGGAGATCACCGCTACGGCCGTGACCGAAAAGAAGAGCAACCCGATCGTCACCCTCAAGAGCATCGACAAGCAGCTCATCGGACAGGTGGCTGCCAAGATCCGCTCGCTGCGCAAGCCGGAACCCTACAAGGGCAAGGGTATCAAGTTCGTGGGCGAACAGCTCCGCCGCAAGGCCGGTAAATCTGCTAATGCCAAATAGTAAAATCGTATAGCTATGTCATTGACTAAGATAGAGAGAAGAGAGAGGATCAAGATGCGTATCCGCAAGATCGTCAGCGGAACGGCCCAGATGCCTCGTATGACTGTGTACAGGAGTAACAAGCAGATTTATGTTCAGTTCGTGGACGACCTGAACGGGGTGACGCTGGCTTCGGCTTCGTCGCTGGACAAGGAAGTTGCCGAGAAGGCTGCGGGCCTGAACAAAACCCAGGTCGCTGCGTTGGTAGGCAAGCTGGCCGCCGAGCGCGGTATTGCGAAGGGCATCAGCACGGTCGCTTTCGACCGCAACGGTTACCTGTACCACGGAAGAGTGAAAATGTTGGCGGACGCAGCCCGCGAAGGCGGACTTAAATTCTAAGAGATATGTCAAATACGAACATAAAGAAAGTCAGAACAAGCGATCTGGAGCTTAAGGACCGTCTGGTTAGCATCCAGCGCGTTACGAAGGTGACCAAGGGCGGCCGCACCTTTACGTTCTCGGCCATCGTCGTGGTGGGCAACGAGAACGGCGTGGTGGGCTACGGCCTGGGCAAGGCCAGCGAGGTTACCTCGGCCATCGCCAAGGGCGTGGAGGACGCCAAGAAGAACCTGGTGAAGATTCCGGTGCTGCACGGTACGATCCCTCACAAGCAGGAGGCGCGTTACAGCGGCTCGCTGGTGATGATCCGCCCGGCCGCTCCCGGTACCGGCGTAATCGCCGGCGGTGCCATGCGTGCCGTGCTGGAGAGCGTGGGCGTACGCAACGTGTTGGCCAAGAGCAAGGGTTCGTCGAACCCCCACAACCTGGTGAAGGCTACCATCGCCGCTCTGCTGGAGCTGCGTGACGCGCACAGCGTCGCACAGGTGCGTGGGGTCTCCCTCGATACAGTGTTTAACGGATAACAGCGACGAAAATGGCTAGATTGAAAATCACGCAGACCAAAAGCCGCATCGGCGCGACCGCTCAGCAGAAGAAGAACCTCGACGCGTTGGGCCTTCGCAAGATGAACGCTACGGTCGAGCACGACGCTTCGGCGATCATCCTCGGCATGGTGACCAAGGTGAAACACCTGGTCAAGGTAGAGGAGGTGAAATAGTCCTGCGGGACTGTTTCTTCCGGATGCCCTTTAGGGGGTACTATTGGGAAATAATAAAAAAATACGCATAATGAATCTCAGTAATTTAAAACCAGCAGCAGGGTCGACCAAAAGCGATAAGCGTATCGGCCGCGGTCAGGGTTCCGGCCGGGGTGGCACTTCGACGCGCGGTCACAAAGGAGCGCAGTCGCGTTCGGGCTACTCTTCCAAACTCGGTTTCGAAGGCGGTCAGATGCCTCTTCAGAGACGTTTGCCCAAATTCGGTTTCACGAATCTCAAAAGGGTAGAGTACAAGGGTATCAACCTGCTTGTCCTGGAGGAACTGGCTCAGAAGTCGTCGCTGAAGAGCATTTCGGTTGACACGCTGATCGAGGCCGGCCTCGTAAACAAGAATGCACGGGTGAAGATCCTCGGCAACGGTACGCTCAGCGTAGCGCTCGAGGTGACGGCCCACGCATTTTCCAAATCGGCTGCGGCCGCTATCGAAGCCCAGGGAGGCAAGGTGACCAAACTTTAATTTTCAGCGATGAAAAAGTTAATCGAAACCATCAAAAATATATTCAAGATCGAGGAGCTGCGCAAGAGGATCCTCTTTACGCTCGCCTTGATCCTGGTATATCGGTTCGGTAGTTTTGTGGTGATTCCGGGCATCAACCCCGAGTCGCTTTCGGCCCTGCAGCAGCAGGTCGAGGGCAACGGGCTGATGGGCCTGCTGAACATCTTCTCCGGAGGAGCCTTCAGCAACGCGTCCATCTTCGCACTGGGTATCATGCCCTATATCTCGGCCTCGATCGTCATCCAGCTGATGGGGATCGTGGTTCCCTACTTCCAGAAGTTGCAGAAGGAGGGCGAGAGCGGGCGCCGCAAAATCAACCAATGGACCCGTTACCTGACCATCATCGTGCTGCTGTTGCAGGGTCCGGCTTACCTGGCCAACCTGCACGCCCAGCTGCCCGATGCGGCGTTCGTACTGGGCCGTGGCAGCGTGCTGTTCACCATCGGGGCGACGATCGTGCTGATCGCCGGTACGATGTTCGTGATGTGGCTCGGCGAGAAGATCACCGACAAAGGTATCGGCAACGGCGTTTCGCTCATCATCATGGTGGGTATCATCGCCCGCCTGCCGCATGCGCTGATGGCCGAGCTGAACACGCGTTTCACCGAAGCCACCGGCGGTCTGGTGATGCTGGTTGTCGAGCTGGTGCTGCTGTTCCTCGTGTTCTGCGCCGTGATCGCGCTGGTGCAGGCCACCCGCAAGATCCCCGTGCAGTATGCCAAGCGGATCGTGGGTAACAAGCAGTACGGCGGTGTGCGCCAGTACATCCCGCTGAAGATCAACGCAGCAGGCGTTATGCCGATCATCTTCGCCCAGGCGCTGATGTTCATCCCGATGTTCTTCACCCGCTTCGAGGCTACCCGCGGATTCGCGGCCGCTTTCGCGGACTACACCGGGTTCTGGTATAACTTAGTGTTCGCGCTGCTGGTGATCGCCTTCACCTATTTCTACACGGCGATTACCGTGAACCCCAACATGATGGCCGAGGACATGAAACGTAACGGAGGCTTCATCCCGGGCGTGAAACCGGGTAAGAAGACCGTCGAATACCTCGACACCATCATGACGCGGATCACCCTTCCGGGCTCCATCTTCCTGGCGATCGTGGCTATCCTACCGACCTTCGCGATGAAGCTGGGCATCAACAACCAGTTCGCGCTGTTCTACGGCGGTACCTCGTTGCTGATCCTGGTGGGCGTCGTCCTCGACACTCTGCAGCAGATCGAAAGCTACCTGTTGCTGCGCCATTACGACGGACTGATGAAGACGGGCCGTATCAAAGGGCGCGTCGGTTAATACGAGTTCTGAAAAATGATATACTTAAAGACAGCGGAAGAGATCGAGCTGCTGCGCGAGAACAACCTTCTGGTCAGCGCGACGCTGGCGGAAGTCGGCAAATATGTCCGGCCGGGCGTTTCGACGCTCGAGCTGGACAAGCTCGCCGAGGAGTTTATCCGTTCTCACGGCGCGGAACCCGGGTTTCTGGGTTACGGCGGCTTTCCGAATACGCTGTGCATGTCCGTCAACGAAGAGGTCGTGCACGGGATACCTTCCGCAAAGCGCATTCTGAAGGAGGGCGATGTCCTCTCGGTGGACTGCGGCACGCTTATGAAGGGGTTTTACGGTGATTCTGCATACACGTTTGCAGTAGGCGAGATCGCGCCGGAAGTGGCCGATCTGCTGAGGGTCACCAAAGAGGCTCTTTATAAAGGTGTCGCACAGGCTAAGGCCGGCAATCGCGTAGGCGATGTGGCCAGCGCTGTGCAGGAGCACGCCGAGCGGCACGGATACTCCGTGGTGCGGGAACTGGTCGGGCACGGACTGGGTCGCAAGATGCACGAAGAGCCCGAGGTTCCGAACTACGGCGCCCGGGGCAGGGGGCCTCTTCTCAAAGAGGGGATGGTCATCTGCATCGAACCCATGATCAACATGGGGGCACGTTATGTGGTTTTCGAGCGCGACGGCTGGACCGTACGCACCAGGGACCGCAAACCGTCGGCTCACTTCGAGTTCGCGGTGGCGGTCGGGAAAGAGGGCCCGGACGTACTGACCGACTTCGGTGTAATCGAACAAGCAATAAATTCGTAAGACTCCTATGGCCAAACAAGCTGCTATTGAGAAGGACGGGACGATTATCGAGGCGTTGTCCAACGCGATGTTCAGGGTTGAACTCGACAACGGCCACGTAATCACCGCCCACATTTCGGGTAAGATGCGGATGCACTACATCAAGATCCTGCCCGGCGACAAGGTAAAAGTTGAGATGTCCCCGTACGACCTGAGTAAGGGACGGATTTCGTTCAGGTACAAATAGAACAGAACCCGGGACCGGTTCGTTGGCGTGAAGCGGAGGCCGTGAGGCCCGCGATGCGCGGAGGACGTCCCACAAAGATTTCTGAAAAATGAAAGTTAGAACATCCATCAAGAAGAGAAGCGAGGATTGCAAGATCGTGAAACGCAAGGGGCGCCTCTACGTGATCTGCAAGAAGAATCCCAAGCTGAAAATGCGTCAGGGATAGTCAACGGAATCAAACAAAAAAGCATAATTCAAATTTATGGCACGTATAGTAGGTGTAGATTTACCGAGAAATAAAAGAGGGTATATAGGGCTGACCTATATCTACGGGGTCGGTCGCAGCACCGCCCTGACGATCCTCGAAAAGGCCAACGTGGATCCCGAACTGAAGGTTCAGGAGTGGAGCGACGACCAGATCGCCGCGATCCGTAACACCATCGCCGAGGAGGGATTCAAGGTCGAAGGCGAGCTCCGCTCGTCCGTTCAGCTGAACATCAAGCGACTGATGGACATCGGTTGCTACCGCGGCATCCGCCACCGTATCGGTCTTCCGGTCCGCGGTCAGAGCACGAAGAACAATGCCCGTACGCGCAAGGGTCGCAAGAAGACCGTTGCCAACAAGAAAAAAGCAACGAAGTAATCATAGAGAGTTATGGCAAAGAAAACAGGAACAGTTAAGAAGAGAGTTGTTAAAGTGGGTACCGAGGGAAAGGTATTCGTACACTCTACTTTCAATAACGTGATCATCACGATTGCGAATGCCGACGGCCAGGTTATCAGCTGGAGTTCAGCGGGTAAGATGGGTTTCCGTGGTTCCAAGAAGAATACTCCCTATGCTGCTCAGACCGCCGCTACGGACTGCGCGAAGGTAGCCTACGACCTGGGCCTGCGCAAGGTCAAGGTTTACGTGAAGGGTCCCGGCGCCGGCCGCGAATCGGCGATCCGCACCGTTCACGGCGCCGGTATCGAAGTGACCGAGATCGTCGACGTTACTCCGCTGCCGCACAACGGCTGCCGCCCGCCCAACCGCCGCCGCGTCTAATTTCCGGTCCGACGCCACCGGAGCGGTCCGTCGACGGCCACACTGGCGGGGTTTCGGGGAGTGGGGTTCTCCTTTCGGGAGGCTTCCTGCCCGGTTACAGCCCGGCCGCGGCGACAGGCGGATTGGCCGCATTCCCAACCTTGCAGGCGGAATGTCGGCGTCACTCCAAAACGGAGGCCCGCCCTTCGTTAAAACAGATTTAAAACAGTAAAGCAAACTTCTATTATGGGAAGATACATAGGACCTAAGTCAAAAATCGCCAGGAAATTCGGCGAAGCCATTTTCGGAACGGACAAATCGCTCGAGAAGAAGAACTATCCCCCGGGACAGCACGGGCTGATGCGCAAGCGCAAGAAGGTGTCGGAGTACGGCACCCAGCTGCTCGAGAAGCAGAAGGCCAAAGCTATCTACGGCATACAGGAGAAGCAGTTCCGCCGCACCTTCGAGGAGGCTGCCCGCGTGGGCGGCATCACCGGCGAGAACCTGCTCCGTATTCTGGAGTGCCGCCTGGACAACGTGGTATACCGCCTGGGCATCGCCCCGACGCGTGCCGCTGCCCGCCAGCTGGTTTCTCACCGCCACATCACCGTGAACGGCGCCGTGGTGAACATCCCTTCGTACCAGCTCCGTTCGGGCGACGTCGTGGGCGTTCGCGAGAAATCGAAGTCGCTGGAGGTGATCCAGGAGTCCCTGAGCGGCGGCCACAGCCGTTACTCGTGGCTCGAGTGGGAAGGCAGCCAGATGAGCGGCAAGTTCCTGCAGAAGCCCGACCGGGCCGATATTCCCGAAAATATCAAAGAGCAGCTTATCGTCGAGTTGTATTCTAAGTAATCATTAATCGAGGAGCAATCATTATGGCAATATTAGCATTTCAAAAGCCTGAAAAGGTAATAATGCTCGAATCCACCTCTTCGTTCGGACGTTTTGAATTCCGTCCGCTCGAGCCCGGATTTGGCATGACCGTCGGCAATGCGTTGCGGCGCATCCTGCTCTCTTCTCTGGAGGGCTATGCGATCACAACGGTGAAGGTTGCCGGTGTCGATCATGAGTTTGCTGCTATCCCCGGTGTTATGGAAGGAATGCTTGAGATCGTTTTGAACCTCAAGCAAGTGCGTTTCATCAAGACCGTCGAGAGTGTCGAGGGTGAGAAGGTGACGGTCAACGTGGCCGGTCAGAGCGAACTCACCGCCGGTTATATCTCGAACTTCTTGACCAACTTCAAGGTGTTGAACCCCGAGCTGGTGATCTGCCGCCTCGATCCCGAGGTGAAACTCCAGATCGAGCTGACGGTCGCCAAGGGCCGCGGTTACGTTCCGGCCGAGGAGAACCGTCCCGCCGATGCGGAGTTCGGTGTGCTGCCGATCGACTCGATCCACACGCCGATCAAGAACGTGAAGTATTCGGTCGAGAACTACCGCGTGGAGCAGAAAACCGACTACGAGAAACTGAATCTGGAGATCACGACCGACGGAAGCATTCATCCGAAGGACGCGCTCAAGGAGGCGGCCAAAATATTGATTCATCACTTCATGCTCTTCTCCGATGAAAAGATTACGCTGAACCTTGAGGAAAGCAGTGCGACCGAGGAGTTCGACGAGGATGTGCTCCACATGCGCCAGTTGCTGAAGACGAAGCTTTCGGAGCAGGATCTTTCGGTTCGCGCACTGAACTGCCTGAAGGCGGCCGAGGTGGAGACGGTCGGGGACCTGGTTCGTTTCAACCGCAACGACCTGCTGAAGTTCCGCAATTTCGGCAAGAAGTCGCTTTCGGAGTTGGACGAGCTGCTCACGACGCTCAACCTGCACTTCGGAATGGACGTATCCATTTACAAACTTGACAAGGATTAACACGAACGATTAAGTAACCATGAGACATAACAAGAAAATCAATCACCTCGGCCGCCAGGCCGGTCACCGCAAGGCGCTGATGGCGAATCTGGCGAGTTCGCTGCTCATGCACAAGAGGATCAACACGACTCTGGCGAAGGCCAAGGCTCTGAGGATGTACGTCGAGCCGCTGATCACCAAGTCGAAAGAGGACACCACCCATTCGCGCCGTACGGTGTTCAGCTACCTGAAGGACAAAGAGGCTACCGCCGAGCTGTTCCGCACGATCGCTCCGAAGATCGCCGACCGTCCGGGCGGTTACTGCCGCATCCTGAAGACGGGTTTCCGTCTGGGCGATGCTGCCGAGATGTGCTTCATCGAACTGGTTGACTTCGACGCCGCTTATACCAGCGATGCCGCTCCGAAGGCCGCTGCAGCCCCCAAGACCCGCCGCAGCCGCAGCGGGGCCAAGAAGGCCGCCGCCCCCGCCGCAGAGGCAGTAGCTGCCGATGCGCCGGATGCCGCAGCCGAGGCTGCTCCCGCCAAGAAGGCAGTAGCGAAGAAACCCGCTGCCGCCAAGAAGCCCGCAGCTGCCAAGAAACCCGCGGCGAAGAAGGCTGACGAGGCCGCTGCCGAGTAACGGTTTCCCGCCGCCGGGTGCGGGTCGGCGACTCGCGGTCTTACCGGCCGGTCGCCGCACACATCCCCGGCAACAGTAACATAGATGGTTTTAAACGGAGTCCCGGTTTTGCCGGGACTCCGTTTTTTGTGCGGGTTTTATTTTGGTTTACACTACACGTTTTGATTTCTGCTTCTTTCTGCTTCTTTCTGCTTCTTTCTGCTTCTTTCTGCTTCTTTCTGCTTCTTGCTGCTGTTCTTGCTGCGAGCTTTCCCCGGTCCGGATATTTCCCCTGGATGTGCCGCACCCCATCCTTTTTCGTCCTTGCTCCGGCCTTTTGCCTCCTTTCCGGCTTTTGCGCTGTTCCCGTCGCAGCCCGTTCCTGAGCCGTTGCAGCAGAAATTAATGATTTTACAACCTCCGCGTGCACGATTTTTGCAAGAAAATCGTTTATTTTACAGCACCGAATGGTTTATTGGCCGTCTAAATGTTAAACATTAAAAAATAGTAGTGAAATGAGTCAGATTGTAAGTGTTCATGCCAGAGAGATCCTGGATTCCCGCGGGAATCCGACCATCGAAGTCGAAGTAACCACCGCCAGCGGCGCTTTCGGCCGTGCGGCCGTGCCTTCGGGAGCATCGACGGGCGAAAACGAGGCGCTCGAACTGCGTGACGGCGATAAGGGCCGTTACGGCGGCAAGGGAGTACTGAAAGCCGTGCAGAATGTCAACGAGGTGATTGCGAAGGAGATTCTCGGCATGCCCGTAACCGACCAGGTCGGCATCGACAAAACGATGATCGCGCTGGACGGCACCCCCACGAAGAGCAACCTCGGTGCGAACGCCATCCTCGGCGTATCGCTGGCCTGTGCCCATGCGGCTGCGAACTACGTCGGCGTGCCCCTGTGGCGCTACATCGGCGGCACGAACGCGAAAACGCTGCCCGTCCCGATGATGAACATCATCAACGGCGGCTCGCACTCCGATGCCCCGATCGCGTTCCAGGAGTTCATGATCCGTCCCGTCGGCGCGAAGAGCTTCCGCGAAGGACTGCGCATGGGCGCCGAGGTGTTCCACGCGCTGAAAAAGGTGCTGCACGACCGCGGCCTGAGCACGGCGGTCGGTGACGAGGGCGGTTTCGCCCCGGCGCTGAAAGGGACCGAGGATGCGCTCGAGTCGATTATCGAGGCGGTTAAGAAGGCCGGTTACAAACCGGGCCGCAAATGCGAAGGCGGCGACGTTTCGATCGGCATGGACTGCGCCTCGTCCGAGTTCTACAAGGACGGCGTGTACGATTACACGAAGTTCGAAGGCCCTTCGGGAGCCAAACGCACCTCGTCCGAGCAGGTGGCTTACCTCGAAGAGCTCGTGGCTAAATACCCGATCGATTCGATCGAGGACGGCATGAGCGAGAACGACTGGGACGGCTGGAAAGCGTTGACCGACAAACTGGGCGGCAAATGCCAGCTGGTGGGCGACGACCTCTTCGTGACCAATGTCGAGTTCCTGAAGAAGGGTATCGAGATGGGTTGCGCGAATTCGATCCTGATCAAGGTGAACCAGATCGGCTCGCTGACCGAGACGCTCGACGCGATCGAGATGGCGCACCGCGCCGGCTACACGTCGGTCACTTCACACCGCAGCGGCGAGACCGAAGACTCGACGATCGCCGACATCGCCGTGGCGACCAACTCGGGCCAGATCAAGACCGGTTCGATGAGCCGTTCCGACCGCATGGCCAAGTACAACCAGCTGCTCCGCATCGAGGAGGAGCTGGGCGACGAAGCCGTTTACGGTTATACGAAGATTTACCGCAAATAGTAGAGGAAGGACTCGCAGCGTTCCGCTGCGCAAATCAGCCCCGCCCCAGGGCGCCTTCCCGCAAGGAACGTTGCCGAAGCGATCGTGCTGCAAGTGGCGCTGCCGCGGCGCGATTAACCCGCGTCCGGTTCAGCCGCTGCGGCGGCAAACGCCCCGCAGCCCGCAACGGCGGGAATCCCGCAGCCTGTAAGGGCGTGGGCCCGGTACTCCGGTTTCGCGGTATCGCTTCCGGCTTTACGCCCTGGAATTTCAGCAAAGGCATCCCCGAAAGGGATGCCTTTCGTTTATTCAGCCGTTCCGCTGCGCGCCCGGCAGCCGGGAATTTCAAAACCCCGAAAATTTGCCGCAGCTTTTCATATCGTTTTCCGGACTGCTTGTATCTCCCGGCCCTTTTGTCGTCTCCTTATGTCCGGTATGTCAAAAAAATGGACAAAATAGCGTCCGGTTCCTTCAATGTCGATTTGATGTAATGTCTTTTGTATTAGCGATATAATTGCAGGGGCGAATTTTTGTTTGCAAAAACTAATGTTTTAGTTGGTAAAACTAAAAATATAGTTTATATTTGTGTTGACAGTAGACCGGAACCTCCGGCCGCACAATCAGAAACTCCGCCTGCGGGCGGTAAGCGATTTTACCATGAGCAAAAAAGAGATCCGGGAGCTGACCAAAGCCGAGCTCGAAGTGATGCAGATCCTTTGGGACAAGGGAGAGGCGTTCGTCAGCGAGTTGCTCGAGGCGATGCCCGAGCCGCGTCCGGCCTACAACACGGTTTCGACGATCGTACGCATCCTCGAAAAGAAAGGGGTGGTCGGCTACACGCCCGTCGGCAAGAGCCACCGCTACCGGCCGCTGGTGGCCAAGGAGGCGTACACGCGCAGCTTTATGAACTCGGTGATGAGCAACTTTTTCGACAATTCGCTTTCGCAGATGGTTTCGTTCTTCTGCGAGAAGGAGGACCTTTCGGTGCGCGAAACCGAGCGTATCCTGGCGATCGCCCGCGAGGCGATCGAGAAGAAAAAAGGGGTAGGGCGGTAGCCGCCCGTATGGCCGCAGGCTTTCCCGGCCTGCCGGTTGTGGCCGCTTCCCGCTCCGGCCCTGCGGTTTCCCGCACCCTGCTCGCGTACTTGTTGCACCATACAGCGGTTTCCTTTGTTCCGGCACGCTTTACCGGCCTGTATTTTCTGCACCTACATCTCTGCAAACATATATTTACAAACACTACCTCACTTTTTAACCTGTCTTCCGATACTCCCGACAGACCCCCGTAACCTTAAAATTCCCCCGCTATGTGGAGTACATTACCTTACCTCGTCAAAGTCCAGATCTGCTTCGCGCTGTTATGGATCGTCTACAGGTTTTTCTTGCAGCGTGACGGTCGGTTTGCCCGTTCGCGCGCCTATCTGTTGTTGTCCGTACCGGTGTCGTTCCTGATTCCGCTGCTGTCGATCCCGGTGTTGCCGGCCTCACAGCCTGCACCCGTTCCGGCTGTTCCGGTCGCCGCGGTCGCCGAAGCCCCCGTTCGGGCGCAGCCTGTTTCCGTTGCGGAGGATGCCTCGCTTTTCGCTGAGGCGGCTCCGGCGGCCCTTTCCGCATCCCCGGCGCCATCCCCGGCTTCCGGCGCCGCTCCTGCCATGACTGCCGTGACTGTTGCCTCTCCCGGTGCGCAGGCTTCGGCATTCTTCCGGGAGGCGGCCGCTTCGGCCTTCGCCGCGCTGGTTCCGGCCGGCTGGTCCGGGCTGATGTACGCCTGGCTGCTTTGGTGCGGCATTGCCGGCTCGCTATTGCTGCTGCTGTATTATTTGGGGCACACGCTGCGTTGGGTCAGGCTGATGCGCGAGGGCAACGTTTCCCGGATGCTCGATGACGTGCGTGTCGTCTACAGCCCGGCTGTGTCGAGCCCCTGCTCGCTGTTCAACTGCATTTTCATCAACCGCCGGGATTTGGGCGAAAACGAATTTCGCGAACTGATGGCGCACGAGCTTTGCCACATCCGGCTGCGCCACAGCTGGGACCGGCTGCTGGCCGTCGTGGTGACGCTTTTCTGCTGGTGGAATCCCTTCGTCTGGTTGTGGCACCGTTCGCTGTGCGAGGTGCATGAATACCAGGCCGACGACGCCGTGTTGCAGTGCGGGTTCGATGCGGAACAATACATCATGTTGATGGTCAGTTCCGTTGCCGGTGCCCGTACGACGCTCGCGAGCGGTTTCAGTTACTCGCTGGTGCGTAAACGCCTGCAAATGCTCTCCCGTGGGGCTTCGCGCAGGGCCGGGCTGCGCATGCTGCTGGTGGTGCCCGCCCTTGCGGTGTTGCTCGCGCTCTTCTCGTTCACCGAGCGGCCGGTCGCAGCCGGCAGCCCGGAACAAGTTCCTGCCGAACTCTCCGACCAACTGCTTTCCGCGTTCGGTTATTCCGCCGATGCGGTTCCGGCCGCCGTGCAGGCCCAAACGGCCGCGGAGGAAGGGCCGATACTCTTTTCCGGGGACGATACCGTCCCGTCGGATGATGCCGAACCGACCGCTGCGGTACAGCCCGGTGCGGCTTTCGCGGACGCATCCGGCGTTTCCGGATACGGTGCTCCGGTTTCGAGGGAGTCTCCTGCCGTACAGCGCGTCTCGTCAAAGGGCGATGATGTCGTGATTATGGTCGACGGCAAAGTCGATCCTCGCGGGGTGCAGGCGCTCAATGAGCTCGATCCGTCGGATGTCGAACGGATTACCGTGGGGACCAAAGACTCTCCGGTGGTGATGGTGACGACCAAACGCTACTTGCGTGACTACCCGGAGGAGGCCGCCGCGATCCGCAAGCGCGAGGGTGATTTCGGCGTCAGGGAGTTTCTGAACGCTTCGGCCGAAGATCCGCAGGCGAGTGCTGGATCCCGTGCCGGAGGTTCCGTTCCGGTGAAGGCCGATGGTTGGGACGAGGCGATCGAGGCTGCCGCTGCGGCCATCGAGCAGAGTGCGCTGAAGCTGGCCTCCTCGACGTTGGACCTGACGGCGAATGCGCTCGGTGCCGCTTCTTCCGGGAGCGCTGTTTCATCCCGGGGTAGAATCTCCGCCTCCGGCGACGTTTCGCGGGCAAAGCCGGAGGCCGCGCGGGTCGAAGAGGATATTGCAAAAGCCAAAGCTGACATCGAACGTGCCAAAACCGAAGTTGTGGCCGAGGCCGCCCGGCTCCGCAAGCAGTTGGACGACGACACCTCTCGTTGGGCCGGGACCTTCGCCGGACAATATGCCGGCGACAGCAGGGAGACCTCCAAAAGCCACGTGCAGGACAATATGGTCCGCCTGACCCGTTTCGCGGGACAGACGATCACCGGTGTTTCGGCCTCGTCCGGTTTCAGTGTCGAGGTGCGCAAATCGAACAGCACTTCCGTTGAGATCGTGATGCCTGCCGAATGGCAGCAGTACCTGACCTGCGAGCTGACCCCGGACGGGGTGGTGCAGCTGGGCCTCGACACCAAGAGGCTTTCCGGTTCCAGGGGACTGCGCATCAACAAGGGACAGCTTACGGCCGTGGTAAGCCTGCCGAAGCTCAGCCTGCTGAAGTGTTCCAGCGGTGCCGTGATCCGTTGTACCGGTATTTTCAAGGGCGGTACCGTGCAGTTGCGGGCCTCTTCCGGCGGCATGGTCGACGGTTTGAGCCTGAAGGCCTCCGAGGCTCTTATCGACGCCTCTTCGGGTGGTGGGATCCGGAATGTGGCCGTTACCGCTCCGAAAGCAGGTGTGGAAATCTCTTCCGGGGCCGTGGTCAAAGGGGTGTCGCTCGATGTCGCGGCACTCACGTGCCAAGCCTCTTCCGGCGCCGTCGCCACCCTCGAACACACCGGAAACAACTCGATGCTGAATACCTCTTCGGGCGGTGTGATCCGGATTACCGGTTCGACTCGGATCCTGACGGTCAACAAGTCCCGTTCCGGCGGAAACATCAATACCGACGGCTACACAGTGTCTTATCGCGTGCAATAGTTTTTACCGGGGGCGTCTCTCTTTCAGCCTCCTGTCCTATACAGTTCCTCCCTATAGAGTCGGTTCCGGGGCTCCGGTCATTCCGGGTCCGGACCCGCCGTCTCCTTACGTCCCGTTTTTTATCCGTTCCCGTGACCTCCCGATCCTGTAAAATCCCGGCTTCCGTGAGCCCGGTTCCCCGAAAAGCCGTTCCCGGAATCCCGGACCTTTTCTTAAAACACCTACAAATTTTCCTAAAACCCGATAGTATGAAAAAACTGATTCTTCTTTTCTCGGTGGTTGCCGCAGCGGCAATGACCGGCTTTTATGCCCAGGGGCGTCCCGATGCTGGGGCGATTTCCGCTGCGGGCGACCGGCAGATGTACCGTGTGACCCGTTTCGAGGGGCAGCCGATTACCGGCGTTTCCGCATCGGTGGGATTCCGTGTCGAGGTGAATGAGTCGGCCCGCACTTCGGTTCGGGTCGAGATTCCGGCCGAATGGCAGGATCGCCTGATTTGCGAAATTTCGCCCGAAGGGGTGGTGCGCCTGGGGATCGACACCGAGGGCCTTCGGAATTTCCGCGGCCACGACCTGACGGCGGTGGTCAACCTCGGCAAAGTCGATGTGATGAAAGCCTCCACCGGGGCGAAAATCACCTGCAACGGCAGTTTTACGGGCGGCAATGCGGAGATCAGCGCCTCCACGGGCGGCATGGTCAGCGGCCTGACGCTGACTGCATCCGGCGTGGGGATCAAAGTGTCTACCGGCGCTTCGGTCAAAGATTTGCATATCGTAGCCGGGCAGGTGACTGCCGAAGGCTCGACGGGCGCTTCGCTGAGCGGTGCCGTGTTCGACGCTTCGGCGCTGTCGTGCAAAGCGGGCACCGGGGCTTCCCTCTCGATGTCGCATACGGGACAGTCGGCCGCTTTAGCCTCCAACACGGGTGGCAGCATCCGGATTTCCGGTTCGACGGGCAGCCTCACGGTCAACAAATCCCGTACCGGCGGCCGAGTCGACACCGGCAATTACAAAGTGGATAAATAGATTTACCGAAAATGCCGGTCCGGCATTTTTCCGCTTGCCCGCCGGGCGCGGCGGCGTGTACCGTTCGGAGCTATTGGTAGTCGCCCATCAGGTAGGCTTTGATGAAGTCGCCGATCTCGCCGTCCATCACCCTTTGTACGTCCGAGGTCTGGTGCCCGGTGCGGTGGTCCTTCACGCGGCGGTCGTCGAACACGTAGCTGCGGATTTGCGACCCCCATTCGATCTTCTTTTTTTGTCCTTCCAGCTCGTTTTGCAGTTCGCGGCGTTTGTCCAGCTCGATCTGGTAGAGCTTCGAACGCAGGATGCGCATCGCATTCTCCTTGTTCATGATCTGCGAGCGCGTTTCGGTGTTCTCGACCATAATCCCCGAGGGCAGGTGGCGCAGGCGTACGCCGGTTTCGACCTTGTTGACGTTCTGGCCGCCCTTGCCGCCGCTGCGGTATGTGTCCCATTCGATGTCGGCGGGGTTGATCGTGATCTCGATCGTGTCGTCCACCGCAGGCGATACGAACACCGAAGCGAAGGTGGTCTGGCGCTTGTTGTTCGCGTTGAACGGGGAGGGGCGCACGAGGCGGTGCACGCCGCTCTCGCTTTTGAGGTAGCCGTAGGCGAACTCGCCGACGAATTCGAGGGTCGCCGACTTGATTCCGACCTCCTCGCCGTCCTGCACGTCGACCACCTTGACCTGGTAACCGTTCGCTTCGCCCCAGCGCATGTACATGCGCATCAGCATCGAAGCCCAGTCGAGGCTTTCGGTGCCGCCCGCGCCGGAGTTGATTTCCATGATCGCGCCGAGCCGGTCCTCTTCGCCGCCCAGCATGTTGCGCATTTCGAGCGCCTCGATCATCTCCAGTACCCGGCCGTATTGCGCGTCGAGCTCCTCGGGGGCCGATACCCCCTCGCGGATGAATTCGGGCAGCAGGTGCAGCTCTTCCATCGCCGAGGCGATCGCATCGTAGGCGGTGATCCAGTATTTGATCCCGGCCACCTTTTTCAGCTGCTCCTCGGCCTTGGCCGGATCGTCCCAGAAGTCCGGCGCATGGGTCAGCGACTCCTGTTCGTCGAGTTCGAGCCGCCGGTCGTCGATATGCAAGTGGGTATGGAGCGCCGTTTGCCGCTCCTCGAGCGCTTTGATCTGTTCGGTGGTAACCATCTTTCGTGTCGTTTATGGCTGTTCGGTTCGTCCGGTCAGTTTGTCCGGTTCTGTTTGTTCGTCCCGTCCCGTCCCGTCCGGTTCGTCCGGTTCAATTCGTCCGGTTCGTTGTATCGTTTTTTATTTCTCGCAGTAGGCGTTCCTTGCATCTTTCCCCGCCCTGCTTTTTCCCGCACCTCCGGTCGCTGGCCGCGGCATGTGCCGCCCTGCCGTTTCCGTCCTCGCGTTGCCCCGGGGGTCTGTCTGCCGCGTGCCGGAGCCTCCTGCAGGCGGACTTCTTGGCCGGAGGTCGTTTGACCTGCCTCCGCCGGTACTTTCGCGGGGTACTTCCGGCTTGTTGGGGGACCGGCTGGGGTGCGCCGTGCAGTGCCGCTCCGCTGTCCGGTTACTCTTCCGGATTCGGTTTGCTGTCGGGTGTCGAGGGATGGTCCGTCGCTCCCGAAACCGAACAGGGAATGCCCAGCGCCTCGACCCGCGCCCCGATCCTCATCAGCTCTCCGAGCGGAATTTTCTCCAGTCCGTGCGCCGGGGTCTCGCGGTCGATCGTGTAGATCATCACCTGCTGCGGGGCCACCTCGCGGATCAGCTCCAACCAGGTGGACACCTCCGCTTCGGTGGTGTTGTCCACCCTGCGGCCGTCGTACATGCCGCGCAGGAACATCGTCTGCACGATCAGCCGTCCCCCGAAGAGCTTCATCAGCCGTACCGTTTCTGCCACGCCGGCGCGTCCCCGGGGCTGGTCGATCAGGCGCACCGTTTCGTCCAGCGCCGAATCGAGCTTGAGGATGTTGTTGTCCACCTTCAGCAGTGCGCGGCGCACATTGTCACGGCCGATCATCGTCGCGTTGCTCAGCACCGACACCTTTGCCGACGGACACAGCTCGTCGCGTACGGCGATCGTGTCGGAGATGATCTCCTCGAACTGCGGGTGCATCGTCGGTTCTCCGTTGCCCGCGAAGGTAATCACGTCGGGCGGCGTTCCTGCGGCGGCCATCTCCCGCAGTTTCGCGCGCAGCAGCGTCCGCACCTCTTCGCGCGTGTTGAAACGGGGCTTGAAGCCATGTTTGCCCCAGCCGCATTCGCAGTAGATGCAGTCGAAGTTGCAAAGCTTGTTGTCGGTGGGCAGCAGGTTCACCCCGAGCGACAGTCCGAGTCGGCGGCTGTGCACGGGACCGAAGATGACGCGGTCGAAAAGAATGGTGCTCATGGTTACGGGTAGGGTTGTTTGTCTGTCGCGCGGCATACGGGCCCGGCTCGTTGCGGCCCGTTCGGTTCCTGTGGGATACTTCCGTCCGGTACCTGTCCTGTTGCAGGGCGCCCCTCAAAGATACAAAAAAGTTGCCGGAAAGCGCAGGGAGTCGGTATTGCTGTTTGCTCCGGAAGGATTTGTTCCCGTCTCTGGGGCTCCGGAGGGTTTTACGCGAGTTGCTGCATTTCGATCAGGTGTGCGTAGATGCCGCCGCGCTCCATCAATTCGTGGTGCGTACCCTGTTCGGCGATGCGGCCGTGCTCGATCACGATGATCTTGTCGGCGCCCACGATCGTGCTCAGGCGGTGCGCGATTACCAGCGACGTGCGCCCCTTGAGCAGCGAACCGAGGGCCTCCTGCACGAGCTTTTCCGATTCGGTATCGAGTGCCGAAGTGGCCTCGTCGAGGATCAGGATGTCGGGGTTTTTGAGCACCGCGCGCGCGATGCTGAGGCGCTGGCGCTGCCCGCCGGAGAGCTTCATGCCCCGGTCGCCGACGTTCGTGTCGTAGCCGTGCTCGGTCTCGCGGATAAAACCGTCCGCGTTGGCCACCCGTGCGGCGGCTTCCACTTCGGCGTCCGTCGCGTCGCGTTTGCCGAGGCGGATGTTGCCCGCGATCGTGTCGTTGAACAGGATCGTCTCCTGCGTGACGATGCCCATGTGGCTGCGCAGGCTGTCCAGCTGGTATTCGCGCAGGTCGATCCCGTCCACGAGGATCGCACCCGAGGTAACGTCGTAGAAGCGCGGGATCAGGTCCGAAAGCGTCGATTTGCCGCCGCCCGAGGGTCCTACGAGCGCCACGGTCTCGCCCTTGCGGATCGTGAAGCTGACCGAGTCGATCACCTTGCGCGAATCGTCGTACGAGAACGACACGTCGCGGAACTCGATACTGTCGCGGAACTGCTCCAGCCGGACGGCTCCCGTCGCTTCGGGGATGCGGCTCTTCTCGTCGAGCAGTCCCAGCACGCGGTCGCCCGCGGCGATGCCCTGGTTGATGTTGCTGAAGGCGTCGGTGAACGAGCGCACCGGGCGCGTAATCTGTGTGAAGATGGCGAGGTAGGCGATGAACCCGGCCGCTTCGAGCCGTCCGTCCAGCACGAGGCTGCCGCCGTAGAGCAGCAGCACGGCCGCGGCCGAAATGCCGAGGAATTCGCTCATCGGCGAAGCGAGCTGCTGGCGCCGCGCCATCGAGCGCGTGATGCGCGAGTAAATATCGTTGATTCTGCGGAATTTACCGGTAATGTACCCCGTCGCGTTGTAGCCCTTGACCACTTTGACGCCGGTGAGCGCCTCGTCCAGCAGGCTGGTCATGTCGCCGAAGTTCTCCTGCGCCTGTTTGGCCGACTTGCGCAGCCGTTTGACGATCGAACCGATGAGCAGTGCCGTGAGCGGCAGGAAGATCGCCGAGAAGATCGTCAGTTCCCACGAGATTTTGACCAGCGCGATCATGTAGCCGATAATCAGGAACGGTTCGCGGAAGGCGACCTGCAGCGTGTTGGTGATGCAGAACTGCACGACGGTGACGTCCGAAGTGATCTTCGAGATGATGTCGCCCTTGCGTTCGTTGCTGAAGTAGCCCACGTGCAGGCCCATCACGTTGTCGAACACCGCGTTGCGCAGGCGGCGCAGCGTGTGGATCTTCATGTTTTCGATGGTCCACTGGCCCAGGTAGCGGAACATGTTGCTCAGCAGGGCCGACGAGACGATGAAGATGCTCAGGAAGAGCATCACGTTCATCACCGAGTAGTCGGGGCCGTAGATTTTGTAGAGCAGGAAGTTGACCAGCCGGTCGAAGTAGTCCATGTTCAGCGCGAAGGCGGGCATCGAGGTGACCTGTGCGATCTGCTTCGCGGGGTCGAACAGCGAGTTGAGGATCGGGATGATCATCACGAAATTGAACGTGTTGAACAGCGAGTAGAAGAGCGTGTAAAAGAAGTAGGGTATCGCGTATTTTTCGATCGGTTTGGCGAATCCGAGCAGTCTCCAGTAGGTGTTCATCGGCGGGTGTTTATCGGTTTGTCAGTTCTGTTTTCGTATGTTGTGTTTTGCTCCGGACGCTGCCTGTACTTTGTCGTTTCGTCCGTATTTTCCCGGTCGTTCCGGGCTTCCGTGCCCTTTTTGCTCTTGTTCCCGGCCTGCTGCCGTCATGCGAGCTTCCGGTCTTTGCGGTTGTTTTCGGGCCCGGCTTCACGTTCGCCCCGGCCCGCGGCACACCGCCCCGCATCATCGCCGCCGTCCTGCCGGGGGGCGAGACGCTCCGGGACACTCAGTCGCAAAAGTAATCCAAAATCGGGATAACCCCCGATAATTTCGCACGAAAGGAGCCGTTTTCCCTCGATTTTGTTAATTTTGTGGAACAAAATACCAATCAGACTCTTTTTCACCACTATGGAAACAGTACTAAGCGGCATCCGTTCGACCGGCCGGCTGCACCTGGGCAACTACTTCGGGGCCCTGCGCAATTTCGTCAAGATGCAGCACACCGACCGGTGTTTCTTTTTCATTGCCGACTACCACTCGCTGACCACCCATCCCGATCCCAAAGCGCTGCACGGCAACGTGAAGAACGTGCTGGCGGAGTACCTCGCCGCCGGCCTCGATCCCGAGGTGGCGACGATCTATATCCAGAGCGACGTGCCGCAGGTGGCCGAGCTGTCGCTGCTGCTGAGCATGCACGCCTACATCGGCGAGCTGGAGCGCACCGCTTCGTTCAAGGATAAAATCCGCAAACAGCCCGAAAACGTCAACGCGGGGCTGTTGTGCTACCCGGTGCTGATGGCCGCCGACATCCTGCTGCACCGCGCCACGCGCGTACCGGTGGGCAAGGACCAGGAGCAGCACCTCGAACTGACGCGCCGCTTCGCGCGCCGCTTCAACCAGATTTACGGCACCGAGTTCTTCCCCGAGAGCCAGCCTTACAACTTCGGCGAGGCGTCGGTCAAGATTCCGGGCCTCGACGGCACCGGCAAGATGGGCAAGTCCGAGGGTAACGGCATCTTCCTCTCCGATCCGGACGAGGTGATCCGCAAGAAGGTGATGAAGGCGGTGACCGACAGCGGCCCGACGGCTCCCGACAGTCCGATGCCGGAGGTGATCGCGAACCTGTTCACGATCATGAAGGCCGTTTCGACCCCCGACACCGTCGAGCACTTTACAGGGCTTTGGAACCGCTGCGAAATCCGTTACGGCGACCTGAAGAAGCAGTTGGCCGAAGATATTATCAAGACCGTGGCGCCGATCCGCGCGAACATCGGCGACATCCTCGCCGACGACGCTTACCTGCACAAGGTGGCTTCGATGGGGGCGGAGAGGGCGCGCGCGAGTGCCGACCGGACCGTTTCGCAGGTGCGCGAGATCATGGGCATTACGCGGTTTTAGCGGCTCCTGATCCTTCGGATTCGTGCTTCGCGGTCGAAAGGACAGCGGGCGGTAACGGACAGCCCTGCTTCGGCGTTGCGGTCCTCCGGCTGCGAAACCGGTTTACCTGCCAAGGCTTTGCCTTCACTGTGCGCCCGGAATTACAGTTCCGGTTCGTGCGGACGTTCGGCAAACCCGAGCAGGTGCCAAACCTTGTTTCTAACGCCGGAGGACCGCAACGCCGAAGCTGATACGAATTCCCGCCTGTACCGGGCCGCCACCCCGAAGGAGGCACACCCGAAAGGCAGATCTGCACCCGGCAACCGAGCGCACCCGGAAGAGAGGCCTGCGCTACGGATTGGGATAAGGAATGTACCGCGCAAGACGCGCCGGTGCAAGATGCAACAGTAGAGATGAGTTATTCCACCAGAGGGACATACCGGCGGCTCGGGCTGCTGTACCGCTACCTGATCGTGGCGACGAAGCGGCTCTCGCAGAAGCAGCTGATGATTCTGCTGGCCGTCGTCGTCGGGCTCGCCGCAGGCTTCGCGACCTACCTTTTCGAAGGGTTGCTGGTGTTGGTGCGCACCGGGCTGACCAGTTGGCTGGCGATCGACACGGCCAGCCCGCTCTACCTGGTCTACCCGATCATCGGCGTGATCCTCGCGACGCTTTTCGTGCGCTACTGGGTGCGCGACGACATCTCCGAAGGGGTGACGCGCGTACTCTATGCGATGAGCAAAAAGGGCTCCCGCATCAAGCCGCACAACTGCTATACGTCGGTGGTGGCCAGCGCGACGACTATCGGTTTCGGCGGTTCGGTCGGCCCCGAGGCGCCGATCGTGCTGACCGGTTCGGCCATCGGCTCGAACATCGGCCAGTTCATGCGGCTCAACTACCGGGACATCACGCTGCTGCTCTGCTGCGGTGCGGCGGGCGCCCTTTCGGCCGTGTTCAAGGCGCCGATCACGGGCGTCGTCTTCGTGCTCGAAATCCTGATGCTCGACATTACGGTGAGCTCGATCATCCCGCTGCTCATTTCGACGGTCACGGCCACTTCGCTGATGTTTTTCCTCAACGGCTTCGAGCCTGTTTTCAGCATCGAGATCAAGACCTTCAGCCTGCACAACATCCCGTTCTACGTCGTCCTGGGCACGTTGTGCGGGTTCATGTCGTACTACTTCACACGCATCAATACGGCTATCGGCGGCGCGTTTGCCCGCCTCAGGACTCTGGGGCGCAAATGGCTCGTGGGCGGCGTGGTGATCGGCCTGCTGATCTTTATTTTCCCGCCCCTTTACGGCGAAGGGTACGAGGCGATGGTCGACCTGATGCACGGCAACATCGACGCGCTGTTCGACAATTCGATGTTCTTCTCCTACCGCCACATCGGGTGGCTCGTGGCGCTCTACCTGGTCGCGACGCTCTTCTTCAAGGTGGTGGCGATGGCCGCCACGACCGCCGCCGGCGGGGTGGGGGGCACCTTCGCGCCGTCGCTCTTCGTCGGCGCATTCACCGGTGCTTCGGCCGCCTTTATCCTCGACACCTATTTCGGTTTCGATGTCCCGATCGTCTCGTTCACGCTGGTGGGCATGGCGGGGGTGATGTCCGGCGTGATGAAGGCTCCGCTCACGTCGATCTTCCTGATCGCCGAACTGACCAACGGCTACTCGCTTTTCGTTCCGCTGATGCTCACTTCGGCCGTTTCGTTCGGTATCAGCTACTATTTCGAACCCTATTCGATCTATACGAAAAAACTCTACCAGAGCGGCGAGCTGCTCACGCACAACAAAGACCGTTCGGTGCTGGTCTTCCTCGACCTGAAGCGGCTGATGGAGACCGATTTCCACCCGGTGACGATGGACACGACCCTGGGCGACGTGGTGCGTCTCATCTCGTCGGTGCGTCGCAATATCTTCCCGGTGGTGAGCCGCGACGGGGTGCTGTTGGGGGTCGTCCAGCTCGACGACCTGCGGGCGGATATGTTCGACCCGGCCAAGTACGATACGAAGATCGACGCCTACATGATCCCGCCGCCCGACGTGGTCTATCCCAACGAGCAGATGGGCAGCGTGCTCGATGCGTTCGAGCAGTCGAAGGCGTGGATGCTTCCGGTGATCGACAGCGACCGGCACTACCTCGGCTTTATCTCCAAGTCGCGCATCCTGGCGGCCTACCGCGACCAGCTGGTCGCGATCAGCGAAGAGTAACCGCGCGTTTGTCGTCGCGTTCCCGTATCCTTCTTGGCTTGTCGTTGCCCCTCTCTCGCTTGCCTTGTATCGTCCTGCCGCCGTGCATCCGGTCGTTCCGCCCTCAATAAAAAACCGGCTCCCGAAGGAGCCGGCATACAAACAAGGCGGTTACTCTGAACAATCAGACAGAGTAAATATAGCCCGGAAATTCCGGTTTTGCAAGTCCGGGAAGCATTTTTCCGGAACTAACCCGGGCGGCACAGCATCCCGCCCGGGGTTATACGTCTGCCGGGAAGGTTTTTTTGTCGTGCGCCTGGGCCCGGATTTCCGCATCCGGCTCGCCGTCGCGTTCCGCCGGAATGTCCCGTGGCCCGGCGCCGTCTTCGGCTATGCTCTGCTGGTGGCGGTTCCGGTAGGCGGCGGGCGTCATGCCGTACTCCTTTTTGAAAAGTTTGATGAAGTGCGACGTGTTCGGGAAGTTGCACGCGAGGCCGATCTCCGAGATCGACTTGTTGGTCGAGATCAGTAGCAGGCGCGAGTGCATCAGCCGTTGGCGGATGAACCATTTGTGCGGCGGCTCGAAAAAGTGCTTGCGGAACTCCTTCTTGAACGAGGTGAGGCTCCGGTTGCATTTGGCCGCCAGTTCCTCGATCGAAATATCCGTGAAGATGCTGTTGTGCACGATCTGTTCGAAGTTCTCCTTGGTCAGGTCCATGTTGCTCAGGATTTTGCTTTTGAGGCAGCACTCGCCCTGCGACAGGATCAGGTAGACCAGTTCGGTGAGCTTCAGGTGGACGGCCGTGTCGTCGTCGGCGAACAGGTTGTCGCGCAGTCCGGCATTGATCGTGGAGAAGAAGTTTTTCAGCGCGGGCCATCCCGGGGCCACGACGTGCGACTGCTTTTCGCATTCGGGACAGCTGTGGTCGTTGGTGATCGCCAGCGGTAGGTCAGGCTCAGGTTGTTGAGGATCCTGGCGAGTTGTTCCGAGGTGTAGTAGAAGACCACCTGCTCGAAATTCCTGCTGCCGGTGGGAACGTCCTCGGTGTAGTGGGTTCCGGCACTGAGGTAGAAGACCTCGCCCGCGCCTACCGCATGGCGCACGTCGCCGTAGTAGATGTATTTGGTGCCGCGCCGTACATAGCCTATGCAGTGCCTTGTCAGCGTGTGCGACTGGATTCCGATGCGCGAAGGCTGGACATACTTGACCACCGTCGGCTGCTGCGGGACCGGGGGAATGGATTTGGGGAGGTGCTTTGGCATATTCTCGAACTTTTTATTTTACGACGTGGGAGCGACTGCTTTGACCGGAACCCGGGGAGAAACCGGGCAGCAACAGGGTGTACGGCAAATATACAATGCAAGATTTGAAATTACAATATAATATTTATATATTTTAATATTCTATTTAAACCCCGGAACTGTCAAAAACGATGCAAAATCCATTGTCTATAGTTTCTATTTACGCAAAGTGCGTATCCGAAAAATGTTTTCCGGGACACTTCCGGCAATGGGATCCGGCACGTTTGCGGCATCTCGGGAAAATGGCTACTTTTGCCGTTGTCGCGCTGTGTTTATCGTGGCTGTAAAGCCCTGCCGCTGCCGCCCTGCCGCAGGCTCCGGTCCTTTCGGCCTCCCGCACCGCCGCCGGCGTCCGCGCATTCCCTGCTTTTTTGCACCCCGGTCCGGAAATTCCGTCGCTCCGGCGCCACTAATATAACAAAACGTTCGTACAATACCATAAAACGTTCAAACAACCCAAGCCGATATGGAACCCGAAACCCTTTCCGAACTGCTCTCGTTCGACCGCGAACACCTGTGGCATCCTTATACCTCGATGGCCGATCCGCTGCCGGTCTATCCCGTGGCGCGCGCCGAAGGGGTGTGGATCGAGCTCGGTGACGGCCGCCGGCTGATCGACGGCATGTCGTCGTGGTGGTCGGCCGTGCACGGCTATAACCATCCGGCGCTCAACGCTGCCGCACAAGCCCAGCTGCGGGAGATGTCGCACGTGATGTTCGGCGGCTTCACGCACCGTCCCGCCGTCGACCTGGCCCGCCGCCTGCTGCGGCTGGCGCCTGCGGGGCTCGAAAAGATCTTCTACTGCGATTCGGGCTCGGTAGCCGTCGAGGTAGCCGTCAAAATGGCGATGCAGTACATGTACGCGCAGGGCACGCCGCAGAAGAACACGCTCGCCACGATACGCAGCGGCTACCACGGCGATACGTGGCACGCGATGTCGGTGTGCGATCCGGTCACCGGCATGCACTCGCTCTTTTCGGGCCGCCTGCCGATCCAGCACTTCGTGCCGCGTCCGGAGGTGCGTTTCGGCGCGGAGTGGGACGAACGGGACTTCGCCCCGATGGCCGAACTGCTCGAGCGCCACCACGACACGCTGGCGGCCGTGATCCTCGAACCCGTCGTGCAGGGGGCGGGCGGCATGTGGTTTTACCACCCGGAGTACCTGCGCCGCCTGCGCGAGGCGTGCGACCGTTACGGCGTCCTGCTGATCGCCGACGAAATCGCGACCGGGTTCGGCCGCACGGGCCGCATGTTCGCCTGCGAGTGGGCCGGCATCACGCCCGACATCCTGTGCGTAGGCAAGGCGCTGACGGGCGGTTACCTCTCCTTCGCCGCCGTGCTGGCTACGGATCGTGTGGCGCAGACCATTTCGGCGGGCGATCCGTCCGAGTTCATGCACGGGCCCACCTTCATGGGCAACCCGCTCGCCTGCGCGGTGGCCGGCGCGTCGCTGCGGCTGCTGGAAGAGAACTCCCCGCTGCCGCGCATCGCCGAAATCGAGGCGCTGCTCGGCCGGCTGCTCGCTCCTGCGCGCCAGTGGCCGCAGGTGGCCGACGTGCGTGTGCTGGGCGCGATCGGTGTCGTCGAGATGCGCCGCCCGGTGGATATGGCGACGTTGCAGCGGCGCTTCGTCGAAGAGGGTATCTGGGTGCGCCCGTTCGGGCGGCTGGTTTACCTGATGCCTCCCTTCGTCATCCGGGACAACGAACTGGAAGCACTCGCCCGCGGCCTGCTGAAGGTGATTTCGGAAGTGGAATAACTCCAGGGTAGATCTTCCGTCCTCCGTTGCAGGGGGACTTTTCGGAACCCCGGCGCATGCGCCGGGGTTCTCTGTTGCCGTATGTCGTATTTTCGTGTGCCTGTACGCGTTTGCGTTTGGTCCTGTTCCGGTATCTTGTCCTGTGTTTTGCGGGGGGGCACCCTCTTTCCATGTGCCGTTTCCGTGCCGCAGTGTGCGGTACCGGTATTTCGGCGTCCCGTCCTTTTACGCTCCCGTGTTTCGGGTTCGGGTGTCCGGGTGGCTGTTCGTATGTTTTTGTACGCCGTATCCGGCGCGCCCCTTTCCGTCTTTTGGTTGGCTTTCGGTCCGGTCTTACCGGTGGATTACCCCGGAGCCGACCAGCTCGTCGCCGTCGTACCACGCGGCGAACTGCCCTGCGGTGACGCCGCGCTGCGGCCGGTCGAAGACGATGTAGCCGCCCTGCTCCGTGACGTGCAGCACACCGCCCTGCAACGGCTGCCGGTAGCGGATGCGCATCGAGAAGCGGGCGCTGCCGCCCGGCTGTAACGCGCGGTCGGGCCGGATCCAGTGCATCTCTTCGGGCAGGATCCGCAGCGCACGCCGGTAGAGTCCCGGATGCTCCTGGCCCATGCCCACGTAGAGTACGTTGTGTTCCACGTCGCTCGCGATCACGAACAACGGTTCCGCGTAGCCGCCCACGCCGAGGCCTTTGCGCTGGCCGATGGTGAAAAAGTGGGCGCCACGGTGCGTGCCCGCCTGCCTGCCCGCTTCCGGCGTATACCGGTAGGGTTCCGCCAGCGCGTCGAGCTGCTCTTGCGAGAACGGCCCGTCGGCCGGAAGCTCCCAAGCTGTACTGCGCTCCCCCGGTGCCGCAATCCGCCCGCGCAGCGCATACCCCGGCCACGAGGCCGGAATCTCGACGATCGCACCCTCGCGCGCCTTGAGCTGCTGCTGCAGGAAGACCGGCAGGTCCACCTTGCCGACGAAGCAGATGCCCTGCGAATCCTTGCGCTGCGCGGTGGCGAGGTGCTGTTCGGCCGCGATGCGCCGTACTTCGGGTTTGAGCAGGTGCCCGATCGGGAAGAGCGCGCGCGAAAGCTGCTCCTGCGTAAGCTGGCAGAGGAAATAGCTCTGGTCTTTGTTCGGGTCGTTGCCCGCGAGCAGGCGGTAGACCGGCCCTTCGGCCGTTTCGGTCACTTCGCGGCGGCAGTAGTGCCCCGTGGCGACGTAGTCGGCGCCCAGCTTCAGCGCCGCTTGGAGGAACGCGTCGAACTTGATCTCGCGGTTGCACAGCACGTCGGGGTTCGGCGTGCGGCCGCGCCCGTATTCGGCGAACATGTAGTCCACCACGCGGCGGCGGTATTCGTCGCTCAGGTCGATGAAATGGAACGGGATGTCGAGCCGTTTGGCGGTCAGCTCGGCGAACATCTGGTCGTCGTACCACGGGCAGTCGCCTTCGAGCGTGCCGGTGGTGTCGTGCCAGTTACGCATGAACAGTCCCACCACGTCGTAGCCCTGCTCCTTGAGCAGGTAAGCCGCGACGCTCGAATCCACGCCTCCCGAGAGGCCTACTACGACCCGTTTCACCGTTGTATGTCTTTTTGTTTTTGCATTTGTCGATCGGGATACTTTCCGGAGCCCCGGGGCGGGATTGCAATCGGAAGAGGGATCAGGAGCTGTACTCGAGAACCGGGATCAGGGACAGCGATCCAAGGGTTAAGTGCGGCAACCGGAACCATAACCATACCCCCGGAGGTTATCCGGACGGTAACCGGAAACTTGCCCGGTGCGGTTATTTACACAGCGCGGCCGCCCCGGCGATGATCGCGGTGGTCGTGTCGGCCATCGCCACCACCGGGATCTGCACGCCCTTCTGTTCGAAAGCGGCGCGCAGCTGCGGGAAGAAAAACTCCTCGGCGCGCACCATGCCGCCGCCCACCACCAGCGTGTCGGCGCCGAAGCGCTGCACGAACGGCAGCATGATCTCGGCGAACGTGCGGGCGAATTCGTCGAAGATGGCGCGCACCTCGGCGGTGTACTTGTCCGCGTGGTAGTAGTCGATCATCGGTTTGACGCCGGTGATGGCCACGCCGGTGATCTGGCGGAACTTCTCTTCGAACCAGCGCGTCGAGACGAAATCCTCGGCGATCCGGCCCCGGAACGGGTAGTCCCACAGCTCGCCGCCGATGGGTACGCCGGGGCCGTAGGTGGCGTAGCAGCCGTCGACGATGAAGCAGGCGCCGAATCCGGTACCCAGCGTCACGCCGATCAGGTGGCGCGCGTTGCCGCCGCCGAGGCTCCAGGCCCCCATGCCGAAGCCCGCCGCGTCGTTGGTGAACAGGATGCGCGACGGGTCGATGCCGGTGAGGCGGTGCAGTTCGGCGCGGACGTTCATGCCTTTGATCGATGCGAATTTGTGTTCGGCCATCGCGATTCCCTTGATGAAGTCGAACGGCGAGGGCATCGCTACGCCGAGGCCCGTGATGGCGCGCGCGCCGGCTTTCTGCATGCAGGCTCCCAGCGCGCTGTCCCACGCGGCGAGAATCTTCTGCGCCGACTCGTTTTCGGCGATTTTGACTTCGGTGTAGGTCTCCCCGACGGGTCTGCTGCTGCCGAGCTCGACCACCTGGCAGGCGATGTGCGACCCGCCGATATCGACGCCGAGGGCGTATTTTTCGTTCATGGCTGTTGGTTTATCTTGTTTGTATTCGGTATTCGCCTTTGTTTCGCTTTGTCGGGGCAGGCGGTACGCCCGTGCGGATTCCCGGGCCGGATCGCTTCGCCCGCTCGCCCCCATGTCGTTGAACGCCGGACGTTTTCTTTCCGGTCCCGCGCGGTCTCTCCCGGCGCCCTGCGGAATATCGCATCCAAAGATACAAAAATAACCGGAACCGCCGCTATCCCTCCGTTCGCGCAGGTAGTTCAGTGACAAAAATTCAATGTTTTTTAACAGCTGTTTCCGGTAGTATTTGTACGCTTTCCGGGGAATTTTTTCATCTGTCGCAGCCGGGAAATATGTTATTTATCTTGTTTGCTGTCAGGATTGTCTGTAACTTTGAACCGTGAATAAAAATAGACCTATAATGTACAGATCAATTCTGGCTGTCGCATGTGCGGTGCTTGCCGTATCGTGCGTGAAAAATCCCGGATCGGAGACTCCCGATCCCGGCACGGACACTCCGGACGTGAGCCATTTCCAGACAGCGGAGCAGTACACGGTGCCGACCAAAGCGGGGCAGATTACCACGGTGAAGATGAACGGTGTGACGCTGGCCGAAGCGTCGAGTCCGATGAAAATCTGGATTCCGCGCTACGCCCGGACAAAGGCGGCTGCCGCCCCCGAGGTGATTTACACGCCCGCGGACGAGTATCCGAACGGGTTTGCCGGGAACAAAGCGCAGCTGTTTCAGGTGGTTTGTTTCGAGGATTCCCGCTCGGGCGACTACGACTACAACGACCTGGTGATCCATGTCAAGTACCAGTGGAACGGCACGCGTTTCGGGTTCGGCGTGCACCCGATCGCGCTCGGCTCGACCAAGGAGGTCCGTCTCGGAGCCGTGGTGTATAAAGGATCCACGCGCATCTTCAAAGGGCTGCTCGCACCCGGGAATGCGGATGCCCGGACCCAGTATTTCCAGTCGCAGGCCGGCTTTATCAATACCGGCACCGACCGGCAGATCAACCAGCGGATCGACGGGCGGGTGACCGGCTGGAACCAGTACCTTGGCTCGACCTGCCGTTGCTGGGATCTCTCGAAGATCGCGGACGACGGTGCGGTACGCGTCGAGTGGTACATCCAGGTGGACGGAGACGTCGAGCTGTATGCCCTCTCGACCGCCTACCTCAACCAGTCGTTCGATAAACAGGGCCGTCCCTATGGACTTGTGATCACGCAGACAGGCTCCTCGTATACCGAGGACGGTAAAGGCGTGGTCGGGCTCGACTGGTTTAACTATCCGTGCGAAAATACGCCGATTTCGGAAGTCTATCCCGAGTTGTGGAACTGGCTGACGGGCTCCGCCTCGTATGATTTTTCGGAAATTTACGACCGGGACGCCGTCCCGGCAAACGCCTTCCCGGCAGCCGACCTGGGGCTTTTCAGGACCAAGAGCGACGTGAACGTGACCGACGGCAAGTATTTGCAGAACTGACCCGGCACTCCTGGCGCCCCGGCTTTCGTGGTTCCCGCAGTCCCCGTGGCTCCCGTGGAAGGGTTCCGGCGCCTGGGGCGGAGTCGTGACGTTCCGTTCGGGCCGCTTTGTGCGGCTCTCCCGTTTTCCGGTTTTCCGGTGTCTGTCCGCCGATTGCGGAATGTTCGGAATCCGGCCGTCCGGTACCGGGTTGGCCGGTCCTCCGGATGATCGGTTCACTTTCGGACCCTTGAGGGGGGATGTGAAGCGAAATAGGGACTGTGAAAGCAAAAAGAGAACGCCCTGCTCGATGAGCGGGGCGTTCCTGTTGATGGGAGTTGTGCCGGTTGAATGGTCGGATCGGTTTGTCCGGTTGCCCGCGTCCGGCGGGGCGTACCGGGAACCGGGGCCGGCCCCGGACGGTGGCGGCTATTCGGCCATCACGAGCTTCAGCACGTCGTCGTTGGTCTTCACGTAGTGGAACGTGAGCCCTTCGAGGTATTCCGGCTTGATCTCGCTGATGTCCTTGCGGTTCTCTTCCGAGAGGACGATCTCCCTGATCCCCGCGCGTTTCGCGGCGAGGATCTTCTCCTTGATGCCGCCTACGGGCAGCACCCGTCCGCGCAGTGTCGTCTCGCCCGTCATCGCGATGTAGTCCTTTACGCGGCGGCCCGAGAGGGTCGAAACCAGCGAAGTCATCATCGTGATGCCGGCGCTCGGGCCGTCCTTGGGGATCGCCCCTTCCGGCACGTGGATGTGGATGTCGTTCTTTTCGAACTTTTCGCGGGCGATGCCCAGTTCGTCGGCGTGCGCCTTGACCCACTGCAGCGCGATGGTGGCCGACTCCTTCATCACGTCGCCCAGATTGCCGGTCATCGTGAGGGCGCCCTTGCCCGGGGTGAGGATCGACTCGATGTAGAGGATGTCGCCGCCCACTTCGGTCCAGGCGAGGCCCGTGACGATGCCCACCATGCCCTGGATGTCGTAGATGTCGTTGGTGAAGCGCGGCACGCCGAGGATCTTCTCGACGTCGGCGGGCGACACCTCCGGCTTGAACTCCTCGCCGAAGCCGATATTTTTCGCCCGCGTGCGGACGATCTTCGCGATCTGCTTGTCGAGCGACCGGACGCCCGATTCGCGCGTGTAGTCGGCGATCACCTTCTCGATCACCTTCGGGGCGATCTTCAGGTCCTTGGCCGGTACGCCGTGCGCCTTGAGCTGCTTGGGCACGAGGTGTTTGCGGGCGATCTGCACCTTGTCCTCGAGGATGTAGCCCGGGATGTTGATCATCTCCATGCGGTCCCTCAGCGCCGGGTTGATGTTGGCGATGTTGTTGGCCGTCGCGATGAACAGCACCTTCGAGAGGTCGTACTCGGTGTCGAGGTAGTTGTCGTGGAACGTGGTGTTCTGTTCCGGGTCGAGCACCTCGAGCAGCGCCGACGACGGATCGCCGTGGTTGGAGACGGTCACCTTGTCGATCTCGTCGAGGATGATCACCGGATTCGACGATCCGGCCCGCTTGATGGTCTGGATGATCCGGCCCGGCATCGCACCGATGTAGGTGCGGCGGTGTCCGCGGATCTCGGCTTCGTCGTGCAGCCCGCCCAGCGAAATGCGGCCGAACTTGCGCTTGAGCGCGGCGGCCACCGATTTGCCCAGCGAGGTCTTGCCCACGCCCGGGGGGCCGTACAGGCAGAGGATCGGCGATTTCAGATCGCCTTTGAGCTTGATCACGGCCAGGTGTTCGAGGATGCGGTCCTTCACCTCCTCGAGGCCGAAATGGTCGCTGTCGAGCCGCTTCTTCGCGCGGTTCAGGTCGAGGTTGTCGGTGGTGCAGTGCTCCCAGGGCAGTTCGGCCATCAGCTGCAGGTAGTTCAGCTGCACGGAGTATTCGGCTACGGCCGGATTCATCCGTTCCAGCTTGCCCAGCTCCTTGAAGAAGAGCTCTTTGGTCTCATCCTTCCACTGCTTCTTTTCGGCTTTCTTGCGCAGTTCGTCGATGTCCTTGTCGGCCGGGTCTCCGCCCAGCTCGTCCTGGATCGTGCGCATCTGCTGCTGCAGGAAGTAGTCGCGCTGCTGCTGGTCGATATCCTGCTTCACCTTGGTCTGGATCTCGTTCTTGAGTTCGACCAGTTGCTGCTCGCGGATCAGGATTTCGAGCAGGCGGCGTGCGCGCGCCAGCAGGCCCGGGGCCTCCAGCAACCGCTGGCGGTCGGCGTCGGGCAGGTCGATGTTCGAGCAGATGAAGTTGATGATGCCGCGCTTGCTGTCGATGTTCTTGATCGCGAAGGCGGCCTCCTTGGGCATGTTCGGCGAGATGTTGATGATCCCGAGGGCCACGTCCTTGATCGAATCCACCAGTGCGTCGAACTCGATGTTGCTGCGTTCGGGCACGCTGTCTTTCAGCGGGGCGACGCTCGCTTTGAAATAGGGTTCCGCGGTGAGGTACTCCTTGATCTCGACCTTTTCGAGGCCGTGCAGGATCACCGTCAGGTTGCCGTTGGGCATCTCGAGGATCTTGAGGATACGCGCGGCGGTGCCGACACGGTACAGGTCGTCCGGGCCGGGCTGCTCCACTTCGGGTTCCTTCTGTAATACGGCGCCCATCAGGCCGCCGGCGGCTTCCACGTCGCGGATCAGCTTCATCGAGCGCTGGCGCCCCACGGTGATCGGCGTGATCGAGCCGGGGAACAGCACCGAGCTGCGAAGGGTCAGGATCGGCAGCGTGTCGGGGACTTCCGTGTTTTCGGCCTCCTCCTCGTCCTCGTTCGAGACGATCGGAATCACGTGGTGCTTACCTTCGAGCATGTCCGAAATGCCGGAAAAATCCTCTTCGTTATACTGTTTCTTACTCATTGTTTTCCTCCTTGATAATCTGCAAATATAGTTTTTTTTGTCCAAACCCCTGCATCGGGGCGGTGTTGCTGCCGTTCTGTCCGCTTCCCGACGCGAAGGCAGGTCGGAGCCTGCCATCCTGTCAGGTTTGCGGCGCGGAACCGGGGGTGTCCCGGGGGCTCTCCGCTGGCTGCGGAAACGGCCTGCGATGGCCGCCGCGTTGCCTTTTCGTCCCGGAATGCTTTTCGCTCCGGATGTTGTTTGCTGAGAACTAATGCCTTGCAGCGCTCCGGCCTCCTGCGTCCGGGGCGTTGGCCTGCCTGCTAAAAATTAAACGTTCGGGGCATTTTATTATTGTAAAACACTATCTTTGCAAATTGGATGCAAATCCTGCGCCGCAGCTGCATTTGGCGGAAAATAGCGGGGGGGGCCGCCCCGCCGGCCGGAACATGACAAAGAAAAAAGATCAAAACATAACAGAAAGAGAGACGACTATGGAAATCGCAGCGAAATACGCTCCGCAGCAGATCGAACAGAAGTGGTACGACTACTGGATGGAGCACGGCTTCTTCCACTCGGTTCCCGACGCGCGGGAGCCCTATACGATCGTAATTCCGCCCCCCAACGTGACAGGCGTGCTGCACATGGGCCACATGCTCAACGAGACGATCCAGGACGTGCTGGTGCGCCGCGCGCGGATGCAGGGTAAGAACGCCTGCTGGGTGCCGGGCACCGACCACGCGTCGATCGCCACCGAGGCGAAAGTCGTGGCCAAGCTCAAAGCCGAGGGGATCGACAAGGGTTCGCTCACGCGCGAGGAGTTTTTGAAGCATGCGTGGGAGTGGAAGGAGAAGCACGGCGGCATCATCCTGAGCCAGTTGCGCCGCCTCGGCGCGTCGTGCGACTGGGAGCGGACGAAGTTCACGATGGATCCGGCGCTGAGCCGGAGCGTCATCAAGGTTTTCGTAGACCTCTATAACAAAGGGAAGATTTACCGCGGCGTGCGGATGGTCAACTGGGACCCCGCCGCGCTGACGGCCCTCTCGGACGAAGAGGTGATCCACCGCGAGTCGCAGGGCAAGCTCTACTACCTGCGCTATATGATCGAGGGGACGGCGGACTACCTGGTCGTGGCCACGACGCGGCCCGAGACGATCCTCGGGGACACGGCGCTGTGCGTGAACCCGAACGACCCGCGCTACCGGCACCTGCCCGCGGACGCCCGTGTGATCGTGCCGCTGGTGAACCGTTCCGTGCCGGTGATCCGCGACGAGTACGTCGATATCGAGTTCGGTACCGGCGCGCTGAAGGTGACCCCGGCGCACGACGTGAACGACTACATGCTCGGTGAGAAATACGGCCTCGAGACGATCGACATCTTCAACGACGACGGCACGCTCAACGCTCATGGCGCGCAGTATGCGGGCATGGACCGCTTCGATGTGCGCAGGCAGATCGAGATCGACCTTGCGGAGGCCGGGCTGCTCGAAAAGGTGGAGCCTTACACGAACCAGGTGGGCTATTCCGAACGCACCAACGTGCCCATCGAACCGAAGCTCTCGATGCAGTGGTTCCTGAAGATGGAGGAGCTCGCCCGGCCCGCGCTGAAGGCGGTGATGGAGGATACGGTACGGCTCGTTCCGGCCAAGTTCAAGAATACCTACCGCTACTGGATGGAAAACGTCAAGGACTGGTGCATTTCGCGCCAGTTGTGGTGGGGGCAGCAGATTCCGGCCTACTACCTGCCCGAGGGCGGTTACGTGGTGGCCGAGACGCCCGAAGAGGCGCTGGAGGTGGCCCGCGAAAAGACCGGCAACCCGTCGCTCTCACCCGCGGACCTGCGGCAGGATCCCGATGTGCTCGACACGTGGTTCTCGTCGTGGCTCTGGCCGATTTCGGTCTTCGACGGCATCAACAACCCCGAAAACGACGAGATCAAATACTATTATCCGACCAACGACCTGGTGACCGGGCCCGACATCCTCTTCTTCTGGGTGGCGCGCATGATTATCGCCGGGTACGAATACCGCGGCGAGAAACCGTTCGGCAGCGTCTACCTGACCGGAATCGTGCGCGACAAACTGCGCCGCAAGATGAGCAAGTCGCTCGGCAACTCGCCCGACCCGATCGAACTGATCGATCGCTACGGCGCCGACGGCGTGCGCGTGGCGATGCTGCTCTGCTCGGCCGCCGGCAGCGACCTGCTGTTCGACGAATCGCTCTGCGAACAGGGACGCAATTTCGGGAATAAGATCTGGAACGCCTACCGCCTCGTACAGGGCTGGCAGGTGGATGAACGGCTGGTCCAGTGCGAAGGCAACCGCCTGGCGGTGGAGTGGTTCGACGCGATGCTGAACCGCACGCTCGCATCGGTCGAGGCCGATTTTGCCGCGTACCGCATCTCCGAGGCGCTGATGCAGCTGTATAAGCTCTTCTGGGACGAATTTTCGGGCTGGTATCTCGAAATGGTGAAGCCCGCCTACCAGCAGCCGATCGACCGCGCGACGCTCGATGCGACGCTCGGTTTCTTCGACAAGCTGTTGCGCGTGCTGCACCCGTTCATGCCCTTCTTGACCGAGGAGCTGTGGCAGAACATCGCCCCGCGGAAAGATGGCGAGAGCCTGATGATGAGCCGCCTGCCGGAGGTGAAATGTGCGTGCGGCGAGGGTTCTGGTTCCCGGGATGCCGGGGCGGAAGGATTGCTCGCCGGGGCGGAACTGCTCAAAGAGGCGGTTTCGGGCGTGCGCAACATCCGCAAGGAACACAACCTGCCGAACAAGGAGGCTCTGGAGCTGTGCGTGATCGCCGACGAGAACTACCCGGCGGCTTTCGCCCCGCTGCTGGAGAAGATGGCGAACCTCTCCGCCGTGCGCACGGTGGGGGAGAAGCTGCCCGATGCGGCGGCGTTCGTGGTCAAGACGACGCAGTATTTCGTGCCGCTGCCGGGGAAGATCGACGCGGCCGAAGAGCTGCCGAAGCTCGAAGCCGAGCTGGAATACCTCGAAGGGTTCCTCGCTTCGGTAAACAAAAAGCTCTCGAACGAACGTTTCGTGCAGAGCGCCCCGGAGAAAGTGGTCGCCAACGAGCGGGCCAAGCAGGCCGACGCCGAGGCGAAGATCGCGGCGCTGCGCGAACGGATCGCGGCGCTGAAATAGCCGCGGGACGGGTGCGTCCGGCAGGGTGCGGTTCAGGTACTGTCGGTACGGGGCGCGTTGCCGGGGCGGGATGTAATTGCGCTATGCCGCTGCTTTACGGAAAAAGAGCGCAGGAGATGAAAGCGAGCCACGGGCATCTGCCCGTGGCTCGCTTTGTTCAGGTGCGGCTCCGATGGATGCGGACGCGAATGATGCTGCTTTTCCCGGTGCGGCGGTAGCGGTCGGGCCGATTCCTCGAAATGTGTGGCGAATGTACCCGGTCTTATCTCTCAGGCGAACGGAAAACCACCGCGCGGATCGTGCGGCGCGAACGGTCGAGTTCGGTCTCGACCACCCCGGTCAGCGCGTCCGGAGCGTCGTGGCGGCGGTTGGCCCGGTAGAGGCGGCGGTAACCGAGCAGGTCGCGCGCGAGTTCCGGCCAGCGTGCCTCCCAGCCCCGCGGCCAGCGTACGAGGCGCTGCACCGTGGCCGAATTGGAGAGGATGCGCGCCTCCTTGTTGCGCGACTGGTGCGTCCACGCGATGCGCACCTCCGGCACCAGGCGCCCCACCGCCCGCGCGAAGCCGCGTCCGCCGTTGTTGCTTTCGAAAAGCGCTTCGCGTACGTCCGCGCGGCGCAGCATCGCGGCCGCCTGCGGTTCGGTCGCCTCCATCGGCTCCGGCGTGTAGAGCGCGTCGGTCAGGTAGATCATGCCGTCGCCGCCCACCGCGTAGCAGAGCGAGCAGAGGTAGTCGTCGCCCGTATCGGCGGTGTCGGTGTAGTTGCCGCGTTTGACCACCGTCGCGGGCAGTTCGTCGTAGGTGGCGAACCCTTCGCCGTAAAGCAATCCCTCTTTTGAGGCCGGGCGCCCCTGGTAGAGCGCTTCGAACAGGTGCGGGTCGAGTCTGCGCCGCGCGTCGAGCAGCGCGCGCGAATGGCGTGCGGGCCACAGCGCCTCGCCCTTGCCGCGCGGATCGGCCGGAGTGGGCGGCGACTCTTTGATCGCTTCGAAATTCAGCATCAGCCAGCAGTCGGGCGGCAGCGTGCCGAGCTGAGAAAAGTCGGTCAGCCCGACGACCCGTTCGTGCGCGGCGATGCGTCCGGGCAGGTCCTCTTCGTGCCAGCGGGTGCCGACGATCAGCTCCTGCGAGCCGTTGTGCAGGCGCGTGCGCGCTACTGCGTTGTACCACTCCCACGCGTTGTCGCGCACCAGCGGAGAATTGGCCTCCAGCGCGTCCTTGAACAGGTCGTCGAGGATCAGCAGGTCCACCGTGTTGCCGGTGAGCGATCCTTCGCGCCCGACCGCGAGCAGGCCGCCGCTTTGCCCGGCGAGGTCGAACTCCTCGGCGGTGCGGACCAGATTTCCGGCCCCGGCGGCGGAAGGGGCGGCAGCCTCTTTTTTGTTTCCGGTACCTCCGTGCAGCGGTTTGAGCCGGGTGTCCGGGAAAAGTTCTGCGTAGGGAGCGCTGTCGATCAGCTGCTGGATGCGGCGGTTAAAGCGCGACGCGAGCCGCAGGTTGTACGACGCGAGCGCGATGCGCAGGTCGGGGCGGATGCCCAGCGCATAGGCGGGCAACAACACCGAAGAGCCGAGCGACTTGCCGTGCTGCGGCGGTACCGAGACGATCAGCCGCCTGACGAGCCCTTTGGCAAAGGCGTCCAAGGTACGGTAATAGGCGGTGTGGAAAGGTGTCGGGCAGAAGCCGGGAACGCACCGTCGCGCGAAGTCCGGCAGGCTGCGCCGCGCCAGTTCGCTCTGGACTGCCCGGCGCGTGATTGTCAGCCGGGGCCGGGGATCGGGAACGGAATGCAAGTTTATAGCGGCGGCCGGACAGGTGTTCGGGGCCGGAGTTCGGCCCGGGGCGGTATCCGGGAAGGTCTCGCCGGAGCCGGGCGGCTGCGGGGTGTTTGCGGGAAAGGTTTCGTTCATCGTGCGGGTCGGGGCTGGGGTTGAGGCCGGATGCGGTCCGGGAGCAGGGAGGCGGTACGGGTTGGCTGTTGGCGTGGGATTCCGATCTGGGCTGAGATCGGGGAGCGGTTTCGGCTGCGGTTTGAGGTTTGGTTTCGGCTGCGGGCATCGCGGCGCGCCATTCGGGCAGTGCGGAGAGTTCGGCCAGCGCGGCATCGGAGAGCGTCGAGAGGTCGATCGGCGTATCGTCGCCGGGCGCGCCGTCGTCCGGGGTGCGGGGAGTGTTCGCGCCGCTGCGTTCCGGGCTGGTTTTGCCTGCTGCGCTTTTCACGGCTGGGCCCGGAGCGGGCTTCGCCTGCCACCGGTCCGGGTTCAGGTTCGTCAGTGCGAAGAGGATCGCGTCGAGGTCGGGTGCGACCGTGCGGCGCGTCACCACCTCGCTCTTGAGCCGCCGCCCGCCCTCCGGATCGGGTTCGTACGTGCGTTTGACCTCCTGCATCGTATAGCCCCTGACACAGCGGGCCAGTCCTTGCAGCGCCTTCTTTTCGAGCGCACAGCGCTGCGCCTCGCCGGGCGGGTACCCCGTTTCGGTTTTGACGGTTGCTGCTTCCGGTACGGCTGTTTTCGGAACTTTTGCATTCGGGTTTCCCGAACCGGGAAACCCTTCGCACGGGAGCGCCTGTCCCGGAGCGCCGGTTCCGGCGGAGGGAGGGCCGGGCGATTCCGCTCTGTCGGCAAGGATCCTGTTTTCGGTCAGCTGCCACCCTTCGGGCAGTTCCAGGTTCCAGAGGTCTGCCACGCAGGGATTTACAAGATTTGATTGCATTTCGATCGGGTTGTTTGGACGGAGCGGCAGGAGTCCAACCTGCCGGACGGAAGATCGTCCGCGGTTCCGGCCCTGACGGGCGTCCCCGTGCCGAAGGGGGCCGGAAGGTCGAGAGGCGGGGCGTCCCCCGGTGGGCGGGTGCCTCTCGCGGCGTCGCCTGACGCATGCGCTCCGTGATGCGGATACCCGAAGAAATTTCCGGGTCCGGGCTTGGATTTTCCGTGGAAAATCCGTTTATTGAAGATATTTTCTGAACGTTCTTTGCCTGTGCTCCGGCTGTTTCCTGCTATGCGGACGGGCTGCCCGGCATTGCCGGGCAGCGTGTTCTGCCGGCGGAGCAAGCAAGGAAGGCGCGGGGTGAAGAAGTAGTCGGTCGTGCGCTAGGCTTCGAGAAAACGGCTCAGCTCGCTCCAGCTGAAATCGGTGAGCACTTCGCCGTCGCGTTGGTGCAGGTGGTATTCCCACCACACGGGCGTGGCCGATGCGAGGCGTCCCGTGTCGGGGTCGTTGCGCAGGATCAGCGTGCAGGTGAGTGTGGAGTAGAACTCTTCGGTGTCGTATTCGAGCTGGCCGTTGAAGAACTCCTTCCCGGTGAGTTCGTCGCGCAGCTGTGCGGCAATGGCCTGGTAAGTTTGGTCGTCGATGGAAATCATGGTCGTGTCGTTTTTTACAAAAGTAGCCTGCCGGGAGATTGGCTGATTATACAATTCTTGAATTTCCGGACGTGAAACAAAAGAATTGACTGCCACTGTATTTGGTTAATAAAATAAAACCTCTTAACTTTGTCTTACAAATATAAGTTCAAATTTTGGATTTTGTACTCTTTTTGCAAGAAATAATTGCAAAAAAAATCTTTTCGATATGAGGGAGCGATTGAGGTTGATACGCAAAGAGTTGGGGTTGACGCAAGAGGCGCTCGCCCAAAAATTGGGCATCGGGAAGAGTGCGCTGTCGATGATCGAGACCGGCCGCGCATCGCTTTCGGAGCGAAATAAAAATATTATTGTTCAGGAATTGAACGTTAATCCCGAGTGGCTCGAAACCGGACAGGGGCAGATGTTTTTCGAACAGCGGCCCGAGGCGGTCTTCACGAACCGCACCGACCGCAGACTGCCCACGCAGAGCGTACCCCTCTATAATATAGAGGGAACCGCCGGGCTGGTGCCGCTTTTCCTGGACCGGGAGTCGGTGCGCCCGGTCGACTACATCCACATTCCGAACCTGCCCCGCTGCGACGGTGCGATCTACGTGGTGGGCGACAGCATGTATCCGCTGCTCAAGAGCGGCGACATCGTGCTCTACAAGCAGGTGAGCGGCATCGAGAACATCTTCTGGGGGGACATGTACCTGCTCTCGATCGATATCGACGGCGAGGAGTACGTGACGGTCAAGTATATCCAGAAGTCCGAAAACGAGGGGTGCGTGAAGCTCGTGAGCCAGAACCCGCACCATGCCGACAAGGAGGTACCGGTCGAGCGGATCCGTGCGCTGGCGTTCGTCAAGGCGAGCATCCGCATGAACTCGATCCGGTAGCGCGCGGCGGGGTGCCGCAGGAATCCGCCCGATTGAATCCGGGGGCGGCGGCACGGATACAATAGAGGTGTAATAGATATGGACAAGAAAATGTTTCGGGTACGGGCCGAAGCCCGGCACTCCCGGAGCGTGACAAAATAACCCAACCGATATGGACGTAAAGATATCGCCCCGCTGGAAAGAGCTGCTCGGGGCCGAGTTTGAAAAACCCTATTTCGCCGAGCTGGTGCGGTTCGTCAAACAGGAGTATGCCACGCGGCGCGTTTTTCCCGCCGGGCGCAACATTTTCCATGCGTTCGACATGTGCGACCCGGACGACATCAAAGTGGTCGTGATCGGGCAGGATCCTTACCACGGCGAGGGGCAGGCGCACGGGCTCTGTTTCTCGGTGAACGACGGCGTGCCGTTTCCGCCGTCGCTGGTCAATATATTCCAGGAGGTGCGCGACGATACCGGGGCCGCCGTGCCCGCGAGCGGCAACCTCGACCGCTGGGCGTCGCAGGGCGTGCTGCTGCTCAACGCGGTGCTGACCGTGCGCGCACACGAGCCCGCCTCGCATGCCGGCAGGGGCTGGGAACAGTTCACCGATGCGGTGGTGCGTGCGATCGCCGCGCACCGCGACCGGGTCGTCTACATGTTGTGGGGCTCTTACGCGCAGCGCAAGGGCGCGATCGTCGATCCGGCGCGCAACTGTATCCTCAAGGCGGTGCATCCGTCGCCGCTGTCGGCGTACCGGGGGTTTTTCGGCTGCCGCCACTTCTCGCAGGCGAACGCCTACCTCGAGGCCAACGGCCGCACGCCGGTCGTGTGGTAAAGCCGCCGGGAGCGCCGGTTCCGCAGGGAAAGAGGGGATTACCTGCCGCATAGACCGGACTGCGGGATAAACGGCGGCGATAGAATGTACGGCCGGAACGGGGATAGGTGCAACCGTCCGGGAAATTTCCCGTGCCGGGACGGGGGGAAGATTATAGTCGCATGCAACAAGCCACAGTCTTGACTGTGGCTTGTTGCATCGGGTGGATGCATGGATGGCCGGGAGGTAATTTATGCCGTATTGTTGCTTTCTCGCATTTGCGTGCCGGGCAGCCTGCCGAACCGGCCTGAATCATTTTGTCTGAGCCGATTTTGATATCCTGCGATATTTCATTTGCAGTTCTCGTAAAAATAGCTTATATTTCAAGTAATTGGAAGACGCTGAACCCCGATCCGACATCTGACCGTTCGATTACTACCTTGTTCACCCGATAATGTTTTGATCATGAAAAAAACTTTTATCGTAATCGCGGTAGTGAGCGTATTGCTTACCGTCTTTGCCGCCTGTGTGAAGGAACAGTATCCGCAACCGGATGATATTTCCGCGGTACCGGAGGGCATGATTACGGTCGACGAAGCCAAAATCTATTTCTTCCGGCATTCCGACGGTTCGGTTTCGGCCTTGAACCGGGATCGATTGTATCTGCAAAATGCGTTCTTTGCTGCGTCCGGTGGCGATACTGCGGGCGTTCTCACGAAAACTTTTGCGACCTCATCCCGCTCCGGGCTGCCCCTTTGGGAAGAGGCTGTGGTGATCGTCAACCCAAAATATTCCACGTTGCGGGTGCCCTTGTCCGAGAATGTGTCCGGAATTTCGCGGATAGGTTTCGGAGACGATAAAAACCGGATCGAATATCGCGAGGCCCGCACCCGGTCCAGCCTGATTGTGCAAATGCTGCATGAAGACGGCCGTATAAGGCAGTATGTCGAAACCGTTATCCGGTCGGATCGCAGTCTGACCGGGGATTCTTACGTGCTGATTACCGATGTTGCGGGCGAATTCCTGTGGTGCGACCGATGGAAAAACGGGAAACGGACGGATATGGCGCTGGTGGGTAGCAGTTTGCCATCTTCTGCATCTGCCGACAGCCAGAAATTGCTCTTGTACGGCATATCGCTGAGGTCTATCTGGGACACCAACGAATTGGGCGAGGTGGGTGTTCCGGCACGTCCGTGTCCGAGTTGCCGTCACGACCCCTGCACCTGTTGTTACCGTTGCGGGCACGATCCCTGCGTCTGCTGTACGAAATGTAACCAATATCCGTGCGAGTGCTGGGTCTGTCCGCATTGCGGCAGCAAGTTCTGCGATGGAAAGCAGTGTCAGGCGCCTCCGGATAAACCCGACCCCGGCGATCCCGGCGGCAGCGGTTCAGACCGTCCGGAATCGCCCGGTTTTCCGCTGGTCAACATGAAAATGGATACGGCCACGCAAAAGAAACTCAATAAATTACTCAGGAAAATCCATGAGGACTGCATGGGGCAAAAGTTGCTGGCCGCGTTGAATTATAATTTCAATAGAGAACTTACGATCAAGTACAATCCGGATATTATGGTAACCGCACGCGTCAACGGCGTCTATACTCAATCCACGCATACGATTACCATAGGCACGGAATCCCTGTCTACGTTTACCGAAGAGCTTTTTCACGCCTACCAAGGGTACGATCCTGCAAAACCCTATACTACCGACGCCAAGCTTAATTACGAAGTGGAAGCGAAAATAGCGGCGACGCAAATTAAACAGCGTGCCGGTGAGTTTGCAAAAGGAGGTTCTTTAGAAAGAGAATACGAGAAAATGTTTTTAAGCTATGCTAGAACTCCTTCTGCCACACAATACACCCATATCGTTTATATTTTACGCAAAATTGGCTACAAAACACAGGAATATCCCGAAAACTCCGCTTACCGGAGTATCGATGCCCTGAAAAGTCTGTCCGTCGATTGCAATCACGATTAAAACCGCATATCATGAAACTTTTTTTAGCTTTTTTCCTACTTTGCCTCATGGGGTTTTCCGCCGTTCCGGTTCTCGGTCAGGTCGGGATGCCGTCCCATTCGATTGTCAACCCCGATTCGGTGAGCCATAACTTTTACGAACGGGAAACCGTCAAGGGGAATACGATTACCTATAAAGTCGATTATTCTTTAGGTTCGCTGTATCAGATTTCCAACATCAACAACACCCGCGTCGGTGAACTGATGTCTTTGAAGGACGGTTCGACTCCCACGGAGCCCGTCGATAGGGGAGGGGATTTGGATGTGGTTTCTTTGGAACCTGTCTATCGGGCTTTCCTGGAGACTTTCACCCCCGAAGAGATTCGTGTGTTGGCTCAGAATGACGAAGTTTTGTTTGTCGGTTATGCGCTGGACGAAACCGGATCGGTACTAGAGATTGATTTTACGATAGAGTCCGACCGTCCTCATCTCTATAACATTCCCCCGCAATACCTGGAGCAGCTAGAAACCAAGCTCAAATCTACGGTATCGTATGTGATTCCTCCGGATATGGCCTATCTGCGGGAGTATAAGTTTATCACCGTTTCCCAGGTTTGTCCGTTTAAAGGCCTTTTGGATAAGCTTTGATTTTAATAGGTATCCAGCATGAAACAATACGGGTTCGTTATTCTTTTGTTTTGTCTCGTTGGTTTTTCCTTCGTTCCGGTTTGTGGCCAGATCGGGATGCCGTCCCATTCGATTGTGAATCCCGATTCGGTGAGCCATAACTTTTACGAACGGGAAATTGTCAAAGGGAATACGATTACCTATAAAGTCGATTATTCTTTAGGTTCGCTGTATCAGATTTCCAACATCAACAACACCCGCGTCGGTGAACTGATGTCTTTGAAAGACGGCTCGACTCCTACGGAACCGTTGAATAGCAGCTTGGAGATCGTTTCTTTAGAACCTGTCTATCGTGCTTTTCTGGAAACTTTCACCCCCGAAGAGATTCGTGTGTTGGCTCAGAATAACGAAGTTTTGCTTGTCGGTTATGCTTTGAGCGAGAGCGGTTCAGTATTGGAGGTCGATTTTTCTATGTATCGCAATCGTCCTCATCTCTATAATATTCCCCCGCAATACCTTGAAAAATTGGAAGCTAAACTCAAATCGACAGTACATTATGTTATTCCGGAATATAAGCGTCAACAGTTATGCAAATACAATGTTATCACCGTTTCTCAAGTTTTCCCATTTAAAAGTTTTTTGGATAAGCTTTGATTTTAATAGGTATCCAGTATGAAAAAATACGGATTCGTTATTCTTTTGCTTTGTCTCGTCGGTTTTTCCTTCGTTCCGGTTTTCGGCCAGATCGGGATGTCGTCCCATTCGATTGTCAACCCCGATTCGGTGAGCCATAACTTTTACGAACGGGAAACCGTCAAGGGGAATACGATTACCTATAAAGTCGATTATTCTTTAGGTTCGCTGTATCAGATTTCCAACATCAACAACACCCGCGTCGGTGAACTGATGTCTTTGAAGGACGGTTCGACTCCCACGGAGCCTGTCGATAGGGGAGGGGATTTGGAAATCACGTCTTTGAATCCCGTTTATCAGGCTTTCCTGGAGACTTTCACCCCCGAAGAGATTCGTGTGTTGGCTCAGAATGAAGAAGTTTTGCGTATCGGTTATGCGCTGAACGAAACCGGAGCGGTCCTAGAAGTGCGTTTTACGATGTTGCGTGACCGTCCTCATCTGTATAATATTCCCCCGCAATACCTGGAGAAGTTAGAAACTAAACTCAAATCTACGGTATCGTATGTTATCCCTCCGCATATGGCCTATCTGCGGGAGTATAAGTTTATCACAGTTTCCCAAGATTGTTCGTTTAAAAGCTTTTTGGATAGGCTTTGATTTTAATCGGTATCCAGCATGAAAAAATACGGATTCGTTATTCTTTTGCTTTGCCTCGTCGGTTTTTCCTTCGTTCCGGTTTGTGGCCAGATCGGGATGCCGTCCCATTCGATTGTGAACCCCGATTCGGTGAGTCATAACTTTTACGAACGGGAAACCGTCAAGGGAGTAAGTAGAGTTATGTGTCTTCGGCATTTATCGGATATCGAAAGTGATGTTACCCGTCTTTTGGAATGAGACAAAAAGCAATGCTCATCAAAAGTCAAAAACCTTTTGATGAGCATTGCTTTTGATTTTGTAGCGAATAGTCGTTAGCGCAGGATGATCTCGTTGGAGCCGATCAGGTGGCCGTCGATGTAGATCATCACCTGGTACTTGCCGCCCGTGATGCCCGTACCGTTGTAGAAGAGGCTGACGCTCAGGTCTTCGTTCTGGTAGTCCACCTGGCGCGTGGCCGAGTAGGTGATCATGTCGCCCTCGTAGTTGAACGCGGCGTTGCTCCGGTTGGCCAGCACGTAGCCGTCCGGGCCGATGATGCGGGCATAAACGTTGCGTTCGCCCGGCTGCGAGAGTTCGTTGCCCACCAGCACGAAGTCCACGCGGAGCCGTTCGGCCCTCGCTGCGCGGCTCACCACCTTGTCGCTTCGGTTCAGGGCCACCAGCGCGATGTCGCGCGCACGGATGACGGCCCCCTTCTGCACTTTGGTCGAGAGCTCCTGCGCCTTTTCCTCGGCTTTGTCGGCCCGCAGGCGCGCTGAGGTAATCTGCTTGCGGTAAGTGATATTTTCGTTGACAAGTTTCTGGTTCAGCGTGTTGAGCGAGTCGATCTGGTGGATGTACCCCTCCATTACGGTGCGCATGTAGCCGAGCCGTTTCTCGTAATCCTTGATTTTGCGGCGCGTGAGGACGCGTTCGTTCTTCAGCGTTTCGAGCAGCGAGTCGGCCTTGAAGCGCTCGGTGGTCAGGTGCTGCGCGAGCGTGTCGTTCTCGGTGCTGAGCGTGTCGTAGTTGGCCAGCATCATCGTCAGGCGGGCCGTCAGCGTGTCGCGCGCTTCGGCGTAGTCGGCCTGCATCTGTTTGACCTGCGTGAAATAGAGTACCGACAGCGCGCCGAGGATCACGGCCAGGATCACGATCATGATCTTGAGCCCTTTGATCGACTTTTGCGGCGGGGTCTGCTGCGGCGGGTAGCCGCCGTATCCCGGGTCGTACCCCTGGTTATAGCCCTGATTGTAATCCTGCTGGTAGTTGTTGTTGTAGTTGTCCATCTCTCAAAGCTTTCGGAAAGTGTACGAAGACAAAAAGACTACGGTAAATTATGATGCAAAGATAACAGAATGCGGTTAAATTGCTGCCTTTTGCGGCGGTTTTGTGTGACTTTTCCCGTTCCGGTGCCGTTATTCCGCTTCGGTTCGTCCCTTTTTTGCCGTTCGTCCGGGTGTCCGGGTCCGCTACCCGCAAAATCCGTGCATTTTTGCCGAGCTGTCCCGTTTGTGGGGGCGGACTTCGTTCCCGGCGCCGCTTCTCTGCAGACGGCCCGTTGCCTGGCCGGGAAGGAGGGCCCGTTACCGTTACAGGGAAGACCGTACCGTCCGGCTGAACCGCCTATTTGATTTTGCTCGTCAGCGGGTATTTCAGGTTCGACGCGTCGAGCAGCCGCACGCGCACGGACCCGATGCGGATCGGCGATTCGAGGTAGAGCGGAATCTTGTTCAGGTCGTCCGATATCCAGAGGTAGAACTCCGAACCGTCCTTGAACGATTCGCCCGAGGAGGTGGCCAGCTCGCAGACGAACTTCAGCGTGCGGAACTTGCCCACGCCTTTGATGTTGCGCACCTCGCGCCCCGCGAGGCGGTAGTTGATGCGGCGGATCGTGTCTTCGAGCACCATTTCGAGCGTATGCTTCTCGCCGGGGCGGAACTTTGCGGCATCTTCGCAGCGCAGGTTGAAAAAGAGTGCGACCGCGTCGAAACTCCCTTCGGTGAGCGGCATCGTCTTGAGCGTCGCGGTGGGGTTCTTGTGGTTGCGGAACGAGGTGTGCACCTGTTTCGCGTCCCAGTCGTAGGTGTATTTGCTCGAGGTGCGGTACTTGCCCTCGCGGATTTCGGCGCGCAGTTCGAGCGGACGCAGCGTCCGGTAGTCGAGGCTGCTGTAATAGGAGTCGTTCAGGTCGAAAAACCAGCGGAAGAAGGGGTAAACGCGGCCGTTCGCGTCGATCTGGTAGACTTTGGTTCCGTCGAGCCATCCTTCCCGCGTGACGAAGGTCACTTCGGCCACGTCGGTATTGATACCTGCCTTGTAGCTGACCACGTAGGTGAGTTTCTCCCCGTGCGTGAAGGCCGGGTTTTTGGATTGGGCGGCGTCCGCCGGGGTGCCGGAAGTCTGCCCGCAGAGCGGCGTCCCGAACAGGCAGGCGGCGAGCAGGTATAAGGTCGTAAACAATTTGTTCATGCGCATCTTTCAGTCTGTTTGTAGGTCTGCGGGGTGTTTCTTCCCTTAATTTTCACCTGTGCGGCCCGGTGTGCTAGCCGACCTTCCCGCTGGAACGGCCGACCTGTAAGGCGGCTGGCTCGCTTCGCGGCGGCCGGGGCCGACGGCATTGCCGGGAGGACCGGGATTTCCCGAACCTCATTTTCAATACAACGCAAAATCCGGCCCAAAGTTATGAAATCATGCTGAAATCCATCACTTTTTGCGGACGGTACCTTTCGGCCAGTTCGCGCAGCTGCCGGTTTTCCGGCTTCGAAAGTCCCGGATCGTCGTCGAGAACCTTTTCGGCCGCCTCCCGCGCGAGGGTGAGTATCTGTCCGTCCTTGCCCAGGCTCGCGATCTTCAGGTCGAACGCCAGCCCGCTCTGCTGCGTACCGGTCATGTCTCCCGGGCCGCGCAGCTGCAGGTCCAGTTCGGCCAGCTCGAAACCGTCGGAAGTCGACACCATCGCGCCGAGCCGCTTGCGCGATTCCGCCGAGAGCTTGTCGCCGCTCATCAGGATGCAGTAGGACTGTTCCCCGCCGCGCCCCACACGGCCGCGGAGCTGGTGCAGCTGCGAGAGGCCGAAACGCTCGGCGCTTTCGATCACCATGATCGACGCGTTGGGCACGTCGACGCCCACCTCGATCACCGAGGTGGCCACCATGATCTGCGCCGTGCCGCTCTTGAAGAGGTTCATGCCGTACTCCTTGTCGGCGGGCTTCATCTTGCCGTGTACCACGACCGTCACGTACTCCGGCGGCGGGAAAGCCTGCGTGATGCCCGCATAGCCGTCTTCGAGGTCTTTGTAGTCCATCTTTTCGGACTCCTTGATCAGCGGATAGACGATGTAGACCTGCCGGCCCTTTTTGATTTCGTCGCGGATGAAGCCGAACACCCGCAGGCGGTGCGAGTCGTGGTAGTGCACCGTGCGCACCGGTTTGCGGCCCGGCGGCAGTTCGTCGATCACCGAGACGTCCAGGTCGCCGTAGAGGGTCATCGCCAGCGTGCGCGGGATCGGCGTCGCGGTCATTACCAGCACGTGCGGCGGCGAGTCGTTTTTGAGCCACAGCTTCGCGCGCTGCTCGACCCCGAAGCGGTGCTGCTCGTCGATCACCACGAAGCCGAGGTTCCGGAACTGGACGCCCTCTTCGATCAGCGCGTGCGTGCCGATGAGGATGTCGCATGTGCCGCCGAGCAATTCCGAGGCGATCTCCGTGCGCTCTTTCTTGCGTGTCGAGCCGGTCAGCAGGCGTACCGAAGCGATCCCTTCGGTCAGCCGCGAAATGGTGGCGAAGTGTTGTGCGGCGAGGATTTCGGTCGGGGCCATCAGGCAGGCCTGGAAGCCGTTGTCGACCGCGATCAGCATGCTCATCAGCGCGACGAGCGTCTTGCCGCTGCCCACGTCCCCTTGCAGCAGGCGGTTCATCTGGTGGCCGGTGGCGGTGTCCTGCCGGATTTCGCGAATCACGCGCTTCTGCGCGCCGGTGAGCGGGAAGGGGAGCCGCTCGCTGTAAAAACGGTTGAACTTTTCGCCGACGGTGGTGAAGAGAAAACCGTTGTTCTTGCCTACGCGCTGCTGCCGGTCGGCGAGGATCACGAGCTGCACGCCGAAGAGTTCCTCGAACTTGAGCCGCAGTTCGGCGGCTTTGAGCCTCTGGTCGTTTGCGGGAAAGTGGATGTCGTGCAGCGCGTCGCGCAGCGACGGGAGCCGGTACTCTTCGAGGATGCGCTGCGGCAGCGTCTCGGCGATCCGTTCCCCGGCGAGCGCCCACGCGTTACAGACGAGGTTGTAGATCGCTTTGGTGCCGAGGCGTTTGTTGTTGAGCTTTTCGGTGGTGCTGTAGACGCCCTGCACGCCTGCGGCGGGCCGGTTCTGCTGCGCGAGGGTCGATTCGACCTCGGGGTGCACGAGGCTGAGCGAGCCGTTGAAGAAGGCTGGGCGGCCGAAAATGATGTATTCACGGCCCATTTCGAGCTGCTTTTCGATCCAGCCGATTCCTTTGAACCAGACCAGTTCGGCCGTGCCGGAACCGTCGCTTACGGTGGCGACGAAACGTTTTTTCGCGCCGCCTCCCGCGTGCTGGAAGCCGGTGATGCGCGCCCGGAGCTGGATGTAGGAAAGCGAATCGTCGCGGATTTCGCCGATGCGGTAGAAGCGGGTGCGGTCGATGTAGCGGTACGGGTAGTGGCGCAGCAGGTCGCCCACGGTGCGGATGCCCAGCTCCGTGCGCAGCAGGTTCGCGCGCGCCTCGCCGACGCCCGTGAGGAACTTGATATCGTTGTCGAGTGGCTGGCTCATGTCGTCGTGTTTCGCTCTCTTCGCCGGTGCGGCGGTAAATCCGCTCCTGTTGTGTAAAGATACGCGAATTTATTAAATTTGCGAGGTGCCCGGTCCGTTTTCGGCGACGGGGCACAACTTCCGGGCTGTCCGGACGAATTTCAGGCCGTGGTCGGAATCCGGTGGCCCGGCGGGTTTTAGGCCCGATTGTCCGGTTGGTTGCCGGGGCCGGTTTTCCGGAAGCGCCGGGGAAGCGGGGAAGGGAGAGGGTTCCGGGCGAACGTTTGGCCGAAGGGGAGCCGCTAATGAATGAAGATTCGATAAAAAGAGCACCATGAGAAAATATTGCGATTCGCTTACCGCTTATGCGCGTGCGGTCACCCGTCCGGTGGCGGTGGGAAGCGTGGTGATCGGCGGGGGGAATCCCGTGCGGATCCAGTCGATGACCAACACCGACACGAACGATACCGAGGCCTCTGCGGCGCAGGTGCGGCGCATTGCCGGGGCGGGCGGCGAGATCGTGCGGCTCACCGCACAGGGACGCCGCGAGGCGGCGAACCTCGCCGCGATCCGCGCCCGGCTGCGGGAGGAGGGATGCTCCGTGCCGTTGGTGGCCGATATCCATTTCGTGCCGGAGGCGGCCCTCGTGGCGGCTGAAAATGTAGAGAAGGTGCGCATCAACCCCGGTAATTTCAACGACCGGGGAGCCCAGTTCGACCGCCTGGTCGCCCTCTGCCGCGAGCACGGCACGGCGCTGCGCATCGGCGTGAACCACGGTTCGCTGTCGGCCGCCGTGATGGAGCGCTACGGCGATACGCCCGAGGGGATGGTCGCTTCGGCGGTCGAGTACCTCGCCCTCTGCCGCGAGCGCGGGTTCGATCCGGTGGTGGTGTCGCTCAAGTCGAGCAACGTGCGCGTGATGGTGCAGGCTTACCGGCTGCTGGCCGCCGAGATGCGCGAACGGGGCTGGGACTACCCGCTCCACCTGGGCGTCACCGAGGCGGGCGACGACATGGAGGGGCGCATCAAGTCGGCGGTGGGCATCGGCGCGCTGCTGGCCGACGGTCTCGGCGACACGATCCGCGTCTCGCTGACCGAGGCGCCCGAGCGCGAAATTCCCGTCGCACGGCAGCTGGCCGATTACTTTGCCGCCCGCGAGGGACACGCGCCGATTCCGGCCGTGGACGAATCGTTTTACTCGCCGTACGAATACCGCCGCCGCCGCTCGGAGCCGGTGGAGGGCGTCGGAGGCGACCGGCCCCCGGTAATCTGGAGCGAGCTGCCCGAGGCGCTGCGCGGGAAGGTCTTTTACGCCGATATACATTCCGTCGGGGAGGTGCCCGACGGGCGTATCGTGGTGCTCACTACCGCGAACGGCAACGGCGTGGCCGAGCAGCGCGCCTTTTTCCTGCGCATGGAGCAGGCGGGCAAACGCAACCCGGTCATTGTCAAACGCAGTTACCGCGAACGCTCGCTGGAGGCGTTGCAGGTGAAGGCCGCCGCCGACACGGGCATGTTGTTTTTGGACGGTTACGGCGACGGGCTTTGGATCGAAAACGAAACGCCTGCAGGAGACGGACCCTCTGCCGCAGGCGGCCTGAGTGGTGCCGCAGCGATATCCGCCGCTGGCGAAGCGCGGGTCGGGGATGCGATGTCCGCTGCGGGCGGATGCAGTGGAAAAGAGCAGGCTGCGCAGATGGCGGGTCCCGGGGCGGACGATACGATTACCCCGGAGCGGATCGACGCGCTGAGCCTCGCGATCCTGCAGGCGGCCCGCGTGCGCATCTCGAAGGCCGAATACATCGCCTGCCCGAGCTGCGGACGGACGCTCTACGACCTGCAGGAGACGCTCGCGGCGATCAAGGCGCGCACGGCGCACCTGGTCGGGGTGAAAATCGGCGTGATGGGCTGCATCGTCAACGGTCCCGGTGAAATGGCCGATGCGGATTACGGTTACGTGGGCGCAGGCCCCGGACGCATTACGCTCTACCGCGGCCGCGAGGTGGTGCGGCGGGGTATCCCGCAGGCCGAAGCGCTCGACGAGCTGGTCGCGCTGCTGCGCGCCGACGGCAAGTGGCGCGAACCGTAGCCGGAGTTTCCCTCTGTCTGTGTTTCGATTCCGGCATGCTTCCCGGTTCGGCACGGCACGTGCAGGGTACACGAAAAATACATAGTTATGCGTTTTGGATGCGGTTTCCTGCAGACAGGACAGAGTGGAAACGGTCCGGTGATGCCGGGTAGTCCCGTTTCGGAACGATTAAAAAAGAGAAGATGAAAAACCTGAAGAACCGTTTTTGGCTGGGAGCCTGCATACTGGCGCTCGGTCTGGGGTCTTGTTCCGTGCGCGTGCGTACCGGCCGGCCGCTTCCTCCGGGACAGGAAAAACCGCTTCCTCCGGGACAGGCCAAGAAGATTACCGGCAGCCAGTCGGCCGCTCCTTATGCGCCCGGGCATAACAAATAAACCGCCGAAACAAATCCGGACCGAAGGCCGGATTTGTTTCGGTTGTCCCTGATGTACTCTGGTGCCCCGTTTGTAATTCCGATGCTCCCCGATGCGTCCCGGTGTTCTGATCTACCCCGATGTACAGGGAGTTACAGGTAGGGTAAATAAGTATCACGATCCCTGTCGCGCTGCCGGCAGGGATTTTTTGTTAAGGGCTGTCCGTTGCCGTCGTAAGGAGGTTCTTATTCGATCTGTTCCGGGGGCCTCGGTGTTGCGGGATTGCTAAAGGTCGGGCAAGTGGCGCGGACTGCAGTCCGCAGACACGGGCGCGGGGACTTACCGGTCCGGGTTGTCCGGGGCTAGCGAGCCGAGCCACGAGGTATAGTCGGCATCGAGCTCTTCGAGCCGGGCGAGCGTGCGGGACATCGCGTCGCGTGCGGCGCAGCCCGTGCGGTAGCTTGCATGGGAACGGGACGTCGCGAGGATGCCGTTCAGTTCGTCGAGCAGTTTGCGGCAGGTGGCGATCCGCTCCCGGCATTCGGTCTGGGCCCGGCGCATCAGTGCGCCCGTTTGGGTGGGGAGCGCTTCGGCGGCCGGAGCCGTTGCGAAAGCCTGCGCCGGGACTGCGGACCTCGCGGGGACCGGGTCGGCCGTAGGAGTTTGCGCTGCCGGGGCTTGCGCCGTTGCTCCGGTTTCATCCCGCAGTGCGGACCGGTCGCGCTTGCCGCTGTCGGGACGGACAACTTCCGCTTGACAGGGATCGGCCGGCGGGGTCGGATGCGGGAAGTCGGGCGGACTGGACGATACCGGAAGACCGGGGGAGGTCGGCCGGAGGGCAGCCTTCGATCCGGATTTGGAAGAGTGCCGGGTCATGAGGGGTCGGTGTTGTCCCGTCCGGTCCCGTGACGGAGATGCATGAAAAAAAGCGTGAGACCGTTGCCACTTACCCTGTCCTGAAGGCCTACGACAGCCCTGTCATGAATAAGCGCAACGGCTCACGCCGATGGCATGAACCTGTACGGGCATAACTCATGCCGGACGTGAGCCCGGCCAAGCACGTTGCACTCATTGCTCCATGACGTTCGAAAGGTCGTAGTTTTCAGAACGAAGCAATATGACAAACGCTTTCTGACCGTTTGTCATAACAAAAGTAATGAAAAAATGCGGAAATGCAACCTGCCTTTGTTCAGGACGTTCGCATTGTGCGCAGCGGCGGGACGCTGCCCGGTTCCGGCCGGGATTTCCGCGTCCGGACAGGCTGGAAAATTACTCCTTGGCCTGGCGCGTTTCGCGTGCGATGATGCACGAAAGGTAGTAGCCGTTCAGCGATTCGAGCTTTTCGAGCACCTCGGTCAGCTCGGTGATCATGCGGCGGTAGTTGTTGATGCGCTCCTGGCAGCTCATCAGCGCCTGCACCACGGCGGTGTAGGTTTCGAAATCGGGGGCTGTTTCGGCGGCCGCAGGATGTCCTGTTTCGGCGGATGCGGCTTGTTCGGCGGCCGGATGGCGTGCCGGTGCGCTGGCGTCGGACGGTGCGCGCTCGGCCGCGATCATGTCAAAGGCGGTTTTGGAGGTGGACATGGCGGTAGGTGTTGTCCGGCCCGGTCCCTGCGGCGGGAGAATGAAGAAAAAAGCGTGAGACCGTTGTCACTTACCCCCATGAAGGCCTGCGACAGCCCTGTCCTGAATAAACGCAACGGCTCACGCCGTAGGCATGAACCCATACAACATAACTCATGCCGGGACGTGAGCCCGGCCATCAGCACGTTGCGTTCATTGCTCCAGGAACATGAAAGGTCGCAGTTTTCAAGGGGAGCAATATGACAAACGCTTTCTGACCATTTGTCAGGTCAAAGGTAGTCAAAAAAAAGTGAAACGCAATGTTGCCCGGTTCTGTCAGAGGGGGCCGTATGCCGCTTCCTGCGGTGCGGACCGGACGGACGATTTTCCGGCCACCGCGGGTCGGCTTTCCTCGTCGTCCGGGGCGTTTCCCCGGTTTTCGGGCCGGAAGGATAGCAGGAGTGTGGTCGGGGAGATAAGGCGGCCTTCGGGGGCCCGAGGAGGGATAAGGGGCGGTATTGGCGGGTGCCGGGTGCCGGAAAAAGCCCCGCTCGGGAGTTGGGGAGAACGGTATATGCTTTACCTGCCACCTGCCCGTGCTACGGCATGGTCGATCGCATCGAGCAGGATGCGGCACGAGGCGTCGATCTCGTCGTCGGTGATCGTCAGCGGCGGTGCGATGCGCAGCGCCGTGGGCCAGAAGAGGAACCATTCGGTGAGCAGGCCCGTCTCCACGGCGCGCTGTACGACCCGCTCGCAGAGCGCCGCGTCGCCGAATTCGACGGCCATCAGCAGCCCGGCGCGGCGCACCTCTTTTACGGCCGGGTGCGCGCGCATCGCCTGTTCGTAGCGGGCTCCTTTCGCATCGGCCTGCTGCATCAGTCCTTCGCCGAGCAGGTATTCGAGCGCCGCGAGTCCCGCCGCGCAGCAGACCGGGTGTCCGCCGAAGGTGGTGATGTGCCCCAGCACCGGGTTGGTCTTGAGCGTAGACATGATCCCGTCCGACGAGATGAATGCGCCCAGCGGCATGCCGCCGCCGAAGGATTTTGCGGTGCAGAGGATGTCCGGGGTGACTCCCGCCTGCTGGAAGTAGTAGAGCGTGCCGGTGCGGCCCGTGCCGGTCTGGATTTCGTCGAAGATCAACAGGGCTCCGGTTTCGTCGCAGCGGCGCCGCAGCGCTTCGAGGAAACCGGGTGCGGGCAGCTGGATACCCCCTTCGCCCTGCACCGGCTCGACGATGACGCAGGCCGTGCGGGCGGTGATTTGTTCCAGGTCTTCGGGACGGTTGAACCTCAGCTGCTGCACGTCGGGCAGCAGCGGACGGTACGAATTGCGGTACTCCTCCCCGCCCATTACGCTCAGCGAGCCGTGCGTGCTGCCGTGGTAGGCGTTTTTAAACGAGACCAGTTCGGTGCGGCCCGTGTAGCGTTTGGCCAGCTTGAGCGCCCCTTCGACCGCTTCGCTGCCCGAATTGACGAAGTAGACCGATTGCAGTCGGGGCGGCAGCAGTTCGGCGATGCGGGCGGCATAGCGAACCTGAGGCGACTGGATCACCTCGCCGTAGACCATCAGGTGCAGGTAGTCGCGCGCCTGCGAGCAGACCGCTTCGACGACCGCCGGGTTGTTGTGGCCGACGTTGCTGACCGAGACGCCCGAGATCAGGTCGATCCACTTTTTGCCGTTCGGGCCGAGCAGCCACACGCCTTCGGCGCGCTCGACCTCGAGGCCCATCGGGAAATCGGAAGTCTGTCCGACGTGTTCGAAAAAGAGTTGTCTGAGGTTCGGTTTCATCGTATCGGGAGGTTGTATCGACGTGTCGTGTCGGGGTGTCGTAATCGGTTGTCGTGCTTATTTGCGTTGCCCTGGGGCGTGCGGAGCGGGCGCATCCCGGGGTGTGTTCGGGCTGCCGGTGTGCCCGGCGACGGAGCTTTCGGGGGCCGGAGAGGCCGCAAGAACAAACGTGTTCGGAATGTACGGGGGTATGTCCTGGGGTGTCCGGCACCGCGGTTATCGTCCGCGTGCGGTGTTGAGCCGGGCGAGCGTTTCGGTCAGCGCGACGGTCAGGTCCACCTGCTGCCGGTTCGCCTCGGCGAGCAGTTCCCAGAAACGGCGGCCCAGTACTGCGGCGGCCTGTGGGTCGGGGGGGGCGATCCGTGCCGGTGCGGCAGCCGTAACCGGCTCGGGTGCCTGCGTCGCGGCGGGGGATGTGCCCGGGCTGGCAGGGGTTGCCGCAGTTGCCCGTACCGGGGAGCCGTCCCCTTCGTTGCCGCAGGTGCAGCGTTCGACGGGATGCTTCGCATTCCACACCTCTACCAGTTGTTGTGCCTCTTCGATCGTCATCGCTGTTCGGTTAAGTCAGTTTTGTGCCCGCCGCTTGCGGCGTGCGGTTTTCGTGCGGGTGCCGTCCGTTGGCCTTCCGGTGCGGCTGGGCGGGGCGGGGCCCTGTCGCGGGTTATTCCCGGTTCTGCGAATCGATCCAGATCGTAACGGGGCCGTCGTTGACCAGCGCGACCTGCATGTCGGCGCCGAAAACGCCTGTCTCCACGCGGCCCGTGGCGCCTTGGCGCACGGCGGCCACGAACGACTCGTAGAGCGGCACCGCCTTTTCGGGCCTCGCGGCGCGGATGTACGACGGCCGGTTGCCTTTGCGCGTCGAGGCGTGCAGCGTGAACTGGCTCACGATCAGGATGTCGGCTCCGGTCTCTTCCGCCGAACGGTTCATCACTCCCGCTTCGTCGTCAAAGATACGAAGTTTCAGTAATTTTCCGCACAGCCACTCCACGTCCGTGTCCGTGTCGGCCTCCTCGATGCCCGTGAGCACGAGCATGCCCGCGCCGATGGCGCTGTGCCGTTCGCCGCCGATGTCGACGGACGCTTCGCGCACCCGCTGGATCAGTATTCTCATGGTTGGGTCGGTTTTTACGTCGGTAACATGTATATTCAGGGGCCGTCCGGGGCCGCAACGTCTTTTTATGCGCTGTGGGTCAGCAGGGCGGGCGTTTCGACCTCCTCCTGCATAAAGAACGACCAGTCCTTCCACACCGGGTCGAGCCCTTTGGCCCGGACGGCCGCTTCCACTTCGCGCGGGGTGCGGTTGTCGTTGATCGACCACTGTTCCAGTTCCCGGTTCGGGTGCGCGTAGCCGCCGGGGGTGGTTTTCGACCCGGCGCTGATGACCGTCACGCCGAAAGGCATCACCCGGTCGCGGAAGTCGGCGCTTTCGCGCGTGGAGATCGACAGCTCGACATCTTCGCTCAGCAGGCGGTAGGCGCAGATCAACTGGAATAGATTGCGCTCCGAGGCGGGATGTTCCGGGTTGAAGCCGTCCTCGCCCACATAGGGCCGCAGCCGCGGGAAGGCGACCGAATACTTCGTGCGCCAGTAGCGGTTTTCCAGGTAGCGCAGGTGCAGCGCCGTGAAGTAGGCCTCCGTGCGCCAGTCCTCGAGCCCGATCAAGTTCCCCAGGCCCACCTTGTGCACGCCCGCTTCGCAGAGGCGGTCGGGCGTCTCGAGGCGGTAGCGGTAGTTCGTCTTCTTGCCGCGCAGGTGGTAGACCGGGTAGCGGTCGCGGTTGTAGGTCTCCTGGTAGACGTAGACTGCGTGCAGGCCGTAGTCTTTCAGCAGGCGGTATTCGTCGGTGTCGAGCGGCTGCACCTCGATCGAAATCTGCTCGAAGTACCGCTGCATGATCTTCATCGAATCGGCCAGGTATTGTACGCTCGAACTGCGCGGTGCCTCGCCCGTCACGAGCAGGATGTGCTGGAACGGGTCGCGCTTGATCGCCTGGGCCTCGGCGTGGATCTCTTCCGGGGTGAGGATCGCGCGGTGGATCTTGTTCGTGCAGTTGAAACCGCAGTAGACGCAGTGGTTCTGGCAGATGTTCGCGAGGTAGAGCGGCACGTAGAGCTGCATCACGTTGCCGAAGCGGCGGCGCGTGGTGGCGTAGCTTTTCGAGGCCATTTCGCCGAGGTATTTGTCGGCGGCGGGCGAAACCAGCGCCGCGAAGTCGTCCATCGTCGGCCGTTCGGCGGCGAGCGCCCGTTCGACGTCGGCGTCGTTCTTCGCATAGATCGCCCGGCGCGTCGTCTCCCAGTCGTAGCGGAGGATCGTATCGTAGTAACTCATTATATGCTTGATTTTGTTGGTGTTCGGTGTTTTGCGGGGCCGTTCCGTATAACCGCGGTACGCGGCGCGGGGAAGGGAACCGGTGCCGTTGCGTCCGGAGGAAGTTCGGCTGTCTGCTGCGGGACAGCTCGTGCACGGGTTTATTCGTTCACGGGACTGCCTTTATTCGGGCCTGCCTGTTCGCGGGGGGGCGCCCGGCGAAGCGGATGCGCCAATCGGGTAACCGGTTGCGCCGGAGGCCGAGGGGGGTACGCAGGCATGCTTATACGGGCAAGTTCCTCCGGCTATTTCCGGCTATTTCAAACTCAGCACGTCGTCCAGCAGCGGCTGGATCGGGCTGGTGGCGTGTGCGGCGCTGCTGACCGGAGCGAGTTTCGCTTCGAATGCGGTACGGCCCGCCTCGACGGCCAGGCGGAAGGCGCGGGCCATCGCCACGGGGTCCTGCGCCACGGCGATCGCGGTGTTGACCAGCACGGCGTCGGCGCCCATTTCGAGCGCTTCGGCGGCATGCGACGGCGCGCCGATTCCGGCATCGACCACCACCGGCACGTTGCTCTGTTCGATGATGATGCGCAGGAAGTCGCGCGAGGCCAGCCCTTTGTTCGACCCGATCGGCGCGCCCAGCGGCATCACGCACGCTGCGCCCGCCTCCTCGAGCCGTTTGCAGAGCACCGGGTCGGCGTGGATGTAGGGCATGATGACGAAGCCGTCTTTGGCGAGCTCTTCGGTGGCTTTGAGCACCTCGATCGGGTCGGGCATCAGGTAGCGCGGGTCGGGGTGTATCTCGAGCTTGAGCCAGTTCGTGCCGAGCGCCTCGCGCGCGAGCTGCGCGGCGAAAACGGCCTCCTTCGCGTTGCGTACGCCCGAGGTATTGGGCAGCAGGCTTACCTTCTGCGTGTCGATGTGGCTGAGGATGTCGTCCTGCGGGTTGTTCATCTCGACGCGTTTGAGCGCTACGGTCACCATCGCGGTGCCGCTTTCGGCGATCGCCGCGCTCATCAGCGCGCTCGAAGCGAATTTCCCGGTTCCGAGCAGAAGCCTCGACGGGAAGCTCTTGCCTGCAATTACTAAATCTTTCATTTTCCAGTTTCTATTATTTCTGTAAATCATTTTCGTTTTTGCCGCGCTGCCGGTGCCTGCGGATTTCTGCTGTTTCGGTTCAGGGCGTCACGATGGTGCGGTGGGCGGCGACCAGCTCCGTGAAGCGTGCCGTCGCCGCGGCGATCTCCCCGGCCCGGGAGATCGCGCCGCTCAGCGCGATGCCGTTCACGCCGCAGGCCATCACCTGCGGCACGTCCTCTTCGGTGATGCCGCCGATGGCCGCCACCGGGAGCCGGATACCCGCGCGGGCCATCTGCCGCAGGATGCGCCGGTAGCCCTCTTCGCCGAGGATCGGCGAGAGGTTCTTCTTCGTGGTCGTATAGCGGAACGGCCCGAGGCCGATGTAGTCGGCCGAACTTTGCGCGATGCGTGCGATGTGGGCGAACGTGTTGGCCGTGCAGCCGATAATGGCCTGCCTGCCCAGTATGATGCGCGCCTCGTCGGGCGGCGTGTCGTTCTGCCCGAGGTGTACGCCGTCGGCGCCGATCGCCTTGGCCAGCCGCGGGTCGTCGTTGACGATCAGCAGCGCGTCGTAGCGGCGGCAGAGCGCGAGTATCTCGCGGCCGCGCGCGATGATCCCCTCGGCGGGGGTATCTTTCATGCGCAGCTGCACCCAGCGTCCTCCGCCCTGCAGGAAGGCCTCTGCGGCGGCCGGATCGCCGTCCGAAATGAATTGCAGCGTGCCTCCGGCGGCCTGCCAGCGGCGTGTGAGCCGTTGGTAGTTGCTCAGCGTGGCCGTGAGGTCGATGCGGGAGATGTCGTGGGACGGAGTGCCGGCGGGGGGGCGGTTTCCGGGGGATGGCGTCCGGTCGGAATTTTTGGGGTCGGGCTGCGGGCCGGTACCGAGCCATTCGGTCGTCCAGACCGCGCCGATCACGGCGGCCCCGTCGAATGCCGCGGCCCGGGCGACGGAGATATTATCCGGGGTGATGCCGCCCAGTGCGATGATCCGGCTTCCGGAGCCGGAAACGGGTAACTCTGCCGGAATGGCGGCGGGGATTGGCTTCGCGGTTTCGTCCGTCCGGCGCCGTAGCCTCCGGCACGCGTCGGCGGGGTCGATTCCGGCGAGGTAACCGGGCTTCGACACCGAATCGAACAGCGGGCTGAGCGTTATGTAATCGCACAGCGGGGCGAGCCGTGCGGCCTCTTCCCACGAGTGGGCCGGGGCGCTCAGGCGCGGCGTATACGTGTCGTTCCCCTGCTGGGTCTGTTGGGTTTGTGTTTTTTGAACGTCCGGTGCGGATGCTCCCTGCGCTGTCGCGTGCCGTTTGTCCGGATGCTGCCGCAGCCACTCGCGCAGGGCCCCTTCGCGCAGGTGGATGCCGCCGAGGCCGTAACGCCGGGCGAGGGCGGCATCGTGGTGCAGCGTCAGGCGCGTCATGTCGGCGCCCGCATCGCGCAGTTGGCGCAGCAGCGCTTCGACTTGTGCGGCCGGGGCGTCGGGTTTGCGGATATGGATGACGGGTGCGCCCGCGTCGAGCAGCGCGCAAAGGGCCTCGGCCTCGCCGTCGTAACAGCGCGGCAGCGTGATCGCAACGGGCTTGCCCAGGGGGAAGTGTAAGGGGGTGTCCATCGCGCTATCCTCCTTGTGTGGCGCGGATTACCGTGACCGACGCACCGTCGTGCAGCGGCGCTGCATTCCACTCCGTGCGGCGGACCACCTTTCCGTCTACGGCGACGGCGGTGCCGGGCGTGGCGATGCCCTGCTCTTCGAGCAGTTCGGCGAGGGTGGCGGCCTGTGTGTGGGTCGGGGTGCCGTTGAGCATGATTTCCATAACGTTCTGCGTTTTGGGAAAGCGACGGCGGCGGGTGCGAGATGGTGCGGAAAAACTCCCTCCGACGGTACGAGCCGTATCAGGTGCTGGGGTCTGATCTCAGCCGCTTGCCTCCTTCGCCTGCCGCGCGGGGAGTTTCCTGCCCGGCTTTTCCGTCCTTTCGGCGGACGGTCCGGAGCGCGGGGTCATCTTCCCGGCGGCGGGGCGGCCTGCGGCACCCCCGTCTTCCTTCCTGTGTTGAACATTGCAAAGTAATAAAAAAATATCGGAAGTTGTCCGTTTTGGGGCCGGAAGTTTGCGTACGGGTTACTGCGGGCGCAATTTTCTCACACTATTTTAGTATATTTGTATAATATTTAAAATGCGGTCCGGCAATCTTTGCGTGCGAGCCCGCGCCATTGCACGCGCCTTCACTGTTTGCCGCGGGGCCGCCCCGGGTGTGACCCGGCCGTTTGGGGCCGGGTGCGTTCCGGCGGCAAGGAGGGGGGAAGCCGCGGGAGAGACGAAATCCGGACAAGCGATAAAACGGGAAACGATGGGAAAAGCGAAAAAACATGCGGGACTGGCCGTACTGCTGGCCGTACTGCTGGCCGGCTGCCAGTCCGGGCCGCAGCGGCGTCCGCAGACGGTGATCGACGGTTTTGCGCAGGGAGGAACCTACCACATCGTGCTGGTGGGGGACAGTACCTCGGGAGGTCTCAAAGGACAGCTCGACTCGCTGCTGTGGCGGGTGGACAATTCGATGTCGCTCTACAATCCGACCTCGCGCCTGAGCCGTATCAACCGCGGCGAAACCGATACGCTCGACCGCTTTATCGCCAACTGCATCCGGACGGCCGACACGATCAGCCGCGAGAGCGGCGGCCGTTACGACATCACGATCAAGCCCCTGACGGCCGCCTACGGCTTTACCGGCGACCGTCCCGTGCAGCAGCCCAACGTCGATTCGTTGTTGCAGTTCATCGGGTATGATAAAATCCGCATCGACGGCTGCCGGCTGGTGAAAAAGCACCCTTCGGTGCAGATCGACCTCAATTCCATCGCGCAGGGCGCGACGGCCGACTACGTCGCCCGCTGGCTCGATTCGCTGGGGTGGAAGGATTACCTGGTCGAGGTGGGCGGCGAGATCTTCGCGCGCGGGCACAACGCGAAGGGCGGCCTGTGGCGCGTGGGTATCGACAAACCCATCGAAGGCAACGTGATTCCCGGCGCGCAGCTCCAAGTGCGCATCGGCATCAGCAACCGCGGGCTGGCCACTTCGGGCAATTACCGCAAATTTTACACCGACAGCCTGGGCCGCAAGATCGTCCATACGTTCGATGCGCGTACCGGGGCGCCGGTAATCAGCAACCTGCTCTCGGCCACGGTCGTCGCGCGCACCGCGGCACAGGCCGACGCCTACGGCACGCTCTGTATGGTGATGGGCCTGAACGAAAGCATCCGTTTCCTCGAAAGCCGTCCCGACCTGGAGGCCTACCTCGTCTGGTCGGACGACCGGGGCAATTACCGTACCTACATGACTCCGGGCATGGAGTCGCTGGTGCTTCAATAAAAATTCCGGTCCGGCGGATGCGTATCCGCGGCCAACGGCCGCAGACGGGATGCCCCGGGCCATCACGCGAACAGAAAAGCTATTATGCAACCGGTTTGTTTCCTCTATAATCCTACGGCGGGCGAGACCGTCATTACCGAGTGGCTCGACACGATCATTTCGATCTACCAGCGGCGCGGCTGCACCATCGTACCCTACCGGCTCGGGTTCCGCGCCGGCGAGCCGGAACTCATTGCCGACCTGCTCGGACACGGTTACCGCCATGTGCTGGTCGCCGGCGGCGACGGCACCGTGAATTACGTGGTGGGGATCATGAAACACCACGGCATCGACCTGCCGGTGGCGGTGCTGCCGACCGGTACGGCTAACGATTTCGCCGGCATGCTCGGCGTGCCGGGCGACATTTCGCGCGCGTGCCGCGCGATCCTCGACGGCGAGGAGCAGCGTGTCGACCTGGGTGTCGCGGGCGGCGAGCGGTTCGTCAACGTCTTCAGTTGCGGCCTTTTCACCGATGTGTCGCAAAAGACGCCCACCGTGCTGAAGAACAATTTCGGCAAACTGGCTTACTATTTCGGCGGCCTGGGAGAGTTGCCGAACTTCCGCAAGATGCACATTACGATCCGTTCCGAAGAGGTCGATTACGACGGGACGTCGCTGATATTCTTCGTGTTCAACGGCCGGACGGCGGGCAAGATGCGCTTCGCGTACAGCGCCGAGATCGACGACGGGCTGCTCGACGTGATCGTCGTCAAGGGCGACGGCCCGATCGGGACGCTCCGCGCACTGTTCCATTTTATCCGGCAGAATGCGGGATTGCGCCGCCTCGATCCGGGCGATTATCCGGAGGGGGTGCTGCACTTCAAGAGCCGCGATTTCGTCGTCGATTCGCCGATGCGCCGCAACGAAGTGACGGACATCGACGGACAACCCGGCCCGCGTTTCCCGGTGCGCATCACCTGCGAGGCCGGCGCGCTGCGCGTGATCCGCCCGGCCCACCACCGTAAAGATTAGCGGGAGGTTCTCGCAATCCTTTGTAAATCGTGTGCTTGTTTGTGCGCCGGTCCGTCCGGGTTACAGCGAAACCGGGAAGAGGTTGTAGGCGATCATACTGACCAGCAGCAGCAGGTAGGCGATGCCCAGCCAGGTGCTTTCGCGGCGGTTGAAGCAGGTGGGGATAATCACTGCGAGCGGGACGGCCAACAGCATCAGCTCTCCGACCGACCGGCCCGGCGGGATCAGCGGCAGCGCTGAGAAGAACAGTATCCAGATAAAATAGAGGTAGGATTTGTACGGGCGCGTGCGCATCGAGTGTGCCTGGCGGACGAAGATCACGAGCGACCAGACGGTGAGCACGGCGATCATCGCCCAGAGCAGCAACAGCAGCGGATTGAGCCAGTGCACGAGGAACGCCGGGGCGTACCACGTATCGCAGAGCGCCTCCCACAGCCGTACCGGAACTTCCGTCAGCGGCCGTCCCAGCGCCCACCAGACGTACGAGCAGATGGCCGTGGGCAGGACGAGGCCGGCCAGCGCGACGATCCATTCGCGCCACCGCTTGCGGAAAAGCACCAGCGCCACCGGAAGCAGCGGAATGTAGACCGCGGCGGGGGCGTATGTCAGCAGTGCGATGCCCAGCAGCAGCGACGCATTGAAGATGTGCGTGTAGACCACCTCGCGGCGGAACGAGCCGATCGTGCGGTCGAACGAACCGATCATCAGCAGCGTTGCGGCGAAAAGGTCGAGTGCCGCCGGGTCGTACCAGCTTCCGCATCCGACGATGAGGAAGATGATTGCGGGCATGTAGGTGCGTTCGAGCAGGATCATGTTGCGCGCGATGAGCCGTGTGATCCAGATTCCCCCGATGAACAGCATCCCGAGCGCGGCCAGGTTGCGCAACGGGCCGGGCAGCGCTTCGCCCCAGCCGCGGAGCAGGCCGCCCAGCGGCATCCTGAGGGCCGTACCGGGCAGCGCCTCTATCGGCGCGGCGGCGTAGCGGTGCCACAGCACCAGGCACAGTGCCGCGAAAAGCAGCAGCGTGGAAGCGAGGTTCTGGCGCGTGATGTCGACTTTCATAACTATCGTAAGCAAAGCCCGGGCACCCGCTCATACAGAGCGGACGTCCGGGCGGCATGTATCCGGGTGAGGCGGTCGCGCCTATTTCAGCAGTCCGATCAGGTCCTGCCCGATGTCGCGCCGGAAATTCTTGCCTTCGTAGGCGATTCCCCCGATGGTGTCGTAGGAGGCGTGCAGCGCTTCGGCGATCGAGCCGCCCAGCGAGGTGACCGCCAGTACGCGGCCGCCCGCGGTGTAAGTCCTGTCCCCTTTGGCTGTGGTGCCGGCGTGGAATACGATGCTTTGCGTCTGGGTGTCCAGTCCGCTGATTTCCATCCCCTTGGCGTAGTCGCCGGGGTAGCCGCCCGAGACGCAGACTACCGTAACGGCCGTCTGCGGGGAGACTTCGAGCGCGTAGCGGTCGAGCCGCCCGTAGGCGATTCCTTCGAACATCGCGATCAGGTCGGAAGTGATCCGGGGCAGTACCACTTCGGTTTCGGGGTCGCCCATGCGGACGTTGTATTCGATCACGTACGGGTCGCCCGCGACGTTCATCAGCCCGATGAACAGGAAGCCTTTGTAGGCGATTCCGTCCTGCTGCAACCCTTCGACGGTCGGGCGCACGATGCGCTCCTCGACCTTCTTCATGAACGCCTCGTCCGCGAACGGAACCGGGGAGACGGCGCCCATGCCGCCGGTGTTCGGGCCGGTGTCGCCCTCGCCGATGCGCTTGTAGTCCTTCGCGACCGGGAGTATCTTGTAGTTCTTGCCGTCGGTGGCGACGAAGACCGAGCATTCGATGCCGCTGAGGAACTCCTCGATCACCACCGTGTTGCCGGCCTGTCCGAATTTGCCGGAGAACATCTCGGCGAGCTCGGCTTTGGCCGCCGCAGCGTCGTCGAGGATCACCACGCCTTTGCCTGCGGCCAGCCCGTCGGCTTTCAGCACGTAGGGAGCCGCGAGCGAGTCGATGAAGGCTTCGGCTTCGGGGAGCTTATTTTTGTTAAAACTCTGGTACCGGGCTGTAGGTACGCCGTGGCGTGCCATGAAGGCCTTGGCGAAATCCTTGCTTCCTTCCAGGCGCGCGCCTTCCAGCGACGGGCCGATCACCGGGATGTTGCTGATCTGGCTGTCCTCGCAGAAGAAGTCGTAGATGCCGCGCACAAGAGGTTCTTCGGGGCCGACCACCACCAGGTTGATGTTGTTCGAAAGCACGAACTGCTTGACCGAACCGAAATTATTGGGGTTGATATCGACGTTGGTGCCGCATTGTGCGGTACCTGCGTTACCCGGTGCAATGAACAACTTGGCTACGCTGGGGCTTTCGGCGATCTTGCGGGCGAAAGCGTGCTCGCGGCCTCCCGAGCCCAGCAGGAGGACATTTAACGAGTTGGAGAATTTCATCGGTTTTCTTCTGTCTTATTGTAGGTGTGCGTTCCCGTGGAGGGAAACGGCACGGATGGTATTGCGGATTCGGTTGTGGATTCCGTGCCTGCGGCCTGAATACGGGCGGACAAGGATGCGTAAAGGTATTAAAAATCGGGGGAATAAAAATGTGCTGCCGTGCGAAAATTATCAACTTTCGATGAACGGCCCCAAAATGGCGTCCAGCTTGGCATGTTCGACCAGGAAGCCGTCGTGTCCGAAATCCGAAACGATCAGTTCCATGCGGCAGTGCGGGATGTGCCGCCAGAGGGCTAGCTGTTCGCCCACGGGCAGGATGATGTCCGAAGTGATCCCCACCACCAGCGTGTCGGCCCCGATAGTGCCCAGCGCGCGCTCCACGCCGCCGCGGCCGCGCCCGACGTTGTGCGAGTCGAATGCCTCGGTGATGCGCCGGTAGGAGTAGGCGTCGAAACGGCGGCTCAGCTTTTCGCCCTGGTGCCGTTGGTAGGAGCAGGCGCGGAATCCCCGCGTCTTGTCCGGGTCGTCGTGTTCCTGCTGCGTCGCGTTGTAGGCCGACGAGCCGCGGTAGGTCAGCAGGCCGATCGCGCGTGCGGCTTCCATGCCCCGGCGCCCGGCGTCCGGAGAGTCGGTGCCGAACGTGGTGTCGGCCTCGAGGGCCATGCGCTGCGCTTCGTCCGCAGCGATGGTCCACGGCTGGGCGCGGGCCGCCGTGGCGATCAGGATCAGCTTCCGGGCGAAACCGGGCCGTTCGAGCGCCATCTCGAGCGCCTGGAAACCGCCGATCGAACTGCCGATCACAGCGCGGGCGTGCGCAATGCCGAGGTGGTCCGCTAACAGCAGGTTCGCCCGCGCCATGTCGCGGACGGTTACCGGCGGGAAGGCGCCGTAATAGGGCTTTCCCGTGGCGGGGTCGGGGCTCGCGGGCCCCGTGGTGCCGTAGCACGAGCCGACGATGTTCGCGCAGACCGTGAACCAGCGCGCCGGGTCGAGGAACTTGCCCGCTTCGACCGTGTGCGGCCACCAGTCGGCTACCTCGGAGTTGGCCGTCAGCGCGTGGCAGACCCACAGGGCGTTGTCGCCCGTGAAGGTACCGTAGGTGTGGTAGGCGATCCTTAGCGGAATCGCCGCGCCGCATTCGAGCCGGAACGGCCCGGCGGGGGTGAAGTACCGCACGTCGGCGGGAAGGGGTATGGTCTGTTCGGGCATTGTTTCCGGGTCGGTTGTTTCGGGTTGGTCGGATATTGCGTTGTGCGGGCGTGCGGTCGGTTCCCCGGGACGGCTCTCCTTCCGGGACCGGCGGCGGAACGTTTGTCGGACCCGCATAATTCCTCCCCTAACCGCAGGGGAGGATTCGGGAGGGACGGTCGGAGCCGGAGAGCCGGCGGATGTGCCGGCCTTCGGTTATCGGCGGCGTATCATGGTCGGGTCATGGTCGGGCACTTTACCCGGTGCTGAGACGTGTCTCTCCGGCTAATTGATCCCGTGGTGGATTTTGTCCTCGGCGATTTCGATCCGCGTGTGGTCGATGCCCGAGTCGCTGCGGGCTTCCAGGTCGTTCATCCCTTCGGCCATCGTCACGTTCTCCCAGGTAAAGACCCCGTTTACGCCGGAGCGCTTGCCGAGCGAAACGCCGTTCAGCAGCATTTCGACTTCCGGTGCGTTGGAGTAGACCTTCAGCGTCTGCGTGCGTTTTACGCGGCGGTCCCAGCGGCGTTCGGCGATGTAGACGAACGGTTCGTCGGGGTTCCAGTTGGCCTTGTAGAAATAGAAGGCGTCCTTGCGGTATTTGCGGTCGAAGGTGACCAGTCCGCGGTCGTCTACGCCGGTGCCGTCGCCCCATTCGCGGCCTGCCGCGCCGTAGTCGAACATGTTCGCGATGAAGACGCCCCAGAGGAACGGCGCATTTTTCGCGAACGAATAGTATTGTTCATGCAGGTAGCTCTGCCACCGTTCGGGATGCCAGTTACCCAGGTAGTCGGGCCGGTAGAGCGAGTCGTCTTGGTGGTAGATGCTTGCGCCCGCGCCGTAGCTGAGTCCCGAGTTGAGGTTGCTCCAGTTGGCCTGCAGCTGTTTCAGCCATACCGAAATATCGGAGGGAAGGCCCTCTTTCCAGCCGAAGATGTGGTCCCAGACGACCAGCTTCGTGATGAAGTTCATCTGTCCGTCCTGGTTGCTCGCGCCGACGGTCATGCGCGTGGGATCCTCCTCCCGGGCCACCGTGTTCAGCTCCTTGATGTACGGGGTGGGGTCGTCGCCGCGCATGCTCTGGTTGCTGAACAGCCCCCACATCGCGATCGAGGGGTGGTTGTAGTATTGCGAGATCATCTCGCGGAGTTGCTGCACGCCGTTGGCGCGGAACGACTCGGTGCCGATGTAGCCGCGGTCGGTCAGATAGGACGGGCCCACGAAGGGCAGGTCGCTCCAGACGATCAGCCCGCGGCGGTCGCATTCGTCGTAAAACTCCTGCGAGTGCGGTCCCGGAGAGGTGCGTACCGCGTTGACGCCCATCTCGACCATGTAGTCGAGGTCTTCGCGGATCTGGTATTCGGTCAGCGCCGGGCCCACGCTCGCACGGTCTTCGTAATAAAACACGCCGTGCAGCTGCAGCGGCCGTCCGTTGAGCGCGAAGCCCGTTTTCGGGTCGACCGAGAAGTAACGCAGTCCCAGCGGCACTGCGAGCGAGTCGCAGGTGACGTTCTGGTCGGTCACTTTGACGATGACGTTATAGAGGTAGGGGTTTTCCACGCCGTTCCACAGCGTCGGGGACTCCAGTTCGATCGGGATCGTCACCGTGCCGATGCCCGAGGCCGGCACGCGGAAGCGCGAGGCCTGGAAGAAGATCGTATCGCGGCGCGGCGTGGTGACCGCGAGGTTCACCAGCAGGTTGCGGTCTCGCTGCCCGTCGATACGGATGACCGCATCCACTGCGGCCCGTTCCAAGGAGACAGCTTTCTGCACGAGGCGGATGCCGCCTTCGGAGGCGCGGATGACCGACTGCTCGGTGACGATCAGCTCGACGTCGCGGTAGAGGCCGCCGTAGACGTTGTGGTCGCCCGCGGTGGGCAGTACGTCCATCTGCGGCGAGTTGTTGACGATCACCCAGATCGAGTTCGTCTCGCCGAAGCGCAGGTAGGGCGTCAGCTCGAAGGTGAAGCCGGTGAAGCCGCCCCGGTGCTCGCCCACATGGCGGCCGTTCACGGCGAGGTTCGCCACGTCGCCCGCCGCGCCGAAGCGGATGAAGACCCGCTTGCCGCGCCATTCGGCCGGAACCTTGATATCCTTGATGTAGTTGCCGATGCCGCGGTAGTAGTCGTTGTGGCCGCCGAGCGCGTCGCGGTTCCAGGTGTGCGGCAGGTTCACCATCGTGGCGTTGTCGCTGGTGTGGCTGTTGCTGAAAAAGCGCCAGTTGCGGTTGATGTTGATCACTTCGCGCGCCCGGGCCTGCAGGGCGCTCCCTGCGAGCAGCGTACCCAGCAGCAGGGTGAGGATCAGGGCTCTGTTTTTCATCGGAAATCTCATCGGGAAAGGTATTTTAATGTGCCCGCCGCGGGTTTCGTTCCGCAGTTCGGTGGCACGGGTCGTTCGTTCCTGTACGCGGGGCGTTCCCCGGGATATTCAGCCCGGTGGATTGGTCCCGCCGGCTGCCTGCGGAGGAGCGTGCGATCTGCATACCGCAGCACCCCGCCCGGGCCGCAGGCGGCCCGGATGGCATGCATGCCGTCGTATCGGCCTCCTGCGCGAGCTTTCGGGCACGGCCGGCCGATTCGTGTACAAAAATAGCGAAAAGAAAATAAATCGCTATATTCGTATCAAAAATTGCACCGGGATCGACCGGGGCCGGGGCGTACGTGTCCCAAAGACTTAAAAGGGAAATGACCGTTTTCGATATCGTATGCGGGCTGTTGCTGGCCGTGGGGGCGTGGAAAGGATGGCGCGACGGGATCATCGTGCAGCTTTCGGGCATCCTGGGGCTGCTGGTGGGGGTCTACCTGGCCTACCGTTACAGCATTCCCGCAAGCCGCTGGCTCGGTTCGGAAGGAATGACCGGACAGGCGGCGGGGTTCCTGCTCGTTTTCGGTTTGGTGCTTGTGGCCCTTGCGTTGCTGGGACGCCTGATGCGCGGCTTGTTCAAATTCGCGGGCCTCGGGCTGTTCGACCAGCTGGGGGGCGCCGCGCTCGGGATTGTGAAAGTGGCGCTGCTGGTGAGCGTACTGCTCGGCACCTACGAGTCGATCAACCTCACCCGCCACTGGACCGACGGCGAAAAAACGGAGCGGTCGTGGCTCTACCGCCCGGTGAAAGAGGCCGGGGAGCTCGCATTTCCCTACCTGAAATCGCTGAAAGAGCAGTTTCTTTAAGGTTGCCCGGAGTCGTTCCGGGGGGATGCGAAGGCTCGCTTCGGTTTTTTATATTACAACAGTTTGCCCATGGAAACCATACGTACCGCAGTTGTCGTCAAGGCGACAGGCAGCCGCTACATGCTGCACGACCTCGCCTCGCAGGCCACCGTCGAGGGGCGCCTCAGGGGGCGCCTGCGCCTGAGCGGCAGCCGCTCGACCAGCCCTGTGGTGGTGGGCGATATCGTGGATTACGAACCCGAACTGCCGGCCGGGATTGAAACGGCCGGAGACGGAACGGGGCGTACCGCGCCCGGGACGGAGGGGGATGGAACCGGCGGCCGTGCGGCGGGCGGTGCCGGGGCGGCCGGCGTACCGGGAAAATCCTGTACGTCCGGAACGGTCGTGGCGCTGCACCCGAGGCGCAACTACATCATCCGCCGCGCGTCGAACCTCTCGAAGGAGTCACACATCATCGCGGCGAACATCGACCAGGCTTTGCTGGTGGTGTCGCTCGTCCGTCCGGCTACGAACAGCGAGTTTATCGACCGTTTCCTGGTGACGGCCGGGGCGTACCACATTCCGGCGGCGATCCTGCTCAACAAAAGCGATCTCTATACGACCGGGGAGCTGCAGCAGCAGCGGGCCCGGTTTATCGAAACCTATACCCGTGCGGGCTACGACGTGGTCGAACTGTCGGCTTCGCGCGGCGAAGTATTGCGCATCAATCCCGCGCGCGCGCGGCGGCAGGAAACCCGGACGGAAGCTACGTCCGGCCTCGGCGGCGATGCGGATTCCGGGAGCGGCGCGGGAACGTCCGTGATGTCCGGCATGGGGACGGAACCGTTGCTGGAGCGGCTCCGCGACCGCGTGACGCTGCTCTCGGGCAATTCGGGCGTGGGCAAGTCCACGCTGATCCGCGCGATCGATCCGTCGCTGGAGGTGAGGGTCGGCGAGGTTTCCGACGCGCACCACAAAGGCCGCCATACGACCACTTTTTCGGAGATGTACCCGCTCGCGGAGGGGGGCTGGCTGATCGATACGCCGGGGATCAAGGGGTTCGGGCTGATCGACCTCGACGGGGCGGAGATCGCCCGTTATTTCCCCGAACTGTTCCGCCTCGCACCGGGCTGTTCCTATTACAACTGCACGCATACGCACGAGCCCGGCTGCGCGGTCAAAGAGGCGCTCTCGCGAGGAGAGGTGAGCCTCTCGCGTTATGAAAGCTACCTCAAACTGCTGGACGACGATGAAAAATATAGAAGATAGCGCCGGATTTCCGGACGAACTGCTCGCCCGCAGGATCGAATACCTGTCGGGTTTTATGACCGCGGAGCGTTACGCGACGCTGTGTCGCGCCGTGGATATGCGGACGCGTTATATGACCGTCTGTATGGAGAATACGTTCCATCCGCAGAATGCGAGCGCGCTGGTGCGCAACTGCGAGGCATTCGGCGTGCAGGAGCTGCATGCGGTGGAAGAGTTGTGCCGTTTTTCGCCGAACGTGCAGATCGTGCGCGGCACCGACAAATGGATCGAAATCCGCAAGCATCCGACGACGGCGGAGCTGATCGGCTCGCTGCGCGGTCGGGGTTACCGGATCGTCGCCACGACGCCGCACCTGGACGACGCCACCCCCGAAACGTTCGACGTGGCGGCGGGACCGTTCGCGCTTTTCTTCGGCACCGAGCACGCCGGTATCAGCGACGAGGTGAAGGCCGGGGCGGACGAATTCCTGCGCATCCCGATGTGCGGGATGGTCGAAAGCCTCAATGTGTCGGCCTCGGCGGCGATCCTGCTCTACTCGCTTTCGACCCGCGTCCGCGCGATGGACATTCCGGCCGGTACGGGCGTCGTGTGCACTGCGGACACTCCGGCCCGGGCGGTGTGGCAGCTTTCGCGTCGCGACCGCGACGAGGTGCTCTACCGCTGGATGCAGCAGACCGTGCGCGATCCGGCCGGGGTGCTGAGCCGCTTCAGGGGGGAGTAGGTAGGTGCCGGAACGCCGGGCGGTCCGTTTCACTCAGGTAGTATGCAGCCGCGCCGCGTCCCGGAGCGCCTTCCCCGGTCGAACTTTCTGGCAGCACGTTTTTGCCGCGCACCTTGGGCCGCAGCCGGAATATTTTGACCCGGAACGCAGACGCAACCGCCGCAGGAGTCCGGAAAGTCCGCTACGTACCGCCTGCGCCGCCCAAACTGTGCCGGTGAGCGTTGCCGGGCCCACCGGTTTCAAAATCAGGCACAGAAACGGCTCCCCATTCGAAGCTTTTCCGGTATTCCTGCCGACGGTTGCGCTACGTCCTGCGGATGCCGGAGCCATGCCCCTTGCCGCATCCGATCGCGTTATATCGGTAACGTCGCGTCCTGCCGCGCCGTATCCCTGGACACCGCACCCGTTTTCCCGCACTGCGCCACAAAAAAAGGACGCAGATACAACTGTGAACAGTAGGCCTTAGGGAGCCTGAAACCGGCAGCTGCACTGCGCCCAAGCTATACCCGGCAGGATCTGCCGCCGGGGTATAGCGAGGACTAGCAACTTTTATTCCCGGTTCAACAACCTTCCGAAGAAGGCTCCCTAAGTTGACTGTTTAGGATAAAAATTGTGTCTCTGATATATTTACGGCTTACGCCGTGTATGTATCTGATACGAAGATAGTATAAAATTCTTATTCCCGTATCCGGACGTCCTGTTTTTTTCGCCGCATAGTGATGACGGCGCGGGTTTTTACTCCGTTTTGCGCTCCTGCGGGGTGCAGTAGAGCACGCCGCCCTCGATGCGGGTGACGGTCACCGTGCGGCCGCGCGCGACGAACAGGCCGTCCTCGGCCGCCGCGTCGTAATACCGCCCGTCGACCATCACGCGGCCCGAGGGTCGCAGCACCGCCATCACCAGCGCGGTGCGACCCACCAGTTCCGGTTCGATCTGCGGGTGGCTCACGTAACCCTCTTCGGGCTTCATTTCTGCGGTCAGCACCACCTTTTTTTGCAGCGGCGAACGGCCCGTGAGAAAGCGGCGTCCCAGGACGATGCCCCCGACCAGCGCCGCCGAAGCGGCGATGATCACCACCAGCACCGGCCTCAGCAGCCACGCGAGCGTCAGTTCGCCCGTGGAGAGGTGGCGCAGCAGGTCGTTGTCGATCGCCGCGAACGAGAGGCCGGTCACCACCGCGATAATCCCCGCGACGCCCGCGATGCCGAAGCCCGGCAGCACGAAAATCTCGACGGCCAACAGCGCCAGCCCTATGATAAAGAGGATCAGCTCCCAGTTTTGCGCGACACCCTCGATGTAGAGCGGCGCGAAATAGAGCACCGCCCCGAGGATCGCCACCACCAGCGCGAAGCCGATGCCGGGGGTTTGCAGCTCGAAATAGATGCCGCCGACGATCATCATCACGAAAATGCCCTGCACCACCGGGTTCATCAGCCAGCCCAGCAGGCGGTCGAGCCGCGTGGGGGTGTATTCGTGCAGCGTGTACTGCTGTACGCCGCCCTGTGCAAGCACTTCGTCCACGGTGGAGGCCGTCCCTTCGCTGTAATGGTGTTCCGACGCTTCCGACGCGGTGAAGGCGAGCACCCCGGCGGTCGTGCTGTCGCCCACCGTGCGCCCGACCATCGCCTCGGCGACCTGCGGGTCGCGCCGCCAGCGCCAGAGGGTGTCGTCGCCGTCGATGCGTTCGATCACCTTGCCGTGCGCTTCGGCCGTCGCGCGCATCGTCGCGCGCATGAAGCTCTGGAACTTGTCGGGCATCGGCTTGCCGTTCTGGTCCACGACCGAGGCTGCGCCGATACTGCCGCCCGGACGCATGTAGATACGCTCGGCCGCGATCGCGATGAGCGCCCCGGCCGAAGCGGCCTGGTTGTCGATAAAGACCCAGACCGGTACCGGCGAGTTGAGGATCATCGTGCGGATCGAGTCGGCGGCGTTGACCAGTCCGCCGTAGGTGTTGAGCCGGATCAGCACCAGTTCGGCGCCGCCGGAGCGGGCGTCGGCGAGGCATTTGGCCACCAGCCGCTGCTGCGCGGGCATGATGTCGCCGTCGATCGGGAAGGTATAGACGACCGTGGGCTTTCCCTGTGTTCCGGCTGCGGTGGCGTCCGGCTGGCCGTCCGCGTGCTGCGGGGCGTTGCCGGCGGTGGCGTTCTGTGCTCCGGGAGTGCCGGATTGCGCGGCCCCGCGCGATCCCGGGACGACGTACTTCTCGCCCGATGCGCCGGCCACCGCGTCGATTCCGGTATCGTCGCCGTCCTGCCCGGCGGGCTCTTTGTGCAACGAAGAGAGGGTGGCGGGGAAGGCCTGCGAAGCCGCAGCCGGAAGGATGCTCCCGCTGAGCAGCAGTGCGGTCAGTAAACAGAACGTAGCGATAGGTCTCATCGGATTCGGGTTCAATCAAGTCTTATAGCTGTCGGAGCCATGCGCCGGGGTATTTTTGTTGCGGCTCCGGAGGCGGACAGGCAGTCGTAACAAAGATAGCTTTTTTGTCGCATTCCCGCACTCATTCAGGAAGGTTCGTTTTGCTTTTCGTCGGGCGGCAAGCCGTCCGAGGGTTGAAGAAAAAATGCGGAAGGCGGGCGAAAGTGCCGTTTTTTTCGTTACCTTCGCATTGCGGAAGAGCGCCCGGATGAGGGCGCGCGTCCTGCCAGGCAGCCCGGAAGGCCTGCGGGCCCCCGGAGAGTATCCACCAATTTTGACGCTGTATGGATGATGACGCGAACCCGGATAGTCGCCGTTTCTTACCTCAATACGATACCTTATATATACGGTATTACCCGTGCGGGCGGCAGCCTGCGCGAAGGGTTGCTGCTGTGTCCGCCCAGGCTCTGCGCGGAGGCGCTGCGCACCGGGGAGGCCAATGTGGGACTGATCCCGGTGGCCGCCATTCCTGAAATTCCCGACCTGCAAATCATTACCCCCTTCTGCATCGGCGCCAGCGGCCCGGTGCGTACCGTCGTGCTCGCGTCCGACTATCCCGTTGAGGAGCTCGACACGATCTGGCTCGACAGCCATTCGCGCACATCGGTGCGGCTGGCCCGCATCCTCGCGGCCGAAAAGTGGGGTATCGCCCCGCAGTGGCGCCCGCTGACCGACTATTCGTTTGGAACCGGTGCAGCGGCCGGCACACACGGAACAATCCCCGCGGCGGAAGCAACCGGGACAGGCGGTGCGGCCGGAACTGGAACTGGAACTGGAACCGAGTCCGGCACCGGCAAGTCCGGCTATATCCTGATCGGCGACAAGGTGTTCGACCACGAGGCGCGGTTCCGCTACCTGTACGACCTCTCCGACGAGTGGCGCGCGATGACGGGGCTGCCTTTCGCGTTCGCCGCGTGGGTGGCGCGCGGGGAGGTGCCGCAGGAACGGGTTTCACAGCTCGAAGAGGCCCTTCGTTACGGAACGGCGCACATCCCCGAAGCGGTGGCGTGGTCCGGGTATGCCGCGCGGCCTTACGCCTGTGATTACCTGATCCGAAATATCGACTTTGTGCTCGACGCGCCGAAGCGCCGGGCGATGGAACTATACTGGCAACTCGGACGGCGGTACGACCCCCCGTCCACCCCCGGCTGAGGCGCCTTGGGGCGCTGAGGCCGTTTCCCGGCAGATCTGGCGTACTGGATGCCGGAGCGGGGAACGGTAGCCGCCGAAGGAAGCACCCCGGACGGCGCGGAAACCGCCCGGGAGGCGGGTGCGGCGGGGAGCCGCAGAGTACAACCGTAAAGAGCCGAAGCCATGATTACCATCTACCTCAAGCAATTCAACAAGATCGTCCGCAACGCCGACGTCAAGCTGTTCGACGAACTGGGTTACGACGACATTCTGTGGATCGACCTGCTCACCCCTTCGATCAAGGAGCAGAAGGCGGTCGAAAACTTCATGGAGATCAACCTCCAGACCCAGCAGCAGGTCGAGGAGATCGAGAGTTCGTCGAAATACTCCGAAACCGAGAATGCGATCATCTGCAACTCGAACTTCTTCATGCCCTATACAGAGACCTTCGCCATCGAACCGGTCTCGTTCATCATCGCCGAGGGGGTGCTCGTCTCGGTGCGCAACGCCGAGTTCCGGACCTTCACCGAGGCGGCCAAGCGCCTGCAGATGAACTACCGCGCCTATGCCACCGGCTACCATGTGCTGGTGTCGATCCTCGAGGTGCGCATCGACTACGACGCCGACCTGGTCGAAGCGCTGGCCAAGAACATCGCCGCGCTGAGCAAGGAGGTGAACATCAGCGAACAGATCGGCCGCGAAACCCTCCAGCGCATCAGCCACCTGCAGGAGAATACGATGCTGATCCGCGAGAACATCTTCGACCGGCAACGGGTGCTGTCGGGCATCCAGCGCAGCGAACGCTTCCCGAACGACGTCTATCCCCGCCTGACGCTGATGATCAAGGACGTCAATTCGCTGATCAGCCACGCCGACTTCAGTTCCGAACGCCTCGACTACCTGCAGGACACGGCGCTCGGTCTGATCAACATCGAGCAGAGCAACGTGACGAAGATCTTTACCGTCGCGGCGCTGTTCTTCATGCCGCCGACCATGATCGCGAGTATCTACGGCATGAACTTCGCCTACATCCAGGAGCTGCACTGGAAGTACGGTTATCCGTTCGCGCTGGGGCTGATGGTGGTCGTCTCCGCGCTCACGTACCTGTTCTTCCGCTGGAAAAAGTGGCTGTAACCCCTCCGCCGCGGGAATTTGCTCCTTGGACAATGAATGTCTGCGGGTACCCGCAAAGGTCCCGCGTGTCGGCCGGTACTGGCCGGGCCGGTGTTGCGGATCCCTCCTCGGCAGGATGCCGGCTCCGGAATGTTCCCGGCCGGCCGGAGACTATTTGTCCCCCGAAAGCCGGGATTTGTGGTCTGGGGGCCGAAAAAATGAGGATTCTTCGGGGATTAGTTGCTTGGTTTTGAAAAAAATATTAGTTTTGCAATCGCTTTGAGAAGACTTTCTTCTGAGGGGGGAAGTAGCCAAGGCGAAAAAAACCAAATAAATTACACGAAATGGGTTATTTAGAATCAGACAAAAAGCAGGAGCTTTTTGCAAACTACGGGAAGTCTAACACCGACACCGGCTCGGCAGAGAGCCAGATCGCGCTGTTTTCCTACCGTATCAGCCACCTCACCGAACACATGAAACAAAACAAGCACGACTACGGCACGCAGCGTTCGCTGCTCCGCCTGGTGGGTAAGCGCCGCCGTCTGCTTGACTATCTGAAGAAGGTGGATATCGAGCGGTACCGGGCCATCATCAAGGCTCTGAACCTGAGAAAATAGCCGCGCACCGTATGCGCAACGAGATGAATGGGGCTGTCCTTACCGGGGACAGCTTTATTCTCTTTTAAAAAAGCCGTCCGGACCGCCCGGAAAGGGCCGGAATCGCCAGGGCTTTCCGGTTGGGCCGGAGCAGGCGGGCAGCGCGCTCCGGACGATTCCGGGGCGGATAGGCCCGGGAAGCTGTGAGAGTGCCGGGACTGAAGGCGCGCAGACGGAAAAATGGACGAAGCAGAGACAAGAGACAGAAAACAAATAATTAACAGGACAAAGGATGTTGTATAATGCCACACAGAAGGTGATTCAGCTCAGCGGAGGCCGCGAGATCGTCATCGAAACAGGAAAATTAGCGAAGCAGGCCGACGGGTCGGTCGTTGTGAAACAGGGGAACACGATGCTGCTGGCCACCGTAGTTGCCGCCAAGGAGCCCAAACCCGACTGCGATTTCATGCCGCTGTCGGTCGAATACAAAGAGAAATACGCCGCTGCGGGCCGTTTCCCCGGAGGCTTCCTCAAGCGTGAGGCCCGCCCTTCGGATTACGAAATCCTGGTTTCGCGACTGATCGACCGCGCGTTGCGCCCGCTGTTCCCTTCGGATTTCCACGCCGAGGTATTCGTACAGGTCAACCTCATCTCGGCCGACAAGGACATTATGCCCGACGCGCTGGCCGGACTGGCCGCTTCGGCGGCGCTGGCCGTATCGGACGTGCCGTTCGCCGGCCCGATCTCCGAGGTGCGCGTTGCCCGCATTAACGGCGAGCTGGTGATCAATCCCACCTTCACGCAGAATGCCGACGCCGACCTGGACATCATGGTAGGCGCCACCTACGACAACATCCTGATGGTCGAAGGCGAAATGAAAGAGGTTTCGGAAGCCGAGATGCTTGAAGCGATCAAGTTTGCGCACGCCGAAATCAAAAAGCACTGCCAGGCCCAGATGGAATTGAGCAAGGAGCTGGGCAAAGACGTGAAGCGCACCTATTGCCACGAGACCAACGACGAGGCCCTTCGCGAGAAGGTGATCGCCGAAACCTACGACAAGGCTTACGCCATTGCCCGCGAACGTTCGGCCAAGCACGAGCGCAGCGACAAGTTCGATGCGCTGGAGGAGGAGTTCTGCGCACAGTTCTCCGAAGAGGAGCTTGCCGAGAAGCGCCCGCTCATCAAGCGTTACTTCCACGACGACGTATTGAAGAAAGCGATGCGCAACATGATCCTCGACGAGGGGATCCGCCTCGACGGCCGCTCGACCACCGAGATCCGCCCGATCTGGTGCGAAGTGGGTTACCTGCCCTGCGCGCACGGTTCGGCCATCTTCACCCGCGGCGAGACGCAGTCGCTGACGACCGTTACGCTCGGTACGAAGCTCGACGAAAAGCAGATCGACGACGTGTTGTTCAAAGGTTCGGAGCAATTCGTACTGCACTACAACTTCCCGCCGTTCTCCACCGGCGAGGCCCGTCCCGCACGCGGCCTCTCGCGCCGGGAGATCGGCCACGGCAACCTCGCCTGGCGCGCCCTCAAACCGATGGTTCCCGTCGGAGAGGAGAATCCCTACGCCGTACGCGTGGTGTCGGATATCCTCGAGTCGAACGGCTCGTCGTCGATGGCTACCGTCTGCGCCGGTACGCTCGCGCTGATGGATGCCGGTGTCAAGATCAAAAAACCGGTTTCGGGTATCGCGATGGGTCTGATCACCGACACGAAATCAGGAAAATATGCCGTGTTGTCGGACATCCTCGGCGATGAGGACCACCTCGGCGATATGGACTTCAAAGTGACTGGTACTAAGGATGGTATCACTGCCACCCAGATGGATATCAAGGTCGACGGCCTCTCGTACGAGGTGATGGCCAACGCATTGGAGCAGGCCAAACAGGGCCGCATGCACATTCTCGGCAAGATTCTTGAAGCTATGCCTGCACCGAGGGAGGACTACAAACCTTTCGTGCCGCGTATCGTCCAGATCACTATCCCGCAGGAGTTTATCGGCGCCGTGATCGGCCCGGGCGGCAAGGTGATCCAGGAGATCCAGAAGACCACCGGAACGACCATCACGATCACCGAGAAGGACAGCAAGGGTTTCGTGGACATCTTCGGCGAGAACAAGGAGGCGCTCGATGCTGCGCTCGACCGCATCAAGGGTATCGTAGCGATTCCGGAGGTAGGCGAAATTTATACGGGGAAAATCCGTTCGATCGTCGCTTTCGGCGCGTTTGTTGAGATCATGCCCGGTAAGGACGGCCTGCTGCACATCTCCGAGATCGGCAACAAGCGTTACGAGACGATGGAGGAGACCGGACTCAAGGAAGGCGACACGATCGAGGTGAAACTCATCGGGTTGGATCCCAAGAACGGCAAACTCAAACTCTCCCGCAAAGTGCTGCTTCCGGGCGGCGAAAAGTCCGAGGAGAAGGGCGAAGGCCGTCCTGAACGCCGCGAAGGTCACCACGCTCACCGCAGGGAGGAACGCAAATAGGGATAAACGATAGATTGTGAACCGAAAGCGCTGCAGCGCGCACACCGAAAAAAAATCGGAAAAGCTTGAGGTTTTCCAAAATATATTTCTATTTTTGTGGCTACCAATGCGATTAGTGCAAAACGAAAGAGAATACATATTTAATTAACTTTAAAACACTGATTATGAAAAGGTTTGTAAAAGTAAGCTTGATGCTCGCTTCTGCAGCGGTCCTGCTCTCCAGCTGTAACTGCTACAAGAAAATGGCAAAAAACGCTGACGATGTGAACATCACCTGCACGCCGACCGTGCTGTCGCTGAAGGGTAATACCGTTTCAGCCGATATCACCGTTACCTACCCCGCCGCCTACTTCAACAAGAAGGCGGTCCTGAAGGTGACCCCCGTTCTGGTATTCGAAGGCGGTGAAATCACCGGTACTCCGAAGTACGTTCAGGGCGAAAAGGTGAAAGACAACTACACCGTTATTGCCAAAAAACAGGGCGGCTCTTACACTCAGACCGTGACTTTCCCGTACGATTCTCGCGCTGACCTCTGCACGATGGAGCTTCGCGTGGAAGGCAAATGCGCCAAGGGCAAGCACAGCGAATTCACCCCGATCGCCGCTATTCCGGTGGCTCAGGGCATCAGCACCATCCAGAAGCTGGCTGACAACGCTGCCGGCCTGGCCATCATGCCGGACAACTTCAAACGCGTGACGACCATCTCTCAGGGTGCCGAGATCATGTACCTGATCAACCGTGCGAACGTTCGCAAGGGCGAGCTGACCAAAGAGCAGATCAAAATGTTCGAGGATTTCGTGAAAGAGTATTCGAACAAAGACCGCGCAACGCTGGGCAACATCTACGCCAAGGGTTACGCTTCTCCCGACGGCCCGCTGGCTTTCAACGACAAACTGTCGAAAGAGCGTAGCCAGACCGGCCAGAAGGCCATCAGCGAGCAGCTGAAAGACGTGAAAAACGCCAAGTACGACATCGCCGCTTACGGTGAGGACTGGGAAGGTTTCAAGGAACTGGTTTCCGCATCGGACATCAAGGACAAGGATCTGATCCTGCAGGTTCTGGCCATGTACGACAACCCCGTGAAACGTGACGAAGAGATCCGCAACATGTCGTCGGTATTCGACGTACTGGCTAAGGAGATCCTGCCGCAGCTGCGCCGCACGAAACTCTCTGCCGACGTGGACATCGAAGGCCGTACCGACGCTGAGATCCTGGCTGCCGTTTCCGGCAACATCGACGTGCTGAACGAAGAGGAGATGCTTTACGGTGCAACGCTGACTGGCGATGCCGCCCTGAAGATCAAAGCTTACAAGGCTGCCGCTACCAAATTCAACAGCGCCCGCGGTTACAACAACATGGGTGTGGTTCTGGGTCAGACCGGCAAAGCCGGCGAGGCTAAGAGCGCTATCGAGAAGGCCGCTACGCTGAGCAACGACCCGATCATCAGCAACAACCTGGGTGTTCTGGCCCTGATGAACGGCGACGTTGCCAAGGCTAAGAGCTACCTCTCCGCACTGAGCATCCCGCAGGCTCGCAAGAGCATGGGTCTGGTGAACCTGGCTGAAGGCAACTACGCTGAGGCTGCCCGCGCACTGGACGGCTACAACCTGGCTGTCGCAGAGGTGCTGAACGGCAACCTGGCAAAAGCTAAATCGGTTCTGAGCGGTGACAACTCCGCACAGGCTGACTACCTGAAAGCCATCATCGCTATGCGTGAAGGCAACAGCAGCTCGGCTATCGCCAACCTGAAGAGCGCCATTTCGAAGAACAGCGCTTACAAGGCTAAAGCTGCCAAAGACGTAGAGTTCGCGAAACTGTTCGGTACCACCGAATTCCTCGCCCTCTAATCTTTAGCGAAGGACTGCGCCCGTCCGGAAGGAGAAGCGCAGGATGAAACGAGCAGGCCGCCCATCGGGCGGCCTGCTTCATTTTTTGTTTTACAGGGCCGCTGTCGGACCCGTGAAAACCGTATTGTATGTGGGGTCGGACCGGGAGCGGTACGCAAGTGGTGAAACCGGCGCAGTCCTGCGGTCGTACGGGAATCCGGATCGGTTGCAGCGGAAGTAGGGAATGGCGGCCATTTCCGGCACGGTTTTTTCAGCATCGAAAGTGTTGATTAAAAAGCGTGTGCAATGGTTGAAAGTATTGTGGTCAAAGTCCTGGTCGGAATGCTGGGAGTCCTCTTTTTCCTGCGGATTTCGGGGAAAACGCAGATGGCGCAGCTCACGCCGCTCGATTCGGTCAATGCATTCGTACTCGGGGCATTGGTCGGCGGCGTGGTGTACAATCCGGACCTCTCGGCCTGGTACATGGTCCTCGCGCTCGGCGTCTGGACCGTGTTCAACCTGTTGATCCGCTTCCTGCTGCGCTTCAAGCACCTGCGCAGGCTGATCAAGGGCGATACGGTGATGATCGTGCAGGGCGGCAAGATCAACCTGAAGGAGTTCCGTCGCAACGGCCTCGAGATGGAGCAGTTTCGTACTATGCTGCGTGAAAACGGTATTTTTTCGATGTTCGAAGTGGATGAAGTGCGCTTCGAGACGAACGGCCGGCTGACGGTTTCACGGCGCGGCGACCGTTTGCAGTCTTACCTGCTGGTGAACAACGGCGCCGTGCTGGAGAGTTCGCTGCGCAGCGCCGGACAGACCGCGGAGTGGCTCGCCGAAAATCTCCGTAAACTGGGGTACGACACGCCTTCGGACCTGTTTTGTGTCGAGTGGACGCCTTCGCAGGGGTTTTACATACAGCCCAAAAACGAACCGGATGCTGCGACGGGAGCCGTGTCCGATCCGGTAGAGACGGTTTGTAACTGATTGTCCCGTCCTTTCCGGATTCTTGCCGGTGAAAAGGATCGGAAGGCTTTGCGGCAGGATATCCCATGCCCTGTGCCGCCGCGAATATCGGCAGGGGGGCGATGGGAATCCGCTCGGAAGCAGCAGGCTGCTTCCGGGTGAATGCCTCTATATATTGAACATTAATGCAGAAGAACGATTATGAATACAAGTGAATTCGCTCAAACTTTGTTGCATTGGATCAAAGAATTTCTCTCGTGGATAGGTATTCCGAGGCACATGCTCGATCAGCTGGACGAGGCGCTGTTCCTGGTCCTGATCGTCGTGATAGCCTTCGCCTTTGCCGCTATCGTTCATACCTTGGCCGTGCGTTTTACCCGGAGGATATTGGAACGTAAGAATGTCAGCTTCCTCGGTTCGTTGGCCAAATATAACGTATTGCGGAAACTGACGGCCATTATCCCGCCCCTGATGATTTCGGCCCTGCTGCCTTTCGCTTTCGACAGCAAATCCGAGTGGTACGTCGTCAGTGAGAAAGTTACGTGGATCTATTTTTTCATAGCATTGATCTTCTCCGTCAATGCGATATTGAATACGGTGGGGGATGCGCTGAAAAGTGAACAGCAGCTGCAGAACCGCCCGATGAAAGGCTTTATCCAGATCTTCCAGGTGATTTTTTCCTGTATCGCCGTGATCGTCATCGTCTCCATCCTGATCAACAAATCGCCGTTCAACCTGATTACGGGACTGGGCGCTTTTGCCGCCGTCCTGATGCTGGTCTTCAAGGATACCATTCTGGGTTTCGTCGCGGGAGTGCTGATTTCGCAGAACGACATGGTCCGTATCGGCGACTGGATAGAGATGCCGCAAAACAATGTGAACGGGGTTGTGACCGATATCTCCCTGAATGTCGTCAAAGTCCGGAATTTCGATAATACGATCGTTACCGTTCCCCCCTATTCGCTGGTATCGGGCTCTTTTATCAACTGGCGGGGCATGAGCGACTCCGGCGGTCGCCGCATCATGCGCGAATATGCGCTGAAACTCGATTACATAAAACCCTGTACGCCGGAATTCCTGGAGAAGATGAAGGCTTTCGACGACGAGCTGGCGCAGTTCATCACCGGCAAGCAGCAACAGGCCGCCGAAGGCCGGGTCGTCAACACGGATAACCCCGCCGGGTTGGTGAACGGTACCATCGATACCAATGTCGGTTTGTTACGGGCTTATATGGCCCTGTATCTGAGGCGCCATCCCTTTATCAACAAGGATCTGGACCTGATGGTGCGCACGCTGGCCCCGACCGGGAACGGACTGCCCGTGCAGATTTACTGCTTTTCCTCCAACAAGAACTGGCCGAGCTACGAGTCCATTCAGGCCGAGATCATGGAACATTTTGTATCTGTGTTGCCGGTGTTCGAATTGTATGCGTTCCAGAGCGCCGATGCGCGTGATACGATCATCAGCGGTTTGATCGAGTCCGGGAAAGTCGATTTGTCGGCTGTCGGGGGGATCCCCTGGCTCAGCGTGCTGCCGACAGGAGGCCAGGAGTCACCCGGGAAGCCGGGAGCGACAAAAAATTAGATCGTCCCTTCTTTATGTGCCCGTACCTTCGCATGGGGCTTGAGTCCACTTTGGGTACACGGTGCGGGATCCGGTCGGTTCTCCTTTGTGCGTCAGCTCGGTCTCGCTTCGCGTGTCAGCTGTTCAGCGCGGAACCCGCCCTGAACCAGCCGATCTGCTGCTCGTTGTAGGTGTGCAGCGCCTCGAAGCTCTCCGAGGTGCCGTCGCTGTGCAGCAGCGTGATCGTCATGCGGCTGCCGGGTGCGAACGTTTTGAGTCCGGTAACCGAGATGCGGTCGTCCTCGCGGATGCGGTCGTAGTCGGCTCCGTCGGCGAAGGTGAGCGCCAGCATGCCCTGTTTTTTGAGGTTCGTCTCGTGGATGCGCGCGAACGATTTGACCAGTACGACCTTCGCGTTCAGGAAGCGCGGTTCGAGCGCCGCGTGCTCGCGCGACGACCCTTCGCCGTAGTTCTCCTCTGCGACGATGATCGAGCCGATGCCCTGCGCCTTGAGCTGTTTGGCTACGGCCGAAACGCCCTCGTATGCGCCCGTGAGCGGGTTCAGGACGCTGTTCGTCTGGCCGTTGAAACGGTTTACGGCTCCCATCAGCAGGTTGTCCGAGATATTCTCCAGGTGGCCCCGGAAGCGCAGCCAGGGACCTGCCATCGAGATGTGGTCGGTCGTGCATTTGCCTGCGGCCTGGATCAACAGGCGCAGCTCCGTGAAGTCGCCCCCGTCCCACGGCGCGAACGGTTCGAGCCGTTGCAGCCGTTTCGACTGCGGGTCGATCGCCACCTCGCCGCGGTTCGCGGCGTCGGGCGCGATGTAGCCGTTATCCTTCACGCCGAAGCCCTGGCGCGGCAGCTCGTCGCCCTGCGGCGGGTCGAGGCGCACGGGTTCGCCCTTTTCGTTCGTGAGCGTGTCGGTGAGCGGGTTGAAAGTCAGGTCGCCCGCGATCGTAAGTGCCGTCACCAGTTCGGGCGACGCGACGAAGGCGTGCGTGTTGGGGTTGCCGTCGGCGCGTTTTGCGAAGTTGCGGTTGAACGACGTGACGATCGAGTTCGGGCGCGTCGGGTCGTCGGTGTGGCGGGCCCACTGCCCGATGCAGGGGCCGCATGCGTTGGCCATGATCACGCCGCCGATGGCGGTCAGGTCCCCCAGGATGCCGTCGCGCTCGGCCGTGTAACGAACCTGCTCCGAGCCCGGGTTGATGATGAACTCCGCTTTCACTTTCAAATCTTTGGCTTTGGCCTGACGCGCCACCGAAGCGGCGCGGCCCATGTCCTGGTACGAGGAGTTCGTGCAGGAACCCACCAGGCCGACCTCCATCTGCTGCGGGATACCCTTTTCGCGGACGAAGGCGCCGAATTCGGAGATCGTGTGCGCGGCGTCGGGCGTGAACGGCCCGTTGATATAGGGTTCGAGCGCCGAAAGGTTGATCTCGATTACGCGGTCGTAATACTTTCCGGGATCGGCGGCTACCTCGGCGTCGGCCCGCAGGTTGTCGCCGAGCGCGTTCGCACCGTCGGCTACTTCGGTGCGGCCCGTCGCCCGCAGGTAACGTTCCATCGCCTCGTCGTAGGGGAAGAGCGAACAGGTGGCGCCCACTTCGGCGCCCATGTTGCAGATCGTGGCTTTGCCGGTGGCCGAGAGCGCCGCCGCACCGTCGCCGAAGTATTCGATCACGGCGTTGGTGCCTCCCTTGACGGTGAGGATGCCGGCCAGTTTCAGGATCACATCTTTCGGCGAAGCCCATCCGCCCAGTTTTCCGGTGAGCTTCACGCCGATGATCTTCGGCATCTTCAGCTCCCAGGGGATGCCCGCCATCACGTCGACGGCATCCGCGCCGCCCACGCCGATCGCGATCATGCCCAGGCCCCCGGCGTTGGGGGTGTGCGAGTCGGTGCCGACCATCATGCCGCCCGGGAACGCATAGTTCTCCAGCACGACCTGGTGGATGATCCCGGCGCCGGGCTTCCAGAAGCCGATGCCGTAGCGGTTCGACACGCTGCTGAGGAAGTCGTACACTTCGCGATTCGCACTGTTGGCCGTGGGCAGGTCTTTGTCCGCGCCCATGTCGGCCTGGATCAGGTGGTCGCAGTGCACCGAGGCGGGGACGGCCGAACGGTCGCGTCCGGCGTTCATGAATTGCAGCAGCGCCATCTGCGCCGTCGCGTCCTGCATCGCCACGCGGTCGGGACGGAAATTGACGTAGTCCGTGCCGCGGACGTAGGCGTGCCCGATGGGCAGTTTCGTCCCGTCGGCGTCGAACAGGTGTGCGTAAAGGATTTTCTCGGTGAGTGTCAGCGGCGTGCCGGCGGCCTTGCGGGCGGCATTGACGCGGTTGGCGAAGGTTCCGTAAACGGTACGGATCAAATCGAGGTCGAACAGCATCTTTTCTATCGTTTGTCGTTTGTGTTTTGTGTCGGTTCTTTGGCGGGTAATCCGGCTCCATCCGCAGGCGGGGTGCCCTTCCCGCCGGACGGCTCCTCTTGGAACGGTTCCTTTTGAGATGGCGGTGCCTCCCGGGTGCCGGCGGCTTCTGTGCCGGGGGATGTCGTGCCGGCGGCTTTGGCCCGTGTGTTTCCTGGTGCAGTGCTTTCCGGTAGGATGCTTTCGGGGGAGAGTTTGCCTGTGGCGAGCGCATGGCGGTAAATCTCTTCCCGTTTCCGGTCGCGGGCCACCGTGCAGAGCGTCACCAGCAGGTCCGGATCCGGGCAGCTGACGATGTAGATATCTTCGTAGATGTCCTCGATCAGCACCAGCTGCTTGCGTTCGGTCGTGTACAGCTTGCAGATCGTCCAGTCGCTGAGGTGGAACCAGTAGCCGAAGTAGCCGCCGAAACCGTAACTGCCCAGCAGCGGGATCATTCGCCGGAAATGGCTGCGGTCGATGCGCCGGACCGTCTCGATCTCCTCGACGTGGATGCGCGTCAGTTCGACGATGCAGTGGATCTGGAGCGTGTCGTCGTCGATGGTGAGGTAGCGCGGGAACGACAGCACGAACAGCGTGATGATACAGAGCAGCAGCAGCAGGAACCAGGCCGGAAGGTAGGCGCCTCCCCAGATGAAGTGGAACCCGACGAAAAGTGCGGCGATCGCGGCGAAGGTCCCCCACGTGATGCGGCGGCTGCGGCGGTCGAGGTGGTATTTGAATTTCGTAGCGGTCATCTTCCGGTAGGGGCAGTCCGTTTAAGAAACGTTTGTGTGCTGAATTTGTTGCGGCCTGTTGCGGCTCGTGTCCCGGCGTTGGGTCCGGAAAGTTCCCGCCCGGCTTTTGGGCACCGGGTCTTTTCAGCGCCGGATGGGGCTCTTCCCGGGCCACTCGTTTCCGGAGAGCTTCCGGGGCTTATGTTTTACTCTACCTGAGAGGGGTTTCCGTTGTCCGTGTCGCCGTTGTCCGTCGCGGGCGGGGGAAGTTCGCCGAAGTATTCGCGCACCGAGCGTTCGAAGTGGCGGATCGTCTCCTCCATCGTGACGAAAGACTTGCCCCCCGCAGCGTTGCGGTGGCCGCCGCCGCCGAAGTAGCGGCGTGCGAAGACGTTGACGTCCACGTCGCCGCGCGAACGCAGCGAGACGCGGATGTCGCGGTGCGTCTCGATGAACATCGCCGAAAGGTTGATTCCCCGGATCGAAAGCGGGTAGTTGACGAATCCCTCCGAGTCGCCCTGCTTGAAATTGAACCGGCGCATCTCCTCCTCGGTCAGCCCCACGTAGGCGGTGCCGTGTTCCCACAGCAGCTTCATCTTGTCGTTGAGCACATAGCCCAGCAAACGCATGCGTCCCTCCGAGAAATTGTTGTACACGGCGCTGTAGATGTGCGGCACGTTGATGCCGCGGTCGATCAGCACGGCTACCGCGCGGAACAGGTCGGCATCGAGGATGCTGTAAGCGAAGTTGCCCGTGTCGGTCATGATGCCCACGTAGAGCGATTCGGCCATCGGCCGGGTGATCGCCTCCTCGCCGGCCAGCGCCATGATGAGCCGGTAGACGATGTATGAAGTCGAGCACGCCTTCACGTCCGAAAAGGAGAGCGCGTATTCGTCCAGCGGCGGGTGCAGGTGGTGGTCGATCAGCACGCGGGTGGCCGTCGTGTTGGCCTGTACGGTTTCGGTCAGGCGGTCGAGCCGTCCGATCTGGTTGAAGTCCATGCTGAAGATGATGTCGGCCTCGGCGACGAAACGCGCGAGGGCGCCGTCGCTGTCCTCCTTGAAAACGCCGATCTGCGCGATATCGCTCATCCACTCCAGGAAGTAGGGGTATCGGTTCGGTGCGATGCAGCAGGTCGTGTGGCCGAGCCGCTCGAGGTAGGCGCGCCAGGCCAGCGCCGCGCCGATCGTGTCGCCGTCGGGGTTCGTGTGGCAGAGCAGCGCGATCTTGCGGGGGGCTCCCCCGATCAGTTCGCGCAGGCGGTTCAGTTTGTCGGCTGAAAGCATCATCTTCGTGGCGGTATCAATGGTTCTTGACTGAATCTCCAAAGGTACGCAACTGCCGGCGAAAATCAAAACGCGGCCCGGCGGTTATTTCTTGCGGAGAGCGGCGGCGGGCCGTTTCCGTGCGTGCCGGGTAGGGGGTTCGGCGGGGGCGTTCCCTTGGGGCGCTGTTTTCTGCTGCGTGGCGTAATACCGGCACCAGGGGGTGAGGCCGCAGGCTTCGCAGTGCGGTTTGCGGGCCGTGCAGACGTAGCGCCCGTGCAGGATCAGCCAGTGGTGTGCGAGGGGGAGCACTTCGGGCGGGAAACCTTCGGTGAGCTGCATTTCGGTTTGCAGCGGGGTTTTGGCTCCGGTGGACAACCCGAGGCGGTCGGCCACGCGAAAAACGTGCGTGTCGACCGGCATCGCCCTCTTGCCGAAGGCTACGATGCCCACGACGTTGGCCGTTTTGCGTCCCACGCCCGGCAGCCGCTGCAACTGTTCGATATCTTCAGGAACGGCGCCCCCGAACTCTTCGCAGAGCATCCGCGCCATGCCCGAGAGGTTTTTGGCCTTGTTGTTCGGGTAGGAGATGCTCCTGATATAGGGGTAAATCTCTTCGGGATCGGCGTCGGCCATCGCCTGCGGAGTAGGGAACCGGTCGAAGAGCGCCGGGGTGGTCATGTTCACGCGTTTGTCGGTGCACTGCGCCGAGAGGATTACCGAAACGAGCAGCTGGTACGGATTCTGGTACTGCAACTCGCTCTCCGCAACCGGCATGTTTTGCTGGAACCAGTCGGTGATGCCGCGGAAGCGCTGTCGGGTCGTCATGGGCATTGGGTATTAAGGCTTTTTGCAAATTTAGCAAGAAGTTCCGGTTTGCGGGTCCCGCGGCGGGAATTTTTTGCACGGCAGCGCGTTTTGCGGCCGGGTACGGAAAACGGGCCGCCCGGGGCTCTCGGCGCCAGGAGTTTTTTACAACAGCCGCGCGATGATCGGGACGAGGATCGCGGTGGCGATGCCCATCAGCCCGATCGCCAATCCGCTGATCGCGCCTTCTACCGCGCCGAGCTGCATCGCCCGGGCGGTGCCCATCGCATGTGCGGCGGCCCCCATCGCGAGCCCTTTGGCGATCTTGCTTTCGACGCCGATCTTTTTGAGGATGAACGGCCCTGCCACGCCGCCGAAGATGCCGACGAGGATCACGACGACGGCCGTGAGGGCCGGGATGCCGCCCGATTGTGCCGAGACGTTCAGCGCAATGGCGGTGGTGACCGATTTGGGTTCGAGCGATGCGATGACGGCCTGTTCGGCGCCCATTGCGCGGGCGATCAGCGCGACGCTCAGGATGCCCACCGCGCTGCCTGTGACGATTGCCGTGACGATCGCGATCACATTGCCCTTAATTTGTGAAATCTGTTCGTGGAGCAGGTAGCCGAGCGCGACGACCGAAAGTCCCAGCATGAAGTCGATGATCTGGATCTGCTTCATGAACAGGTCGTAGGGGATACCCGAGAGTTTCAGGAAGAGGATCAGCACCCCCATCGAGACGATCAGCGGGTGCAGCAGTGCGAAACGCACCTTTTTATAGAGCCACATCGAGCCGAGGTAGACGGCCAGCGTCAATGTGAGCAGGAAGGTCTGCGACGAAAGGATTTCATTCATGGCGGCCGGGATTGGATGGCGTTGCGGTTTCGGGGGCTCGGGCAGCGGTGGGTTCGGCTCCGGTGGATTCGATCCCTGGGGGGGCGACCGGAGCCGGCATCGCCGATGCCGCGGGGTTCGGGCGTGCGGAGTTTTCCGGCGTGTGGGAATCCTCCCGGCGCTTGCCTTCGAGCTTTTGTTCGATCATGCCGACGACGACGATCACCAGTACCGTGCTGACGATCGATGCGACGAGGATCGCCGCGAGGTATTTGCTCACCAGCGAGTACGAGGCGATCAGCCCTACGCCCACCGGGATGAAGAAGAGCATCATGTTGTCGAGCAGGAAACCCGCGGCCCGCTTCATGCGCCACGGGCGGAGCCACCCTGCCGACAGCGCGCCGAAGAGCAGCAGCATGCCCACGACGCTGCCGGGGATGAAGTTGCCTGTCAGCGCCGAGACGACGCAGCCGAGCAGGTAGAAAAACAAAATCCAGACGATTCCTTGCATATCGGTCGGAAAATTGGTTGTTGCGGTTTATCGTGCCGGCCCGAATGCGGGGGAGTGGCGGGGCCGGGTGCCGTGCTTCCGGCAGCGCATGGTGCCGGAAGAGCGGGTCTCCGCCGGCGTGTGGCGGTTAGCCGGCGGATCAGAGGATTTGCAGTTTGGCGAACTTCTTTAGGAGCACTTTCCTGCCGGCCGCGCCGAAATCCACCGTCAGCTTTACGTCGCTGGTCCACTCTTCGATCGCGACGATCTCTCCCACGCCGAACTTGGCGTGCTCGACCCGTGTGCCGACGGCCATTTCGCCGGAACCCTGCGAGGAGGATGCGCCGGGAGGGTCGGAGCCGTTCGTGGCGCCTGTAACATGTGGGGAGGCGGATGTCGCACCGCCGATAGGCCGGGGCGGATATCCTGCGGGGGGACCGGAAGGTCGGGCAGCCGGGCGGCCGGTTCCCGGGGCTGAGAATCTCGATGCTGGCGATCCTGTTGCCGGAGAGCCCTGCGTGGCGCCCCGGGCGTTGAGACTGCGGAAACGTGCGCCGGGAGCGGGCGGGTCGGTGCGCCGAGGGAATCCCCCACCGGAATTGTCCGAACTCCCGGATCGGCCGTAACGTCCCGGAGCTCCTTGCCCGTAACCGCCGGTATCCGGTGCACCCGCTCTTTTCCCGTAGCCGCCCTGTCCGTAACCCTGCGAAGGGCCCGTACCGGGGCGTCCGTAGCGCGAAGGGCCGCCCGGCCGGCCGTACCGCGGCGCGGAGTTCGCCTCCTCGTCGCTGTCGCGGGAATCGCCCAGTTCGAACTGCAGGTCGAGGTACTGCGGGTCGATCTCGCTGAGGAAGCGGCTCGGCCGCCCGAAGGTCATCTCGCCCCACTTGAAGCGCGATTCGGCGAACGACAGCACCGCTGCGCGCTTGGCCCGCGTGAGGGCCACGTAGAAGAGGCGGCGTTCCTCTTCGAGTCCCTCCGGGGTGCCCATGCTCATCATGCTCGGGAAGAGGTTCTCCTCCAGTCCCGCCACGTAAACGTATTCGAATTCGAGCCCCTTGGCCGAGTGGACGGTCATCAGCGTCACCTTGTTGCGCTCTTCGGGGTTCTCGTTGTCCATGTCCGTGAGCAGCGCGACGTTTTGCAGCCACTCGTCGATCTGGACCAGCGCCTGCGGGGCGGATTCCCCTTCGGTCGCGGTGTCGGCGGCCATCCGCTCCTGCTCTTCGGTATAGACGCGGATCGAGTTGAGCAGCTCCTCGATGTTCTCCAGCGCGCTGATCGACTCGGGCGTCTGCTGCATCTTGTAGGTGCCGATCAGGCCCGAACGCGTCGCGATCTCCAGGCCGAGCGTGTAGGCTTCGGTCGTGGAACGCATTTCGGACAGCTCGCCGATCATTTTGGCGAACTGCGCGACCTTGTTTCCGGCGGCCCCGGCGAGGCCGATCGCGGCGGGGTCGAGCGTGCTGACCGCTTCCCACATGCTCAGGCCGTTTGCGGCTGCCGCGCCGGCGATGCGGCCGATCGTCACGTCGCCGATGCCGCGCGCGGGGGTGTTGATGATGCGGCGCAGCGCCTCGTCGTCGCGCGGGTTCACGACCAGCCGAACGTAGGCGAGCATATCCTTGATCTCCTTGCGCTGGTAGAACGACATGCCGCCGTATATCTTATAAGGGATGTTGCGGCTGCGCAGCGCCTCTTCCAGCGCGCGCGACTGCGCGTTGGTGCGGTAGAGTACGGCCACGTCGCTGTACTGTACCCCTCGGGTGCGGACGGTCGTGTAGATGTCCGACGCGAGCAGCGCCGACTCCTCTTTGTCGGTGTAGGCCTTGATCACACGGATCGGGTCGCCCTCGTCGGCGGCCGAGAAGGATTTTTTGCGGATCTGGCGCTGGTTCTTCTCGATCACGCAGTTCGCGGCGTTGACGATCGTCTGTGTCGAACGGTAGTTCTGTTCCAGTTTGAAAAGCTTTGCGCCGGGAAAGTCCTGCTGGAAGCGCAGGATATTCTCGATCTTCGCGCCGCGGAACGAGTAGATGCTCTGCGCGTCGTCGCCCACCACGCAGACGTTGCCGTGCAACTCGCCGAGCCGCCGGATGATGACGTACTGCGCGAAGTTGGTGTCTTGGTACTCGTCCACGAGAATGTAGCGGAACTGGTTCTGGTACTTCGTGAGTACCTCCGGGAAGTCGCGCATCAGGATATTCGTGTTCAGCAGCAGGTCGTCGAAGTCCATCGCGCCGTTCTCGCGGCATTTGCGCGCGTACAGTTTGTAAATGTCGAGGAACTGCGGAATCCGCTGCTCGCGGTCTTCGGCCTGCAGCGAACTGTTCGCCTCGTAGGCCTGCGGCGTGACCAGGTTGTTTTTCGCCTTCGAGATTCGGGCCGCGACGACGTTCGGCTTGTAGGTCTCGTCCGAGAGGTTCAGCTCCTTGATCGCGAGCTTCACGAGGTTTTTCGCGTCGGCCGAATCGTAGATCGTGAACGACGACGGGTAGCCCAGCTTGTCGGATTCGGCGCGCAGGATGCGGGCGAAAACCGAGTGGAAGGTGCCCATCCACAGGCTGCGGCTCATACCGCCCGGAACGAGCGTCGCGATGCGTTCGCGCATCTCCTTGGCGGCCTTGTTCGTAAACGTGAGCGCGAGGACGGTGTGCGCCTGCACGCCCTGCGAGAGCATGTAGGCGATCCGGCAGGTGAGCACGCGCGTCTTGCCCGAGCCGGCCCCGGCGATGATCAGCGAGGCCCCCTGGTAATTCACCGCAGCGTCGCGCTGGGTGGGGTTGAGGTTTTGGATGTATTCCGACATTTTTATTGGGCGGGGAAAGCAACGTGCTGTTAACCGTTCCTTTGCGGGCGAGGCGCGCAGCTTTCCCAATCGTTTTTTATTCGGGCGGCGAAAGAGATACGCTTCTCTCCGGCGGTATTGCGGAAGGACGGTCTTCTCTTCCCGGGCGTTTGATCCGGGCAGGGAAAGGTGCGTCTCCGTCTCCCCTGTTTCCGGGGCAAAGTTACTTAAACCCGCGCTGCTTAACAACCGCTAAAAAACTTTTTGCCGCAGGCGATTTCGAAAATTTTATAATAAATTTGCAGGTCAGCCGTTTAAAAAGTATCTTTATACAACGTGCCGCGCTTTGTGCGGGCAGGGGTTGCCGGAAGCGGGCGCGGACCTCCCGCCCCGGGGGGCGCTCCGGGCAGCGAGGCGGCGAATTTCGGACAACACATAAACGACAATATAGAATGAGTGAGGTTATCAACATCAAGGAGCTCAACGAACGCATCGAACGCGAGAGCGTGTTCGTCGATACGCTGAACATGGAGATGGGCAAGGTGATCGTGGGCCAGAAGCACCTGGTCGACACGCTGCTCATCGGACTGCTCTCGAACGGGCACATCCTGCTCGAAGGCGTGCCGGGCCTGGCCAAAACGCTGGCCATCACGACGCTCGCGCAGGCCGTCGACGCGAAGTTCAGCCGCATCCAGTTTACGCCCGACCTGCTGCCCGCCGACCTGCTCGGTACGCTGATCTACTCGCAGAAGAAGGAGGAGTTCGCCGTGCGCAAGGGACCGATCTTCGCGAATTTTATCCTCGCCGACGAGATCAACCGCTCGCCCGCCAAGGTGCAGAGCGCGCTGCTCGAGGCGATGCAGGAGCGGCAGGTGACCATCGGAGACGAGACCTACAAGCTGCCCGAGCCGTTCCTCGTGCTCGCGACGCAGAACCCGCTGGAGCAGGAGGGGACTTACCCGCTGCCCGAGGCGCAGGTCGACCGGTTCATGCTCAAGGCGCGGATTACCTATCCCAAGAAACAGGAGGAGCGCGACATCATGCGTCTGAACCTGCTCGGGAGCGGCTTCCCGAAACCGAACCGCGTGATCGAGCCGGAGGATATCGTCAAGGCGCGGGCCGTGGTGAGCGACGTCTACATGGACGAGAAGATCGAAAAGTATATCGTCGACATCATTTTCGCCACGCGCGAGCCGTCGCAGTACAACGACCTCCAGCAGCTCGCCTCGCTGATCGCCTACGGCGGTTCGCCGCGCGCGTCCATTTCGCTGGCCAAGGCGGCCAAGAGCTATGCTTTCATCAAGCGGAGGGGATACGTGATTCCGGAGGATGTGCGCGCCGTCTGCCACGACGTGCTGCGCCACCGCATCGGGCTCACCTACGAGGCCGAGGCCGAAAACGTCACCTCCGAGGAGATTATCACCCAGATACTCAATAACGTCGAGGTGCCTTAGGCGCGATGCCTGTTATTTTTCCTTCGGATGGGGAAAGCCGCGGGAAGAAACGCCTGCGGAGGAATCTTACCGGGACGACAATATGGCCGCCTGTGGGCGGAGTGGATAAATCATGAGCGAAAACAGCAACGACATACTCCGGCAGGTCCGCAAGATCGAGATCAAGACGCGCGGACTGAGCAACGATATCTTCGCGGGGCAGTACCACAGTGCCTTTAAAGGGCGCGGTATGGCCTTCAGCGAGGTACGCGAGTACCGGGTGGGCGACGACGTGCGCGACATCGACTGGAACGTCACCGCGCGCAGCCGTTCGCCGCATGTGAAAGTTTACGAAGAGGAGCGCGAACTGACGATGATGCTGCTCGTGGACGTCAGCGGCTCGCGGATGTTCGGTTCGACGACCAAGCACAAGAAGAACCTGATTACCGAGATTGCCGCAGTGCTCGCCTTTTCGGCCACCGAGAACAACGACAAGGTGGGCTGTATCTTTTTCAGCGACCGTGTCGAAAAGTTCATCCCGCCCAAAAAGGGGCGTTCGCACATCCTGATGATTATCCGCGAGTTGATCGAATTCACGCCCGCTGACCGCGGCACCGACGTCGGCGAGGCGCTGCGTTACCTGACCAACGTACTCAAAAAGCGCTCGACGGCCTTCGTGCTGTCGGACTTCATGGATTGCGACGGCGTGGAACGGGCCCGGTTCGAAGACCCGCTGAAAATCGCATCGGGCAAGCACGACTTGGTGGGGATCCGTATTTACGACCGCCGCGAGGAGGCGCTGCCCGACGTGGGCATCCTCGAACTGCAGGACGCCGAAACCGGCGAGAACGTGTGGGTCGATACTTCGTCGGCTTCGACGCGTGGCGCGTACGCCGACCACTGGCAGCGTACCAACGCGTTGATCGACCGCACGCTGAGCCGATGCCGGGTCGACAACGTGCGGATCGCGACGGATGAGGATTATGTCAAATCGCTGATGAAACTCTTTAAGCGGAGATGATGCAGGGAATTTTCTGGAAATATATCAGGCGTTGCGCCGTCGCGCTGCTGCTGGCGGCGGGAATATTCGCGGTGGGACTGCTTTCCGCGAAGAGGACCCACGGGGCGGCCGTGCAACGAACCGCGGCGCTGCATGGCGTGGAGCCGGTCTCGGGGCGCAGTGCCGCGCCCGCTGCGGGGGCTTCCGGCCCGGCGGCGGACGACTCGACCCGGGGCACCGCTGCGGCGGACAAGGCTGCGGGCCGTAACCAGCCGCAGGTGCGCGCGGAGCTGAGTGCCGACACTGTGCTGATCGGGCACCGGTTCAAACTGCGCGTCGAGGTGACCAAGGACGTGATGCAGATGGTCGCCTTCCCGGAGTTCGAGAACGGGCGGCTGACCGATTCGCTCGAAATCCTGCTGGAGGGCCCGGTCGATACCGTCAGCCGCGAGGGGCGCACCGAAGTGCTCGCGCGCGAGTACCTGCTCACCTGTTTTTCACCTGCCGACTATCGGCTCGGGCGCTTCCCGGCGCTCTATGCCGACAAAAACCTCGTCGATACGATCTGGTCGCCCGATTCGCTGCGGGTGATCGTGACGGCCCCGCCCGTCGATACGGCTTCGCATACGATCTATGACATCAAAGCTCCGCTGAAGGTGCCGCTGCGTTTCGGCGAGGTGAGCGGTTACCTGCTCTTCGGGCTGATCGCGGCGCTGCTGATCGCAGTGGCCGTCTATGTCCTGCTGCTGAAGCGCGGACGCGGGCTGCTCGCGGCGTTGCGCGGCCCCGCCGACCCGCCGCATGTGGCGGCCATCAAGCAGCTCGAAAAACTGCATACGCAAAAACTGTGGCAGAGCGGCAAATCGAAACAGTATTACACCGGCCTGACCGATATCCTGCGCGAATACCTCGCCGGACGTTACAACTTCCAGGCGATGGAGATGACCTCGGCCGAGATCATCGCGCGAATCCGTGAACTGTCCGTCGAAGAGCGCGCGTCGAAACGGCTCGGCAGCCTGCTCGAAGTGGCCGATTTCGTGAAGTTCGCGAAGTACGAGCCCGATGCGGTGCAGAACGAGGATGCCTATCAGGATGCCTACTATTTCGTCGAGGAGACCAAGCAACTGCCGCCGGAACTGCAACCGCAGCAGGCCGGAAACGATACCCCGCAGGGGAACGTTCCCGGACCGACGGGGACTTCAGGCGGATTGAAACCTTCGGGTGTTCCCGGAGCGCCGGATATTCCGGATACTCCGGGCGGCGCAGCCGCAGGAGGAACCTCGGACGAAGTCGGGGAAGGAAAGGAGGTGCGGTCGTGAGCAGGACGATGATACGGAACCTGGTGCTGGGTTTGGTACTGGCGGCATCTGCGGGCGTGCAGGGCCTTTATGCGCAGCGTTATCCCGAACGGCGCGTGCTGCGTGCCGGCAATGCGCTCTACGAGCAGGAAAACTATCCCGAGGCGGAGATCCGTTACCGCAAGGCGCAGGAGCAGAGCCCGACGTACGAAGGGCTCTTCAACCTGGCCGACGCGCTCTACAAGCAGAAACGTTACGACGAGGCGCTCAATATCCTCAAGCAGATTTCGCGCGACGAAGTGGCGGGACCCCATGCCCCGGATGCCTATTACAATCTGGGCAATACCTATTTCCAGCAGAAGAAGCTGCCCGAGGCCGCCGAAGCGTACAAGAACGCGCTGCGGCGCAATCCGCTGGACGATGAGGCGCGCTACAACCTGGCTTATGTGCTGGAACTGATGAAACAGAACCAGGACGACAATAACGACCAGAACAAGGACAACCGGCAGAACCAGGACCAGAACAAAGACAACCGGGATAATCAGGACGACAAAGATAACAAGGACCGGAAGCAGCCCCCGAAGAAGGATCAGGACGGCCAAGGCGACAAGCCCGACAAGCAGGATCCCGATCAGGGCGACGGCGGTGAGAATCCGCAGGACCAGAAACCCGACCAGGGGAAAGGCGGGGCCCGGCAGGAACGCATGAGCCGCGAGGAGGCCGAGAGGATGCTCGACGCCGTACAGGGCAGCGAGGACAACACCAAGAAGAAGGTGGATGGCCGCAAAGCGCGCGCGGTGGGCCGTTCGGGCAAGAACTGGTAGGTGCGATACGGCCCCGCGCATGCGCAGTAAATGTACGCGGGACAAGGGGTGGCGCATGAGACGTACGACCTGCGTGTGGAGCGGTGCATGGCACAGGAGAAATAGTGCGTGCGCGGTGGGAGGTAATGTACGGAAGGCCTGAATACGCGTGAAGGAAGTGGTGCAAACAAATAAAGTCAAAGGAACGTTGTGGATATCGTAAGATTTGTCAATCCGGATATGTTGTGGCTCTCGGCGCTGATCGTGCCGATGGTCGCCTATTACGTCTACCGGATGCGCCAGGGCGGCGCGACGATGCGCATTTCGACGATCGACGGGGTGCGCCGTGTGCCGCGTACGGCCAAATATTACCTGCGCCACCTGCCGCTGGTGCTCTGTTGCCTCGCCGTGGCGCTGCTTTCGGTGGCGCTGGCCCGTCCCCAGAGCGCCGAGCACAATTCGAACAGCACCACCGAAGGAATCGATATCGTATTGTCGCTCGACGTGTCGGGCAGTATGCTGGCCCGCGATTTTACCCCCGACCGCCTCGGCGCGGCCAAAGAGGTGGCCTCGAATTTTATCGTGGACCGTCCCAACGACCGTATCGGGTTGGTGGTGTTCGCGGGAGAGAGTTTCACCCAGTGTCCGCTGACGACCGATAAGCGGTCGCTGCTGAACCTGCTGGGCGGTGTGCGCAGCGGCATGATCGATGACGGGACGGCCATCGGCAACGGACTGGCGACGGCCGTGAACCGCCTCAGGGAGAGCAGTGCGAAAAGCAAGGTGGTGATCCTGCTCACCGACGGCGTGAACAACAGCGGCCAGATCGCGCCGCTGACCGCGGCCGAAATCGCTAAGTCGTACGGCATCCGCGTCTATACGGTGGGCGTCGGCACGATGGGAATGGCGCCTTATCCCGCTATCGATATGTGGGGCAACCTGACCTTTCAGCCGATGAAGGTCGAGATCGATGAAAAGATGCTGACCGAAATCGCACAGATGACCGGCGGCCAGTATTTCCGTGCCACCGATAACCGCAAGCTCCGCGAGATTTACGACCAGATCAACGACCTCGAACGCAGCCGCGTCGAGGTGGAGAACTTCACCCGTTACGACGAGTGCTTCGCACCTTTCGCGCTGTTGGCGGTGCTGCTGGCGGTGGCCGGGTTCCTGCTGCGGCAGACCTGGCTGAGGCGGTTGCCGTAGGCGGCCGGAGGACGCAGTAGGGGAAAGTCCCGAAGCGCCAGTGGCCGTGGCGCTCGCTTAACCCCTGGCAGGTCGTTACAGCCTGCTTTAAAAGTGGCCCGGTGAACGCATGCCGGTCCGGTTAAAAATAAGAAGACTTTAAAAGTCAACCATAATGTTCAGATTCGCGACTCCCGGATACCTCTATTTGCTGTTGCTGCTGCCGTTGCTGGCGGGGCTTTACGTCTATGCGGTGCGTTCGCGCCGCCGTGCGCTGGAGCGATTTGCCGACGAGGCGGTGCTGCCGGGGCTGATGCCCGAGGCTTCGCCCGTGCGCCTGCGGCTCAAATTCGTGTTGCTGTGCCTGGGACTCGGGTTTATCATCCTGGCGCTCGCACGGCCGCAGTTCGGTTCGAAGCTTCGCGAGGTGACGCGCCAGGGCGTTGAGATCATGCTGGCGGTCGATGTGTCGAACAGCATGCTGGCGCAGGATTTCGAACCGAGCCGCCTGGAGCGGACCAAGTTCGCGATCGACCGCCTGGCCGAAAAACTGCACGAGGACCGTATCGGGTTGATCGTTTTCGCCGGGGACGCCTACGTCCAGCTTCCGATCACTTCGGACTACGTTACTGCGCGCAATTTCGCGCGCAATATTTCACCCGACATGGTTTCGCGGCAGGGAACGGCCCTCGGTGCCGCGATAGAACTCGCGTCCGGCTCGTTTTCTTCGGGCAGCGAGGGGAGCCGCGTTATTATCCTGATCTCGGACGGTGAAAACCACGAGGACGATGCGATGGCCGCCGCCGAAGCCGCCGCAAGGCAGGGGATCAAAATCTATACGATCGGCATCGGTACGCCCGAAGGGGCTCCGATCCGCATCGGCGGCGACTTCATCAAGGACGAGGAGGGCAAGATGGTGGTTTCGAAGCTCGACGAACAGACCCTCGAGCAGATAGCCCTCACCACCGGCGGCGGGTATATCCGCGCGACGAACCGCAGTTTGGGGTTGGATGAGATCGTGCAAAAGATCGGCGAGGTGGAGAAAAAGCAGCTCACCGAGTCGATTTTCGAGGATTTCAGCGAACAGTACCAGTATCCGCTCGCGGTCGGACTGGCGTTGCTGCTGCTCGATTTCCTGATCCCGGAACGCCGGAGCCGCCTGCTCGACCGGCTCAATATTTTCCGCAAGAAAAACGATTCGGGCGATCCGGTGTAGCCTGCCGCACCGCCGCGCATTTTGCGGCTTCATGCGACAAAACTGCCGGGCTGCCGGGCCTGTTGCGTGCCTTTCCGGCGTCTATGTTGCAGAAATAGCGTATTTCATTTTATAGCGCACGCCTTCGAATAGGTCGGCTTGTGCAATTGTTTGTTTTGTGACTTCCCTGTTGGTTCAAGGGGGACTGTGCGCTCAAAGAATTTATTTATACACAAACCGGTTTATTTGGAATAATTTAATATATAAACAAACGATTACGACATATTTTAAGTATCTTGTTTGTAGAATATGCAACATGACATTCGGACTGAGTTTGTTTTGTAAAACGTCGATAACGGGATAGACCGGGTACTCGCAATACGGAGTGGCAGCCAACGACAAACCATTTACGTTACCAAATCAACCTCTAAAGCGATGAATCCGAAAAAACTAATCCTAATATTCGGGTCGGTAATTCTTTTTTGCTCTTGCAAAAAAGATGATACTGTGGTAATATTTTATACGGTAGCATCGGAACAGGTTTATCGTTACGGAGCTTTCGGCGAGGTGCCGTACTTTGTCGTTAAAGAGAAAAATGACAGTGATTGGAAAGTATTGAGGGATGGCATACAAGGCTTTGATTATGAACGGGGCTATGAGTATCGAGTGATGGTCAATAAAATACATGTCAGAGAACCGATGCAGGATGCCTCCTCTATCGAATATCATTTGTTGTGTGTCATCTCCAAAACGCTGAAAGATTCCGAGAACTTACCGCCGATTCGTTGGGAATATCCGAGGCCGTAGGTGATCGTAATTATACGTCCGTTGCCACCCGGAACGTCATCCTGCCGATTCAGTCCCGAAGCCTGTCCCGATTTTGCTACAATCGGGAAATCCAATTGAAAAGAGCCGGGGAAGTTTTTTTGACTTTACAGTGTCGCGGCGTTACAGAGCCGTATTACCGCAAAACTGCGGAGTCGTAGGGCTGCGGTGCGGGTCTTCGGCTGGTGTTCGGACGGGCACCGGAGTCCCCGGTGCCCGCCGGGGCGCCTATTCGTCGTACACCAACTCGAAGTCGTCCACCCACATCTTGCTGTCGCGGCTGCCGATGTAGTAGTCGCCGTAGCGCGAGGCGGAGCATACCAGTACGATATGGGTCGGGACCCGGTTCGTTGCGTTGTAGGCGAGCTTGATCGTGAACTGCTGCCATTCGGATACCGACTTGTCGAAGACCAGCTCCCCGTAGGCGATCACCGCCGCGCTCTTCGGGTTGAAGAAGGTGTTTTTGTCGCGCGTGTCGACGCAGATCGGCACCTCGGCCGTTCCCAGCATCTTGTTGTCGGTCTCCTTCTCGCAGACGCCGTACTCTTCGGGTGTCCAGGTCCCCAGTGCGACGTAGATGATGCCGTTGTCCGGGTCTCCCTTCGCGATGGTGACGCCCGTGGGCTGCGTCGTGCCGACGTCGGTGATCTTGCCGCAGTTGTATTTGGCCCACCCGCGCAGCGCTACCGGCCGCCGGGTGAAAGGCCGCCCGAAGCCGACGATGCCGTTGGTGCCGCGTGTGCCGACGTACTGCCCGATGAAGAGGTTGCCCGCGGCCAGCTTACCGATGCCCGCGATGCCGGCCAGTTTGGATTCCAGCTGCGCGGCGTACTGGCCGGTGCTGCCGGGCCGGGTGTCGGTCACTTTGTTGGTTAGTGTGGTATTGGCCACGGCCGCCCCCGTGTTACCTGTGCCCCAGTAGGCTGCATCCCGCGTCGGGCCCGGGTAGACGATGTCCTTCTCGGTGCACCACTCTTCGAAGCCGCCGTTGGTCAGCGGGGTCTCGGGTTCGGTGGTCACGGTCTCTACCGGGGACTCGTCCTCGCCCGAATAGGCGACCAGTTCGTAGGTCGTTTCGGGTTCGAGGCCGGTGAGGCAGGTTTTGAACGCGCCGCCCGATACTTCGACCTTGTCGCCGGGAACGGTAATCCACGGCGTGTCGCCCTGCTTGCGGTAGCGGAAGCCGAGGTCGGTGCCGCTGCGGCCTTCGCCGTAGAGCCAGATCAGGCGCGTCCACGCGTCGACCTGCTTGAACTCGGCCGTCACGTCGGTCGGAACCACGTACAGCGACCACCGCTCTTCGAAGTCGTGGTAGCGGATGTCGATCGTGCGGTAGGTTTCGAACGACGTTAATTGGCTCGGGTCGGGCGTCATCGTCGTGATTCCCGCCGGGCCGAGTTTCAGCTCCTTGATCGTGATATGCTGCATGTCGGTCCCCGTCGGGACGTGGACGGTGGCGGTGTGTTTCTCTTCGTCGAACTCGGCCGCACCGATCTGCGATTCGACGGTGAAGATGCGTTCGATCTGCTGCTCGGCCTTCAACGTCCATTCGTAGTCCTGATAGAGCGACAGCGTGACGGGCAGGTCGCTGCGCAGGTCGAATTCGCCGGAAAGGGGGACCGATGCGCTGCCGCCTTCGGTGATGACGATCTCGGTGATCGGCACGCGGCTGATGTCGGTCGCTTCGTCGAGGTGCAGCGTGACCGTGCGCAGTTTGGCGTCGATGTCGGAGGCGGTGCAGGTGAAGCCCTCGCCCTTGACTTCGAGGATGTCGATGGCGACCACCGGATACGGGATGTCGTTCTGGATGCAGGAGGCCAGCGCGAGCATCGGGACATAGAGGAGCAGGCGGCGGATCTTGTTCATGGCGTTTTACAAAAGGATGTTGAGGCCGATGCGGATATTGGCCAGGTTCAGGCGGAACAGCATCTTCGAGGCTTCGCGGGTGCCGATCACCTTGCCTTCGCTGTCGGTTTGCGTCACTTTCGTGTACTGCACGCCGCCGAGCCCGAAGGAGAGGGTGGTGCATACGTTCGGGAAGACGAAGACCGCACAGCCGGGGTTGAACGAAAATTTAAACTGCCGGTTGTTGCTGTGGGTATATTTGATCTCTTCGTTCGATTTGTAGGAGAAAACCGATTTTCCGGTTTTGTACGACGCTTCCAGTTCGGCGAACAGCCCGAAGTGCCCTTTCGCGTCGATGCCGGCGTAGGAGCGCATGAAGATGCCGAACGACGAAGAGGTGCTGTTGAGGTTGATGTCCGAAAAGGAGATGTTCATGTCGTTGGCTTCCCCGAGGTCCAGTGCGGCGTTGTCGATATGCCCGTCCGTCTTCGAGTAGCCGAAGCGGGCGCCGAAACTGAGGTTGTCCTTGACGAAATAGCTGAACGAGGGGTTGATCGTGAAGATGCTCCCGCTGAAATTCAGGTCGTCGAGGATCAGCATGTAGTCGGTGTCGTCGCTGGTGATCGTCCCGTACGAGACGGTCAGCCCGATGGCCACTTCCCGCTTGAATATGAAACGGATACGGTTGATCTCGCGGTCGATCCGCCTGCGCGTGGGCAGGAAGCGTTTCCGGTCGGCGGGGGTGCCTGCCGAGTCGCCGGGCGCTGTATGGGCGAGGGCGAGCGTGTCCGGGAGCTGGCCGGAAAGAAGCATGCCGCCGCCCGCCAGCAGCGAATCCATGACAGGCGTGTCTATCGCGGCGGGCCGGTGTCCGGTGAAATCGCCCGTAAGGACCGCGGAGTCGGTCGGGGGGGCCTGCGGTGTATCGGTTTGTAAGGTCTCTGTCCGTGAAGTGTCGGTTTGCGATGTGTTCGCCGCCGATGTTGCCACCGATATATCCGGCGACGATATGCCGGTCAGCGGAGTGCCGGCCTGTTGCGGGACGGCTGCCGCCGGAACCGGTTGCTCGTGGCGGGCTTCGTGCTGTCTCCGCGGCGTGGATGCGGCCGCAGACGCAGACGAAAGTGCGGTAACGGTCAGCAGTATAAGGAGTGGGTATATCCGTGTTTTCATCGTGTCTGCCGGGTTAGAGATAGAATGCGACGCCTAAGCCGATGGAGAAGATGTTGACTTTGAAGTTCATCATGCTGGAGCTCCGGGTGCCGACGCTCACCTGGTTGTGCACCTGCCGTACTTTGTTGTAGGTGAAGCCCATCACGCCGACGTTCAGTTCGATGGCCATGTTGTTGGTCGCGAAGGCGACCAGTCCGGGGGTCAGCCCGAGCGAAATGTGCTTCCCGGTTTCGTAGGTGCCCCGTACCGGGGTGTCCGCGGCGAATTTGGCCTGCGAACTGCCCATGCCCAGCTGCATCTCGTTGAACAGCGCGAAGCGTTTGTTCTGCCCCAGCGGGATGTATTGCCGCCAGATCAGCGCCGCCTCGTAGGTGTGCTTGAGCGAGTAGTACGAATCCACTTTCAGGTCGACGCCCGTGTCGTCGTCCCCGAGCTGGATGCTGCCGCTGTCGATGCGCAGGTAGGTGCGCGAGTAGGTGAACCGCGCGCCGATGACCATGTTGTTGCGGAAGGCGTAGGCCAGGATCGGCGCGACCTTCAGCGTATGGCCTTCGGAGTTGATCCCTTCGATCACGACGAACGTGTAGTCGTTGTTCGAGTGAGTCGAGAAAGAGGCGTTGATGCCCGCTACCCATTGGCCCTGCGGTACGAAGATGTTGGAGAAACTGGTCAGGCCCCGCTGCTTTTTGAGCGTGCGGACCGAATCGGCCGACAGTTCCGGAAGCGTCTGCTTGTCTTTCTTCTTTTTCTCGCGCAGTTTGGGCGATGTGCCGGAAGAGAGCACTCCGCTCCGGGGCCGGGCGGCCGGTGTTGCCAATGCCGTTGCCGGAGTTGCGGTCGTGGCAGGCGGCATGGTTGTTCCCGTTCCAAGAGCCCCGGCCGTTGCGGTCGTCGCTGCGGCGGGGACGTCGTCGTCGATGTCCGCCGGGACGGGATATTGTCCGGGGACGGAACCCGCCGCCTGCCGCAGCCCTCGCGCCGCGGCAGGCGGGGTATCCTGAGCCCGGGTACCTTCCGGCAGGCATAGGTATAAAAATAGTGCTACAAAGACAATCCCTTTTTTCATCATGCGGGTTTATTCGTAGATGAACTCGATGTCGTCGAGGTAAAGGTTGCTGTCCGTACTGCCTTCGAAGTAGTCGCCCCTGTAGCTGGCCGATGCCGTCAGGATCAGTACGTTGGGTTTTTCTGAGGCATACTTGTCCCGGTAACGGATCGGGATGTCTACCTGCGTCCACGACGATTGGGACTGCTCGATCAGCAGGTCTCCGTAGCCGATAATATGTCCTTCGAGGGTCGATGGGTCGTTCAGGTTCGTGTAGAGGAACTCCTGGGTGGGGTCGAGAACAGTCTTGTCGATCTCGCTGCTTTTGGTGTTGACCGTATGGTAGGTGCAGCCCGGTTTGGTCATGTTGGTCAGGCAGACGAAAATGCGCGCCTTGTCGCCGCTGCCGACGTTGCCCTTGTACCAGACGCGCAGCGCGGTGGGTTTGGCGTTGAAAGCGAACGCCCGGCCCATATAGACCGTACCGGCGGTACCCAGAACTTCGCCGAACGATCCGACGAAAATGTTTCCGGCGGCTTTCTTGATGACGACATTGGTGGTTTGCAGCTTCGCGCAGTACTGTCCGGACGAGCCGGGACGGGGATCGTTTTGCCGGGTGGTGATGTTGTAGCTCGCCCCGATCGAGGTGGAACCGGGGTTGCCCGTTCCCCAGAACTCCTCTCCGCCCTGGGCGTACGGATACCACGGGTTGCCCGACTGGTGCCACTCTTCGAAGCCGGCGTTCGGAACCTGGACACCGGCGGCGGTCGCGGCCGTCTTGACCGTACCGCTCTCAGAATCGTTTTCGAGCAGTTGGCATTCGTACGTCTTACCCGGTTTGAAATCCGTGGCCCGGGCCGTGTAGGTATAGCCGTCGCTGCCTTTCTGCGCGGCGATCGTGGTCCATGACGAGGTGCCCTGGAGGCGGTACCGGACGCCCACCGAAGTGGTGGCGGGGTTCGTCACGATCGCGCTCATGTCGGCAATCCCGAACCACAGGTCCTGCGCGGCAATCTCCACCGGTTTGGCGACGGCTACGCGGGCGGAGGCTTTGCCCGTGTTGTTGTCGTTGTCGGTGACCTCGAAGTCGAGCGTGTTGATGCCTCCCTCCAGTTGCTCGAAGAAGAGCGGCGTCAGGGCCAGCGAGCCGTTCGCGTTGTCGATGACCGTGTAGGTGATCCCGTTGGCGGCCGCTTCGGGCAGCAACTGCCCGTCGTGCAGCACTTCGTAGGTCGTGTTGGTACTCTTCGCCGTGAATTTCAGCGACGAGAGCGGGTTGATCGACGCGACGTTGAATTTGACCGGATCGGAGTAGTAGCCGGTCACGCCGCCGATGCCGAAACCGTCGCCCATCACGCTGGGTTCGGGGCTGAAGATGAACGAATCGTCGAAGACGTTCACGTACTCCTGTACTTTGACCACGACGGTCAGGTAGCCGTCCGGGGTTTTCGAATACTTGAAGTTGAGCGTGTACTGCATGCCGCCCTGGGGCAGCTCGATCTTGCCCGTCTTCGTGTTGTTCTTGTTGACGTCCGGATCGGAGCTTTCGCCCGAGAAGCACCAGCTCAGGTTCGAGGTGCCTTCCGGCAGCAGGAAGAACCCGGTCGAATCCTTGGGGTAGAGCAGCGTGGGAACCAGTCCGTTTTCCGCATCGGTCTGCGAGAAGTTGTCCGAAGCGCAGACGTAGGCATGGTAGCCCTTGTCGAACTTCTGCGCGACGGTTGCGTCGAACTGCACGCGGACGGCGACGTTCGTGATCTTGCATTCGATCGGGACGATCTTCGTTTCGTGCGCGTCCAGGTCGAAGACCGCCTCGCCCGCATAGGTTTTGTTCGTGTAGGTGGCTTCGCTCCGGTCGCCCGCCTCGATAATCACCTTGTAGCGGCCCGAAACCAGGTAGAGGTTGTCGGGAACGCTCGTCGCGGGTTTGTATTTGCGGATCAGCTCCTGGACAGTGCCGCCCGCGCCGTCCGATTCGACTTTGTAGATCCACAGCGTGCTGATATCGAGTGGATTGTAGTCTCCTGCCGCTTTCGAGTGCAGCGGAATGACCTTGCCGGCGACCGTGAGGTTCAGTTGCAGCGTACCGGTCGGTTCCGCCCTCCCGGAGTCGTCTTTGGTACAGGCCCCCAGCAGGAGCAGCAGGCCGCTCAGGCAGACGAGGGGGATATGTCGGGTGATGAGGGTTCTCATGGATTTCATCTTTTTACGGAACATAGAGTTGGATGGTTTTGGATACCGATCCCGAGGCGTCGATCACGGTCAGCTTGAAGTCGCTGTTGCCCGGGCCGAGGACGGTGAGCATCGGCATGAACGACGAGATGTCGAAAGTCAGCGACTTCTTGCCCGCCACGGCGCTGCCCGTCGGGAAGCCGAGGTTGGTCAGCGGGCCTTCGAAGCTGCCCGGGTTGACCAGGTCCATGTGGGTCGAGAGGCCGAGGCCCTGCAGCTCTTCGGGGGTCAGCGTGGTGCTGTTGATGTCCACGCTGAAGCCGACGATACCGGTTTGCGACGTGACGGTGATCTTCACTTCCGGATCCGCTTCCGAGTCGGAGAGCTTCGTGATCTTATAGCGTGTGCCGAAGTCGTACGAGACAGTCCCGGCCTTGTTCGTCCACTTGACTTCCGGACCGGTGCCGACCGATCCGCCTTCCGTGACCTTGACGGTCAGGTTCGTGTAGGAGGTGCGGCCCTTCGTGTCGGTGACGACGAATTTCACCTTGTGCGTGCCCTTGTATCCGAACAGGCCCGACATGCCCGCGTCTTTGACCGTTCCGGCCAGGATGTGGGTCGAGGCGGCCTCTTTCATCACCAGGTAGGCGAGCAGGTCGTCGTTTTGCGGCCATACCGGTATCGTCCCGTTGACGTATCCGGCGCCGTCCAGCGCGGCGAGCAGCTCGGCGTTATCCGAACTGAAGACCAGTTTCGCGGTGCGTACCGAGGCGTCTGCCTGCGGGGTGATGACCGCCTTGAGGTTTTCGCTCCATTTGCCGAGCTCTTCGTCGAACATGCTTTTGCTGATCGTGTAGCCCTGCGCGATGTCGCGGCCGTCGAGCGTCACCACGGGCGAGTTCGGGTCGGACAGGTCCTCGTCGGGAATCGTCTCCTCGCCGGCGAAGGCGAACAGCTGCATCACGTCCACGTCGATCTTCTGGTCGTACACCCAGTTTTCGACTGTCATCTGGAACTGGATGTTGCCCTGGGTCGCGTTCAGGATCTTGATCGAAATCTTGCGCCACTGGCCGGCTTTGCAGTCGGTGATTTCGCGCGTCCACTTGACGGGGACGTAAACCGGTGCGGCGTCGCCGGGCGACTTGTTGTAGGAACCTTCGAGCTCCACTTTGATCGTATTGGACGCTTCGACGGCCTTGAAGTATCCGCGCGCCTCGTTATTCGATTCGGCCCGGTTGAAGACCAGCTTGTTCTCCCCGACCGACAGCGTCACCTTGAGGGCCGGAAGCGCCTCGGTGGCCTGTGCGTCGGGAAGGAACATGCTCTGCAGGTCGGCAGAGAGGATGACCGTGGTTTTGATGTTGGCCAGCGAACAGACCAGGTCGTTGACCGTGGTTTCGGTCTTTTTGACGATGGTTTTGGTGACCGATCCTGCGAAAACGGGACTCTCCCATGCGGCGTAGTTCGCCCCGGCCATGTAGGCCGCGTAATCCGGGGATTCGGCGGCGATGGTGTAGGAGCCCGGCGCGAGGGGGATCTTCTGGTTTTCCGTCTTTTTCAGGTCGCCGTACGTGTAGTTCAGCGTCTCGGAAGTTTTCACGTTGCGGATCGTGACCTTGTAGTCGTCGCCGGCATCCGCGAGCGGCGACGAGGCGCGGGTGGTCTCCTGCGCTTTGGCCGTCCGGTCCGCCGGTTTTGCAGGCTGGGAGACGGATCCTCCGGTGGTCGTGGAGATCACCTCGTCGTCGGCGACCGAAACGGTCAGTCCCGAAGTGACCAGGTAGCCCATCTCCGTGTCGTCGGGCGTAGGATCGTCGCCCCCTCCGTTGTATCCGGGAGTCTCGTTCTTACACCCCGCCAGGAACAGCAGCAGGGCCATGCAGGTTATTTGGAAAAACTCTTTCATATGGAGTCGTATTTGGGGATTGCGGTGGATGTTCGGTGTCGTGTCGTTAGGCTTCGGGGTTCAGTTCGATCTCCCGGGTCTCGACTGTGGTAGGGGTGTCGTCGAAACGCAGGTCGAGGCTCGCCTGTCCGGCCGATCCTGCGTCGATCTCGATGCTGTGCTAGGTTCGTGCGGCGGTGACGCCGATCTCGGTCTTCGGGAATTCGACCTCTACGCCGTTGGTCTTGGTGGCCTTGCCGCTGAGGTAGAGTTTGGTGTTCGGCCGTACGAAAATCGGCGTGGGGTTTGTATCCGGAACCAGCGTGTGTCCGCTCTGGTAGCCCGATTCGGTAGAGACGGTCAGGTTGTAAGAGGTGTAGTAGTTCTTGAACCAGTCGGAGAGGTGGAGCGTGTAGAGCGCATTGGCCAGCGTATGCGATACCTGTTGGGTAATGGTCTTGCGCGCGACGATCGTGCAGGTCGTCGAACCCACGAAATAGGCGGCGTCGGGTCCCTCTTCAGCAGGGTCGCCGTACGAGAATCCGGCGGTGTAGCTGCCCGGGTCGAGCAGCGGCTGGTCGTAGTCCACCATCGATTCGTAGGTCATCTCGAACGTTTTGTCCGGGTCGACCAGCTTGAGCTTCAGCTTCATCTGCTCGGGGGCGGGAAGGCATGAGGCGGGCAGTGTGCGCGTCGCCCCGGCTTTGGTGCCGTCCGCCACGACCGCAACCTCCGGGGAAACGGTGCAGGCGAACGCGATCGCACCCTTTTGCGGATCGTCCGGAGCGGGCGACGGGCTTTTCGAGCATCCCCCACCCAGCAGGAGTGCGAAAAGGCTTGCGGCCGGCAGGAGTATATGTCTGTTTATATTCATATTATATAAAGTGTGTGGTGGTTGTTCCGTATGCGGTTATCTGATCGAAACGCGTATGTTGTCGAGGTAGAAGTAGAAAGTTTTGGCCGTTACGGTAGTTCCTGTTCGGGTGTAGTCTATGAACCAGGTCAGCCGGGTGGTTGATGTGCATCCGCTCAGGTCGTTCGTATGGTCTTTGACGGTCATGTTGGTCGGGGAGCCGCCCGCGGCCGGGTTGTAGGTTTCGAGCAGGGGGCTCGGGGGGGATCCCGGGTAGCCGTAGCCGCCGGCGATAGCCCCGGTTTGCGTGGTGGTTGCGAATTTGCAGGTGGTCGTACCACTTGAGGCGTCGGTGGTACTGCCAGCATCGTAAAACAGTTTCAGGTTCAGTGTTTTGCCCGGTTTGATTCCGTTGAGCGGCGGAGAGTCGACGCGCCCGTAGCGGTTGTCCTGCCTGCCGATGATCGTACTCGAACCGATGTAAGTCCGGACTTCCAGCGATGTGTTGGCGGCGGTTTTCCACCTCGACCCGGTCCAGCCGGGCAGTCCGGCGGCGTCCATGCCGTAGGCCGAGTCGCCCTTGTCGTCCGCATGCGAATCGTTGCCCGAAACGTTCGCGAAATCCTCGAAATAGAGGTAAGGCACGGTCAGCCCGACGGCCACGGAACCCTCCTCGGTAAAGGCGACCTGCCGCGTTTCGGAGACGATGGCATTGTCGGAATCGTAGGTGAAGGTCAGTCCGCCTGTGCGGATCAGCTCGCTGTGGTTGACTCCGTTGGTCTGGTTGTAGAAGCTCACGGCGTAGTTGTTGCCGGCATTGACCGTGAAGTTTTGCGTGTTCGATCCGTCGCTGAACAGCGCGCCGTCCGGGGCCTTGACGGTGAAGGTGTTGGGTGTTTCGCCGAGGTTGTTGCCGGCGATCGAGAAGGTGAGGCGGGTAATCGACAGCGAGCCGGGGATCGTGAGGTTGACCGGCGTGATGCGTCCTGCTTCCAGCTTTCGGTTGATTTGCTGCGAAATGGAGGTGATCCGGTTGCCGTCCTCGTCGTAGGTGATGAAGCGCACGGTGCCGTTGACCGTCCCGGGGCAGAGGAACAGCCAGACGTACTTGCCGTCGGAGGCGTCTTCGGCCGATTCGTCGAACGATTGGCGCAGTTCGGCGGTCACCGTATTGCTGCCGTCCGAAAGCGAAGGGGCGGCGGTCGGGGCGGTCAGGTCCATCGTCATGCGGCCCACCACGGGGGAGGGGAACTCGACGCGCAGCTTGCGGATCGGGCGGCCCCACCGGTTGCGTCCGGTCGGTACCTGGATGCGCATGACGTGGCACTGGTGGATGAAATTCATCGTCATCGCGTTGTCCGACGCGAGGCCGGGGCGGCCCGTGAGGGGCTCGGCCAGCATGTAATCGAGGTTGCCCGTATAGGGCGCGGAATAGCTTTGACCGCTGCGCATATCGTAGGTGCCGTCCTGCAAGGCGGGCAGGTCGTAGGAGACCTGTGTCCCGCTTACGGCCGCGGGCCGCGGGAATGCGGCGTAATAGTCATAGCTGCCCGGAGCCATGACATCCATCTGCGTGGCGAATGTCGAGACGGAAGGGGAGTACTGGTAGCAATGGAACCGTTGGCCGCTGTTGAGTGCGTCGGCGCTGCCGGATGCCCGCCAGTAAACCGAGATCGTGTCGCGCTCCGACCAGAAAACCTTGTCGAGCCGGTCGCCGCCGATGATGGTTTTGGTTCCGGGAGCCAACGATGCGGCCGGCTCCTGTTGCGCGGTGGCGTTGAGGAATACCTCGATCGGCGCGGTACTTTTGGAGGTATCCTGTTTGGCGGAACATCCCACGCAAAAATATACCGCAGTTCCAACCATGCCCAGAATGATCGACTGTCGGACGGTGTTTTTCATTTTCATTAAGTCGGCGGGACGCGCCTGAATGCATGGTGCAAAAGGCGTGGCGCGGAACCCTTTTTTTCTCCCGCACTCGTGTGGCCCGAGGGTAAAGATCGGGAAATAAAATGTATTTGTAATACTTATACAACGGAGATGCGGTGGAAAGGTTACAAAAAAAACGGCCCCGGAATGGTTCCTGACGCACGGAAGCCAGTCCCCGTAAGGGAATCGGGAGATGTCGGGCGGGTGGATTTTTTTTGACAAAAAATGATGTCGGCACGGGCGGAATCCGTTCTGTCGATAAAATATGCCGTCCGGCGGCGGCCAGAAGAAATGCGTCCGGTGGTGGGAGCCGTGTGGTGTGGTGTGGTGTGGTGTGGTGTGCATTCGGGGCATAGAGTGCATTATTGAAAATAAATTTCTTATCTTTGTAACCTGCTTGGGTAATACTATTTATGGATAAGCAATATGCCGGGTTTTTACCATGTCTTCGACTGGTGGTGGCGTTCGCGGGGCAAGTCGTGAGCGCACCGGATGTATGCGGAACCCGGAACGGTTTGCAAGCATAATGAAGGCTGTCGGCTCGCGACGGCCTTTTCTTTTGGAGGGGCCTCCCCTGCTTTCCCGGAGAGGGCTTTCGAAAGAGGTGTTCCCGGCTTTTGGAGGAGTGTTGACGCGGGTGGACGGCCCTGCGGAACCGCGTTGTGCGGGTCGTAATGGCAGGCCGGGCCCGGGCTCCGGGACGGGTTGTGCCGTATTATGCATATAATATATATATGTATGTATAGCTGGATATACCATATATCGGATGCACGATAACATGCAGGTTTGGCAAAGGGAACCGTTCCGGTTTATATCGCCTGCATAGAGAAACGAACAAACATAAAAACAGATAAAAATAATTGAGCATGACAACGAAAACCAAACGATTCTTCCTGCCGGAGAGCGAAATCCCGACCCAGTGGTACAACATACAGGCCGACATGGTCAATAAACCGATGCCGCCGCTGAATCCCGCCACACGCGAGCCGCTGAAACCCTCGGACCTTTATCCGATCTTCGCGAAGGCGCTGGCCGATCAGGAGCTGAACCAGACAGACGCATGGATCGACATCCCGGAGGCGGTACGCGAACAGTATAAGAATTACCGTTCGACGCCGCTGGTACGCGCTTACGGCCTCGAAAAGGCGCTCGGCACTCCGGCGCACATCTATTTTAAAAACGAGAGTGTGAGTCCGGTCGGATCGCACAAGCTGAACTCGGCCGTCGCGCAGGCTTATTACTGCAAACAGGAAGGTGTGACCAACATAACCACCGAGACCGGCGCGGGCCAGTGGGGGGCGGCGCTCTCTTACGCAGCGAAGGCGTTCGGGCTCGAACTGGCCGTCTACATGGTTAAGATCAGCTATGAGCAGAAACCCTACCGCCGTTCGATCATGCAGACGTTCGGCGCACAGGTGACCGCCTCGCCGTCGATGTCCACCAAAGCGGGGCGCAAGATATTGACCGAGCATCCGAACTACCAGGGTTCGCTGGGTACCGCCATCTCCGAGGCGATCGAGCTGGCGATGAGCACCCCGAACTGCAAATATACGCTGGGCTCGGTCCTGAGCCACGTGACGCTGCACCAGACGGTGATCGGCCTCGAGGCCGAGAAACAGATGCAGATGGCCGGCGAGTATCCCGACATCGTGATCGGCTGCTTCGGCGGCGGGTCGAATTTCGGGGGTATCTCGTTCCCGTTCATGCGCCACAACATCCTCGAAGGGAAGAAAACGCGCTTTATCGCCGCCGAGCCGTCGTCGTGCCCGAAGCTGACGCGCGGACAATTCCGTTACGACTTCGGCGACGAGGCGGGCTACACGCCGCTGCTGCCGATGTTCACCCTCGGCCACAACTTCGCCCCGGCCCACATCCATGCGGGGGGGCTGCGCTACCACGGTGCCGGCGTGATCGTGTCGCAGCTGCTGAAGGATAAACTGATGGAGGCCGTCGACATCGACCAGCTCGAGAGTTTCGACGCGGGAACCCTCTTCGCACAGGCCGAGGGCATCATCCCGGCTCCCGAGTCGTGCCATGCGATCGCCGCGGCGATCAAAGAGGCCAACAAATGCAAGGAGACCGGCGAGGAGAAGGTGATCCTGTTCAACCTCTCGGGCCACGGCCTGATCGACATGGCCGCCTATGATAAATACCTTTCCGGCGACCTGCAAAACTATGCGCTCTCGGACGAAGAGATCGCGAAGAACCTCGCCGAACTGGAATAATCCGGCCGTATCCGCCACGGCCTTAGTTGGCAGCCGTTGCTGCTGTTGCAGTCGTTGCGGCTTGTCGCTGCCGGGCCCGGGGATAACTTTGCCGTCGCCGGAATTGTTCCGGGACGCATCGGACCGCCCGCCTCATAACGAGGCGGGCGGCCTGTTTTCCGGCGACAGGAATTTTTGCCGGAAAATCGCGCCGACGGCTGCCCGGGGGCCCCGGAGGACCGAAAGAGGGGATTTTTCTTTGGGAAAAACGGTTTTTTTTATTTAATTTTGTCTATAGTGTATGCTTTGTTATGACACTCAGCGCAATGCACGGGTACCGGAAAGTGCGGCTCCCGGAGGAGCCGGTGCCGAAGCCGGGGGCGGGATTCGCCCGTGGAATCCGCAAACCTTGCGCGCAAGCCGGGCATATCTACCAAACCTAAAAATAACGAACAGCTAACGCCAATTATGGACAGAAGAGAATTTTTGAAGAGATCCGTGTTGCTGACCGCCGGTGCCGTGGTCGGAAGCCGGCTGCTGGCCGAGGGAACTTTCAGCAAGACCCCGCACAAAATCGTCGGCCTGCAGCTCTACTCGCTGCGCGACGCAATGAAAAAGGACGTGCCGGGCACGTTGAAAAAAACCGCCAAAATGGGTTACCAGACTCTCGAAACCGCCGGTTACGGCGACGGCAAACTCTACGGTTACGCTCCCGCCGAATTCCGCAAAATGTGCGAGGACCTCGGGATGCAGGTGATGGGCGCGCATCTGGGCCGCAGTTATACCAAAGAGACCGACGCCGAGGTGATGGATTGGTGGAAACAGGCGCTCGACGCGCAGGCCGAGGCCGGGTGCTCCTATGCCGTGCAGGCTTCGTACCCGATCGGCGAAAAACTCGACGACATCAAACTCTACTGCGATTACTTCAACCAGGTGGGCGCCGAGGCCAAGAAACGCGGGCTGCGTTTCGGTTTCCATAATCACGCCAAAGAGTTCGAAAAGCGCGAAGGAGAGGTGATCTACGACTATATGGTGGCCAACACCGATCCCACGAACGTGATGTTCGAACTGGACGTTTACTGGGCGCAGAAGGGCGGCGTGAATCCCGTCGACTATATCCGGAAATATGCCGGCCGTATTCCGCTGCTGCACATCAAGGACGAACAGGCTATCGGCGAAAGCGGCACGATGGACTTCAAGTCGATCTTCGACGCGGCGTACGACAGCGGGCTGGAGTCTTATTTCGTCGAAGTGGAGCGTTACGGCCGCACCCCGGAGAAAGACGTGGCTGCCAGCTACAACTTCCTCGCTGCGGCGCCTTACGTGAAATAAGGCGTGCATCACGCAGGGCGCAACACGGGAGAAGTCGGGCGGCGTTTGCGGCCGCACGGCCGGTTCCGCTGATTTAGCCGGTTCCACCGGTTTTACCGTTCCTGCCGACTCCGTTGGTTTCGCCGGTTCCGCCGGATGACCCCTTAAGTCAATAAAAACCTGAATTTAAATAAAAACCGAACCTAAAGTTATGGCAAACAAAATTTCAAGACGCGATTTCCTGCGCAAAGGCGGGATCGGGCTGGCCGCCGCGACGGTGGTGCCCAACGTAGTGCTCGGAAAATCGCACGGACATACCGCTCCCAGTGACAAACTCAACATCGCGGGCGTGGGCGTCGGCGGCCGCGGGGCCAGCGTGCTCAAGGGCTGCGAGAGCCAGAATATCGTCGCACTGTGCGATACCGACTGGAATTATGCGAAAAAGACCTTCGACCGCTATCCCAATGCGCGCCGTTTCTGGGACTACCGGACGATGCTCGACCAGGTGGGCAATACCATCGACGCGGTTGTCGTGGGCACCGCCGACCATACCCACTGCCTCGTGGCATCGGATGCGATCACGATGGGCAAACACGTCTATTGCGAAAAACCGCTGACGCACAGCGTATACGAGTCGCGCCTGCTGACCAAGCTCGCCGACAAGTACGGCGTGGCGACGCAGATGGGCAACCAGGGTTCGTCGGGCGACGGCGTGCGCAAGGTGTGCGACTGGATCTGGAACGGCGAGATCGGCGAGGTGACCCGCGTGGATTGTTTCACCGACCGCCCCATTTGGCCGCAGGGGCTGATGCGCCCCCAGCAGGTGGACGCCATTCCCAACACGCTGAACTGGGACCTGTTCATCGGCCCGGCGCCGATGCGCCCGTACAACCATATTTACCAGCCGTGGAACTGGCGCGGATGGTGGGACTTCGGTACCGGAGCCCTCGGCGATATGGCCTGCCACATCATGCATCCGATCTTCAAGGGACTGAAGCTCGGCTACCCGACCCATGCCGAAGGCAGTTCTACCTCGCTGCTGACCGACTGCGCGCCCAATGCGCAGATCGTGAAGTACACCTTCCCCGAACGCGGACAGATCGGTAAGATCAACCTGCCGGAAGTGACCGTGACCTGGTACGACGGCGGCCTCAAACCGGAGATTCCGGCCGGCGTGCCTGCAGGCAAAGACCTCAATGATTCGGGTGGCGGTGCGATCTTCTACGGGACGAAGGATACGCTGATCTGCGGTTGCTACGGCCGTAACCCGTGGCTCGTGTCGGGCCGCGTGCCCAACGCGCCGGAGATGACGCGCAAGATCGAAAACGCCGAGGCGGGCCACCAGATGGACTGGGTGCGCGCCTGCAAGGAGGACAAGGCCAACCGCGTGAAGAGCGCGTCGGACTTCAGCGAAGCCGGCCCGTTCAACGAGATCGTCGTGATGGGCGTGCTGGCCGTAAGGCTCCAGGGGCTCAACCGTGTACTCGACTGGGACGGGGAGAACATGCGCTTTACGAACATCGGCCCGGACGAGACGCTAAAAATTATGGTCGAAGACGGTTTCTCGATCAAGGACGGTCATCCGACCTTCAACAAACGCTACACCGATCCGATCAACGCGCAGCAGTTCGCGCAGGAGATGATCAAGCACAACTACCGCGACGGCTGGAAACTCGTCGACATGCCTAAGTAAGCCCCAGGCATGCGCTTGCGTGTTTCGGATTCCCGTGAAACGACCCTCTCTGCCGCCCCGAGCGGAGCTTCCGGCTCCGTGCGGGTGCGGGGGAGATGAAGCCTGAATCCGGCCCCATTTACATCAGATACGTCAGACTAACCAATTAACTGAAACAATTAATCCGAATAACGACGATGAAAGGACTTTTTTATGCAACGAGCATGGTGGCGATGGCCGCGGTGATCACCTCGTGCGGCAACGGCGGCGCAAAAAAAGCGGCTGCCGACAGTACCGCTATGGCAGCGGATTCGAATGTGGTGGTGCTCTTCGACGGCACCAGCCTCGACGGATGGCGCGGCTATAACAAGGACACGGTTCCTTCGGCATGGACCCTGGCGGACGGCTGTATCAAAATCAACGGCTCCGGGGCCGGTGAAGCCGGTGCCCGCAACGGCGGCGACCTGATCTTCGGGGCCGAGAAGTTCGGCAACTTCGAGCTTTCGTTCGAATGGAAGGTGGCCAAAGGCAGCAACAGCGGCGTCTTCTACATGATCCAGGAGGTACCCGATACCCCGTCTTACTACTCGGCTCCCGAGTACCAGATCCTCGACAACGAGAACCACCCCGACGCGAAGCTGGGTGTGGACGGCAACCGCAAGTCGGCGTCGCTTTACGATATGATCCCGGCCAAGCCGCAGAATTCCAAACCGTTCGGCGAATGGAACACCGGTAAGATCATGGTTTACAAGGGTACCGTCGTGCACTACCAGAACGGCGAGAACGTGCTGGAGTACCACCTCTGGACGCCCGAGTGGCAGGCTATGCTCGACAAGAGCAAGTTCAGCAAGGATAAGAACGAGAAAGCCTACAACCTGCTGCTGAACTGCGGCGGCGACCAAAAAGAGGGCTACATCGGCCTGCAGGACCACGGCGACGACGTGTGGTACCGCAACATCACGGTCAAGAAACTCGACTAACGTTCCGCACGGTCCGGACACTTTACACCGCATGGGGGATCGAATTTTCGTTCCCCCATTGCTTTGTTCGAATCTGTTGCTATTTTTGCAGTTAGCGAGGTGACCCCCTGCGGGGCCCGGTGCGTTAACGGAATGCGTGCGGGCCGGATGCAGGCGAAATGCCTGCGGGAGCGCGCCGGCGGACTGCCGGGGACCCTGGCAGCCAGGATGGGGCTTTTCCGCACGGTGTCGCCGTTTGCTTCCTTGCGGGCATGGCGCCGTCATCGCCCAAACCCACGAATAAAAACCAGAAAATGAAAAAAATCATGCTTTTGGCCGCCGTACTGCTGGCGGCGACTGTCGCCCGTGCGCAGGATGACTACAATCCCAACCGTGCCCACGAAGGGTGGTATTACGGAGTAACCGTGGGGTTGAATGTGGCCAACATGGCCAAAGAAGAGGGCGGCGATGCGCTGGTGCGCACCAACGGCGGCGTCTTCGGAGGCTACCGGGTGGGGAGATTCCTCGCCGTGCAGGCCGAACTGCTCTACTCGGGTTCGGGGACGAGCATGTACATCGATGATATCGAAGGCCAGAAGATCAACGATGTCGTGCACCTGAACATGACTTACCTCAATATCCCGGTCACGGCCAAGATCTACCTCGTCAAGGGGCTGAACGTGCATGTAGGCGTGCAGCCGGGTTTCCTCGTGCGCAAGCGGCTCAACTACCGCGGCGACAAGTACGAGGTCGGCGACAAGGAGGATTGCAACACGTACGACTTCTGCGTGCCGCTGGGCATCGGTTACGACTTCGGGCACCTCACTTTCGATGTCCGTTACCAGCAGGGCACGGTCGATGTGATCAAAGGCGACGACGAAAAGACGCTCAATACGCTGCTCTGTTTCAATTTCGGCTATAAGTTTTAAAACCGGCGGTTCCCGGTCGCGGAGCCGTCGGAGGCCTCGGACCGGTGGAGCGGCCGTGCGATCGGTCGCGGCGGGTGAAATAACCGCAGGTGCAATCGCAGGGCAGGGGGGTGCCCGGCCGGTCGGGGGCAACCTGCGCGGCATCACGTAATCGTCGCATAATAACGAGGTGCGCCCTATCTTGGGCGCACCTTTTGTTGTGTTACTGCCTGTTATTTGGCCGTCTGTGGGCGGCGGCGTTTCTTCCGTTGTCCGGCGGCTTTTGCCGTATCGGCGCCTTGGTCGCGGCGGCATGCGGTCCGGGTCGTTCGGGTTGGCCCTTCGCTCCTGTCAGGGGCGGGACCGGAAAGGTGCGGAAGGCCGGATGCGCCGTCTCAGCGTGGAACGGAGGCATTGCGCACGGGGAAGCAGGGCGTTATTTCAGTTTCGACGGATCGACCCCGAACGTGAACGTATGGCGGTAGCGGTAGCCGGCCACGGCGACGAGCAGTGTCAGTATGCCGTTCACCAGGAACGGGAAGCTGGCCGATGTGTCGTCGAATATGCCTTGGAAGAAGGCCATGATAAACGGGTAGACGACGATCGCCAGGTAACTGGCGGCCATCGTGAGCGACAGTGCGAAGATCGCCTTGTCGGGCCGTGCGATGATGACGGTCTTGTCGTAGGCGATGGGTTGCAGGATGCCGTATCCGGCCCCGACCAGGAAGCTGCCCAGTGCGATGACGGGTTCCCGGTGCAGCAACAGGATCAGCGCGAGGCCCGCCGTGATCATGCCGAACGAGATGAAGACCGAGTTGCGGCCGAGGCGGTCGAGGATTTGCGTGATGAAGAAGCCCGGGAGCATGATCGCGAGGAAGAAAATCGAGATCATCATGCCGCTGGCCGAGCTGCTCATGCCGTAGTGCTGCATCAGGAAAGGCAGGTTGAAAGCCACTGCGAGCACCGTGTAGGTGGCGAAAAAGTAGACGGCCATCACCGCGTTGAGTTTCGGTGCGTCGATACCCTTGCCGTAGAGCGGCTTGCGGGAACGCTCCGCTTCTCCGCCGGTCGTGGCGGGGGCAGGCGGCCGCGTTGCCTGTGGGGATATGGTTTCCGGACGGAGTGCCGTTGCGGATTGCGGCGACGTTCCGGTCCGGGACGGTGTGGGGGCAGAATGCGGAGTTGGGACGGCCGCTTTTTCGGGTTGCGGGGTGTGCCGCAGCCGCAGCGTCAGCAGCAGCGCGATGCCGGGAATTGCGTAGACCAGGAACGGCAGGTGCCAGTCGACCATCGCGAGCCAGCCCGCCAATGCGGTGGTCAGTACGAGCGTGAGGTTGCTGATGGACGAACTGATACCCAGCTGCCGGGTGCGGTAGCGTCCGTCGAAGTAGTCGGCCACGAGCCCCGTCGTGAGCGGGATCACCAGCCCGGCCCCGATACCCAGCAGGCAGTTGAACAGGATCAGCAGCCACATGCTCTTCGCCACGAGGCAGAGCATGCCGCTGGCGAAGAAAATTCCGAGTCCCGCATAGAGTATTTTCAGCTTGTTGCGGTTCTCGGAGAGCTTGCCCGCGAGCAGTACGCACGGGATGATCAGCAGCGAGGGCAGCGACGAGAGCATCTGGATCTCGAGGTGCGAGGTGTGCGGGAAAATCTTGTCCAGGTCGCCGAGGATCGGCGAGATGGCCAGTCCGGGCAGCGATTTGACCGACGAGACCGACCAGATGGCTACCAGTGTCGCCAGCGAAATCATTCCGCGGCCGGTTTGGATCGTTTTTTTCATAAACGTAAGGTTCGAAAGTTAACGGTGAGCGGTCCGGCAACTCTTTGCCGCCCGCTGTGCGGGACGAGCCGGTTGTCCGGGAGTGTCCCTGTTCGGGGCCGGGGCGTGATTCCGTTAGAAATTATACTGTACGAGCGCCTGGATGCGGTTGGCATGCCCCAGCTGCCCGTCGAGGTTTTTGCGCGAACCGTACATGTACGAAAGGCCCGCCTGGAAACTGTCGGTGATGTTGTAGAACACGTTGGTCGAGACGTAGTGCGCGAGGTTGTAGAGGTCGGCCTGGTAGTAATCTTTCGGCGCGGCTACCTTGACGCCGCTGTAAGCCGCCGTGGCCGTCCACTTCTTGTTGAATACGTATTGCAGGCCGCCGATCCAGCTTCCTGCCTCTACGGCCTGGAGCTTGCCGGGATCGCCTGTGACCGGAACCAGGTCGAGCCCCGTCCCGGCGATGTCCTGGATGTAACCTGCGACGCCTTTGCCGTAAATTCCCTGCCAGTAAGCCGTCCATTTGCGGCCCAGCTGCCATTCGCCGCTGACCTGCACGCCGTAGCCGAACTGCGATTCGCGGCTGTCCAACCGTTCGTTGTAGTAGTCCAGGTCGCGGAATACGGCCGATGCCCGGACGTGGCTCATGCCTTTGTTCCAGCTATACTGCGCATAGACGGGAAAGTCGGGCATGCGCTGGGTGGTGGTGCCTGTCGCTGCGGAGGTGGTGATGCTCGCATCGGGCATTTCGGCCGCCACGGCGATCTGCCAGTGGGCGTTGAACGTGTGCGTGTAGCGGATCATCGTGTTGAAAAGCGTCGTATAGCCGTTGGGTCCTTCGAAATCGACGGTGGTAGGTACCGCTGTCAGGTCGCAGAAGGTCGTGAAGCGCCGTCCGACGGTGAATCCCGCTACCGTAATGTAAGCGTCGCGCAGCGAGAATCCGGTGGTTTGGTAACCCCGGAAGTTGGCCGAAATGTAGCCGACGATCGGCCCCAGCTTACCGGCGTGCGCGATCGCTTTGAAGAACAGGCCCGACGTCGAGGGGTCGAGCTGGAACTGCTGGTTGTAGCGCTCGGTGTTCGGCACCGGAATGTCTGCGGTAATGAAGTCGAGGTTGTCGGCGATGCCGCCGAAGTCGTAAGAGGCACGCAGGCTCACGTTGCCGCCGATACCCAAAATCATTTTCTGGTCTTTGCCCGAGATGATGAACCGCGGCAGCCCGCTTTGCTGGAAACCGCGCTCGATGGTGTTGTAATAGGCCGCGATAACCTGCTCGGTTGCTGCCGAATCGAGCTTTTCACCCCCGGTATTGACGAAGATGACGTGGGATTTGGCGTGGTTTTGCAGGATTTGCGCATGCGCCGCGCCGCCCAGCAGCGCGAAGCATGCTGCCAAAGAAAGGAGTCGAAAGTATTTCATAATCAATTGGTATTTGATGAATAATCGGTTCGCGTTCGTGTGTGGGCCTGCACCCTTTCGGGGCGGATCGTCGTGCCGTTTCCCGTGTGCAGGGAGCCAGGGCAATCTATAAGGTGGGTTTTCGTCGAGAGGCACCCGGGAGCGCTGAAGCGCGGAAAATGTCCGGGTGAGGCGCAGTCGCCGCTGTCGTCCGTTTATGCAACGGTGCCCAGGGGGAGTGTCGCAAGGCAACCGCTCCGTCGCAGGATGCTATCTCAATTTCTGTGCCGGGCCGTAGCACGGTGGAATGAACCGTTGCCGATTGCAGCCGGAGATGCGCGCCGGGGGCGGTCATGGGGGTGTGTCGGTGCCGTGCCGGCATCATCCGGGAGTATCGGGGAAGTGGGGAGTGGAATGGCCCGGAAAAAGCGGGGATACCGTGCAACGGGACCGGAGGGGAGGGGCTGCGGAGTGCATATCCCGGCAGTATGCCTGCGGTGTATCTTCGGAGTGTTCGTGGTTTTTCTTCGGCGTGCCTGCGGAAGTACGGGACGGGGACCTGTACGGTGCCAGCGAAGGTCGTCGTAAATTGCCCGTGGGGTGCCTGCAGGGCAGAAAGGCGCGGTTGCATAGTCGAAAAAAAATCGTAAATTTGCTACTCATTCGAAAACCGACCGAAAAATGGCCCACACGATCTCCCGCCGGGCACTCTCCGTGCTTGCATCGCTATTACTTCTCGGCGGACTGTTCGCCTCCTGTGCGAAACAATCCCCGCTCTCGTTCGACCAGATGCGCGAACGTTACTACCTGACGCTGGTTCCGGACGCCGACCTGTCCGATACGCTCGTGCAGCGGCGCATCAATGCGCTGGACGATGCCGCCGGGCCTCTTTGGGAGAGCCTGAACAAAGCCCCCGACCGCGGGTGGCTGTGGGAAGAGAACAAGGATACCACCGTTTCGATGATGATGGGCGGCAACTTCGCCAAACTCAATACGCTGGCCGCCGCTTACCGGACCAAAGGGTCGCGCTATTACGGGAACCCGGAGATGAAGGCCGATATCCTCGCCGGCTTGGACTGGGCGATCGCCAGCCGCTACAACCCGTCGGTCGAGTGGTACGATAACTGGTGGGACTGGGTGATCGGCGTTCCGATGACGCTGAACAACACGCTCGTGCTGATGTACGACGACCTGTCGCCCGAGCAGCTCCGCGCTGCGCTCGGTGCGATGGACCATTTCGCGCCGGATGTGACCTACGAAGGCGCTGCGACCGGGGCGAACAAGATCTGGCAGTGCGGCATCATGGCCGTGCGCGGCATCCTGGGGCAGAATCCGGACCAGCTGAAGATGGCCGTGGACGGGCTCGGGACCGAATTCAAATACGTTACCGGCAAAGACGGTTTCTACGAGGACGGTTCGTTCGTGCAGCACCAGTGGCACCCCTATACCGGCGGTTACGGCCGGTCGATGCTGAGCCAGATGGCCGACCTGATCGCACTGCTCTCCGGCACCCCGTGGGCCGTGCCGCAGCCGTACGAAGCGATGCTCTACGAGTGGATCCACAACGGTTACGAGCCGCTGGTCTACCGCGGCGCGATGATGGACATGGTGCGCGGCCGCGAGATTTCACGCCCGGGCTGTACCGACCGCTGGGCCGGGCACAGCATCCTCGTGTCGATGCTCCGGCTGAGCGAAGTGGCCCCTGCGGCGGAGAAGGAGCGCCTGCAGGCTTTCGTGAAGGCGAACGTGCTCTCGGACGATAACCGCGACTTCATGCAGGACGTGCCCACCTACCTGCTGGCCTCGGCGCGTGCGCTGATGGCCGACGGCGAGGTGAAGCCCGAAGCGCCGCAGACGCTCAACAAGGTGTTCGGGGCGATGGACCGCGCAGTGCACAAACGTCCCGGATTCGCGCTGGGTATCGCGATGTCGTCGAACCGGATCGAGAACTACGAGACGATCAACGGCGAGAACCTCTGCGCCTGGTATACCGGCGACGGGATGACCTACCTGTATGACAACGACCTGGCCCAATACTCCGATAGTTTCTGGCCGACGGTGAACCCGTACCGCATGGCGGGCACCACCGAGGATACGCGTGTCCGTGAGGCGAAGACCCTGCCGTTCGGGCCGGGCCTGCTCTACGCCGACGGCTACAAGAGCCCGCAGCACTGGGTCGGCGGTTCGTCGATCGAGGGCCGTTACGGCATGGCCGGGATGTGGTACGACGCGCAGGACTGCACGCTCGAGGCGAAAAAAAGCTGGCTGATGGCCGGCGACGAGATCGTTGCGCTCGGTGCCGGAATCAGCAGTACCGACGGCCGTACGATCGAAACGACCGTCGAGAACCGCAAGATGAATCCGGGTGCGGACTACCGCTTGACGCTCGACGGCGAGGCGGTGCTCGCTGCGGACGGCGTGCTGAACGCACCCTCGGCGCACTGGGCGCACTTTGCCGGGGTGGACGAACATACGAACGTGGGTTATTGGTTCCCGCAGCCGGCGACGGTGAACCTCCAGCGCGAGGCCCGTACCGGATCGTGGTACGCGATCAGCCAGCCCTACAATCCGAAAGAACCGATTACGCGCAGTTACTTCACGCTGTGGCTCGACCACGGCAAAAGCCCCAAGGACGCGACGTATGCCTACGTGCTGCTGCCGGGCCGCGACGCCGCGGCGACGGCTGCTTTCGCCGCAGCGCCGGGTGTCGAAATTCTGGCCAATACCCCGCAGGTGCAGGCCGCACGCAATACGAAAGAGGGCGTTACGGGTTTCAGTTTCTGGGAGGCTGCCGGCCCGGTGGCCGGGGTGAGCGCCGATGCGCCCGCGTCGGTGATCGTGCACGAGACGCCCGAAACGATTACCGTCGGCGTGAGCGATCCGACGCACCTGAATACGGGTGCGGTTCGTGTGACGCTCTCCGAGGCGAAGGCCGCGAAGGTGGCGGAGGAGCATCCCGAGGTGAAGGTGGTGTCGCTCTCGCCCGTCGTGCTCGAAGTGGGTATGGACGGTTCTCTGGGCCGCACCCGCAGCGTTACGCTCCGGAAATAGGCGGCTGCCCGCTCCGCTACATGGGAAGGAGAGAGTCCGCAGCCGAAAGCGACTGCCGTTCCTGCCGGGCGTGAGCGAATGAAAGCGGGTGCCGTAGCGGTATGGTAAATACGAATCAACTAACTACCAAAACAATACGATGAAAAGCAAATTTGGAATTTTCGGCATCGCGGGACGGGCTGTCCTCGTCGTTGCCCTGGCGGGGCTGGCACTGGCCTGCTCGCGGCAGAAACTTTCGTTCGACGACCTGCGCCAGCGCTACATGGACCAGGCGACCGGCGGCGCGAGCGTCGACCTGACCGACTCGATTATCCTGAAACGCTTCGCCGCGCAGGACGAGGGCGTGCAGAAGGAGTGGGAGACGATGAACAAGGCCGCCGACCGCACCTACCTGTGGAACGACCGCAGTTGTATCGACGACAGCCTCTCGCCGTGGCGTCCCACCTCGGTGACCACGCCGATCGGGCGGCTCGCGCACATGGCCCAGGCTTACGCGACGCCCGCATCCAAATTTTATAAAAACGACTCGTTGAAGAAGGACGTGATCGACGGCATGGAGTGGATGTACGCGAACAAATACAGCCCCGAGCACCCGGCCTACGGCAACTGGTGGGACTGGATCATCGGCATGCCCTATTCGATGAACCGGATCATCGCGTCGCTCTACGACGAACTGACCCCCGAACAGCGGGCCAAGTATATCGAGGCGATCGACTTCTATGCTCCCGGCGTCGAATATGAAGGAGCCGCCACCGGCGCGAACAAGGTTTGGCAGTGCTATTCGATGATCGTGCGCGGTATCCTGGCCCAGGACGAGGCGAAGATCAAGATGGGCGTGGACGGCCTCGGCACCGAATTCAAATACGTCGATACGGGCGACGGCTTCTACGAAGACGGCTCGTTCGTACAGCACGGCTGGATTCCCTACACCGGCGGCTACGGCAACGGCATGCTCGCCGACCTGACGACGATCTCCTCGCTGCTGCACGGCTCGCAGTGGCAACTGCCCGAACAGTATTCGGACATGCTCGGCAGCTGGGTGGAGAATGCTTACCTGCCGCTGGTCTACAAAGGAGCGTTCATGGATATGGCCCGTGGCCGCGAGATTACGCGCGTGACCGACCACAGCACCGGCCGCAGCATCCTGATGAGCGCCTACAAGGTGGCGAAAATCGCGAAACCCGAGGTGCGCGACCGCGTGATGGGCATTGTCAAATACAACATCCTCGCCGACACGCTGTGCGATTTCGTAGCTACCGCCGTGCCGACCGAGCTGATTCCCGAAGTGCGTGCATTCCTGGCCGATTCGACCATCGCGGCGGTCGACCCGGCTCCCTACTACAAACAGTTCGCGATGATGGACCGCGAGGTGTTCGCCGCTCCGCGTTTCGCGCTGGGGCTGGCTCTCTCGTCGAGCCGCATCCAGAATTACGAGACGCTCGACAGCGAGAACAAGGGCGCTTGGCACACCGGTGACGGCATGACCTATATCTATAACGGCGACCTGGCGCAGTACGGCGACGACTACTGGTACACCGTCAACCGCTACCGCCTGCCGGGCATCACCGTCGATGCGCAGCAGACGCACAAGGTGCAGAACTACGAGTTCGGCAAAGGCGTGCTCTATGTGGACGGTTACAAGAGCCCGCACGCCTGGGTCGGCGGTGCGTCGCTCGCGGATTGCGGTATGGCCGGGATGTGGTTCAAGGACGAGCTGAGTACGCTCGAAGCCAAGAAGAGCTGGCTGATGGCCGGTGAGGAGGTCGTGGCGCTCGGCGCCGGGATCAATAGCTCCGACAACCGCACGATCGAAACGATCGTCGATACCCGCAAACTGAGCCCCGGCAAGCCTTACAGCGTTCTGGTCGAAGGCCGGGAAGTGCTCGCCGCAGGCGGCGAGACTGCTCCGGTAGTCGCGTCGTGGGCCTATTTGCAGGGGCCGGACGCGTCCTATTCGGTGGGTTACTACTTCCCCGACAAAGCTCCGGTGAAACTGTTGCGCGAGACCCGCAAAGGCCGTTCGATCGAGGTGACCAAGTACGGCGACGAGGCCGAACGCGTGCGCGACTACGTGAGCGTGTGGTTCGACCACGGTAAGAACCCGAAGAATGCGACTTATTGCTATGTGCTGCTGCCCGGCGCGACGGCCGAACAGACCCGTGCGTATGCCGAGAAGAACAGTGTGACCGTGCTGGCCAACACCCCGCAGGCCCAGGCAGCGACGATTCCCGGGGTGGGCGTGACCGGCGTGAACTTCTGGGAGGCGGGCCAGGTGCCTGCGCTCCAGGGTGATGCCGGACAGGGTACGATCTCTTCGAGCGCCCCCGCTTCGGTGATCGTCCGCAGCAAAGGCGGCGAACTGGAGGTAGGCGTGAGCGACCCGACGCAGTTGCAGAAAGAGCCCGTTACGGTCGGCTTGCCGATGTCGGTGAGCGCCGTGAGCGTCGGGAATCCCGATGTTGAGGTCGTGTCGATGAGCCCGCTGACCCTCAAGGTGAAGGTCGACGGCGGCATGGGCCGGACCCGCGTCGTGAAGTTCAAACAGTAACGGAGGTTGCCGGGTGCCCGGGAGGAGTTCCTGCGCGCCCGTGCGCTTCCGCAGCCCGGCAGCGGGCCGGTTTGTTGGCCTGCCGTTTGCATCTGAGCGCGGAATTGCATACCTTTGTTAAGTTGGCTTGTTTCCCCGGATCAGGCGCGAAGTTCCGGCCCGGTGCGGTGAAGGTACGCATAACCCGATGAGGGGGAGTGGCCCATGTTCGGGGACAGCTACCTGCCACATAGTGAGTAAAAGCAATCACATATCAAAACGATAACTGTATGAAAAAGACCATGAAATCGACCCTGAGGCTGGCAGCGCTGGCCCTGGTGGCCGCTTACGGCATTTCGTGCTGCGGCGGCGCGAAAAAAGCCTGCAACACCGCTTGCGGTGCGGATTGTGCCTGCGGCGACAGCTGCGCTTGCACGGCCGCGTGCGCCGTGGACAGCGCCAAACTGGCCCTGCAGGTGTATGATCCGAATCAACCCCTTAATCTTCAGGACATGAACCTGTTTTTGGAATATGACAAGACCGACACGATCAAGGTGAGCGAAACCGTCACCCGGAAGTTCATCTACCTGAACGACCTGATGACCGTGATCGTCGATTTCGACAACGGCCCGATGGCGCAGCCCGATCCTCCCCATTCGCATCCTGCCGAGCAGATCAGCTACGTGGCGATCGGCGAGTGCGACGTCTACATCGGCGACCGTCCGGTACAGCACCTCAAGACCGGCGATATTTTCGCCGTGCCGAGCAATGTGCCGCACACTGTGAAGTCGACGACCAAGCAATTGCGCCTGGTGGACAGCTTTACCCCGATCCGCGCGGATTTTATCAGGAAATAACCCCCGATTACGGCGAGTGTGGCGGGGCTCCGCTTCGGCAGGAGCCCCGCCGGTTCGCTTGAAGCATCCGGACCCGCGGCCCATCCGGCACCGGGAGGCCCTGTGCCGGAAAATTTACCGTGACCTCTTTCCCGGATCAATCCGGTTATCGCCGGACCGGGCACTATTCGACACCACCACAAAAAAGACCAGAAGTGAAAACCAATTTCAGCTTGCGTTACGCGTCGAACCCGCGTGATGCGAAAAATTACGATACGGCACGCCTGCGCGAGGAGTTCCTCGTCGAGCGGCTGATGGCTCCCGATGAGATCAACCTCACCTATTCGATGTACGACCGCCTGATCGTGGGCGGCGCGATGCCGGTGGACGAGGCGCTCAGGCTCGAGCCGGTGGACATCCTGCGGGCCGACTACTTTACCGAGCGCCGCGAGGTGGGAATCATCAACGTCGGGGGCGCTGGAACCGTCACCGTCGAAGGAGAGACCTACGCGATCGGTTTCAAGGAGGCCCTCTACATCGGCCGCGGCAACCGGGAGGTGGTCTTCCGCAGCGACGACAAAGCGGCTCCCGCGAAATTCTACTTCAACTCGGCCCCGGCGCATACCGCCTACCCGACTACGAAAGTGACGCGTGAAAAGGCCGTCATCCTCGAACTCGGCTCGCTCGAGGAGAGCAACCACCGCGTGATTAACCGGATGATCGTGCAGGAGGTACTGCCCACCTGCCAGCTGCAGATGGGGATGACCGAACTGAAGCCGGGCAGCGTCTGGAATACGATGCCGCCCCATACCCACGACCGCCGCATGGAGGCTTATTTCTATTTCGACCTGCCCGAGACGCAGGCCGTCTGCCACTTCATGGGGCAAACCGACGAGACGCGCCACATCTGGATGAAAAAAGACCAGGCCGTGATTTCGCCGTCGTGGTCGATCCACTCGGCCTGCGCGACGATGAACTACACGTTCATCTGGGGTATGGCGGGCGAGAACCTCAATTACAACGACATGGACGGCGCGGCCGCCACGGACCTCCGTTAACGGGGGCCGGTCCGGCGGGATGCCTCCGGCCGGAGTCCTTTACGGGCGACTGCAGCGGGAAGGACGGCCTCAATCCGGCTGATGTCCCTGTTGCGGAGTCCGGACACAGGAGTCTCCCGCAGTTCTTTCGCAATGAAACGATAAGCAAGTACCAATAAATTTAATGTTATAACTGTTATGGAAAAAGTAAATGCAATGTTCTCGCTGGAGGGCAAGGTAGCCCTCGTAACGGGCGCCTCTTACGGCATCGGATTCGCACTGGCAACGGCTTTTGCCCGCGCAGGCGCGAAAATCGCGTTCAACGACATCAAACAGGAGCTCGTGGACAAAGGGCTCGCTGCATACAAGGAGGAAGGTATCGACGCCAAAGGCTACGTCTGCGACGTGACCAACGAGGAGCAGGTGAATGAACTGGTGGCCAAGATCGAGAAGGAACTGGGTTCGGTGGATATCCTGGTGAACAACGCCGGTATCATCAAGCGCATCCCGATGGTGGATATGAGCGCCGCTGAATTCCGCCAGGTGATCGACGTCGACCTGAATGCTCCGTTCATCGTGTCGAAAGCCGTGATCCCCGGTATGATCAAGAAGGGCGCGGGCAAGATCATCAACATCTGCTCGATGATGAGCGAACTGGGCCGCGAAACCGTTTCGGCCTATGCTGCGGCCAAAGGCGGCCTGAAGATGCTGACCCGCAACATCGCGTCGGAGTACGGCGAGTACAACATCCAGTGCAACGGCATCGGCCCGGGTTACATCGCTACCCCGCAGACCGCGCCGCTGCGCGAACGCCAGGCGGACGGCTCGCGCCATCCGTTCGATTCGTTCATCATCGCGAAGACTCCGGCCGCACGCTGGGGTACCCCCGAAGACCTGATGGGCCCGGCGCTGTTCCTCGCCAGCAAGGCTTCGGACTTCGTGAACGGCCATGTGCTGTATGTGGACGGCGGTATCCTCGCCTACATCGGCAAGCAGCCCAAATAATTCGTCGCCCGGCGGTTGCGGTGCCGTGAGGATTCGGTACGCCGCAGTTGCGGGTAACTAAAAACAGATCACGATACGGGTGCGGCGGTGGAGACTGTCGCACCCGGATCGATTGATAAAAACAACCGATACAGAGATGAAAAGTCTGATCATTGTATTGGCCGCGCTGCTGGCGGCCTGTACGGGCGGGCGGCAGGCGACCGTCACCGTCGAGAACGACCTGGCCGTTTCCCGTGAGAACGAAACCGTCGAACTGTCGTGGAAGACGCTCAATACGAAAATCGCGGAGCTGACGGCTGAGAATGTGATCGTCACCAACGCCAAGGGCGAGCAGATTCCTTCGCAGGTGATCTATGCGGGCGAAGCGGCGCCGCAGGCGCTGATCTTCCAGGCCAGCGTCGATGCCGAAGGATCGAGTGTCTATACCGTGACCAAGGGCGTGCGCGGCGAGTTCAAGTCCCGTGCCTACGGCCGTTTCGTACCCGAGCGCATGGACGACTACGCATGGGAGAACAACCTCGCGGCGTTCCGGCTCTACGGTCCCGCGCTGGAGAAGATCATGGTCAGCAACGGTATCGACTACTGGGCCAAATCGACTCCGAACCTGGTGATCGACGACTGGTACAAGAAAGACCTCGGCGGCGAGGGCAGCTACCACCTCGACACGGGCGAGGGCTGCGACTGCTACAACGTGGGCCAGACCCTCGGGATGGGCGCTTCGGCTCCGTATGCGGGCGGCAAATTGTGGTACAGCCGCAACTTCAGGGAGGCCGAGACGCTCGACAACGGGCCGATCCGCACTACGGCGAAAATCACATACGCCCCGTTCGACGTGGACGGTCGGCAGGTGTCGCTGGTGAAGATCATTTCGCTGGATGCGAATACGCACTTCAACCGGATTGCCGATATCTATTCGGGCGGTCCGGATACGCTCTCCATTGCTGCGGGGATCGTGATCCATGCAGGAGCCGAACTGTTTCCCGGAGAGTCTTACTACGCGCTCTATGAACCGGCTTCCGATTCGCACAGCGGCAATGACGGCCCGTTGGGAGGTTCCGTGGTGATGCCCGGCGGCAAGCCCGAACGTATCGGCGACATTGCCGCCTGCGTCGGGACGGCCTGCAGCGGACAGCCGCTCATGTACTACATGGGTGCCGGCACGAGCAAGCAGGATATTTCGGCCGAGCAGTGGGTGCTGATGACTACCCGGGAGCAGATGCTGTTGCAGCATCCGCTGAAAGTGACCCTCTCCGGCGAATAGTCTTCCCGGATGTGCAGGCCTTCGGACGATAAAGTCGCTCCGGTCGGCGCTATTGGACGGGGCGGTCGATCCGAAGGGCATAGCCGATCCCGTTCGAAGGAAACAATCGGATAAAAGGACATGCAAAAAGGACGCGTTGAGCGTCCTTTTTTTGTTGCGGGAGGGGTACGGTTTTTACGATCCGTTGCCGGTTCTGTGAACCGTTACTGTTGCTGCGATTCGTCGAACGGACGGATCAGCGTGTAGTATTTGGCCAGCATCTGGTCTACTTCCCAGAACGGGGGATAGCCTTGTACGAGGTAGTCGAGGTATTGCGAAGCGGCTTTTTCGATGCGTTGCGGCAATGCAGTGCGTGCTTCGGCGGGAATGACCACGCGGAAAGCCGTTCCAGCAGGTTTGATTCCCAGGCCCGGACACAGCGGGGCGAGTTGCCCGAGCGCCGCCAGCAACGACTGAGCGAAGCGGGTCGAATCGGTGCCCGGCGCCGGTACGATGTACAGTTGGGGAAGTGCGCCGCCTCGTTCCACGAGCGTCAGGGTCGCTTTCTCCCCTTGCAGCGCCAGTTTCCGGTAGGGAGCCGGAAGCGCCTGCGGGATGCCGGTCGTCCCGACTGTCATTCCTGCCGTCGTCCCGGCATCTGCGTGCGATGCCGCCTTATCCTCCGGAGCGGTGGCGGCAGTTGCCGGGGATTCGTGTTGGGCCGGGGCCGTCCCGCTGCCGGGCAGGTAGTGGCGAATGCTCACGCCCGTGTGCACCCCGTTGAGAACGTAGCGTAACTCCCCGTTGCCGGGCAGTCGCAGCGTGTCGCCGGAGCGGTAGGGCTGTAATGCGGGCGGAAGGGCGGCCGAACCGCTGGCGCGGAGGTATTCGCGTTCGGGAACTGCGGCGGGGTATTGCCGGGCCGAGGTGAACTGGATCTGGCGGTTGTATTTGATCCGCTCCCGGCCGAAGACGGCCAGTTGGATCAGGTCGATGCGCGGTGCGGCGGCGAGCAGGAAGGCGTTTTGCAGTCCGAGGCTGTCGGCGGGGTAGCTCCAGTCGTCGTAATCGGCCGGGGCGGTTTCGAAAGCGGAATTATCCCGGCTTTCACCTTTCGCATTAGCCGTTTTGTCGTTTGCGGGCGACCCGGTTATCCCGGGACGTAAGGCCGTGGAACTTCCCGTACCCTCCATGCGCACGGTGAAAAGCGGCAGGACGCTTTCCGATACGATGGCCGGGGCTTCGGGCGAACCGCAAAGCTGGATGCCGAAGAAGTCGGCGTTGCGGGCGAGGGCCTGTTGCAGCAGGGCTGCGATCTCGTATCGTTCGGGCATCAGTTCGTAGAGCACCAGTCCTTTTTCGTCCGCGAGGCCCAGCGAGCGTTCCAGTTCGCGGAACTCCGGCGTGCCGGAGGCCAGCGGTGCGGTCGAGAGCACGTTCAGGCCTGCGCCGATGCAGGCGGCCGAATAACCTGCCGCCGTTGCGGTGCGTCCCGAAAGCAGCGCGACGTTGCCGGGCTTTTCTCCGAGCATCCGCGCGAGGAAATCCCCCTCGTTGCTGACCACTTCGTTCCACGAGGTGGCCGAGTCGGGGCGGCTGTTGAAGGCGTTGATCCGTGCGAGGTAACTTTGCAGTCCTTCGCCCTCGGGGGCGAAGACGTGTACGGTACGGTTGATCTGCGGGTTCATGCGGGATTGTACCTGAGCGAGCTGTTCGTCGGCAGGGTGCAGCACGATCAGTTCCGCTTCGCCCCGCGCTCCGGTGAAGACGCTCCGGTTCGGCGTGCCGCAGCCGCAAAACAGGGTTGTGCATGCCAAAAGGATAATGGATCTTTTCATATCGATGGGATTAATGAACGGCCGTGTGATGGCGGTTGGACGGCCGGACATCTGGTTACGGCGGGTTGTGTGTGGATTGTGTGCCGGTTGCGGTTCAACGGTGCGGGCCCGGGCGGATGTCGGCGGCGGCGCCCGCTACGGGACTTCCCGACAGTCCGCTTGTGATGACGGTTAGCCCGAAGATACCTTTCGTTAGCATCAGTTTTTTTGTTCCTCCCTGTCGGGTCCGGTTGTAGACCGCCTGCGATACGGGAACAGTTTTTTCCTGTCCGTTTGCGAAAGCCAGACGCAGGAAATACGACCGTCTTACGCCATTGGCAACGTATCTGTATTTGCCGGCCCGGCGGGTCATTTGCCGCTCTTTGGTGTGTTTCGACACGACCGATGCCTGCTCCCGGCGGGTAGCTTCCGGGCCAGAGGGCAGGTAATAGTTGCCGTCGAGGACAAAGGCCGTGCAGAAAGTCGTTACGAGGAACAAATGACAGGCTGTGCGGAGAATGCCGTTGTCCGGAACGACCAGCCATTTCCAGCTGTTCCGCAGCGGCAGCGTAACGATTGCGACCGACAAAGCCGCAGCCAGCAAAATCCATCCGTTGACGACCGTCTTTTCGTAAATGCAGTAGGCTTGTACGGCTACGGTTACGGCGACCACCAGGTAGCACAGCCGCAGGAAGTGGCGAAGTTTCCCTTTTGTTAAGTCGGCGTTGTTCGTCTGTGGTGCTGTCATGCCTGTCGTTTTCGTAGTCCGCGCCTCGCTTTTTTAAAGCGTGGGTTGTTCCGGTGCTTTCCTGTTCCTTCTCTTCCTGTGCGATGTATGGTAGCCCGATCGTGCGGCTTATCTCTGCAACAGCTCGTCCGGGGCGAATTCGACCGGAGCGAACTCCGTGTGGCCGTCCAGCGAGAAGCGGATGTAGGTGATCGGTACGCCCTGGGCGAGGAATCGCTTTTCATAAGTGGTCTTGATCGACAGCAGGTCGTCCGCAAATCCGGTGCCGTAAATGTCGGTGTTGCAAGCCTCTATGGGTAAGGCGTTGCCTTCGGCCACCGTACGCGTGTAGTCGTGCAGGTGCCGGCAGTCGCTTTTGAGGTGGATCGGTCCGCCCGGGCGCAGGAAGCGGGCGTAGCGGGTAAGGAATTCCGGTGCGGTGAGGCGTTTCTTCACACGCCCCTTGCGCAGCTGCGGGTCGGGGAACGTGATCCAGATTTCGTCCACTTCGCCCGGTGCGAAACAGGAGTCGATGAACTCGATGCGCGTGCGCAGGAAGCCCGCGTTGCGCATCTCCTGTTCGGTCGCGGTTTTTGCGCCGCGCCACATCCGAGCGCCCTTGATGTCTACGCCGATGAAGTTTTTGTCGGGGTAGCGTTCGGCCAGCGAAACGGTGTATTCGCCGCGCCCGCAGCCCAGTTCGAGTACGACCGGGTTCGGATTGCCGAAAAAGTCTTCGCGCCAACGGCCTTTGAGCCTGAAATCGGTGCGGAATACCTCTTCGAATTCGGGCTGTACCATGCAGCGGAAAGTGAGGTTCTCGGCGAAACGCCTCAGTTTGTCTTTTCCTCGGGCCATATATCGGTTCGGATTGAAATCGGGTTGTGTTCAGGTATTGGTTGTTAGTGTGTTTGCTGTTCGTATAGCGGCGCTTGCGGGTGCGTGCGGGTCTGGCTGTTTCTGCGGCGCTACGGTTTTTCCGCTTTGCGGTTCGGGCCGCAACGGCGTGTGCCGGGAAAGCGCGCGTTGCCGGTTTCAGGCCGGGGCGGGGTTACGGGCCGGGATGCGGTTTTACCGGATGTCGATGCCCACGGCGGCCACTCCTTCGATGCTTCCGCCGGGCATTACCGGTGAAAAGGTGAACAGGTAGCGTCCCGGGCGGGCGAACGTCGTGCGCGTGCGCACCAGCTGTTCTCGGTCGAAAAAGAGGCCCGCTTCGGGAACCCCGTCGAACGCCCGGATGCTGACCGTGTCGCGCCACTTGTAACCATCTGGCGTCGTGGTCGTGACGGCGAGCGTGAGCCGGTCGTAGCCGAAATTATTCCGGAGGCGCGCCGTGACATAGAGCGTGCGCTCGGAGAGCGTGTCGCGGTTGTCGTACGCGACCGTCGCCGGGCTCCCCCAGCCGCCGGGGTCGGTCTCCGTGACCCGGATCTCGAGCGGCGAGAGACAGCCGGTCGCTAGGACGGTGCAGCCCGCCGCACAGGCCATCGCCGCCCGGCGAAGGCGGGACGGGTAACGGTTGGCTGCCTGTCCGGTTCGGCGGACGTAAGCTGTGTCTCGGAAAGGGGGTGTGCGCCGGGCCATGGTTCAGTCGCAGGGGTGCGGGTCTTATTCCGCCGGGGAGTTTCCTCCGTTGCGGTCGTTACCGTTGTTGTTGCCACCGTTTGTGCGCGGGCTGTTCCCGGCGTTGTCGCCGCCGTCCGCAGGGGTGCCGTTTCGATTGCCGTTATTGTTCCCGGTATTCGCTGGAACCCGGTTCGGCCTGTTGCCGCCGTTCGGATTAATGTTGTTGTCGTTCGGGTTCGGGCCGTCGGGCCTGCGTCCCCGTCCCCGGCTGCGCCGTTGTTGCTCTTCGCCGCGCGGGGCCTGTCCGTCCGGTTGGGTGGGCCGGGGCTGCCGCCGCTGCTGCGGCCCACCCGGTTGTCCGTTGTTGCGGGTGTTTGGCCGCTCTTCTTTGGAAGCGGAGCCCTGCGGCCGGTCTGGGCGGTTGTCGCCGCGTCCGCGCCGGTTGCTGTTCGGACGACCGGCGCCGCCGGCCTGCGGATTTTCACTGCCGGAACGCCTCGGGGCGTCGCCGGAGCGGCCTGCGGTGCGGGCTTCACGGCCTTCCTCGCTGCGGGAACCGCTGCGGGCGTTCTCTCCGCCGTTGTCGCGGTCGGACCGTTTCCGGTCGCGTCCTTTGCGGCGCTTGGCCCCCTGCTTGTCGAAGCGGGTGAGGCTCTCCTCGCCCACGCCGTCCGAGAAGGTCGGTTCGTTGGTGACGGCCGACAGGTCCACGTCGCTCAGGCGGTCGGGCTTGACGCCCTGCCGGTTGAGGCGGATGATCTCCTTGACGCGCTCGACGCTCAGCGGCTGCATGCCGCCCAATGCGTGCGGATCGCTGCTGAACCACATCGTGCGGCTCAGGATGTCGGTCTTGACCAGGTAGTATTCGCCGTCGAGTATCTGCAGCGGTTCGCGCACGCGCGGAAAATCCTTGCGGGCGTCGAGGTAGGTGTCCAGTTCGTACACGAGGCAGCACTTCAGTTTGCCGCACTGCCCGGCCAGTTTCTGCGGGTTGAGCGAAATCTCCTGGTGGCGTGCCGCGTTGGTCGTTACCGAGACGAAGCTCGAAATCCACGATGCACAGCACAGTTCGCGGCCGCACGACCCCAGCCCGCCGATGCGTCCGGCCTCCTGGCGCGCGCCGATCTGCTTCATCTCGATGCGGATACGGAACTGCTCGGCGAAAATTTTGATCAGTTCGCGGAAATCCACGCGCTCGTCGGCGATGTAGTAAAAAATAGCCTTGATTTTGTCGCCCTGGTATTCGACGTCGCCGATCTTCATGTTGAGTCCCAGTTCGGCCGCAATCTGCCGCGAGCGGATCATCGTCGTGTGCTCGAGCGCGATGGCCTCCTGCCACTTCTCGATGTCGCCCGGCTTCGCCTTGCGGTAGATCTTTTTGAACTCGCCGTTGAGCGGGTTGAAGCCGACGCGCTTCATCTGGCGCGCGACCAGGTCGCCCGTGAGCGAGACGATGCCGATGTCGTGGCCCGGGGAGGCCTCCACCGCCACGATGTCGCCCGTTTTGAGCGGCAGGTTGTTTACGTTGCGGTAGAAACTTTTGCGCGTATTTTTGAAGCGTACCTCGAAAATGTCGTCGGGGAATACTTCCGGCATGCCTTCGAGCCAGTTGGTCGAGCCGAGCTTGTAGCAGCCCGTGCAAACTTCGGCCGACGTCTCGCCGCCACGGCGGCAGAACGAGCAGCCGCGTCCCACGTCGAGACTGCAGTCGCAGTCGCCTTCGGGGCGGGGGGAAGTATGGTTGTCGTGTTTCGGATCCATGTGTTTTTCCGGTCGGCAGGGGGGTCCCTGCGGGTTTCTATTCTATGTTGGCCGTCAGTGCATTGGACGGGGCCGTGCCGGGCCGTCGTGCGGGCATAATGACGCTTTGCAAAGATAATAAAAAAAACGGGATTGCCGCGGGGGGCGCATTGCGGTGTGCGGGTCCGCGTTTCGGCAGCGGCCGGACGCGGGAATAAAATGCCGTGCCGGGCTGAAAAACTGCCGGGACGGTAAGGAAACGTTGCGAAAATATGTTATTTTTGACAAAACAAATCTAAAACCTACGCGCTATGGAGGTCAAGAAACTGATGGACGAACTCGCAATGCGTCACCCCGGCGAGAGCGAGTACCTGCAGGCGGTACACGAAGTGCTGCTTTCGATCGAGGAGGTTTACAACAGTCATCCGGAATTCGAGGCGAACCGCATCGCCGAACGGATCGTGGAACCGGACCGTATTTTCACATTCAAAGTGCCTTGGGTGGATGACCGGGGTGCGGTGCATGTGAATATCGGTTACCGCGTGCAGTTCAACAATGCGATCGGCCCTTACAAGGGCGGGCTGCGGTTCCATCCGAGCGTGAACCTGAGTATCCTGAAGTTCCTCGGATTCGAGCAGATATTCAAGAATGCGCTCACTACGCTCCCGATGGGCGGTGCGAAGGGCGGTTCGGATTTCGATCCGAAGGGGAAGTCCGACGCGGAGGTGATGCGCTTCTGCCAGGCGTTCATGACCGAATTGTGGCGCTATATCGGTCCGGAGACGGACGTGCCGGCGGGCGACATCGGCGTCGGCGGCCGCGAAGTGGGGTATTTGTACGGCATGTACCGCAAGTTGGCCCGCGAGAATACCGGCGTATTGACCGGTAAGGGAATGACCTTCGGCGGCTCGTTGATCCGTCCCGAAGCGACCGGTTTCGGAGCGGTCTATTTTGTCAGGCAGATGCTCGAAACGGCCGGTGATTCGCTGCGGGGCAAGGTGATCGCGTTGTCGGGTTTCGGCAACGTAACCTGGGGCGTGGCGCTCAAAGCCGTGCAGGAGGGCGCGAAAGTGGTGACCGTGTCGGGCCCGGACGGCTATGTCTGCGACGAGGCGGGGTTGGACGGCGAGAAGATCGGCTACCTGCTGGAGCTGCGCGCATCGAACAACGATGTGGTGGCGCCCTATGCCGACCGTTTCCCGGGCGCGAAGTTCGTCCCGGGGCGCAAGCCGTGGGAAGTGAAGGCGGATATCGCGATGCCCTGTGCGACACAGAACGAGCTCGACGGCAGGGATGCCGAAGCGCTGGTCGCAAACGGGGTGAAATATGTGGCCGAGGTGTCCAACATGGGGTGTACGCCCGAAGCCGCAGACCTCTTTATCGCCCGGGAAATTCCGTTCGGGCCGGGTAAGGCGGTCAATGCCGGCGGTGTGGCCACTTCGGGCCTGGAGATGTCGCAGAACGCGATGAAGATGAGCTGGAGCGCGGCCGAAGTGGACCGGCGGCTGCAGGAGATCATGACTTCGATCCACGACGTTTGCGTCCGGTACGGAACCGGCCCGGACGGCTACGTCAATTATATGAAGGGCGCGAACATCGCCGGGTTTATGAAGGTGGCCCGCAGCATGGTCGAACAGGGGGTCCTGTAACGGCGCCGGTCCGGGGCGGACGGCGTGCGGCGGAGGTTTCGATTCCGCATGCGGGAGGAACCGATAGCCGCAAAGGGACAGGGAGACAGAAATCTTATTTTCCTCATACAAACAACCGAATCGAAAGGAAATGACAAGCGAAAAGATCAAAGGGCTGGTAGCCGCTACGGTGACCCCGATGAAAGCGAACGGGGAGGTGAACCTGCCTGCGCTGGACAGCTATGTGAAGCATCTCGAGAAGCAGGGGTTGGCGGGCGTATTCGTCAACGGCACCACCGGCGAGGGATTGCTGATGACCTCCGACGAGCGCAAGGCGGTGGCCGAGGCGTGGATGGCCTATAAAGATAAGTTCAAAGTGATGGTGCATGTAGGCGGCACGAGTTATGCGGCCGCCGTCGACCTGGCGCGCCATGCCGAAAAGATCGGCGCCGATGCGATTTCGGCGATGGGTCCCTGTTTCCTGCCTCCGTCGCGGGCCGAGGAACTGGTGGCGTTCAACAAGATCGTCGCGGCGGCGGCCCCCGGCACTCCGTTTTACTATTACCACATTCCGGGCACGTCGCACGTCAACGTCAGCATGCTCGATTTCCTGAAACTCGGTGAAAAGGAGATTCCGACGCTGCGCGGCATCAAGTACACCACCTACGATTCGATGACGATGCAAGAGTGCATCGCCTACCGAGGCGGTTACTACGACATCCTGCACGGCCACGACGAAACGATCCTCACCGGGCTGATGCTCGGCGCGACGGGTGGTGTGGGTACTTCGTACAGCGTGACGGGCGAGCTTTACAATAAACTGCTCGACACCTTCTGGGCCGGAGACCTGGCCGGGGCGGTGAAACTCCAGGAGAAGGCCGTCGAGTTTATCCGCGTGCTGATCAAGTACGAAAATTCGGTGGTCGGCATCAAAGCCATCCTGCAGATTATGGGCGTCGACTGCGGCCTGGTGCGGCTGCCGATGCGCAACCTGACCCCCGACCGGATGAAAGCGCTCGAAGCGGACTTGCGCGCGATCGGCTGGATTTGAGCGCCGCCCGTCCGGACGGTTTCCGTGTTTAAACGCTGTTGTACCGTTGCCCGTTGCGTTGCCGTTGAGGTGCCTGTCGGGCTGTTGAATTGTCGCGCCCGGGCGGTTATGCCGTCTCTGTCGTGCAGTTGGACGGCCGTTGTCTTCCTGCGGCAGGCTGCAGCGTGTCGCGCTGTCCGTACGTCCGTATGCCTGTGGGAGTCCGGAGTCCGCGAGGGAATACCGTATTAACCTAAACCTGAAAACCTGAACGAATGAACCTTCTTGCTGCAACACCTTCTTCCGACGGTATGATCGCGGGCGCGGCGACCGGCTTCCGGCCGCTCGACTGGGCGGTCGTGGTGCTTTTCCTGCTCTGGATGCTCTGGATCGGCTACCGCTCGGGGCGCCGCAACCGCACGGCCGAGGATTATGTGCTGGGCGGCCGCACGATGAACCCCGTGATGGTCGGTATTTCGCTCTTCGCGACGCTGCTCAGCACGCTGAGCTACCTGTCGTATCCGGGCGAAATGGTCAAGTACGGGCCGGTGGTCTTTATCGGGCTGGCGGCGTTTCCGGTCGCGTACTACATCGTGAGCCGGCTGATGATTCCGCGTTACATGAAGATGAACGTCACCAGCGCTTACGAGATTCTTGAGATCAAGCTGGGGCGCGGCGTGCGTTCTTTGGCGACGGTCTTTTTCCTGTCGCTGCGCTTCCTGTGGATGGCGACGATCATCTATGCGACGGTCGATGTCGCGCTGATTCCCGTGTTCGGCCTCGATCCGGGCTGGGTGCCTCCCGTCAGCGTCGTGCTGGTCGTTATTACCGTGATATACACTACGATGGGAGGCCTGAAGGCCGTAGTGACGACCGACGTGATCCAAACCGTCGTGATGTTTGCGGGCGTGCTGCTCACCATCGGCATCATCGGTTGGAAAGTGGGTTCGTTCGGAGCCTTCTTCGAGCCGCAGCTTTTCGAACACTGGCCCCCGGTGGACTGGGGTTTCGATATGTCGAAGCGGATGACCGTCGGCAATATCCTGCTGATGACTCTCGTATGGCAGGTCTGCACGGCCGGGTCGGACCAGATGGCGATCCAGCGTTACCTCTCCACGCCCGACGTGGCAACGGCCAAACGCTCCTACCGCATCTCGCTGGTCACCTCCTGCACGATCCAGTTGTTGCTGGCCGTGGTGGGGCTCGTCGTAATGACTTATTTCCTCCGCTATCCGCAGATGCTCGCGCCGGGCACCTCCGTGGTGGGCGATGCCGACACGCTTTTCCCCCGTTTTATCCTGATCGGGCTGCCGGCGGGGATTACCGGGCTGATCGCCGCCGGAATCATGTCGGCCGCGATGTCGAGCCTCTCGTCGGGGCTCAATTCGTCTGCCACGGTGATCTATGAGGACATCATCAACCGCAACCGCAAGGAGAGCAATACCTCGTCGAAAAGCCTGCACCACATCAAATTGATCGCCGTGGCGCTCGGGGTAGTGGTCGCTTTGTCGAGCTTCCTGGTCGCCTATGTGAGCGGCAACCTGCTCGATGTGGTGATCAAGGTGGTGAACCTGGTGGTAGCGCCGCTGTTCGTGCTCTTTTTCATGGCGCTGTTCGTGCCGTGGGCCACTTCGCGCGGGACGGTGGCGGGCGGATTGTTCGCGATGCTCGTGGCGGTGCTGATCGCCTTTGTCGGGATCTTCGGTATTACGGCGCTGTGGATTATGCCGGTCGCACTGGTTTCGGGGGTGCTTTCGAGTATGCTCTTCAGCCTGCTCGACCGCTGGCTGATCGGCCGGGGCCTGCTCCCCGGAAAGTAGCGAATGGCGGAGAGGCCCGCCGGGAGCACTCCTGCGAGCGGGATCCGTAAGGGGGCGTTTGGGCCGCCGATACCGCTTGCGGCCTGGTCCCTGCGGTCAAAAATGCCGGCGACTGAGTAAATGCGGACGGCTCTCCTGTAAACGTTCGGCTGGCGCTTCCGTGTAGGCGGGAAAGCCGGTATAGGTAAATCGGGAGCGGTGAACCGGGGAGCCGGTATAAATAAACAAGGCCGTCAGAGATTTCTGACGGCCTTTTGGGTCTCTGCGACTTGCGTTCGTACCTGTTTGACTTGGCGTTTTTCGCTCTGTTTGCTGCCTGCGGATTTCCGGGGCGGAAGCCGTTTGCCGGATCAGAACGGCAAGTCGTCCACCTCTTTCGACGCGGCGGGCTCTTCCGGTGCGAAGGCGTCCAGCGGGGGCAGCGCACCCGGGCCCGGGGCCGTTTCTCCGGCCGCCTTGCGGGTCATGCGCCATGCGCGTACCTCGGTATACCAACGGCCGTTGTACTCGCGCGACTCGACGTTGGCCGAGACGGCGACCACTTCGCCCGGACGCAGCGTACCCGCCTCCTGGGCCTTGTCGCCCCAGAAGCCTACGCACACCTTGCGGTTGAATTCGCCCGGCTGATCGAAAATTACCTCCTGTTTCATCCACTCTCCGCGTGCGCTCGTTCCCTTGACGACCGGCAGCACGCTCACTACGGTTCCTTCAAATTCCATGGTTCTATGCTTCTTCTATGATGTCGATTCCGGTAATCAGGTCGCCCGGACGGATCTGGTCGATCACCTCCAGCCCTTCGACCACGCGGCCGAAACAGGTGTGTACGCCGTCGAGGTGCGCGGTATTCGTGCGGTTGTGGCAGATGAAGAACTGCGAGCCGCCGGTGTCTTTGCCGCGGTGCGCCATCGACAGTACGCCGCGGTCGTGGTACTGTTTGCCACCCGAGGTTTCGCACTTGATCGTGTAGCCGGGGCCGCCCGCGCCGGTGCCGAGCGGACAGCCGCCCTGGATCACGAAGTCCGGGATTACCCGGTGGAACGTCAGCCCGTCGTAAAAACCGCTTTTCGCCAGTTTGCAGAAGTTGGCCACCGTGCCCGGTGCCTCCTGGTCGTAGAACTCGACGGTCATGTCGCCTTTCTCGGTATGAATGATTCCTTTGGTCATGTCTCTTGGGGTTTTGGATAACCGTTCTTCATGAACGGGACGATAAAGATACGTCTTTTTTCGTTTCCGGCCAATCGGGCGGGAAATAAAATCGGCTCAGCGGTACAGGCCGGTTTCCGTGGCGGAGCCGGCAGGGGATCCCGTGGCCGTGGCGGTCTCCGTGGCGGAACCGATTCATTGTTCCGCCTCCGGATTCGTGTCCGGGGGAGTGCCTGTGATGCGGTCTCCGGGAGTTTGTCCGGGAGATGGAGCCGGTTTGCTGAAATCCTCCCCGCAACGGCGGCAGCGGTAGGAAGTCTTGATATTGCCGAGCGGCGTCCAGGCCAGTAGCGAAAGGAACGCAAAAAATGCCTTGAGTCCGCGGCGGCGCCCCAGCGATGTCCCGATGTCGGTCGAGCCGCAATAGGGGCAGCACGGCTGTCCGGAAGCGGGCGACAGCGTATTTAACAGCTGCCGGGCCCGGTCGTAATCCTTCGCCAGCACTACGACCGTGACGCCCATCCCCATCATGCCGCACAGGTTGGGTAGTGTCGATGCGGTGTATTCGTTGGTCAGGACGGACTCGATGCCCGCGTTGGCCAGCGCTCCCTGCAGCAGGTGGGCTTCGGCGGCGTTGTCGCAGGTGGTCAGGGTAACGGTTTGCATGGTATTTCGGGTTCCGGCGTTTGCCGGTTTGTGTGGGTCCTCCAAGGTACGGTTTTTTCCGGGATTCTGGCGTCCAGGCATACGCATTTGGGCATCGGGATACCCGCATTCGGGTATCTAGGGGCCGGGCTTCCCGCCGGAAAGGGTTTCGAAAGCCTGTTTATGTGCAGGGCGTTTTCAGGGAGCGGCTCAGATCACGCCGATCTGGCTGAGGAAAAGCAGTACGATCACCACCGGCGCGACGAAGCGCACGATGACGCGGTAGTAGGGGAAGAGTGCGTTGCCGTAGCGTCCGCGCGAGGTGACCTCCTCCTGCAGCGTGCGTCCGCGCAGCACCCATCCGGCGAAAAGCACCGAGAGCAGGCCTCCCAGCGGCAGCATGTAGAGCGAGGTGGCGTTGTTGAACAGGTCGAAGATGTTTTGCCCGGCCACCCGCAGCGATGAATCGGGAGCTTGCGACCAGAGGCACAGCGCGCTGAGCCCGGCGACGGTTCCCACGGCGATCAGCGTGGCGGTACGGCGGCGCAGGTGCATCTCCTCGGAGATATAGAGTGTCGCCACCTCGAGCAGCGATACCGACGACGAGATCGACGCGGTGAAAAGCAGGAAGAAAAAGGCGATGCCGAGCAGGTAGCCTCCGGTCATGTTGCCGAATACGTTGGGCAGCGTGATGAAGACCAGTTCCGGGCCGGACGTCGGGCTGATGCCGTACGAAAAGACGGCCGGGAAGATCGCCAGTCCGGCGAGGATCGCGACGCAGGTGTCGGTGACGGCCACCGTACCGGCCAGCCGGAACATGTTTTCATTTTTGGGGATGTACGATCCGTAGGTGATCATCGTGCCCATGCCGAGGCTCAATGAAAAAAAGGCCTGGCCCAATGCCTGCAGGATCACATGGCTGTTGATTTTGCTGAAGTCGGGACGCAGCAGGAAGGAGATGCCCTCTTTCGCGCCGTCGAGCGTCAGCGAGTTGATGACCAGTCCGATCAGCAGCAAGATCATGAACGGCATCACGATCTTGCCGAACTTTTCGATCCCTTTTTCGACGCCCCGCACCACGATGAAAGCGATGAAGGCGATGAAGGCGAAGGTCCAGAACATGGGACCCCAGCCGTGGTCGATGTACTGTTGGAAAACCGTCCGGATCTCCTCGGAACTCTGCCGGTGGAATCCGTTTACGAGGGCGACCTGCAGGAATTTGAGCGCCCAGCCCGCGATCACCGCATAGAACGACAGGATGATCGTCGAGGTGGCGATACCCAGGTAGCCCGCGCCGTTCCAGTATCCCCTGGGCGAAAGCCGCCGGAATGCCCTCAGGGCATTGGATCGCGTGTGGCGCCCGAGACTGAACTCGGTGAGCATGATCGGGATGCAGATCAGTGCGCTGATCGCGATGTAAACCAGGATGAAGGCGCCGCCGCCGTTTTCACCCGCGATATAGGGGAACCGCCAGATGTTGCCCAACCCCACCACCGAGCCGCCGACGACGGCTACGGCGCCGAAGCGGCTGCCGAATGAACTGCGTTGTTTCATGTATTTGATCGTTTTGGGAGGCACAAATTCGCCCGAAACGGGGCCGGCATGCGTCGGAGCCGGGTCAAAGGTAATAAATATGTCGGATTTCTAACAAAAAGATAAAAAATACATCGAGGCTGCGCGGCATATAATTCAAGAACCTATCAACTCAAAAATAAGGTAATCGAATATTTTTTGCACAAAACGGCAGGGGGGCGTCAGGGATATAAAAAATGCAACCGATTGAATATCGACCGGTTGCATTTTGTGTGGACTGCGGATCCGGTGCCGGATCCCGTCCGATGGGCAGGGGCTACTTGAGCGTTGCGCGGACAAGGATCGGAATGTGGTCCGACGGGTAGTTGATCCCGTCCGAATCGCGCAGCAGTCCGTATTTGAGCACATCGACACGGCCGTTGACGAAGACGTGGTCGATCGCCTGCCGTCCGCGCTGGGCTTCGGGGATCGTGACGGTCATCGCACCGACCGGGACGCCCGTCCAGCTCACCTCGCTGCCCTGGTCGTAGGGCGGGGTTTGCGATACGTCGCGGGCCGAGGCGAGGTGCTGCAGCATAACCTTAATGGGCTCGTCCTTCGGTTCTGCATTGAAGTCGCCGGTGCAGAAGACCGGATATTTGTCGCCGGCCAGCGAGGCGATCCGCCTGCAGATCAGCTCTGCGCCCTCGTGGCGTGCCACAGGGCCCATGTGGTCGAGGTGCGTGTTGAAATAGAAGAACTCTTTTTTGCTCTGCCTGTCGCGCAGTTTGACCCACGAACAGATGCGGTTGTAATCGGCATCCCAGCCTCGTGAAACCTTTTCGGGGGTTTCCGACAGCCAGAAGGTGCCGCTGTCGAGCAGCGCGAAACGGTCGGTCCGGAAGAATACCGGCGAGTGCTCGCCCTGGTTGATTCCTTCGCGGCCCGTGCCGACGGCGGTGAACTCGGGCAGCGCCGTACGCAGGTCGGCCATCTGTTCCGGGCGGACCTCCTGCATGCCGATGATGTCGTAGTCGTGGAATCGGATCAGTGCGGCGATCCGCTGGCAGCGGACTTTCCAAGGCAGCGGGCCGTCGTCGTGTACGCCGCACCAGATGTTATACGTGCCGACATTCATCGTGGCGGGAGCGGCGGCCCGGGCGGCCGTGAACGAACTTCCTGCGACCAGCAGCAGGGCAATGGCCGCGATCCATAGATTTCTTTTCATGGCGGTGCTATTTCTTGATGTCGTAGAAACAGCGTTTTGGGGAGTAAATTTTACCCTCTTTGGCCAGTTGTTTGATCACTTTGCCGGCTTCGTCCTTGTCGATGCCCGCTGCCGTGGCGATGTCGCCGGGACGCATGGCGCCTTTTTCGGCGAGTACTTTCAGAATTTTCTCTTCCATGGTTGTATGATTTATGGGTTTATAATAAATAAATGTCGTTGCGCGGGGGCGTTAGTGGTTTGATCGTGGTTCTTACCTGATTTTTACATGGTTTCACCGTGATTCTCATCGCGCGGCGAGAAAGGTGTTCGAGCAGCCGGATTGCCGTCTGTGCGGCCGATCAGGCCGGATGCGGCGTCCTCTGGCGCGGACGAAAGCCGCTGCGGTGGAATTTGATATAAAGGTAAGCAATCCGGGCCGGTTGTGCAAATTGTTTTTGGTTATCGGTCTATCGGCCGGGCTTATGCTATGCGTATTTTCCGGTACGGGGTTCCGGTGTCTGATCCGCTTCGGGCTCCTGCTCTCCTCACGCGAGCGGATGCCCAAAGCGGCATATGCCTGAGCGAAGCGAATTATGCCGTTCAGCGTCCGAACGCTTTAGCGGGTAAAGCAGGGATTGTAAGCAAGGAAATCCGTACCGGGGGGGCCGGGGCACGAACCTGTTTCGGGAATGCGGTCGTGTTGCCGGTGCGGTTGTCGCGGTGGTTAACGGGCAGGGACGTAAGGCCGGATGTTCGGCGTCGTGCCCGGAAAATAGGTTATGGGGAGCGTAAGTCCGGTTATTTCAGATGGGCGGCCCGGAGGATGTCCGCGGCGGCCGGGCCCTCGCAGAACAACAGGTCGATTACCGAAAGGTTCCCTGCAAACGGCAGGCGGTCGGAAAAAACCTGGTAGTACTGCGGTGCGGCGAAGGTCGGGTCGGGACGGCTCAATCGGGGTTTGGGCGAGAGCGACAGGCGGAAGTCGGCGTAGCGGGCGGGCTCTGCTTTGCAAGGTGTGTCGAATGTTGCAGATGCGGTGCCGGCCGGGTTTTCGGCATGGGGTTCCGTGCCCGGGCGGGACGGGGCGGCGGTTTGCATCTCCGGCCCCGTGTGCGGGGAGAGGTGTCCGGGCGTATGTCCCTGTCCCTGCGGATCGGATGGTACGGAGGGGGAGACGTAACGGTCGGTATAGCCGATCCGGGCGGCCGCCCCGCCCGAAGGGTCGAGCAGGTGCAGGACGGTTCGCTGCAGCGTGTCGTTGAGTTCGGCCAGCAGGTCGAACCGCTGCCGGTAGAGCGGGGCGAAATGTTCTTCGTAATGCGCGAAGTAGGGCGAACCGCGATAGGCCGAGACGATCGCCTGCCAGTGGCGGTGTTGCCACCGCTTCGAATAATCGATGCGGATTTCGCGCGTGGGCGTGCCCACTCCCCCCGTGTGGTACACCGGGACGGTAAGCGACATTACGCCGCCTGCCGAGAGGATGTCGCAGCGGTTGCGGTAGCTCTGCTTGAGGTAATGCTCGTGCAGGTCGATGCAGGCCTCTCCGCTCAGCAGTTTCGAATAGTATTGCAGGTTGCCCAGGTAGGCCGTCGGAAGCAGGATCATCGTTCGTTGCGGAATTTGACCGGGGTCAGGATGCGGAACCGGTTCCGGAATTGCGGGAATTTTTTCCTTCCGGGGCAACAGCGGCCGGCCGGGGACCGTCTTGTGCTCCGGAAGAGGCTTGGGCCCCCTGTTCTGGGGCGGCCGCAGCATGCCGGTCGCCGTTCGGGGCGTTGCCGAACAGGTCGACCTCGCCGCGCTCGACCTTGCGGAACACGGTAGCCAGTTCGGCCACTACCGGGGAGATGAGCGTCAGTACGTCGTCGATGTATTTTTGCCGCGACTTGCCGCTGTCGGCGATGCTGTCCGGTGCGGCTGAAACGTCCGTATCCTTATCGGCTGCGGCTTGGGGATTGGTGCCGCAGCCTTTGCCGGCATCGCCGTGTTTTCCCGCTTCCTGGATGCGCAGCAGCACGACCGAGTAGAGCGCGCGGAAAAAGAGTTCGACGTCGCTGATCTCCGGGTCTTTGAGTTTTGCCTTGAGCGCCGGGAGTTCGGGCGCCACCCGCGCGTAGAGCCGGCGGTATTCGGCCCCCACCGGCAGGACCGTCAGCTGGTTGTGCAGGTTGTTCAGGTCGGCGATCAGGTGCAGCGTGTGTTCGAGGTGGCCCTGCTGTTCCTTGCCCTCCTCGCGCAGCAGGTTCACGATATCCATATACCAGAGGAAAACTTCCTGTTTCTGCTCTTCGGGAAGTCCGAGCGGCTTCACGAGTTTCGCATAAATCGCTTCGGGGCTGAATTGCAGTGCGCGCAGCAGGTCTTCCAGCTGCCAGAGGTAGAGGATGTATTCGGCGATATTCTCTTTGCGGGTCTTTTGTGCGGTATACATGGCGGTTTGCGTTTAATAAGGTGCGGTCCGGCCGGGAACGTTTCCTGTTCCGGATGCGGGATGCCGGCCGGCGGTGCGGTGAAAGGGCAATGGCGTTAAAACGGTAACGGGATAAACGAATAGTACAAAGGTAGTTTTTTCTGCGGATTTTCCTTCAAAAAGCGGGCCCGGAAGCGCTCCTGCTGCCGGAAACGCTCCGGTGCGGTGCCGTTCAGGCCTGTTTGCGGGTAAAATGGATGCAGGGCCGAACCGATAAAGTTCAGAAAGAGTAATTTATATGTTGGAGTGTTCGGTATCGGTTATTTTTGTACCTTTGCCGACAGACACTACTCCAGTTAAAAACGACCACCGCCACGAAATGGAATTGACTTTACTTGTCATCGCCACTTTTTTGCTGTCCGCCGCTGCGGGATGGCTCACCATTCCCCGCATCGTGATGATCTCGAAAAAGAAAAAACTGTTCGACGAGCTCAGTGCCCGCAAATCGCACACCGGCGCGGTTCCCCGGTTGGGCGGCGTGTCGTTCCTGCCGGCATTCCTTTTCTCTTTCTCCCTCGCGGTAGGCCTGCGGTATATGCTCGGCCTGGACGTGGCGGCCCCGCATGAGATGGCGATTCCGCGCGAATTCATGTTCCTGGTTTCCGGAGCGACCGTGCTCTTCTGCGTGGGGCTGGCCGACGACCTGGCCGGGGTGGGTTACCGCATCAAGTTCCTCGCCCAGTTGCTCAGCGCGGCATTGCTGCTCTGCTCGGGCGTCTGGATCGACAACCTCGACGGCCTGTTCGGGCTGCACCATGTGCCGACGGCTGTGGGCGCGCTGCTGACGGTGCTGGTGGTCGTTCTGCTGACCAATGCGTACAACCTGATCGACGGCATCGACGGGCTTTGCTCCGGGCTCTCGATCCTCGCGCTGTTCACGTTCGGGGTCTGGTTCCTCACCCACCACATCTATGTGTATGCGATGATGTCGATGGCAATGGGGGGCGTGGTGACCATCTTCTTTTTCTATAACGTGATGGGGCACCGGATGAAAATTTTTATGGGCGATACCGGCTCGCTGCTGCTGGGTTTCGTAATCGCGTTCCTCGGGCTGAAGTTCTATGACCTGAACATCAACGGCGAATTTTACCGGATCGACGCGGCGCCGGCCGTCTTCCTGGGAATCGTTTTCATCCCGGCGTTCGACACGGTGCGCGTTTTCTGCGTGCGGATGGCCGCGGGCCTTTCGCCCTTTTATCCCGACCGCAGGCATATCCATCACAAACTGCTGCGCATCGGCCTGACCCACCTGCAGGGCACGCTGGTGATCGTCGTGTTGCAGGCCTGCTTTATTCTGCTCAATTTCCTGCTGCGTAACGTGAACATCAACCTGCTGTTCGGCATCAACCTCGTTCTCGGCGTGCTGTTGATCCAGGGACTCAATGCGCTGGGCGGCCGGATCGACGTTTCTTCACAACATATCGCGCAAAACCGCGTTCAAAATAATAGTGAAAAATAAAGACAGTCTATTTTATATGCTTATCAGACGTAAAGTTCAGACAGCTCTGGCGGCCGTGCTGCTGTCGGCGGCGGTGCCGGGCTACGTTTCGGCCCAACTCCCGGGCGTGACGCCCGATGTAATCCAGAAAGCGCGCCAGTCAGGCGCCACCGAAGAACAGATTCAGCAGGCGCTCGGCGGCATGTCGGTTCCGGGAACGCCCCAATCCGGGACGAATGCGGGTGCCGGCAAGAGCGCAACCGGAAGCGCTGACCGCAAAGCTTTGGACCAGAAGGTGCTCCGGGATTTGAATCCGACCAAAGTCACCGGAGTCGATACCCTTACCTGGAACCAGGTGCTGAGCAACGACTGGCAGCTGCAACAGCAGCAGCAGCGCATCCTGCAGTCGATGACGACTCCGTACCAGGACCCGGAGTTCGAGGTGCTGTGGGAAGACGGCAAGTTTGTCCGCCGGCCGATCCCGAAGGTGTTCGGCCGCGAAATATTCCAGAACAAGAACCTCACTTTCGCCCCCAATTACAACATGGCCACGCCGCCCTCGTACGTGCTGGGCGCGGGCGACGAGATCGTCGTCGAGGTGTGGGGACCGTCGGAGCTTTACGACAAGCAGAAAATTACCCCCGACGGGACGATCAACATCCAGGGCGTCGGCCCGATCAGCCTGAACGGCCTGACGATCGCCGAGGCGCAGAAGCGGATCGCTTCGAAGCTGAGCGGCGTGATGGGCGGCGCCAACGTCAAGGTGTCGCTGGGCCAGATCCGCAGTATCAAGGTCAATATCGCGGGCGAGGTGATGGTGCCGGGCACCTATACGCTGCCTTCGCTGGCTACCGTTTTCAATGCGATCTACTCGGCCGGGGGGGTCAACAAGATCGGTTCGCTGCGTGCGATCAAGGTGTTCCGCGACGGCAAGGAGGTCGCGACGCTCGACGTGTACGATTACCTGATCAACGGCAAGTACGATACGAACATCCGCATCGAGGACAACGACATGATTATCGTCCAGCCTTACGACAGCTACGTGGCTGTGACCGGCAAGGTGAAACGTCCGCGGATTTACGAAATGAAAAAAGGAGAGACGCTGGCCAAGGCGTTCGAGTATGCGGGCGGATTCACGGGCGATGCCTATAACGACAACGTGAACGTGAAGCGCAAGACCGGACGGCAGTACAGCATCCTGACGGTCGAGAAGCCCGATTTCGATGCGTTCGCGGTGGCCGACGGCGACAGCGTGTCGGTGGGCCGGATTTTCAACGAGTATGCTAACCGTTTGGTAATTACCGGGGCCGTATGGCGTCCGGGCAACTACGAATTAACCGATAATACGGCGACCCTTTCGAAGCTGATTGCAAAAGCCGAAGGCCTCAAGGGGAACGAATTCGCCTCGCGCGGGCAGGTTACGCGCCGCAAGAGCGACTATACCTACGAGGTGATTCCGTTCAACGTGCGCGAGGCTGCCGCAGGTGTCAACGATATTCCGCTCATGCGCGAAGATTCCGTCTATATCCCGAATATCCTGGAACTGCGGGAGGAGTATGTCATCGGTGTCCGGGGCGAGGTGAACCGCCCCGATACGCTGCCGTTCCGCGACGGAATGACCGTCGAAGATGCGATCCTGCGCAGCGGGGGGCTCAAGGAGTCGGCCTCTTATGCCAAAATAGAGGTGGCGCGCCGGATCAAGGACCCCAATTCGACCTCTTATACGAACAAAACGGCCGACCTGTATACGTTCAACATCGATAAGGACCTGAGCATCGCACCCGAGGCGAGCCGCTTCGTGCTGCAGCCGTTCGACGAGGTGTACGTGCGCCGGTCGCCGGGATACAGCGAGCAGCAGCGCGTCGCGGTTACGGGCGAAGTGCTCTACGGCGGCGAGTATGTGCTGGCCACGGCGGGCGAGCGGATTTCGGACGTAATTAAAAAAGCGGGCGGTTTCACGCCGGAAGCCTATGTCAAAGGAGTCAGCGTGAAACGCAAACTGACCGGAGATGAACTCGCACAGGTCGAATCGATGCTGAAGATGGCGCGCGACAGCCGCAATACCACCGGGCGCGACTCGATGGCGTTCGAGAATCTCGAAGTGCAGGACTTTTATGCGGTGGGCGTCGACGTGGCGGCCGCGATTCAGAATCCCGGCGGCAACGACGACATTATCCTGCGTGACGGGGATCAGATACTCGTTCCGAAATACACCGGAACCGTGAAGATTTCGGGGGCGGTGAATTATCCCAATTCGGTGGCTTACGACAAAAAGAACGTGAAAAGCTATATCGCGCAGGCCGGTTGGTACAAGCAGAGCGCGCGCCGCCGTCCGTTCGTGATCTACATGAACGGCAAGGTGGCTTCGACCCGCACGGGTTTCTTCTCTAGGCGTTATCCGAAGGTGGAGCCGGGCTGCGAGATCGTCGTGCCGCAGAAGATGGAGCGCAACGGCAGGGGCCTGCAGAACGTGATGGGCATGATGACCTCGACCGCTTCGCTCGCCGCGATGGTCGCCTCGGTGATCAACCTGGCGAAATAATCCCGGGAAGCGGGGTGGAAATGCTCCTATCGCACAGGGATGCCCGCGATTAACGGCGGGCATCCTTTGCTTTTTTCAAAGATTTTTCGTACTCTTGTACCGGATTTTTCGATTCGCAGACAAATCGTTTCAAACATAAAAACTCAAAGTACAATGATTAATTACAAAGATCTTGGCCTTGTCAACACGCGCGACATGTTTGCACGGGCCATGAAGGGCGGTTATGCCATCCCGGCATTCAACTTCAACAACATGGAACAGTTGCAGGCCATTATCCAGGCTTGCGCCGAGACCAAATCGCCGGTGATCCTGCAGGTGTCGAAGGGTGCCCGCCAGTATGCCAACCAGACCCTGCTGCGCTACATGGCCGAAGGCGCCGTGGAGTATGCCAAGGAACTCGGCCTGAAGCACCCCGAAATCGTGCTGCACCTCGACCACGGCGACTCTTTCGAGACCTGCAAGTCGTGCATCGACATGGGTTTCTCGTCGGTGATGATCGACGGTTCGCACCTGCCTTACGACGAGAATGTGGCGCTGACGAAGAAGGTCGTTGACTACGCCCACCAGTTCGACGTGACCGTCGAAGGCGAACTGGGCGTGCTGGCCGGCGTGGAGGATGAAGTTTCGTCCGACCACCACACCTATACCCGCCCCGAAGAGGTGGTGGATTTCGTTACGAAGACCGGCTGCGACAGCCTCGCCATTTCGATCGGCACTTCGCACGGCGCCAATAAATTCAAACCCGAGCAGTGCACCCGCGACGCGAACGGCGTTCTCGTTCCGCCCCCCCTGGCTTTCGATGTGCTGGACGGTGTGATGAAGGAACTTCCCGGTTTCCCGATCGTGCTGCACGGTTCGTCGTCGGTGCCCCAGGAAGAGGTCGCTACGATCAACAAGTACGGCGGAGCGCTGAAAGACGCGATCGGCATTCCCGAAGAGGAGCTGCGCAAGGCCGCCGCTTCGGCCGTCTGCAAGATCAACATCGATTCGGACAGCCGTCTGGCGATGACCGCAGCGATCCGCAAGGTGTTCGTTGAGAAACCCGCCGAATTCGATCCGCGCAAGTACCTCGGCCCGGCCCGCGACAACATGAAGAAACTCTACGAGCACAAGATCGTCAGCGTGCTCGGTTCTGCCGGCAAACTGGCTGAGGAATAGTATTGTCTACCGGTCGGTTTTCGACCGTTCGGAAGCGGGGATGCGTGTGCGTCCCCGCTTTTTGTTGTCGGCGGAACTGTTGACGGCTTTTGAACGCTTGAAACTGCTGCTGTGAAAGACAATAAAAGCCCGAAGCATTGCGCTTCGGGCTTTCTTCATTTGTGCGTATCCGTATCCCTGCCGGGAGGAGGCATATCCGTTTGTACTTTCCCTTTTGCCGAGAAGGTTCGGCGGGTTACTTGCGGATTGCGGCCACGCCGGGCAGCTCGATGCCTTCCATGTATTCGAGCAGCGCGCCGCCGCCGGTGGAGACGTAGCTGACCTGGTCGGCCATGCCGAACTTGTTGATGCAGGCTACCGAGTCGCCGCCGCCGATCAGCGAGAAGGCTCCGTTCTTCGTAGCTTTCACGATCGCTTCAGCAATAGCTTTCGAGCCCTTGGCGAATTTGTCGATCTCGAATACGCCCACCGGGCCGTTCCACAGGATCGTCTTCGACTCTGCGATTACCTTTGCGAACTCGGCTTCGGCTTTCGGGCCGATGTCGAGGCCTTCCCAGCCGTCGGGAATCGCGTTGGCCGGAACGATCTGCGTATTGGCGTCGGCGCTGAATGCGTCGGCGGCCACGGCGTCTTCGGCCAGGTAGATGTTCACGCCCAGCTCTTTGGCTTTTGCGAGGATGTCTTTCGCGGTCTGGAACTGGTCGGGCTCGCAGATGCTGTCGCCCACCTTGCCGCCGAGGGCGGCCTTGAACGTGTAGGTCATGCCGCCGCCGAGGATCAGGTTGTTCACCAGTTTGAGCAGGTTTTCGATCACGCTGATCTTGGTCGAAACTTTCGACCCGCCGAGGATAGCGGTGAACGGACGTGCCGGATCTTTCAGCACTTTGTCGATCGCTTTCAGTTCGCCTTCCATCACGTAGCCGAACATCTTGTCGCTCGGGAAATATTCGGCGATCAGCGCCGTCGACGCGTGTGCGCGGTGCGCGGTGCCGAACGCGTCGTTGATGTAGCAGTCGGCGTACGAAGCGAGGCGCTTCACGAACTCTTTCTGCGAGGCTTTCACGGCCTTCTTCGCAGCGGCTTTTTCGTCGTCGGTGGCGTCTTCGGCCAGTCCGCGGGGCTTACCCTCTTCTTCGGCGTAGAAACGCAGGTTTTCGAGCAGCAGTACCTGGCCCGGTTTCAGTGCGGCGGCCTTGTCGGCGGCCTCCTGGCCCTGGCAGTCCCCGGCGAAGTCCACCTTCACGCCGAGGCGCTTCTCGATGGCGGGGATGATGTGCTTGAGCGAGAATTTGTCTTCCGGCCCTTTTTTCGGACGGCCCAGGTGCGACATCAGGATCACCGATCCTCCTTTTTCGAGTACCTTTTTGATGGTGGGGATCGCCGCACGGATGCGGGTGTCGTCGGTTACCTCCAACTTGTCGTTCAGGGGCACGTTGAAATCGACGCGGATAATCGCGCGTTTTCCTTTGAAATCATACGTTTCGATCGATTGCATGGCTGATATGTTTTAAAGTTGTCTGAATCTCCGTCTACCGGAACTTTCGCGGGGCTTCCAGTGGGCTTTCCTGCCGCGGGCGGCACGCTCTTTCAGGGAATTGCCCCTTTGAGAAGGCTAATTTAATAAAAATATTTAAAAACATCTCAAAGTTAAGCATTGTTTCCAATTTTCGCAATTTACAGCAATTTTTGCGCAAAACATTTTATTTGCGGAAGATATGTCGCCCTGAGGGGTGAATCAGGCGCCGGGCGGTGCATGGAATTGAAAATCTTTTTTTACTTTTGTCTTAACGATTCGGCCCCGGCTGAAATGCGTCTCCCGATGAACGAAGGCGGTTTTCTTCCATGCGGGTCGGTCGGAGAGGCCGATTCGTCGGATTGGAAATGACGAGATTTCACCAACCCTTGCGGGCGGTTGCCCGCTTTGCCTGCATCGCGGCGTTGCTATGCTGTTGCGGATTCGTGCCGCGTGGAAAACATGCCGGGCAGACTCAAGCGAATGAACTCGAAGGGGTGTATGTGGTCGGGACGCTAACGCTCGGCGGCGACGTTGCCATAGTTTGGGAAAATGGCGTTCCGCGACCATTGACGGACAGAAAAGGTAATGCTTCTGCAAAGGCGGTATTTGTTTATGGCGAAGATGTTTATGTCGCTGGCGAGGTGTATGCCGCCGCTCGCGGTTGTTGGGATGCTGTGGTGTGGAAAAACGGGGTGCCGCAGGTGCAGGAAGCCAGCGAGACGGGGAATGCGCAAGTCACGGCAATGGTCGTTTCGAACGGCGATGTATATGTGACCGGATATGTTTACCAGTACACAGGGCACCAAGGTCATAGCTGCAATATGGAAAAACGGAGCGCTGACCCGGCTGACCGACGGAAGTGTGGGAGCCATTGCCGAAGCTGTGGCCGTTTCGGGCAACGACGTGTATGTGGGTGGCACGGTTGGTAATGGTGTGGACAATGGTGTGGACAGGCAAATTGTCACGCTATGGAAGAACGGTGTGCCGCAACCGTTGACCGATGGTAAGAGTTCTGTGAATGTATGTGCGGTTGCGGTATCGGATAGTGCGGTTTATGTTGCCGGGACGGCTTTCCGGGGTGATGTCGGTAATGTGGCGATATTGTGGCGTAACGGTACTCCAATTGGTTTGGGCAACGGATTGGTGGCCAGTGGAATGTGTGTCGATGGAGCGGATGTGTATGTCGTCGCTTCGAATGCAGATGATTCGGATGGCTGCGGCGTGCTATGGAAAAACGGAAAAACGAGACAACTGTCGGGTTCTGGGTATGATGTGAAACCGTCGGCTATAACCGTAGCGAACAGACATGTATATGTGGTTGGACGTGCAGATCTGTATACGGTGGTAGTTTGGAGAGACGGAAAATCGGTTTCGCTTCCGCGGCCTGTATGGTTTCGCGATCAGATTCCGCTTTTAGGGGGTATTTCTGTGAAATAGCCTTTCTGCCGCGGTAGCTGTGAGGCGACCGGGTACGCCGGATGAAAAGACAAGTAGACTTAATTTAATATAACACCATGTACGGAAAAATGAAAGAGCACCTCTCGGCCGAGCTCAAGGCGATCGAAGAGGCTGGATTGTACAAACAAGAACGTATTATCACTTCGCCGCAGAAGGCCGACATCACGGTCGAAGGCGGTAAAGAAGTGCTCAACTTTTGCGCGAACAACTACCTCGGGCTGTCGAACAACCCCCGGCTGATCGATGCGGCGAAACGGGCGATGGATACGCACGGCTACGGTATGTCGTCGGTGCGTTTTATCTGCGGCACGCAGGACATCCACAAGCAACTCGAAAAAGCGATCGCCGACTATTTCGGCACCGAAGATACGATTCTTTACGCCGCCTGCTTCGATGCGAACGGCGGTGTGTTCGAACCCCTCTTCACCGATGAGGACGCGATTATCTCCGACTCGCTGAACCATGCGTCGATCATCGACGGCGTGCGCTTGTGCAAGGCGGTGCGCTACCGTTATGCGAACGCCGATATGGCCGACCTGGAGAAACAATTGCAGGCCGCCCAGGCGCAGCGCTTCCGCATTATCGCCACCGACGGTGTTTTCTCGATGGACGGCAACGTTGCCCCGATGGACAAGATTTGCGAATTGGCCGAGAAGTACGACGCGCTGGTGATGGTGGACGAGTGCCACTCGGCCGGCGTGGTGGGCAAGACGGGCCGCGGCGTGACCGAACAGTTCGATGTGCGCGGAAAGGTCGATATCATCACCGGTACGCTGGGCAAGGCGTTCGGCGGTGCCGTGGGCGGGTTCACGACCGGCCGTAAGGAGATCATCGCGTTGCTGCGCCAGCGGTCGCGTCCGTACCTTTTCTCGAACTCGCTGCCTCCCGCAGTGGTGGGCGCCGGGCTTGAACTGTTCAAGATGCTGGGCGAGAGCGATGCGATCCACGACAAGTTGGTCGAGAATGTGGAGTACTTCCGCACGAAGATGCTCGCCGCCGGATTCGACATCAAGCCGACCCAGTCAGCCATCTGCGCAGTGATGCTGTACGATGCGAAGCTGTCGCAGGACATGGCCGCGAAGCTGCTCGACGAGGGAATTTACGTGACCGGGTTCTACTATCCGGTAGTGCCGAAAGGACAGGCGCGTATCCGCGTGCAGGTCTCTGCAGGCCACGAAAAATCGCACTTGGACAAGTGCATGGCGGCCTTTACGAAGGTGGGCCGCGAACTGGGAGTGATTAAATAGTGTGGATGATCGCTGCGAGAGGGGAAGTCTAAACGTCTCGGGTACAGGCGGTCTGAAAACAATTGAATTATGGGAAAAGCGACCATTGACGCCACCGACCGCAAGATTCTCAGCCTGTTGATCCGCAATGCGCGCATGCCTTTTCTGGAGATCGCGCGCGAGTGCGGTATTTCGGGCGCGGCGATCCACCAGCGGGTGAAGAAGATGGAGGAATCGGGCGTGATCCGGGGCTTCCGCCTCGAAGTCGATCCTACGGCACTGGGGTACAACGTCAGTGCGATGATCGGTATCCGCATCAACGATCCGTCGATGAATTTCGAGATTGTCGACGGCCTGAGGCGGATTCCCGAGGTGGTCGAATGCCACTTCGTCACCGGTAAATACAACATCTGGACGCGCGTTTACTGCGTGGATCACGAGCACTTGATGCACACGATCCTCGACCATATTCTGCGTGTGCCGGGCGTTTCCGAAACCGAAACCTTCATTTCGCTCTCCGATTCGTTCGGGCGGCAGGTGAGTGTCCGCGACCTGGACCAATAGGGTTGAGGGCGGTAGCTTGTCCGGAGTCTTGAGCCTGCCGCCGGTAATCCGGCGGCAGGTGTGTTTCAGGAGAAGATGGGCATGGGCGTACGCGCCCTGCCCGGTAATGCGCTCCGTCCGGGATGATGTTTGGCCCTTGCCGGGCAATGATTAATTACAGAAAACTTATGATACGGCTGACCAAGGAATTTTCGTTCGAAATGGCGCATACCCTCGCCGGGTATGACGGCCCTTGCCGTGAAATACACGGCCATTCGTACCGCCTGTTCGTTACGGTACGCGGTGTGCCGGTGAGGGATCCGCAAAGTCCGAAATACGGCATGGTGATGGATTTCGGTGACCTGAAACACATCGTTGGCCGGTTGATCGTCGAGCGTTACGACCATGCGCTCGTACTGCGCGAAACGCCTGAGAACCATGCGGCGCTGGAAGCGATGCGCGGTACTTACACGAAGATCATCGTTACTCCGTACCAACCCACCTGCGAGAATATGGTGGAGGATTTCGCCCGTGCGATCGCGGCCGAACTGCCTGCGGGCGTGGAGTTGTTCAGCGTGAAACTGCACGAGACGGCCACCTCGTTCGCCGAGTGGTATGCCTCGGATAACCTTTGATCCTGATACGTCCCGCGGTGCAGGCGGGAACGGAGAGTGGGGGATAAGCGAGGAGACGATACAGGATAAACCGGACACAGGCAAAGGTATGGGCAGGGGTAAAAGCACGGACAGCGGTACGGGAGCACCGGCGGCGCAGCAACCGCAGCGGCCGGAGGCCGCCGATGTCGTCCGGGGCGGGCTCTATGCCGACCGGACCTTTACGCGCCTCGACGGCGCGGTACGGGATTTCGTGCAAGCCGAGTTCGAGCACTGTACTTTTACCGGGTGCGATTTTTCATATGCCGACCTGTCGCACGCCTTCTTTTCGGAGTGCCTGTTCCGCGAATGCCGCATGGTGGTACCCGGACTCAGTGCGGTACACCTGCGCAAAGCCGTTTTCGACGGCTGCCTGCTTTCGGGGCTCGATTTCGGACAGTGCGTGAAGGCGGGCTTCGGGGTATCGTTTGTTCGCTCGCGGCTCGATAACTGCTCGTTCTACGAACTGAAAATGCCCGGAACCCGTTTCGACGATTGCGAACTGACGGGATGCCTGTTCGCGGAGAGCGACCTGACCGGTGCTTCGTTCGACGGATGCAAACTGCCTGCAACCGAATTCGACCGTTGCCGGCTCGAAAGGGCCGATTTCCGCACGGCGACGGAGTTCGCGATCGATCCGGGCCGCAATATGTTGCGGCGGGCGAAGTTTTCCCCTTACAACCTTGCGGGGTTGCTTGCCGTGTACGGGATTGAAATCGGGTAACCGGTACGTCGGAAATGCCGGTTGCGACAGACTTGAGGGAATAGCCCCGTGTGTGCACGGGATTTTGTTGAAACAAACGGAGAACGCATGTCCCGGTGTGGCGCACTGCGGTTTGTGCCGGGCGGTGCCCGGCTGCCCGCTGGAGTCGGACCGGCAGTCGCCCGGTGCCGGATCGCCACGGGCCGACATCGGTCCGCATCGCGCCACTCCGTTCAAAGCCAATACCGAACTGCTGATGGAGAGATTGTTCCTGATCGATGCCTACGCGCTGATTTTCCGCGCTTATTATGCTTTTATCGGCCGCCCGATGCGCAATTCCGAAGGGTTGAATACTTCGGCGATTTTCGGGTTCGTCAAATTCCTGCGGGATCTGATCCGCCGCGAGGAGCCGCGCCTGTTGGGCGTCGCGTTCGACCCCAAGGGCGGTAATTTCCGCCATGAAATTTATCCCCAGTACAAGGCGAACCGGGAGGCTACTCCGGAGGACATCATTGCGGCGGTGCCCTACATCAAGCGGGTGCTCGAGGCGATGCGTATTCCGGTGATCGAGGTTCCCGGCTACGAGGCCGACGATGTGATCGGCACGCTGTCGATGAAGGCTGCCGGGGCCGGGTATGAAGTTTACATGGTGACGCCTGATAAGGATTATGGGCAGCTGATCCGTCCGACCGTGCGCATTTATAAGCAGCGCAAGGGAGGAGACGGAATCGAGGTCATTGGCTGCGAACAGATCCGCGAGCATTACGGTATCGACGACCCGTGCCGGGTGATCGACATCCTCGCGCTGTGGGGCGATGCGTCGGATAATATTCCGGGTGTGCCGGGCATCGGCGAGAAGAGTGCGATCAAACTGGTGTGCGAGTTCGGTACCGTGGAGAACCTGCTCGAAAATACCGATAAGCTCAAAGGAAAGCAGCGCGAGAACATCGAGGCGCTGCGCGAACAGATACTGTTGGCCAAACGGCTGGCGACCATCGAGCTGAATGTGCCGGTCGAGTTCGATCCGGCGGGACTTACGATGGTGAACCCCGATCTCGAGATGCTGGCCGATGTCTACCGGGAGCTGGGGTTCCGTTCGTTCCTCAATGAATTGCAGGGCAATCCGTTCGTTACGGCGGCGGGCGTTGCCGGCACCGCATCCGGTGCCGGACGGGGAAGTGCGGGTCAGGTGGGCGCACACGCTTCGGGCATTACGGATACAGGCGGAATTGCCGGTGGGGCCGGGACAACCGAAATGCCGGGAGCTTCGGATGGCCGGAGAGCGGGCGTTGCAGGCAGCCGGGCGTCGGGAAATGCCGTGCAGGATGCATCGCAGGGTTCGCTGTTCGATGCGTTCGGGCAGGTTCCGGATGCCGGGGCCGCGTTTCCCGGGGCAGGTGATTTGACACCTTCCGATAGCGTTTCGGGGCCTTACGCGGGGAACTCTCCGGCGGGACAGCGAGATCTGTTTGCGGGACCGGGAGAGGTTTCCGGGGTTGGCGGAATGGTGCATGACCCCAATCGGGATACTGCGAATGCGGGCGCGGCGGGAGACCGGGTAACGTCCGCAGGCGGCCTTTTCGGGCAGCAGTACCAGACGATCGACACGGTGCCGCATACTTACCATACCGTGACCGAACCTGCCGAACTGGAGGCGCTCGCGGCCCGGCTGGCCGCCTGCGAAGCGTTCTGCTTCGACACCGAGACGACCGGATTCGACGTGTTCGGAGACCGCCTGGTCGGAATTTCGGTCGCGATCGAACCGCACGAGGCATGGTATATCCCGTGCAACAGGGAGAACACGGACCGTGTGGTCGCGGCATTGCGTCCGGTCTTTGCCGACGAGAAGATCGCGAAAATCGGCCAGAACATCAAATTCGACCTGATGGTGCTGCGCAGTGCCGGCATCGAGGTGTGGGGCCGGCTCTACGATACGATGATCATCCATTACCTGCTCGACCCCGAGTCGCGGCACGGCATGGACCATCTCTCCCGCACGTTCCTCGGGTACGATCCTGTGCCGATCGAGGCGCTGATCGGTAAGGGGGCCAAGCAGAAAACGATGGATATGGTGCCGGTGGCGACGGTGGCCGCCTATGCCGCCGAGGATGCCGACGTGACGCTGCGGCTTTACCGTGTGCTGTGGCCGCTGCTGATGCAGGCGGGACTGACCGAACTCTATGCGAAGATCGAGGAGCCGCTGATTCCGGTGCTCGCCGACATCGAAATGACCGGCGTGAAGATCGACACTGCTGCGCTGGCCTCCTTCGGGCAGGAGCTGACCGGGGAGCTGGCGGCCCTCGAGGAGCGTATCCGTGAAACGACGGGCGATCCGTCGCTGAACGTCAATTCGGCCAAACAGCTGGGCGAGGCGCTTTTCGGCCGCATGAAGATCGACCCGAAACCGAAAATGACCAAAACCAAACAGTACCGTACCGACGAGGAGTACCTGCAGATGCTTTCCGACCGCCATCCGGTGATCGGGATGATCCTGGAATATCGCGGGTTGCGCAAGCTGCTTTCGACCTATGTCGATGCGCTGCCGCAGCTGGTCAATCCGCTGACGGGGCGGATCCATACCTCGTTCAACCAGGCGGTAACGGCTACCGGACGGCTCAGTTCGACGAATCCGAACCTGCAAAATATTCCGATCCGCGACGACCGCGGGCGCGAAATCCGCAAGGCGTTCATCCCGTCGTCGGACGACCGCGTGCTGCTGTCAGCCGACTATTCGCAGGTCGAACTGCGGCTGATGGCGCACCTGAGCGGCGACCGGGCGATGATCGAAGCGTTCGGGCACGGCGAGGATATCCATACCGCGACGGCGGCCCTGCTGTTCCATGCGGCCAAAGAGGATGTGACGCGCGAACAGCGGCGCCGGGCCAAAACGGCCAATTTCGGAATTATCTACGGCATTTCGGCGTTCGGACTGGCCCAACGGTTGAACATTCCTCGTACGGAAGCCAAGGAGATCATCGACGGGTATTTCCAGTCGTACCCCGATATCCGGCAGTACATGGAGCGTGTGATCGACCAGGCGCGCGAAAACGGGTACGTCGAGACGCTTTTCGGGCGCAAGCGGATGCTGCCCGATATCCGTTCGGGCAATGCGGTGGTGCGCGGCCTTTCGGAGCGCAATGCGATCAATGCTCCGATCCAGGGCGGCGCGGCCGATATCATGAAGCTGGCGATGATTGCCGTGCACGGCGAGCTGCGCCGCAAAGGGCTGCAATCGAAGATTATCCTGCAGGTGCATGACGAATTGGTGCTCGACGTCCTGCTCAGCGAGCAGGAACAGGTGCGTGAAATCGTTATCCGCTGCATGGAGGGAGCCGCCGAGTTGAAAGTAAAGCTGGTCGCCGAGTGCGGTGTGGGCCGCAACTGGCTCGAAGCGCATTGATGGACGGGGAAGATTTCGGAAAACCGCTTGCCCGGAACCCGGTTGCGGAGAATTTTTCGGTCGTATGGAACCCGGGGCGGGCTGTCGCCGTAGGGGAGAGAGGATAGACGTCCGGATTACCGGGCAGGCTTCCGTGCGTAGGTCAGGAACGTAAAAGGGGATGGAAACTTCTCGCCGTGCGGATGGTGTTCCTGCTCCGTGAGGAGCCATTGCGACCGGTCCCAGTCGGGGAAACGGGTATCGCCTTCGTAATCCGCGTCCACTTCGGTCAGGTAGAAGCGTTGGGCGCGCGGCAATGCCTGCGCATAGATCTCGCCGCCGCCGATAACGAAGACCTCTTCGCTCTCCGGAAACAGTGCGAGGGCTTCTTCGAGCGAGTGGACGACCGTGCATCCTTCGGCCAGGAAACTGCTTTGCCGCGTGATAACGACGTTCGTGCGCCCCGGCAGCGCCCGGCCGATCGACTCGAACGTTTTACGGCCCATCACCACCGGATGGCCCGAGGTGATCGCCTTGAAGCGGCGCAGGTCTTCGCTGATGTGCCAGATCAGGCTGTTGCCCGACCCGATGATCCCGTTGCGGGCGATGGCGACGATAATCGAAAGCATTTTGTCTGTTTGTTTGTATCGTATGGTCCGGTAAGGTTGCCGGCTCTTCCGGGGCGTCCGGGCAGCCTGCGCCCGGAGTGCCGTGGGGCGCTGGTTATACTGCAATCGGGGCTTTGATCGCCGGATAGGGATCGTAGCCTTCGAGCGAGAAATCTTCGTAGCGGAAGTCGAAAATCGATTCGATGTCCGGATTCAGCTTCATCACGGGCAGCGGCCGGGGCGTGCGTGTCAACTGCTCCGCGACCTGTTCACGGTGGTTGAGGTAGATGTGCGCGTCGCCGAGCGTATGCACGAAATCCCCCGGCATAAGTCCCGTGACCTGTGCCATCATCATCGTCAGCAGGGCGTACGAGGCGATGTTGAACGGCACGCCGAGGAAAACGTCGGCACTGCGCTGGTACAGCTGGCACGAGAGCTTGCCGCCGGCCACGTAGAACTGGAACAGGGCGTGGCAGGGCGGCAGCGCCATTTGGTCGATCTCGGCCACGTTCCATGCGCTGACGATGTGCCGGCGCGAGTCGGGATTCGTACGGATCGACTCGACCACTTGTGCGATCTGGTCGATGTGGCGTCCGTCCGGCGCGGGCCAGCTGCGCCACTGGTACCCGTAGACGTGGCCCAGATCGCCGTTCGCATCGGCCCATTCGTCCCAGATGGTCACTTTGTTATCGTGCAGGTATCGGATGTTCGTGTCGCCCTTCAGGAACCACAACAGTTCGTGAATAATCGAGCGCAGGTGCAGTTTTTTTGTCGTGAGCAGCGGAAACCCTTCGCTCAGGTCGAAGCGCATCTGGTAACCGAACGTACTGGTCGTTCCGGTTCCGGTGCGGTCGCCTTTGGGGGTGCCGTGGGTCTGGATGTGACGGAGCAGGTCGAGGTAAGCTTGCATATATCGTTTGAAGTTTTGCGGATGCCGGGGCAGTCCGTTGTACGCTGGCACGGCACCGTCGGGTTTTCGGCGCCTGTTTCGTGGATTCCGGTCCGGGAGCGCCGCCGTGGCCGCAGGGTGTTATTGCCTTGTGGTGCCGGACTTCCCGATTACGGCTCTGTCCGGATAGCCTTTCAGTTCAAATCCGCCGGGGCCCAGCACGCCGTACAGGGGATTGTCGATCCATTCGCCGAGGAAAGCTACTGCGCCGCCTTCTGGCAGCGGATACACTTCGGCGCAGTGGGTGTGGCCGCAAATGAACAGGTCGGCCAGGGCCGACGGGTGCGTCCGTTGGTATTCGTGCGCAAACCCGATGATCGGTTCCTCTTCGCCGCGGAAAATGTGCGCGACCGGCCGTGAAGTGCGGTTCGAACGGCTCCACCCCTTGCCGAGCATCATGGCCCAGTAGGGATGCAGCATTGAGAAGAGCCATTGCAGCAGGCTGCTGCGGAAAATGGCGGAGAGTATTCGTTGCCCCGCCGGACGCGGGCCCAGCATATCGCCGTGGCCGACAATCACTTTCCGGCCGTCCAGTTCGAATTCGGTGTACGGGCTGTGGTACAGTGTGACGCCGCATTCGTCGTGCAGGTACCGGTAGGTCCAGATGTCGTGGTTGCCGCCGAAAAAGTGTACGGGAATTCCGCGGTCGGTCAGCTCCGAGAGCTTGCCCAGCAGCCGCGTGAAACCTTTGGGTACCACGTAGCGGTATTCGTACCAGAAATCGAAAATGTCGCCGACCAGGAAGATCGCGTCGGCATCTTTCGATACCTCGTCGAGCCATTGTACCAACAGCCGCTCCCGGTTCTCCGGATCGGAGCCTATTTGCAGGCCCAGGTGGATGTCCGAGGCGAAATAGTACATATTAGCGCGTCAGTTCGGCTACGCGGGTGCGCAATGCGGCGCCCTGCAGGTTGCGGCCCGTGATGTTGCCCCGGCGGTCGATCAGGAAGTTGACCGGTGTGGCGGCGACGTTGTAGCTCATGGCGGGAAGGCCCGTGAAACCGTTGGGGTCGATCACGTTCGTCCACGGCAGTTTCTGGGCCTGTACGGCCAATATCCACGAGGCCTTGTCGCTGTCGAGCGACACCTGATAAATGTCGAAACCCTTACCGGAAAACTCTTTGTAGAGCTCTTTCATCTCGTTGTTCATGGCCGGTCCTTTCGGGTCCGTTACCGACCAGAAGGTGAGCAGGATCGCCTTGTTTTTCAATTCGGAGAGCTTATGGTCCTTGCCGAACATATCCTGCAGCGTGATTTCGGGATGGTTCAGCCCTGCCGTTTCGGCCTGTTGGCGGCTAACCTGTTGTGCGAGCGCTGCGGCATCGTCCTGCGTCTTGACGTCCCGCAGCAGTGCGATTACATGCGGTGAGGCCGGGTATTTGTCCGCGAGAGAGTCGGCTACCATCCGGTAGTAGACGCGGTCGTCGTTCGCATTGAAGAGCGCTTCGTCGTTGGGCAGGCGCTGGTAGAGCGCATAAACGGCGGCCATGGACGACGCGTTTTTGACGATAAAGGCGATGTGTTCGCGTTTGATTTTTACATAGCGCTGCGTGTATTCGCGCAACAGTGCCGTGCGCCGCGCGTCGTTGTCGGGCGTGGGGCGCGTTTCCGAATAGAGGTTCGCCAGCGAGTCGAGCGAGCGGACGCCATTGGAATACATCGTATTGAATTCCTTGAGCAGTTTCGAGTCATCGGAGCCCTCGACGGTGTAGTTGCGGCCGAGGTCGCACAGCGAATTGACCTTCACCTTTTCGCCCGGGGAGACGATCACCGGGATGCTGCTCTGTTTGTAGACGATGTTGTAGAAAGTGGGGGCTGCCACGGGGGTGCTCACCGTGAAGCGGTAGTTCCCCTGCTGGTTGGTAACGGTCGAATCGACGACGGTACGTCCTTTGGTTGTGAGCATCTCCAGGTAGATCGTGTCTTTGCTGATTCCGGAGAAGGTTCCCGAGATATGGGCTTTGTTCTTTTGTCCGCAGGAGAAGGCCACCAGGGCCGTTGCCGACAGTAACAGCAGTTTTTTCATTTCGGATATTTGGGTTCTACGGGTCAAAAATACAACAATTTTTCAACAATCGGCATCCCGCGCGGCTTTTCCTTGCGGTGGAGCCATCCGGTCAACCGGGGGTGGATCGGTATGCGTTGGCTGATGCGCGGCCACCGGCGTTGATTAACCGCCCGGATGAGCCGGAGCGCGGCTTGGTGTACGCGGGCCGGGGCTTAACCGGCGCATGCAAACGGTGTATGCGGCCTCAGGGGATTGGTTCGCATCCACCGGCCGGGAGCGGCGGATCGTACGGTCTCCGGGTACGGGGAACGATCGTCGTTCGCCGTTTGCCGTTTGTCATAGGGGGGGCGCCGTGGACGGGCATCCTCCTTGACAGGGTCGTTGCCGCAGGGGCCGCTTAAAACAACCCGTTCAAAACAGGGTCTCCGACGGATGGCCGGAGACCGGAATAAACCTGTTTGCGGGGGGCGTGGTCCCGAAGTCCCGTTTTTCGAAAGCCCCGTATCCGGGGATCCCCTTTCGGGAAAATGCGTACGGGCGACGGCCGGACGGGTGGCGTTCGAAAACGGCAGCCGGATGATGCGCGGAGATCAGGCCGGAACGCTTTGTGCGCTGCGGTAGGCTTCCAGCCTCCGCTCGATCTGGATTTCGAAGTCGCTCAGCACGTTCATGTAGTTGACGAACGCCTCGTAGGGCGAGCCGTACGGGTTGAAGTAGCTGTGTACGTCGCCGTCCGAGAACCATTTGGTCGCCATGTAGTAGAAGTGATCGGAGCTCTGCATGAAGCGCCAGACGTAGTTCAGGTCGGGGCTGTCCAGTTCGTGTATTTTGTCGTACAGCGCGTACAGTTTCGAGAAAGCCTCGTTCTGCAGTTCGTTGCCGAGCCATGCGGTTACGTCGCGTTCTTCGTCGGCCCACGAAATCGGGTAGGGCGAATGCAGGATCGCGACGGGCTGGTGTGCCTCGGCCACTTCGGCCGGCGTGGCGAACTTGAGCCTGCCGTCGGCGATCACCGCACCGGGCAGGTACTTCATGAATTCGAAAATACCCGATTCGGCCCACTGGTGTTCGCCGAAGGTTTCGTAATCCATGAACAGGTTGACCGTGTCGCCGCCCATATCCGGGTCGGTGAGCCAACCGACGTATTTTTCGACGGTCAGCGGCCATTCGCTCCAACTCCGGTTCGAGAAGCGGAACGCGATGTCGTCGCTGAGTTTGAAGTTGCGCAGCAGCAGCCTGAGTTTCTGGTTCAGCGCGTTGGCGTAGATGAAATTGGGGCTTTTCCAGCCGAGGATGTGCTTGGCGCCTTCGGTGAGCATCGAACTGAACCCCATATCGGCGACCATTTCGCCGATCGTGTCCGAGTAGATCAGTTCCGTGTTGCGGAACGTGCGCGGCCGCGTGCCGAACTCCTGCATGATCGCGTCGGAGTGCATCTGAACCTGCTCGGCGAACTCGTCACGGTTGATCAGCGAGGCGAGCGAGTGCGCGTAGGTTTCGCCGAGGAACTCGACGCAGCCCGTCTTGGCCAGCGCACGGAAACTGTCGAGGACTTCGGGGGCATAGATGCGGAACTGCTCGATGGCGAGTCCCGACATCGAGAAACTGACGCGGAATTTGCCCTTGTGCGCCTTGATCTGCTCGAGCAGCAGCGTATTCATCGGCAGGTAGCATTTGTGGGCTACCTTCTGCAGGATCGTCCGGTTGGTCAGGTCGTCCAGGTAGTTGTGGTCCTTGCCCATGTTGAAGAAGCGGTACTTCTTCAGCCGCAGCGGTTGGTGGACCTGGAAATAGAAGCAGACGGTCTTCATATGCGTCGTGTTTTTGATTTCGTATCGTAGCGCCGGGCCGGTGTGGTCCGTGCCTGTTCATTTTGTATGTTCGGCGGCCTGTACCTCTAACGGCCGGGAGTTCCGGGAAAGCGGCGCGTTTTGTCCGGGCCGGTCTTTCCCTTGCTGTTAAAATATCCGAAGCGGCGCCGGGGCTCAGAGTACCGATTCGTACACGTTGATAATCTCGGTGGCGGCGTCTTCCCAACGCAGGTTTGTCGCCTCGTGCCGTCCTTTTTTCGACGACATCTCGGCCAGCGCGGGATATTTGACCAGTCCGTAGATCGCATCGGCCAGCGCATCGACGTCCCAGTAGTCCACTTTGATCGCATAGTCGAGCACTTCGGCGACGCCCGACTGCTTGGAGATGATCACCGGGACGTTCGACTTCATCGCCTCGAGCGGCGAGATGCCGAACGGTTCCGAAACCGAAGGCATCACGTATACGTCGCTCAGCGCGAACATCCGCTGCACCTCGTCCCCTTTGAGGAATCCGGTGAAGTGGAAGCGGTCGGCGATGCCGAGTTTCGCCACGCGGCGGATGACGTGGTTGAGCATGTCGCCGCTGCCGGCCATCACGAAGCGGACGTTCTTGAGCCGTTTGAGCACCTTTGCGGCGGCCTCGACGAAGTAGTCGGGCCCTTTCTGGTAGGTGATCCGTCCGAGGAAGGTCACGATCTTGTCGTCCACGCCCCGTTCTTCGGCTTCGAGTTCCTGCGAGGCGAAACGCACCGCGTTGTGCACGGCCACTACCCGGTCGGGGGCGATGCCGTACTTGTTGATCACGATGTTGCGCGTGAGGTTGCTCACCGCGATTACGCGGTCGGCAGCCGCCATGCCTGCGCGCTCGATGTTGTAGACCTGCTGGTTGACATTTTCACCGCTGCGGTCGAACTCCGTCGCATGCATGTGCACCACCAGCGGTTTGCCCGAAACGCGCTTGGCCGCGATGCCGGCATAGTAAGTGAGCCAGTCGTGCGCATGGATGACGTCGAATTGTCCGGCGAGGTCTTTGGCCAGTTGGGCCGCCACCATCGCGTAGCGTGCGATCTCTTCCATCAGGTTCGCCCCGTAAGTGCCGGAGAAGCTGTAACGCTCCTTCCACAGGTCGCCCCCTACGGGAACCGTACCTCCGTTACGTACCTGCTCGGAGTAGTCGGCGAACTCTTCCGGCGAGATATAGGGCACCATGTTCGAGTTGATGTGGATGAAGGTCATCTTTTCCCAGATGTCTTTCTGCTTCGGGTCGCCGTAGAGCGTTTCCACGTCGGAAGCGTTGACCACGCGCACGAACTGCTGGTCTTCGTCGCCGTATGCTTTCGGCATCACGAAGATCACCTTTACGCCGTGCTGGGCCAGTCCGCGCGTCATGCCGTAGCAGGCGGTGCCCAGTCCTCCGGCGATATGCGGGGGGAATTCCCATCCGAACATCAGTACTCTCATCTGTTTCGTTTTTATCGTGATTACTGTTCTGTTAATTATTGTTTTAGCGGTTGCGTTTGCCGTTCGGTCTGTCTGGCGGAGCAAAACAGGCGATCGGGCTTCGTTTACTTCCGGCCGGGGTTACAGGTTGTCCCAATAGCTGCTTTTGCAGCCGCCGTATTCCTCGATCATCTCGTTGATGCGCAGGATCGCCCCGACGCTCCATGCCTGCGAGATGGTGCCGCGTGCGTTATAAGGCGGATCGCCGTCGTAAATCTCCGAGATCGACGCCAGTCCGTTGTCGCTGATGTCCTCTTCGAAGTTCTTGACGATCTCGACCGCCTCGTTGCAGAACTCTTTCCCCTTGATGTCGAAGCAAGCCTTCACGTAGTGTTCGAGCAGCCACGGCCACACGGTTCCCTGGTGGTAAGCCCGGTCGCGGGTGGGCTGGTCGCCTTCGCACCGTCCTTCGTAGAGCGGGTTGCGCGGCGAGAGCGTCCTGAGCCCCTTGGGGGTCAGCAGGTGGCGCCGTACGACCGAGATTACGCTCAGTTTCCGGTCGTCGCTCAGCATGCCGTAAGGAAGCGAGCAGGCGATGATCTGGTTCGGGCGGATGAAGGTGTTCTGCCCGCGCTCGTCCACATAGTCGGCGAGATACTCCTCTTGCGGATACCAGAACAGTTCGTTGAATGCCTCTTTGATCCGGTCGGGAGCCTCCTTCCATTCGTGGACGAAGGCATTGTCGCGGTGTTTGCGCGCCAATTCCAGCGTGTAGCAAATGGCGTTGTACCACAGCGCGTTGATTTCGACCTGGTAACCGTCGCGCCCCGTCACGGGTTTGCCGTCCACCACCGCGTCCATCCAGGTCATCGCCAGGTGCGGGTTCGACGCCCAGATCAGCATGTTGTCGTGTACGCGGATGTGGTCGCCGATGCCGCGGCGGAAAGCTGCGAGCACGTCTTTCATCGCGTGGCCGTAGCTTTTCCATATCTCGTCGGCGCCGACGTGTTTCTCAAGCGCCTGCAGCGTCCAGAAGAACCAGAGCGGAGCATCGACCGAATTGTAGGCGCTGCCCATGTTCGGGAATAGCCCGTCGTGCATCTCGCGCACCATCGTGTCGATCACCTCGCGGCAGGATTCAAGTCCGCCCTGTGTGAGCGTTACGCCCGGCAGCGCGATGAACGTGTCGCGTCCCCAGCGTCCGAACCACGGGTAGCCGGCCACCAGTTCGGTGCGGTTGCCGTGCCGGACGATGAATTGCCGCCCCGAATGGCGCAGGCAGGAGAGGAAGTCGATCTTGTTCGACCGCCGCGATAATTCTTCTGCAAAAACCGTGTCGAAATTTGCCGGGTCGGCCTCTTCGGTGGAGCAGGAAAAGATAACGCTTTGGCCTTTGGCGATATTCATCTCGAAATATCCGGTCGTCAGCAGGTCTTCGTGCGCGGGGTAGCCGCGGCGCGCCTCCTCGGCGTACTCGAAGTTATAGAACCAGTCGGGTGCGGCGACGAACTCGGAAGCCGTACCGGTCTGCAGGTAGAGCCATGGAAAGCCTTCGTAGAGGCGGTTGCGCACGCCCCCCGGGACGGGGTAACTGTGCGTGTCGGCCGCCATGTTCGCGTGGGTGAGCGTATGGCTGCAACGGAATGCGAGGAACGGCCTGAGCCGGAGCCAGGTTTCCGAGCGCGCCTCGAGCAGCGTGTAACGGATCAGCAGTTGCGTGCGGCTGTGGATCCAAAGCAGCTCCTTTTTCAGCGTGACGCCGCCTACGCGGTAGGTGATCGTGGGGGTCGGCGTGTAGTCGAAGTCGATGATGTATTTGTGACCGCGCGGCTCATAAACGCCCGGGAAACGGTGAATCGCGAGGTTGAAGCTCTGGTCGTGCTGGACGATCGTTTCGTCGACCGACGAAAGGAGCACGTAATTTTCCTCCTCCTCGTCGTTGCGCGGGCAGACTACCAGTCCATGGTACTTGCGCGTGTTGCAGCATACCATCGTGGTGCTCATGTACCCCCCGGCGCGGTTGGTGCTCAGCATTTCGCGCCGCAGCGAGTATTCGAGGTTGCCCAGTTCGTTTTTGTCAAAATGTAAAACGCTCATACGGGTTTGTTTTTCTTTACTTGTAAATATATAAAAAAATAATTAAAAAAGGAACCGTTTCCGGCAAAATATAGCGATAAGGTAACAGCGGAATGAAACCGTCCTGTAAATGCCTGTGGGGCGGTTCGGGGCGATAATGTCCTGTTGTTTGCGTGCCTTATTTGTGTCCCGGTGCCGTGGATCGCTTGCTGAGAAACCGGTTTGCCGGCTACGGCATTCGGTTCGCAGGTCGGCGCAACTTCTTTCGCTCGGACACGCTTCGTTAGACAGGCTCCTTGCGGACGCTTACCTTCTGCAACGGGCGGCCAGAGCTCGTCTCTGACGCCGCGCTCGTCCGCAATACCGGTTGTTTTTTAGTCGATATGTCTTCTTGTGGGGCGGATGCTTTCCGGAATGATAGTACGGGGCGGGTATCGCGCGGTGCGCGGTGCCGGCATTACGTGGAACCGGCGTATGTGGACCTGCATAACGAAAGGCAGCATGCGGGCGCCGGGACGGGCGTTGCTGCTGTTTGTGCAAAACGGAAGCCCGGGCCACTGAAGATCCCGGGCTTCCACGGTTCATACGGATGAGGTCGCTTTTAATTACATGGGAAGCGATCTGCTTATCCGGTAGTGTTTTTGGCGTATGCCTCTTTCCAATCTCGGCATTCCACCGGTTTGTGTGCGTCGTTTGGCTCCCGTTTGCCTTCAGGGGCGTTCGGGGCCGTTTTGGACGCGCGCCCGGAGGGTTATGCCCATTTCACCAGCGCGAAGTCCATGCGGTGCGGCAGTTTCGCGTTCTTCGGGAAGACCCGGATCGCGATGTCGAACGACCCGGTCGTGTCGGGCGTCGAAGCGATGCGGTAGAAGGCCAGCGAGCCCTCCTGACGTTCGAGCTTCAGTTCGCGCTTGGCGACCACCTTGACGTTGTTGCCGTCGTCGATCTGGTCGGCCATGATCATTTCCACGCCGATGTCGTCCGCTTTCAGCCCGTCGATGTCGACCACCACCTCGACGTTGTAGGAGTGCCCGATGAGGATCGCCTCTTTGCCCATGTCGATGCGCTGTGCGCTGACGATGCGCACCTTGTCCCACGCGTTGCTCACCTTGCGTTTCCAGACCGCGATTTCGCGCGCCATGCGGAAGTCGTCGGCACGCATGTGCGTGTTGCGTTCGTAAAGTTTGCCGTAGAAACGTTCCTGGTAGTCGGTGAGCATGCGGTTCGTGGTGAAGTTCGGCGCGATATCGGCGAGGCAGACCTTGATCGCCTCGACCCACTCGTGCGGAACGTTGTCCGTGCCGCGGTTGTAATATTTCGGTACGATATCGTTTTCGATGGTCGTGTAGATCAGTTCGGCGTCCAGTTCGTTCTGGAAGTTCTGGTCTTCGAACGTGCGCTCCATCGGCAGCTTCCAGCCGCCGCCCTCGTGGTAGCCTTCGACCCACCAGCCGTCGAGCACGCTGAAGTGCATCGTGCCGTTCATCACGGCCTTCTCGCCGCTGGTTCCCGAAGCTTCGAGCGGGCGCGTGGGGGTGTTGAGCCAGATGTCGACGCCCTGCACCATGCGGCGTGCGAGCTCCATGTCGTAATTCTGCAGGAAGATCACCTTGCCCGCGAAACGCGGCATGGCCGCCACTTCGACGATGCGTTTGATCAGGTCCTGTCCCGGTTTGTCGTTCGGGTGCGCCTTACCGGCGAAGAGGAACTGCACGGGGCGCTCCGGGTTGTTGACGATCGCGTCGAGGCGGTCGAGGTTCGTGAAGAGCAGGTGTGCCCGCTTGTAGGTCGCGAAGCGGCGGGCGAAGCCGATGGTCAGCACGTCGGGCTTGAGCGACTCGTGGATGCGGATCAGTTGCACGGGGGAGTCGAAACGGAAATGGGCCGGGTCGCTCACGCGTTTCTTGACGTGTGCGATCAGCTTGTTTTTCAGTACGAGGCGTTCGGCCCACAGTTCGCTGTCCGGAATTTCATGCACCTTCTGCCAAGCCGGGATCGAGTAGTCCGGCAGGGAGAACCCTTCCGGGAAATATTTGGCGTAAAGCCGTTGCAGGTTGGCCGCGCACCAGGTGAAGAAGTGCACGCCGTTGGTCACGTAGCCGATGTGCAGCTCGTCCTTGAAATATCCGGGCCACATGCCGCCGAGGATGTCCTTGCTCACTTCGCCGTGCAGCCAGCTCACGCCGTTGACCTCCTGCGAGAGGTTGCAGGCCAGGAAGCTCATCGAGAACTTTTCGTTCGGATCGTTCGGATTCGTCTTGCCCAGGTTGATGAACTGCTCCCAGGTGATGCCGAGCCGGTCTGGGTAGTGGCCCATGTACTGGCGGATCATCGATTCGGGGAATGCGTCGTGCCCCGCCGGGACGGGCGTGTGCGTCGTGAAGAGCGCCGAGGAGCGCACCACTTCGAGCGCTTCGCTGAACGAAAGCTTGCGTTTCTCGATCAGGTCGTGGATGCGTTCGATGCCGATAAAGGCTGCATGGCCCTCGTTGCAATGGTAGACGTTCTGGTGCGCGCCGATCGCGTGCATCAGCCGGATGCCGCCGATGCCGAGCAGCATCTCCTGTTTGAGGCGGTTTTCCCAGTCCCCTCCGTAGAGGTGGTAGGTGATCGAGCGGTCCTCTTCGCGGTTCAGGTCGTGGTCGGTGTCGAGCAGGTAGAGCTCGGTGCGTCCCACGTCGCAGCGCCAGATGCGCCCGGTGACGATACGGCCCGGCAGGCCGAGCTGGACCGAAAGCCAGTTGCCGTGCTGGTCGCGGACGGGCGAGATCGGCAGTTTCGCGAAGTTCTGCGGCTCATAGCCCGCCTCCTGGTCGCCTGCGGCCGAGAGGCGCTGCGTGAAGTAGCCGTACCGGTAAAGCAGCCCCACGGCGATCATCGGTACGTTTTTGTCGCTGGCCTCCTTGAGGTAGTCGCCCGCGAGGATGCCGAGGCCGCCGGAATAGATTTTCAGCGAGCTGTGGATGCCGTATTCCATGCTGAAATAGCCGATCTTCGGCCCTTTCGCATCTTTTTTCTGGGCCATGTAGGTTTTGAACTTCTCGTAGGTGGCGTCCATCTTCGAAAGGAAAACCTCGTCTTTCTCGAGCTCCAGCAGGCGCGAATAGTGCAGCTTGTCGAGGAAGTCGATCGGGTTCTTTTCGCAGGCTACCCACAGGTCGTAATTGATGTACTCCCACACTTCGTAGGCCTCGGAGTTCCACGACCACCAGAGGTTTTTCGACAGCTCTTCGAGGGGGTGCAGCCGTTTGGGCAGCGTCCGTTCGACCATCAGCCGAGTCCAGGTCGGGCGGTTGCTGACGAGTTGCTGGCGGACGAAGTTGATCTGTTCGTTCTGGTCGCCTCCGCCCTCGTATTTGAATCCGGAACTACGCTCGGTCATCCTGGCGAGCGCGACGTCGTAGGCGTGCGCGTAATAGGCGTACAGGTTCTCCCAGAGCGCGATTTCGGAGGTTTTGAGCGCCGATTCCTGGTACGAGGCGTACTCTTTTGCGCTCATGTTGCAGAACTTCTCGATCGATGAGGCGATTTCGGTGACTACCTCCGAGTCGTTGGCGTCGTTGCGGTCTATCACCTCGACGCCTTTGTGTTCCTTGCAGTGCTCGGCCACCCAGAGGCCGAATCCCGCCAGCGAGGTGGTGATCGTCGGTACGCTGAACGCGACGCTTTCGAGGGGGGTGTAGCCCCACGGTTCGTAGTAGGAAGGGAATACGGTGACGTCCATGCCGCAGAGCAGTTCGTAGTAGTCCTTGTCGAAGATCCCGTCCACGCCGTTGAGGTACGAAGGGACGAACATCACCTGCACCGGGCTGGTGGGATCCATCAGCTTCGTGTTTTTGATCTTGCCGATGATGGGATCCCACTCGGGGGCCGACAGGTAGTGCGTGATGTTGCGTATCACCGACGGATCCATCTGCGCGTTCGGATCCTTGAGGCGTGCCTGGAGGTCCTTGCGCGGACCGACGTTGCCGGCCGGCACGGTGATGTAAGCCAGCACCGGGCGCTTGAGCGCCGCGGCGGGGCCGTCGGCCAGCTGGATCAGCGAATCGACGAAGACGTCGAGTCCCTTATTCTTGAATTCGTAGCGGCCGCTGGTGCCGACGATCAGCGGATCGGTGTCGTAGTGGATGCCGAGGCAGATTTCCGCCACGGCGATCATCTGCTCGCGGGCGGCCTTGCGTTTTTGTTTCAAAACGTCGTCGGCCCAGACGAAGTCGTCTTCGAAACCGTTGGGCGTGACCAGATCGACGTCTTTGTGGAGCAGGTATTTGCATTCGCGCGCGGTCAGGTCGCTCACCGTCGTGAAGCAGTCGTACTGTTCCGCCGCGGTCTTTTCGAGCGAGTGTTTGGCCACGACGCCGAATTTGCGCGCCAGCTCGTCGGCATTGAGTTTGGTCAGGTCGCCGTACAGCGGCATGCCGTTGCCGGCGATCGAGCGGCCCATCACCGTCGCGTGCGTCGTGAAGACGGTGGCGATGTTCGGGTCGTGCTTCATCAGGTAGAGGCCGCCGCTCGAGGTCATCCATTCGTGGAAGTGAGCTGCGATCTTGTCGGTTGGCGAGCAGAAGTTCTGCACGTAGCTTTCGATCACTTTCGCGGCCGCGAACCCGAACAGTACCGGCTCGATGTAATCCCACTGGCCGCTGAGCGAATCCACGCGGTAGCTTTCCCACAGCCGTTTGAGCACTTCGTCCTTGTGTGAGAAATATTCGGTGAAGTCCACCAGTACCGCTACCGGGCGCCCTTCGATTTTCCAGTGTCCGATACGGACGCGCACGCCGCTGCTGTACAGCGTTTCGCGCCAGTCGGCCAGCAGCGAGGGATCCTCCTCGAATTCGAGGTTGCCCTCCTCGCGGTGGATGTCGGGACCGATCAGGATATAGTGGTCGCCCAGTTTCTCTTCGACGGTCAGCGCCTTCGTGGCGATCACGGTGTGGATGCCTCCCACCTTGTTGCAGACCTCCCAGCTTACCTCGAACAGGTAGTCGGGAGCCAAATGGAATTCGTGCGTGTTTGACATATTTTTGATATCGCTTGTTGGTTTCGGTTGTTCATTGTTGGACGTGTTGCCGGTTACTCCGGGACTGGAAATCCTCCCGTTTTGGCTGCGAATACCCTTGTTTCGGGGTCGGAAATCCTCCCGTTCCGGTTGGCGGGGCTTGTCGCCGTCCCTTACAAATATACGTTTTTTGCGGTTTGGCGCACCCCTTAAGCGAGAAAAAGATCAGAAATGACGCTGTCCGAGATAAACCAATGTGCGGGAGGGATATAGTAGCGTCCGGATTCGACCTGCAGCGTTCCTGCGGCGGTGAATTTTTGCGCCTGCCGCAGGAAATACTGCAATTTGCGTGCCCCGAACCGGACGGCCAGGTCGCCGGTGCGCAGCCCGTCGGCCGTGCGCAGCCGGGTCATCACGTATTCGTTGTATTGCATGTCGGGCGTCAGCGCTTCGGTTTCGCACTGCGCGCCCTGCGGCAGAAGTTCGAGGTAGCGGCTCAGGTTGGCGACGTTCCATTGGCGGCGCTCCCCGTCGAAGGAGTGCGCCGACGGGCCGATGCCGAGGTACGGGGTGCCGTCCCAATAGTGGCTGTTGTGCCGGGCGCGGCGTTCCGGCAGCGCGAAGTTCGAAACTTCGTAATGTTCGTAACCCGCCCCGCAGAGCATCTCGCGCAGCAATGCGAACTGGGCGCGGCTCGTCTCCGGATCGGCTTCGCGGAGCGTGCCCCGGCGCGCCTGTCGTCCGAACGGGGTTTGCGGTTCGATGGTGAGGTGATAGGCCGAAATGTGTTCCGGCTGCAATTCGAGGGCCTGTTCGAGGTTGTAGCGCCACTCTTCGCGCGTCATTTGCGGCACTCCGTAAATCAGGTCGATGCTCAGGTTGCCGAACCCGGCCCGGCGTGCGGCCTTCACCGTTTCGACCGCCGTGCGGGCGTCGTGGCGGCGGTGCATCCACTGCAGGTCGCGGTCGAGGAACGACTGGATGCCTATGCTGAGGCGGTTGGCCCCTTCGCGGCGCAGGGCTGCGAGGTAGGATAGGGAGAGGTCGTCGGGGTTCGCCTCGACGGTCACCTCTTCCAGTGGCGCATCGGGCCACTGTTCCCGCACCTGCCGGATAAAGTCCCCCAATTCATGCGGCGTGAGCAGGCTCGGCGTGCCGCCGCCGAAGTAGAGCGTCTCGATCCGGTTTGCGGCGGAGAGGGTTATGACGCCCGGACCTTTTGCCGGAGTGGTTTGGGAAACCGGGGCCTGGTCCGTTCGGGAGGTCGTGGTCGGGGCTGTTCGGGAGGCTGCAGCCGGGTCTGTTCGGGGATTCGCCGGGCACAGGGGTTCTCCGGCCGGGAACGGCCCCGCTGTACCTGCCCTTAGTTCCAGTTCGGCGTGCAGCGCCGCGAGAAGTTCCCTGCGGCGCTCGAGCGATGTGCCGGAGAAAAAGTCGCAGTAATGGCAGCGACTTTTGCAAAAAGGGATATGGATGTAGACGCCTGCCATGTTTTTCGGAATGGATTTTCGGTGCCGGTCGCTGTCTTTATCGCAACTGCAACGGCCTTTTCATCGTTGCCGGGCCAGGTACCCGTTTGTTTTTCGCGGGCCTTTCCTGCGGTCGTCGCAATCCGGGGCATCGCTTTTGCAGGAAAAAACCTACTTTTGCGGGGCAGTATCCGTGCGCAGGATCCGGTTTCGCATGTGCGGGATGCGGTTACGGGTTGTCCGCCTGCCGGTCTCCGGTTGGGGCGGTTTCCCACCGGCGGCAGGTTCGGCCTGGAGTCTGGCTCAAAGCCGCAGCCCGGAATGGCTCCTCTGCCGAGCTTCAAAGATAGTGAATTATGCACAAGCCACACTATAAATTCGTCTTAACCCTGCTGCTGGTCCTCTGGACGGCGGGAGTGCTCTACGGTTCGCTCGCGCCGGGCGACGACCTGCCCCCGGCCGGGTGGCTGGCGATGATTCCCTATTTCGATAAAGTGGTGCATTTCGGCTTCTATTTCGGGGAAACGCTGCTCGTGCTGCTACTTTTCGAACCCCGCGGCTGGCGCCGCTGGACTGCGGTCGCCGCGGTGATCCTCTGTTCGGGTGCGGTCGAACTCGTGCAGGGTGCACTGGGCTACCGCTCCAAGGATTTCTGGGATTTCGTGGCCAACAGCTCCGGAGCGCTGGTCGCGGTGGCTGTAGCGCCGTTGCTGCAACGGTTCGTAAAACGGTCGCTACGCTGATTTTTATCACACGGGCAAGTATTCGTTTGTTTTATAACAATCTGATTGTTAGATCAAACTGCTGATTAGCTGTAATTTTAAGAAATTTTAATATTTTAACACTGTTATTTTTGTAACAATCTAAAAAGTTACTATCTTTGTCCCGGTTTCAAAGGCGTTTGCAGCCGCCTTGCGCGGCGGAAAACCGCCCGGCCGGTGCGGAGGAGTCTTCCCGGCGGGAAAAGCTCCCGGAGTGCGGGACCTCGGCGACGGAGCCGCTGTCCGATACCGGAAGAGCCGCATTCAGAAGGATGTATTAACTAAAAAATAAAAAACTATGGCAATTGATTTGAGCAAGTACGGCATCACGGGTGTGACCGAGATCGTACACAATCCCTCTTACGACGAGCTGTTCAAGGAAGAGACCAAACCGGGCCTGGAAGGTTTCGAGAAGGGCACCGTTACCGACATGGGCGCCGTGAACGTGATGACCGGCGTTTATACCGGCCGTTCGCCCAAAGATAAATTCTTCGTGCTGGACGATACCACCAAAGATACGATCTGGTGGACTTCGGACGAGTACAAGAACGACAACAAGCCCATTAGCGAGAAGAGCTGGAAGGCGCTCAAGGAGCTGGCCGACAAGGAACTGTCGAACAAGCGCCTGTTCGTCGTGGATACCTTTTGCGGAGCTAATGAGAACTCGCGTCTGAAAATCCGCTTCATTATGGAAGTGGCTTGGCAGGCTCATTTCGTGACCAACATGTTCATCCGTCCGACCGCCGAAGAGCTGAAAAACTACGGGGAACCCGATTTCGTAGTGCTGAACGCATCGAAAGCGAAGGTGGAGAACTACAAGGAACTGGGCCTGAATTCGGAGACCGCGGTCGTGTTCAACCTGACCGAAAAGATGCAGATTATCCTCAATACCTGGTATGGAGGCGAAATGAAGAAGGGTATGTTCTCGTACATGAACTACCTCCTGCCGCTGAAGGGGATGGCTTCGATGCACTGCTCGGCCAACACCGACAAACAGGGTAAAAACACCGCCGTATTTTTCGGACTGTCGGGCACCGGCAAGACGACCCTGTCGACCGACCCGAAGCGCCTGCTGATCGGCGACGATGAGCACGGCTGGGACGACGAAGGCGTTTTCAATTTCGAAGGCGGCTGCTACGCCAAAGTGATCAACCTCGACAAGGAGAGCGAACCCGATATCTGGAACGCAATCAAACGCGATGCACTGCTGGAGAACGTAACTGTTCGCGAGGACGGTTCGGTCGATTTCGCCGACAAGTCGGTAACTGAAAATACCCGCGTCTCGTACCCGATCTATCACATCACCAACATTGTGAAACCGGTTTCGAAGGCAGGTCCCGCTGAGAAGGTGATCTTCCTGTCGGCCGACGCATTCGGCGTACTGCCCCCGGTGTCGATCCTGACTCCCGAGCAGACTCAGTACTACTTCCTCTCCGGTTTCACCGCCAAACTGGCCGGTACCGAGCGCGGTATCACCGAACCGACCCCGACCTTCTCGGCCTGCTTCGGCGCAGCCTTCCTGTCGCTGCATCCGACCAAGTACGGCGAAGAGCTGGTGAAGAAGATGAAGAAATCGGGCGCTACCGCTTACCTGGTGAACACCGGTTGGAACGGTACCGGCAAGCGTATCTCGATCAAGGATACCCGCGGAATCATCGACGCGATCCTCGACGGTTCGATCGACAAGGCTCCGACCAAAACGATGCCTTATTTCGACTTCAAGGTTCCGACCGCTCTGCCGGGCGTAGATCCGAAGATCCTCGATCCGCGCGATACTTATGCGAACGCTGCCGATTGGGATGTGAAAGCCAAAGACCTGGCTGAACGCTTCATCAAGAATTTCGCCAAATTCACCGGCAACGAGGCTGGCAAGAAACTGGTCGCTGCCGGTCCGAAATTGTAATTCATCGTAGTAAAAGCTTCATAGTAGGGCGGGGCTGTCGTTGCAAACGACAGCCCCGCTTCTTTTGTGCAGGGAGCGGTTCTTTGTTCGGGCTGGAGTACTTCCGGTATTCTTTCTGTGAAAATTTTCGGGGCGAAGTCGCTGAAGCCGAATCTCCACTTTTTATTTTGCTGCGGGGACTCTCTCGGACAGATGAAAACAGACCGCATCTGCCAGAAGTGAAATTCCGAAAAGTGCCACTGAGGGGGATAACTTGGAGAACCTGTGATATCCGACTGAACGGAGCGCACAGATTGCGATATGACATTAATGCGCGACCAAACGGAATATTTTATTCAATAAACTTACTGTCAGTAAATTATTAAAAATATTTAATTGAACTTAATTTGTGTGTTTCTTATCAATAACAATTGTATTTGTATATATTTACCTAATATTGGCTTACGAAGAACCCAACTTAACAAATTAACAAAGCCTGATGATGAAAAAACAACTGTTATTTCTTACTTGCATGGCTGTGTTATTCGGCTGTGCGAAAGAAAACCTTCCGCAGCGCCCGGACGCCGCCATAGCGGTCGGGCAGGCTAAGTCGCGTTTTCTGACGCTGGACTCTATTCAACAGTTGGCCGCCGAATTGCCGGAGTGTTTCGGAGAGGGTGCGCTGACGCGCTCCGGATATACGAAATCCGTGGCCGACCTCTTTCCGTTGAACGATATACTTCGTTCCTCCGCCACTAAATCGGGAGAAACAGACGACGCAGAAGTCACTAAAAATATTTACGTGGTCAATTACGCCGACGACGGAGGTTTCGCGATTCTTGCCGCCGACACCCTGATGGAGACGATTCTGGCCTACTCCGATCAGGGTAATATCACCGATACGATGGACAACCCCGGCGTGCGGATGTTTATGGAGATGATACCGGGATACGCCGCCGCGCAGCTTGCGCATGATCCGGGTTGGGATTCCATGAGCATGGAAGACAAATACCCGGCGCAATCGGAGATTCTTTTGAGGCGGGAGTATACACAGGTCGGGCCGTTCGTTCCGGTACGGTGGAATCAAACCGAACCTTTTAATGAAGGCATCAATTGGCCTGATATGTTTACATGCAATAATACCAGTAACGGAAAACCTGTTGCCGGTTGTGTGGCGATAGCCATGTTGAACATTATGGCAGCAAATAGCTATCCGACTTCCTTCCAAGTGTCAAACGGTTGGTATACCTGTTATTGGGACAACTGGCGCAGTTATCTGTATGGATCATGGTTTCCTGCCGATTCGTACGACCGGCGGGCCATTGCCGCCTTGGTAGCGGAAATAGGATCGGCAGTAGATATGTCTTACGGTTGTTCCAGTAGTTCTTCTTCGACGAGTAAAGCGGACAAAGCCTTTAAGAACCGATTTAACTATTTGACTGACGGTATTTACAGTTTTAATGCCGACAGGGTTAGAATGGAATTGTATTATAAACGGGCAATATATGTGGGTGGTTATGCAACCGAAAATTGGATCGGTTACTCTCATGGTCATGATTGGGTGATCGACGGATACAAGGATGTTTACCGGGTATGGGGCGTTTACAACAATTTCTATGATGAAAACTACAATTTGATCCGTCAGGAACCGGCGGGGGAACGCAAAGAGCAAGAGACCCGTTGGTTGCATTGCAATTACGGATGGGGAGGAACCGGTAACGGTTACTATTACGTGGGGGTGTTCAATACCGAGTTCCCGGTCGAATTAGATCCAAACTGCGCAAAGCCGAGCAATTATTATTATTACCGGTTCAAACTTGAAATTATAAAGAACATAAGACCTAATATTTAAATTAGACGACTATGAAACTACGACTGTTCATGTATCTGGGCTTACTGTGCGGTGGATTATACAGTTGCAATGATGACCCGACTCCATTACCCACCTCCAAAAATTTCATCACTAAGTACCAAAATCCTGTAAGCATCTGTGCGATCGTTAGCGGATCGTTGGAGACCTCCGTTCCGACGGAAACGTATAATGTCGTTTCGCTTCAGATCCGCCCTTATGAAAACACGGAGGATTGCTTTACGAAAGATTTGGTCGACGAGGCACAATTCGAGGTATTGGCGGCGCAGTTCAAAGATACCGATTTTAATGGTGCCTATTATTTGAATATCCCTGTTATGTATGTGCAGACCGAAAGTTTGAATATCGTTTCGGACAATGATTATGACGCGGCCCATCCGGCCGGAATCCCGCTGAACGATTTATGCAATGTTTTTTACCTCTGTGTCGATGATATTTTGGCCAATTCTTACCGGTTTACTCTAACAGCACAACAAAAGGAAAACAAATGGTCTGCAGGCTATTTTGAAAAGTCAATTACGGAGTTCAACCGGGAAAAACCGACATTGGTTGCATTCGATTTCCGGATTCAACCGATATTTCGTCCGGCGGTACCCGGCACGCACAGATTCACCGTTACCTATAAAAATATAGACGGCAAAGAGTTGAGCGTAACTACCGAACCATTGAACCTTGCCGGGAGAGCGGGTTAAGGGAACTCTGCCTCTGCCAACGCAATCGGGATGCGCCTGCTTGCAGGCGCATCCCGATTGCGTGTAGTTTGGCACCCTCCCGTCGTCGAAAACCGATCGGTCAGTCGGTTCCGGATGAACCCGTGTTTGACAAGTTCCGCGCTATACCAAAAACTTCATCAATCACAGAATCCTATTTAAGAAAAGAACAAAAGCTCTCCAGCAGACTAAAACCACTCTCCGCTATTTTTCACCGGTGAGTTTGAAGTCGTCGAGTCGGAAGGAGGCCTGCGAGACGATTCGGATGCGGAGGTTGTCGCCGGAGGGGATGCCCGTGCTGACCGTGCACAGCATCCACTCCCCATTGGATTCGTAGGTGTAGCTGAGTGCGGGGCCGTCGTCGGCCGCATCGGCGCTGTTGACGTAGACTTCCAGTTGGGCGGGGTCGAACCCTGTTGTCGCACAGGCAAGGCCGAACGTAAAGACGGGGGAACTGTATCCCGTGGTGCTGAGGCCCGAGATGTTGAACTTGTTGCCGGCCGAGAGGGTGAGGTAGTTTCCTCCGGACGCGCCGGAATAGGAGGCCGATTGGAGCGCGGACTGGCTGTCGATCCTGCCGCTTCCCGAATAGGAGATGCCCGATCCGGTTTGGTTCTGCCAACCCTTGAAACTTAACACCAACGCGGAGCTAGTGACGTCTGTACTTCCGATATTCTCCCCGTAGATCGTTTGCCGGGTGCCGCCGTCACCGCCGGTGTTTCCTCCGTTTTCGGGGAAGGTGATCTCGACATTTTCGTTGGTCACGTCGGTGGAGACGCTGATCGAGATGTTCGCATGGCCCGAAGTGACAGGCACGTTGGCATCCTTGACCGTGATGGTGTAAAGCCTGCGGGCTTTCAGTTGGATCGCCTGCGTATACTCCTTGCCGTCGGCGGTGACGATCAAATCCACGTACCCGGTGGGGAAGTATCCGGTACGGCCGGCGTCGCTGCCCGAAAAGTCGAGCGTGCCGGTACTGTGCGCAATGCGGGTGGAGTAGGAGGTGTGCTGCGCCTTGAAATCGTCCGAATAGTTGATTTTCACACCGGCATTGGTTTGCGTACACTCCAGTGCGACGTCCTTCGTCCCCCCGGCCATGATCGTCAGCAGTTGGGACGCGCCGTAGACCGGCGTGTCGAAAGCCGGTGCGGCGAACGGCTGCGAATAGGCGCTGACGGTATAGTCTCCCGCTTCGAGCGTCAGGCTCGGCGATGTGTTGGCGCCGAGGGTCGGAATCTTGTGTACTACGGTTTCATCCTGCGTGACTTCGAGCGTAAAGGCGCCCAGGTCGGGAGCCGCTTTGGTGTTGCAGGCCTGTGTCGCGACCAGGTCGATCCGGTCGTCCATCTCCAGGCGGATGTTCAGCGTGCCGTTGCCCCGAGGCTCGTTGCGGTCTTTGCTGCAACCCGAAGCCAATAAAAGCAACGGCAGTACTGCGGATACGGCGGTCAAGCTTTTCATAGAACGGTAAGTTTTGGGTTAGTGACAGGTTCTGCCGAGGAATTTCCTCCGCAGAACCTGTTCCGGCACGGTGGGTAGGGCAGGCCGGTGTGTTGTGGCGTTGAAGGTTAATCCTTCAGGTAATACTCTACGGTCGTGACTACGCGGACCGATTTAATATAAGGGGTATTTTCATCGCGGTCTTCGATCGAGAACTGTCCCTGGGTAGCCGAGCGGATTTTGCCGAGTTTGCTTTTCGAATCGTGGGCGAATTTCTCGGCTGCCGTGCGTGCGTTTGCTGTCGCCTCCTCGATCATGCCGGGCTTGATCGTGTTGAGTCCCGTGTAAAGGAACTGCGTCCGGTACTGGTAGTCGCCTCCGGTGACCGCTACGCCCTGCTTGAGCAGGTCTCCCTGCCGCTGCATCAGCGAGCGCACCAGGTCCACCTTGTCGGTTACGACCGTCAGTACGGTCGTAACGCTGTATCGGTAGCGCGGCGCATTTGGGTTGTACAGTTCGGCGGCCATATCGACCAGTTGCGACGGGGCGATGGTGATCTCCTTTTCATCCACGCCGTTGCTGCGGAGGAAGGCGATGATCGTGCCGTTCGTCTTTTCGATGTTGTTGTACAGCACCGTCAGGTCGTCGCCCACCTGCTTGTACATCAGCGGCCAGATCACCCGGTCGGCCTTCACCTCCTGTTCGGAGAGCCCCTTGACGGTAACCACGCGTTCGCTGTCCTTGAAGTGTACGATGCCGCTGCGGAGCGTCCAGCCCAGCAATACGAGCCCTGCCGCGATCAGCGCAGCGCTCCAAAGCATAACCCGGGAATTGTTTGTTTCCATGTCGGTTCGGTTTTAGAGTTTGAAAGATAAAATTTATATTCCGATAATCCAAACGGAAGTTTTTATAATTCATTCGGACTTTTCGGGGTGAATGTAAGGGTCGATATGTGCGAGAATATGTGAGAATAAAGGTGGAAAGGAAAAATTTTGAGAAATCTAACAATAAATCAGAAAATTGTGAAAGAATTTTGTATATTTGGTTAGTAATTTGCATGTGGGGCTATACAATTAACCCTTTAAACATCAATATTAATACCACATGCATATGAAAAGGATCGCAATTTTGGGCGTATTCCTGCTTTTGGGAGCCGCCACACTGACTCAGGCACAAGACCGCAAAGCCGCCCGCGAGGCGCGCCGCCAGCAGCAACAACAGCAACAGCAGGTGCAGAACGCGGGTAATTTCCAGACGGCGATGCAGGCACTCAAGGACAGTTCTTTCGTTATTGAAGTCAACCAGATACAAGGACAGTACGGCAAGGTCGTTTATGTCACCGCCAACGACAACTTCGTGGCTTTGAACAAGAACACTTCGACCGTGCAGCTTGCGTTCAACAACGGCGTGCCGGGACTCAACGGTGCGGGCGGCGTGACGCTGTCGGGTACCATTTCGGACCTGAAAATCCGCACCGACAAGCATGGTAACGTCACTTACCAGTACCAGCTGCAAGGTAATTCGATCTCGTCTACGGTCATCATCACCCTGTTCAACGGGGATAATAAGGTATCGGTCGTGCTGAATTCGACTTACAGCAATTCGCGGCTTACCTTCTTCGGAAGGCTGTATCCCACTTCGCAGTCGGATGTTTACAAAGCACAGCCGAATATTTTAATTCCCTGGGGATTGGTTAATTAATTCCGGTCCGGAGCATGCCGCGCGGCGCATGCTCCGGGGTGTGGAACAAAAAAAGGTGATGTAACTGCACGGGCATGCAGCATACACCGCCTTTTTTGTATCTATCTATATATACCTGTTTCCCGGATAGCTCCCCCGGCGGATGCGGATACCGTAAATTACACCTGTATATGCTTCAATTTACCTACAACTCTGACACTCAATTTATGTTAAAAACCAACCGACTATGAAAAAAATCGCATTGTGGAGCATGCTCTTTTGTCTGTGTGCCACCTCCGGTTATGCGCAGAGAGCAGATGTCGCCAAAAGCACAAAAGAACAGAAACAGGAGGCGAAGGCCGTTCAGGGGGATATTCTTTTCAAAACGGCCGTCGAAGCGATCAAGGCCCGAAATTTCGTGTGGGAGTTCTATAATCCCCGGAGCACCGACAAGTCGAAAGTGTGCTACAATTTCATGACGATCGAGGGCGACTCGATCTATTTCCAGGCTGCATGGTCTACCCAGGGCAGGATGCAGGAAGGATTCCGCCAGAGCGTCGGCAAGATCGAACAGCTGACGATGACCCCCGACAAGAAAGGCAACATGAAAGTTTACATGAAGGCCGATATGACCGATGTGCAGAGTTCGTGGCGTACGACATGGACGCTGACCAGCTCGTTCAAACTTTTCAAGGGAAGCAACGCCGCACCCTGGATGGGGGGCTGGGAAGGCTACATCGTCCTGCCCTCGCAGGCCAATGTCACTCGGCTCAGCGGGTCGATGCCGCTCAATATTCCGCAGGGATTTATCAAATAAAACGGGTTAACGGTTCAACATAAGCACCCGGTATCGTCCGATGCCGGGTGTCCGTGCATATCGGGCGGAGTGCCTCTGGTTTTGGGGAATTCCAAAAGCCTGGAGGCGCTTTGAATACGCTCGAAGCGCTTCATGATAAATTATGGCGTTAGTAATGAATCCGGAAGCCGCCCGATGCGGGCATAACACGATACAGGGATAAAAGGTCCGCATGCGATTTCATGTTCGGTTGCGGGTACATTGTTTTTGCTTGATATGAATTAAATACTTAGATAAAATGAAGAAATCTATTTTTTGCAAAATGCTGGTTGCGATGGCATTTGGAGTAATTCCTGCAACGGCGCAGACCGGATCCGGAACCGGTTCCCCGGCTTTACCCGCCACGCAGCCCGTCGAGCAAGACCCTGCTGCGGCAGGCGGCGCGAATGCTGTGGATACTGCCGACGGGGAGGCGCTTTCACGCAAGCAGAAGCGGAAGGTGCAGCAGCAGGCCGAAGGTGAGTTGAAGTTCTCCCTGGCCAAACATGCGCTCGAGAGCCGTAATTGTGTGATCGCGATCTATGATTCGCGCAGTACCTCCAAGACCCGGGCGAGTTACAACTATATCGAAATTCAGGGTGACAGCATCGTCATGCAGGCCGCCTGGCCGGGCAGTCCCGCTGCTGCATACCGGAGCGGCGGCGGGTATGCGCGTTCGGAGGGTACGATCTCCCGCTTCGAGATGACTCCCGATAAAAAAGGAAATATCGACGTGAAGATCGATGCTGCGATGCGTGTGGTGAGTTTCGGCATCTCTTACGGAGGTTGGCCGCTGCACATGCGTTTCAAACTTTTCCAGGGATCGAACCTGGTTCCGCTGATCGCCGGTCTGCAAGGGTACGTTATGCTCCCTTCGCAAGTGAACAAAATGCAGCTGAACGGGCCGTCGTTCCGGTTTTATTAGTCGTGCGCGTCGGTCGGCTCGTGAGGCGGCGCTCCGGTACATAGCGGTAGGGTATGAAAACGTCCCGAGAATCGTACGATTCTCGGGACGTTTCCGGATTTGGGGAATCGCGGAGAGCCCGCACCGCAATGGCGCTCTCCGATTCCGGTTCTATTTGTACAGGCCGCCGTAGTTTTTGCAGGCGCGGTAGTCCGACCCTTCGGGATCCATGCCGAATGCGGCCCATGCGCTCGGACGGAAAATCTTGTCGTCTTCGACGTTATGCATGCAAACGGGGATGCGCAGCATCGACGCGAGCGTGATCAGGTCGGCGCCGATGTGCCCGTAGCTGAACGCGCCGTGGTTCGCGCCCCAGTTGTTCATCACCGAGTAGACGTCCTTGAACGCCCCTTTGCCCGTCAGGCGCGGTGCGAACCAGGTAGTCGGCCAGCAGCGGTCGGTACGTTCGTCGAGAGCCTTATGCACATCGGCATCCAGCTCTACGGTGTAGCCTTCGGCGATCTGCAGTACGGGGCCGAGTCCTTTGACCAGGTTCAGGCGCACCATCGTCACCGGCATACCCTCTTTGGAAACGAAATGCGACGAGAAGCCGCCGCCGCGGAAATAGTCGCGGTTGGCCGGATACCAGGTCGTTGCCTTCAGGCACTTTTCGGCTTCCGCCTCGGTGATCTCCCAGAAGGGCTTCATCGCCGGTTTGCCGTCCTTGGTCTGTTCGCCGCTGCCGTCGAGACTCGCCGCACCGGAGTTGATCAGGTGGATAAAACCGTTCGCGGCCGCACCGGTCGGGCGCTTGCCCGTCACGCGTTCCACAGCCTCGGGGCTCCAGTAGGTGCGCACGTCGGCGAATACCTGTGCGCTGCCGGTGAGCAGTTTGCTGAAGAGCATCGCCACGCCGTTGAGCGAATCGTTCTCGGTAGCCATCACGAAAGCTTCGCGGATGCCGTTCCAGTCGAACGACGAATTGAGCATCGCCTCGGCGAAGTCGCCGTTGGGCAGGTGGTCGGTCCACTGGCGCTGGCCCTGGAAGCCCGCGGCGATCGCGTTGTGCCCCAATGCCTCCTCCTTGAATCCCAATTCGCGCAACTTCGGATTGCCGCACATCAAATCGCGCATAATGATCATCATCTTGACGATATACTCCCAGTCGGCGTCTTTCTGGGCGCGGCTTTTCTGCTTGTCTGCGGGGTTGAAGTCGTGGCCTTCGTTGGTTTTGCAGTATTTCTCGGTCCAGGCCATCGCCTTTTTGAACTCCTCCTTGTCGTAGATACCCTCTTCGATGCGGCGGATAATCTCCACTTCGTCGACCGATTCGTTGCGCATGCCCAGGTAGGTCTGGAAAAAGTCTGTATCGACGATCGATCCGGCGATACCCATCGTCACCGAGCCGATCGAAAGGTAGCTCTTGCCGCGCATCTGCGCTACGGCGATGCCTGCGCGCGTGAAGCGGAGCAGTTTCTCTTTCACGTCGTCGGGAATGGTCTGTGTGTCGGCATCCTGCACGTCGTGGCCGTAAATGCCGAATGCGGGCATTCCTTTCTGGTTGTGGCCGGCCAGTGCTGCGGCGAGGTAAACTGCGCCGGGGCGCTCGGTGCCGTTAAAACCCCAAATAGCCTTGGGCATGCGGTCGTCGTAGTCGATCGTTTCGCTGCCGTAGCACCAGCACGGGGTAACGGAGATAGTGAGCCCTACGCCCTCCTTGCGGAACTTCTCGGCACAGGCGGCAGCCTCGGGCACGCGTCCGATCGTGGAATCGGCGATTACGCATTGTACCGGCGTGCCGTCGGTGTATTTGAGCGTCGAGGTGATCAGTTCGGCCACGCGCCCAGCCATGTTCATCGTCTGTTCTTCGAGCGACTCGCGTACGCCGCCCTGGCGTCCGTCGATCACGGGACGGATACCCACTTTGGGGTTCTCTCCGATAAATCTTTTTGTCTGCATGTTAACGGTTTTATTTTTCGTGTTTTAGTTCCGGTTGCCGGGGAGATCGGGGCCCTCTCAAGGGCAGGCAATCATACAAATATAGCAAGAAAAACGATAGGTTTGCCGGGCGCACGGCTAAATATTTACGGCTGCGGCCGGCCGGTTTGTCCGGAATATTGGTGAAATAAGCGACTGTAATTTCCGTGAGACGGAGTCTGGAAAAGGCATGCATGCAGCCGGAAAGAGATGCGGAAAGCGTATATGCCGCGGACCGGAGAATGGTCAGGACAGGGGGGAGGGCGTTCAGCGCTGCAGGCGGCGATAGCGGATTCCGGCCCAGAGGATCAGTACGGCCGCTATTGCCGTGCCTGCGGCGGCTGGTGCGAAGGCTACTTCGCCGCTGCCGCCGTAGGAGTGCAGTCCCGACAGGTAGTAGTTCACGCCGAAGAAGGTCATCAGTACCGAGGCGATCGCGGCGAGCGACATCGCGCTGAACGCGAAGTCGTTGCTCAGGCGTGGGATGTGGCGCGAGTGCGTGACGAAAGTGTAGACCAACAGCGTGATCAGCGCCCAGGTCTCCTTCGGGTCCCAACCCCAGTAACGCCCCCACGACTCATTGGCCCATACCGCCCCGAGGAAGATCCCCGCCGCTAACAGCACCAGCCCGATCAGCATCGACAGTTCGCCGATGATCCGCAGGTCGTGCCGCGGGTGTCCGGCGATCATCGCAATCAGCGACGCGAGTCCCGTGACGGCTGCGATGCCGAAAAAGCCGTAGCTGGCGGTGATGACCGAGACGTGGATCATCAACCAGTAGGATTTGAGCACCGGTACGAGCGGGGTGATTTGCGGGTCGAGCCAGTTGAGGTTCGAGACGAAGAGGATCACTCCGCCCATCAGTGTGGCCAATGCGAGTGCGAGCCGTGAACGGCGGGCGAAGATCAGCCCGGCCAGGACGGTCGTCCAGCCGACGTAGACCATCGATTCGTAGGCGTTCGTCCACGGTGCGCGTCCGGAAATGTACCAACGGAGCCCCAGCCCGGCGCATTGCCAGAGGAATACCGCGACGATCAGCCCGGTAAGCAGGCGCGGAAGCCAGCGTCGGCGCTTACTCGTGGTTTGCAAGAGCGCTTTTTTGCGTCGGGTGTTGCTGTTTGTCGCGACGACCAGCAGCAGGAAACCGAGGAGCAGGTAGGCCCGGAATGCGGTACGGAAAATATCCGCCCGGTTGTAGAAGATTTCGGCGCTGATGCGGGCGGGGGAGAGCAGCATGCCGGCCCCGCGCGCCTGTTGGAAGGTTTCGATCATGCCGAGCAGTTCGGCACGCTCGCCGGGAGGGGTGCCGCCGGCGAGCGCGGCGGAGTAGGCCGGCAGGATTTTGGCGATCAGCAACGAATCTTCCCGTGCGAGCCCGCTCAGGTCGTCCCCCGGCGAGTACCAACGCAACGGTGTGGGAAACATCGCCAGCATACGGCCCGCCAGCAGGCCGTACAGGATATTGACCTTCTCATCGGCCTTGAGCAGCTCTTTGTCCCGCTTGTCGCGTGCCCCGGGAGTTTTTGCATGGGCCTTTTCGACTGCACCTGCGAGCCGGTACCCGCCCTGCGGATCGAAAAAATCATGCAGTGCGGCGTATTTGCCTGCGGCGGGCTGCGATGTCCGGTCCGTGGCAGATCCCGGGTCCAGGTGAGCCCCGTCCGTTCGGGGGGCTTGTGCCCCGGCAAGCAGCGTGCGGACGCTTTTATCCGGCAGGTAGATGAACGGTTCGCGGCTCCAGCGGTCCGGATCGGCGAGCACCCCGAGCAGCCACTCCGTAGCCGTCAGCCGCCCGTAGTGATCGCGGTGGTGCAGCTTGCGGAGCAATTCGGAGGCATATGTGTCTACCGGTTCGATACGTCCCTGCGGCGTTTGGACCAGCAGTCGCCCGAAACGCGAAACTTCGCCGTCGGAAATGGCCGTGTTCTCCCCGCCAGGCAGGCGGTTTGCGGGACCATCCGTGCTGTTTATCCGGGGAATGGCTGTGTCTGCAAGATTTTCCGGGTTCGGGGCGTTTTGTGCCGTGTGCTGTGCCGCACCCTGAAATACAGTACAAAGGGAGAGTATCAATCCTGTTAACAGGCAACGGACCGCGGACGAGAACCCCGGGACGAACCGGCGTTTGAATCCGGCTTCGGAGGCTGGTCCGGATCCCGTGCCGGACGCTGTTCGAGGGGCGGATACGGGTTTGGAGGCGGTGGCGGAAACAGGCTGCGGATCGGGTTTCATGGGCGCGTATGGCATGCAGGGCACGGGTGTCGGGTCCGGTGGTCGGGGTTGGATTCGGATATGCAGTCCGGAAGATACAACGTTCCGCGACGGGGAGACGTGACCGGATGATGTAAAAATAATGAAAATAATGGTCTCCGCAAAAGGATCTTGGCCAATAGACGGTACGTTGTAATGGAGCCGGTGCGGTCGTGGCAGAACGTGCCGAAGTATAGTTGTCATAAAAAAGGCCGGAACCATTCGATTCCGGCCTTTTTTATCGGCGCAGGTCAGGCCGCCAGCACGCTGCGGCCTTTCCGCGTAAGGCGTTTCGTTATTTCTTGATGTCGGTCGACTGGAAGACGACGATCTCGTTTTTCTTCTTACCCGGGTCGTTGATCGTTACGTTCTCCAGGTCGCCGCCGTGTACGTCGTCGAGCACGATCGCCGGACGGTAGTCGGGCTTCTCGGCCGTGAGGGTCACGTTATCGAAGGTGATGCCTTTCGCGTGGCGGATATAGAAGCCCCATGCGGGCAGCTCCTTGAACTGGGAGAATTCCGGATAGGCTTTCGGCATTTCGGGGATCGCATTCAGCGATTTCGCGTCGGTGCCCACTTTCGCGTAGTTGGGGTTGCCGCCGCCCGGATAGACGATCGTGATGTTTTTCAGCGTCACGTTGGTTACGTACTGTCCCGGAAGGCCGGTGATGCTGGCCGGGGAGATGTTGCGCGGCAGGTCTTCCACTGGGCCTTCGTACTCGTAACCTGCATCGGGTTTGCCGGCGGGAACTTCGGCATACACGTTCGAGATAGTCACGTTGTTGAGTTTAGCCTTCTCTCCTTCGTAGCGCTCGCCGATACGCAGGAAGATCACGTTGGCCGTGTTGTAGGAGTGCAGGCTGTCGATGGAGATGTTCTCGACCAGGCCTCCGTCTACGGCCTGGATCGCGATGGCCGAACGGTACGTGTCATAAACCTTGATGTTGGTCATCTTGATGTTGCGGAATCCGCCGCGCGATGCGGTGCCGAATTTGATACCGCTCGCGCTCGAACGGGCCACGCAGTTGCTCACCTCGATGTTCTGGCAGATGCTTTTCGGATCGTGCGACTTGAGGCAGATCGCGTCGTCGGTCGCATCGAAGAACGAGTTGGTCAGCTTCACACCGTTGCAGTCGACGATGTCGATGCCGTCGTTGTTCCAGAAAGCTTTGCTGTCCACGGTGATGCGGTCGATGTTGAGGTTCTCGCACTGGTCGTAGATCTGCACCCAGAAGGCCGAGTTTTTCCACGTTACGTTGTTGATCTCCACGTTTTTGCACTCGCGCAGGAAGATCAGCGTCGGACGCGAAGCGGGACGGTCGTATTTCAGCTCGTCCTTGATCACGCCTTTCTGGATCTGGTCGATGTAGTTGTACGAGGTTTCTCGGCCCTGGCCGTCAATCACGCCCCGGCCCGTAACGCCGATGTTCTCGGCTTTGTTGGCGAGGATCAGGCCCAGCCATGTGCCGGGAATTTGGCGGTAGTCGTACGGGTTGGTCGAGCCCAGCAGCACGGCGCCTTCGTTGAGGTGGATCGTCACGTTGCTTTTCAGTTCGATCGAACCGGTCAGGTAACGGCCCACGTAGAAGACGAGGCGGCCGCCGCCCTGTTCGTGGATGTAGTCGATCGCTTTCTGGATCGCGGTGGTGTTCATCGTCGTACCGTTCGATTTGATGCCGAACAGCGACGCATTGTAGTCCTTGGCCTGGGCTCCGCCGAAGCATACGAGCAGCAGGAGCGAGAGAATCAGGGCTTTTGTTTTTTTCATGTCGATAGTCGTTTTATTTGTAAGTGTTTTGTTAAGCATTATGTGTTTGGAAAAGTGTAGCTTGCTGCGGGGACGGCCGGTCGGCGCTCCGGGGCTTTTCCGGGCCCGGGCCGGAGTCTGCTTCTCGGCTCTTTTTCGGAACTTTCCGCCGGAAAAGTTTCCGGGGCAACCGCTCCGTGCGCGATCGCCGGGGTATTATTCCCGGTACAGGGTTACCGGGCCCGCCATGCCCATCGACTGAACCGGCTGCGGGCGGCCGGGACGGTTCGTCCATTGCTGCGCGAGCTTGTTGTCGGTCCAGGTCTGCAGGTAGTTGCCCATCGTCGTGGTGACGGTCACCTCGATCCGGTTCCAGCCTTTGTGCAGCACATCCGAGAGGTCGTAGATGCGCCGTCCGTACCAGCTGACACCCAGGTCACGGCCGTTCACCTTCACCTCGGCGATGCCGTACACCTTGCCCAGGTTGAGGATCATGCCCTGCGGATCGTCCACTTCCACGTCGTTGCGGTACACCACCCGTCCCGTGAAGGCTTTCCACTCGGTATCCTTCAGGTCCCTCAGCGTATCCATCGTCGCGGTTTTGATCCAGTGCTGGAGACTGTGGTGGAATTCGACGCCCCAATTCGTCAGCGTGCGGCTGTCGGTACCGGTCGTGGGCAGCGGACTCCACACCGGAGCCTTCTTGTTGTTGTCGTGGTCGAAGACGATCATGCGCGAGTCGGCCGGACCGAGGTCGAGCACGAAAGCACCCTCTTTGTCCAGCGGCAGGCGGTAACGTTCGCCGTTGTCGAGATCCCACACCCACGCATTCTTGCGGGTCGCCTCCTTCGGGAAGACCAGCCGCGTCGAATGGCTGTTGTGCAGGTGCGCATTGGTGAAGAAGTAGATCTCCGAACCGTCGTCACGCGTGAAGAGGTTGGCCATTACGAACGGATCGGGGCTTTCGATCTGTACCGACGGGGTGAGGCCGTACTGCTTCTGGATCGCGGGATACCACGCCATGAAATTGTCGTCGGCGGGTTTTTCCAGGTGGATGAAGTTGTCGGGCATCGCCTCGAGTTTCTTTACCCACTCCTGCACCTCTGCGTCGCGCTGTTCGTGGTTGTTCCAGCCGAGCGATTTGCAGGGTACCGTCTCGATGCAGAAAATGCGGCCGCCCTGCCGGGCGAAGTCGTACAGTTTCGCGAGCGTTGCGGGTTCCATGCGCTCGACGCCCACCAGGAAGAGATCCTTGTAGCTGCGTTTGCCGTAGCACAGTTGGCCGCTGCGGATCTCCGCGTCGCGGATGATCGGTTCGGACACGTAGTCGGTGCCGTTGCCGTTCTTGTTCAGCGCCTCCCAGACGAGGGTCTGGTACGGGCGGTTGATCGACGAGGGGAACGGTTCGTTCTGCATGCCCATGGTCGTCCACATGTCGGCCACCGGCATCAGGATCGCGATGTCGGCGTACATGTCGGCGTTCTGCAACTGGGACGAAACGCGTGCGCGGTACGTGTTCAGGTAGTTGAAATAGGGCCACCAGTTGTTCTTTTCGTTGTAGAACGACCCGTAGCGCACCCAGCCGGGAAACTCCGTTTCGGCGGGCGAGTAGTTGAAGCCGTGCCATACCGAATGCGTTACACCCACCTGGGCATTCTGGTCGCAACCGATCTTGAGGAACTCGGGCGTCGCGTTGAAGACGCGGTAGGTGTTGGTCATCTCTTCGGCACTGATCAGGCGTTTGCCGGTAAGGTGGGCAGCCGAAGTGATGTACTTGTTGATCATCGTGTAGGCGCGTCCGGCACGATACTCGTCGTTGCGCATCTCTTCGCCGATGCGGTGCTGGAGCCAGTTGGTCGTCCACGACTCGCCCTCGGGGATGTCGTAGTACATGCCGCTCTCCAGCGGGAAGAAGCCGCGGCCGTAGGCCTGTGCGCGCGATAGCACGCCGAGTTTCTTGCACCATTCGGTGTAGGGGATCGTGAAACGGTCGCGGAACATTTCGGCTTTCGTCAGCTCGACGTCGTAGCGCATGCGGTCGATCATCTCCTTGAACTCGGGGGTCATCTCCGCGGCGTAGTTGTAGTCGGTGACGTTGCCCATGCCGCCGGTCTTGAACATCGTGTACTGCAGGTAGGGCATGATGTCGTAGCCGCGCCGCTTTTTGAATTCGGCGGCGAAATCGCCCGTCCAGTTCGCACCCTCGAGTTCCATCGAGTCGGTGAACAGCGAACGGATGTAGTTGCGCAGCGGGCCGAGCTGATCCTGGATCGCATCGGACATGTGGTTCAGGTACTTTTCGACGGCCGCCTGGTCGAGGTGGTTCAGCGTCGGCCCCTGTGCGCCGGGGGCGCCGCAGATCACCGCGCCGAACGAGTCGATGCGCACCAGCGAGTAGAGTGCGTATTTGCCTTTGGGGATATCGATCGTGAAGGCCCCCTTTTCGTCGATCTTGTCGCTCAGGTCGATCACCTGGTCGAGGCTGCCGAGCGGTTCGGGAACCAGTTGCAGCGAGAGCAGGTGCGGCACGCGTCCTTTATAGGCCTTGCTGATGGCCGGGTCGGCCTCCTTGAGCAGCGAGAAGACCGATGTGGTGTACTCTTGCGGTCCTTCGAGCTTTTCGACGCCGACGACCATCACCTGGCCGCGTTCGTCTCCTTTGAGGAACTCGCCGCCGAAAGGCCAGCCCGAGCCTACGATCAGGTCGCAGGTCATGTCGAGTTTCTCGGCCTGGTCGAAAGCCACGGCGAGCATGTCGATCCACTCCTTGCTCAGCCACGACAGCGGCTTCGCCCCGAGGTCGTCGGCTCCGCGCGGGAACTCGACGGGGTTGATCTCCACGCCGCCGATACCGGCATCCTTGAGCAGGTACAGCTCGCGGCGCAGCTCGTCGGCGTTCACCTTGTCGCCGTTCCACCACCACCGCACGAAGGGGCGGTACTTGGGATCGGGATTGCGGAACTGCTGGTAGTAAGCGTTGCCGTTTGCGCCGCCCGTATCGCTTTTGGCCGCTGCAGCCGGAGCCGCCTGTAGGGTGGCTGCCGCTGCGAACAGGCCTGCCAGGGAGAGCAGCATGTTGCGTATGGGTCTGTTTGTGAGGTTCATCGCTATGGGGATTCAGGTTGTCGGATTACTGGTTGACGGTCACTTCGGTTGACTGGTACGGGAAGAGCTGTTGCTTCTTCTCTGCGCCCGGTTCCGTGTAGGTCACGTTGTCGAATTTGATCCCGTGTACGTCGTCGAGCACGATCGCCGGGCGGTAGTCGGGTTTCTGTGCGATCAGCTGCACGTTGTCCATCGTGATGTTCTTCGCGTGGCGGATGTAGAAGCCCCAGGCCGGCAGTTCGCGGAACTGCGAGAATTCGGGATAGCTTTTCCTCGCTTCGGGAATGCTGTCCAGCTCGGCGGGAGTCAGGCCGCGGTAGGCGAAGAACGGATTTCCGCCGCCCGGATAAATGATCTTGATATTGCGGAGCGTTACGTTCGTGATGTCGTGGTCGGAGAGGCCGACGATGCCGCAAGGCGAAATGTTGCGCGGCATATGGTGCTGCGGACCCTCGTAGTCGTAGCCTTTGTCGGGCTTGCCGGCCGGAACTTCGGCGTATACGTTCTGGATCGTAATGTTGCTCATCGAGGGCTGCCTGCCGCTGCTCCAGCGGTCGCCGATCCGCAGGTAGATCACGTTGCCGGTATGGATCGCATAGAGCGAATCGACGAAGATGTTGTCGACCTTGGCGCCGTCGACGGCCTGGATCGTAATGGCCGAACGGTAGGTGTCGTATACTTTGTTGTTAATGATTCTGATGTCTTTGAATCCCCCGGCCGATACGGTGCCGAACTTGATGCCGCTGGCTCCCGAGCGCGCCACGTTGTCGCGGATCAGGATATTCCGGCACATATGGGCGCCGCTGTGCGATTTGAGGCAGATCGCGTCGTCCGAAGCGTCGAAATAGGAGTTCGTCACGGTGACGTTCTCGCAGTCGACGATGTCGAGGCCGTCGTTGTTCCAGTAGGCATTGCTCTCGACGTTGATGCGGTCGATCTTGAGGTTTTTGCACTGATCGTAGGTCTGCACCCAGCTGGCCGAGTTTTTCAGGCTGATGCCTTCGACCGTTACGCCGTCGCATTCGCGGAAGTAGAAGATCATCGGGCGGATGCTTTCGTTCGGGCGGTCGAGTCCCAGCCGGTCGTCGACCAGTCCGCGGTGGATCAGGTCCACGAGGTTATAGGCGGTCTGGCGGCCGCGGCAGTCGATCAGCCCTTCGCCCGTCACGCCGATGTTTTTCTGCCCCCTGGCCAGCAGGAACGCGGTGTTCAGTCCCGGTTCGCGGTCGTAGTCGTAGGGGTTGTTCGAGCCGAGCAGCACGGCGCCGCTCTCCAGGTGCAACGTTACGCCCGAGAGCAGGTGCAGCGTCCCGGAGACGTAGCGGCCCAGCGGGAAAATCAGCTTGCCGCCTCCTTCTTCATGGATGACGTCAATCGCACGTTGGAGCGCACGCGTGTTGAGGGTGGTTCCGTCGGCCACGGCCCCGAAGTCCGAAACCCGGTAATCTTTGGCCCACAATTGTACGGAACTGAGCAGGGAGAGCGTCAGCGTGAGGATTGTTGTTTTTCTCATCATTTTGTCTGTTTTGCTATGTTGTTTGGTCGTAAATGCGTTGTTTCATTTTCTGTGTTCCGTTCGTGCCGCACCGGGTCCCGTCCGTCACTTCTTGCGGCAGTCGTTTCCGGGGGCGGCCTGTTCCCGGGCCGCACGCCGGATTATGCCCGGTTGCGGTAGACCGTTACCGGACCCAGCAGGCCCATCGATTGCTGCGGCTGTTCCTTGCTTTTGCGGTTCGTCCACTTTTGCGCGATCTTATTGTCGGTGAGCGTTTTCATGTAATTGCCCATCGTCGTGGTCACGCGCACTTCGAGTTCGTTTTCACCCGGTTCCAAGGCCCCCGATAGGTCGTACAGGCGCCGTCCGTACCACTGTACCCCCAGCTCCTTGCCGTTGAGGCGCACGTCCGACACCCCGGCCACTTCGCCGAGGTTCAGTACGGTGCCCCGCAACTCGTCCGCGTCGAACCTCTTGCGGTAAACGGCCGTGCCCATGAAACTCGTGAATTCCGTGTCGCGCAGGTCGAGCAAGGTCTGCATGCGCGTGGATTTGGTCCATCCCTCGCGGCCGTGGCGCAGTTCCACGTCCCAGCCTTCGAGCCGCTGGACATTCGCTCCGGCGGCGGGCAGCGGCCGCCACGGTTCGCCGTTTTTCTGCTTGTCGAACACCACGACATACGAGTCGCACGGGCCGAATTCCAGCGTGAAAGTGCCACCCTCTGAAGGAATGCGCCAACGCTCGCCGCTCTGCGTGTCGAGCAGCCACGGGTAGCGGCCTCCCGCCACTTCCGGCCCGACGCGCACTTCGGTCCGGTGCGGTTCGCGGCGGTTCGCATAGGCGAAGAAAAGTATTTCGGTGCCGTCGTCGGTGCGGTAACGGTTTTGCATCAGGTAACGGTCGGGCGACGAGAAGCCGAGGTAGTGCGGGATGCGGTACTTTTCGCACATGGCCGGATACCATGCGTAGAAATCGTCGCCTTCGGGCCGTTCAAGCAGGATGAAACGCTCCGGGTAGCCTTTGAGCTTTTCGACCCAGTCGCGCACCTCCCTGTCGCGCCGTTCGTAATCGACGAAGCCGAGCGATTTGGACGGGTAACGTTCGATGCAGAAGATGCGGCCGCCCTGCTGTACGAACGTATAGAGCTTTTCGAGCGTAGCCGGCTCGATGCCTTCGATACCCACCAGGAAGAGGGTGCCGTACTGTTTCGGGCCGTAGCACAGCTTGCCGTTTTCGACCGTCGAGCCGGCGATCACGCGTTCCGACGTGTAATCGCATCCGCCGCCGTGTTTATGGATCGCTTCCCACACCAGCGAGGTGTAGGGCACCGCCAGCGGTCCGGGGCCGGGGAACGGTTCGGTCTGTACGCCGTAGCGCGTCCACAGGTCGGGAATCGGCGTGAGCAGCGCGATGTCGGTGTACATGTCCGCGTTTTGCAACAACGTGGCCAGGCGCGCCTTGTAGGTGTTGAAGTATTTGAAGTACGGCCACCACGGGTTGTTCTCGTTGTAGTAGGAGCCGTAGCGGATCCAGCCGGGGAACGGAGCCGCGGGCGGCGAGTAGTTGAAACCGTGGTAGATCGACTGCGTGATGCCGGAGATGATGCTCTGGTCCGAACCTACTTTCAGCAGTTCGAGCGTTGCGTTGAAGACGTGGTAGGTGTTGGTCATCTCTTCGCAGCTCACGACCCGTTTGCCGGTCAGGTGCGCCGCCGAAGAGACGTATTTGTTGATCATCACGTAGCCGCGGCCCCGGCGGTAGTCGTCGTTGGGCATCTCTTCGCCGAGGCGGTGCTTGAGGTAGTTGGTCGTCCAGGCCTCCCCCTCGGGAATGTCGTAGTGCAGGCTGCTCTCGAGCGGGAAGAAGCCGCGGCCGTAGGCCTGGCCTTTCGATTTCGCTCCCTGGTCGTTGCACCATTTACAGTAGGTCTGCGTGTAGCACTCGTCGAGCATTTCGGCCTTCAGCGTCTCGAAATCGTAGCGCACTCGGTCGATCGCCTCCTGCAGCTCGGGCGATTTCTGTGCCCCGTAGCTGTACTCCCACACGTCGCCGAGGCGGTGGGTCTTCCACAGCATCAGCGGCAGGTAGGGCATCAGGTCGTATCCGTAACGCTCCTTGAACCGGTCGGCCATAGAATCCGTCCAGTTCGACCCTTCGAGCTCCATCGAATCGGTGAGGAACGAACGGATGCGGCCCGCGAGCGGCCCGATCCGTTTTTGGATCGTGTCGGACATGTGGTCGAGGTATTTCTGCACCACATCTGTTTTCATGTGGTCGATGAACGGGCCGTCGCCTCCCGGGGCGCCGTTGATCACCCCGGCGAAATCGTGCACCTTGACCAACGCATAGAAATAGTGGTCGCCTGCTGGAACGTCGACGCGGATCAGGTCGTTATCTTTTTGGCCGGAGAGGTCCCTGACCCGGTCGAGCGAGGTGAGCGGGTCGGGGACCAGCGAGAGCGACAGCAACTCGAACGTGCGGCTGTCGGCGGGCGTCGTCGCTTCCGGGTCGGCCCGTTTGAAAATGCTGTAGGCCGAGGTTTCGTACACGGTGGGGCCGGTGAGCTTCACCGCATCGACCACCACCACCTGCGCCCGGTCTTCGTGCGGCACGAAATCGCCGCCGTAGGGCCAGCCGGTGCCGACCATCAGATCGCAGGTCATGCCGAGCCGGTCCGCTTCGTCGAGGGTCACCTTCACCATGTCGATCCACTCGTCGCTGAGCCACTTGAGCGTCGGGATACCCGCGTCGTCGGTATCCTCCGGAAGCCCGACGGGGTAGATCTCCACGCCGCCGATGTTCGCCTCTTTCAACAGACGCAGTTCGCGCACCAGCTCGTGCGCTTCCACCTTGTTGCCGTTCCACCACCACCGTGCGAAGGGGCGGTAGCGGATGTCCGGGTTGCGGAACTGGCTGTAGATGTCGCTGTCGAAGCTGAACTGACCGCCGGCCGCCTTTGCGGCCCCGGCTGCCGCAGCCGCTTTCGCGGCGGTTTCGGCCAACGCCGGCGAGGCCGCGGAGACGAAGCCTCCGGCGGCCAGCAAGGCACTGCGTATTAAAAAGTCGCGTCTGTTCATCGGGAGAGAGGTTCGGTTGGGGTGGTTAGGTAGTGGTTTGGTTCGTATGGTTTGTGCGTCAGTTTTGGTTTCGGTGTGTCCGGTGTGTTTTCCTTGTTATTTTTCCGGACTTCCCGTTGGTATTTTTGGCGTTCGTATCCGGAAGTCCGTGCAGTCCGTGTGCGGGCGGGTAAAGGCCTGTGCGCCTATTCCGGAATGCGCACAGGCTCGGTACCTATTTTCCGGCGGAGTATAACGTCACCGGACCCTGCAGGCCCATCGACTGGGTCGGCTGTTCCTTGTTCTTGCGGTTCGTCCACTTCTGGGCCGTCGGGTTGTCGGTGAGCGTCTTCATGTAGTTGCCCATCGTGGTGACCACCTTCACTTCGATCTCGTTCTCACCCGGTTGCAGGGCGTCGGAGAGGTCGTAGACGCGGCGGCCGTACCAGCGTACGCCCTGATCCTTGCCGTTGACCTTCAGTTCGGCCACGCCGTACACTTTGCCCAGGTTCAGCAGCATCTTGCCGGGTTTGCTGCCCGCGTCGACGGTGGTGCGGTAGGTGACCGTGCCGGTAAAGTCCACCCACGGCGTATCTTTCAGGTCGGTCGGCTGCTCCATGCGGTCGGTCTTGGTCCATCCTTCGCGGCTGTGGTGCAACTCCACGTCCCAGCCCGTGAGCGTCCGGCTTTGCGGGCCTTCGTAGGGCAGCGGGTTCCACGCCGGCCCTTTCTTGTTCTTGTCGAAGACGATTACCAGCGAGTCGGCCGGACCCATGTCGAGCGTGTAGCCGCCCTCCTTGTCCAGTTCGATGCGCCAGCGCTTGCCGTTTTCCATGTCCCACACCCACGGGTAGCGCCCGGCGGTGATCTCGTCGGTGAAGACGATCCGGCCGCGGTAGGGATCGTGCAGGTGCGAGTTGGCCAGGAAGAAGAGCTCTTCGCCGTTGTCGCCCTGGTAGCGGTTCTGCGTGAAGAAGGGATCGGGGTTTTCGACCTTCATGTAGGGTTCGATGCCGTACTGCCGCTGTACGTCGGCGTACCATTTGATGAAATCGTTGTCGGCCGGTTTTTCGAGCAATACGAAGCGGTCGGGGAACTGTTTCAGCTTACCGATCCACTCCTGAACCTTCGCGTCGTTCTGTTTGTAGTCGTGGTAACCGAGCGACTGGTGCGGAATTTTCTCGATGCAGAAGACGCGTCCTCCCTGGCTTACGAAATCATAAAGCTTCGCGAGCGTTTCGGGCCGGATGCTGTCCAGTCCCAGCAGGAAGAGTGTGCCGTACTGTTTCGGACCGTAGCACAGCTTGCCGTTTTTGACGGTCGAGTCGCCGAGCACGATCTCCGAGGTGTAGTCGCATCCGCCGCCGTTCTTGTGGATCGCCTCCCAGACGAGGGTCATGTAGGGCACGTTCAGCCGGTCGGGGAACGGCTCGGTCTTGACGCCCACTTCGCTCCACATGTCGGGATAAGCCGGCAGCAGCGCGATGTCGGTGTACATGTCGGTGTTTTGCAGCGCTGCCGAAACGCGGGCCCGGTAGCCGGTGAAGTAGGGCATGTAGGGCCACCAGTTGTTGTGCTCGCTGAAGTAGGCGCCGTAACGCACCCAACCCGGGAACGGAATGTCGGGAGGGGAGACGTTCACGCCGATCAGTACCGAGTGGGTGATACCCGAGAGGATGCTCATGTCGGATCCCAGTTTCAGAAACTCGAGCGTCGCATTGAATACCTGGTAGGTATTGGTCATCTCTTCGCAGCTCACGACCCGTTTGCCGGTCAGGTGCGCCGCCGAAGAGACGAATTTGTTGATCATCGTATAGCCCCGGCCCCGGCGGTAGTCCTCGTTACCCATCTCTTCGCCGAGACGGTGTTTGAGCCAGTTGGTCGTCCACGACTCGCCCTCGGGAATGTCGTATCCGATGCTGCTTTCCAGCGGGAAAAAGCCGCGGCCGTAAGCCTGCGCACGCGAAAGCACGCCGAGTTCTTTGCACCAGTCGAGGTAGGTGCGGTTAAAGCGTTCGCGCAGCAATTCGGCTTTGGTCAGTTCGAAGTCGTAGCGCATCCGGCGGATTTCTGCGGCGAATTCGGGGGTTTTGGCGGCGCCGTAATTGTAGTCCGAAACGTCGCCCAGGCGGCCCACCTTGAACATCATGAAGGGCAGGTAGGGGAAGATGTCGTACCCGCGCCGCTTTTTGAACTCTTCGAGGATATCGGTGGCCCAGTTGCATCCTTCGAGCTCCATCGAGTCGGTGAACATCGAGCGGATGTGCGCGCTCAGCGGCCCGGTTTTCGCCTGGATCGTGTCGGACATGTGGTGCAGGTATTTGTTCACGGCCTGCTTGTCCATGTGGTTGAGGATCGGTCCTGCGGCGCCGGGTGCGCCGTTGATCACGCTCGCGAAGGCATTGACCTTCACCAGTGCGTAGAATACGTATTTTCCGTCGGGAACATTTACCGAGATTACCTCGTTGCCGAGTTGGTCGGACAGGTCGATCACCCCTTCGAGGCCGTCCATCGGGTCGGGTACCAGCTTGAGGGCCAGCAGTTCGAACGTGCGGCCCGGGAAGGGCACCGTGACGCCCGGATCGACCGTGCTGAAGATCGCGAAGCGCGAGATTTCGAACGTGGTCGGGCCTTCGAGCTTCTGCGCGTCGATCAGTACCACCTGCGCTCGCTCGTCCCCTTTGAGGAATTCGCCGCCGAAAGGCCAGCCCGAACCGACGATCAGGTCGCAGGTCATGTCGAGTTTCTTCGCTTCGTCGAAAGTGGCTTTCAGCGCTTCGATCCACTCGTCGCTGAGCCATGTGAGCGAATGCTTGCCCATGTCGTTGTCTTCCTCGGCGATACCGATCGGGTTGATCTCGACGCCGCCGATACCGGCGGCTTTCATGACGCGCAGCTCGCGGCGCAACTCTTCGGGTTCGACTTTGTCGCCGTTCCACCACCAGCGTACGAACGGACGGTAGACTGAATCGGGGTTGGCGAAGCGGTGGTAGAGTTCGGCGTCGAAACGTAACGAGCCGTCACCGGCCGCTTTTGCGGCCGCTTCGGCCATTTCGGCGGCTTCGGCGACACCCGGCAGCATCGTGACGGCGAGGCCGCCTGCTGCGAGCATGGCACTGCGGATAAGGAAAGTTCTGCGATCCATGGAAGTTTTAGATTGGGAAAATATCGGTTGGTTAGGTTTTTATTTCTGAGTCGGAGTTGCTGTCTGTATCTGTATTGGGAGTACCGGTTGTCCTAATTTTATACCTGTATCTGTTTTAATATTTGTATCTGTCCGGGGCGTGCCGAGAGCTATCCGCCTGACCGGTCCGTCGGTTTTTCGGGCGGTTCCGTTTGTTTCCCGCGTCGGAACTCGGGGGGCGGGAGAACGGAACGGTTGCCGGGACGGACTGTAGCCGGTTTCGGTACGGTTCCCCGATTAGGGCCCTGCGTCCGGGTCAGCGGACGCAGGGCAAAGGTTCGCTTATTTGCGCGGCGAGATTTTTTTGCCGTTGGGGGTGATGCTGTTGGTTACCGAAACGCCTTTCGACGCGGCGCCTTTGGTCTGCAATGCAGCGGCGGGTACGTCGATGAACGATTCATTCAGCTTCACGTTCGTGCAGCCCTCCAACACGACGCCGGCCGTGGCGGGGTTCAGCTTGCTGTCGACGGTGATGCCGGTAACGGTCACGTCGGTGCAGTTGTTGAAAATGGCCACGTCCTCGGCCGAGTTGTTCAGCAGGATGCCTTCGACGGTCACGCCGGTGCAACCGTTCATGTAGATCAGCGCGGGCACCGTGTTCTTACCGGCGGCGAGGTTGCCCTGGGCTGCCTGCGTGTTGTAGTGGCCGGTTACGAGGGTTCCCTGTCCGTCGATCAGGCCTTTGCCGGTGATGCCGATGTTTTTGGCTGTATCGGCGACGATCAGTGCGGCGGTGCCGTTCACATAGTCGTAGTCATAAGGCGACGTGGAAGCCATCAGTGCGGCGCCTTCCTTGATGACGATCGTCACGTTGCTCTTGAGGTGGATCGTGCCGGTCAGGTAGCGGCCTACGTAGAACGCCAGCTCGCCGCCGCCGTTTTCGCTGATGAAGTCTACCGCCTTCTGGATCGAGCGCGTGTTGTTGGTCGTACCGTCCGATTTCACGCCGAAGAGCGCGGCCTTATACTCCTTGGCCGAAACGGGGCTCACGGCCGTGCCGATCAGCAAGAGGGCGAGTGCGAGGAATTTCGTTTTGATCATGGTCTCTGTTTTTAAGTTGAGATTATTAATTTGTTTGCGGTTATTCCTTTACGATGCCGGTGGTCTTGTAGGTGAACACCTGTTCCTTGCCGTTGGCACCGGGTTCTTCGAATTCGACCTTGCGCAGGGTGAGGCCCTGCACGTCGTCGGTCACCAGGCCCGGACGGTAGTCGCCGGGCTTCTCGGCAATGAATTTCACGTTGTCGAAGGTGATACCCTTGGCGTGGCGGATGTAGAAACCCCAGGCCGGCAGCTCTTTGAACTGCGAGAATTCGGGATAGGTATCGCGCATTTCGGGAATACCGTCCAGTTCGGCGGGGGTCAGGCCGCGGTAAGCGAAGAGTTTATTGCCGCCGCCGGGGTAGACCATCGTGATGTTCTTGAGGGTGATGTTCTCGATCGGGTAGTCGGGCAGGCCGACGATGCTCGCGGGCGAGATGTTGCGCGGCATGTCTTCGATCGGGCCTTCGTAGTTGTAGCCGGCGTCGGGTTTGCGCAGCGGCACTTCGGCATAGACGTTCTGGATCGTCACGTTTTTCATCGACGGCTGTTTGCCTTTGCCCCAGCGGTCGCCGATGCGCAGGAAGATCACGTTGCCGGTATTGATCGAGCGCACGCCGTCCACGAGGATGTTGTCGATCAGGCCGCCGTCCACGGCTGCAAAGGTGATGGCCGAACGGTAGGTGTCGTAGATGGTGATGTTCGTCACCTTGAAATTGCGGAATCCGCCTCTCGATACGGTGCCGAATTTGAGTCCGTTGGCGCCCGAGCGTCCCACGCAGTTGTCGACTACGACATTCTGGCAGATGCTGTTCGCGTCGTGCGATTTGAAGCAGAGCACGTCGTCGGCGGCATTGAAGAACGAGTTTTTGATCACCACGCCGTCGCAGTCGACGATGTCGATGCCGTCGTTGTTCCAGTAAGAGTTCGCCTCCACGTAGATGTCGTCCACATAGACGTTCTTGCATTGGTCGTAGGTCTGGTTCCAGCTGGCCGGGTCACGCAGCGTGATGCCGGTGATCGTGACGTTCGTGCACTCGCGGAAGTAGATGTTTTCCGGGCGGTTCGTCTCGTTGGGGCGGTCCAGTTTCAGCGGGTCTTCATAAATGCCGCGCTGGATGTACTGTACCATGTTGTTGGCGGTTTTGAAACCCTGGCCGTCGATGGTACCCTTGCCGGTGATGCCGATGTTCTCCTGTTTCATGGCGAACACCATGGCCATCCAGCGTACATACGGGTCTTTCACGTAGTCGAACGGGTTGGTCGAGCCGAGCAGCACGGCGCCGCGCTCGAGGTGCAGCGTCACGTTGCTTTTCAGGTAGATCGAGCCGGTGAGGTACTTGCCGGGGCCGAAGACGAGGCGTCCGCCGCCGCGTTCGTTCACCGCGTCGATCGCGCGCTGGATCGCACCCGTGTTCAGGGTGATGCCGTCGGCCTTGGCGCCGAAGTCCGAAACCTGGTAGTCCTTGGCCGAGAGTTGCGTGGCGCCGCACAGCAAGGCGATGGCTAATGCGAGAAATTTGAGCTTAGTCATGGTTTGTTATTTATTGATTTGAATGTTAGTCGTTTGGTAAGTATGGATCTGTTTTTTCTTTGCTCCCGGTTCTTCGAAGGTGACATCTGCGAGGCTCAGGCCCTTCACGTCATCGGTGACGATCGCCGGGCGGTAGTCACGGTTTTTGGCAATGAACTTCACGTTGTCGAAAGCGATATCCTTCGCGTGGCGGATGTAGAAGCCCCATGCGGGCAGCTCCTTGAATTGCGAAAATTCGGGATAACGGTCGGCCATCTCGGGGATCGCGTCGAGCTCCTTCGCGCTGGTGCCCACCTTCGCGTAGTAGGGATTGCCGCCGCCCGGGGTGACGATCGTGACGTTTTCGAGTTTCACGTTCCGGATGTCGTACCCTTTCAGGCCGACGATGCTTGCGGGCGAGATGTTGCGCGGCAGGTCTTCCACCGGGCCTTCGTATTCGTAACCCGCGTCGGGCTTGCCGTCCGAGAGTTCGCAGTACATGTTTCGGATCGTGACTCCGTCGATCGAACCCACCGAACCTTTGGTCCAGCGGTTGCCGATACGCAGGAAGATCGCGTTGCCCACGTTGTATGCGTAAAGGCTGTCGACGAGGATATTCTCGACGACGCCTCCGTCCGGCGTGGCGATCGTGAAGGCCGAGCGGAAGGTGTCGTATACCTTATTGTTGATGATGCGGATATTCTTGTAGCCGCCGGCGCTTACCGTGCCGAACTTGATGCCGCTCGCGCTCGAGCGGGCTACGCAGTTGCGGATTTCGATGTTCTCGCACATGTGCTCGTGGCTGTGCGACTTGAGGCAGATACCGTCGTCGGTCGCGTCGATGAACGAATTGGTGACGGTGGTGTTGCGGCAGTCGACGATGTCGAGCCCGTCGTTGTTCCAGTAGGCCTTGCTGTCGACGGTGATGCCGTTGATCTTCAGCCGATCGCACTGGTCGTAGGTCTGCACCCAGTCGCCCGAGTTCTTCAGCGTGATGCCATCGATGGTGACGTCTTTGCATTCGCGGAAATAGAGCGTCCGTGCGCGGCGCGATCCATCGGGCCGGTCGTATTTGGCCGGGTCGTTGATGATCCCTTTCTGGATCTGGTCGAGCAGGTTATACGACGCCTCGCGGCCCTGGCCGTCGATGACCCCCTTGCCGGTAATCGCGACATTGTCGACCTTAACCGCCCGCACCAATGCGCAGTAGGAACTGTCGATCGGGTAGTCGTACGGGTTCGTCGAACCGAGCAGTACGGCGCCTTCGTTGAGCTGGATCGTGACGTTCGAGCGCAGGTTGATGCTGCCGGTCAGGTAACGGCCCACGTAGAAGACGAGGCGCCCGCCACCCTCGGAGTGGATGTAGTCTATCGCCTTCTGGATCGAGGAGGTGTTCAGCGTCGTACCGTTGGATTTGATGCCGAAGAGCGAGGCGTTGTAATCCTTCGCCCCCAGTTGCATCGCACACAGGACGGCCAGTGCTGAGAGAATAAACTTTTTCATGAATCGTTGTTGGTTTGAGAGAGTTTTTTGAAAAATTGAAGTTTATTGGCAGTAGTCCGGGGCAGCCTGTCCGCTGCCCCTGTGAATTATCTCTGCAGCTTGTTTAGACAATTTTATTTGTATAGCGTTACCGGTCCGAGGATGCCCAGCGACAGGGTCGGCCACTCTTTCCTGCCGGCGGTGAACTTCTGGGCAGTGGCGTTGTCGGTGAGCGTATGCATGTAGTTGCCCAGGACGGTGACCACGCGCACCTCGATCTCGTTGCTGCCGGTGTGCAGCTGGTCGGCGATGTCGTAAATGCGGTTGCCGTACCATTTCACGCCGCAGTCCACGCCGTTGACGAGCACCTGCGAGATGCCGTAGACTTTGCCCAGATTCAGGACGGTGTCCCCGGCGTTCGAGCTGTTCACGTCGAACTTCGTGCGGTACACGACCGTTCCGGCGAAATCTTTCCATTCGGTCTCCTTCAGGTCGGTGGGCGTCTCCATCTGCGTGGTTTTGACCCATCCCTCGCGGGCATGGTGCAGTTCGACCTGCCAGTTTTTAAGCGTCAGCGCGTTCGGGGCGCTGACAGGCAGCGGTTTCCACGGCTCGCCCTTAGACACTTTGTCGAAGACGATGAAGAGGGTTTCGGCCGGGCCGAGTTCCAGTTCGAAGCTGCCGTCGGTGAGCGTGATGCGGTAACGCTTGCCGGTATCGGGATCCCAAATCCACGGGTAACGGCCCCGCGTAATCTCCGGCGAGAAGGTGATCTTGCTCTTGTAGGGGTTGTGCATGTGCACGTTGGCCAGGAAGAAGAAGGTGTTGCCGTCGCCGCCGTTCCAACGTGTCTGCAGGAAGAAGCGGTCGGGGTTCTCGACGGTCATGTAGTGCGGCAGGTTGTACTGGCCGATCAGCTTCCGGTACCATTCGAGGAACTTGTTGTCCTCGGGTTTTTTGACGAGGATAAAGCGGTCGGGGTAGGCCTGCAGTTTCTTGATCCACGCCTGTACCTCGGCGTCGCGCTTTTTGTAATCTTTGAAGCCGAGCGACTTGGACGGGTATTTTTCGATGCAGAAAACGCGGCCGCCCTGGGAAACGAACTCGTGAATCTTCGCGAGCGTCGAGGGGGCGGTGCTGGTCACTTCGGGTAGGAAGAGCGTGCCGTACTGTTTGGGACCGTAGCAGAGCTTGCCGTTCTTAACCGTCGAGGCGTTCAGTACGATCTCCGAGGTGTAGTCGGCGGCGCCGCCGTTCTTGCAGATCGCTTCCCATATTAAAGAGGTGTAAAGGACGTTCAGCGTGCCGGGGAACGGGTCGGTCTGCACGCCGATCTCGCCCCACATGTCGTAGTTGGGCGGCAGGATGATCATGTCGGTGTACATGTCCGCGTTCTGGAACTGCGACGAGAGGCGCCCCTTGTAAGCGTTCAGGTACTTGAAGTAAGGCCACCAGGTGTTGTTCTCGTTGTAGTAGGAACCGTATTGCACCCAGCCGGGGAACGGCGCGTCGGCCGGCGAGTAGTTGAAGCCGTGCCATACCGAGTGCGTGATGCCGGAGACGGCGCTCATGTCCGAGCCGATTTTGATCAGCTCGAGCGTTGCGCGGAAGGCGAGGTAGGTATTGGTCATCTCCTCGGCGCTGACGATGCGCTTGCCGGTAAGGTGCGCGGCCGAAGAGACGTATTTGTTGATCATCGTGTAGCCCCGGCCTGCGCGGTATTCGTCGTCGCGCATCTCTTCGCCGAGGCGGTGCTTGAGCCAGTTGGTCGTCCACGATTCGCCCTCGGGGATCGAATAGCCCATGCTGCTCTCGAGCGGGAAGAAGCCGCGGCCGTAGGCCTGCGCGCGCGAGAGCACCCCGAGGTCCTTGCACCAGCCGGTGTAGGTGTCGGTGAAGCGTTCCTTGAGCAGTTCGGCCTTCGTCAGTTCGAAATCGAAGCGCACGCGCTGCAGCTCGGCTTTGAACTCGGGCGTCTTTTCCGCTCCGTAATTGTAGTCGAGCACGTCGCCCAGGCGGCCCACCTTGAACATCATGAAAGGAAGGTAAGGCATCAGGTCGTAACCGCGGCGCAGGCGGAACTGCTCGGCGAAGTCGCCCGTCCAGTTCGATCCCTCGAGCTCCATCGAGTCGGTGAACATCGCGCGGACGTAGTTCTTCAGCGGGCCGATCCGGTTCTGGATCGTGTCGGCCATGTGGTCGAGGTACTTGCGCACGGCCTTTTTGTCCATGTGGTTGAGGATCGAACCGGCGGCTCCCGGTGCGCCGTTGATCACGCAGGCGAACGAATTGACCTTCACCAATGCGTAAAATACGTATTTCCCTTCGGGTACGTCGACCGAAATCACCTCTTTGCCGATCTGGTCCGAGAGGTCGATCGCCTGGTCTATGCCGCTCATCGGGTTGGGAACCAGCTTCAGCGACATGATTTCGAACGTGCGCAGCGGATTGACGTCCGTCACGCCCGGATCGACGGTTTTGAATATCGTGAACTTCGAGATTTCGAACGTGGTCGGTCCCTCGATCTTCTCGGCGTCAACCAATACGACCTGTGCGCGCTCCTCGGGGGTGAGGTCTTCTGAGCCGAAAGGCCAGCCCGAACCTACGAGCAGGTCGCAGGTCATGCCGATTTTCTTCGCTTCGTCGAACGTGACCTTCAGTGCGTCGATCCACTCGTCGCTGAGCCAGCGCAGCGACTTTTTGCCCAGGTCGTCGCCCGTGGTGGGGAATGCGATGGGGTTGATCTCAACGCCCGCGATGCCGGCTTCCTTGAGCAGGTGCAGTTCGCGGACCAGTTCCGCAGCTTCGACCTTATCGCCGTTCCACCACCAGCGTACGTAGGGGTGGTATTTGAACTCGGAATTCTTGAAACGTTTGTAAGCTTCGGAATCGAAACTCAGCGAGCCGGTTTCGGCGGCTTTGGCTGCGGCCTCGGCCAGGGTGGGGGAAAGTGCGGCTACGAGGGTGCCTGTTGCCAGCATGGCGCTCCGGAGAAGGAAGGTTCTTCTGTCCATGATAGGTTGTGTGAGGAGATTTAAGTTATGTTGTAGTATAATGTTTTGTCGATACCTGGCTGCCGGACCCTGTGGCCGTGCGGTCGAAGCGTCTCGCGGCACCGCCCGTCGTCCTGCTGTTTCCGTTCCGGGTTGCCTGCCGCGTGTGTTGCCTCCGGTCGGGCGACTCGGTCTGTCCCTGCAACGGTTCGTTCTGGTCTGCCGCGCTGCCGCGCCGTGATTTGCGTTTGTTCCCCGTCTGCCTCCGCCTCCTGGACCGTCCGCGTTTTCAGAACAGAACGCCCCGAAAATACCGAACGGCGTTCCGGACGTGATCCGCTCCCGGGAGTGCCTCCTGTGCCCGTTCCGCAGCGAAAAACGCCGGTGGGAAACGGAGAAAATCATCCGCTTGGGCGGGTGATTTTGAGGATTTTGACACTCCGGAAGCGCCTTACGGCACGGCCGAAACTCCACGAAGTTAGCGATAATTTACGGGTTTTCATAGCCTTTGCATGCATTATTAACATATTTCAGGAATTTTGTTCGATCCTCGAACCGGCTTCAGAGGGGCCCTGAAGGCCGAAATGTCCTGATTCTGACCGGAGACCGAGCCTTCGTCCGGTCATCTCCCGGAACGGGTTTCCGGTCCCTGTCGTTCTTCGCCCGCGGTATTCCGCGGAACGGCCGCGCGGGATTGTGAAATATCGGCCGGATTTTGTAAATTTGTGCTCTCCGGTTCCTTCTCCCCCGTCTGTCCCGGAACGGCAGTTGCCGCAAACCCTCAAAAAACGTAACGCATGAACGCTACCCCGAAAGTGACCTTCGCTCTGTTGTCCCTGGCCGCTGCGCTGTCGTCGGCGCCCCTGTCGGCGCAGGATAAATTCGCCGATATCGCCACCGCCCGCTACCAGCTGCGCAGTACGTTGGTCGAACCGGCGCCGCCGGAACTCCCGCAAAAGTTCCTGCCCGTGGAGAACGATCCGCAGGCTGCTTTCCGGCCGATGCATACCCTCTCGACCGGGGCTGAGTTGAAGGCCGAATTGGCGAAGCTGCGGGAACAGTACGCCCCTTATATGAAAGACGTGGCCCCGGCGCTGCCGGTTTCCCGCGCGAGCGTGCCGCTCGACGTGTTCGACTGGCGGATCGGGACGGAAGCCGATGCCGGTGATTTCGCCGCGGTCGAGCGCGGCGAAGGCGAATGGACCGCAGTGAAGATTCCGCACTACGGAGCGCCGCTGGGCCGTGCGGTGACCTACTACCGCAAGGTGGTCGACCTTTCGCCCGCGATGTTCCGCGCGGGGGCGCTGTTCATCTGTTTCAAAGGGGTGGATTACAAGGCCGAAGTCTACGTGAACGGCACGCTGGCCGGTACGCATACCGGCTTCTTCGCGCCGTTCGAGTTCAACATCGCGAAACTGGCCCGCCCGGGCAAAAACACGATTCTCGTGAAGGTTAGCAACGACTATACGACGACCGGCAATTCGTTGGGCGGCGAGAACGTGCGCGGTGACAAAATCTATGCGGCTACGGGTCCCGGTTACGACGAACCGGTGCAGGGATGGCACCACTGTCCCGCCGGTATGGGCATCTACCAGACCTGCCGCATCGAGGCCCGTAACCCGATGCACGTAAACGACCTGTTCGTGCGTCCGCTGCCCGAAGAGAACCGGGCCGAGGCGTGGGTGGAAATAAATAATTTCAACGAAACGCAAGAAAACGTGAAGCTGGTCGTCTCGGTATACGGACAGAACTTCGAACAGACGATTCTCAAAGAGATGGAATACATTCCGTCTTCGACCTTTATCCCCGGCGTGGGGGACCTTGCCAAACCGACCGACAACCAGGCGGTGCGGCTCAAGATGGGGCACGGGGTCAACTACCTGCGCATCCCCCTCGACATGACCGGTTTCCGCTGGTGGAATCCGGACACGCCGTGGCTCTACCAGTTGCAGGTGACCGTACAGGACGAGCAGGGCAACGAACTCGACGCGGCCAAGCAGCAGTTCGGCATGCGCAGTTTTACGATGGACACCGTTTCGGTGCCGCGCGGGCGCATGTACCTGAACGGAGAGCAGATCCGCCTGCGGGGAGCCAACACGATGGGGCACCTGCAGCAGTGCGTAATCAGGGGCGACACGGCCCAGCTCATCGACGACATCCTGCTGGCGAAGCTCTGCAACATGAACTACCTGCGCCTCACGCAGCGGCCCGTCCAGCCCGAAATTTACGAATGGTTCGACAAACTGGGATTGCTCAACCAGACCGACCTGCCGTTGTTCGGCAGCCTGAGGCGAAACCTGTTCTCCGAAGCGGTGAAGCAGGCCGAAGAGATGGAGCGCCTCGTGCGCAAGCATCCCAGCACGATCATGGTGAGTTATATCAACGAACGTTTCCCGAATGCCGAGGGGCAGCCGCAGCGCAGTTTCGGCGAGTTGGCCGAATACGAACGGCTCTTCACGGCGCTCGACCAGGCGGTGCTGATCACCAACCCCGACCGCGTGATCAAGGCGGGCGACGGCGATTACGATCCGCCCTCGCCGGGCCTGCCCGACAGCCATTGCTATAACGGCTGGTACAACGGCCACGGCCTCGGCCTGGGCAAGATGCACCGCGGTTACTGGCAGTCCGTCAAACCGGGGTGGCTCTATGCGTGCGGCGAGTTCGGTTCCGAAGGACTCGACCCCGAGGAGGTGATGTACAAATACTATCCGAAAGGGTGGCTGCCCGTGAAGGGGGACGAAAAGAGCTGGACGGCGAACCTGATCCCGCAGGCGCAGACGCACCGTTTCCATTATATGTGGTACAACACGCAGGACAACTTGCACGATTGGGTGCGGGCGAGCTGGGACCACCAGGAGTGGGTGACCAAGTTCACGACCGAGGCGTTCCGCCGCGACGGGCGGATGGTTTCGTTCGCGATCCACCTCTTTATCGACGCGTTTCCGTCGGGCTGGATGAAGACGATCATGGATGTCGACCGGGGGCCGAAACCGGCTTACTTCGCTTACCGCAACGCGCTCGCGCCGCTGATGACTTCGCTGCGTACCGACCGCTGGACGTTTTTTCCCGGCGAGTGGGTGAATGTCGAAGCGTGGGTCTGCAACGACCGCAACGATGCGCCGCAGGACTATACGCTGCACTACCAGCTCGAAAAAGAGGGCTGGGTGGTGTGGGCCCACAGCGTGCGTGCCGACATTCCCCGGAACGATTCCCGTTTCCAGGGATTTATCGACTTTGAGGCCCCGAAGGTGGGTAAACGCACTGCATATCAGCTCCGCATCTCGCTGAACGATGCTGCGGGCAATCCCGTGCACCAGAACGTCGAGACGATCGAGGTTTTCCCGGCGCTGAAAAAGAGCGCGGCGAAGGTCTGTGCCGTGGGCGACAAGGCGGCGGAGCTGGCCGCCGCAGCGGGCGCGGTTACGGTGCCGTCGCTCTCCGGGGCGCAGGTGATGCTTTGTGACGATATCGCGGCGTACAACAAGGACAAGGAGGCGATCGACGCATGGGTGGCTGCAGGCGGCAAACTGGTGCTGCTGGAGCTTCCTGCGGGCGACTACCGCATCGGCGCCGGTGACGTGAAGGTCGAGCGTACGACCATGGGCGAATACTATTTCGCCTCGCCCGAAGTGCCGCATCCGCTGATGAAGGCTTTCAAGCCGATGGATTTCAAGATGTGGTACGATCCCGCTGCGGGCTATGTACAGCCGTTGCTGGGCCACACCGTGTCGGCTCCCGGCTGGACGCCGCTGCTGCTGAGCGGCAATTCGAGCTGGGTCGAGGACCGGGGCCCCGTGATGGCGGCCTGCGAGCTGCGCCACGGCAAGGGACTGTTCCGCATCAGCGAGGTGAAGCTCGCCGGGCGTACGGTCAATCCGGTGGCAGGTTATTTTGCCGATATTTTGATTAACAGGTAAAAAATCGAATTTACCCTGTCCGTTCCGGATGGACTGTGCGTTTTAAGTGTGTGCGGGTTGTTTGCGGCCGGTTCCAGGTGCTGCAGGGCCGTAGTTTCCGTAGCGGCGGCCTTTCCTGGGTGGACGTATTCGTGTCCGTTTTGGTGTTAGGGATGTTAGGATATCCCGGTGTAATGTTCGATTTGTCGTTTTTGGGCGTAAAAAACATCTCTCCGGGATAACAAACCGGATGGGATGTCGTTAATAATTATTAGTTTTGCACGGTGTTTCGTAAAGTTTCAAACGATTATAATCAATTTGTTGGTAAGCATATGGAAAAAATGAAGAAAAGGAAAGCCATCGGGGCTTTCGTGAAAGGCGCAGCGTACTCGCTGACCGCTTTGCTGGCGTTCTCCTGCGGAAATTCGCAACAGGGAGGCATGCCCGCGCTCTCTTTGGCTGTAATGACTGTTGAACCTACGAGTCAGGAGCTCAACAGCGCGTATCCCGCTACGATCAAAGGGCAACAGGATATCGAGATCCGTGCGCGCGTGAGCGGTTACATCACCAAACTTTGCGTGGACGAAGGAGCAGTGGTACACAAGGGACAACCGTTGTTCCTGATCGACGCCGTGCCGTACCAGAAGGCGGTACAGGCCGCCGAGGCCGCCGTGGAGGTAGCCAAAGCCAATGTGGCCACTACCCAGTTGACCGTCGACAGCAAGACCGAACTGCACGCACAGAATATTATCAGCGATTACGACCTGCAGACCGCCAAAAACTCTCTGGCATCGGCCAAAGCCGCGCTGGCACAGGCCGAAGCCCAGTTGGCAAGCGCCCGCAACGACCTTTCCTATACGACGATCACCAGTCCTTCGGACGGAGTGGTCGGCACGATCCCGTTCCGTGTGGGCAGCCTGGTGGGCACCACCACGCAGGAGCCGCTGACCGTCGTTTCCGACATCAACAAGATGTTCGTCTATTTCTCGATGAACGAGAAGCAGTTGTTGGCGCTGACCCGCCAGAAGGACGGTTCGGTGAACAGCATGATCGGTGCGATGCCCGAGGTGCAGCTGCAACTGGCCGACGGAACGATGTATCCTGCCAAAGGCAAGATCGAAACCCTCAGCGGCGTGATCGACCTTTCGACCGGCGCCGTGCAGATGCGCGCCACCTTCCCCAACGCACAGCGCCTGCTGCGCAGCGGCGGTACGGGTACGGTGCTGATTCCGAGCGTTCTCGATTCTGCCCTGCTGATCCCGCAGAGCGCCACTTATGAAGTGCAGGATAAGAAATTCGTTTATGTACTGGGCGACAGCTCGAAGGTGAAGAATACCGAAATCACGGTGTTCCCGCTCGATAACGGCAAGCAGTACGTGGTGACGTCCGGTCTGAAACCGGGTGAACAGGTGGTTGTCGAAGGTGTGGCGACGTTGCGTGACGGCATGCCGATCCAGCCGATCACTCCCGAGCAGTCCGCAGCCAAAGTGCAGGCGATGACCCAGCAGATGCAACAGGCAGCCGCCGCACAGAAATGATCCGATAAAACGAAGAAAACCTTATGAAATTAGATAGATTTATCAACCGCCCGGTGCTGTCGACGGTGATTTCGATCCTCATCGTCATCCTGGGCTTGCTGGGGCTGATGTCGCTGCCGGTGGAGCAGTATCCCAATATCGCCCCCCCGACGATCCGGGTGAATACCACCTATACCGGTGCGAACGCCCAGACTGTGCTGAACAGCGTGATCGCTCCGCTGGAGGAGCAGATCAACGGTGTGGAGAACATGGATTACATGACCTCCACCGCCACCAATACCGGTGATGCGACGATCACCGTCTACTTCAAGCAGGGTGTCGACCCCGACATGGCGGCCGTCAACGTGCAGAACCGTGTGGCCAAGGCGCAGGGTTTCCTGCCTGCCGAGGTAACGCAGGTCGGTGTCATCGCCGAGAAGCGACAGACCAGTATGCTGCTGATCTTCTCGCTTTACAGTTCCGACAACCGGTACGACCAGCAGTTCCTCGAAAACTATGCGAACATCAACGTCGTGCCCGAGGTTAAGCGTATTCCTGGTGTGGGCGATGCGATGGTGATGGGTGCCGACTACTCGATGCGTATCTGGCTCAAGCCCGATGTGATGGCCGAGTACAAACTGATGCCGTCCGACGTGTCGGCGGCGCTGGCCGAACAGAATATTGAGGCTGCGCCCGGCCAGTTCGGCGAGCTGGGCGACCAGTCGTTCCAGTATGTGATGCGCTATAAGGGGCGCCTGCAGACCGAGCAGGAGTTCGAGGATATCGTGATCCGAGCCAATGCCGACGGCGAAGTGTTGCGGCTCAAGGATATCGCCAATATTGAGTTGGGCCGTCTGACTTACGGATTCAGTAATAATGTGAATGGGCATCCGGGTGTGTCGGTGATTATCTTCCAGACCGCCGGTTCGAATGCTACGGCCATTATCCAGAACGTCGAGAAATACCTCAAGAGCATCGAAAATACGCTTCCTCCCGGTGTCGAGGAAGAGGTGCTGATGAGTGCGAACGATTTCCTCTTCGCATCGATCGAAGAGGTGATCAAAACGCTGCTGGAGGCCTTCCTGCTCGTGGTGATCGTCGTGTACGTCTTCCTGCAGGATTTCCGCTCGACATTGATCCCGATGATTGCCATCCCGGTGGCGTTGATCGGTACCTTCTTTATGCTTTACCTGATCGGGTTCAGTGTGAACCTGCTGACCCTCTGCGCGATGGTGTTGGCTATTGCGATTGTGGTCGACGATGCGATCGTCGTCGTCGAGGGTGTCCATGCCAAGTTGGACCAGGGGTATAAATCGGCTAAGAAAGCCTCTATCGATGCGATGAGCGAGCTTGGCGGCGCGATCGTTTCGATTACGCTGGTGATGATGGCCGTGTTCATTCCGGTGAGCTTCATGACCGGTACGTCGGGTACTTTCTACCGCCAGTTCGGTTTGACGATGGCTATCGCTATCGGTTTGTCGGCTATCAATGCACTGACGCTGAGCCCTGCGCTTTGCGCACTGTTCCTCAAACCTCACGATCCGGATAAGGAGAAAAAGAGCACTTTCGTAAGCCGTTTCCATGCCGGATTCAATACGGCATATGCTACGCTGCTTCAGAAATATAAGAAGAGCGTGCTCTTCTTCGTGCACCACCGTTGGATGACTTTCGGCATTATCGGCGCGGGTATCGTGCTGCTGGTGTTCCTGATGAAAATCACCCCGACCGGTTTGGTGCCTAACGAGGATACCGGTACCGTCTTCGCGGTAGTCGATACGCCTCCGGGCACCTCCCAGGAGCGTACCGAAGAGTTGCTGATGAAGGTCGATAGCCTGATCTCGGCGAATCCGGCCGTCAAATCGCGTTCGATGATCACCGGCTACAGTTTCATTGCCGGACAGGGTAACACCTACGGAACGATTATCGTCAAATTGAAAGACTGGGGTGAGCGCGACGGCAAAAAGGGACAGGACCTGAATTCGGTGATCGGCTCGCTTTACGTACAGTCGAAAATGGGTGTTTCCGATGCGAACGTATTGATCTTTGCCCCGCCGATGATTCCGGGATACAGCGCTACCAACGGTTTCGAGCTGAACCTGCAGGACAAGACCGGCGGTGACCTGGATAAATTTTTCGGCATCGCCCAGCAGTTCCTTGCGAAGCTGAACCAGCGTCCCGAGATCGCGGCTGCACGCACGTCGTTCAACCCGACGTTCCCGCAGTACATGATCGATATCGATGCGGCCAAGTGTAAGAAGGCCGGTATCAGTCCGCGCGATATCCTGACGGCGTTGCAGGGTTATTACGGCGGCCTGTACGCATCGAACTTCAACCGTTTCGGTAAGCTGTACCGCGTGATGATCCAGGCCGATCCGAAGTACCGGATCAGTCCCGAGACGCTGAACCAGGTGAAAATCCGGAATGGCAGCGAGATGGCGCCGATCACGCAGTTCCTGACGCTGAAAAAAGTGTACGGACCGGATAACATCAACCGTTTCAACATGTATACTTCGATGAGCGTCAACGGTTCTCCGAATGCCGGGTACAGTTCCGGAGAGGCGATCCAGGCGATCAAAGAGGTGGCAGCCGAGACGCTGCCGCAGGGTTACGGCTTCGAATTTTCGGGTATGACCCGTGAGGAGTCGTCGACCGGTACCAGCACCACAGCATTAATTTTCGTGCTTTGTCTGGTATTCGTTTACCTGTTGCTGAGTGCGCAGTACGAAAGTTACATCCTGCCGCTGGCCGTGCTCTTCTCGATTCCGTTCGGTCTGGCCGGTTCGTTTATCTTCGCGCAGTTCATGCATGTGGATAACAACATCTACCTGCAGATCGCACTGATCATGCTGATCGGCCTGCTGGCCAAGAATGCGATCCTGATCGTAGAGTTCGCACTCGACCGGCGTAGACAGGGCATGAGTATCCTCTGGTCGGCGATCGCCGGTTCGGCTGCGCGTCTGCGCCCGATCCTGATGACTTCGCTCGCACTGGTGATCGGCCTGCTGCCGATGATGTTCGCGTCGGGTGTCGGCGCCAACGGCAACAGTACGATCGGTACGGGTGCCATTGGCGGTATGTTGATCGGTATGTTGACTCAGATCTTCATCGTGCCGGTGCTCTTCGTAGCTTTCCAGTCGCTGCAGGAGCGGTTTACGCCGATGGAGGTAGAGCCGGAGCCCGAAGAGATCGAGGCTGAGATCGAAAAGCTCGTTTAGTGGGAGTGATTGTGAAATTTTAAGTAAATGACCGTTATGAAAATCCAATACAGAATCTTGTTGGCGGGGCTTTCGGCAGCGATGTTGCTGAGCAGTTGCAACATTTATCGCAACTACAGCCGTCCCGACGAGGTGACTACCGCGGGTATGTACCGCGACACGCTCTCGGCGGCCGACACGCTGCGCGGGGATACGACCTCGATGGGCAACCTGCCCTGGCAGGAGGTGTTCCGCGATCCTTACCTGCAGAGCTTGATCGCGCAGGGCCTCGAGCACAACCTCGACCTGCAGACCGCACGGCTCCGGGTCCAGGAGGCCGAAGCCAGCCTGCAGGCCGCACGGCTCTCTTACGTGCCGTCGTTCAACCTCAATCCGAACGGTGCGCTTTCGTGGTATGAGAACGGCCGCCGCCAGTGGACCTACCAGGTTCCGGCCGCTGCGAGCTGGGAGGTCGACCTGTTCGGCCGCCTGCTGAACTCCAAACGCGGCGCACGTGCCGCGCTGATGCAGAGTGAAGCTTACGCGCAGGCAGTCCGCACGCAGGTGATCGCGTCGATCGCGAATACCTATTATACGCTGCAGATGCTGAACCAGCAACTGGCGATCAGCGAACAGACCGTGATCTCGTGGCGCAAGAGCGTCGAGACGATGAAGGCCCTCAAACTGGCCGGAAGCGTCAACGAAGCGGCCGTGGTACAGAGCCAGGCGAACTGCTATGCGATCGAGGCTTCCTTGCCCGATCTGCGGCAGAATGTCCGTGAGGTCGAAAACACGCTGTCGAACCTGCTGGGTGTCGCTCCGCAGTCGATCGAGTGTCCCGGAGTGTTGGCCGACCAGTCGATTCCGTCGACTCTTTCGGCCGGCGTACCCGTGCAAATGCTGAGCAACCGTCCCGACATCCAGTCGGCCGAAGCCGCGTTGATGGCCGCCTACGCCGCGACGAACGTGGCCCGTTCGGCGTTCTATCCGAGCCTGACGATCAGCGGGGCCGCCGGATGGACCAACTCGCTGGGCAATATGGTCATCAATCCGGGTAAGGCGATCGCCAATGCCGCAGGCTCGCTGCTTATCCCGATCTTCAACCAGGGGAAGAACCGTGCGCAACTGCGTATAGCGAAAGCCCAGCAGCAGGAGGCGCTCAACGCGTTCCAGCAGAGTATCCTCTCAGCCGGCAGCGAAGTGAGCAATGCGCTTTACCAGTATAAAGCCGCCGGAGACAAAAGTGCTTCGCGCAAAGAGCAGATCCATTCGCTGGAGCTGTCGGTGAACTACACGCAGCAGTTGTTGCAGTTGGGCACTTCGACCTACCTCGAGGTGCTGACCGCCCAGCAGTCGTTGCTGAACGCCCAGCTGACGCAGGTGTCGGACGACTTCCAGAAGATGCAGGCCGTGGTGAACCTTTACCAGGCTTTGGGCGGCGGCCGTGACATGAGCGTAAAGATCGGCTCGAAAGCCGCTGAAAAAGCGGTGAAGGCAGAAGGCAAGAAGTTTCGCAAGGAGTTCCGCCAGAACAACAAATAGTCCTTGTAGTGGTTGGACCTGTTGAAGGTCGGACGGTTGAATACGATTGTTTTCGGCGTCCCGGTTGATTCGGGCCGCGAGAATGAAAATAAAAAGCTCCGGTATGCACCGGAGCTTTTTATTTATAACAGAAGGTATCGGCTTGTCGGCTGAATTAGACGATTGATTGATTGATTGATTGATTGATGGATGGATGGATGGATGGATGGATGGATGGATGGGCAAACCTGAAAACAGGGATAGCTGTCCTGTCCCGGAAGGAGGACATGGCCATATATATGCTATTATCTGCGGATTAAGGATCACTGTAAATCGAAATCAGCGGGGGCGTAATTTACGCCCCCGCTGATGGGTGTCTGTGAATCAACCGGTTTGCCGGTCGTCGTACGGATTAATTCGCAGCCGTCTCGCCGCCCATCATGTCGAGCAGTTCGTTGGTGATCGCCTGCTGGCGCGACTTGTTGTACTGGATTTTCAGCTCCTGAAGCAGCGCTGTCGCATTGTCGGTCGCCATCTGCATCGCGATTGTGCGGGCCGCATGTTCCGCAGCTGAAGAATCGAGCAGGATCGTGAAGATCTTAAGGCTCAGTACCTGCGGAACCAGTGTCTGCACCACTTCCGCCGCGCTCGGTTCGACGATGTAGTCGGGCCGGTATTGGTCGGGGGCCTGCTGCGGTTCTTCCGGCATTTCGACGGGCAGGTACTGTTCGTCGGTCATCACCTGTACGGCCGTGCTTTTGAAATGGTTGTAGATCAACTCCACGCGGTCGACTTCGCCCTTTTCAAACATCTCCATCAACTGTTCCGCCAATTCGGCAGCGGCCTGGTAGTCCGGTTTGTCGATCATCGACTGGTAGCTGCCTTGAGGTTCGTAGCCCTCTTTTCTGACTGCTTTCTCCACTTTTTTGCCGATGGGGTAGATCAGGATGTTCTCGCGGCCCAGCGACTGGTAATCTTCGAGCCGGGCATTGAGCTTTTTGATCACATTCGCGTTGAAAGCGCCGCAGAGCGACGTGTTCGACGAGACGGCCACCAACGCCACGCGCTGTACTTCGCGCTCGCGGGCCAGCGTCGAGTCGACCTGTACGCCCGAGGTAAGGAACCCCGCGAGCATGCTGTTGAGTTTCTTCTCATAGGGCAGCATGCTCTCGATGGCCGCCTGCGCCCGGTGCAGCTTGGCCGAGGCCACCATCTTCATCGCCGAAGTAATCTTCAGCGTGCTGTTGACCGATGCGATTCTTGCTTTGACCTCCTTGAGCGATGCCATGGCCTATGCGGTTTTGAGCGATGCGGCTACCAACGCGGCCACTTCGTCGAGTTTTGCGGTGATCTTATCGTCGATAACACCTTTTTGCAGCGTTTCGAGTACATCCGTACCCTGCAGGTTATTGATCAGGGCTTTTTCGAAGTCGTGCACCTTGTCCAGGGGGACGTCTTTCAGCAAGCCGTGGACACCGCAGTAGAGGATTGCGATCTGCTCCCCGACAGGCATCGGCGAGTATTGCGGTTGCACGAGCAGCTGCGTATTCTTCTGTCCCTTGTCGATCGTCTGTGCGGTAACCGGGTCCATATCGCCGCCGAATTGCGTGAAGGCCTCCAGTTCGCGGTATTGCGCCTGGTCGATCTTCAGCGTTCCGGCCACTTTCTTCATCGCTTTGACCTGTGCGTTGCCGCCCACGCGGGATACCGAGATGCCGACGTTGATCGCCGGGCGGATACCCTGGTTGAAAAGGTCGGTTTCGAGGAAGATCTGGCCGTCGGTGATCGAGATCACATTCGTCGGAATGTAGGCCGACACGTCGCCCGCCTGCGTCTCGATGATCGGCAGTGCGGTGAGCGAACCGCCGCCCTTGACTTTCCCTTTGAGGCTTTCGGGCAGGTCGTTCATCTGTTCGGCCACCTCCTGCTGGTTGATGATCTTCGCCGCACGCTCCAGCAGGCGCGAGTGCAGGTAGAAGATGTCGCCCGGGTAGGCCTCGCGGCCCGACGGACGGCGCAGGATCAGCGACACCTCGCGGTAGGCGACGGCCTGTTTCGACAAGTCGTCGTAAACGACCAGCGCATCGCGGCCCGTGTCGCGGAAATATTCGCCGATCGCGGCGCCCGCGAACGGCGCGAAATATTGCAGTGCGGCAGGGTCGGCGGCTGTGGCGGCTACGACGATCGTGTAGTCCATGGCGCCTTTCTCCCGCAGGGTGTTGACCAGCGCGGCTACCGTAGAGCCCTTCTGGCCGATGGCCACATAGATGCAGTAAACCGGTTTGCCCGCGTCGAAGTTCGTTTTCTGGTTCAGGATCGTGTCGATCGCGATCGAGGTTTTTCCGGTCTGGCGGTCGCCGATGATCAGTTCGCGCTGTCCACGGCCGATCGGAATCATCGCGTCGATCGCCTTGAGTCCGGTTTGCAGCGGCTGGTTCACCGGTTGGCGGAAGATGACGCCGGGGGCCTTGCGTTCGAGCGGCATTTCGGTCGTTTCGCCGCCGATCAGCCCGAATCCGTCGAGCGTCTCGCCCAGCGGGTTGATGACGCGGCCGAGCATTCCTTCGCCCACCTGGATCGAGGCGATGCGGCCCGTACGTTTGACGGTGTCGCCCTCCTTGATGCGGTCGGTGGGGCCCAGCAGCACGACGCCGACGTTGTCCTCCTCGAGGTTCATCACCACGGCTTTGATGCCGTTGTCGAACTCGAGCAGTTCGTTGGCCTCGGCGTTCTCCAGTCCGTAGATGCGGGCCACGCCGTCGCTCACTTCGAGCACGGTACCCACTTCGTCGAACCGCAGGTCGGTATCGATCCCCTCGAGCTGCATCCGCAGTACGTCCGATACTTCGCTTGGTTTGATATTTTCAGACATAGTCGATCTTAATTATGGGCCTGCCGGGGCAGGCATTGATACATTTAGACAATCCGCTTGTTGCGGTCGATGAACTGCTCGCGGATTTCCCGCAGCTGCGTCGCGACGCTCGCGTCCAGGCGCATCGAGTTCATCTCGAAGATAAACCCGCCGAGAATGTCGGGGCGCACCAGTGTCCGCAGTTCGACGGTCCCGTGCGTGCGCGAGACGATCCACTCCTTGAGCCGCTGCTCGGTGGTTTCGTCCACCGCCACGGCGGTCTGCAACTCGCCGGTGCTGATGTTGTGCGCCCGGCGGTAGAGGGCCATGTAGTCAAGCGCCATGCGGTGCAGCAATTGCATGCGTTTGTGGCTCAGCACCAGTTTCACGAACCGTTTCAGCTCGTCGCTCGGGTCTCCGCCCGCGGCGTTGTAAACCAACCCGCTCTTTTGTTCCGGCGTGAGGACGGGATTGTCCAGCGCGCGGCGCAAGGCGGGCTCTGCCGCGAAACTGCCGGCGAGCCGTTGCATCTCGCCGTAGACACGTTCGGTAGCCGATTTTTCTCCGGCGTACTCGTACAGAGCCTTGGCGTAGCGCGAGGGAATCATTCCTGTGTTCATCTGCTCGGTGCTTTACTGGATGTTATTCTGTCCTGCCTTCATGACGGGCGCTTCGTCCAACAGGCGGTCGATCATGCTCATCTGCGCCGCCGACGTGTCGAGTTTCTCGCGGATGACCTTCCCGGCGATGTCCACGGCCAGCAGTGCGATCTGGCTGCGGGCTGCGCGGACGGCGGCCTCCTGTTCGAGGCGGATCTGCCGCTTCGCATCGTCGATCTGGCGCTGTGTTTCGGCCTGTGCCTTGGCTTTCGCTTCGGCGACGATCTGGTCGCGTGTGGCCGACGCTTCGTTCAGGATCTTCATCTGCTGTTCACGCGCGCTTTGGAGCAGCGCTTCACTTTGGGCCTTGACCTGCGCGAGCTGGTCGTTGGCCTCTTGGGCCGCCTGCAGGGACTGCTCCACGTATGCCCGGCGCTCCTCCACCATCCGCGTGATGACGGGGAAGCCGTACTTGGCCAGCACGGCAAAAACCACTCCGAAGGAGAGGAGCATCCAGAACAGAAGGCCCGATTCGGGTAATAAGAGTCCCATGATCGTTCTTTTTTAACGGTTTACAGCGCGAGGAAGCAGACTACCACGGCGAACAGAGCAACGCCTTCGACCAGCGCCGCGATGATGATCATGTTCGTACGGATGTCGTTGACCGACTCGGGCTGGCGTGCGATGGCCTCCATGGCCGATCCGCCGATCTTGCCGATGCCGATGCCGGCGCCGATGGCGGCCAGTCCTGCGCCCAGGGCTGCGCCCAGTTTCCCAATGCTTAATCCGGCTGCTGCCTGCAGTAAAATGGAAAGTAACATAATCGTTTGGTTTTATTGGTTTTTTATTGTGCCTGTATTGGTTTAAATCAGTGTAGTGCGTGAGCCGTGCGGCATGGATGGGCCCCGGCAGTTTATATTTCCTGTTCTTCTTTCTTGTGGTGCGGTTCCACGCGCGCCAGTCCGATAAACACCGCCGAGAGCATTGTGAAGACGTAGGCCTGGATGAAGGCTACCAGCAATTCGAGCAGGTTCATGAAAATGCAGAAGATCACCGACACCACGGTCATCGAACCGTTCACCACCGGGCCCATGCTCACTGTCACGAACACGAGGCAGGTGAGGCTGAGGATCACCGCGTGTCCCGCCATCATGTTGGCGAACAGACGGATCATCAGTGCGAAGGGTTTGGTCAGGATACCGACGAACTCGATGGCCGGCATCATCGGCACCGGGCATTTGAGCCAGGTGGGCACTTCGGGCCAGAAAATCTCTTTCCAGTATTCGCGTGTTCCGAATACGTTGGTCATGATGAACGTCGCGATGGCCAACAGCAGGGTGATCGCGATGTTACCGGTGACGTTCGCCCCGCCGGGGAAGATCGGAACCAACCCCATCAGGTTGTTGATCAGGATGAAAAAGAACACCGTCAGCAGATAGGGGGCGAAGCGTTTGTAGTCTTTGCCCACGCAGCTCTTGATCAGGTCGTCGTGGATCATCATCACGGCCGCCTCCATCAGTCCGACGAAACCGCCCGGGGCCGATGTGCGCACGGGATGGCGTTTGTACCAGCGTGCGGCGCCCAGTACGATCAGCATCAGCAGCGCGGAGTTGAACAGCAGGGCGAAAGCCGTTTTCGTCAGCGACAGGTCGATCGGGCGCACCTCTTCGCCTGCGGCGTTGCGCTCGACGATTTTACCGTCGTAGTCGCCGCCCTGTGCGATGTAGAAGCCCTCGTAACTCTGGCCGTGGGCCACGCGCGACGACGAGAAGAGGTGCCACCGCCCGTTCTCCCCGCGCACGATTACCGGCAGCGGTACGGTGATGTGGGTTTTGCCCCATGTGGTGATGTGCCAGTCGTAGGAGTCGCCGATGTGCCCGAAGACGATGCCTTTTACGTCGACCGCCTCTTCGGCTTTGTTCTCGGCGGCTACCTCTTCGGCGGCCGTCGCGTCCGCGTCGCCGATCACCCCTGCGTCCGGCGCTTCGGCGGCGGGTACGGTGTCGTGGTGTTCCCATCCCTCGCCCCTGGCCTGGGGCACAAAGGCGAAGAGCGTCAGCAGCAGGCCCGTTACGAGCAGGATATGTCTGTAAGCTTTCATCTTAAGCCTTTCCTCCTTTACGGCTCTTCTCATACAGCCAGAAGAACCGGGTTTCGAAAATCAGATAGACCAGGTACCAGAACAGGAACAGCAGGATAAACGGATGCTTGGGCTGGTCGCTCAGTGCGATGAATGCGCCCACGACGCCCACGCTTGCCACGAGCTTCGCGACCTTGAAATACATGAAGCCCTGTGTCGATAGCCTGCCGTCGCGTACCGGCCGGTTCAGCATCCATGCGAATCCCAGCGCCCATACGTAGAAATAGAGCATGATGTAGGGATACAGCGGCGTGTAGTACTGCGGCAGCCAGCCGTAGAGTGGCAGCGCCACGGCCCAGCCTCCCGCGACGGTGATCGCCGTGAGCCAGAGGATGTACCGTTGCGAGAGCCTCCGTTTGGTGTATGTGTCTATCTCGTTTGCCATGCGTTGTTTTTGTTTGCGGCCCGCACTCCGTGTCCGGCCGTACAACCGGTTCCGGTTATGCTTTGTTTTTGCGTTCAGGCCGGTGGAGCCGGGATATCCCTGTTCCTGTGCCGTTTATTGCTGGATGCAGACCGAAACCTCGTCCTTTTTAACCTCCACGAAGCCGCCTTTCACCGCGAAGCTCTGCTCACCGCCGCCTTTTTGCCGGAACCGCACCTCGCCCGCAGTGAGTGACGAGATGAGCGGCGCATGGTGGCGCAGCACGGTGAATTCGCCGAGGGTGCCCGGCAGGGTCACGCTCTCCACTTCACCGCTGAACAGCGTGCGTTCGGGGGACAGGATTTCTAAGGTCATACGGCAGCCTGTGCTAGAATTTTCTTACCCTTTTCGATGGCTTCCTCGATCGTGCCGACGTTCAGGAACGCCTGCTCGGGCAGGTAGTCCACCTCGCCGTCGAGGATCATCTTGAAACCTTTGATCGTATCTTCGATGGAGACCATCACGCCCGCTACGCCGGTAAACTGCTCGGCTACCGTGAACGGCTGCGACAGGAAACGCTGCACGCGGCGCGCGCGGTTCACCGTCTGGCGGTCTTCGTCCGAGAGCTCCTCCATGCCGAGGATCGAAATGATGTCCTGGAGCTCCTTGTTGCGTTGCAGGATCTGTTTCACGCGCTGCGCGGTCTGGTAATGCTCTTCGCCTACCACCAGCGGGTCGAGGATGCGCGAGGTCGATTCGAGCGGATCGACGGCCGGGTAGATACCCAGTTCGGTGATCTTACGGCTCAGCACGGTGGTTGCGTCGAGGTGCGTGAAGGTGGTCGCCGGAGCCGGGTCGGTCAGGTCGTCGGCCGGTACGTAGACCGCCTGGATCGAGGTGATCGAGCCCTTTTTCGTCGAGGTGATGCGTTCCTGCATCGCGCCCATTTCGGTCGCCAGCGTCGGCTGGTAACCTACGGCCGAGGGCATACGCCCCAGCAGCGCCGACACCTCGGAACCCGCCTGTGTGAAACGGAAGATGTTGTCGATGAAGAAAAGGATATCTTTCGTGCCGGTGCCTTCGTCGCGGAACGACTCGGCCACGGTCAGCCCCGACAGGGCCACCGACGCACGGGCTCCCGGCGGTTCGTTCATCTGGCCGAACACCAGTGTCGCCTGCGATTTTTCGACTTCGTTGAAGTCCACTTTCGACAGGTCCCATTCGCCTTTTTCGAGTCCTTCCATGAACTCTTTGCCGTAACGGATAACGCCCGATTCGAGCATTTCGCGCAGCAGGTCGTTACCTTCGCGGGTACGTTCGCCTACGCCGGCGAACACCGAGAAGCCATTGTGTTTTTTGGCGATGTTGTTGATCATCTCCATGATCAGCACGGTTTTGCCCACGCCGGCGCCGCCGAACAGGCCGATTTTGCCGCCTTTCGAGTAGGGTTCCAGCAGGTCGATCACCTTGATGCCGGTGTAGAGTACTTCCTGCGAGGTGGTCAGCTCGTCGAATTTCGGCGGATCGCGGTGGATCGGGTAGGCGCCTTCGTTCATGTCGGGTTGTTTGAGCCCGTCGATGGCGTCGCCCACCACGTTCAGCAGGCGTCCCTTGACCTGTTCGCCGATGGGCACCGTGATCGGGTGCAGGTAGGAGACGGCCTTCATGCCGCGGTGCAGTCCGTCGGTGGAGTCCATCGCCACCGTGCGCACCGTGTTTTCCCCGATATGCTGCTGCACCTCGATGATCAGCTTGCGGCCGTCGTCGCGGACGATGGTCATCGCGTCGTGGATGCGCGGCAGGGTCACTTCGTTTTCGGCGCCTTCGAAATAGACGTCCACCACCGGTCCGATGATCTGCGAGACGCGGCCCGTTACCTCTTTGGCCTGACGAACGCCCGATGTAGTTTCCGCTTCCATATGCTAAAGATGTAGTTATTTCAAAATTTTAGAATTAATCAAAGGTACGCATTTACACGAAACTGAAAAGTCCTGATCGCTCTTTTTGATGTTCTAAATCTCGCTTTTCTGAGATTTTTAACTTTTTTTATAAACAATGTGCGTTTTTATCCATTGTTTCGGAAGGCACGTAATACCTTGTGGAGCGTGTTTCGCAGCGGTTTTCCCGCCGGGTGTGCCGGATTGGGAAGCTGATGCCGCATTGTTCGATTTGTCCGGAGCAAAGCGTTTTCCCGCCGAACAATCCGCAAAATAGCGAATAAATATGAAATGTGTACGCTCCGGGTCTGAAAATTTACGAAGAATTCATCCGAAGGCCCGTTTAGGTGCGGCCGCGTGCGATTGCCGTCCCGTTCCGGGCGTGGGAATCCCGTCGAATTGTTTATCTTTGTCGGGATACCTTGCCGGGCAGCGCTTTAGTCATCGGGACTGTTGCCGGCGGCGCCCCGATAGGCGGTGCGGTTGGTTTACAAACCCGGCGGTGGCGTTGCCGGCAAGGGGTCGCAATGGACAGGAGCGAATCCCAAATTAAATAAATCACCTAAACGAATATGAAAAGACTTTTTTTGTATGTGATTGCCGCATTGCTGGCGGTGCAAGGAGCGTGGGCGGCCGCACCCGCGCGGTATGAGCTGAAGCTCCGCAGCGGACAGAAGATGCGTATCGACGTGTGCAGCGACCGGATTTTCCGGGTTCGCGTGACGCCTGCCGACACCTTTGCCGAGTCGCTGCTGGAGCGTTACGGATTGTTGAAAACCGACTGGGAGCCGGTGCAGGTGACCCAGCGCAATGAGGGCGGTGTCGTGGTGCTCGGTACTCCGGCCTGCCGCATACGCATCGATAGGAAGGACGGGCGCATCAGCGTGACCGACCTGAAGGGAAACGCCATCCTGCGCGAGGCCTCGTACCTCGCCCCGGGCGCTCCGCTCATCACGGCGCTCGGGCAGTCGCTCAACGAGAAGTTCCAGAAGCCGCGCCGCGACGAGGCGATTATCGGCGATACGACCAAAAACGGGGCTCAGCAGCAGCAGACCGAAGTGGGCGATATGAGCCGCAACAGCATCCTGAGCTTTACCCTGGCCGATGACGAGCGTTTTTACGGCGGCGGCAGCACGAGCCGTGACCATATCCAGCACCGCGGCGAGGTGTTGCGCATGTGGGCCAGCTACCAGATCGCCGAGGCACCGATTCCGTTCATGATGAGCTCGGCGGGGTGGGGCGTTTTCGACAATACCACGGTGCGCAGCTATTTCGACGTAGCCCGTTACGACAAGGAGCGTCTCCTTATTTATAATACGGCTCCCGGCGCTGACTTTTACGTGATGGTGGGCGGTTCCATGCCGCAGACCCTCGGCCTCTACACGTCGCTTACCGGCCGCGCCTACGTGCTGCCGCGCTGGATGTACGGCCTTTCGTTCGGCGGTCATATGCAGGAGAACCAGTTCGAGATGATGGACGACGCGGTGCGTTTCCGCACCGAAAAGGTGCCGTGTGACGTGATGTGGATCGAACCGCAGTGGATGTCGAAATATTACGACTTCTCGACCGAAAAGAGCTGGAATTACAAACTCTTCCCGCCCGAAGGCTACTGGGTCGAGAAACAGTTCCCGAAGCACGAATGGAAAACCAGCTTCGTCGGCCGCCTGCACGGGCTGGGCTATAAGTTGGGCCTGTGGCTCTGCATCGACCACGACCAGAGCATTGTCGAAGAGGATATTATCGCAGCGCGCGAAGGCCGCCCGCAGTCGGGCAAGGAGCACTGGTTCGACCACCTGACCAATTTTATGGACCAGGGCGTCGACGGCTTCAAGCTCGATCCGGCGCGCACGCTCGACGAGCATCCCGACCGGGAGTATTACAACGGACTTACCGACAAAGAGATGCATAACCTGAACCAGGTGCTGATGCCGCGACAGATGAACCGTGTGTTCCGCGACCACAAGGGCATCCGTCCGTGGCAGCACTACTGCGGCGGATTTGCCGGGACGCAGCGCTGGACGGCCAACCAGAGCGGCGACAACGGCGGCGAGCGTACCGCGCTGTTCGACCAGCTGAACCTCGGTTCGAGCGGGTTGATGAACACTTCCTGCGACGTGATGTCGGCCAAGGACGAAATGGCCGCGCTGCACATGGGCGTTTTCCTGCCGTGGATCCAGATCAACAGCTGGTTCGGCCTGCTGCACCCGTGGTACTTCCCCGACAAGGAGAAGGCGATGTACCGCGATTATATCCAGCTCAGGCACGACCTCTTCCCTTATATCTATTCTGCGGCGCTGAACGGCCACTTGACCGGTATGCCGATCCTGCGCTCGATGCCTCTGGTATATCCCGACGACCGCAACGTGGACGACATGGTTTTCCAGTATATGTTCGGCGACAACCTGCTGATCGGCGTCTTCAGCGACTCGATCTACCTGCCCAAGGGCGACTGGATCGATTTTTGGACCGGCGAACAGCTGCGCGGCGAAGGAAAGGAGATTCGGCATGCGATTCCCGACAACCGGGCCGGGCTGGCCTTTGTGAAAGCCGGTGCGATCCTGCCGATGCAGAAGCCGGTGCAGTATATCGGCGAACGTCCGCTCGATACGCTGATCCTGAAAGTGTACCCGTCGGGCAACAGTTCTTATACGCTCTATGAGGACGACGGCGTTACTTTCGATTACGAGCAGGGTAAGATCGCCAAAACGGTCTTCGATTGCAGGCAGTCCGGCGGCCGCACCGAATTGGTAGTGAACCCGGCCGAGGGCGATTACAACGGCATGTATCCCGCACGCGTGTACGAAGTCGAGATGAGGCTCGCTTCGCGTCCCGGTTCGGTGACTATCGACGGCGTGAAAACGGATGCGTGGAGTTACGGCGACGGTTTGCTGAAAGTGACGGTAACCCAGCCCGATGTGCGTAAAAAGAGCGTGCTCGTGGCGGAATAGGCGTTCGCGTCCGGAAAATGCGTTGAAATGTTAACGGATGTTTCCGGAATGCGGACGAGTGATTATATTTGCATCGCGGGGTGCGGCAGGTTCCGGTCCGGGCTTGCCGCACCTGTGTTTCACCGGCTGTCTCCGTGCCGTTGCGTCTGCCGTTCAGCTGCGTTTTGCGATATTGGCGGAAGATTCGTCGGTGGTCCGGAATCTTCCCCGACCGGCAAGAAATGAAACCTGATAACCTGAAATAAACCTTGACACAGGGGTGCTTCCCCCGGATTCGTTATGGACAGAAGAACTTTCCTGATCCGCTGTGCCGCGCTCTCCGCAGGAGGCGTGCTCGCAGCCACCCTGCCTTCGTGGGCGCAGCGCGCCCTCGAAGAGAAAACCCTTCGTTTCGACAGCGACCTTTACCGCCGCTTTACCGATCCGGCGAGCACCGACCGTCCTTTCGTGCGGTGGTGGTGGAACGGCGACCGCGTAAAGGCCGACGAGCTGGTGCGCGAGTTGAGGCTGCTGCACGCCGCGGGCGTGGGCGGCGTCGAAATCAACCCGGTAAAATTCCCCGAAGAGGCCGATCCGCTCGATACGCATCCGTTGCGCTGGCTTTCGCCCGAATGGATCGATATGCTCAAAGCGGCTTTCGACGAAGCGAAGCGCCTCGGGATGACCTGCGATTTGATCGTCGGTTCGGGCTGGCCTTTCGGCGCCGAGTATCTCGAGGGAGACGAGCGCGGGCAGGTAATGGTGGTCGCCGTCAAAAAACTCGAAGGTCCCGCGACGGTCGTCTACTCGCCGTTCGAACTCTTTCTGGAGGCCGATCCGCAGGTCAATAACCCCTATCCGGGCCGTACGATGGAGCTGGTTTCGCTGCAACTGGTGCCCGATCCGCTCGACGACCTGGCACAGATTACCGATCTTTCGGAACAAAAGGATCTTGACCGGATTACGGTCGAGGTACCGGCGGGCTCGCACGCGCTTTATGCTTTGGTCAAGGTGCACGGCTTCATGCAGGTGATCAACGGCGTTCCGGGCGCGAACGGACCGACGCTCAACCACTTCAATGCGCAGGCGGTGCGCAAGTACCTTACGCGGATGTCCGGTGCGATCGAAAGCCGCATCGGGCCGCTCAGGGACCACATCCGCGCGCTTTTCATCGACGGGCTCGAACTGGAAGGCGCCAATTGGAGCGACGATATGCGCGAAGAATTCATCCGCCGCCGGGGGTACGACCCGATGGAACTGCTGCCGCTGACGATGTACAAGACCGGCGGCATGGGGAATGTGATCGACTACCGTTACGGCGTGGAGATGGGCGATGCGGTGCGCGGGCGGATCGACCGTGTGCGCTACGACTTTTGCCGCACGCAGGCCGAACTGATCGACGAACGTTTCTTCGTACCGTACAGCGAATGGTGCCGTTCGCTGGGCGTGCTCTCGCGCGTACAGGCTTACGGGCGCGGCGTCCATCCGCTGGGTAGCAGCCTGCACTGCGATATTCCCGAAGGGGAGTCGTGGACGACCAACTGGCTCAAGCACCGCCTCGGCGAGGAGATGGGTAACGAGGATTACCGCCGCGGACGGGGCTACACGATGATCAACAAATACATGTCTTCGGGAGGCCACCTCGCCGGCCGCCGCACGATCAGCGCCGAGGATATGACCAACACCTACCTCGTCTTCACTGCGACGCTCGAATTCCTGAAGCTGGGCTCCGACCACAGCGTCTTTTCGGGCATTACGCACTCGGTGTTCCACGGGTTCAACTATTCGCCGCCCGAAGCGCCGTTCCCGGGTTGGATCCGTTACGGGGCCTATTACAATGAGAATAACACCTGGTGGCCTTACCTGCACCATTTCATGGATTACAAAGGGCGGCTGTCGGCCGTGCTGCAGCAGGCGGATATGTACACCGACATCGGCGTGCTGCCGCCACTGTCCGATATGTGGAGCACGATGGGGATGCAGAACGAGCCGTTTCCCGAACGTACCAACGTGCCGTGGTTCACGCTGGTGTGGGAGGCGATCCACAAACACGGGAATGGCTGCGATTACCTTTCCGACGAAATCATCCGCGATGCGGCCGTCCGCGGCGGCAAGCTCTGCTACGGCCCGAAAGCCTATGGGACGGTTTTCCTCGTCGCGGTCGAACGGATGCACCCCGAGGGGCTCGAGAGGTTGCTGGAATTCGTGCGGCAGGGCGGCCGCCTCTTCTGTGTCGACAGGCAGCCGTGCCTTTCGCTGGGCTGGAACGGACATGAAGCCGCCGACCGGCGAGTGCGGGAGCTTGTTCGGCAACTGCGCGGGTACCCCGACCGTTTCATCGTGCTCGAGAAGCCTGCCGACAACGATTTCATGGGTTGGTATGCCGGGGTACAGCGGCAATATGCCCTCACGCCCTATTTGACGTTCTCCGATCCCGATCCTTTCCTGATCCAGAATCGCTATACGGCCGACGGAGGCGAAGAGGTGTTCTTCATCGCCAACACGCGCCTGTACGAACCGCACCGCACGCGGGTCACCTTCTCCGGGGAGCTTTTGCGGGGCAAATATCCGTGGTATTGGGACCTGATGAGCGGGGAGCGCTACCGGATGGAACTGGACCGCGACGGAGGGATCGACCTCGATCTGGGGCCCGCCGAATCGATGCTGATCGTTTTCGACCGCAACCGCAAGGGGCCGAGGTGGAACCCGCTGCCGGACACCGGCGGGAATACGCTCGTGCTGAAAGGCTGGGATGTCGGGCTGCACCATGCCCGCGAGGGCTGGACGCGGACGATGCGGATGGAGGAGCCGGCGGACCTGCGCGGGACCGAATACGTGAATTTCGCTGGCGATGTCGTTTATCGCACGCGGTTCACCGTGGAGGAGCTGCCTGCGCGTCCGGTGCTGAACCTGGGGCGCGTGGCCGGAATCGCCGAGGTGGCGCTGAACGGCCGTCCCTGCGGTGTGCGTTGGTGCGGACGGAGGCTCTACGACCTGACGGGATTGCTGCACGCCGGGGAGAATACCCTCGAAGTGAAGGTAACCACCACATTGGGCAATTATATGCGGACATTGACGGATAATCCTACCGCTCAGAAGTGGACGGCGGGACGCAAAACCCAACCCGAACAGTCGATGGGACTGATCGGACCGGTGACGCTTTATGCGGGGTAGTTCTTATGCCGTGCAGTTCGCTTTGCTCATGATTTTTTCGCACGATCTATAAGCTTTTTCTCCATCAGGCACACCTCGAACGGCGGGTTTTATTGTGTACAGCCGACGGGAAATCCCTTTTGTCTTTATATTCGGCTATACATTAGTTGCTTATAATTCACTTTTCAAGTTTCAGCATCAGGTGTCAGTAGTGGTATGGCGGCCGTTTCGTGCGAATGAAAGGCATGTATCGTTTCCGGAACTTAACCATTCAATCATTTTGTCGGCACTCTTCTTAAAATCCCATGGCTTTTTTTATGACTTCCATTTCTTTTTCGGAGGTCAGCATTTTTAATAATTCAAATGCGACTTTCGGAGCTGTCTCAGGACAATAGGACGTGATAATATTCCCATCAACGACTACAGGTTCGTTCACAACGTTCACTCCAAGTTCTTTCAGCTTGTTTTGCCAATAGCCGTTTTTTAAGTGGTAAGTTGTTCCTTTCCTATTTTGCAGGACTCCGCTTTTCGCTACCGGGAATGCCCCGGAGCAAACTGCCGCAATGATTTTACCTTGTGCATTAAATTCCTTTATTAATTTTAGGAATCTTTCGTCATAGGCTTCTTCATAAAAACCAAATTCACCAAATCCGCCAGGTATTGCTAAAGCATCATATTCGTCAACGTTTATTTCTTCAATGGTCCTGTCTACTATTACGGGGACATTAAAAGTGCTGATAACTTTTTCAGTAAAACCACAAGTATCAACGATTATATTATGTCCATAATCAACTCTGGCCCAGCCCGGGACATCTATAAAAGTGCAAAATTCCATCGTCTCGAACGCCTTGGCCAGAAACACCACTACTTTCTTGTTTTCCATACTTTTCAAAGTTATCAGATTGGTTAATAGTTCTCTTCGTTTTGTGGTTCCCGCCGTACAGCTAAGGTGTTCTTTTTGCTCATAAGCCTGTAGTTGCCGGATAAGCCAGTGCGCTTGTCTCCCGGTGCCTTTGTCGTTGTCCTTTTCCTTTTCAGATTTGAGGCTGGCGCTTTGATCGTAATTTGTTGTAGGCTTTATTTCCAGATATTTCGGCTTGAACCTGTCGGAGAATATGCTGCCCGATTGTGTTCAGGCGAATCTAATTTGCCTGTAAAAGGTACAGATTTGTCAGCGAACAACTTTTTAATGAAACTTGAAGTTGTACAAATCTTTATCGATTACCAGGTAGGCGAGAAGAAAAAGAAACACCCGATTTTACTTTTTTGCAAAATCGGGTAATTAATCTGTACTTAGTTGATTATTAGTACTTATTTGTACTCTGTAAGGGAGTATTTAAATTGCATATTAACAAAGTGGGTAATCTGCATTATATTTGATTATATGGATGAAAGGGTTAAATTTGCATAATAAGCAAACTATAAATCTTCAACTTTTCACTCCCCAATTCACTCCCCTTTATGGCCGTTACATTTTTACTAAAAGACAAGAGTAAATCTAAAAGCTCCATATTGATTTACATCTCATTCCGTGGACAATATTACAAAAAATCTACGGGAGAATCAACGCCTGTCGTTTATTGGAACCAGGAAAAAGCGAGATGCAAAGTTGTTCGAGATTTCAGACAAGGAAACGATGTAAATAGCGTTTTAGACCGCTGGGAGGTGTCTGCCATGAAAACCATTGCACATTTCAAGGAGTGGAAAATGCCGCCCTCAAAAGCGCAATTCTGGGAGTATTTCGATAACATTCATTATACTAATCAAGAGGACAACACTCCTATTTTATTTACCGATTATTTCGAGCGCTTCATCGATAATAATCGAGTTATCAGAAGCCCGAATACCATAAAGGGCTACATTACCTGCCTTAATAAGCTAAAGGAATATCAGAAAGGGAAGGGTAGAAGGCTGGATTTTGGAATGATCGGTATGGACCTGTACAACGATCTTCGCCGGTGGTTTCTGCGTTTAGGGTATTCCGACAACTATTTCGGCATGATAGCCAAAACGATAAAGACTGTATGCCGGGAAGCAGTGAATGATGGCATATCGTGCGAGGGATTCCGGCACAAAGATTTTACGGCTATTCAAAACGATGTATATAATGTCTATCTGTCAGAATCCGAATTGACTAAAATATATAAACTTGATTTAACCGCTGAGGCTGTGGGCCGTTTTTTTGATATTCCGTCCAGCGAAAAAGCAGAGCGCAAACAGAAAAGCCTGAATTTAGCCCGCGATATATTTTTAGTGGGCTCATATACAGGTCTTAGAATTTCAGATTTATCAAGGCTTGAAGCAGCTAATGTTGATGGAGATTTAATCCGCATAACTACACAAAAAACAGGAGTGGATGTGGTTATTCCACTACATCCGATTGTCCGGGAAATTTTGAGCAAAGGATGTAGTTTGAGAATGTCAGATCAACACGCCAATATGCGAGTTAAGGAGTTAGCCAGAATGGCAGGAATAACAGATGAAGTTCTTGTTACCAAAATTATCGGAGGGCGCAAGGAGCAGCATCCGATCCCCAAATGCGATATCGTAACCACCCATACCGCGCGAAGGTCATTCGCGACCAATGCCTACAAATCCGGCGTTCCACCTATCGCCATAATGAAGATAACCGGTCATAAAAAAGAATCAACCTTTCTTAAATATATCAAGGTGTCAGCCGAAGAGAATGCGGAGATGTTGCTAAATCATCCTTTTTTCAAGTAAACTTGTAGAACTATGGATGCTAAATTGAAAATAGACGATCTCAAGGCGCGTTACATGGCAGCCCGGACAGATGCCGAACGAGAGGCAGTTTTTGGTTTAATCCTAGCGGAAATGGACAAGGATACCGAAGGCGTTGCGGTTGCGGCTTTGGCGCAAATAGAAGAAACGAACGAGCGAGCTCGCGAAATTATGGTGAGAAACCGGACAAAGGACGATTTCTTATAAAATATTTGGATAATACGCAAAAGGGTATTATAATTGTAATGCCACACAATGAACAAATGGTATGGAAGTAGAGCTAACAGAAAAGGAGTGGGATTTAATCGAATCGATTCGAAATTACCACAAATCCTACCCAAATGGGAAAGATGAGCAGGAGTGGTATATTGAAATGATCCTACAAGAATTACTGGAAAGAGATTAAACAATTCGTCCCTTATTGTTAGGGATATTAAAGAGAGATGATATGGAAATTATTGTAAAACAAAACCGTGAAACGGTAAAGCAGAAAATGTCCGATATTCTGCTGGATGTGTCCTGGGCTAAAATCTCAGAGCGTTATTTTGAGAAGTCCCGGTCATGGCTTTATCATAAAATGGATGGAATGAATAATGGAAAACCGGATGATTTCAATGAGGCAGAGAAGGAGACCTTGCGTAATGCCTTGTTCGATTTATCAAAGAGAATCCACAAATGCGCAGAAAGCATCTGATATTTCCACGAAAACTACATTTTATGTAGTTGATGGTTTTGTATGTAAAAAGGTGTCGGGATCGACACCTTTTCTCTTCCTACCGCTTTTGTGCGGCTTTTCGTTCTTTGAGTAGGTCGAATAATTGACCTACCACCTCTTTCAGCCATCGGTTCATCCGCTTGTCTCGGATGACGGCTTCAAGCAATTCCCATCTAAAGACCTTGTCCCTGATGAGGCGCTCCGTAACATCGGAGGCTGTGAAGTTGGTTTGCATAGAAGGACGTTTATGCAACACAAAAACGGTTTTGCCAATCTGTCGTCCTTCACTTTGTATGACAAAGCAGTAGATTAAATCTACACAGATATGGCAAAACCGTCGTTATAGGATATGCCTTGTCGTACTTAATATGAAGGACAAGACAAATATAGCTTTTATTTAACGAATCCTTTCATACACCAACCCGCCTCCTTTGACGGCTCGTCTAAAGGTCTTACTTTGTAATAAACTCCATTATCATCAACTATCTCAACCTTTATCCCATTTTTTAAGTGATAAAGTTTGTAGCGCTCATCTGAGCACGACGACCATATATTTACATAATATACATCACATCCGTCTACAATAGTATTTATAGTACCGGTTCTAACATGTCGAGATACAACTTCGGGAGTTATTGTTGAGGACTGCGAGCTATTTGATGTGGTGGTAATATTGATAAAACAGATAAAGGCCCCGGCTATTAATATAACTGCAATGACAAAAGGTGTATTTCTTTTCCAATAACTTTCTAATGAATATGAATCAATCGAATTATTGCCCTGCCCATCTTCTAATGAAACATCTTGATCACTATTTGCCTCTTGTTGATCGCCAGACCGGGGGGCATCTTCTATTGCACCAACGACCTCTGGTGATTTATTTTCATCGCTTGAAGTCGATATACCTGTTATTCTAAATTTAATTTTAGCAAATTCCTCTGGAGACAATACACCTTGATCTAGAAGGGATTTTGCTTTAATAAGTTCATCCAATTCTGATTTTTCAGCCGCTCTTCTTGTGGCGGCCAACATTCTTTCCTTGTATTCTACGTCCTCTTTTCTCGGGTAACATAAAACAATGACAACCCCAATTATAGGACTAAATATTAATGACCAAAATAATGCCCAACCATAACCTATAGTCCTCTTGGAGCCTAAACTACCTACAACAAAAGATAGGATTATCCATAAAATAAACCACATAACAATTAAGCGTTAATTGACTTATATTGACATTTAGGAGGGTTAAGTGCAATAAATTATTGTTATATTTGATTAGCAGCCGCTTTTCCGAATAGATCCAATTCCGGCAGCTTCACGCTCAAGCGACGGCGCTTCATTCTGTGTCCGCCCGTATAGCAACATGGGATGGGTAACCCGCATCTTCCCCCTTTTTAGCTAATTCTTTCTCCAGTCTCGAAATAACCTTTTTTAGCGCTTGTATGGTATCGCCAATTTGATCGTCTTTAGTTTTTAAACTAGCAGATTGGTTTTTTATGACCTCCCACGCCTCAAGTGGTATTGTGATATCGCCTCCCCTCTGTAAATGCCGATTTGTATTTTTAGGGGTATCATCCTTAAATGAATTGGCCTCGTTAAATACATCCAGTGTATCGTTAGGGTATATTTCTACCAATTTATTTATCAAACTATCAGGCATAGGGTCTTTACCTGTCTCAATCTGAGATATAAATGATTGACCGACACCCAATAGATCAGCCAGCTTTTTTTGGCTGATTTTTTTCCCTTTTCTAAAAGACTTTAAATCAAACATTTTACAGGGAGATTAAAATATCTTCACCATATTTCTGATATATTTCTTGTTTATTAGAAATATATTTCTGATATTTGCATTAACAAAACAAATCAAACAACTATTCTACAATACAAAGTAAACAATAAAGGCCAAATAAACAAATAGGAAAAAAGTACCGAAGGCTTATTAACGGCAAATAAACAGTTGATTACACACATCAATATGGAAACATTAGCACAGTCAACCAAATTCATCATATCGATAAACTACTACGAAACAGACAGCGCGTCCAGCATGCACAAGTCTTATGTGGAGTACGAGGTAACCGACGAGAAAGGTGACTTATTCTACCGTGTTAAGCAAACTAGGCCAATGCTCATGGGCAATTTTGATGATCCGGTAAGGCAATTTGAGATGGCAATGTTGGGATTACCGAAAAAAGGCGAGGGAGGAAAGAATATTAGAGCCTATAATCGAAATCGTCTTGGCTTTATCAAGAAATTCTGGCGCAGAAAGATGTTTGCAAAGAAGGTCTATTTCATAGCCTAACTTCTCGATATTGGCTTTTAACAGTTCTTCCTGTGCAACAAATCCGCCACGCCGAAAGAAATCATGCATATCAACCTTAACATCAATGAAAATGCAACTTTTGGTTTTACTCAAAGATAAAAAATTCATGTCTTCAAATTGCTCGAGTATAGAAACATACATGCAAGGATCAATACCAAATGAAAGGCATTCTTTTTCGGGGATCAATCCTTTACGAAGGTCGCGATCCAACAGGTTGCTCAACAAATCATCTTTAAGTTTTGGTGTAATAATCATAGGTAAAGTCATTTAGCAGACACTAATATAAGCAAGATAAGCACAAAATAACAAAATACACATAACATGATACCACAAAGAAGGGTCTTGACAAAAAACCAGCAAAAGTGGGCCAAAAAGAAAGCCAGAGCAATCGAGCTTTACGAGCAGGCCAAAACTGAAAACAACGGGGTTGCCCCGCGAGGAACATACATGGCGATTGCAGAGATTCTGAAGGTAACGGACGCTTACGTCGGTAAAGTGGTCAGGGAGTATGAACGGAAAGGAAGTGCTGACAGCTAACGAATACCGGATGATCGAAACGATTGCTACGGGACGTTCAGACAAAGAGGCGGCTTACTACTTAAATAAAGCTTACTCGACCTTCAAGAACACCAAAAACAAGATTTTCGATAAGCTCGGTATTCCTCATAACACTTCGGCGCTTGTGGCCTGGTACTACTGCATTAAAAGAGGCGCACAGCTCCCCGAATTTATCCGCACATGGGATGCGAAAGGAATTATGGCTGGAATTATTCTACTGGCTTTTATTCCGAATGAAATGATCTACCAAAGTGAAACCTACAGAGAAGTACGGCGGGGTAGGGAGATCGAAACGATTTGCCGCCGAGGCAGAGGACGAGAGGAAGCACGAACGATCAGTATAACAAGTGTAATTGTTTCATAGGATAAAGATTATGGACTATTCTGCATCGGGTATAGCGGCTTATGTGGCCGAATTGGAGATAGAAAACTCCAAATTAAAAAATGAGAACAAGGATTTACTTACAAATTGCGTAAATGTGAGAGATTTTTACAACACTGTATTAAGCCTTAATACAGTAGCATTACTGCATGGAGTAGACCCGCGCACAGTCAAGGCTTATGTTGATTCGGGTGCTATTCCTAAGCATCCTGACAGCACGGATAGCCGCACCTATATCCGGGGCTCTGTTGCTCTCAAGTTAGACTTCTCTGAATTAAGAAGAAATCACTAAAATCTACAAAGCCATGAACGACGAATTTATTATCTCCACCGAACCTCAGAGCGAGGATCAGAAGAACCGGGAGCGGATCGGCCTGCTTAGAGTTGCCGACAATTACCCCAAAGAGAGTAAGAGCCGCAAGTTGCTGCTTGAGCATATTGCAGAATCGTACGAGTAGGACATTCCGCCCCTTTAGTCTAACGGGAGAGAGACGGCGAACACGCATAACTGGTTATTGCTTGACTGAAGATGTTTTTGTGCGCGTGTGAGCAGGTAGCGGTTCGAGCCCGCTAAGGGGTGCAAAATTGAGAAGCTATGAAAAAGCATATCACACCTGAAATATATGCAGAGGTCTATGGAAGGTTACTGAAGGCTATCGATTACCGAACCTTCTATCATGGAAAAGTCGAATATGATACCGATGACTTCTATTCCACTCTTGATGTTACCGTGATTATTGACCGTGACCTGTATACGAATCAGATTATTGACATAACACCGGTATGGTGGGAATACCACTTAAGCATGAGAGACGAAGAGGTTTTAACGGACTTCCAGTGGGGTGAAATGATAACATACGGTTCCTGCTACCGTAAAGCAGGTTGGGTTGGTAATGTTGGTTTAGGTTAGCAGCCATTTTTTACGATCCGGACGGCAATCCGGGTCACCCATCCGCCCTACGGGAGTATCGCGGAGTTTTTAAAGGACGAATCAAAACACTCAATACCATGAGAACAGAGAATCACAAGCACAAAATTCTGGAGTATATGCGCCAACATGGTAGCATTACCCCGATGGAGGCTCTCAGGGAATTTGGTTGTTACCGGTTAGGCGCACGTATTTATGATCTTAGGCGATCAGGAGTGAGGATTAAAACCGAATTGGTGGAGGGCATGACCCGACCGGGATTGATCCGGAGATTGAAAGGAGAAAAACCCGAACCGATTCAATACGCGAAATACACCTTGCAAGTATAACCGTGAGGCGCGACGGAGGTTTTTACAGAAATTTCAACCATCTAAAATATTGACATTATGAAAATTTGACTACTGGTAACGCTTATCGGATTGCCGATTATCTCAACTGCTGAGAAAAAGATGAAAGATTCGGAGCAAGAGACTTTCACTGCAAATGACGTGACACGCATCATTTTGTCTTCTATGATGGAGGTTGCCGAAGACCTCGATAATAAAGAATCCGAATTGAATTCAGAGGGCAAATCATCAGGTTCCACACAGGATTAATATACCATGAGGCCGGCAGACGACCTATCCCGGACAGACGGGGACAGTTCCGGGAAGGTGCTGGGAACCCTCGACAGCGATTATAACGAAGGAGAAGTCGCGCTGTTAAAAGGTCTGCTGACAGCCCGGAAAGACGGGCAATTTGGACAGGCAGCCACCGGGGACGCCCGGATAAGTGGCAGGCAATGATGCGGGGAGTGCGCCTTTGAGATGTACAGCAAGACAGGGCCAACACAAACGAAGCCGACAGATACCCTTTCTCGCGGGTAAGATTCAAAGCTGTCGCCGGGGCAGAACCGGCCCTGTCCTCAAAGGAGACCCTAATCTCCCTCAAACCTCAAAAATCATAGTTATGGAATCAGAAAACAAACTTACCGTGATCGAGGACAACAGTATGTTGGTCTTCGGGTCGCAAAACAACTTCGAGAACGCCCAAAGGATGGCAAAAGCCCTTTGCAGTTCAACAATCGTCCCGGTGATGTACCAGGGAGAAAAGAACCTTCCCAACTGCATTGTCGCCCTTGAGATGGCTAACCGTATCAAGATGTCCCCCCTGATGGTTATGCAGAACCTTTATATCGTACATGGCAATCCGGGTTGGTCGTCCAAATTCCTGATTGCGGCACTAAACGTCAGCGGTCGTTTTTCTCCGATCCGCTACGAGTGGCGCGGAACCGAAGGACAGGACGATTGGGGATGCCGGGCGTGGGCTTATGACAAATCGGACGAAAAGCTCGAAGGTGCTTGGGTGGACATCAATATGGCCAAGAAAGAGGGTTGGTATTCCAAAAACGGTTCGAAATGGCAGACGATTCCCCAGCTGATGCTTCAATATCGCGCCGGGGCATTCTTCGCCCGGACTTACGCTCCTGAGATCGGAATGGGCATGCAGACCGCTGAAGAACTCTACGACGCACGGCCTATCCCGGTAGAAGCAAGGGTTATTCCCAATGAGATCGATCCTGAAACGATTTCCACCGAGCAAGAGGCCAAAGACGCGCTTTTAAGGGGTCATATCGACAAA